>ENA-ORCZ01000025-ORCZ01000025.1-marine-metagenome-genome-assembly--contig:-NODE-25-length-281495-cov-57.382772_pt1 | contig 281495 bp, 270 predicted proteins | sample MGYA00237785_ERZ508519 | MGnify/ENA primary metagenome ERZ508519 (study PRJEB26189, sample SAMN06268790) | marine metagenome | isolation source: Bioluminescent Bay, La Paraguera, Puerto Rico | place... | reverse complement strand
CAGCGCCAAGCCCGCCCACCCGTTCACAATGTCGTGAGACATCCGTTCACAAGGTCCTGAAACCAGACACCGTCATCGGCTCTGTGTGATGTCTCAGGACATCGTGAACGGCTGAACCCGCGGAAACGCGGCCAGGACGACTCATCCGTCGATGCCGTGAGCGCACTCCGGGCCTTCCCCAACGTGTGCGTCCTGCGACCGTTCTCGAAGGCGCACGGCCTCGCCGGCCTTCGAGTCGGATACGCCATCGCGCGACCCCCGGTCGCCGACGCCGTCCGCAGGACGGTCCTCCCGTTCGCCGTGACGAACCTCGCGCAATCCGCCGCGATCGCTTCCCTCGACGCCGCCGACGAACTCGAGCGTCGCGTGCGAGCGGTCGTTCAGGAGCGCGAGCGCATGACCGTGCGACTCCGAGCACTCGGATGGCACCTCACCGACTCCCGGGCGAACTTCGTCTGGATCCGGATGACGGATCCGGAGCGCGAGCTGATGCTGGACGCTCTCGCCGACGCCGACATCCTCGCCCGTGGGTTTGCCGGCGACGGCGTTCGGATCACCGTCGCGGACGCCGCGGCGAACGACCGCGTCGTCGCGGTCCTCGAGCGACTCGCGACAGCCCGACAGGCCAGCGCTCACGCTTGAACTCATCACCCCATCCGGGGCCATGCGGGATGAGATGTCGATCTGCGCCGGGGGACCAGTCATCCCCGCTCAAGCGAGGCCCCAAGAATGTCCCTTGAGGAGCGATCCGGTCCACACAATGTCACTCAAGGGCGGCTAGAGTGCAATTGTGGATCTCGCAATGTTCCAGAACGACCGCCCCGGCGCACTTGTGCCGGTCAGCGGCACGGACCCGGTGCTCGGAGCTTGGACCCACCACGCATTCATTCCGGAGCCGCTGCCGAATGAGATGCCGCCGCTCACGGGTGCGACCCATCTGGCCGTCGCGAATGCTCGGGCTGCGTTGGCGGCGCTGGACAGCACGGCCAGACAGCTTCCGAACCCGACGCTGCTTCGCTCTCCGACGCTGCGCCGGGAGGCGCAGAGTACCTCAGCGCTCGAGGGCACGTACGCCCCGCTGACCGAGGTGCTCACCGCGGACGAGGACGCCCCGGCGACCGCTGAACTCGTCGAGGTCCTCAACTACGTCCGCATGGCGAACTTCGGCTTCGCCCGCATCGCCAGCGGACAATCAGTCTCGCTGCCGCTGCTGAGTGAGCTACAGGGCATCCTCATGCGCGGCACACCGCTTCATGAAGTCTCCGGCCGGGTGCGGGACAGCCAGGTCGTGATCGGCCGCCGGCCGGATGGTGACCCGTTCGGGTTCCCGGTGCACGCCGCACGCTTCGTACCTGCCCCACCTGGATACGCGCTGGAGACTGGCGTGCGGGACCTCATCGACTGGATGCGAACCGACCACTCGGGCCAGATCGATCCCGTCGTCGCCGCAGCGATGTCGCACTACCAGTTCGAGACGCTCCACCCGTTCCGAGACGGAAACGGGCGCCTCGGCCGCTTCCTCATCGTGCTGCACCTCCAGTCGACCGGGGTACTCAGCGAGCCCACCCTCACTGTCTCGCCATGGTTCGAAGCGCGCCGCTCCGACTACTACGACCGGCTCCTCGCCGTCAGCACCCGGGGCGACTGGGACGGGTTCATCCGATTCTTCTCTCACGGCCTCCAGAGCGCGGCAGACCAGACCCACGAACAGATGCGGGCCCTCGTCGCCGTCCAGACCGAGCTCAAGGAACGCATCCGGGCGTCCAACCTCCGCGCAGACAGCGCACACGCCCTCGTCGACCTGGCCGTCGCCAACCCCTCCTTCACCGTACGGAAGGTCGAGGCCGAACTGAGCCTGTCGTACGGCAGAGCCAACAAACTCGTCGGGCAACTCGTCGAACTCGGCATCCTCGCCGCAGTCGACCCGAACGCGTACAACCGCCGCTTCTACGCGCCGACTGTGCTCACCGTCCTCACCCAAGACAGGAGATAGAGACCCGCAGACGCGCATGCCCGGCTGACCGTCGATGTCGGCTTGTCACCGTCAACTCACGGTTCTGCCGAGCTCACCTATGCGGAACCCGCTAGGGATCGACTGCGGGAAACTCATGGGATCTGCCTTTCGGACGCGAGGATGATGTTGAGCGGGCGGGTGGCTGGTAGGCCCCAAGCTCGACGCGCAGAGGACCGCCTTCAGAGGCCGCGGCGTGCGGCGATCCGTGCGATGAGCGCGCGTCGGGCGCGGTGCAGCCACGGCATGATCCCGTAGATCACGATGGGCACCGCGAGGGTGGCGAGGATCAGGGTGCGGATGACGGTCGGCATACCCTCGAGCAGCGGCCCGAGAAGGACGTTCAGAGCGGTGAGGGTCGGGAAGACGGCCACCCAGATCATGAGCGCCAGTTGGTGCACGTTCGGAGGCGGCAGCTGCGGGGCGATCGTGGTGGTGGATTCGGATGCGGACATGGTGGTTCTCCTTGGTCGATCGGTACTGAGGGACGAGTCGGACGGCGTGGTCAGCCGTCGGTGCGGGTCGCGAGGGCGTGTTCGACGTCGTCCTCGACGAGTTCGGCGTTCATGGCGATCGCGGCGGCGGAGCCTTGGCCTGCCGCGGTGATCACCTGGGCCCTGGGGTCGGCGGCGTTGCCGGCGACCCGCACGCCGGGCACCGAGGTACGGCCGAGCGCGTCGTGTTCGACCCATCCGTTCTCGTCGATGCGGCAGCCGAGCTGGACGAGCAGGTCGCTGTTCGGCACGAATCGAGGTCGCACGAAGACGGCGGCACGCAGGACGACGGCGCCGTCGGCGAGTTCGATGCCGCGTACGCGATCGTCGCGGACGACGATCCGTGCGACCACGCCCTCGACGAGACGGATGCCGCGGGCGGCGAGGAGTGCCCGCTGTGCGTCACTCGGGGCATCGGTGTGCGAGAAGAGCGTGACGTCATCCGACCACTGCCTGATCAGCAGCGCATGCTCGACGGCGTCAGGGTTCCCGCCGAGCACGCCCAGTGGCGTTTCGCGGACCTCGTAGCCGTGGCAGTACGGACAGTGGAGCACATCACGTCCCCAGCGCTCGCGGATGCCCGGGATGTCGGGCACGGCATCGGTGAGCCCGGTCGCGACCAGGAGTCGGCGAGCGCCCAGCTGGCGGCCAGTGGCGAGCTGCACCCGGAAGCCGGACGCGGCGGCTGTCACCGTGTCGTCGATCAGGACGCCGCCGTACTGCTCGACCTCACGGCGACCTGCAGCGATCAGGTCACGGGGTGCCATGCCGTCGCGCGAGAGGAAGCCGTGCATCGCCTTGGCCAGGTGATTTCGGGGTGCGCCCGAGTCGACGACGGCGACGGTGCGCCGCGCGCGGAGGAGGACGACGGCGGCGGTCAGGCCCGCGGCGCCGCCGCCGATGATCACGACATCGAATTCGCTCATGCTCCAAAAATGACGGCGAGCCTCGCAGGCAGCAACGTTTGTTGCCGAAACTGGGATCGATGCGGTGGGATGAGGGAATGGATGACACGACGACGCGCATCGACGTCGCTCTCGACGCCGTCGGTCCGAGACTCAAGCGCCTGCGCACCAACCGCGGCGTCACGCTCAGCGAGCTTTCCGAGACGACCGGAATCTCGAAGAGCACGCTGTCTCGCCTCGAGACCGGCCAGCGCAAGCCGAGCCTCGAGCTGCTGCTGCCGCTCGCTCAGGCGTACCGCGTACCGCTGGACGAACTGGTCGGCGCGCCCGACGTCGCCGACCCGCGTGTACGACTGAAGCCGAGGCGCGTGCACGGTCGCACGGTCATCCCCCTGACTCCGAACCCCGGCGGCGTGCAGGCGTGGAAGATCCTGATCCCCGCCGGCCAGAGCCAACCCGAGCTGAAGAGCCATGAGGGGTACGAGTGGATCTACGTCCTCGCCGGGAAGATGCGGCTCATTCTCGGCGAGCACGACCTGGTGATGGCCGCGGGCGAGGTGGCCGAGTTCGATACTCGGCTGCCGCACTGGTTCGGCAGCGCCCACGGCGAGCCGGCCGAAGTGCTCAGCCTCTTCGGACGGCAGGGCGAGCGCGTGCACGTCCGCGCCCAGTCGGCTCCCCGCCGCGCCGCTGACGGCACCTGAGCCTGATGAGGCGCGTACCCGCAGCGGCCATGCGCACGCGGGGGTGGGGCGGCGCGCGAGACGATTCCCCGTCGGCTCATCAGCCGTCGGTGCGGACAGGCACCGACGACCGCGGGAATGCACCACCGGCTATCAGCGTTAGCTTCCCATGGCTAGCACTGATAGCCTCGACACCGACTCCTGGAGCATGCCATGGGCACCACCATCACGACCACGATCCGCATCGCCGCCGACCCCGACACCGTCTGGGCCGTACTGACCGACTTCGCGTCCTACCCCGAGTGGAACCCGTTCATCACCCGGATCGAGGGCAGCCCCGAGGTCGGCAGCAGGCTCGTCGTCCGCCTCTCCCCCGCGGGTGGCCGCGGCATGACGTTCACGCCGACCGTCCTCGTCGCCACCCCAGGGCGCGAGCTGCGCTGGCTCGGCAAGCTCGGAATCGGCGGCCTGTTCGACGGCGAGCACTTCTTCGTCCTGGACCGGGATGACGAGGGAGCCACCCGGTTGACGCACGGCGAGACGTTCAGCGGCATCCTGGTCAGCCTGATGGGCGGCGCCACGAGGAAGGCCGACGATGGCTTCGACGCCTTCAATCGCGCCCTCAAGCGCCGGGCGGAAATGGTCACCTCGAGATGACGCCACCGAACGAGGCGGCTCCCTCGGGCGAAGCGGAGCGAGCGAGCACGGCGGCCGCAACGGCGGCGGGGATGCCGGGGACAGCGAGGAGTTCCGCGCGCAGGGCCCAACTCGTCGCCGCGGCACGGCACCTCCTCGAGACGGAAGGCGTCGAAGCGGTCACCATCCGACGACTGGGAGCCGCCCTCGGGATTCGGGGCCCCTCCCTCTACAAGCACGTTCCCGGCAAGGCGGCCATCGAGGCCGCAGTGGCCATCGAAGGGCTGAGCGAACTGGCCGATGCCGTCCGGAGCGTTCCCGCGACCTTCGCCGACGTATCCCGTGCCTACCGGGCGTGGGCCGTCGCCCACCCCCACCTGTATCGCCTGCTCAACTCGTACCCCCTGGATCGCAGCCGCGTGCCGCCGGAACTGGAGGACCGAGCCGCCGAGCCGCTCATCGTCGCCACGGGCGGCGACGTCGACCTCGCCAGGGCCGCCTGGGCGACGATCAACGGCCTGATCGAGCTCGAGCTCGTCGGTCGCTTCCCGCCCGGCACCGACGTCGACGCGGTCTACTCGGCCGCGGCTCGTGCCTTCGGCGGGGCTCGGGCCGACGCACCCTGGCACTCGCAGGAATCCGGAGCCTGACGAACTCGACCCGTTCACGATCGGAACTGCCGAGCGTCCGATCCTCTCGCCGTTCCAGCACGAGGCTGCAATCCCTACACTGACGCCATGACGACCGGTTCGGCTCCCTCCGTCGCATCGAATCCACTGCCCGACGCCCAGGCGCCCGCGCCAAGCCTGCGGAGCGAATCCGAGGCCGTGTACGCCGCAACGGCGGCCGCGATCCTCGGCGCGCTCTACGGCTTCGCGATCGGGTCCATCCCTGCGCTCCCCCTGTGGGGCGACTGGTCGTTCGGCGCGACCGCGGCGATCGGGGCGGGCGTCGTCGCCGCGGCATCCGCTGCCGTCGGCTACTGGCGGGTCCGGCTGCTGCCGGGGCACGAGTGGCGGCAGCAGCTGCCCTCGTGGACCTTCACCATCAACACGATCTCGGTCGTGGTGGTCCACACCGTCCTGGCCGTCCTCGCCTCGCTCGCCGCGTACCTCGTCCTCGGGCGGGGCTTCCAGGGCCTGCTGATGAACGGCTTCTGGTCGGTCGTGCTGATGGCCGTCACGCTCGGGCTGACCGCCTACGCCGTGTACCTCTCGGTGTCGCAGATGACGACGCAGCGGATGTCGATGCTGCTCATGTCGTTCGTCGTGCTCGGCACCCTCACCGCCATGGCGACGAGCCCCGATCCCGACTGGTGGCAGATCCACTTCAGCCACCTCGGCACCTTCACCGCGCTCTCGAGCTACGTGTTCAACGGCACGCTCATCGCGGGCGGCCTCCTGGTGACGACCTTCGCGCTCTACATCGCCAACGACATGCGCGTGCTCGTGGAACGCGGCGTCCTCACCGACGCGAAGAGCCCGCGGACCGTGCCGACCATCCTGGTGATCATGGGCATCATGCTGGCCTTCGTCGGCATCGTCCCCGTCGACGTCAACCTGCTCGTGCACAACCTGGCGGCGTCGGGCATGGCGGCCATGTACCTGGGCCTCCTCATCGCCGGGCCCCGGCTCCTGCGAGGGATGCCCCGGACGTACGTCCTCTCGAGCTGGGCGTTCCTCGCCGCACTCCTCGTCTCGGTGGCGCTGTTCGTCGTCGGGTACTTCGGGTTGACCGCGTTCGAGATCATCGTCTTCGCCCTGATCTTCGGATGGATCGCAGTGTTCATCCGCTTCCTCGGCGTGACCGGCCAGCCGGGATCGGTTCCGAGCCCGTCGGATGTGGCGCGGGTCGGCGCGCCAGCGGACGGACCCGAGGGTCACCGCTGACCGCGAGCGACCGGTAGACTCGGAGGTCCAAGGGGAGTACTCCGGCACGGTCGCTCGTCATTACGGATGCACGGCGCATCCCGGGCCATCGGTTCCCGATCGCGGGGATGGAGAAGACCTTGGCGTCGATCCGTTCACGCCAGGTTGGAGCCTCTCTTGAATGTCACCCCCATCGTCTGGGTCATCACGATCGCGGTCACGGTCGCGTTCTTCATCTACGAGTTCTTCGCCCATGTGCGAAAGCCCCACGAGCCGACCATCGGGGAGTCGGCACGATGGTCGGCCTTCTACATCGCGCTCGCGCTGCTGTTCGGCGTCGGCATCGGCGTCGTGTCCGGCTGGACGTACGGGGGTGAGTACTTCGCCGGCTACCTGACCGAGAAGGCCCTGTCGGTCGACAACCTGTTCGTCTTCCTCATCGTGATGGCGAGCTTCGCGGTGCCGAAGATCTACCAGCAGAAGGTGCTGATGATTGGCATCGTCATCGCGCTGATCCTGCGCGGCATCTTCATCGCCGTCGGTGCGGCCCTGATCGAGAACTTCACCTGGGTCTTCTACCTGTTCGGTGCGCTGCTGCTGTTCCTCGCCTACCGGCAGGCGTTCTCGCACGACGGGTCGAATCCCGCCGAAGGCCGGTTCATGCGCTTCATCCGCCGGCACCTTCCGGTGACGAACGAGTACCACGAGGACAGGCTGACGGTGCGGAAGGACGGCCGGCGGTGGGTCACGCCGATGCTGTTGACCATCATCGCGATCGGGTTCGTCGACCTCATCTTCGCCGTCGATTCCATCCCGGCGATCTACGGCCTGACCGAGGAGGCCTACATTGTCTTCACGGCCAACGTCTTCGCGCTGATGGGGTTGCGACAGCTCTTCTTCCTGATCGGCGGCCTGCTCGAGCGGCTCGTCTACCTCACGCAGGGGCTGGCCGTCATCTTGGCCTTCATCGGCGTGAAGCTGCTCATCCACGCCCTCCACAAGAACGAGCTGCCCTTCGTCAACGGCGGCGAGCCGATCACGGTGATCCCCGAGATCCCGATCTGGCTGTCACTGCTGTTCATCGCGGGGACGATCGCCGTGGCGACGGTCGCCAGCATCGTCAAGAGCCGCGGCGCCCGCCGGTCCGTCGCCGGCCGCCAGCGGAAGGTCTCACGATAGGGGGGACGGCATCGCGAGCGGGGACGGCGCGACCTACCAGACGACGCCGCCGCCGATGGAGATGCCGCCCCACGTGAGCGCGATGAAGATCGCGGCGAAGACGACCGGGGCGATGCCCGTGCCGCTGCGCGCGAGCCCCTTGAAGAGGGCGATCACGGCCAGGATCGCGGCGATGATGGAGAGCCCGCCGCCCAGGATGAGCCCGATGAAGAGCGGGATGGGCATGAGCACGAGACCGGCCAGGGCGACCCAGAACGCGGCCCAGGCCGTCGGGTTCGAGCGGCGTTCGACGGAAGAGGACATGCTTCATTATCCCGTCTCGGGGTCCGGCGGCCGTGAGCGCCTCACGGCCTGCGATCGCGAAGCGCTCCGTGCGCCCGTGGACGCGGAATCGACCCGGGCCCGATCGCACCCCTTGATTCGCCGTCGCGAGAGGCGCACAGTGGAACTGCGAGGGAGGCCCCCATGCGAAGCGCCGAATTCCAACCGGATGTCGTGCCGATCCTGTCACCGGGACGACATCGCTCGCCGCGTCGCGGCGCGTGCTTCATGGAGTTCGCGTCGTTCCTCGCCGGCGAGCGCTGGAGCGATCATCCCAGCTGCACGAACGGCACCCTCGCGCACCTCGCCAGGTTGGTCAACGATCGGACGAGCGACGCCGGCCGTGCTCGGCTGACCCCGCTGATCCCCTCGGTCGTCGGCCTCACGAGCGACGACCCCCTGCTCGACGTGCTGCTCGCGGTGCGGGCGGCGCACGCCGCCCTCCCGGTCGCCGCCGAGGAACGCCAGCGATCGCAGGCGGTGGGCCTCCGCGCAGCGCTGGTCGCGCTCGCGGACCGCGACGACGAGTGCTCGGCCGCGGCGCGCGAGCTCGCCGAGTCGGCCCTGCGCTCCGTGCCGGCCGCCGACGCGTGGGCCATCCGCTTCATCGGCGAGGTCGGTCGCGGCCGCCCGCGCACGTCGGCGCAGCAGTGCCGACACGTCATCACGGGTGCCGTCGACGGGATCGCGACGGCGTCGATCCCGGATCGCGACGGCCGACTCGTCGCGCTGCTCGCGGCCGCCGTGTCGGACACGGAGCGCTTCGTCGGAAACCGCGTGCCGACCGACGGCCCACGCGAGCGGGCCGACGCACGCGTCGCGACCTGACGCGACGGGCCGCCTGCCCGATCCCCCTCGTGGCTCCCGTTCCGCGCGGATCGCCCGTGCCATGATCCACGCATGGCGAAGCCCCGCAGCGAGCTGAAGAGCACCGGGTACGAGATCTTCGTCGGTGCGCTCTCGGTGCTCTCGATCGTCAACCTCGTCCTCATGTACGCCGTGGTCGACGACGAGGCGCTCGACACCGTCCTCTGGGTGATGAACGCCGTGTTCAGCGCGGTCTTCCTCGCCGACTTCGCCTACCGGCTCACGACCGCGCCGAAGCGCGGCGCGTACTTCTTCCGCCACTTCGGGTGGGCCGACCTCCTGGCCAGCCTGCCGTTCGCCCAGCTCAAGATCCTGCGGCTGTTCCGGATCATCCGCGTCATCCGCCTCTTCCGCGAGCTCGGAGCGCGGACCATCTGGCGCACCCTCGTGCGCGACCGCGCCGGGAGCGCCCTGTACGCGCTGCTCCTGATGGGCGTGCTGGTGCTGCAGTTCGGAAGCCTGACGATGCTCTACCTGGAGCAGTACGCGCCGGGCGCCAACATCACGACCGCGTCGGACGCGCTGTGGTACACGGTCGTCACCATCTCGACGGTCGGATACGGCGACGAGTACCCGGTCACGAACGCCGGAAGGTTCGCGGGCGGACTCATGATCGTCGTCGGCGTCGGGATCTTCGGCACGTTCACCGGCTACCTCGCGAACCTCTTCCTCGCGCCGCGGAAGGGCGACCGCGACGACGCAGCGCCAGACGCCGAGACCGAGGAGCCGCCCACGGCGTGATGATTCGGCACCGCGCTCACCGCCCCGCCGATGGTGCTCCGCGGCCGCCGTCGTCGCCGTCGCCACCGTCGCCGTCGCCGCCGTTCGCCCCGTTCACGCCCGGGAGCTGCCGACGCCGTCGCAGCATCGTCGCGGGCGCCGACTCCCCCTCCGTCGATCCCGTCGGCGTGTTCGCGTCGTACCAGCGGTGGTAGACCTCGACGAGCGGCGCCGAGGTGAGCCCGTGCAGCGTGATGCTGAACGCGACGGTGACGACGACCGTGGTCAGCACGGTCTCGCCCTCCGGCACCCCGCTCTCGGCCGCGAGCAGGGCGAACACCAGCGAGGCGAGGCCGCGCGGTCCGAACCATCCGATGAACGCCACGGTCGGTCGCCTCGCGCCGCTGCCCGCGAGGGCGATCGCGACCGGCACCATCCGCACGACGGAGAGGCTGAGCACTGCGTACACGACGACCTGCCAGGTCACGTATGGAAGGGCGAGGAGGAGCGCGAGGGCACCGAACGCGATCCAGGTGACGGCCGCGAGCAGGTCGCCCGCCGCCTCGGAGAGCACCGTGATCTTCGATCGGCTCGGGCCGGCGAGCCGGCCGAAGGCGATGCCGCCGACGAACGCGGCGATGAACCCGCTGCCGCCGAGCTGCTGGGCGACGGCGTACGCGAGCAGCGCCACCGCCAGCGGCAGGATCTGCCGCCACTCCCGTGCGATCCAGCCGCGGCGGTCCGCGGCCCGGAAGAGCAGCCCGCCGGGAACGGCGGCGACGAGGCCGGCCGTGAGGCCCCAGCCGATCTGCGCGCCCATGCTGCCGGCGATCGTGCCCGTGACCCCCGACTCGAGCTCGGCCTTCGCGATCGACAGGGCCACGAGGAACAGCGGGACGGCGAGCCCGTCGTTGAGCCCGCTCTCCACGTCGAGGGCCTGGCGCACCCGGGACGGGACCCGCGCGTCCGCGACGACCTTCTGGCCGAGCGCGGCATCGGTGGGAGCGAGCATGATCGCGAGGAGGAACGCGGACGCCAGCGCCATGCCCGGGAACAGGAGCGTCGCCGCACCGGCACCGGCGAGGATCGTCAGCGGCAGGCCGATGAGCAGCATCCGGCTCGGCCAGCCGAGCTGATGACGCAGCTTGCGGAGGTCGATCCGCGTCGCATCGCTGAACAGCAGCAGCACGAGGGCGATCTCGGCGATGCGCTCCGCGACGAGGGTCTCGAGCGACACGTCGAGCACATCGGGCGCGACGACCGCGACCCCGAAGCCGACGACCATCAGGAAGAGCGCCGGCGTCACGCCGCGGCGGTCCAACGGACGCGACAGGGCGCTCCACACGATGATGATCGCCATCACCACCGTCACCGCCGCCAGCATGCCGACCTCGTCCCCGATCGCCCACGCGGCCGCATCGGGCGGCCTGCCGTCATCGTACGGATGCCGCGGCCTCGCGCACCAGCCGTCGGGGCCGGATCACGAACCGAGCCGGCAGCTCAGGATGCCGCGACCGCGACCGCGACCTCGGCCGCGGCGCTGCCGGCGGCTACGCCCGTTCCGATTGACCCTGCTGCCCCGACGTCGACGGCTGCCACTCCGGTTCCCCCGTCGGTCCCACCTCGAGGTCCGGCTCGGGGACCTCCTCGGTCGGCTGGGGCAGGCTGCCGAGGCGGTCGACCTGCTCGGTGAGCGCGTCGAGCACGGAACGCAGCTGGATCTGCGCGACCTGGGCGTAGGTGCGGACGTACTCGATCTCGGGCACCGCCGGGGCGCCGTTCTGGGGCGACGGCAGGGTCGCGCTCGCCTGGCTGGCCGTGCTCTCGGCGCGCTCGAGGATCTCGCGATACTGGTTGCGCGCGGTGAGCACGAGGTCGCGGGCGTACTGCTCGGCGTCGGCGATCGCCTTGTCGGCGATCAGCTGCGCCTGGGTGAGGAGCCCGACCGCTCCGGAGGTGATCTCGTCCTCGGACTCCGCCGCGGAGCCGCCGCGGAGCCGTGCGTTCGCCGCGCGCAGCGACGAGAGCTCCTGGCCGGCGGCGCTCGCGGCGGATCGCACGTCGGCGATCGCCTGGGCGAGGTCGCGCATGAAGTTGTCGACCTCGAGCCGGTCGTATGCGCCGCCCCGGATCTTCATCGTGAACTCGACCGAGTGCGTGTCGGGGAGCCGGCCGACCGCGGCGGCCAGGTCGTTCTCGGGCATGCTCTCGGCCGGCGTCTCGGCGATGCTGTCGGGGTCGGTCCCGTTCGGCGTCATGCGTGGTCCCCCTGTTCGCGCTGGTGCAGCCCGGCAGGCTGCGGTTCCTGAGTGTGGTGATGCAGGTCGTGGCTGTCCTCGTCGAGCGTCGCGAACTGCTCGAACCGGACGTCGCTGTGCGCGATCCCCGCGGTGCGGAGGTGGGCGACCGTGTGCCGGACCATGTCGGCGGAACCGCACACGAGCGCGAGCCGCCCGTGCCAGGGTCCGGCTGAGGCGGCCGCGTCGCCCACGTAGCCCCGTCGGCCGGAGTACGTGAGGTCCTCCGAGACCACGGGCGTGTACGAGAACCACGGGCGGCCCGTCAGGTTCTGCAGCAGCCGGTGCTCGTAGAGTCCCAGCGGCAGCCTGGCACCGTGGAAGAGGTCGACCCGCGGAGCACGCCCGGTGGCCTGCCACGCGTGGTCGATGCGCTCGAGGTGCGCCCGGAGCGGCGCCAGCCCCGTGCCGCCGGCCACCATGACCAGGTCCCGCTCGCGCTCGGTGTCGTCGAGGGTGAGCTCCTGGCCGACCGGCGCACCCATCCGGATCGTCTCGCCGGCCCGGAGGTCGCGCACGAGCGTGCTGCTCACCTGCCCGCCGGGCACGAGTTGCACGTGGAACTCGAGCGAACCGTCGGCGCGAGGTGCGTTCGCGGGGCTGAGATAGCGCCACAGCCTGGGCCGTGCCGGGATCTCGACGGCCACGGATTGGCCGGGTTCGAAGGAGAACGGCGAATCGGGGGCGACCTGGACCACCGCGATGTCGAGTCCTCGTCGCTCGACGGCCGTGACTCGGCCGGTCCACCATGCCGGGCTCGTCCGTTCCGACTCCGCTGCGGCGTCGACCATCACCCCGGCGATCACGCCGTATGCGGCCGCCCAGTCGCCCGCCAGCTCCTCGGTCCAGAGTTCGCCGAGGTAGTGCTCGAGCGTCGCGAGCAGTGAGGCGCCGACCGCGTCGTAGTGCTCCGCGATGACCTCGAAGCGCCGGTGGTCGCGGCCGAGCTGCTGGATGAACGCCGTGACCTCGTCGAGCTGGTCGACGCTCGAGACGATGCGCCCGAGGGCGCCCACGAGCCGGTCCCGCTGCGTCGCCATCGAGACCGGGAACATGGCCCGGAGCTCGGGGTGCGACAGGAACAGATGCGAGTAGAAGTACAGCGGGACCTCGTCGCCGAGGCTCTCCGCCAGCGCCCACGTCTGCTTCAGTGCAGCGGTGTCCACCGCGTCACCCGGCCGCCGGCGCCTCGACGATGTCGGGCTGGGTGCCCGCGATGACGCCGACCACCCGATCGATGATGTCGGCCGGGACCCCGGCCTCGGTGAGCGCGGTCACGAGGTGCTGGGCGACGGCGCCGAAGTCCTCCTCGGTGATCCCCATGCCCTTGTGCGCTTCGCGCAGCTCACGGCCCTCGTAGCTGGCCGGGCCGCCCATCACCTGCGACACGAGCGCGACCTGGTGGCGCTTGAGCCGGGCCATCTCGATCCCGTCGAAGTAGCCGCGCAGGCGGTCGTCGTCGAGCACCAGCTGGTAGAAGCGGTCGACGACCACCGCGACGGCGGGGCCACCGCCCACGGCCTGGTAGTCGCTCTGCGCCTGGGGCTCGGGCTGCTCGGTACCGGTGGAACTCATGCGACACGTCCAATCACTGTCAGGGCAGGGCCTTCCTTTCATAGCAGAGTCCACCCCGCGGTGGAATCGAACGGGGGACAACGCACGCGCGATTCCAAGCCTGGCGATCCGGACGAGGTGCCGCTCGACGCCTGCTCGCGCAGGCTCGATCCGACCGAACGCGGCGGCGCCGAGGGCTGCGCGGGGCCCGATCGGGCGGGGGACGACGAGCGATGCCGAGCCGGGAATCAGGATCCGGCGACGGCGCGGAGCGCATCGACCCCGCCCGCCCGGTAGCTGTCCCAGTCGTGGCTGCCGCCGCCGGGCATGGGGCGAGCGAGCCATTCGTCGGCGAGCGACGCGGCGAGCGCGGCGATCGCCGAGCCTGCGGCATCCGCCGGGCAGGCCCTCAGGAGTTCGCCGAGCGCCGTCGTGCGGCCCTCGTGGAACTTGCCGGCTGGATGCGACCGGCCGTCCTTCGCGAGGGCGCACGACGTGGCATCCCCCATCGTCTCGGCCCAGGCCGCGGCCGCCGAAGCGCGGAGGACGCGGACGTCGTCGCGCACGAGCACGAGCGGCTCAGCGACCGAAGAGCTTCGCGAAGAAGCCCGTCGACGGCTCGTTCTCGTGGCCGGTGCAACGCTGGGTGCGCGGGACGCCGCGCATGACCTGGTCGACGTGCTGGCCGCAGCCGCCCCAGGTGGTCTTGCCGCACTTGCGGCACGTGACGGCTCGGCACATGTGGTTCTCCTCGAGTTCAGGAAGGCTTCGGGGTCGGGTGGCGGGTGGCGCGGATGCCGCGGCTCAGCGGCCGCCGTGGTCGCCGTCGCACCAGCGATCGGCCGGGACGACGTCCTTCACGGAGTCGATGTGCTGGCCGCAGCCGGACCAGGTGGTCTTGCCGCAGGAACAGGTGACGGGGCTGCACATGGTGGTTCTCCTCAGGGTCGGGTGTGCGTGGGTGGTCTTGCCGGCTCAGGCGGCGGCCGCGGTCTCGCGGGCCTCGGCGAGCGTGCGGGCCGACTGGCCCGCCTGCCACGTGAGGTAGCCGCCGTCGAGGTTGACGGACTCGCGCCCGAGCTGCGCGAGCAGGCGCACCGCGGTGTGGCCGCGCTGGCCCACCTTGCAGTGCACGACGAGGCGCCCGGCCGGGAGCTCGTCGACGCGCGCGCGGAGCTCGTCGAGCGGGACGTTGATCGAGCCGGGGATGGCGCCCGCAGCGACCTCGGCCGGCGTGCGGACGTCGACGAGCACGTCGCCCGCCGCCATCGCGGCGTCGAGTTCGTGCCACTGGATCGACGGGGTGAGGCCCTCGACGGCGTTGAGCGCGACGTAGCCCAGCATGTTCACCGGGTCCTTCGCCGACGAGAACTGCGGCGCGTAGGCGAGCTCGAGGTCGGCGAGGTCGGAGGCGGTGAGGCCGCCGGCCATCGCCGTCGCGATGACGTCGATGCGCTTGTCGACGCCGTCGCCGCCGATGCCCTGGGCGCCGAGGATCTCGTCGGTGTCGGCGTCGACGACGAGCTTCAGCGCCATCTGCTCCGCGCCCGGGTAGTACCCGGTGTGCGAGGCGGGGTGGGTGTGGATGACGCGGATCTCGCGCCCGACGCGGCGGAGCAGCTTCTCGGGCCAGCCGGTGGTCGCGATCGTGAGGCCCATGAGCCCGACGACGGCGGTGCCGAGGGCGTCGCGCACGCGGATGTCGCGGCCCGCGATCGCGTCGGCGGCGAGCCGGCCGTGCCGGTTGGCGAGGCCCGCGAGGGCGACCAGGCGGTGCTCGCCGCTGATCGCGTCGCGCTTCTCGACGGCGTCGCCGATCGCCCAGATGTGCGGGTCGCTCGTGCGCAGGTCGTCGCCGACCCGGATGCCGCCGCGCTCGCCGATCTCGAGGCCGGCGGCGACGGCGAGCGTGGTGTCGGGGCGGACGCCGATCGAGCCGAGCACGAACTCGGCCGGCACGGTGGTGCCGTCGCTCAGGATCGCCGTGGCGGCGTGGAGCTCGGTCACCTGCGTGCCGAGGCGCACGTCGACGCCGGCGTCGCGGAGGCGATCGGCGACGGGCGCGGCCATCTCGGGGTCGAGCGGCGGGAGCACCTGGTCGCCGAGCTCGACGAGCGTGACGTCGAGGCCGCGGTGCACGAGGTTCTCGACCATCTCGAGGCCGATGAAGCCGGCGCCGATGACGAGCGCGGTGCGCGGCGCGACCTCGAGCTCGGCCATCGCGCGGTCGACGTCGTCGATGTCGCGGAGCGTGAGCATGCGGTCGCCGCCCGGCATGGGCGGGCGCACCGGCGTGGCGCCGGGCGAGAGCACGAGGGCGTCGTACGCCTCGATGGTCTCCTCGCCGGTGGTGAGGTCGCGCACGAGCACGGTCTTCGCGTCGCGGTCGATGGCGACGGCCTCGGTGCGGACGCGCACGTCGAGTCCGAACCGGCTGTCGAGCGAGGCGGGGGTCTGCAGGAGGAGGCTGGAGCGCTCCTCGATGACGCCGCCGAGGTAGTACGGCAGGCCGCAATTGGCGAACGAGACGTGGCCGCCGCGCTCGAGCACGATGATGTCGGCGTGCTCGTCGAGGCGACGGAGGCGGGTGGCTGCGGACATGCCGCCCGCGACGCCGCCGATGATGAGGTACCGCTTCGAGGTCATGGCACGAGCGTAACAATACCCCGGGGGTATTGTCAAAATACCCTCGAGGTATCGCTCAGGCAGTGGTCCGCGCGCGGCGAGCACGGGCCGTGCCGATGCGGCACGCGCCGAGCACCGGGCTGAGCGGATGCCCCGCGCCGACGCCGACGGGCCCCCGCGAGAACGGCGAGGGCCCGTCGTACGTCGCTCGAGCGCAGGACCCTCAGTCGTCCGCCCCGTCGCGGGGGGTGGGTCGGTCCTCGGACTGCGAGCCCGCGTCATCCGCCTGCGAACCCGGGTCGTCGGACTGCGAACCGGCGTCTTCGGACTGCGGACCGGCGTCGCCGGCCTGGTCGCCGGCACCATCGGGCGCACCGGCGCCCTCTGACGCCTCCTCGCCGGTGCCGATGCCCGAACCCGCGCTCTCCTCGGCGGTCTCCAGCCCGAAGTCGGCGTTCTCGTCAGCGTGCTCGACCGCGGTGTCGAGACCCGACCCGGCCCGCTCATCGGCGTTCTCGAGCCCGCCGCCGACGCCGACGCCGTCGTCGTCACGCGTCGCGCCGTCGATCGACTCCGACTCGCCGGCGTCCACGCCGACCGCGGTGTCCGTCATCCGGTCGAACACGACCTGCGCGGGCTCGGGCAGCACACCCACTGCACCCGCAGCGCCGGCACCGCTCGCACCGAGCGCCACCGCAACCACTGCGCCCATCGAGATCTTCGCCGCGAGTCCCAGGCCCGCGAACCACTCCATCACGACGCGTCTCCTCGCCGACGACGCCTGCGCAGGGGCGAGCACCGCCGCATCCGGGTCCTCATCGGGGACGAGCCCGACGTCGGCCGCGAGGCCGACGTCGAGTCGGAGGGCCGCCGCGGCGCTCGGCCGCGGCGACCCCCCGGATGACGAGTCGCGGAAGCCGGCGATCGCGTCGGCGAGGGGGGAGAGGTCTTCACGGCCGTGGGGGGATCGGCCGCGAAGGAGTGCCTCCGCATCGTCGTCGGTGATCCGGTTCGTCGTCATCTCACTTCCCGCCATCGTCGAGGACCCGTGCAGGGGTACGCCCTGCCGAGATCCTCCTGCGCATGGACTCGAGGGCCCGCCGCTGCAGTGCCTTCACGGCGCCGGGTCGCTTGCCGACCACGACCGCGACCTGCTCGACCGTCAGGTCGCCCAGGATGCGCAGCACCATCACGTCGCGCTGGTCGGGCGCGAGCGAGTCGATGAGCTCGCGCGCCGTCCGATCGCCGAGGCGTCCGATCGCCTCCTCTTCGGCGCTCGGCGCCCGCCGCTCATCGAGCTTCTGCTGCCACTCCTCGTGCTCGCCTCGGCGCCCGCGTCGGCGCAACTCGTCGGTGAGCCGACGGTAGGCGATCGTGAACACGAACGCGCGGAACTCCGTCTCGCCGCCGCGGAACGCGCCGAGCCGGTCGAACACCGCCAGGAATACCTCGCTCGTCAGGTCGTCGGGCTCGCGTGATCCGCGCGCTCGGGCGAAGGCCGCCACCGCCGGCGCGTACTCCTTCCAGAGCTCCGTGTTCGCCCAGCGAGCTCCCGCCTGCGCGGCCGCGAGGATCGCGTGGAACGGCTCCGCACCGATCGCGGGGCGCACGTGCCGCGCGAGCTCGGCTCGCATGCGGGGGTGCGCGAGTGCGCCGTCGGGGTCGGCCACCCGCCGAGTGTATGGCAGGGCGAACGGGGGACGACAGTCCCCGTTTCCGCAGCCCCGCGGTCAGCGACGACGGCGCGGGCCCGTCCGGCGCATCGTCCACGCGAGGTAGCCGCCGAGGGAGCCGATGACCCCGAGGCCGGTGCCGAGCATGACACCCTCCCAGGACCGCCATCGGCGCTCGCTCGCGACGAGGCTGCCGACGCCGGTGATGAAGGCGGCGCTGAGCATGCCGGCGACCAGACGGTTGCCGATCCGTTCCGCCCTGCCCATGAGCGGCTCCAGTTCCGCGGCGCGCAGGTGCACCTGGATGCCGCCCTCGTCGGCGTGCTCGAGCAGGCGCCGGAGGGTGCCGGGCATGTCGAGCGCGAGCTCGCCGAGGTCGGTCGTCGCCCGCGCGATGCGCTTCGCGAGCACGATGGCGCTCAGCCGCTCCCGCGCGAGCCGCTGCGCGTAGGGCCGGAGCGTCTCGCCGAGCCGGAACTCCGGGTCGAGCCGGAGCGCGAGACCCTCGATGACGAGCAGCGCCTTGAAGAGCAGCGCCATCTGGCGGGGCAGCCGCAACCGGTGCCGCCGGAGGATGCCGAACAGCTCGGCGATCATCCGGGCGAACGGGGTGTCGCGGAGCGAGTCGAGGCGGTACCGCATGAGGAAGTCGGCGAGGTCGTCCCGCAGGAGCTCCCGGTCGACGCCGGCGGAGGTCGGCGACAGGTCGATGAGCGCAGAGGCGAGCCGTTCGGGATCCCCTCGGACGAGGGCCACGAAGAGCGCGCCGAGCTGGTCGCGCAACGGCTCGTCGATCTCGCCGACCATCCCGAAGTCGATGAGCGCGATCGTGCCGTCGGGCTCGACGAAGAGGTTGCCCGGGTGCGGATCGGCGTGGAAGAAGCGGTCCTCGAACGTCATCTTCAGCACGATCTCGGCACCGCGTCGAGCGACCCGCTTCCGGTCGACCCCGGCCGCGTCGAGCGCGGCGGCGTCGCCGACGTTGAGCCCCGTCATCCGTTGGAGGGTCAGCACGCGCGATGTCGTGTAGTCCCAGAAGACGCGGGGGATCGCGACATCCGCCTCGAACTCGAAGTCGCGCGCGAAGCGCTCGGCGTTGCGCCCCTCCTGCAGGTAGTCGAGCTCGGCGAGCAGCGTCTGCGCGAACTCCTCGGCGAGGCCGGTCGCGTCGTGCTCGCGGGCGAGGCTCCACGCACGGCTCGCCCGCTCGGCGAGGTTCCGGAGGATCTCGAGGTCCTGGTGCACCTGCGCGACGGCACCCGGCCGCCGCACCTTGACGACCACGGCCGTTCCGTCGTGGAGGACCGCGGCGTGCGCCTGGCCGATCGAGGCCGACGCCAGCGGGACGTCGTCGAACGCGGCGAACACCTCGTCGGCGTCGGCACCGAGCTCGCTCCGGATCACGGCGCGGACCTCGTCGACCGGCACGGGCGGGGCGGCGTCCTGCAACTTCGCCAGCTCGTCGGCGTACGCGGGCGGAACGAGATCGGAGCGCGTGGAGAGCAGCTGCCCGAACTTGATGAACGTCGGTCCGAGCTCCTCGAGCGCGCGACGCAGGTGCTCGGGTCCCACGGCGGCGAGAGCATCCGCGGCACTCTCTTCCGACGGCGACGACGCCCGCCGGAACGGAGTGCGGCGGCCCGCGCCGACCAGCCCGGCGAGGACGCCGAAGCTGTGCCGGCGCATGACCGCCGCGATCTCGCGGTACCGGGCGCTGTGCCGCGCGTCGGAGGATCCGCCGTTCAGAACTTCGACCCCAGCGCCTTCGCCTTGATCGCCTCGAACTCGCCGTCGCTGATGACGCCCCGGTCACGCAGCGCCTGCGCCTTCGCGATCTCCTCCGAGGGGCTGGCGAACGAGATCTGGCGGTACTCCTCCGCCGTGTGCGTCTCGTACTCGACCTGCTTCCGCGCCGAGCGCTCCGCCATGCCGCGACCGCGAGCGATCAGGTACACGAGTCCGGTGAGCCACGGCAGGAAGACGAGGAAGATGATCCACACCGCCTTCAACCACCCGTTCAGCGAGTGGTCGCGGAAGATGTCGATCACGATGTAGATGAGCACCATCAGGTACGCGACGTACGCGAAGATCCAGAAGAAGAACCAGAACCACTGCCAGAGATCCACGGGGAGTTCCTTTCGACGGTTGCGCTGACGAGTCACACGGTACTCGCGCGCTCCCGCGATCGGCGGCCTTTCGTCCCGGTGTCTCGAGCGCGCTGCTCGGCGGAGGTGCGCACCCGCCATCTGCTGCGGCGGCGGCGCGCGCCCGCTCACGCGACGCGGATCGCCCCCATCATGCCGAGGTCCTCGTGGTCGAGGATGTGGCAGTGGTACACGGTCCGGCCGGTGATGCCCTCGAAGGCGATCCGCACGACGACGCGACCGCCGGCGGGCACCGGGACCACGTCGCGGCGATCCACGCCCGTCACGGGCGCGCCGTCGACCTCGACGAGCTGCATGGGCCAGACGTGCAGGTGGAACGGATGGTCCATGGTGCTCGTGTTCTCGATCGTCCACTCCTCGATGGCGCCCGCCGACGGCTCGAGGTCGGTGCGCCCCTCGGCGAACGTCCGGCCGTCGATGGTGAACGCCATACCCTGGCCCATGCCGCCGCCCATTCCGCCCATCGCGAGCGTGAGGGTGCGGCGTGCGTCGACGTCCGCGTCTCGCAGGTCGCGGGGCGCAGCGGATGCCGCGGGCAGCGGTGCGACGGATGCCGCGGCGTCCCCCCGCACCGCGAACCGCGCCAGGTCGGCGCCGGTCGTCGCGCTCCGCGGAGCGCCCATCGCGCCCATGCTGCCGCGGTCGAACGGCAGGGTCTGCAGCACGGCATCGCCCGCCGCCGTGTCGACGAGGACGTCGGCGCGGTTGCCCGGGAGCAGCACGATCTCGTCGACGTCGCGCGGTTCCGGGTAGCGGCCGGCGTCGATGCCGATGAGCCGCATCCGCTGCCCGTCGAGGCGCAGGCGCAGGTACCTCGAGGTGCAGGCGTTCACGATCCGCCACCGCTCGCGCTCACCCGGCGCTGCCACGATCGTCGGGAACAGCCGTCCGTTGACGAGCACGAGGTCACCCTCGCGGCCGAGCATGCGCTCGAAGCGCGATGCGGCGGCGACGTCGCCGTTCGCGTCGAACGCGATGTCGGCGATGACGAGCACCCGTTCGCGAGTCACCGCGATCGGATCCGCCTCCTCGACGACGATCGCACCGTAGAGACCGGCGAACAGCTGCTCGGCGGTGGTGCCGTGGTGGTGCGGGTGGTACCAGAAGACCCCGGGCGGGTGGTCCGCGCCGAGTTCGTACGCGTAGTCGAAGGTACCGCCCGACGGGATCATCACGAACACGTTGTCGGAGTTGCCCTCCGGGGAGACCTCCAGCCCGTGGGTGTGCAGGTTCGTCGTCGCACCGAGGTCGTTCCGGTACCGCACGGAGATGCGGTCGCCGGGGCGGACGCGCAGGGTTGGCCCGGGCATGCCGCCCTCGAAGCCGAGCACTCGCACCTGCCGGTCGCCGACCGTCACGGTCGTGACCGCGGCCACGAGATCGAGGGCGAGGCGGCCGCCGGTACTCGCGCGGACCTCGGGCTCGACGAAGGTCTCCTGCGGGTCGCCTTCGGCGGAGGCGGGAGGCGATGCGGCCCCGCCCCCGTCGTCCGGAGCCGACGCATCCTCACCGGCGCCGGAACCGGCCCACCAGGCGAGGCCTCCGGTCCCGACCGCGATCGCTCCGACGGCCGCGGCACCGCCGATCAGCACGGCTCGGCGGCTCGGACCCGACGTCCCCGGCTCCGGCGGACTCACTCGCCGAGCGCCGCGAAAAGCTCGTAGACCATGAACGCCGGCCAGAAGAGCCCCTGGAAGATCGCCCAGACGTACTCCCAGAACGCGTCGGCCTGCTGCCAGAAGTACACCCAGGCTCCGAAGATCCCGAGCCCGTAGATCGCACCGCCACCGGCGAGTCCCGCGTTCGACCCGTTGCTCATCGCGCACCTCCCGCCTCCGAGGCTAGGCGGCATCCACGCACGGCCGTGGGCCCAACGACCCAAGGCGGCGGAGTCTCTCCAGCGAGGCTCGAAGGGGGCCCGGATCCGGGCCGCGCGCCGAGCGAGAGCGCGACATCCGTCATCGAACCGGGAGCAGCCATGGCACGCACGTACGTCATCACGGGGTCCGCGAGCGGCATCGGTCGCGCCACCGCCGACCTGCTCACCGAACGCGGCCACCGCGTCATCGGGGTCGACCTGCACGACGCCGACGTGAACGTCGACCTGACGACGGAGCAGGGGCGTGCCGACCTGGTCTCGGGCGTCGCCGAGGCCGGCGGCGGCCGCATCGACGCGATCATCGCGAACGCCGGGCTCGCCCTGCCGATCGCGAAGACCGCGGCCGTGAACTACTTCGGCGCGGTCGCGACGCTCGAGGGGCTCCGGCCGCTGCTCGCCGGCTCCTCGGCGCCGCGCGCGGTCGCGACCGTCTCGATGGCCTCGCTCTTCCCGCCGGACGAGGCGCTGCTCGAGGCGTTCCTCGCGGGCGACGAGTCCGCGGCGATGGCGCGCGCCGCGGAGCTCGAGGCCGGTCCGCCCGAGCAGGCGAACCTCATCTACGGCACCACCAAGCGCGCGCTGGTGCGATGGATCCGCCGCAACGCCCCCGGCCCCGACTGGGCGGGTGCCGGCATCCCGCTGAACGCGATCGCCCCGGGCGTCGTCGAGACGCCGATGACGGAGGCGTACACGAACACCGAGGAGGCGCGGAGGGCGATCCTCGAGATGGTGCCCATGCCGCTGAACGGGATCTTCCAGCCCCGCGACGCGGCGTACCTGCTCGCGTGGCTCACGAGCGAGGAGAACGCGCACCTCTGCGGGCAGGTCGTCTTCATCGACGGCGGTTCCGACGCGATCATCCGCGGCGAAACGAACTGGTGAGCCTCAGCGGCCCGGGCGCTCCGGTCCGTCCGGGCCGTCCGGCCCGTCCGGGCGCCCCGGCCCGTCCGTGTCGGACTCCCGGTCGTCGTCCCACTTCGTGCCCTCGAGGTCGCCTCGGAGCGTGCCCGTGATGTCGTCCACCGCGGCGCCGACCGTCGGTGCGAAGCGGTCGGGCGTGAAGCGGTCGCCGAGGCCGTAGCGGCGCAGCACGTCGACGACGGGGTCCTTCATCTCCGCGATGACGAGACGGATGCCGCGTCCCGCGAGCCAGTCGTCGAGCTCGACGAACTCGTCGACCGCGGTCGTGTCGATGTCGGTGATGGGCTCCGCGGCGAGGATCACGGTCCGCACGTCAGGCCCGGCCGCCGTCACGCGTGAACGCACGAAGTCGTCGAAGAGGCCGCCGTTGGCGAAGAACAGCGGCGCGTCGAAGCGCACGATCACGACGCCGGGGATGCGCTCCCCCTCCGGGTTCCGCGAGAGGTCGTGGTACCCGCGCAGCCCGGTCACCCGGCCGAGCTCGGCCCGGTACGGACGCCACGAGTGGTACACGAACGCCAGGAGCGAGAGCCCGATCGTCACGGCGATGCCCTCGATGACGCCGAAGACGAACACGCCGACGAACGCCGCCGCCGAGAGCGCGGCGTCCACCCGGTCCATGCGGACCAGCCGGATGAACCCGCGAACGTCGATGAGGCGGGCCGCCGCCGTGACGACGACCGCCGCGAGCGTCGCCGACGGCAGGAACTCGGTCACGCCCGGCGCGAGCAGGATGAACAGGACGAGGAGCACCGCGCCGACCACTCCCGTCAGCTGCGTCTTCGAACCGGCCTGCTCGGCGACCGGCGTGCGCGACGACGACGCGGAGATCGGGAATCCGCCGAACAGGCCCGCGGCCACGTTCGCCGAGCCGATCGCCGCCATCTCGCCGCTCCCGCTCACCGTCTCGCCACGACGGGCTGCGAGCGAGCGCGAGAACACCGCCGTGTCGGTGAAGGCGACGAGGGCGATGCCCGCGGCGGGAAGCGCGAGCCCCGCGACATCCGCCCACTCGAGCCCGCCCAGCGCGGGAGCGGGCAGACCCGACGGCAGCGCGCCCACCACGGGCAACCGCTCCCCGAGACCCAGGATCCAGGTGAGGAGCGTCGCCACGACGACGGCGACGAGCACGCCCGGCACGGGCGAGCGGAGCAGCGTCAGGCCGACGATCACGATCAGCGAGCCGAGCCCGAACGCCGTCGCGAGCGGATCGGCCTCGCCGCCGACGAGGGCCGTCCAGATCGCGCCGACCTCGGCGACGGGAGAGTCCCCGTCCACCGAGAAGCCCAGCAGCGGCGGCACCTGCGAGATCAGCACGAGCAGGGCGATCGCGTTGAGGTACCCGACCCGGATGGGCTTGGACAGCAGATCGGTGACGAAGCCGAGCCGGAGCAGCCCCCCGGCGAGCAGGATGACGCCGACCATGATCGCGAGCAGTCCGGCGAGGGCCACCGCCCGCTCGTCGTCGCCGACGGCCAGGGGCAGGATCGCCGCGGCGATGATGGGCGCGAGCGCCGAGTCCGGCCCGAGCACGAGGATCCGGCTCGGGCCGAAGACGGCGTAGGCGAGCAGCGGCACGATCGTCGCGTAGAGGCCCGTCTCGGGCGGCAGGCCCGCGACGCGCGCGTAGCCCATTCCCGCGGGGATCAGCAACGCGGTGACGACGATGCCCGCGCGGACGTCGGGCACGAGCCAGTCACGGCGGTAGTGGCGCGCGACCTCGACGCCGGGCGGCACCCAGCGCGGCATCCGTCGCCGGGTCGATCGCCCCTGCTGCTCGTCGCTCGCACCCATTCGGCCTCCGATTCCGATGATGGCGGATGCCGCGCCCTGGCGTCAGGCCTTCTCCGAGGCGTCGACCGACCGCCAGATCGGCGGGTGCGGCAACCGGTTCTCGCGATAGAGCCGGTAGGCGAGCGGTGCCCAGACGATGAGCGCCACGCCCGCCCCGACCAACGCGCCGCCGATCGTGTCGCTCAGCCAGTGCGCGCCGAGGTACATGCGGCTGAGCATCATGAGCACGGTCCACGCGACGCCGACCACCCACACCCAGGTGCGCATGAAGATCAGTCCGAGCGCGGTCGCGATGAGCGCGGCCGCCGAACTGTGACCCGACGGGAAGGAGCCGAAGTCGGGGTGCACGAGGATGTCCTCGGGGCGCACTCGGCCGACGGTGACCTTCACGAGCCGCGTGACGCCCGCGCTCGCGAGTGCGGCGATCCCGAAGTACAGCGCCGCCCACGGTCGACGCCAGACGAGCAGGCCCACCACGACGAGGATCGGGAACACCACGTTCGAGAGGGCGCCACCGCCGAGCAGGTCGAGCACGAGCGCGCCGGAGGTGACCGCGGGCGTACGGGCGGCGGCGAGCGCGAGCATCAGGTCGACCTCGAAGCCGAACGGCTGACGCTCCGAGTACACGATCACCGCCCCGACGAGCGCCACGGCGACGAGGGCGATGATGCCCGCCACGAGCCACGGCCGGCGACTGACGCGGAGCGGCGCCGGCGCGTGCGCGTGGTGGGCGCCGTGAGTGCCGTCCGGGCGATCGTCGTCCGGCGCGCCGCCGTCGGGCGCGTCGCCGTCGGGCGCGTCGCCGTCGGGCCTCGGCCTTCCGGCACCGGCGCCGGCTCCGGTGCCGTCAGCGCCGCTCATCGCGCCCCCACGCCTCCGGTCGCCGGTCGGACTCGGCGATCTGCTCGGCCGTGCCCACGCGCACCGTGCGCCACGTGTCGACGGCGATCACGAGGCCGAGCACGACGAGCGACAGGAAGATCGAGCCGAGCGCGTCGGTCGCCCAGTGGTACCCGAGGTAGATGCGGCAGGCCGCCGTCAGCAGGACGACGACGCCGGCCGCGACGAACGCCAGCGTCGTGATGAGGGGACGTCGGTGGCGCGAGAACACCAGGTACGTGCCGATGAAGAGGAAGTCGGCGACTCCCATCACGTGCCCCGACGGGAACGACGAGGTCGGGTCGTACCCGAACAGCATCTCGTCGGCCGGCGGGCGGTCGCGAGCGATGATCGGCGCGAGCAGTTGCACGACGATGACGCCGAGGATCATGCCGCCCGCGAGGAGCAGCGGTCGCCAGGCGTGCTTGGCGAAGACGCCCCACGCGACCGTCGTGACGAGGATGATGATGGGCATCGCGATCGGCCCGAACACGATCGCCAGCACGATCATGAAGGTCGTGAGCCACTCGTCCCGTCCCGAGTCCAGCCACGCCTCGACCGGGGCGTCGATGAACGAGAGGTCGTCGGCCTCGAGGATCGAGTCGAGCACGACGAAGAACCCCACGAGCCCGACGACGACCAGGGCCGCGGCGGTGAGGTAGAGGTTGCGGCGCGCCCTGGAGGACAGGTACCGCTCCTCGACGATGAACCGCTCGTGGAACCGCTGCCAGCGGCCGGGGCGCGCGTCGTCCGCCCGGTCCGTCCCGCCGGCGCCTGTCTGCGGCCCGCCGTGCGCGTCGCCGTGCGCGTCGCCCTCCTGCGTCCCGGCCTCACGTTCGGCCATGGCGCGCCCTCCTCTCGCCTCCGCGTCGGCGGAGGTCACCACAGTATGCCGCGAGCCGCCGCGACGGGTCGGGGGGTTGCGCCGCGCCGCCTACGTGTCGCGCTCGACGGGACCGATGTCCTCGCGGTGGTCGTCCTCCCCGCCCGGGGGGAACTCGCGCCGGTCGGGTCGGCGGCTCAGCGCGATCACGCTCGCCGTGAACCCGCCCCAGACGAGCACGATCGCGAGGACCAGGAAGAAGATCGCGATCCCGGTCATGACCGACCTCCCTCCGTCGACGTGGCGGTATCAGCGCGCGACGTCGGCTCGGGCACCGGCGGCCACGCCCGGAAGGCGTCGGGGCTGCGGCGCCACCTGATGGCGGTGAGCACGAACGCCGCCGCGACGAAGAACACGACCGTGCCCCAGCCGACGATGGCGAGGTACCAGCCCGGATACCCGCCGTAGCCCTCGACGACGAGCGAGACGATGCGCTGGATCAGCATGTAGCCGAGCACGATCGGCGCCAGGACGCCCGCGAGGACGGTCCACACTCCCCCGACGCGGAAGGTCGAGACCGCGTTGAGGTGGTACCGGAGTTCGGGTCCCTTGCGCAGCACCCAGAACGCGAAGATGCCGGCGAGGATCGCCGAGAGGACGATGCCGATGTTGTTCGCCCAGTTGTCGACGGTGTCGAGTGCGATCAGCCCGCTCGTCGTCGAGAACAGCAGCACCGAGAGGATCATCGAGACGATGCCCACCCGGACGGCCGCCTGCCGGGGGGAGAGCCCGAACTTCTCCTGGAAGCCCGCCGAGACGACCTGCAGCACGGAGAGCAGCGACGTGAACCCGGCCATGGCGAGCGAACCGAAGAAGAGGATGCCGAAGATCGGACCGCCGGGCATCTGCGACACGATCGCGGGGAAGGTGATGAACGAGAGCCCGACGCCCGTGAGGCCCTCGAGCTCGGCGACATCGACGCCCTGCTGGAACGCGAGGAAGCCGAGGGTGGCGAACACGCCGATGCCGGCGAGGATCTCGAACGACGAGTTGGCGAACGCGACCACGAGGCCCGGCGTCGTCAGGTTCGAGCGCCGACGCCGGTACGACGCGTAGGTGATCATGATGCCGAACGCGATCGAGAGCGAGAAGAAGATCTGGCTGTACGCCGCGATCCAGACGTTCGGATCGCCGAGCGCCGAGAAGTCCGGGGTGAAGAGCGCGTTCAGGCCGTCGGCGGCGCCGTCGAGGAACAGCGAGCGGACGACGAGGGCGCCGAAGGCCACGACGAGCAGCGGCAGGAAGATCACGTTGATGCGCTGCACGCCGCGCGCGACGCCGAACGCCAGCACGACGATCGCCGCGACCCACACGATCACGAGGGGGATGAGCACGGCCGGCACGAACGTGAACGAGAGCCCGGGGTCGCCCACCTGCAGGTAGTCGCCCGTGAGGAAGCCCGCGGTGTCGTCGCCCCAGCGCAGGTCGAACGAGAACACGAAGTAGCTCGCCGCCCACGCGATCACGACCGTGTAGTACAGCGCGATCACGAAGCAGATCATGACCTGGAACCAGCCGAGGCTCTCGAGCCACCTCAGCCGTCCGCCTCCGAGGCGGCGGAACACCGTCGGGGCGGCGCCGCGGAAGCGGTGACCCAGCGCGTAGTCGAGGAAGAGGATCGGGATGCCCGCGGTCACGAGCGCCACGAGGTAGGGGATCAGGAACGCGCCCCCGCCGTTCTCGTACGCGACGCCGGGGAACCGCCAGATGTTGCCCAGCCCGACCGCCGAACCGATCGCCGAGAGGATGAACCCGACCTGGCCCGTCCACTGCTCGCGTGGCTGCGCCACCCCGTGCTCGCCTGTGCTTGCCGACATGCGCGCCTCCCCTGGCCGGTCGCCTGCGGTCGCGGCAGCGTCGCCATTCGACCCGGACGACTGAACGCTACCAAGGGCGGGGCGGATGCCGCAGCCTTCGTTCGGCGGTGCGCGCCGGCCGCATCCGCCCGCGACGCACCGGGCGGTCAGAACCGCTCGGCGACCGGCAGGCGCCCGGACTCGATGGCCGCCGTGAACGCGGCGAAGTCGCGGTCGTTCTGGTCGGCGTAGTCGCCGGCGAACGCGAGGATCGCACGGTCGAAGCGGTCGGATCCGCCGAGGTACTCGGCGATCGCCACGCGGTCCCCCGCCCTGGCGTGTGCGCGAGCGAGCGTCTCGCCGCACGCGCCCGCGTACATGGCCGCACCAGCAGGCTGCTGGCGTTCGATGTCGGCCGAGCCCTTCCAGTCGTGCAGCTGCCGGATGTAGAAGTCGCGCTCGACGCCGTCGACCCCGGTGACGCGCTGCCATCCGAGGAAGAGGTCGCTCGCGGCCTGCATGAGCCGCTGGCCCTGCACGACCCGTTCGCCGTGCTGCTCGTACCGGCTCGGCGGGAGGAACCGCTCGAGCACCGACGCCTCGGCCTCCTTCGCCTGCAGGATCAGCGGGTCGTCGTCGCCGCGTCCGCGAAGCAGGACGATCCACGCCCGAGTGCCGACGCTGCCGACGCCCACGACCTTGCGGGCCATGTGGACGTACTCGAACTCGTCCACCGGATGCCGCGGAAGTCGCAACGTGGACCGGTAGCCGCGCAGGATGCCCCGGATCGTCCGCTCGATCTCCTCGCCCTCGAGGCCCGCCTCGACCAGGTCTTCGACCGGGACGATGAGCGGCGGGTCGGCGATGATCCGCATCCGCCCGCCCTCGATCGACACGAGCTTCGAGAACGCACGGAGGCTGTCCCGCTTCCGCGACTTGGCCAGCGCCGCCTCGGCGCGCCGGACCTGGGCCTTGTCCACGCGGTTCGCCTCCTGCTCGCGACGGAGTCGGACCCGGATCTCGTCGGCGTCGAGCCGGTCGTACCACGCCTCCAGCACGCGCTCGCGCGCCGACCGGCGCATCTGGTTCCGGTAGGCCGCGACCGCCGTGAGGACGATCCGCCGCCGATCCTCCACCGCGAAGCCGCGGTGTCGCCCGGCGACCTCCAGGCTCGCCGCGAGCCGCTTGACGTCCCACTCCCACGGGCCCGGCAGCGTCTCGTCGAAGTCGTTGATGTCGAAGACGAGGTCGCGCTCGGGGGACGCGAAGACGCCGAAGTTCGACAGGTGGGCGTCGCCGCAGATCTGCGTCGTGATCCCGGAGACCGGGGTCGTCGCGAGGTCTGCCGCCATGATGAGCGCGGCGCCGCGGAAGAAGTCGAACGGCGTGCGCGCCATGCGCGCGTACCGGATCGGCACGAGCTCGGGCACGCGCGTTCCCGCCTGCTCCTCGAGCAGGGCGACCGGGTCCGGACGGCCGGCCGGCGGCGTCCAGCCCGCGTGCGACCGGCGCGGGGCGCGCGCCCGCGCGGCCCTGCCCGCTGACGCGCGCGCGCCGAAGTCGTCCCGGGGAGCGAGTTCGTCGATGCCGGTCGTGCTCGTCCCGGCCGCCTCGTCGTCGTCGAGTGGGATGCTGCCGGCTCCGACGGTCGTGCTCATGGTCGTTCCTCGATCTCCTCCGGGACGGTCGTCGTGCGCGTGCTCGACGGCGGGGCGGGCCCGTCGACCTCGTCGGGGATGCGGCGCGAGAGCAGGAGCGCGAGCAGTGCGATGGCGATGAGCCCGACGAACGCGACCCGCAGGGCCTGCAGCTGGGCGGCGCCGTAGACCTCCGTCAACGCGGCCGCCTCGTCGTCGGACAGCCCGGCGTCGGTCCCGATCTCGGCGACGGTCGAGGCCGGCACGAGGTCGACGCCGTCGCTCGTCGCCTCCGCGACGGCAGTCCGGACGTCGCCGGGCAGGTCGCTCGCCGCGACCCCGCCCGCGAACGAGGTCGCGAGGGCGCTGATCAGCATCGAGCCGATGAGCGCCGTGCCGAGCGACGAGCCGAGGTTCTGGAACACGCCCTGCATTCCGCCGACCTCGCTGGACTTCTCCGGGCCGACGCTCGACATGTTCACGTTGCCGAGCTGCGACGCGAGGAGGCCGAGCGCAGCGCCCGCGATGAACATCCCGACGCTGAACGCGACCTGCCGGAGCTCCTCGTCGACGGACGCCAGGAGCAGCAGTCCGGCCGCCGCGAGCACGACCTGCCCGACGACGACGATCCGCTTGGGCGACCACCGCGTGGACAGGCGCGTGCCGGCGAAGGAGAACAGGATGAGCGAGACCGACAGCGGGAAGATGCGCAGCCCGGTCTGCAGGGCGTCGAGGCCGAGCGTCATCTGGAGGTAGACCGGGACCATGAAGAACAGCCCGGCGGTCACCGCGTACTGCGCGCCGAGCGACGAGAGCCCGCTCCGCAGTCGACCGATGTGCAGGAGTCGCACGTCGAGGAACGGCTCGCGGCCGGAGTCGATGAGCCGACGCTGCCGCCTGCCGAACCAGGCGAGCAGCCCGATGCCGACGATGATCAGCCAAGCCGTGAGCGAGACCCCGAGCGGCGCGATCTCGACGCCGCCGATCTCCGGGGACTGGAGCGGGATGATCCATCCCCACGTCTTGCTCTGCAGCATCCCGAGGACGACCGCGATCAGCCCTGCCGACGAGAGCACCACGCTGAGCACGTCGATCCGGAGCGGCACCGGCTCGTGCCGATCCGTGATGCGCCGCGCGAACAGCACCACGACGGCCATGACGACCACCTCGCCGATGAACACGTACCGCCACGAGGCGTAGGTCGTCAGGAACCCGCCGATGAGCGGGCCCGCCGCGACGGCCGCGCCCGAGGCGGCGCCGATCATCGCGAACGCCGTCACGCGCCGGCGTCCTTCGTAGTTGTCCGCGATGAGCGCCGCGATCGCAGGGATGACGAGGACCGCACCGACGCCCTCGATGACCGACCAGCCCGTGAACAGCACCGCGATGTTCGGGCTCAGCGCGGTCGTGAGCGATCCGACCGCGTAGATGATCGCGCCGATAACGAACGCGCGCAGCCGCCCCCACTTGTCGCCGAGCTTCGCGCCCACGAGCATCAGCGCCGCCATGGTGAGCGTGTAGAACGTGATCGCGGCCTGCATCGCCGACACGGTGGTGTCGAGGTCCTCGACGACCTGCGAGATCGAGACGTTCATGACGGTGCTGTCGAGGACCATGACGAACTGGGCCGCCGAGAGCGCCGTGACGACGACCCACGATGCCGGCGGCGCACCCTCCGATGGCGCATCCGCCGCCGGCCCGTCCTCCGATGACGCGGTGGGGTCAGGCGGCTCAGGCTGCGCTTCGGAAGGGCTCATGGTGGTATCCCTCTCGGTCGAGAATGGCGATCGTGGACTCCGGAACCTCGATGAAGACCCCCGGCAGGTCGTTCAGCGGCTCCGACACCACGACCTGGGCGTGCTCGCCGAAGTGGGTCAGCCGCTCGGCATCCGGGTACATCTGCCGGATCGTCGGGATGTCGGCCGAGTGGAAGAGCGTGCGCGACCGGCCCTGCGTGGAGTAGCGGAGCGCCCAGATCGTCGCACCGTCGGCGATCGCGACGGTGCCCTGCATCGGGAACATGACGCCGTGGTCGCGGCCGACGCGTTCGACGAGGTCGACCGTGGCGCGGAGCGCGGCGACGGGGTCGTCGGCGAGCCCGTTCGTGATCGCCAGGTGGAAGAGCACCTCGGAGTCGGTCGTGCCCTTCACGTGCGGGTACAGGGACGGGTCGATCGCGAAGGTGAGGTCGCGCTTGACCTTCGCGAACTCGGACAGGAAGCCGTTGTGCATGAACAGCCAGTTCTCCCACCGGAATGGGTGGCAGTTGGTGCGCTGGATCGGGGGACCGGCGGCGGCGCGCACGTGGCTGAAGAACAGCGGGCTCTCGACGGCCCGCGACAGCTCCCGCACGTTCTCGTCGTTCCACGCGGGCTCGGTGCTGTGGAACACCGCGGGGATGCTCCCCGCGACCGCACCGGGCGGGTACCACCCGATGCCGAACCCGTCGCCGTTCACCGTCTCCGCGCCGAGCGGGGAGTCGAGCGATTGCGCGACGAGCGAATGGCTCGCATCCAGCAGGACCGTCGAGGTCCTGAGCGGCTCACCCGAGTACGCCAGCCACCGGCACATGCGAACGCCTCCCCCCGGCGCGGATCCCGCCCCGCGTGCGCGCCATTCTGGACCCCTTCGGACTGCACGGGTGGGTCCAAGGTCTCATCCGCCCGCGCCGTCGGCCCCGGCCTCCGCTTCGGCCTCGCCGGGAAGCGGGCACGCCGCGGCATCCGTCATGCGCTGCGTCGCCTGCTCGAGCGACCACGGGAGCTCGACGAGGGGCAGGTCGCGACCCTCGGCGGGCGCGGCCTTCGAGGCGATCGAGGCCAGGGCGAATGCCGCCTCGCGGACGAGCGTCTCGCCGCCCGTCGAGTTGTTCAACGCGACGACGACCGTGAGGCCGGTCGCGGGATCGGTGAACATCGCGGAGAGGGCGCCGATCGACTCGCCGGCGACCCCGCGCAGCGGGCCGTACTGCTGCGCACCGATGCCCTGGGCCTGCCATCCGGGCGCGTCGCCGCCGAACGGCGTGAGGGTCCACACGTCGCGCGCGGTCGATTCCTGGAACATCGCGCCGGTCGCGAACGACTCGCTGATGGCCTTCGCGTCCGAGATCGTCGTACGCGCGCCCGAAGCGGTGCCGCCGATGGAGCTCGATCGCCGGGAGACGTCGACGATCGGGTCGCACACCGGTGCGCCGTCCGCGTACGTCGCGGCGTAGCCGCCGAGCGCACCCGAGTACGACGGGTCCGACGCCGCGGGCAGCGAGGTGTCCTCGAGACCGAGGGGCTCGAGCACGTACTGCTCCGCGAGCTCCGACCACGAGCGCCCGGTGCGCTCCTCGAGCGCCGCGGTCAGGAGCAGGATGCCGGTGGGCGACTCCGCCCACGTCGTCCCCGGGGCGCCCTTCCGACCGGCCGCGAGGCCGCTGGCGAGCAGTTCGTTGGCGGGCCAGATGCGCTCGGGGTTCCTCACGAAGTACGTCCGGAGCGGTCCGTAGTAGTCGGCGATGCCCGAGCGGTTGCGGCAGAGCTGCTCGAGCGTGATGCCCTCGAGGCCCGGGATGCCGTTCACCATGTCGGACACCTGGTCGTCGAGTTCGACGACGCCGGCGTCGACGAGCCGCAGCATCACGGCGCAGGTCAACTGGCCCGTTCCGTCGGCCAGTTGGAACCGCGTGGCCGTCGTGACCGGAGCGGCGCCGTCCGCGAAGTCCACCGTGCCCGTCGCCGCGGTCCAGCTGCCCGCCCAGGGCGCCCAGACGCCGGCGACCGCGCCGCTCGAGCCGCTCAGCCGCACGGCCTCTGCGAGCGTCGCGTCGAGTTGCTCGACGACCTCCGTGTCGAAGGCGCCCTCGACCTGCTCGAAGTCCGCGGACGGGTCGTCGGGCGACGTGCAGGCGGCGAGCGCTGCGACCACGAACGCAGACGCCATCGTCGCGGCGACCAGCCGACGCATCCGCCCTGTCCGTGCAGCCACCGTGCCCCCCGCCGTGTGTCCGCTGCGATTGTAACCCGATCGGCTCCGCCCGCCGCGTGGCGCTCCTGCCTGCCTCACGGCGCCCCGATCGCGGATGGCCGGATCGTGTCCCCCGATCGGAGGACCGTCCAATCCGGTCGCGCCATCGCGCCGAACCCCTCGTAGCACGGCACCCGCCGGGCACGCACAGGGAGGCATCGCCATGAAGAACTCACCCAACCGCATCGCCGCGACCGCGTTCGGCGCGGTCTACATCCTCGTCGGGCTGCTCGGCTTCGCCGTGACGGGCGGCGTCGACGTCATCGCCACCGAGGGCGGGCTGCTCCTCGGAATCTTCGCCGTCAATCCGCTCCACAACATCGCGCACCTCGCCATCGGCGCGGCACTCCTCATCGCGGGCCTGTCGAACGTCGCGGCGGCGAAGACCGTCAACACGATCGTGGGAGCGGCGTACCTGCTGCTCGGCATCGTCGGCTTCTTCATCGCCGGCACGCCGGCCAACATCCTCGCGCTCAACACGCCCGACCACTTCCTGCACCTGGCCAGCGCGTTCGTGCTGCTCGGAGTGGGGCTCGGCGCCGAGCGCTCCGCACGCGTGGCGACGGCCTAGGGAGCCGGCCATGCACGCACCGGCGACGACGACCCGGACCTGGCCGATGCTCGCCGCCCTCGGCGGCGGGCTCGTCCTCTCGGCACTCGCCGCCGGTGCCGGGGGTGCACCGCAGGTCGCCCTGGCCGTGCTCGGCGTCGCCGCGCTCGGCTGGGGCGTCCTGTCCCTCCGCTTCGGCCGCCCCCTCGCGCCGCGATCGGTGCTGGCCACGACGGTCGCGTCGCTGCTGCTGGGCGGCGTCGTCGTCGCGGGCGGCGGCCTGTCGGATGTCCCGGGCCTCCCGCTCGCGGCGGTGGCCGTGTTCCTCGCGGCGATCGCGCTGCCGGTCGCCCGCGACACGCGCCGCGGTCGGTCCGATCGACGGGGGCCGAAGGCATCCGGGAGGGATCGCCCGTCGCCCTCCGCTCGGTCGGCAACGCCCGCCGCGACGCACGCGCGGGAGGCACGCCGCTCACTCGTCGGACTCGCGATCGGGGCCGCCCTGGTCTCGGCGCTCGCGACCCCGGCCCTCGCCGCCACCGAGGCCGGCCGCTCCGCCGTGCCCCACGGGGAGCACGGCACCCACCGGGAGCACGGCACGCGCCCCGGCGACGCGCCGGCCGATCCGGCCACACACCACTGACCACCCCGACCGCGGCCGGGGGCGCGTGGCGATGACGCCCCCGGTCGCTTCTCAGCAGCCCGGGTCGCGACCTGCCCGGATCGGCCGTGAGCGACGAGACTTCCAGATCGGCGCACGCTCGACCGGATCGGCGTGCACGCGACCGCATCCCGGTCGGCACGAGCGGGAACGCTCAGGCGGGCAGCTCGTCGGCCGTGCCGACGTCGCGGGTCGCCCCCGACATGAACCGCTCGACGTCGCGATCGACGATGATGTCGCGCGGCACGAGTGGCCGCGCGAGGTAGAGCCCGTCGAGGCTCGTCAGCCGCGACAGCGCGACGTAGGTCTGCCCGGGGCTGAACACGCGCGAGCCGAGGTCGACGATCGCGGTGTCGTAGCTCGCGCCCTGCGACTTGTGGATCGTCACCGCCCACGCGAGCCGCAGCGGGAACTGCGTGAACTCGGCGACGACCTCGCGCTCGAGCTTCTTGGCGACCGGGTCCCACGTGTAGCGGTACTTCTCCCACGTCGCGGGCTCGACCTCGTGCTCCTCGCCGTCGATCTCGACCCGCACCTCGCGCTCGAGCGACGTGACGGTGCCGATCGTGCCGTTCACCCAGCGCGGGGCCTCGCCCCATCCCGCCGTGTCGTTGCGCAGGAACATGACCTGCGCGCCGACCTTGAGCTCGAGTCGCTCGTCGGCGGGGTAGCCGCGGCCGCCGAACTCGCCGTTGACGTCGGCCTCGTTGGCGATCGAGTGGCCGGGAAGGCGGTGCAGCGCGGCCCGGTTGATGCGGTTCACCGTCTCGTTCGTCGTCGCGAGCGTGATCGCGCCCTGCTCGGGCAGGGGGCGCCGTGCACCGGTGTCGTTCAGGACACCGGCGATCTCGGCCGTGACCATGCCGTGCCGGACGGCGTTCAGCATGTGCTTGAAGGCGTCGTCGTGCTGCCGGTGGATCTCGCCGAGCTCGGTGATGCGGAGGTCGGCCTCCTGCCAGACCTTCGCGTCGAAGAACCACATCGAGCGGTACGTGTCGGCGAAGTAGCGGCGTTCGTCGCCCGACCCCGGCACGGGGGCCAGCTGGTACGGGTCGCCGAACAGCACGACCTGCACGCCGCCGAACGGCTCATGCGCGCGCTGGCGCGCCTGCCGCAGCGAGCGATCCATGGCGTCCATGAGGTCGGCGTTCACCATCGACACCTCGTCGACGACGAGCGTGTCCATGGCGTTGAGGATCTTCCGGACCGCGTCGTTCTGGTCGATCTCGTGGTCGGCGACGACGCCGATCGGCAGGCGGAACAGCGAATGGATGGTCTGGCCGCCGACGTTCAGCGCCGCCACCCCGGTCGGCGCGCAGATCACGATCTGCTTCGAGGTGTTCCAGTTCAGGTGGTTGAGCAGCGTGGACTTGCCCGTGCCCGCACGACCGGTGACGAAGACGTGCTCGCGGGTGTGCTCGATCGCCCGGAAGACCGCCTCCTGCTCGGCGGTGAGGGTCACGTGCTGCACGGTCGGGCCTTCGGTTCGCTGGGTTCGAGGGGTCGGCTGGGCCGCCGTCGCGATGCGGGTTCGTGAGGCGGATGCCGCGGGCGGGCGTCTTCACTGTAGACCGCCATCCTCGGCGCGAGGCCCCGGCCGGGGCATCCGTCGACCCGTCACACGACGTTGTGGAGAAACCGTGCCGTCGCACGGCGCTGTCTAGACTTGCCGCGTGGGGAGCTCGGGCCGACGTGAGGGACGCCTGTCGCCGGTCGCGATCATCGGGTGGACAGGCCTCGCCGTCATGCTCGTCGCCGGGTTCCTCTCCGCGCTCGCGGGGCTGAACCAGAGCCTGTACGGCGCCCCCGCGTTCGTCGAGCGGTACCTCGACGCGATCGCGCGCGACGACATCGTGAGCGCCGCGGCGACGCCGGGCGTGCGGCTCGACGAGGGCGACCTCGCCGGCGCGGGCCTCCCGGCCGACATCTCGACCGCGATGCTGCGATCGAACGTCGTCGACTCGGGGCCGGAAGACGTGCGCGTCATCTCCGACGAGGCGCACGAGGACGGCGGGCACACGGTGACCGTGAGCTACCGGCTCGACACCGCGATCGTGCAGACCGCGTTCGACGTGCGGCCCATCGAGCCGCTCTACGGCGTGCTCCACCGATGGGAGTTCGCGACGAGCCCGCTCGCCGTGATCGAGGTCACGGCCGCGCAGAGCCCCCTCTTCACGATCGGGTCGCTGACCCTCGACACGCGTGCGACGAAGACCGGCGACGAACTCTCGGCGTTCAGGCAGACCACGTCCTACCTCGCGATCGCTCCCGCCGTGTACGAGTTCGGCTACCAGTCGACGCTCCTCGAGGCCGTCCCGGTCCAGGTCATCGTCGAGCCGGGGGCGTCGGCCGAGGTGACCGTCGACTCGCTGCCGACCGAGGCGTTCGTCGAGCGGGTGCAGGTCAAGGTCGACGAGTACCTCCTCGATCAGTGCGCGAGCCAGCCCGTGCTCCAGCCGGCGGGGTGCCCCTTCGGAGTCGCGATCGACGACCGCGTGGTCGGCGAACCCGTGTGGAGCATCGTCGAGTCGCCGGTGGTGACCCTCGTGCCGAGCGACACGACGTTCGAGATGCCGCCGACGCCGGGACTCGCGCACATCTCCGTCGAGGTGCAGTCGCTGTTCGACGGCACGTTCTCGACCCTCGAACAGGACGAGTCGTTCACGCTCGCGCTCGACGCGACCGTGCGGCCCGACGGGTCGATCTCGATCCAGCTCCGCTGATTCCGCGCCAGCGCCCGGGGTCGCGGTCGCCTGCGCCCCCCGTTCATCGGATGGCGCCGAAGCCCCACCGCCGAGCGATCAGCGCACGCCGTCGCGCTCGGCGAGTGCCGCGAGCCGCGCGTTGTACTCCTCGAGCTCGGCCTCGCCCGTGCGGTCGGCGTGCCGGTCGCGACGCTTCGTCTCCTTGGCGTCGGACCGCGACCACTGCACGGCGACGGTGATCGCGAGCGCGACCGTCGGGATCTCGCCGATCGACCAGGCGATGCCGCCGCCGACCTGCTGGTCGGCGAGCGCATCGGTGCCCCAGCCCATCGCGCCGTACCAGTCGGCGAGCATCAGGCCGGTGCCCATCATGATGGCCAGGCCGAAGAACGCGTGGAACGCCATCGTGCCGAGCAGCAGCAGCAGCCGGAACGGGTAGGGCAGGCGGTACGGCACCGGGTCGATGCCGATGAGCGACTGCACGAACAGGTAGCCGGTGATGAGGAAGTGGGTGATCATCCACTCGTGCCCGATGTGGTCCTCCATCGACCACCGGAAGAGCGGCGAGTAGTAGAACACCCAGAGCGAGCCGGCGAAGAGCACGGCGGCCACGATCGGGTTCGCGATGATCGACGCGAACCTCGAGTGCACGGCGAGCAGGATCCACTCGCGGCCGCCGCGGCTGCCGTCCTTCCTGGGGCGGATGGCTCGTGCCGCGAGGGTCACGGGCGCGCCGGGCACGAGCAGCACCGGGACTGCCATCGTGAGGGCCATGTGGCCGAGCATGTGCGCGGAGAAGAGGTACTGCTCGTACGCGGCGACGCCGCCGCTCGTGATCCACGCGAGCAGCAGGAGGCCGGCGACCCAGAGCACCGTGCGATAGATCGGCCAGCGGTCGCCGCGTCGGCGGAGCCGCAGCACGCCCGCGACGTAGAAGAAGATGCCGAAGCCGCACGCGAGGAGCCAGAGCAGGTCGGGGCTCCACTCGGTGAAGTACCGCAGCGCGTCGGGCGGCGGGGGCAGCGGCTCGCCGGTGAGGATCTCAGCGGGCGTGCGGGCGAGCCCTCCCGCGACGTCCTCGTCGACCGGCGTGGCGGTCCGGGCCAGGGCGGCGGCCACGCCCGATGCGATGCCCATGAAGGCCAGCTCGACGACGACGAGGAGCCAGAAGGTCCGGTTCGTCGATGCGCCGGACGAGCCGCGGCCGGTGCGCGCCGCGTCGGCACGGAGCATCCGGTCGATCATCACCCGGCGCTGCCCGGCGCCGAACAGGCCGAGCGCCACGAGCGCCGCGACCTTCATCACGACGAGCACGCCGTACTGCGTGGCGAGCTGGTCCCACGTGCCGATCCGGAGGGCGGCGCTCGCATAGCCGGAGATCGCGACGACGATGAAGGCGATGAGCGCGACCGTCGAATAGCGCGTCAGCACGATCCCGAGCCGGTCGCCGTCGAGGGCCGGCTTCAGCAGCACGATCGTGAGCAGCCCGCCGAGCCAGGCCGCCGCGAAGACGAGGTGCAGGCCGAGCGCCGTGATCGCCTCGTTGTGCCCCGACGCGCCGGCCGCGTGACCCTGCTGCGCCATGGGCACGAGCGCGACCACGGCGAGCGCGGCGACGAACACGAGCGCGGTGTGGTTGCGCACCGCGAAGCACAGCACGGTGACCGCCGCCGCGATGAGCGTCGTCGCCAGCCATGCCTGCCCGAGTTCGATCGACGTCACGAACTGGCCCAGCTGCTGGCCGAACCGATCGCCGAGCGAGAACTCGGCCCCGGTGACGAGCATGAAGGTCAGCACGCCCGTCGCGGCGCTCGCGACCGTGAGCACTGCGGCGGATGCCGCGGCCACGTCGAGCGCGAGGTCGAACTCGCGTCGCTTCGGGCTCAACGCCCAGACGGCCAGCACGAGCGCGCCGATCATGCCGGCGGCGCCGAGGTTGACGAGCAGCTTCGCGACGGGGACGCCCCACCGCGCGACCGGCCCCGGATCCTGGATCGGATACGGCTCCGCTCCGCCGCCGTATGCGAGCGCGGCGACCATCGCGGCGAGCGCGACGGCGACGAGGGCGGCTGGGCCCAGCACGCGGACGGAACGGGTCACCGCACAAGCCTAGGCGAGCCGGCTGGGAGCGCGCGCCCGGGCACGACGAAGGGGCGCACCGGACCAGCCGGGCGCCCCTTCGGGAGTCGCGGAATGCGTCTGCGGACGCGCGCGGGTTACTTCGCGGCGGCCTTGAGCTTCGAGCCCGCGGTCACCTTGACCGAGTTGCCGGCGGCGATCTGGATGGTCTCGCCGGTCTGCGGGTTGCGTCCCGTGCGGGCGGCGCGGTGGGTGCGCTCGACGGCGAGCCAGCCCGGGATGGACACCTTGGTGCCCGAGCCGACCGACTCGGCGAGGGTGTCGAAGAAGCCGTTGAGCACGGCGTCGACGGCCGTCTGGCTCTGGCCCGTCGACGCGGCGATCTTGGCAACGAGCTCCGACTTGTTGAGCGACTTGTCAGCCATTGAATGTCCTCCTCGGACCTTCGCTGTTGGTACAGCTGTCGTGTGGAAACACGGAGAACCGATCGTACCGATCGCCCCCGTAGCCGTTCAGGCCGCCTCGAATGTAGCAGAGTCCCGCGGAAACACGCGGATTTCCGGCCCGTTCGGGCAGGTTGTCAGGGGGCTTGACGGATGCCGCGGCACCACCCGGGACGCGCGCCGGGGGTCGCTTCGCGCCATCCCGAGCACGTGCGCGAGGCGCGCGACGGGGGTCGCTTCGCGCCATCCCGAGCACGTGCGCGAGGCGCGCGCCGGGGGCAGACGACGGAGTGCATCGGCGCAGACGACGAGAGGGGCGCCCCGGAGACCGGGACGCCCCTCTCGGGAAGCGGGTACGAGTTACCAGCTCGACTTCGTGATGCCGGGCAGCTCGCCGCGGTGCGCCATGTCACGGAAGCGGACGCGCGAGACGCCGAACTTCGTGAGCACGCCGCGGGGGCGGCCGTCGATGGCGTCGCGCGAGCGGACGCGCACCGGCGAGGCGTTGCGGGGCAGCTTCTGCAGGCCGACCCGGGCGGCCTCACGGGCCTCGTCGGTCGCGTTCGGGTCGACGAGGGTCTTCTTCAGCTCGGCGCGCTTCGCGGCGTAGCGGTCGACGACCACCTTGCGCTGCTCGTTGCGCGCGATCTTGCTCTTCTTGGCCATGTCCTAGCGCTCCTCTCGGAAGTCGACGTGCTTGCGCACCACGGGGTCGTACTTCTTGAGCACGAGACGGTCGGGGTTGTTGCGACGGTTCTTGCGGGTCACGTAGGTGTACCCGGTGCCGGCCGTCGAACGGAGCTTGATGATCGGACGGATGTCCTGCTGCTTCGCCATCAGAGCTTCACCCCACGAGCCTGGATGTCCTTGATGACGGCCTCGATGCCACGGGCGTCGATCACCTTGATGCCCTTGGCGGACACGTTCAGGGTGACGTTACGACGGAGCGACGGCACGTAGTAGGTCTTCTTCTGCACGTTCGGGTCGAAGCGGCGCTTCGTCCGGCGGTGCGAGTGCGAGATGTTGTGGCCGAAGCCGGGAACGGCTCCGGTCACCTGGCACACTGCTGCCATTGGTCTTTCCTCCAATACCGAGGGGCCGGACGGCCCCTCCCAAGGTCTCTTGTCTGCAGGCGAATTCCCTCCGCGCGAGCGGGAGATACAGGGGATTCGTCCACGGTCCGGGCGGTGGAAGCGCCCAGCCAAACGTCGAGTCTAGCAGACGGGCCGGTCGCGGCCGAATTCCGACGAGTGCTGCGATGGGGCGGATGCCGCGACCGCGCGCCACGCGGCATCCGCTCGCTCAGCCCTTCGGGATGGTCCGCCGCGACAGCAGCGCCGCGACGAGGAAGCAGACGCCGCCGAGCAGGGTTCCGAGGTTCGCCCAGAGCAGGTTCAGGTACGTGCCGGTGTCGGGCAGCACGTACGCGCCGATGGCCGAGAGGCCGAAGAACACCGAGCCGATCATGTTGAGCCAGGTGCCGTGCCAGGTGCGCGCGTCGGTGTCCCACAGCTCGTGACGGTCGTTCACGGCCGCCATGGCGAGCCCGCTCGAGACGAGGAACGCGATCGAGCCGAACGCGTCGGGCCGCCAGCCGACGCCCATCCTGGTCGGGTCGGCGAACGCGGCGATCATCGCCCAGAACGTGCTCCAGTTGAAGAAGAGCGTGCCGACGAACTGCACGGCCGCGGCCCACCAGTCGTTCCGGTCCGCTCGCGAGACGCCTCGCCGCGGCACGTGCCGGCCGCTCAGGCTCAATTGGATGAACGCCGCGAGCGTGAAGAAGATCGACCCGACGAAGAACGTGACGCCGACGCCCACCGGCCCCGCCCACTCGGCGTAGTTGGGCACGGCGCCGACGATGAAGCAGAACGAGCCGACGATGAAGCCCCACGCCTCCCGGCGAAGGCGCCGCACCGTCGGCACCTCCCGACGCGTCGTCTCGACCACGTCTCCCCCGCGCTCAGTGGTGGAACGTCTGGACGAGGCCCTCGTGCGGCATCGGCCCCTGGAGGCCGTCGAGGAACTCGGTCTCCTCGCGGATGTCGCGGAGCAGGTCCTCGGCGAGGTCGTGGCTGAGTCCGTTCCGGCAGACGATCCGCATGACCGTCTGGTCGGACTGGTCGCCCGAGAGCGGATAGGCCGGCACGAGCCATCCCTTGATGCGGAGGCGCTCGGCGAGGTGGTACAGCGTCCACTTGTCCGTGTACCCGGGCGTCTGCCGCCACGCGAAGACCGGGATGTCCCGGCCCTCGGTCAGCAGCTCGTACGCGTCGAGCTTCCCGATCTCCCCTGAGAGGAAGACCGCGACATCCTGGGACGCCTGCTGGATCGCCCGGTAGCCCTCGCGACCGAGCCGCAGGAACCGGTAGAACTGCAGGAGCACCTGCGCCCCGGGGCGGGAGAAGTTGATGGCGAAGGTCGGCATCGAACCGCCGAGGTAGCTCACGCGGAACACGAGGTCCTCGGGCAGCGCGGCGGTGTTCCGCCACACGACCCAGCCCACGCCGGGGTAGACCAGCCCGTACTTGTGGCCCGACGTGTTGATCGATTGCACGCGCTCGACGCGGAAGTCCCACTCGAGGTCGGGCTGCAGGAACGGCGCCACCATCGCGCCGGACGCGCCGTCGACGTGGATCGGGATGTCGAGGCCCGTCGAGGCCTGGATCTCGTCGAGCTTCGCGGCGACCTTCGTCACGGGCTCGTAGGAGCCCGTGTAGGTGACGCCCATGATGACGACCACGCCGATCGTGTTCTCGTCGACCACGTCCTCGAGCCCGGTGCCGTCCATCAGCGGGTGCTCGTCGCTCGTCGGGATGAAGCGCATCTCGATGTCGAAGAAGTTGCAGAACTTCTCCCAGCACACCTGCACGGCGCTCGACATGATGAGGTTGGGCTTCTCGGTCGACTTCCCGTCCGCCCGGCGGGCGTGCTGCCAGCGACGCTTCAGGGCCAGGCCGCCCAGCATGCACGCCTCGCTCGACCCGATGGTCGATGTGCCGATCGCGTCCTCCGGATCGGGCGCGTTCCACAGGTCGGCCAGGATCCGCCAGCAGTACTCCTCGATGGCCGCGGTGGCCGGGTACTCGTCCTTGTCGATCATGTTCTTGTCGAACGCGTCGTGGTAGAGCCGGTCGCCGTGCTCGTCCATCCACGTGGTCACGAACGTCGCGAGATTGAGCCGTGCGTTGCCGTCGAGCATCGACTCGTCATGGATGATGCGGTACGCCGTCTCGGGCAGCATCTCGCCGTCGGGTATGCGCGTGACCCGTGCGGTCGTCGCCTCCCCCGTTCGCGTGAACGTCGGCTGAAGCTGGTCATCGTGGCGCATGGTTCCCCCTCCATCGCGTCGGCCGTCGGCGGCCGCACCGCTGCGGACGATAGTCCCCGCCGACCCGCGCCTCAAGGGTCCGACGGCCGTCGGCAGCGGATGCCGACGGCGAGACGTGCGTCCACGGTCCGCTCGACGCGACGCGCCGGGTCCCGCGAAGGCAGGCACCGAGCGGGACGATCGTCCTTGATGCGCCCCTTCCCGCGACCATAGGATGCCCCCGGGTTCGGGACACGGGGGATCGCGTGCGCTCGGGCTCGAACCGGACCGCATCGGGCTCCACCCGAGGCGGAGCGCACGCGCCGGTCTCCGGCGCGGAGGGGGATGACACGATGGACGACGACGCACGCGACTCCGTGATCGGCGCACCGTTGCCGCCGACTCGCACGCTGCCCTTCCCGCCGCCGCGCTCGGGCAGCGTGGCAGGACGGACGATGCAGGAGTCGACGTACAGCCCGCGGGCGCCCCAACGGAACCTGCCCCCCGACGCCCCGAACATCCTCATCATCCTCATCGACGACGCGGGCCCCGCGTTGCCCACCACGCTCGGCGGTGCGGTGCGCACCCCGACGCTCGACCGGATCCGTGCGGGCGGCGTCGGCTACAACCGCTTCCACACGACCGCGATGTGCTCGCCCACGCGTGCGTCACTGCTCACCGGCCGCAACCACCATCGGGTCGGCAACGGCCAGATCGCCGAGCTCGCGAACGATTGGGACGGATACTCGGGGCACATCCCGAAGAGCAGCGCCACGATCGCCGAGGTGCTCCGCCAGTACGGCTACGCCACAGGCGCGTGGGGCAAGTGGCACAACACGCCCGCTGAGGAGACGACGGTCGCCGGACCCTACGATCGCTGGCCCACCGGCTACGGGTTCGAGTACTTCTACGGGTTCCTCGCGGGCGAGGCGTCCCAGTACGAACCGAACCTCGTGCGGAACACGACGTCGGTGCTGCCGCCGAAGTCGCCCGAGGAGGGCTATCACCTCAGCGAGGACATCGCCGACGACGCGATGTCGTGGCTGCGCGACCACAAGGCGCTGAAGCCCGACCAGCCGTTCTTCATGTACTGGGCGACGGGGGCGCTGCACGCCCCGCACCACATCATGAAGGAGTGGGCCGACCGGTACGCCGGCGCGTTCGACGACGGCTGGGACGCGTACCGTGAGCGCGCCCACGAGGGCGCCAAGGCGGCCGGATGGATCCCGGAGGACGCCGAGCTCACGCCACGCCCGGACAGCCTGGCCGCGTGGGACGACATCCCGGAGCACCAGAAGCCGTTCCAGCGACGACTCATGGAGGTCGCCGCCGGCTTCGGCGAGCACGCCGACGTGCAGGCGGGCCGACTCGTCGACGAGATCGAGCGGCTCGGCTACGGCGACGACACGATCATCATCTACATCTGGGGCGACAACGGCTCGTCAGGCGAGGGCCAGAACGGCACGATCAGCGAGTTGCTCGCCCAGAACATGATCCCGTCGACGGTCGACCAGCACATCGCCGCGCTCGAGGAACTCGGCGGCCTCGACGCCCTCGGCACGCCGGCGACCGACAACCAGTACCACGCCGCGTGGGCCTGGGCGGGCTCCTCGCCGTACCAGGGCATGAAACTGCTCGCCTCGCATCTCGGCGGCACCCGGAACCCGATGTTCGTGCAGTGGCCGAGCCGAATCGAGCCCGATCCGGTGCCGCGAACGCAGTTCCACCACGTGGTCGACGTCGTGCCGACCATCTACGAGATCCTCGGCATCTCGCACCCCGAGGTCGTCAACGGAATCCCGCAGGACCCGATCGACGGCATCAGCCTCGCGTACTCGATCGATGATGCGGATGCCGCGGGCCGCCGCCGCACCCAGTACTTCGAGATCATGGGCAGCCGATCCATCTACGCCGACGGCTGGATGGCATCGGCGCTCGGCCCGCGCCTGCCGTGGGTGCAGGGCGCACCTCCCGGCATCCGCACCTGGACGCCCGACCAGGACCGCTGGGAGCTCTACGACCTCGAGCACGACTGGAGCCAGTCCCGCGACCTCGCGGCGGAGCATCCGGAGAAGCTCGCCGAACTCAAGGAGCTCTTCGCCATCGAGGCGGCGCGCAACGACGCGCTCCCGATCGGCGGCGGGCTGTGGGTCATCGCGCTGCACCCGGAGGACCGGATCGCGCCGCCGTACACGGAGTGGGAGATGACCGGCGACACCGTGCGGGTGCCCGAGTTCTGCGCGCCGGCCCTCGGCAACCGGCCCAATGTCGTGACGATGCGGCTGCAGCTCGGCGAACGCGCGAACGGCGTGCTCTACAAGCTCGGCGGTGCGGGGGGCGGACTCACGTGCTTCCTCGTCGACGGCGTGCTCACCTACGAGTACAACCTCTTCCTGATCCAGCGCACCGTGATCGCGTCGGCTTCAGCGCTCCCGGCCGGCGACGTGACGCTCGAGATCGAGACCTCGTACGCCGAGCCCCGGCCCGGCGGCCCCCTGCGGGTCGTGCTCCGGGTCGACGGCCGCGAGGTCGGCTCGGGCACCGTGCCCGTGAGCGCGCCCCTGCTGTTCACGGCGAACGACTGCCTCGACATCGGCCGCGCCTACGGCGGGGCGGTGTCCCGGCAGTACGCCGATCGCATGCCGTTCCCCTTCGACGGCCGGATCGATCGCGTCCACATCGCCTACGCGCAGCCGGCGGGAGCGTGATCCGAGCATGAGGTGGAGACGACAGCGCGACGACGCCGACCGCGCCGCGCCCGGCGCGGCCGAGGCATCCGCCCCGCCCGCCGGCGGAGCTGCGGTCGCGGCGCCTGCGGTGCCTGCGCACCGCAATGCGTTCATCCTGATGGGCATCGGCGGTGCCGTCCTCGGAGCCTTCGGACTCGCGGCCATCGCGCCGATCTTCGCGCCGGTGTTCTTCGCCCTCGTGCTCACGATCTGCGTGCACCCGCTGCGCGACGCGCTCGAGCGCCGAGGCGTCCCGCGCGGGCTGGCGACGGGGTCGGTCATCCTCGCCGTGCTCCTGCTCCTCGTCGCCTTCGGCTACGCCGTGCTCGTCGCGTTCGGCCAGTTCGGGCAGCTCCTGCCCCAGTTCCAGCCGCAGATCCAGGCGTGGTTGGGCGACGTCGCCGCGTGGCTCGGGTCGATCGGCATCACCGCGGACCAGATCGCGACGATCGGCTCGGACTTCGACCCGTCGGCGCTCGTCGGGTTCGTGGGCGGACTCGTCGGAGGGCTGACGGGCTGGATCAGCCTGCTCGTCATCATCTTCACGATGCTGCTCCTGCTCGCGATGGACGGCGCCTTCCTCCCGACCCTCCTCCGGCAGCTGCGGCCGCACCGTCCGCTCGTGGTGACCGCGCTCTCCGGTTACGCGTCCGGCGTGCGTCGGTACATGGTCGTGACGACGCTGCTCGGGCTGGCGCAGGGCTTCCTCAACTGGCTCGCCCTCGTGCTGCTCGGCGTGCCGGGCGCGTTCATCTGGGGGCTGCTCTCGTTCCTCTGCAGCTTCATCCCGAACATCGGTTACTTCATCGCGATCATCCCGCCGCTCATCTTCGGCGGCCTGGTCGGCGGGTGGCCAACGGTGATCGCGGTCGTCGTGATCTACGGCATCGTGAACGCCGGCGTGCAGTCCGTGGTCCAGCCGCGCGTCGTCGGCAACGCGGTCGCGCTGAGCCAGGGCATCACGTTCTTCTCGGTGCTGTTCTGGGCCCTCGTCATCGGACCGGTCGGCGCCATCCTCGCCATCCCGCTCACGCTGCTGGTCAGGGTGCTGCTGGTGGACACCAACCCGTCGATGGCCTGGATGCGGCCGCTGCTGGGCGACCTCGACGAGGCCAAGGAGTCCATGGCGGAGACCGACGCGGAGCTCAAGGCGGCACGCGCCGCGCGCCGCGCCGAACGACGAGGGACGGCCGGCGCGGCCGGCACGTCCTGAGCCGAGACCGGACGACGGATGCCGCGGGCACGACGTGCGCCCGCGGCATCCGCCGTTCGACTCATCGCGCCGTCACGGCGCGACCCGACCTCAGGAGGTCGGCCGCCGTCAGGAGGTCAGGGAGTCGACGTACTCCTGGTTGTCGGCGATCCACTGCTCCACGATGGGGCCGTAGTCGTCGGTGTCGTTCTCGTTGAACATCGCGTTCTCGAGGGAGTAGAGCAGCTCGCTGTCCATCCGGAAGTCCTTCAGCCAGCCGGAGAGCGTCGGGAAGTTCTCCTCGAAGCTCTTGCCGCCGAACGAGTGGATGCCCTCGGCGTCGCCGAGCATGCCCTCCGGGTCCTCGAGGTCCTCGATCGGGAACGCGTCGTACGCCCAGTGCGGACGCCACAGGGTGACGGCGATGTTCTCGCCCGCGTCGGTCGCGGCCGTGAGCTCGGCGAGCATGGCCGGCGTCGACGAGGTGAGGTAGTCCATGCCCTCCAGGCCGTAGGCCGGGATCACGCTCTCGGTCGTGACGCGGTTGAGGCCCGAACCCGGCTCGATGCCGACGAGGCGGTTGTCGAACGCATCCGCGTTCGCGGCGAGGTCGGCGAGCGAGTCGACCGGGGCGTCCTCGTTCACCGCGATGGTGAGCTTGGCGTCCTCGTTCCAGGCGCCGAGGTCGACGAGCTCGTCGCCGTACTCGTCGATGTAGTCCTGGTGGGTGATGGGCAGCCAGGTGTCGAGCACGACGTCGTAGTCGTCGTCGCTCAGGCCCTGGTAGACGGGCGCGACATCGGCGTACTCGAGCTCGACGTCGTAGCCCTGCTCCTCGAGCACGGCCTTCCAGAGCTCGCTCGCGGCGATGCCCTCGTCCCAGCCGTTGAAGACGGCGATGTTGAGGTCCTGCCGGTCGCCGTTGTCGAGCGTCTCGGCCTCGGCGCCGGCGCCGGAGGCGCAGCCGGAGAGGGCGAGCGCTGCGGCGCCGCCGAGGGCGAGGGTGGAGATCAGGTGACGCGTGGTCATTGCAGGGTGTTCCTTTCCTCCCGTGTGCTGTGGCACGGGTTTCGGGGCTCCGCGCGCGGGTCCGCGCGGGGTTCCGGGCCGACGGATGCCGCGTCCCGGGCATGCCGGGCACCGCCGTGCCGCCTGGCGGCCGTGCGGTGACCGGATGGTCTGGTTACTTGGAGCCGACGGCTGCGGGGTCATCGGTACGGCGAGCGGATGCGGCATCCGCCCGTCGCACGCGAGGCCGGCGTCGATCACGCCCGCCGAACGCGCCCGTGATGCGGTCGAGCACGATCGCGAGGATCACGACCGACAGGCCCGCCTCGAAGCCGAGACCGACGTCGATGCGCGTCAGCGACTGCACGACGTCGCCGCCGAGCCCGCCCGCGCCGACCATGCCGGCGATGACGACCATCGAGAGCGAGAGCATGATCACCTGGTTGACGCCGGCCATGATCGACGGCATCGCGAGCGGCAGCTGGATCTGGCGGAGGATGCGCCACGGCGACGAACCGAACGCGTGACCCGCCTCGACCACCTCGCGGTCCACGCCGCGGATGCCGAGCTCGGTGAGCCGCACGCCCGGCGCCATCGCGAACACGATCGTCGCGACGATGCCCGGCACGACGCCGACCCGGAACAGGATCAGCGCGGGGATGAGGTAGACGAACGCCGGCATGGTCTGCATGAAGTCGAGCACCGGCCGGATGACGCGGCTCGCCACGTCGTTCCGGGCGGCCAGGATGCCGAGCGGGATCGCGACGACCACGGCGATCGCGCTCGAGACGAGCACGAGCGCGAGGGTGTCCATCGCGTTCTCCCACTGGTCGACCCCGACGATCACGAGGAGGCCGACGAGCGTGCCGACGGCGAGCTTCCAGCCCTTCGCGAACCAGGCGATCGCGGCGATCACGAGGATCACGGCCCAGAACGGCGGGGTCGACAGCACCAGGTCGACGAGATCGTAGAAGCCGGCGAAGACGGCGCGGATGACGTCGAACAGGCCACCGAGCGCGTCGGTCAGCACGTCGATCACGCCCTCGGCGAGCTCGCCGAGGGGGAGGCGGGCGTCGTTCATGCGCGGCTCCCTTCGCTCGCGGTCGGGGCCGGGTCGGCGGCGCCGGGCGCGTCCTCGAGGCCCGGCGCCGGGTCGGACTCGGTCTCCTCCGTCGAGCGCAGGGTCTCGGTGATGACGTCGACGGGCACCGTGGCGGGCGGGGTGATCGCCGGGAACTCGCCGGTGGCGGCGGGCACGTTGCCGAGGGCGGCCAGGAGGGTCACCCGGGGAACGGCCCCGAGCAGGCGGTGCCGGTCGTCGACGACGGCGAGCGGAAGCTCGTGCTCCACGGCGCTGCCGAGGAGCTCGGAGAGCGGCATGTCGGGGCCGACCGTCGCGATGCCGTCGCGGATCGCGGCGGTGAGCGTGCGCTCGCCGCGCTGCACCAGTCTGAGCACCTCGCGGTCGTGCGCGACGCCGAGCAGGCGACGCCCGGGCGCGACGACGAACACCGTCGAGGTCTGCAGGTCGCGCATCGTGCGGAGCGCCGCGCGCGGACCGGCGGACGACGACACGATGGCGCGCGGCGCCTCCATGACGTTGCCGGCCGTGAGCACGCGTGCACGATCGACGTCCTGCACGAACTGCGCGACGTAGTCGTCGGCCGGGTCCGTGAGGATCTCCTCAGCGGTGCCGAGCTGGACGATGCGACCGTCGCGCATGACGGCGATGCGGTCGCCGAGGAACATCGCCTCGTTGAGGTCGTGCGTGATGAAGACGATGGTCTTCCCGAGCTCCTGCTGCAGCTCGACGAGCTGCTCCTGCATCTCGCGGCGGATGAGCGGGTCGAGCGCCGAGAAGGCCTCGTCCATCAGCAGGATGTCGGTGTCCGCGGCGAGCGCGCGGGCCAGGCCGACGCGCTGCTGCATGCCGCCCGAGAGCTCGCTGGGCATCTTGTCGCCCCAGCCCGCGAGGCCGACGCGGTCGAGCACGCGCGACGCGCGCTCGCGACGCTCCTCGGCGGGAACGCCCTGGATCTCGAGCCCGTAGGCGGCGTTGTCGAGGACGGTGCGGTGCGGCAGCAGGGCGAAGTGCTGGAAGACCATCGAGACGTGGTCGCGGCGGATGGCGCGCAGCCGCTTGGGCGCGACCCCGGTGATCCGCTCCCCCATGACCTCGACCGAGCCGGCGGTGGGCTCGAGCAGGCCGTTGAGCATGCGGATCAGCGTGGACTTGCCGGAACCGGAGAGGCCCATGACGACGAAGATCTCGCCGCGGCGGACGTCGAACTCGGCGTCGACGACGGCCGCGGTGCCGAGGTGGGCGACGTCCTCGCGGGTCGCGCCGTCGGCGAGTCGCTGGAGCGCCTCGGCGGGCTTGCGGCCGAAGAACCGGGTGAGTCCCCGGACCTCGAGCGCGGGCGGTGCGTGGCGCGCGGCGGCGGCCGCCGCCGCGTCGACGTCGGGGGTCGTGCTGGTGCTGGCGTTCGTGCCGGGCGGGGCGGCGACGTTCGGGGTCGCGTCGCCGTCCGATCCGAGGTCGGCTGATTCGAGCATGTGTGCAGGCGCTCCGAAGCGCGCTCGTCGCGCCGGCCATGGTGCGCTGCGGCCGGCGGGCAGGAGCGTGCTCAGGGTCACGACCGGGTTCCGCGCGATCCGGGAGACGGGCTCGAGCCGCGGGGTTGCTGTGCACCGGGCGAGCACCGAATCCAGCGCGCCCGGCCATCCGGGCCGAGCGCCACGCAGGGAACCGTACGACCCCGGTGGGCACTCGGGGGAATGCCGTGCGACCGGGGGCGCGGACTGGGTGGGTGGTCCTCGTGGACCGTCGTCAACGGTATCCACCTTCTCGGCCGGTTCCCAAATCGGTCCGGCCGATTCTTCCTTGACCTGGGGTTTCACCGCTCACGGGATCGACGTGGTCTGCGTGCTCCGGCGGCTTCCGCCGGCTCGAGTGCCACGCGGCCCCGTTCGGGCGCCTCGCCGACGGCTCGGTCGCGCCGGGCTCAGGCGCGGGTGCCCTCCGCGGTCTGCCGCGAGCACTCCGCGCAGAGCCCGAACACGTCGACGACGTGCGCCGGGGCCGTGAACCCCTGCTCGGCCGCCACGCGCTGGGCCCATGTCTCGACCTCGTCGGCCGCGATCTCGACGGTCAGCCCGCAGTTGCGGCAGATCAGGTGGTGGTGATGCCCGGTGCTGCAGGCGCGGTAGATCGCCTCACCCTCGGGCGACTGCAGGCAGTCGGCGTCGCCGCTCGCGGCGAGGTCGCCGAGCGCACGGTAGACGGTCGCCAGCCCGATCGGAGATCCGCTCGCGTGCAGCGCCGAATGGAGGGCCTGCGCGCTGATGAAGCCCTCGGTTCCGTCGAGTGCGTCCCGCACCGCCTCGCGCTGCCAGGTGTTCCGTTTCATGCGATCCGTGCGTCCTCCGCGGTCTCCACCGGTATCGGAGCCCGCCTCGAGGGTAGCCGTCGCAGCTGGGAGCCGCCGAGCGCGAGGAGGAAGAAGGCCGTCGCCGCGAGCGCGATGGCCGGGCCGGCCGCGACCGCGAGCGCGCGTGAGACCAGCACGCCGATCACGCCCGAGGCCGCGCCGATCACGGGCGCCGCGAGGAGCACCCCGCGGTAGGTCGACACGACGGCTCGGGCGGCGGCCGCGGGGGCCGCGATGAGCGCGATCGCGAGGATCGCGCCGACGGCCGGCAACGAGCTGACGACGGACGCCGCGGTGAGCGCGAGTACGAGCAGCTCGACCGGCCACTCGCGGAACCCAGCGGCGCGGAACCCGCCCGGATCGAACGTCGAGAAGGCGATCCGCGGACCGAACGCCGCGACGAGCGCGACCGCGCCGACGAGCACCGCGGCGGCGAGCGCGATATCGGCGTCGCTCACGGTCAGGATCGATCCGACCAGGAGGGACTCCGGCCGGACCGGGATCCCCGGGATCAGGGCCTGCAGGAGCGCACCCGCGGCGAAGCCACCCGTGAGCACGATGCCCGCGGCGACCTGCGCACCCTGTCGGCGAACACGTGCGATCGCCGCCATGATCGCGACGATGGCGACGGATGCCACGGCCGCCCCGAGCGGGACGCTGAGCCCGAGCGCCGCCGCGGCCACCGCGCCGGGGTAGGTCGCGTGCGTGAGCGCCTGCGCGAAGAACGTGCGCCGGCGGAGCACGACGAGCGCGCCGACGAAGCCCGCGCCGGCGCCGATGACGACGGCCGCCACGAGGGCCCGCTCGAAGTACCCCATCACCGCTCCCCCACCGCTCGCGCGATGCCGTGTCGAGCATCGGTCGGCGTCGCACGGCGCACCATCCGACCGCGCACCAGCCGCGCCCCCAGCATCACCGCGTACACCGCGACGAAGACCGCGACGACCGTGCTGCCCGCCGGAACGTCGATGCCCGCGCCGACCGAGACGCCGAATCCGAGCGCGAGCCCGAACCAGGCGCTCGCCGCGCCCACCGCCGCCGCGATCGGGAACAGCAGCCACAGGCGCTCGGTGGCGAGTCGGGCGGATGCCCCGGGCACGATGAGCAGCGCGAGCACGAGCAGCGTGCCGACGGTGCTGGCACCCGCGACCACGACGAGCGCGATCGAGGCATTGAGCACCAGGTCGAGCACGAGCCCGTTCTCGCCGGCCGCGCGGCTGCCCTGCGGGTCGAATGCGCGGAACAGCTGCTGCTTGAGGGTCGCCCCGACCGCGACCGCGGCGAGCAACGACACCAGGACGAGCGGAACGACGTCGTCGGGCGCGATCGTGAGCACGCGGCCGAAGAGGAGCGCCTCGAGCTCTCCCGCGTAGTCGTCGCTCTTCGACACCACGATCACGCCCACGCTGAACGTGGCGACCAGCACGACGGCGACCGCGGCATCGGAGGTGACCCCCGCCCGGACGAAGAGCGTGAGGAGGACCGCGCCGAGCAGCGCGGCGATCGCGGCGCCCGGCACGAGACCGGCGGTGCCGCCCACCGCCAAACCGATCGCGAGGCCCGGGAACACCGCGTGGGTGAGGCCGTCGCTGATGAACTCGAGTCCACGGAGGTTCACGAGCACGCCGACGATGCCGGCCACCACCGAGAGCACGACGAGCACCAGCAGGGCGCGGGCCATGAACGGCAGCGCGAACGCACCGAAGAGCAGGTCGCCTGGGCTCATCGCGCACCACTCCCCCGGTCGCATGCCGGAACCGGCATCAATGCCCCTCGTGTCCCGGGACGACCACGGTGTGCTCGTCGATCTCCACCTCGACACCCTCGAAGCACTCCTGCACGTTCTCGAGGGTGAGCACGTCGTCGACCGGGCCGCAGCCGATCTGGCCGCCGTTCAGGAGCAGCACGGTGTCGCACACCTCGCGCGCGAGCTCGAGGTCGTGGGTCGACACGATGATCGCCACTCCCCCGGCCTTCAGCGACCTGATCGTGTCGAGGAGTGCGTCTCGGTTGGGCTGGTCCAGCCCGTTGAACGGCTCGTCCAGCAGCAGCAGTCGCGGCTCCGAGGCGAGCGCACGCGCCAGCATGCCCCGCTGGCGCTGGCCCCCGGAGAGTTCGCCGAAGCGACGACGTGCGCGGTCGGCCAGGCCGACCGTGTCGAGTGCGCGGCGGACGACCTCGCGATCGCGTCGCCCGGGCCACCGCAGCAGGCCGAGTCGTCGGTATCGCCCCTGCATCACGACCTGCTCCAGGCTGATCGGGAAGTCGGGGTCGAGTTCGGAGGTCTGGGGCAGGAAGCCGATCATGCCGTCGGCGGCATGATCCGCACCGCCGACGCGCATCGTCCCCCCCGCCAGCGGCACGAGGCCCAGGATCCCGCGGAGCAGGGTCGACTTCCCGGCGCCGTTGGGCCCGATGACGGCCAGGGCCTCCCCCGGCGCGACCGACAGCCGGAGGCCGGTGACGCCGGCCCCGCCGGGGTGGCGGAACGCCGCATCCCTCAGCGCCAGGACGGGTTCGGAGTCGGTCATGCCGTCATCCTCCCAGCACGGCGGGCGTCGGGGAAGGCTCCACCCCCCACGACTCGAGCATGAGCTCCACGTTGTGCACCTGGCTGCCGAGGTACGTCTCGCCGTCGGAGCCCGGCTGGCCGAGCGAGTCGCCGTAGAGCGCATCCTCGCCCGAGTACACGGCGACATCGGCCTCGGCGGCGATCGTCTCCGCCGCCTTCGGCGAGATCGATGCCTCCGAGAAGACCGCCTGCACGCCGGTGTCGGCGATCCGCTCGACGAGCGCATCGATCTCGGCCGCGCTCGGCTCGGCATTGTCGTCGAAGCTCGGGATCACGCTGCCGACGAACGTGATGTCGTACGCGTGCAGGAAGTAGGTGAACGCGTCGTGGTTGGTGACCAGGAGGCGTTCCTCGACCGGCACCGTCGCGATGTTCTCCTCGATCCAGGCGTCGAGTGCCCGGAGTCGCGAGGTGTAGTCGTCGGCGTTCGCAGCGACCGCCTCGGCGTCGATGCCGGGCACGTCCTCCAGACCGACGGCGATGTTCTCGACCATGCGCTCGGCGAGCACCGGATCGGTCCAGATGTGCGGGTTGCCGTCCTCGTGAGCGTGCTCGTGCTCGTCCTCCGCGTGCTCTTCCTCCGCGTGCTCTTCCTCGGCGTGCTCGGCGTCCGCCTGCGCGTCGTCGGACGATTCGGCGTCGTGGTCGTGGCCCCCGTCGTGGTCGTCGTCCGTCGCCTCGAGCTCGATGCCCGTGCTCGCGTCGATCAGGATGCCGTCGAACCCGGAGGCCTCGACGGCATCGTCGATCCACGACTCGAGCCCTGCGCCGTTCACGACGAGCGCGTCGGCCGAGCCGAGCGCGAGCAGCTGCGCGGCCGACGGATCGAACGAGTGCGCGCTCTGACCCGGCTGCAGGAGCCCGGTCACCTCGGCCGACTCCCCCGCGATCTCGCGGGCGAAGTCCGCGACCTGCGTGGTCGTCGCGACCACCTGGACGCCGTCCGACTCCGACGCGCCGGAGGTGGCGCACCCCGCGAGCATCGTGACGGATGCCGCTCCCAGGGCGAGTGCGGACAGGCGGGTGCTGCGGGTCGATGCGGTGGGCATGGAACGAGCGTACGCGCTATTGATAATGATTGTCAAAACCATCTGACCGGTCGCTGACGCTCCGATGACGTTCTGTGCACGGGGACTGTCGCTCGTCGGTCGTCCATGCCAGAGTGTCAGCCGTGGAAACCGCCACGAGTCCCATCACCCTGCACCCGTTCACCCCCTCCGACGCCGAGCGACTGCTCGACGGCCAGGTCGACCCGATCGACGGCTGGGAGGGCGGTTACTCGTTCACCGACGAACCCGAGCTCCTCGCCGACTACGTCCGCGCAGCGCAGCGCGACGGCGACCCGGCACCCTACGGCCCCTACCTCGTGCGACGGCTCGGCGCCGACGGAAAGGACGGCGCCGCCGTCGGCGGCGTCAACCTCTTCGGGCCGCCCGACGAGCACGGCGCCGTCGAGTTCGCGTTCGGGCTGGTGCCCGCCGCCCGTGGAGCCGGACTCGCGCACCACGTCGTCGATGCCGCGCTCGACGTGCTCCGCGACGCCGGCGCGCTCATCGCCCGAGCCGAGTGCGAGATCGCCAACCTCCCCGCTCGTCGCGTGCTCGAGCAGGCCGGCCTCGTCGAGGTGGGCCGCACGGATGGCGCGGTCGCCTACGAGATCCGCCTCTAGCGTCACCCGGCGCCGAGCGACGCCCGGGCGCCCAGGAAGGTCGCCGGCGCCGATCGAGCGCGCACTCGTCACTCGAGCAGCAGCGCGGGCTCCTCGATGATCGACGCCACGTCGGCGAGGAATCGGCTGGCGACGTCTCCATCGACGACACGGTGATCGAACGACCCGCCGATCGTCGTGACGAACCGCGGGCGGACCTCACCGTCGACGACCCACGGCTTCTGCCGGATCGTGCCGAGGGCCACGATCGCCACCTCGCCCGTGTTGAGGATCGGCGTACCCGTGTCCATGCCGAAGACGCCGATGTTGGTGATCGTGATCGTTCCGCCCTGCATCTCGGCCGGCTGGGTCTTGCCCTCGCGAGCCGTGAGCGTCAACTGCTCGAGTGCGGTGGCGAGCTCGACCATCGTCATCGCCTGCGCCTCCTTGACGTTCGGGACGATGAGCCCGCGCGGGGTCGCCGCCGCGACCCCGAGGTTCACGTAGTGCTTGACGATGATCTCGTCGTCGGTCCACTGCGCGTTGACCGTCGGGTTGCGCCGCGCGGCCCAGATCATCGCCTTCGCCATGATGAGCAGCGGTGACACCTTCACGCCCGCGAAGTCGGGAGAGGCCTTCAGTCGCTTGACGTACTCCATGGTGCGCGTCGCATCGACGTCGACGAAGACGGAAACATGCGGCGCGGAATATGCGCTCTGCACCATCGTTTGGGCGATCGCCTTGCGAACGCCCTTCACGGGAATGCGGGTCTCGCGATCGGCCGGGAGTTCGGGCGTCTGGATGTTGCGGAACACGCTCGCCTGGCTGGCCTCGCGGATCACATCGTCGCGCGTGATGTCGCCGATCGGACCGGTCGGCGCGACCCGGGACAGGTCGACGCCGAGATCCTTCGCGAGCTTGCGGATCGGCGGCTTCGCGATCACCGGGACGCCGTCGTCGTGCCGCTCCGCCGGCCGGGTCGGCTCCGCCGGCGCGGGCGCGGTCGCCGTCGTGGCGGGACGCGAGGACGTCGGGGCGGGAGCGGGCGGCGGGGGAGGGGGCGCGAGGTTCTCGTGGGCGCCGCCCGGCACCGGGTGACGGCGGCGGCGACTCCCGCTGGGACCGCTGCTGCCGTGGCCGACGAGCACCGCGCCGCCCTCGTCGCCTGCCGCTGCGGCGGTCGCCGGCGACGTCGGTACGGCAGGCGCCGCCACGGGTGCCTCGGCCGGGGCGGGCGCGGCATCCGTCGGAGACATGCCGCCAGCGGCATCCGTCTGGATCACCAGGATCGGCGTTCCGACGTCGACCGTGCGCCCCTCCTCGACGAGCAGCTCCGTCACGGTGCCCTCGAAGGCGCTCGGCAGCTCGACGAGCGACTTCGCCGTCTCGATCTCGACGAACACCTGGTCGAGCGAGATGCGCTCGCCGGGCGCGACGCGCCATTGCACGATCTCGGCCTCGGTCAGGCCCTCGCCCACGTCGGGAAGCGGGAATCGGATCTCGCTCATCGTGCTCCTCAGGTTCGAAGGTGCGGGATCGGGTTCGATCCGCGGGTCAGTAGGACAGCGATCGGTCGACCGCCTCGAGCACCCGGTCGGCGCTCGGAAGGTACTCGGACTCGAGTGCGGCGGGCGGGAACGGGGTGTCGAAGCTCGAGACGCGCAGCACGGGTGCCTCGAGCGAGTAGAAGGCGCGCTCCGCGACCGTGGCGGCGATCTCGGATCCGACGCTGACGAAGCCGTAGGCCTCCTGCGCGACGACGAGGCGCCCGGTCCGCTGGACCGAGTCGACGATCGGACCGAAGTCGATGGGGGAGAGGGAGCGCAGGTCGACCACCTCGAGGCTCCGGCCCTCGTCGGCGGCGATGTCGGCGGCCTGCAGCAGCGTCGCGATCATCGCGCCGTGACCGACCACCGTGACGTCGTCGCCACGACGGATGACGCGGCTCGCGTGCAGCGGCAGTCCGGCATGGTCGTGGTCGACCGGCCCCTTCGGCCAGTACCGGCTCTTCGGCTCGAAGAACAGCACCGGGTCGTTCGAGGCGATGGCCTCCTGGATCATCCAGTACGCGTCGTGGGGCGACGACGGGCTGACCACGCGGAGGCCCGGGGTGTGCGCGAAGTACGCCTCAGGGCTCTCCTGGTGGTGCTCGATGGAGCCGATGTGTCCGCCGTACGGCACGCGGATGACCACCGGCATGGGCATCCCGCCGTCGTGGCGGAGGTTCATGCGGGCGAGCTGGGTGGTGATCTGGTCGAACGCCGGGAAGATGAACCCGTCGAACTGGATCTCGAGCACGGGGCGGTAGCCGCGCATCGCCATGCCGATCGCGGTGCCCACGATTCCGGACTCCGCGAGCGGACTGTCGAGCACTCGACGATCGCCGAACTCGGCGATCAGGCCCTCGGTGACGCGGAACACCCCGCCGAGCGCGCCGATGTCCTCGCCCATGAGCAGGACCTTCGGATCGTTGCGCATCGCCTCGCGGAGGCCGGCGTTGATCGCCTTGGCCATCGAGAGCGTGTGCACGCCGCGCAGCTCGTCGGTCTGCGCCGGCGTGCCGGCGACCGTCTCGACCGTCATGCCTGGTCTCCTTCGAACGACTGCTCGTACTCCTCGAGCCACGCGGACTGCGCCTCCATCAGCGGGTGGGGCTCGCTGTAGACGTGGGCGAAGATGTCGGAGCGCGGGGGAGCGGTGATCTCGAGCGCGCGCGTCCTGACCCCGGCCGCGATGTCGGCCGCTTCCTCGTCGACGCCGTCGAAGAACGCGGCGGATGCCCCGCGGCCCTCGAGCCACGTGCGGAACCGCGTGATCGGGTCCCGCGCCGTCCAGTACGCGACCTCGTCGTCGGTGCGGTACTTCGTCGGGTCGTCGGCGGTCGTGTGCGCGCCCATGCGGTACGTCACGGCCTCGATGAACGACGGGCCCTCGCCGGCGCGCGCCGCCTCGAGCGCCTGCCGGGTCACTGCGTAGCTCGCGAGCACGTCGTTGCCGTCGATGCGGATGCCCGGCATGCCGAAGCCGCCGCCGCGCAGCGAGAGCGGGCTGCGCGACTGGCGCGACACGGGGACCGAGATCGCCCACTGGTTGTTCTGCACGAAGAAGACCTGCGGGGTGTTGTAGCTCGAGGCGAACACGAGCGCCTCGTTCGCGTCGCCCTGCGACGTCGATCCGTCGCCGTAGTAGACGAGCACCGCGGCATCCGACTCGGGGTCTCCGGTCGCGGTCGCGCCGTCGAACTGCAGGCCCATCGCGTAGCCGGTCGCGTGCAGCGTCTGGGAGGCGAGCACGAGGGTGTAGAGGTGGAAGTTGCCGTTCTCCTCCGGGACCCACCCGCCGAGCGTCGCGCCGCGCAGCAGCTTCAGGATGTCGACCGGATCGAGGCCGCGGATCATGCCCACGACGTGCTCGCGGTACGAGGGGAAGACGTGGTCCTGCGGGCGGGCGGCGCGAGCGGAGCCGACCTGCGCGGCCTCCTGCCCGTGGCTCGGCACCCACAGGGCGAGCTGGCCCTGTCGCTGCAGGTTCGCGCCGGTCACGTCGACCCGTCGCGAGACGACCATGTCGCGGTAGAACTGCTCGAGCGCGGCATCCGGCAGCGCCTCGATGAGGGGCAGGTAGCTCTCGGCCTCGGGGGTCGGTCGCAGTTCGCCCTCGGGCGTCAGGAGCTGGACCGTCGGAGCGGTGAAGTCGCGTGAGGGGGCTGCCACCGTTCCACGGTACCCGCTCGATGTGGGCCCCTTCTTGTGGAGGTCAGACAAGCTCCCCGAGAAGCCTTAGGAGCACGTCGACAGACTCATGCTCGCCGACGGAGACCCGGATGCCGTCGCCCGGGAAGGCTCGCGCGACGACGCCGCCCGCGAAGAGCGCCTCGGCGACCTCGACCGTGCGGTCGCCGGTGGGCAGCCAGACGAAGTTGCCCTGCGCCGCCGGGATCTCCCAGCCCTGCGCGATCAGCCCGTCGCGCAGCGCCTCGCGGCGCTCCGCGAGGGCGTCGACGCGCGCGAGCAGTTCGGCCTCGTTCGCCGGCTCGAGTGCGGCCAGTGCGCCGGAGGTGGCGACGGCGGTGACGCCGAGGGGGATCGCGGTCGCACGGGCGGCGTCGAGGATCGGGACGGGGCCGATGGCGTAGCCGATCCGGACGCCCGCGAGTCCGTAGGCCTTCGAGAAGGTCCGGAGCACGACGAGGTTCGGGTAGCGCCCGATGAGCGAGATGCCGTCGACGGATGCCTCGTCGCGCACGAACTCGGCGTACGCCTCGTCGAGCAGCACGAGCCGGTCGGCCGGGACCCGACCCATGAACCGCTCGAACTCGTCGGCCGTGACGGGGACGCCGGTCGGGTTGTTGGGGGAGCACACGATCAGCACTCGCGTGCGGTCGGTCACGGCCTCCGCCATGGCGTCGAGGTCGTGCCCGTGATCGGGCCGGTTCGGGACCTGCACGCTCGTCGCGCCGGCGACGGTGACGAGCCCGGGGTAGGCCTCGAACGAACGCCAGGAGTAGACGACCTCGTCGCCCGGACCGGCTGCGGCGAGCACGAACTGGGCGAGGAGCGACACCGACCCGGCTCCGACGAGCACCTCGTCGACCGTCACGTCGTATCGCTCGGCGAGTCGTTCGCGGAGGGTCAGCGCGGTGGCGTCCGGGTAGCGGTGGACCTCGGAGGCGGCCGCCGCGATCGCCGCCTCGACGGCCGCCACGGGCGGCCAGGGGTTCTCGTTGCTCGACAGCTTGAAGCCGTCAGCCGGGGCCGGCCGGCCCTGACGATACGGCGGAAGCGCGGCGATCTCCGGGCGCAGGCGCACCTGCGGGGGCGTGGGCTCCGATGCGGTCACGGCATCCACCGTACCCCTTCGCTCCAGGGTGGCCCGCTGCCATAGTTGAGGGATGCGCTTCCTCCTGAAGGTCATCGTCGTTGCGTTCGCACTCTGGCTCACCACCCTCATCGTCTCCGGCGTCAGCGTCGTGCCGTACGAGGACACGGACATCGCGACGGTGCTCACGTACCTGCTCGTCGCCGCGATCTTCGGCATCGTGAACGCCACGATCGGCACGTTCATCCGCATCGTCGGCTTCCCGCTCTACGTGCTGACACTCGGGCTCATCTCCTTCATCGTCAACGGGCTGCTCCTCCTCCTCGTCGACTGGATCAGCGGACTGATGGGCTTCGGCCTCGAGGTCGACGGGTTCTGGTGGGGCGTCCTCGGTGCCCTGGTGCTCGGTCTCATCAGCTGGCTCATCGGCCTCGTCGTCCGGCCGGCGGACTGATCGCCCGGGTGCGAGCGGGCCGGCCGGTCACTCTCCGCCCCGTTCCACCCGCCAGTACGACACGTCGGCGGGCGCCGCACCGTCGGTGAACCCGGTCACGAGCTCGCGGAACTCCGCCAGCCTCGGATCGTCGTCGCCGTCGATGAGGCGTGCGGTCTCGCGATACCGGTCGATCGCGTGGGCCGGGACCGCGCCATCGGGCCCGGGCGTCTGCGCGCCGAGGCTCCGGCCGACCTCGACCCGACCGCCGGCCGCCATGCCCGATCCGGCCGTGGCGGGGACGAGGTCCTCGGCGTGCGCGACCGAGAGCACGGGGGTGTCGCCGGTCGCGGCCTGGGCGACGGGACCGCCGAAGCTGACCGCGGCCACCACGTCGAGGTCCGGATCGGCCGCGAGGTTCGCCGCGACCATGCCCCCCGCCGAGTGCCCGACCACGATCACGGGATCACCCGGTCGCACGCCGGCCTCGGCCATCGACGCGCGCAGCGCGCGCTCGGACGCGGCGGCCTCGGCGGGGAGGCCGACGAGGTCGCCGAGCACGGATGCGCCGGCCACCCCGTGCAGGTTGGCGGTCATGTCGTACGGCTCGTCGGCCGGGGTCAGGCCGAAGTCGGCGGTGCCGGCCGAGTACACGATCCACCGCGGACCCCGGGCGTCGTCGTACCGCTCGATGCGCACCTGCGGACCATCCGCATCGGACGGCGGGATGCGCTCGGCGAGGTCGCCGATGCCGCGCACCGGCGCGGCGCCCTCCGCGGCCGATCGGCCACCGGCCCCTGCGTCGGGCGCCGACGTGCGGACCGGGGCGGAGACCGCGGTCTCGCGGAGCGCCTGCGACCCCGACATCAGCCCGACGACGCCCGCCGCCGCCAGCACCAGGCCGGCGTTCTCCGGAGCGTCGATCGCGGAACCGATCGCGAACAGTCCCGCCGAGCGGAAGAGCCCGGCGAGGACCTCGTCCGCCTGGTCGGCCGCGACCCGGACGAGTCCGACGAAGGCCGGGTCGGACAGGATCGGCAGGCCGTGCCGGGCGATGACCGCGCCGACCGCCTCGGCATGGCCGCCTCCGTCGAACGCGAGGGCGAGCGTGGCGCCGACCACGGCCGGGCCGAGCGCGATCGCGGCCGCGGCGGCGCCCGGCAGCAGCATTCCCGACGCGGCGAGCCCGATGAGCCCGGCCGCCGTCCGGCGGCCCGCCTCGACGAGGCCGTGCGCGAGGCCCTCCGCCATGACGTACCGCGTCGCGCTCAGCCCGAGCGCGGTCGAGAGGTCGGTTGCCGCACGATCGGCCGCGCCGAAACCGGTCTGTGCGGTGTCGAGGTCGATCGCCGCGGCCCGCGCGCCATCGGCCCCGGACGACGCGCGAGGATCGGACGCCAAGCCGTCGGCCTCGCCCCGCAGTGCCGCCGCGCGGGTCGCCCACCCCTGCACGAGATGCGCCACCGCGGCGAGGCGCACGGCCTCCCCGATGAGCGCCTCCGTCTCGACCGAGTGCGGCCCCCCGCCGCGCACCTCGAGGCCGCTCACCAGCGACCACCCGATCCCGTGACCGGTCGATCCGGTGTCGCGGTCGCCAGGGCGGCGGCGTGCGCGACGCGCGCTCGCTCCCGCTCGACCTCGAGCCCGGCCTCCGCGTCGAGGAGCGCCTGTTCCGCGCCCGCGAGCGCGAGGCGCAGCTCGCTCGCACGCTCCGCATGGAGCTCGGCCGCGTCGGCGTGCCATCCGTCGATGCGCTCGAGCACCAGCCCGGGCCGTACCAGCTCGACCTCGACGCGCAGCGTGCGCAGGGCGAGCAGCGTCTGCTCGATCGCGCCGAGGCGCAGGGCGGCGACGGCGGCGGAGACGGGAGCGGAGGCGATCACGCGTCGAGCCTGCCTGCGCTCGCGACGGCGTGCCGGCTCGACCATGTGTGCGGTGAGCGGCACCCGCGTCGGCCGGCGTGTGGAGGACGGCACGCCCCGCGAGGTCACGACCGCCCGAGTTCAGTCGATCCGCACCTGCCGCAATGCGTACGACGCGACCGACCCGAACGGTCCCGACGAGCCGGCGCGTTCGACGACCGCCGAGGCGATCACGAGCGCCCATCCTCGCGCGCGATCCCACGTCGCCTCGTCGACGCCGCGTCGCTCCTCGAGCTCGGCGCGGAAGCGCCGCCGTGCGGTCGGCCCGAGCGTCAGCCATGCCGTGGCGAGGTCGGTGGCGGGGTCGCCGGCCGTCACGTCGCCGAAGTCGATGACCGCGACGAGCGCCCCCGAGGGCGCGAGCAGGAGGTTGTGCGGGTGCAGGTCGCCGTGCAGCCACACCGGCGGGCCCGACCACTCGGATGCCGCGAGCGCGCGGTCCCAGACGCGAGCCAGCTCCGCAGCCGCCGGGATCCTCCCGCCGGCCAGCCGCGCCCGCACGTCGTCGTCGCGGTGCGCGAGCGGCACGCCGCGCCACGCGTTGCGCGAGGCATCCGGCGGTGCCGGGGTCGCGCCGAGCTCGGCCACGAACGCGGCGAGTCCGTTCGCGGCGACCGCGCGCGCGTCGACGTCGAATGCGAGCCCGCTCTCTCCGCGGAACCACGGCACGATGCTCCACGGCGCGTCGTACCCCAGCTCGGGCGCCGGACGCCCGAGCCGCAGCGGGGCCGGCACGGCGACCGGCGATCGGCGGGCGAGCTCGGGCAGCCAGCGCTGCTCGTTCCGCATGAGTTCGATCGCCTCGCGTCGCCGGGGAATGCGGATGGCGAGTGCGTCGCCCAGGCGGAGGATCACGTTGTCCCAGCCGTTCGCGACGAGCCGCACCTCGCCCGCGAGGTCGGGGTGCTGCGCGGCCACGAGCCGCGCCGCGAGCTGCTCGTCGACGTCGAAGTCGGGGGCCGGGGCATCCATCACCGTCTCCTCCCCTCCGACCCGGGATCGCCCGGGGAGGCCATCGCGGCAGCCGCGCGATACCCGCACCTGATTCGGCTCTGTTCGATCCCCTGGATCCGGTCCAGAATAGGGTTCCATGACGCCTGCGGAATCCGCCGGGGAATCCGCGCAGCGCTTCCGGGTCTCGTTCGTCTGCACCGGCAACATCTGCCGGTCCCCGATGGCGGAGGTCGTGCTGCGCGCCCTCGCCGAACGCGCGGGGATCTCCGACCGGCTCGAGATCGAGTCCGCGGCGACTGGCGACTGGCACGTGGGAGAGCAGGCCGACCACCGCACCCTCGAGGCGCTCGAGCGCGCCGGGTACGACGGCAGCCGTCACCGCGCGCGGCAGTTCGACCCGGAGGACTTCCCGAAGCTGGACCTCGTGGTCGCCTTCGACCGCGGCCAGTCGCGCGTGCTGCGGAACTGGGCGCGCACCCCGGTCGACGCGCACAAGGTGCGATTGCTGCTCGAGTTCGACCACGAGCTCGCGGCGCTCCAGGACGTCCCCGATCCCTACTACAGCGACGATGCGACCTTCGACCGGGTTCTTGGGATGATAGAGCGGTCGACTCAGGCGCTCTTCCGGCAACTCGCGCCGGCTCTCAGACAAGGAAACCGATGACTTCGCTGCCTCCCCAGCCGCTCAGCCCGCTCGACGGGCGCTACCGCGCCGCCGTCGGCGACCTCGGCGAGCACCTGTCCGAGGCCGGACTGAACCGCGCGCGCGTGCACGTCGAGATCGAGTGGCTCATCGCGCAGACCGATCGCGGCTTCTTCGGGACGAGCCCCCTGGCGGATGACGCGAAGCGGGCGCTCCGCGCGGTCGTCACCGACTTCGGGCAGGCCGACATCGACGAGCTCGCGCGGTTCGAGGCGACCACGCGCCACGACGTGAAGGCGGTCGAGTACTACGTGCGCGGCAAGCTCGACCAGCTCGGACTCTCGAACCTCGCCGAGCTCACGCACTTCGCCTGCACCAGCGAGGACATCAACAACCTCTCCTACGCGCTCACCGTGCGCGACGCGGTCGCCCAGGTCTGGCTGCCGAAGTACCGCGCCGTCATCGCCAAGCTGATCGGGCTCGCCGAGGAGCACCGCGACGCGGCCATGCTCTCGCGCACGCACGGGCAGCCCGCGACGCCGACCACGATGGGCAAGGAGCTCGCGGTCGTCGCGTACCGCCTCGATCGCATCCTCCGCCAGGTCGAGGCGACCGAGTATCTCGGCAAGTTCTCGGGCGCGACCGGCACGTACTCGGCGCACGTCGTCGCGGCACCGGGCGTCGACTGGCCCACCGTCTCGCGCGAGTTCGTCGAGGGCCTCGGCCTCACCTGGAACCCGCTCACGACCCAGATCGAGTCGCACGACTGGCAGGCGGAGCTCTACGCCCGCGTCTCGCACGCGAACCGCGTGCTGCACAACCTGGCGACCGACGTGTGGACCTACATCTCGCTCGGCTACTTCCGCCAGATCCCGGCGGCGGGCGCCACGGGTTCGTCGACCATGCCGCACAAGGTCAACCCGATCCGCTTCGAGAACGCCGAGGCCAACCTCGAGCTCTCGAGCGCCATCCTGGACTCGCTCGCGGCGACGCTCGTGACGAGCCGCCTGCAGCGCGACCTCACCGACTCGAGCTCGCAGCGCAACATCGGCGTCGGCTTCGGGCATTCGATGCTCGCGCTCGACAACATCCTGCGCGGCCTCGGCGAGATCGACCTCGACCGCGCCCTGCTCCTGGCCGACCTCGACGGCAACTGGGAGGTGCTCGGCGAGGCGATCCAGACGGTCATCCGCGCCGAGGTCGCCGCCGGCCGCTCGTCGATCGAGGATCCCTACGCGCTGCTCAAGGAGCTCACGCGCGGCAAGCGCGTCGGTGCGACGGAACTCGCGGAGTTCGTCGGCGGCCTCGACATCTCGGACGACGCGAAGCAGCGCCTGCTCGCGCTGACGCCCGCGACCTACACGGGCATCGCCGACGAACTCGTCGACCGCCTGCGCGCATAGTCCCGGGCCGCCGACCTCGTTCCCGCCGGCTTGCGCCTGCCGCACGCCCATTCGCGGACGGTTTCCGGGGTGGAGCACCGTTCCATACCGCACTCCACCCCAGAAATCGCACTCGAATGAGCGCGGGGCGCGGAGCACGCAGGTGCTCAGTGCGCCGAGTCGCCGCCCGGCCGGCGTTCGGGGTCGCCGCCCGTGCCGTCGCCGTGCTCGCCCGCGTTGGGCTTCACGGCCATCGAGAGCAGTGCGAGCACCATCAGCACGACGATGAAGACGCCGCCGAGCGTGATGAGCGTGATGGTCCAGTCGCGCGTGCCGAAGAGCACGATGAACGCGGTGAACACGGCCGCGATCGCGGCGCCGCCGACGTACTCGACGGGGCGCAGCACGTCGCGCCGGCTCGGACGGTACCCGCCGTCGGGACTGTTGGTCACGATCGCTCCGATCCGGATGCCGCGTCGTCGGAGCCCGTTCGCTCCGCTGCGGCCCACTTCAACGACAACCCGCCGATCACGAGCAGCACGCCGGCCACGACGAGGTAGGCGCCGAAGAGGCCCACCGCGGTGACGGGATCGAGCGGGAGGAGGACGAATGCGAGGGCCAGGACGGCGGTGAGCCCGCCCACGGCCAGCCAGTCGCGCGCCGCGGCGACTCGGCCGCGCGCGCGGATCCCGGCGAAGAGCTCGAGGATGCCGGTGACGGCCGCCCAGACGGCGACCATGTAGGTGAACACCGCCACACCGGCCGAGGGGGTTGCGGCGAGCTGGAGGGCCACGAGGCCCGCGGCGGCCGTCACCACGCCGTTCGCGACGAAGGTCCACCGCGCCGTGCGGTCGGCCACGAGTCGCGCGGAGAGCGCACCGACGACGACCCCGGCGACCAGGGCCCACCAGCCGAAGACGGCGAGGCCGAGTGCGGCGGAGTGGTCCTGCGAGAACGTGATCACCACCGACGGGATGATCGCGAGCGCCCCGCGGGTCACCGGGAGCAGCCAGGCGCCTGCGCGCTCGGGCGCGGCATCGCGGGCATCGGCCACGGCGACCTCTTTCGACTGGGGAACCGTTCAATCCTACGCGCGCCGTCGTCGAGAGGATGCTGGGCGCCGAGCGCCTCGGCGACGGATGCCGCGACGCGAGCCGCGGCATCCGTCACCGTCTCAGCAGGTCACCGGCCGGCAGGCGGATCTCAGAGCGACTTCAGGATGTCCTCGACCCGCTCCTTGGCATCGCCGAACAGCATCTGCGCGTTGTCGCGGAAGAACAGCGGGTTCTGCACCCCGGCGTAGCCGGTCGACATCGAGCGCTTGAACACGATGACGTTGTCGGCCTCCCAGACGCGCAGCACCGGCATGCCCGCGATCGGGCTGCCCGGGTCCTCGGCCGCCGCGGGGTTCACCGTGTCGTTCGCGCCGATGACGAGCACGACCGAGGTCGCCGCGAGGTCGTCGTTGATCTCGTCCATCTCCTCGACGATGTCGTACGGCACCTTCGCCTCGGCGAGCAGCACGTTCATGTGCCCCGGCAGGCGGCCGGCGACCGGGTGGATGCCGAAGCGCACGTCGATGCCGCGCTCGCGCAGCTTCGCGGTCAACTCGGCCACGGGGTACTGCGCCTGGGCCACGGCCATGCCGTAGCCGGGAGTGATGATCACGCTGTTCGCGCCCTTCAGCAGCTCCGCGGCATCCACCGCCTGGATCTCGCTGTACTCGCCGAGGTCGGCGTCGCCCTTGGCCGGCGCCTCGATGCCGAAGCCGCCCGCGATGACGGAGATGAACGAGCGGTTCATCGCCTTGCACATGATGTAGGAGAGGTACGCACCCGACGAGCCCACGAGCGCGCCGGTCACGATGAGCAGGTCGTTGTTCAGCAGGAAGCCCGCCGCGGCCGCCGCCCAGCCCGAGTAGCTGTTGAGCATCGAGATGACGACGGGCATGTCGCCGCCGCCGATCGAGGCGACGAGGTGCCAGCCGAGCGCGAAGGCGAGCGCGGTGACGAGGACGAGCAGCCAGAGCTGCGAGTCCATGACGTACCAGACGGTCAGGCCGACGAAGACGACGAGCGCACCCAGGTTGAGCACGTTCTTGCCCGGCAGCACGAGCGGGGCCGACTTCATGCGGGCCGAGAGCTTCAGGAACGCGACGATCGACCCCGTGAAGGTCACGCCGCCGATGAAGATCCCGATGAACACCTCGGCGTGGTGGATGTCGGCGAGCGATCCCTCCAGGGCGGGCGGGTCGAGGTGGCCGTTCCAGCCGACGATCACGGCCGCGAGGCCGACGAAGCTGTGCAGCAGCGCGATGAGCTCGGGCATGCCCGTCATCTCGACGATGCGGGCGCGCCACAGGCCGATCGAGCCGCCGATCAGCACGGTGACGACGAGCAGGCCGAGGCCGAGCAGGGTGCCGGGCTCGTCCCACGCGCCCTGGAACGTCACCCAGACGGTGGCGACCAGGGCGATGGTCATGCCGGCGATGCCGTAGCCGACACCGGCTCGTGCGGTCTCATGGCGGCTCAGTCCGGCCAGACTGAGGATGAAGAGCAGGGCCGCGACGATGTACGCGGCGCCGGCGATGGATTCGGGGGTCAGGGTCTCAGGCAACAGGGGGCTCCTCGATGACGTCTTCGGTTCCGCGGGTCAGCTGCTCGCCCGGTCGCCCTTGGCGAACATGGAGAGCATTCGCCGGGTCACCGCGAACCCGCCGAAGACGTTGATGCTGGCGATCAGGATGGCGATCGACGCGAGGACCTGCACCGCGAGGACCTCGCTCGTGACCTGCACGATCGCGCCGACGATGATGATGCCCGAGATCGCGTTGGTGACGCTCATGAGCGGCGTGTGCAGCGCGTGGGCGACCTTGCTGATCACGTAGAAGCCCGCGACGACCGCCAGCACGAACACCGTGATGTGCTGCGGGAGCGGCTGCGGCGCGAACGCGTTCAACAGGAAGAGCCCGGCGATGCCGACGCCGATGAGCGCCGCCCGGCCGGCGGGGGAGAGCTGGCGCTTCGGCTTCGGGCCTGCGGCGGATGCCGCGGCATCCGTCGCCCCAGCGGACGCCTGCGCCGGCGCCGCCGAGACCTGCACCGGCGGCGGCGGCCACGTCGTCTCGCCGTCGCGCACGACGGTCACCGCGCGCTGCACGACGTCGTCGAAGTCGATGACGAGCTCGCCGTCCTTGCCGGGCGTGAGCAGCTTGACGAGGTTCACCAGGTTCGTCCCGTAGAGCTGCGACGCCTGCGCGGGCAGGCGCGAGGCGAGGTCGGTGTAGCCGAGGATGACCACGCCGTTCGGCGTGACGATGCGCTCTCCCGCGACCGAGCCCTCGACGTTGCCGCCCTGGCCTGCGGCCATGTCGACGATCACGCTGCCGGGCTTCATGCTCGCGACGTCCGCCGCCGTGATGAGCCGGGGCGCGGGGCGACCCGGGATCAGCGCGGTGGTGATGATGATGTCCACCTCGCGCGCCTGCTCGGAGTAGATCTCGGCCGCCCGCCGGTCGTAGGCCTCGCTCGTGGCCTTCGCATAGCCGTCGGTGGACTGCTCGACCTCGACCTCGACCTTCAGGTACTCGCCGCCGATCGACTTCACCTGGTCGGCGACCTCGGGCCGCGGGTCGGTCGCACGCACGATCGCGCCGAGGCTGGATGCCGCGCCGATCGCCGCGAGCCCGGCGACGCCGGCCCCGGCGACGAGCACCTTCGCGGGCGGCACCTTGCCCGCCGCCGTGACCTGGCCGGTGAAGAAGCGGCCGAACTCGTGCGCGGCCTCGACGACCGCTCGGTAGCCGGCGATGTTCGCCATCGAGCTCAGCACGTCCATCGACTGGGCGCGCGAGATGCGCGGGACCGCGTCGAGCGCGAGCGCGGTGAGCCCGCGTGCGGCGAGCGCCTCGACGAGGTCGGGGCGGAGCGCCGGGCTCAGCAGGCCGATGAGCGTGGTGCCCGGGGAGAGCGCCGCCACCTCGTCGGGCGTCGGCTGGTTCACCTTGAGGACGATGTCGCTCGCGAAGGCGGCCTCGCGGGTCACGAGCCCGGCACCCGCCGCGACGTACGCGTCATCCGGGAACGACGATCGCTCGCCTGCGCCGGCCTCGACGACGACCTCGTAGCCGAGCCCGATCAACTGCTTCACGGTCGCCGGCGTTGCGGCGACCCGGGTCTCCGAGCCGGGCTCGGTGACGACGCCGATGCGCGTCATGCGTACTCCTTCTCGCCGCGCCGACCGGGGTCGGGCGAGGCGGCACCTCGTGGACGGGTCCGTGCGAGCACGTCGTCCGGGGGGCCGGAGCGGCGACGGTGCTGCACGCGATCACTTTAGGTGCACGGATGCCGCGGGCTCCATGTTTCGTGCTCGATGACAGGGAAAGACCGGGCATTCTTTCGCGAATCGGAAAGTGCAGGTCCCAGTGCGGCCGGGCCTGGGCCGTCCGGATTCCGTGCATCGCGTTCTACTATCGACCGAGTGCCCGCGGCATCCGCTCGGGCAGCCGAGGGTCGGAGGATCGACGTGGACGCAGGCAGGCCGACCGCGCCGACCGGATCGCAGACGCTCAGCCGCGGCATCCGCGTGCTCGAGGTGCTCGCCGACGCCGAGCGGAACCTGACCATCGACGAGGTCGCCGCCGCGCTCGGCCTGCACCGCTCCGTCGCGTACCGGCTCGTCCGAACGCTCGAGGAGCACACGCTCGTCACGCGCGACGCCGCTGGACGGCTCGCACTCGGCACCGGCCTCGCGGCCCTCGCCGCCGGAGTCGCACGCGATCTCCAGCAGGTCGCGCTGCCCGAGCTCACCGAGGTCGCGAACGAGCTCGGCATGACCTGCCTCATCGCGGTGCTCGCCGACAACGAGGAAGCGGTCACGCTGCTGAGCGCCGCGCCCCGCAAGACGATGACCGTCGTCTCGTATCGGCCCGGCCATCGGCACCCGATCACGCGCGGCGGCCCGGGCAAGGCGATCCTGCTGGCGATGCCCGAGAGCGACTGGCCGATCGAGGTCCCCGACGCCCTGCGCGCCGAGATCGCCGAGAGCCGCGCGCGCGGCTACGCGATGAGCCACGACGAGGTCGTGCCCTCGCTCGGGTCGGTCGCCGTGCCGCTCACGCTGCCGGGGCAGCCGCCCGCGGCCATCGCGGTCATCCACGTGTCGATGCCGCGACCCGAGGCCGAGATCGCGGCACGGCTCACCGCTGCGGCGCGCGCGGTGTCCCGCAGCTACGGGGCCTGAGCGCGCCGCGAGCGGCCGCGGGTCGATCGCTCGAGGCCGAACCCCCGGGTCAGCGGCTGACCAGGTCGCCCTCCACGACGGCGTCGGCCGAGGCATCCGCCACAGCGCGCTGCGGCAGCAGGTGCTGCGCGAAGAACGCCGCGAGCTCCTCGGTGGCCGTGAGCGGCAGCACGTGCGCGACGTACTGGTCGGGACGCACGACGACGACGGCGCCGTCGCGTGAGATCCCACGCTCCTCGAAGATGTCGCTGGGGCACCACGCGCTCGGCCCGGCCGCGAAGACCTTCTCCCAGTCCATGAGCGCGAGCGGCCCGGTCCTCGGCCGGAACACCTCCGGCGCGGCCATGATGTCGACGCCCTCGTGCGGCTGCTGGTAGATCACCTTGACGTCGAACACGGCGTCGACGTCGACCCCGTCCGGCGTGAACCGCGCCAGCGGGGCGTCGGGCGACGCCATCCACTCGGCCCAGTCGGCGAGAGCGGATGCCTCGCCGGCGGCGGGCGCATCTGCGAACGCGTAGATCCGCCACCGCCCGTCGGCCCGCGCGTGGTGGCCCAGGTGCACGACGTTCCCGTCGCACACGAGCGACACCGGCGAGGACTTGAATCGCATGCCGATCGGGAACCCTGTGGCGAGCGACTGGTGCGCCGCGTCGCCGGTGATCATCGACGGGCCGTAGTGCGTCATGAACCCCGACGGGAACTCGGCGGTGCCGAGGTAGTGCTTGGCCAACTCCTGCGGGTCGGAGATCTCCTCCGGCTTGCGCGCCATGAGCGAGGACCATTCGCGGTCGAAGTCGATCAGCTGCTGCGCGACCGGCTGCCGTTCCGCCGAGTAGGTCGCGAGCAGTTCGGCGGGTGCCCGGCCGGTGACGACCGAGCCGAGCTTCCACCCGAGGTTGAACCCGTCCTGCATCGAGACGTTCATGCCCTGCCCCGCCTTCGCGCTGTGCGTGTGGCACGCGTCACCGGTGAGGAACACGCGCGGAGCGGCATCCGCCCCCCCACTGGTGTCGGACACAGTGCGGTCGTCGAAGTGGTCGGTGACCCGGTGGCCGACCTCGTAGACGCTGAACCAGGCGACGTTGCGCACGTCGAGCGTGTACGGGTTCAGGATGTCGTTCGCCTTGGCGATGATCGTCTCGATCGGCGTCTTGCGCACCTCGTGGGTGTCGTCGACCACCTCGCCGAGGTCGATGTACATGCGGCAGAGGTACCCGCCCTCGCGGGGGATGTGCAGGATGTTGCCCGCGGCCGAGTTGATCGCGCACTTCGTGCGCCAGTCGGGGAAGTCGGTGTTCACGACCACGTCCATGACGCCCCACGCGTGCGCGGAGCTGCCGCCGACGTGCTTGCGGCCGATCGCCTCGCGGACGCCGCTGCGGGCGCCGTCGCTGCCCACGACGTACTTGGCGCGCACGGTGCGCTCCTCGCCCGCGCGCTCCCCGGCGGTGTACCGCACGCGCACTTCGACGGGGTACTCGCCCGCGGCGTCGGAGCCCTCGTCGTGCACGGTGAGGCCGGTGAACTCGATGCCGTAGTCGGGCACGATCCGCCCCGGACCGTTGGCGGCGGCCTCGGCGAAGTAGTCGAGCACGCGCGCCTGGTTGACGATGAGGTGCGGGAACTCGCTGATCTTGTAGCCGTAGTCCTCGGTGCGGGAGGTCCGGACGATCTTCGTCGGGTCGGCCGGGTCGGGGCCCCAGAAGTTCATGTAGCCGATGTTGTAGGCCTCGGCGGTGATGCGCTCCGCGAACCCGAACGCCTGGAACGTCTCGACGCTGCGGGGCTGGATGCCGTCGGCCTGTCCCAGCACGAGTCGCCCGTCGCGGCGCTCGATGACGCGGGCGACGACCTCGGGGTACTGCGAGAGCTGCGCGCCGAGCAGCATGCCGGCCGGGCCCGAGCCGACGACGAGCACGTCGATCTCGTCGGGCAGTTCCCCGGGGCGGTCGATGCCGACGCCGGCTGCGGGCTTCACCCGGGGATCGCCGGACACGTAGCCGTGGTGGTGGAACTGCACGTGGTGCTCCTCACGTCGTCGTGGTGCGAGTCATCGCGTTCGATAATCGAATGAGACTTTCGATTATCGCGCGGGGACATGGTAGGACGTGATCCGCTCGCGCACAAGCGCGGTGCATCGCCGCTCCCTCTGGTTCCGATGAGGCCGGTGCGTTAGCGTCACGTCATGCCGCTCGCCGAGGGGGACGTGGACGCATCGTCATCCGCGTCCGTCGACACCGACGTCGTGATCGTCGGCGCGGGCCTCGCCGGCCTGCGCTGCGCCGCACGGGTCGCGATGTCCGGCCTCGACGTCACCGTCCTCGAGGCGGCTGACGCGGTCGGCGGTCGCCAGCGCACCGACGAGGTCGACGGGTTCCGGCTCGACCGCGGCTTCCAGGTGCTCAACCCGGCCTATCCGGCGGTCCGCCGGTGGGTCGACGTCGACGCGCTCGACCTCCGGAGGTTCCCGGTCGGCGTCGAAGTGCGCCGCGCCGGGCAGGCGGATGCCGCGGTGCTCGCGCATCCGCTTCGACATCCGGGCCTCCTGCCGGCCACCCTCCGGAGCGGGCTGGTCGCGCCTCGCGAGCTCATCGCCCTGGGACGCTGGCTCGCGCCCGCGATCCTGCGCCCGCGATCGATCATCGCGGGAGCAGACCGCTCGCTCGCCGAAGGGTGGGATCGGGCGGGGCTGCGCGGGCCCCTGCGCACCGAGGTGCTCGAGCCGTTCCTCGCCGGCGTCCTCGCCGAGGATCGCGGAGACACCTCCGACGCCTTCGCGCGCCTCCTGATGCGCATGTTCGCCATCGGTGGTCCGGGACTGCCCGCGGCCGGCATCGGCGCAGTGCCGGCACAGCTCGCCGACGCAGCGCGCTCCTCCGGCGCCGAGGTGCGCACGAACGCGGAGGTGGTCCGGGTCCGGGGCCGGGGCCGGGACCGGGCCGCGACCGGCCGTGCCCGCGCCGGCGTCCGGGTCGAACTCGCGGGCGGCGGCGAGCTCGCGGCGTCCGCTGTGGTCATCGCCGTCGGCCCCGAGGCGGTGGCCCGTCTCGTCGACGTGCCGGCACCCGCGACCCGCGGCCTGCAGACCTGGTGGTTCGCCGCCGACAAGGCTCCCACGACCTCGGCGATGCTCGCCGTCGACGGGCGGCGCGCCGGCCCGGTGGTGAACGCCGTGGTGCTCTCGCACACGGTGCCCGATGCCGCGCCGCCCGGGCGGCACCTGATCGCGGCGACCAACCTCCTCCCCGCGTCCGCCCGAACCGCCCCCTCGGCGGCGCCGGCCGAGGCGGCGGTCCGTCGCCACGTCGGCGAGATCTGGGCGACGGATGCCTCGGCCTGGCGGCTGCTCCGCCGCGACGACCTGCCCGACGCGCTGCCGGCGCAGCTCCCGCCGCTGCGCACGCGGCGCCCCGCGCGATTGGGCGACGGCATCTACGTCGCGGGCGATCACCGCGACACCGCGTCGATCCAGGGTGCGCTGGTCTCCGGCGACCGGGTCGGCCGTGCCGTGGTGCGCGACCTGCTCGGCGCGCCCGCGGAGAGCGTTCCCTGACCGCTCTCAGGAGCGCCCCGCCGCCTCCTCCAGCACGGGCAGCGCCCGCTCGATCGTCTCCATGGTCGCGGTCAGCGAGATGCGCCAATGCGCGGGTTGATCGAACAGGGTTCCCGGCATGACGAACACGCCGCGATCGGCGAGCGCGGCGCAGAACGTCGTCGCGTCACCGCCCGGCGCCCGGCCCCACAGGTAGAACGTGCCCTCGGGCCTGGTCAGCGTGTACCCGGCCGCATGCAGCGCACCGTACATCCGATCCCGCTTGCGGGTCAGCTCGGCCAGGTCGATCGACACGTCCTCGAGTGCGGGCACCGAGTACTGCATCAGCGCATCCGGGAAGCCCCACCCGATCGCGAGCTGCAGCGGCATGCACGCATCGCGGAGCGCAGTGCGTTCCGCCGGCTCGAGCAGGGGCGAGATGGCGAGGTAGCCGAGGCGCTGGCCGGGGGCGAGCAGGACCTTGCCGTAGCTGTAGTCGATGACCGTCCACGGATAGGACCCGGCCGGGCTCGCGAAGGCGATGCCGTCGAATCGGATGCGCCGGTACGGCTCGTCCGACAGCAGCCAGATCCGTCGACCGTGACGACGCGACGCCTCGTCGAGGACCTCGGCGAGGGCATCCCAGGTCTCCTTCGGGTACACGCGCCCCGTCGGATTGGCCGGCGAGTTCACGGCCACGATTCGGGTGCGCGGCGTGATCGCCCGCGCGATCTCGTCGACATCGAGGCTGAAGTCCACCGGCGCGAGCGGTGCCCCCACGGGCACGAGGTTCGCGGCGTGGAGCATCGGCGCGTAGCAGAACCATCCCGGGACGGGGATGACGACCTCGTCGCCGGCATCCGCCAGCATCGCCAGCGCCAGGGAGATCGCGCCGAAGGCGCCCTGGGTCATCGCGATGTCCTCCGTCTCGAACCCGAGGCCGAGCTCGCGACGGAGGCCCGCGGCCACGGCCTCCTGAGCCTTGCGCTCGCTGGACTTGTACGCGTACCAGTCCACCGATCTCGGCTCGAGCTGCGCGCGCATCGCATCGATCAGCCCCGGCAGCGCCATCTCGTGCGGGTTGCCGAACGTGAAGTCGAGCGCCTCGGCGTCGCCATCGGCACCCTGCATGCTCGCGAAGAAGGAGGTCACTGCGGCGACCGAGTCCCTCGCCTCGATCGCCCGTGTCGAGAGCACCATGTCGACCGCCTTCCGGCTGCGCGTCCTCACGGGTCGGTGCCCAGCATTCCAATCGCCGCCCGCCGCGTCAATCGCCTGTTCACCCGTCGGCTCTGGCCGCGGGATGCGAACGCGCGTACGGTCGAGCGCATGGGCAAGCTCATCGAGAACCTGGCGGAATCGGTCCCCTCGTGGGGCACACGCGTGGCCTACGGCGAGAAGACCACGATCGACGGGCAGGAGGCCGTCCCCGTCGCCTTCGTCGTCTTCGGCTTCGGCGGCGGCGAGGGGTCCGGCGAGATGCCGGAATCCGGCAAGTCCATGGCCGGCCACGGCGAGGGCAGCGGCGGAGGCGGAGGGGGCTTCGCGCTGCCGATCGGCGCGTACATCAACGGCCCCGACGGACTGCGCTTCCGGCCGAACACGATCGCCCTCGCGGTGGCGGCCGTGCCGCTCGTCTCGGCGATCGGCGGGGCGTTGGCGCTCATCGTCGGCGCCGCCCGCTTCCGCGGCATCCGCTGACGCGACCGGTCAGGGCGCGTCCGGCTCGGATGCGTCCGTCGGCCGATCGGCGCCGGGACCCGTGTCCGCGCCCCCGCCTCGGGCGTCATCGCCGGGCGGGTGCTCGCGGGCGCCCTCGACCGTGTCCGGCGCTTCGGCCTGCGGCCGATCCGTCATCCTCGCGTACACGAACTGCCCGAGCACGAACGCCGCCTCGAAGAGGTGCACGACGAGCGCGGTCGCGTAGAACGCCTGTGCCAGGTCGGGGAGCACGCCGAGCACGGCCAGCACGAGCGGGACCTGGATCGCGACCTCGAGGACGCCCCAGAACACCACCGCGAGCCCCGGGTTCTGCCGTGCCTGGGTGCGCGCCGAGCTCCGATTCTCGGGCCTGCGCAACGACAGCACGATGACGACCCACACGAGCACGAGGAACAGCGCGGCGCTCACCCGCCACAGCACGGTCGGGTCGAGGCCGTAGGCCGCGAGCGCGACGGGGACGAGCGCGGCGACGATCACGACGAGGCCGATCGTCACGACCGCGCGGACCTGCGCGAGCTGAGCGGGCAGGATCTCGTCGCGCCCGGTCACGCTGATGAGCGCCGCGAAGCCGACGAAGACCCCGGCGATCTCCGCGATCGCCACGAACAGCGCGGCGTCCGCGCTCATCGCCGCCGAGGCGGCGGTCGAAGTCGAGGCTGGGGCGTCCGCACGCGGGCACGGTACTGCGATCCCGGGCGGTCGGCAACGTGCACACGCGACCGCGGCCGAACCCGGCCGCCATGGTGCGCGCGGCCCGTCGGGGGACGGGCCGCGCGCAGTGGGGGCAGCCTTCTTACACCTGCACCATGTCGGCGAACCGCGAGAAGTGGCCGTGGAAGGCCACGGTCACGGTGCGGGTCGGGCCGTTGCGGTGCTTGGCGACGATGAGGTCGGCCTCGCCCGCGCGCGGACTGTCGCGCTCGTAGGCGGACTCGCGGTGCAGCAGGATCACCATGTCGGCGTCCTGTTCGATCGAGCCCGACTCGCGGAGGTCGGAGAGGGCGGGCATCTTGTCGGCACGCTGCTCGGGGCCACGGTTCAGCTGCGACAGCGCGAGCACCGGGACCTGGAGTTCCTTCGCGAGGAGCTTCAGGGCCCGGGAGAACTCCGAGACCTCCTGCTGCCGGCTCTCGACGCGCTTGCCGCTCGTCATGAGCTGGAGGTAGTCGATGACCACCATCTTGAGCCCCACGCGCTGCTTGAGCCGACGGCACTTCGCGCGGATCTCGACGAGCGTCATGTTGGGGGAGTCGTCGATGTAGAGCGGCGCATCGTTGATGCGGCCGCGCGTCGAGGCGATGGTCGTCCAGTCGCGGGTGTCGACGGTGCCCTTGCGCATGTTCTGCAGGGGCACGGATGCCTCGGCCGAGAGCAGTCGCATGGCGATCTCGCTGCGCCCCATCTCGAGCGAGAAGAAGATGGTGGGCAGGTCGTGCGTGATCGCCGCCGACCGCGCGAAGTCGAGGGCGAGGGTCGACTTGCCCATCGCGGGACGCGCGGCGACGATGATCATCTGTCCGGGGTGGAAGCCGTTGGTGAGGTCGTCGAGGTCGGCGAACCCGGTCGGAACGCCGGTCATCTTGCCGTCGGTGTGCTTCGCGGCCTCGATCTCGTCGATCGCGGTGCCGATGGCATCGGTCAGCGGGACGTAGTCCTCGCTCTCGACGGAGCCGGTCACGGAGTAGATCTCGGCCTGGGCGTTGTTGACGAGTTCGACGACCTCGCCCTCGCCGGCGTAGCCCATCTGAACGATGCGCGTGCCGGCCTCGACGAGCCGCCGGAGGAGCGCGCGCTCGGCGACGATCGACGCGTAGTACCCGGCGTTCGCCGCCGTCGGGACGAGGCTCGTCAGCGTGTGCAGGTACTCGACGCCGCCCGCGCGCTGCAGTTCGCCGGTCTTCGTCAGCTCGTCGGTGACCGCGATGACGTCGGTCGGCTCGCCGTGCGAGTACAGCGAGAGGATGGCGTTGAAGACGACCTCGTGCTTGGGCACGTAGAAGTCGATGCCGCGGAGCGTCTCGATGACGTCGGCGACGGCGTCCTTCGAGAGCATCATGCCGCCGAGCGCGCTCTGCTCGGCGAGGAGATCGTGCGGCGGGGTTCGCTCGCCGCGGCGGGCCTCGGACTCGTCGACGGGCTCGGCGATCCCGATGTGCGCGATCGACACTTCCTACCTCCGCTCGCCCGCCGGGCACGATCCAACGCCCCGCGACCAGTCTCGCCGGACCCCCCGACACCTCGTCGAACGGCGTTGGCGGGGCCCGTTCACGGCGTCATTCCGAAGGAGACTGACTCACCATAAGGAAGGGGTTCCCGCAGCACAAGCCAGCCTGTGGATAACTCTGTGGAGGACGTGGGCGAAACGCCGTGGAACATGTGAACAGGTCCTGTGGACAACTGTGGAATTCTTGTGAGTGACATCGATCGAATTCCGCCCTGACCAGCGGTTCGTCCAATCCACACCTGTGGGGGGAAAATTCTTCCGTTTTCATTTCGCACTGATCCCGGTCCTGTGTACAAACCTGAGGACAGCACCCCAAAGTGCGGACTTGCGGGGACGCTCGCGACGGGTGTAGTGAGGGGACATCCGGCCGCAGGAGACGACGACGCGGCGGGGGCCTCAGCCCACCGCCGCGTCGAACGTGCGTCGGAAGCGATTACTTCGCCGCGACCACCTGGAGGGTGATCGTCGCGGTGACCTCGTCGCGCAGCTTGACGGTGACCTCGTGGTCGCCGACCGACTTCACCGGAGCGGTGAACTCGACCTTGCGCTTGTCGATCTCGCCGAGACCGGCGTCGGCGACGGCCGCCGCGACATCCGCGGGCTTGACCGAGCCGAAGAGACGGCCGCCGAGGCCGGCCTTGACGGCCAGCTTGACCTTGGTCGACTCGAGCTTGGCCTTGAGGGCCTGCGCGTCTTCCAGCGAGTGCAGCTCGCGCGCGGCGCGCGCGGCCTTGATCTGGTCGACCTGCTTCTGGCCGCCGCGGGTCCACGGGGTCGCGAAGCCCTGGGGGACGAGGTAGTTGCGGGCGTACCCGTTCTTGACCTCGACCACGTCGCCGGGCTCGCCGAGACCGGAGACCTCGTGCGTGAGGATGATCTTTGCCATTTCCGTGCTCCTTAGCGGCCGGAGCCCGAGTAGGGCAGGAGCGCCATCTCGCGCGCGTTCTTCACGGCGCGGGCGATGAGGCGCTGCTCCTGCACGGAGACACCGGTGATGCGACGGGCGCGGATCTTGCCGCGCTCCGAGATGAACTTCCGAAGGGTCGCGACATCCTTGTAGTCGATGACGCCGACCTTGACGGACTTCGCGGGGGCGGCGTTCTTCGCGCCCTTGCCGCCGCGAGGCTTGCGGCGGTCGCCGCTGCTCTTTCCAGCCATGGTTCTTTCCTAATCGTGTGAGTTTCGGTGCGAGCGGATGCCGCGTGGCATCCGCTGCCGGCCTGTCGGCCTAGAAGGGCGTCTCGTCGCCGTAGTTGGTGCCCGGGGTGTTCCAGACGTCGCCGCCGCCCGAGGACTGCGCGGGAGCGCTCGGCGCCCACGCGTCATCCGACGACTGCTGGCCGCCCCCGTAGGAGCCGCCTCCGCCGACGCCGCGGTTGGACTGTGCGCGCGTCACGGACGCGGTGGCGTAGCGCAGGCTCGGGCCGATCTCGTCGATCTCGAGCTCGATGCTCGTGCGCTTCTCGCCTTCCTTCGTCTCGTAGGAACGCTGCTTGAGACGCCCGGAAGCGATGACCCGGGTTCCCTTGGTGAGCGATCCCGCGACGTGCTCGGCGAACTCGCGCCAGCAGCTCGCGCGCAGGAAGAGGGCCTCGCCGTCCTTCCACTCGTTCGCCTGGCGGTCGAACGTGCGGGGGGTCGACGCGATCGTGAAGTTCGCGACCGCGAGCCCCGACTGCGTGTAGCGCAGCTCGGGATCGGCAGTGAGGTTGCCCACCACGGTGATGATGGTCTCGCCGGCCATGGGGACTAGGCGTCCTTCTTGGCGGGGGCCTTGGCGGCGGCGGCGGCCTTCTTCGCGGCCTTCGCCTCCTCGGCCTTCTTCACGGCGGCGACCTGGGCGATCGCCTCTTCCGCACGGAGGACCTTGGTGCGCATGACGGCCTCGCTGAGGTTCAGCTGGCGGTCGAGCTCATTGGTGGTCGCGGACTCGGCGGTGAAGTCGACGACGGCGTAGATGCCCTCGGACTTCTTGTTGATCTCGTAGGCCAGGCGACGCTTGCCCCAGATGTCGACGTTGTCGACGGTGCCGCCATCCTTGCGGATGACGTTGAGGAACTTGTCGAGGCTGGGAGCAACGGTGCGCTCGTCGATCGACGGATCGAGGATCACCATCAGCTCGTACTGGTGCATGACAGACCCACCTCCTTCGGACTCAGCGGTCACAGACGGTCTGTGACAGGAGGGTGTACATGCGTCGCACCGTGGAGGCCGAGACTTCGGCGCACGGGCAACCTTCACATCGTAGCGGATGCCGCATCCTCACGCACATCCGCGCCCTTGCCCTCGTTCGCCCCGCGCCCGCCACCGCCCGCGCCCGCCACCGCCCGCCCGCGCCCGCCCGCCACGGCCCACCGCGCCATCCGTCGCCACCGCCCGCATCGGAACACCACTCCGGGGGTCGATTCGCGACATCCGCCCGTCGAGCGCCGCGACGATTCGTCGCGGAATGACCCCCGGAGTTCACGCGGACCGCGGCGGACGGAGAACGGGGAGCCCCGCATCGAGCAGGAGCGCGCGGAGTCTCGCCGGCGAACGCGCGATCGACCAATCCCACCGCACCTCGGAGCGCCTGTATCGACTCCGGATCCGGTCCGACCGCTTCTTCTCGTCGAGGATGACGCGCTCGATCGTGCGCCCCGAACGGTATGCCGGGTCGAGGTACTTGACGTCCCCGTCGAACTCGCCGAACAGCGCGAACTCCGGCCAGTCGAAGTCGGTTCGATCGATCCCGCCGTCGAGGCGCGGAAACGCAGCCTGCAGGACCGGGGTCGGGAAGCCGAGCAGGTGCATCTGCGCACGGCTGAGAGATTCTCCCACCGATTCCGCTCGGCCGTCGGCGAAGGCGATCGCGTCCGCCGCGGCGGTCGAACCGACCCGGCGGTGCCGGTGAAGGCCCTCGACCAGTGCGCTGCGGTCGACCGGCGACCGCGCTCGGACTCGACCGCCGAGGGCCGCGTCCAACGCCGCCACGGCGCCGGGGAAATCGCGCGAGCACGCCAGATCGATCAACGTCTGCGTCAGGCCGGTGACGAGGTAGCCTCCGATCTCCACCACCTCGCTGGGTTCGAACGGCGTGCGCCGCCAGTGCACGCCGTTCCTCGAGCGCGGCGTGGTCCCCCGGGAATCGGCGAGGTCCACCGCATCCGGTAGCCGGCCCAGGTGCGGGATTTCCCAGATCGCGGCCGCGGCCTCGTGGGTGAGGACGACACGGTCCCTCCTGGTGTTCACGACGGCCGCGATCCGCATGAGGAATCGGCTCACGTCGGATGCCTCCAGCCACTCGGCGCGGCCGGCGACGACGCCCGCGCGAATGCGCCGAAGGCGCCCCGATTCGACATCACGTTGGAGCGTCCGCGCGCTGGTCACTCCATGGCCTGCCGACCGGGCGAATCCGAGTGGAGGTCTGCGCACGGAAGCAGCCTGTCGGCTCACTCGCCGATGCACCCCGGCGTTGCGCGACGTGGGGCAGGGCTCGCCGCCACGTGCACTGTGGAGGGCGGGTGCCCCACGCTCGACGGGGTCGTTTTCCGCCGACTCGACGCCATGGCTCCCGTGATCTTGGCGCGAATCGACCCCGAGGAGCGCAGGGGGCGGGGGGCGGCGCGGGGAGGAGCGGCGGGGGAGCGGCGGGGGAGCGGCGGGGGAGCGGCGGGGGCGCGGCGGGGCGAGCGCAGGCGGGCCGTCAGGCCCCGCCGCGCGCGGCCCACCAGGCGAGCAGGCGCTCGCGCGCGGCATCCGCCCCGATGGGGCCCTCGTCGAGTCGCACGTCGAGCAGGTGCTTGTACGCCTGCCCGACCACGGGCCCGGGGCGGATCCCGAGGATCTCCATGATCTGCTGGCCGTCGAGCTCGGGTCGCACGGCCGCGAGCTCCTCCTCCTCGGCGAGGCGCGCGATGCGCTCCTCGAGGTCGTCGTACGCGAAGCCGAGCCGGTCGGCCTTGCGGCGGTTGCGGGTCGTGACATCCGCCCGGGTCAGGATGTGCAGCCGCTCGAGCTGGTCGCCGGCGTCGCGCACGTAGCGCCGCACCGCCGAGTCGGACCACGCGCCATCCGTGTACCCGAAGAAGCGCAGGTGCAGCTCGATGAGGCGCAAGACGGCCTTGATCGTGTCGTTGTCGAAGCGCAGTGCGCGCAGGCGCTGCTTCGCGAGCTTCGCGCCGACCATGTCGTGGTGGTGGAACGTGACGGCGCCGCCCGGCTCGAGGCGCCGCGTCGCCGGCTTGCCGATGTCGTGCAGCAGCGCGGCGAGCCGCACGACGAGGTCGGGGGAGCGGAGCACGCCGCGCGAGACCTCGTAGTCGATGGCCTGGTCGAGCACGGTGAGGCTGTGCTCGTAGACGTCCTTGTGGTGGTGGTGCTCGTCGATCTCGAGCCGGAGCGCCGGGATCTCGGGCAGCACGCGTGCGGCGATGCCGCTGTCGACGAGCAGGCGGATGCCGCGGCTCGCCGCCGCCGTGCACAGCAGCTTCGACAGCTCGTCGCGTACGCGCTCCGCGGAGATGCGGTCGATCTCGGGTGCGAGCGCCTCCATCGCGGCGAGCGTGCCCGGTTCGACCTCGAACCCGAGCTGGGCGGCGAAGCGCGCGGCACGCATCATCCGCAGCGGGTCGTCGCCGAACGAGACCTCCGGCTCCGCGGGCGTCCGCAGCACCTGCGCGATGAGGTCCTCGACGCCCCCGGACGGGTCGACGAGGGTGCGCTGAGGAAGTCGCAGGGCGAGCGCGTTGACGGTGAAGTCGCGGCGCACGAGGTCGGCCTCGAGCGAGGTGCCGAACACCACCTCGGGCTTGCGCGACGCGCCGTCGTACGCGTCGGCGCGGTAGGTCGTGATCTCGACGGTGTGGCCCTCGACGATCGCGCCGATGGTGCCGAAGGCTCGGCCGATGTCCCAGTGGGCCTCGGCGATCGGCTTCACGACGGCGAGGATCTCGTCGGGCGTGGCATCCGTCGTGAAGTCGAGGTCGTTGGTGGACCGGCCGAGGAAGGCGTCGCGAACCGGACCGCCGACGAGCGCCAGCTCGAATCCCGCAGCCTGGAAGGCGTCGGCGAGCGTGGCGACCGTCGGCGAGGCCGCCAGACCCGCGAGTCGGTCGAGGGCCTCCGCGACACTCTGCATTGCTCCATGTTAGGCAGGGCGCCCCGAGCATGCCGCCCACCGCCGAGGCCGCGCCCGGCGACGCCCCGCAACCTCCCGGGTCGGTCCCCGTAGAATCGCCACCATGCCGGCCGAGTCGACCCCTCCTCGACGCCTGCGCCGACTCCTCGCCTCCCTGTCCGCGGCGGCCGCCACCGCGGCCCTCGGGCTCGCCGGCGCGGTCGCACCGTTCGACGGCCCGACCGGCACCCCGGCCGCCCGTGCGGCCGAACCCGTCGAGGGAGTCCGCGTGAGCGTCGCGCCGGCCGACGGCACCGCCGTGACCGCCGGGGCGCCGATCGACGTCGTGGTCGAGATCGTGAACGGCGGCGACACCGCCGTCGAGCCCGGCACCCTCTCCGTCGGCGTCGCAACCGGCGGGATCGAGGACGTCGACGACCTCGACGCCTGGGCGAGCGACGGCGGGCTCCCCCGGTCCGCTCGGACCGTCTTCGAGCGCGCGACCGCGGCGCTCCCCGTCGGCGCGGCCACGACCCTGGAGTTCACCCTCCCGGCAGGCGCCACGGATGCCTCGGACCCGGCGATCGGCCTCGCCGCGTCGCTCGAGTCGGATGGGGCGGATGTCGCGGGCGGCACCGCGGCGGTCGCGAACGCCCTCGTGACCGACGGCGACCGACCCGGGCTCGCGCTCGCGTACCCGCTCACGGTCCCCGTGGACGAGGGCGGCATCCTGCCCGCGGAGCGCCTCGAGTCATGGACGGGCCCGACCGGCCTGCTGACCCGGCAGCTCGAGGCGGTCTCGGGCGCCGGGGTCGCGGTCGGCATCGATCCGCGCATCCCCGTCTCGATCCGCGCGCTCGGCTCGTCGGCCCCCGCGTCGGCGGTGGCGTGGCTCGAGGCGCTCGCGGAGATGCCGAACGAGGTGTTCCCGCTCGCCTACGCCGACGCCGACCTGGCCGCGCAGGCGCAGGCCGGACTCGACGCGCCGCTCGAGCCGCTCGGTTTCGCCGACGTCGTCGATGTGGAGGACTTCGGCGAGGGCCAGGGTCCGGCCGACGCGACGACGGCTCCGGGCGAGCCTCCGACCGACGAGGAACTGCTGGACTGGGACTTCACGCGGACCGACCTCGCCTGGCCGGCCGACGACACCGTGGCATCCGGCGACCTCGACCGATTCGCGGCCGGTGGGCTGACGACGGCGATCCTGGCCCCGGGGAACGTCGAGCCGGCCGGAGGCCCGGCGAACGCGGCCGCGACGATCGACGGTCGCGGCGCGGTGGTCGCCGACGAGCGACTGCAGGACCCGCTGCGACTCGCCGCGGCCGCGCAGACCGACGTCGAGTGGCGCAGCGCCGCCGCGCGCCTGCTCGCCGAACTGGCGGTCGGATCGGGCGACGCCGCCACGACCCTCGTCGGCACGTTCGCCCGATCCGCGGGAGCCGACGCCGACCGCGTCGCCGAGACGCTCGCGGTCCTCGACGGTTCGTCCTGGTCGCGCACGGCGACGCTCGCCGAGGCCGTCGGCGCGCCGCCGCTCCCTCGCACGCTCGTGTCGCTGCCGGAGGACCCGCAGCGCATCGACAACGTCGCTCGCCTGCTGGGCGCGGAAGCCGCCGTCGAGCAGTTCGCGGACGTCCTCGACGACCCGGCGCTGCTCACCGCGCCGACGCGGCGCGACCTCCTCGAGCTCCTCTCGGTGGGCTGGCTCGACCTGCCGATGGAGTGGGCCGACGCGGTGGGCCGGTGGCTCATCGACCAGCGCGCGATCACCGACTCGGTCTCGGTCGTGCCGACCAGCAGCGTCCTCGTCGTGGCGAGCGAGACCGGCATCCCGATCACGGTCGAGAACGACCTGCCGTACCCGGTGAACGTGGTCGTCACGGTCGATCCCTCGAACGGCCGACTCCTCGTCGAGGACGCCGTCGAGGCGACGGTCGAGGCTGAGAGCCGCCGAACCGTGCAGGTGCCCGTCGCCGCGGGCGTGGGCAGCGGCGAGGTCGACCTCGAGGTCTCCCTCGCGTCGCCGGACGGCACGCCGCTCGGCTCGATCGTCCGGATCCCCGCGAACGTCCACGCCGACTGGGAGGGGGTCGGCGCGACGATCCTCGCCGTGCTCGCGGTCGCCGTCTTCGGCGCCGGCATCCTCCGGACGATCCTGCGACGTCGCCGCCAGCGCGCGGCCTCGGCTCCCGAGGCATCCGACGCACCCGAGGCCCAGGCGCCGCCCGCCCGACCGGAGGACCGCCCGCATGGCTGACGACCGCATCGCCCGGGCGAGCCTGTTCCTCGCGTCGGGCACGATCGTCTCGCGTCTCCTCGGGTTCCTGAAGGCGATCGTGCTCGCCGCGACCATCGGCGTCGTGGGCTCGGCGAGCGCCGACGCGTTCGCGGTCGCGAACGGCCTCCCGAACACCGTCTACGTGATCGTCGCCGGCGGCGTGCTGTCCGCGGTGCTCGTCCCGCAGATCGTCCGCGCCGCCGCGCACGCGGACGGCGGCAGCGCCTACATCAACAAGCTGGTCACGCTGGCGCTCGTCGTGATCGGCGCGGCCACGGTGGTCGCCACGGCCCTCGCGCCGGCCCTGGCGTGGCTCTACGGCGGCGGGTTCGCTCCCGACACCCTCGCGCTCGCCACGGCGTTCGCGTTCTGGTGCCTGCCGCAGATCTTCTTCTACGGGCTGTACACGCTGCTCGGCGAGGTGCTGAACGCCCGGCGCAGCTTCGGCCCGTTCACGTGGGTACCGGTGCTCAACAACGTGGTCGCGCTCGCCGGCCTCGTCGTGTTCGGCCTGCTGTTCGGCTTCGACCCGGCGGGCACCCGCTCGGCATCCGACTGGACGCCCGGGATGATCGCGCTGCTCGCCGGCTCGGCGACGCTCGGCATCGCCGCCCAGGCGCTCGTGCTGTTCTGGTTCTGGCGCCGGATCGGCCTGCGCTACCGCCCCGACTTCCAGTGGCGCGGCGTCGGCCTGCGCTCCGCGGGGCGCATGGCGGGCTGGACGTTCGGGATGCTGCTGCTGACCACCTTCGCGGGCATCGTGCAGACGCGCGTCGTGAGCACCGCGTCGGAGCAGGGCGCCTCTGTCGCCGCGATCGAGAACGCCTGGCTGATCTTCATGCTGCCCCACTCCGTGATCACGGTCTCGATCGCGACCGCCTACTTCACTCGGATGAGCGAGCATGCGCGGGACGGGCTGCTCGACCGGGTCCGGGCCGATCTGTCGGGTGCGGTGCGCGCCGTCGGGCTCATCCTCATGCTCGCCTCCGCGGTGCTCGTCGTGGTCGCCTACCCGTTCGCCGCGGTCTTCCAGCCCGGGAACTTCGCGAACGCGTCCGCGCTCGGCAATGTGATCATCGCCTTCGCCGTGGGGCTCGTCGGGTTCAGCATCCTGTTCGTCGTGCAGCGCACGTTCTACGCGCTCGGCGACACCAGGACCCCGTTCATGTTCACCCTCGTCCAGGTGGTCGTGTTCACGATCGCCGCGCTGACGTGCCTGCTGCTGCCGGTCGAGTGGATCGCCGTGGGCGTCGCGCTGTCGACGACGGTCGCGGGCACCATCCAGCTCGGCCTCGCGGTGCTGCTGCTCCGGCCCAAGCTCGAGCGTCTCGACGCGAAGCGCGTGCTCACCAGCCTCGTGCGGGACTTCGCCGCCGTGATCGTCCCGGTCGTCGCCGGCGTGGCGATCGTGCAGGCGTTCGGCGGCTTCGCCCCCGGCGGGTTCGCGATCGCCGACCGGTGGAGTGCGATCCTCGTGATGGCGATCACCGGCACGGCCATGGCACTACTCTACGGCGGCATCCTCTGGCTGCTGCGCTCGCCCGAGCTGCGGGGCTTCGCCGAGCCGGTCCTGGCGCGGCTCCGGCGTCGATGACGGCGGATGACGCGGGGCGCGAGCCCGCGTCATCCGCTCGCTCGGCGGCCAGCCTGTGACCCGCCCGTGAGCGCCGCGGAGCGCGGAATAGGCGCCGCCTAGACTGTGTTCACCATGTCGTGGCATCCGGAACGTAGGATGCCGCAGGCATCGCACGGAACGACAGGAGCGGGTTTGCGCGACATCATCATCATCGGGTCCGGGCCGGCGGGATTCACCGCCGCCATCTACGCGGCCCGCGCCGAACTGAAGCCGCTGCTGATCGCCAGTTCCGTCGAGATCGGCGGCGAGCTCATGAACACCACCGAGGTCGAGAACTTCCCGGGTTTCCCCGAGGGCATCATGGGTCCCGACCTGATGGGCAAGATGCAGGCCCAGGCGGAGCGCTTCGGCACCGAGGTCGTCTACGACGACGTCGTCGAGCTCGACGTCGAGGGCCCGGTCAAGCGCGTCAGGCTCGGCAACGGCGGTGAGCACGAGGCGAAGGCGATCGTCTTCGCGACCGGCTCCGCCTACCGCAAGCTCGGCCTGCCCGAGGAGGAGCGCCTCTCCGGCCACGGCCTCTCGTGGTGCGCCACCTGCGACGGCTTCTTCTTCCGCGAGAAGACGATCGCGGTCGTCGGCGGAGGCGACTCGGCGATGGAGGAGGCGACCTTCCTCACCCGCTTCGCCGACAAGGTCTACGTGATCCACCGACGCGACCAGCTCAAGGCGTCGAAGATCATGCAGCAGCGCGCGTTCGACAACCCGAAGATCGAGTTCGTCTGGAACGCGGAGGTGTCGGCCATCCACGGTGACACCGCCGTGACCGGTGTGACCCTCCGCGACACCGTGTCGGGCGAGGTGAGCGCACTCGACCTCGACGGCCTGTTCGTCGCGATCGGCAACGATCCGCGCACGCACCTCGTGCACGGCAAGCTCGACCTGACCGCCGAGGGCACGATCGCCGTCGCCGGCCGCTCGTCCCGCACGTCGGTGCCCGGCGTGTTCGCCGCGGGCGACGTGATCGACCCGATCTACCGGCAGGCGGTCACCGCGGCCGGCTCCGGCACCGTCGCGGCCCTCGACGCCGAGCACTACCTCGCCGCGCTCGAGGACACGAGCGGCGACCCCTCGGCGGCGTCCGCTGAGGCGGCCGAGGTCGACGAGCTCGTCACCGTCGACCTGGCGGACGCCTCGCGCTGACCACCCTCCCGGATCGGATGCCGGCATGGGCGACATGCCGACGGACGCTCCGGCCCTCGCTTCCACCAAAGGAGATATCCAAATGACTGCACGTGCAGTGTCCGAGGCCACCTTCGACCAGGAGGTGCTGCAGAACGACAAGGCCGTCCTCGTCGACTTCTGGGCCGAGTGGTGCGGCCCGTGTCGCGCGGTGAGCCCGATCCTCGACCAGATCGCGACCGAGCACTCCGACAAGCTCGACATCGTCAAGCTCAACGTCGACGAGAACCCGGGTCTCGCGATGAAGTACCAGATCACCGCGATTCCGGCGATGAAGGTCTTCAAGGGCGGCGAGGTCGTCCGTACCGTGATCGGCGCGAAGCCGAAGCCCGTCCTCGAGCAGGACCTCGCCGAGTTCATCGGCTGATCCTGATCCGCTGTCCCGAGGGGCTGTAACCACGTTCGGTGGTTACAGCCCCTCGTCGCGTGACGACGGACATGTGCGTCGGTGGCGAAGCCGGGGACGTCGCAGCCGTGCGCTCGTCGTCACGCAGCGGCATCCGGTTCAGGCGCTCTCCACGCGCTGGCTAGCATGGGATGCCTGAGCAGAACGGAATCAGCAGTGACCTCTGACGGAGTGCCCCAGCGGGCCGGCAACAACCTCGATCCGTGGTACGCGAACTACGCCGACCGAGCCGCCGGCTTCGCCGCCTCCGAGGTGCGCGCACTCTTCGCCGTCGCGTCGCGACCGGAGGTCGTCTCGCTCGCCGGTGGCATGCCGTACGTGACCGCGCTCCCGCAGGAGCTGATCACGTCGGCGTTCGAGCGGACGATGCGCGAGCAGGGTCCGGTCGCCCTGCAGTACGGCTCCGGCCAGGGCATCCCGTCGCTGCGCGAGCACATCCTCGAGGTCATGTCGCTCGAGGGCATCCGCGCATCGGTCGACAACGTCGTGACCTCGACCGGCTCGCAGCAGGCGCTCGACTTCGTCGCCAAGCTCTTCCTCGACCCCGGCGACGTGGTGCTCGCCGAGGCCCCGTCCTACGTCGGCGCGATGGGCGTCTTCCGCTCCTACCAGGCATCCGTCGTGCACGTCGCCATGGACGACGACGGCCTCATCCCGGAGGCGCTGCGCGAGACGATCGCCCACCTGCGCGGTCAGGGCCGTCGCATCAAGTTCCTCTACACGATCCCGAACTTCCACAACCCCGCGGGCGTCACGCTCTCGGCGGCGCGTCGCCCGGAGATCCTCGAGATCTGCCGAGCCAACGAGATCCTCGTGCTCGAGGACAACCCGTACGGCCTCCTCCACTTCGACGAGCCCGCGCCCGACGCGCTCCGCTCCATGGATCCGGAGGGCGTGATCTACCTCGGGTCGTTCTCGAAGACGCTCGCCCCGGGCTTCCGCGTCGGATGGGCGCTCGCGCCCCACGCCATCCGCGAGAAGCTCATCCTCGCCGCCGAGTCGGCGATCCTGTCGCCGTCCTCGTTCAGCCAGCTCGTCGTGTCGGAGTACCTGTCGCAGGCCGACTGGCGCGGGCAGATCGACGCGTTCCGCGGCGTCTATCGCGAACGGAAGGACGCGATGGTCGAAGCGCTGGGGGAGTACCTGCCCCAGCTCTCGTGGACGAACCCCAACGGGGGGTTCTACGTGTGGGTCACGCTCCCCGATGTGCTCGACTCGAAGCAGATGCTCCCTCGCGCCGTCCGCGAGCTCGTCGCGTACACCCCGGGCACCGCCTTCTTCGCCGACGGTCGCGGTCGGCACGCCATGCGGCTCTCGTTCTGCTACCCGACGCCCGACGCCATCCGCCTCGGGATCCGTCGCCTGGCGACGGTCGTGAACGGCGAGCTCGACTTGCTCGACACGTTCGCCGGAACCGGCACACTCCAGCTGCCCGATCGTCCCGGCATCGAACTGGCCCCGCCCACCGACCTGAAGTAGTGGAGAACCCCTGATCATGAGCGATTCCACCGGGCTTTCCGTCGTCGTGCTGGCCGGGGGCATCTCGCACGAGCGCGACGTCTCGCTCCGCTCCGGGCGCCGTGTGGCCGACGCCCTCACGGAGGCCGGCCACCGCGTCGAGCTTCGCGATCCCGACGCCGGTCTCCTGCCCCACCTCGCCGAGCACCGACCCGACGTCGTGTTCCCGGCGCTGCACGGATCGAGCGGAGAGGACGGCACCCTGCTCGAACTGCTCGCCGCACTGCGCATCCCGACCGTCGGGTCGACGGGTGCGGCCGCCCGGCGTGCATGGTCGAAGCCGGTCGCGAGCTCGCTCATCGCCGCAGCCGGCGGGTCCGTGCCCGAGTCGATCGTCCTGTCCCACGAGGCGTTCCGCGAACTCGGCGCCGCGAGCGTCCTCCGCGTGGTGCGCGAGGCGCTGCCGGGCGACCTGGTGGTGAAGCCGGGGTCCGGCGGGTCGGCGCAGGGCGTCACGATCGTCGAGGCGCCGGCCGACCTCCCACGCGCGATGGTCGAGGCGTTCACCTACGCCGACGTCGCCGTCGTGGAACGACGCGTCGTGGGCACCGAACTCGCCGTGGCGATCGTCGAGACGGATGGCGCGCCGCGCGCGCTCACGGCGGTCGAGATCGTTCCGTCGGCCGGCGTGTACTCGTTCCAGGCCCGCTACAACGCGGGGGAGACCACCTTCTTCTCGCCCTGCCGACTCTCCGAGGAGCATGTCGAGCGCGCCACGGCCGCGGCGCTCACCGCCCACCGCACGCTCGGCCTCCGCGACCTCTCACGCGTCGATCTCATCGTCGACGACGAGGGAACCCCATGGTTCCTCGAGGCGAACGTGCTCCCCGGCCTCACCGAGACCTCGCTCGTTCCGCTCGCGATCGAGGCTTCCGACACGGATGCTGCGACGGTCTACGACGGGCTGGTCCGCACCGCAGCGCGGCGGGGCGCCTGAGGCCCGCCCCGCCGCTCGGCCAGGCGCCCGAGGCACCGCCGCTCCGCGGGGCGCCCGGGGCCCCAGCGCTCGACCGGCGGACCGGTGGGCGCGGCGCCAGCGCTGGATCAGAGCCCGTCGAGGTTCTCGCCGAGCTCCGACAGAATCCGGCGCAGGTCCTGAACCGTCGCGAAATCAATGTTGATCTGGCCTTTTCTCGCTCCGAGCGAGATCTTCACCCGAGTGTCCAGTCGATCGCCTAGACGCGTCGACAGGTCATCCAGGAACTCCTGCCGCTTCCCGGCCGCGGGCTTCAGACGTGCCGGTTTCGGCGTCGACGCCACGATCGCCTCCGCCGCGCGCACCGACAGGTCCTCGTTGACGATCTTGTCCGCGAGACGTTGCATCGCGGCCGGATCTCCCGCGGCGAGGATCGCCCGCGCATGACCCGCACTCAGGACCCCGGCGGCCACTCGCACCTGGACCGGCTCCGGCAGCTTGAGCAGGCGGAGCGTGTTCGAGATCTGCGGTCGGGATCGCCCGATCCTCGTCGCCAGCTCCTCCTGGGTGATTCCGAAGTCCGCGAGCAGCTGCTGGTAGGCGGACGCCTCTTCGAGCGGGTTCAGGTTCGAACGGTGGAGGTTCTCGAGAAGCGCGTCACGGAGCATCGCCTCGTTCGCGGTGTCCTTCACCACCGCCGGGATCGAGTCGATCCCGGCTGCCTTGGTGGCGCGGAGTCGACGCTCGCCCATGACGAGTTCGTATTTGCCGGGCTGGTCGGGATGCGGTCGGACGACGATCGGCTGGAGGACGCCGAACTCGCGGACCGAGTGCACGAGCTCCTCGAGGTCCTCGGGGTCGAACACCGACCGGGGCTGCTGCGCATTCGGGACGATGTCGTCGGGGTCGAGCCGGGCGAGATGCGCGCCCGGCACGGTGACGAGGTTGGCCTCGACGGCGCTCTCCACCGCGGCCACTGCCGTCGGCGGCGCCTCGCTGTCGGGGAAGAACACGTCGACGGGGCGGGTGACCTTCGGCGTCGCGTCCTCGGTGGTCGGGATCAGCGCGCCGATACCTCGGCCGAGTCCAGTTCGCTTGGTCGCCATCAGCGGGACTCCTTCTGTCGAGGCGCATCCTGCGCGCCCTCTTCGGACGCCTCCTGCGCGCCGCGCCATGCGATCTCCGCGGCCGCTTCGCGATACGACAAGGACCCGGTCGACGCGAAGTCGTAGCTGATCACGCTCTGGCCGTAGCTGGGCGCCTCGGACACCCGGACCGATCGGGGGATGATCGTGTCGAGGGTCTGGGTGGGGAAGTGGTCGCGGACCTCCTGCGCCACCTGCTGGGCGAGATTCGTGCGCGAGTCGTACATCGTCAGGAGGATCGTCGTCAGACGCAGCTCAGGGTTCAGGTGGCGCTCGATGAGCTCGATGTTGCTCAGCAGCTGCGACAGGCCTTCGAGCGCGTAGTACTCGCACTGGATGGGAATGAGCACCTCTCGCGCGGCGACGAACGCGTTGATCGTGAGGAGTCCGAGCGACGGCGGGCAGTCGATGAAGACGTAGTCGTAGGGGCGCTCCATCGTCGCGAGATGCGCATCGAGCGCGCGGCGGAGCCGCTGCTCGCGTGCCACGAGCGACACGAGCTCGATCTCGGCGCCGGCGAGGTGGATCGTGGCCGGCACGCAGTCGAGATGCTCGTGCTCCGTCGACGGCTGCACCACCTCGGCGATGGGGAGATCGGAGACGAGCACTTCGTAGACGCTCTGCAGGTCGGATCGGTGGTCGACACCGAGCGCGGTCGACGCATTGCCCTGCGGGTCGAGGTCGACGACGAGGACGTGCGCACCGGCACGTGCGAGCGCTGCCGCCAGGTTCACCGCGGACGTCGTCTTGCCGACGCCGCCCTTCTGGTTCGAGATCGTGAAGATGCGCGTCGTCCCGGGCAGGGGGAGGACGGCCTGGTCGAGCGCGAGACGGCGCCGCGTCTCGTCGGCGAGCTGATCGGCCAGGGGAGTTCCTCCGTATGATTCCGGTGTTTCACGTGAAACCGACCCGGGAGGGCCGGCGACGACGGCGTGATTCGTCGTTGCGGCAGAAGGATGCGCGACCGGCTCGCCACGCGCGGTTCCCCGCACCTCGAGTTCTGCCGGTGATTCCGAACCCGCCCCGACAGCATACGGCTCCGTCGACGCGGACGCTGCCTCCGCGGAGTCGGTTCGTGCGCCACCCGCCGCGTCCCGGTCGACGCTCAGCGGGAGCGCTTCACCGTCGCGGATACCGGCGGGATCGTCCGATTCGGGCTGGCGGGAGGCCGGAGCGCCGAGCGCTGGCGGCTCCGCCTCCTCCGGACGACCGGCGGGAACCCGGGATGACGGAGGGTCCGCAGGTCGTGGCTGGTGGAGGCTCGAGACCGTCTCGGCCGTCGCGTCGCCGACGATCTCGCGGATGATGTCCTCGAGGAGCTTGTCGGGGTCGCTGTGGGGGAGCGGAGTGCTCGCCGGCGCCGCGGTGGGAGCCGATTCATCGGAGAGCGCGGCCGCTGTCGCGGCATCCCAGTCGTAGCGGCCCGTCGACGGTGACGGGCTCGAGGTGTCGGACTCGCGAGGCCGTTCCGTTTCGTTCGTGCGCGCGTCGTGGGTCGGCGTCTGGGCAGCGCCCGGTGCGTCAGCCGACGTCCTGGACGAGGTGGGCCCGCGGTCCGACGGCTCGACGACGGCGTTCGATCCGTTGCCGTCGGGGCGGCGCCACGAATCCTCCGGCGGCGCCCAGCGCCGGTCCGTATCGTCCGCAGCCGGCGCAAGCGACCGCGGCGCGGCCGCGATCTGCTCCGTTGGGGCGACCGGTACGTCCGGCTGAGGAGCGGACGGTGCGCTGCTGCCGTGCCCGGCCGTCGGCCGCAGCAGGGAGTCGAAATCGGGGCGGTCGGGCTCGTGCGCCCCTCGCCGTGCCGCCTCGGCACGTCGCTCGGCCTCGTATGCTTCGATCCGCGTGGGCTCGGGCTCGCGGGGCGCTCTCGTCGGCTCGCCGACGCCGGTCTGAGGCTTGCGCCGTTGGAACCAGCCGCGCCCGCCGTTCGCCATGCCGCACTCCTGACCCATCCGAGATCGCACCTCGTGCCCCGCGATCGCTCCGAGCCCCAAGCCTAATCGTCGCCACGGACGCCGATGGAGCGCCGTACCCGTTGTCCGCGAACTCGACTCCCGGTCTCGCGCTGAACGTCGATCCGCGGCGTTTCACGTGAAACGGCGCGGCCGCCGGGCACGCTCTCCTCGAGGCGCCGCAATCGCACCGGGTTGCCGGCAGGCCGAGGTTGTTCGGCTGGCTGTCGGCGGGCTGTCGGCGGGCTGGCGGCCCGCGGCGCCATTCGCACGTAGCACCTCTGGAACGACCTCAGGCACGCTCGCGGTTCCGTTCCACGTGAAACGTCGATCCGGTGAGTATCGGATGCGCGGATCGAACCGTCGTCCGTCGAGAATCGGGCCGCCGCCGCTCAGCCGGTCGGTTCGGCGTGGGAAGCCATGGCTGCCCGCACGCCTCCACACTGGAGGGTGCGCCGACATCAGCACGACCGGGGCGTGAGCGCTGCCTTGGAGGCGTAGCGAGTTCGGAGAACGTCACCGATCACGCGCGAGGACGACGAGAACGATTTCCCAGGCGCAGCGCTGCACCTTCTCCATATCCGTCACCGGTGGGATCGGCGTCACGTGCGCTCTCTCGAACGTTCGCTCCGAGGGTTGGGCGAGGAGGACGAGGGAAGGACGACCAAGAGGAAGACGAGCTCGGTGCTCCGCGGAGCCGCCGTCTGCGTTTCACGTGAAACGTCGCGGCCGGCCGATCGGGTGCCGGAGATCCGAGTCCGACAGCGCTCGGTAGCCGCGCGCCCGATGCGCCAGCGGAAGGCCGACCGTCGAGCCGCAGAGCGCCCAGTATGGGGTCCAGTCACGCACACGACGCCCCGCCGCTCGTACCGGCTCGCCACGCACGTCGCTTCCGTTCAGACCCCGGCATCGGACAGGATTCAGGGTCACGATTCGACCTCGGCCTCGGCGTCAGCACGGAGCGCGAGCCGCTGGCTCTGCCGAACACCGGCTCTGCCGAACGCCGGCTCTGCCGAACGCCGGCTCTGCCGAACGCCGGCCTTGCCGACCCGGGCGCTGTCAGGAACCGCGGCGGCACCACGGCCGCTGCGGACGGTCCTCGTTCCACGTGAAACGTCGACCTCGCTCGTGGCAATGATGCTCTCGCGCCACGCGGCGCGGAAGACGTGCCCGCGCCGGGCGCGGGACCGCGCGCTGCCTCAGCCACGCGGCGGGGTGGTCGATTCCGGGGACGAGCCCCGGCGTCCGTGCGAAGTGGACTGTGCCACCGCGTGCGCGGCCGCGCATCGTGCCCTCCTCTGGAGCACAGACCTGACGCGCGTCAGGCGCTCGCGAGCGCGACCGGAGAGCCCGTGGAATCGGGAGCCCCCAGCTCCCGGCGCCGTCAGGTCGGTCGAGCCACCCCCATCTCGCGTCTCCGTCGGCGAGCCCACCGCAGCCGCCGGCCGCGCGTTTCACGTGAAACGTCCATTCCGTGATCGATGGTCAGGTCGCCGGACCGTATTCCGCCGTGATCGACTCGGACGACGGATCCAGCGATACGACGCCGCCGTGCGGCAGGATCCACTGGGGTCGCGTATGACCGAACGGGGGGCCGATGCAGACGACGGCCTCCGGGTTGTACCGGGCGAGCTCCACCATGACCGCATCGCGTTGCGCAGCCCGATAAGCGATGCGCTGTTCCGGCGAACGCGTGACTTCGAGCGAACTCGCCGGCGGTCGGGCGACGAGCACGGCAGCGAGCGGCTGCAGCAGACCGCGCTCGCCCATGGCCCGGACGACCCGGGTGACCCAGTCCGCCGGCGGGAGGAGCTCACTCGTCTCGAGCAGCAGGACCGAACCTTCAAGTGCATCGGGCGTGAACGGGAACCGGTCGGCGACGAGCAGCTGGTCGATCACCTCGAGACATCCACCCCACGTCGCACCGCTGCGTGGCTCGACTCCTCCGCCCCAGGTCCAGGGTTCGGTGCGCTCGCGTGCCCCGAACTCCGAGAGGGAACGCGGATCGGTCCACGGGACGCCGATATCCTCCGACTCGCCCGGCTCGACGACCTCCAGCGTCCCTCCGTCGAGGAGCGCCGCACGGAGCGAGCGTGCATGGACGTCGTCGATCCCCGGACCGGCGCCGAGGTGGACCTGCGTGCTCCCGCCGTAGAAGCTCGCGATCCCGCTGCTCCACAGCCAGTTGTGGAGATTGGTGTTGTCGCTGTACCCGACGAACGGCTTCGGATCCCTGACGACCATCTCGGGGTCGAGGTGCGGGATGACCAGGATCTGATCATCACCACCGATCGTGGCCAGGACCGCTCGGATCGACGGATCGGCGAAGGCCGCCATGAGGTCGTCGGCCCGGTCGGCAGGACTGGCATCGGGGCGGCGGGTCGTCGGGTACTCCACGGGAACGAGCCCGGTCAGCTCCTCGAGCCTCCGCATCGCCTGCTCGTGGATCGCAGGGAAATGCGCCGGCGCCGCCCAGGCGGGGGAGAGCACGGCGACGGCATCTCCGGGGCGAGCCTTCGGAGGCTGGAGGACACGATGAGGGGTCATCCCGCGATCATCCCGCACGCGGGCGTTGGACCGCGCGGCCGTCGTCGAGCGCCGTCGAAGTCCTCGTCCTGGGACCTCGGGCTCGCATGCGATCACATCCCACAGGTGACTGGAGTGAAGCCGAGGGCGAACTCGAGTTCGAAACTCGCTATTCGGACGGAACGCGGGCCCGGAACACGCGAGTCACGTCGTCCACGATGCCCTCGCCGAGCACCACGACCTCGACGTCGCTCAGTCGGTACTTGCGGATCGCCTTCTCCGCCGACCGAATCTCGCCGTCGACGCCGCTGCCCTTCATGAGCACCAACTCGCCTCCGGGCCGGAGCAGTGGGGCCGTGATCGGGATCAGCGTGCGGAGTGCGCTCACGGCGCGCGCAGTGACCTGGTCGAGACGCCCCTTCAGCTTGACCTCTTCGGCGCGCGCTCGAACGACGTCGACGTTCGAGAGTCCGAGCTCGGTGACCTGCCGCTCGAGCCAGACCACGCGACGTTCCATCGGCTCGATGAGCGTCAGCTGCACATCGGGGCGGGCGATGGCGAGGACGATCCCCGGCAATCCGGCGCCGGAACCGACGTCGCCGACGCGACCTGGACGGAGCAGGGGAGCCACGAGTCCGGAGTTCACGACGTGCCGCGACCACAGTCGCGGCAACTCCAGCGGGCCGATCAGGCCGAGCTCCTCCCCGTACGAGGCGAGGTTCTCGGTGAACGTGCGCGCCAGATCGAGACGGTCGCCGAAGACGACGGCGGCGGCCGCCGGCTCGGGTTCCAGTCCCGAGGACTTCGCTGGCGGGGAGTCAGTCATGTTTCACGTGAAACGCCGAGGCCAGCTCAGCCGAGGCGTGTGATGACGGTGTGACGGTCCGCGCCCTCGCCACGCGACTCCGAGTGCAGTCCGCGCTCGGCGACGAGGTCGTGGACGAGCTTGCGCTCGTACGACGACATCGGCGGGAGGGCCGCCTCCGAGGCGCCGCCATCGAGTCGCTCCGCGGCGCGGGCGACGAGACGTCCGAGTTCGTCGCGACGCGCATCGCGCGAACCGCCGACGTCGAGGATGAGCCGCGAGAAGGCGCCCGTCTTCGTCTGCACCGCGAGGCGCGTCAGTTCCTGCAGTGCGGACACCGTCTCCGGGCGCGAGAGTACCGCGAGGCTGGATGACTCGGCCGCGTGCACCGAGACGTACGCGCGACCGTTGCGTGCATCGATGTCGATGTCGCCGTCGAGGTCGCAGATGTCGAGGAGCTCCTCGATGTAGTCGGCGGCGATGTCGCCCTCCTCCTCGAGCTGTTCGAGGGTCCGCGTCGCGGCGTCGTGCTGGACGTCCGTCATCGGGGTCACTTCCTGTTCTGCTTCTTCGCGCGGTTCTTGCCCATGGGCTGCTGCCGCTGCGTCGTGGTGGGCTTCTGCGGCTCGGCCTCGTCACCGTCCGACTTGGTCTCGACGACGAGCTTGCCCTTGCGCGCGAGGCGCGCCTCACGGGCCTTCGCTGCGTCACTGCCCGGGGTCGGCATGTTGCGGATGACGATGAACTGCTGGCCCATCGTCCAGAAGTTCGAGACGAGCCAGTAGAACATGACGCCCAGCGGGAACGCGACACCGGAGAACGCGAAGACCAGCGGGAGCAGGTACAGCAGGATGCGCTGCTGGCGGAACATCGGGCTCGCCTTGGTCTCGGGCGACATGTTCTTCGAGACGATCTGGAGCTGCGTGATGAACTGCGACGCGGTCATCAGGATGATCATCGTGACGGCGACGAACATCGTGGAGGCGCTGAACGGATCGCCGGCGACCATCGCGTTCCACTCGCCGATGAAGGTCGAGTTCAGCGGCGCACCGAGGAACTCGGCGTTCGCGAACGAGGCTGCGAGCTCCGGTGTCATAGCACCCACGCCGCCCCGATCCGGATGGATCGACGCGTCGTTGAGCACGGAGAACAGGCCGAAGAAGATCGGCATCTGCAGGAGGAGCGGCAGGCACGACGAGAGCGGGTTCGTGCCGGTGCGCTTGTACAGCTCCATGGTCTCGCGCGACATCGCCTCGCGCGAGAACTGGTCCTTCTTGCCCTTGTACTTGTCCTGGATCTTCTTCAGCTGCGGGGCGACCTCGAGCATGCGTCGCTGGCTCTTGATCTGCCGGACGAAGATCGGGATGAGCGCGGCCCGCACGACGATCACGAGACCGGTGATCGCGAGCACCCAGGTGATGCCGGCGTCGAATGGCAGGCCCAACCACGTGAACAGCGAGTGGAACGCGACGAGGATCAGCTCGATGGCCCATTTGATGGGCCAAAGGAGAATGCTGAAGATGTCCATGGGGGTGGGTCAGTCCTTCCGGGACGTGATGGGGGTGAGTTCGGGTTCGGTGAGGCGGCGCGGGGCGGATGCCGCGTCTCCGACGTTCGACGTGGGCATGGCGGCGGTGACATCGGATGCGATGCGATCGGCCGACTCGTGGTCGTGCCCCGCGTGGGCGCCGACGTCGCCGGCGGCGACGACGACGGGAACGCCGCCGCGCCGATGCCCGCTGCGATCGACGTGCCGTCCGCGCGGGCCGGCCCAGTCCGCCGGGACGACGAGCCCGATGCGCGTTACGTGGAACCGACGGACCCGCGGCAGGGGCACATCGTCGATGCCGCCGGCGGTCCACGGGTTGCAGCGCACGATCCGCCAGGCGGTGAGGGCGGAGCCGACCACGAGTCCGCGGTGCTGCACCGCACCGAGTCCATAGGCGGAGCAGGAGGGATAGTACCGGCAGACGTCGCCGTAGAGCGGGGAGACCACGGCGCGGTAGGCGCGGATCAGCAGCACGCCCGCATTGCGGGGCAGGAGCCAGACGAACCAGGCGAGGTTCTTCACGTCACAGGTCTTCCACTGGAGCGGCCGCGGATGCCGGGGCATCCGCTCGACGCCGCGCGTCGCCGCGCGAACCCGACGCAGCACCGCCGAGTCGAGCGCCGCGCGAGGTCAGTGCCGCGCCGAGCTCGTCACGGAGTTGGGAGAACTCGGCCCCGGCGGCGGTGGGGAGCGCACGGACGACGACGTCGACGGCGGTTGCCCCGCCGTCGACGAACTCGCGGCCGGCCGCCTTCAGCCGCCGGCGCACCAGGTTGCGGCGGACGGCGGTGCCGACCTTCTTGGACACGATGAAGCCGAAGCGCGCGTCGGAGCCCGCCTCCCGTGAGCGGATGTAGCTCACGGTGTGGGCACCGGCGACCTTCGCACCACGGCGCACGATGAACCGGTAGTCATCGGCGCTCGTGATGCGGTTGGCTTTGGCGAGCACCGAGGAACTTACGCGGAGAGCTCGGTGCGGCCCTTGGAGCGGCGGGCCGAGAGGATCGCGCGGCCGGCACGGGTGCGCATGCGAGCGCGGAAGCCGTGCTTCTTGGCGCGACGACGGTTGTTGGGCTGGAACGTACGCTTGCTCATCTTCTTCTCCGGCTGGGAAATTCCGCGCACGGACGCGTCACAGGTGCGCCGGCGGGGAGAACTCGGTGCCCGAAAGGGCTGCGGTCAACTGATTAAAACTACGGCTTGCGGATGCCACGGTCAAACCGAGCGCACTGCTGGACGGACATTCTCCACCGATCCACAGGTTGCCGCGCGGAGCGACACGCCGAGGACCGCCGGGATGGCGCCATGGGCATTTGTCGCAGCAGGTCCGATTCGCTAGCGTGTGACACCAGTTATCCCCAGCCTGTGCGGCGGAATCCCGCGGTTCTCGCAAGTCTGCCCACAGGCGGTGGAGAACGTTGTGAACAGACGCCTTCGGGCCGCTCCGCCGAATCGCTCGGGGGAGCGATGAGCGGTCGCCGAACGGTGCGAGAGATTGCGGGGAGCGATGACGGAACAGCCCATCAGCCAGACGTGGGCGACGGTCCTCGAGCGACTCTCCGACGATGAGGCGATCACGCCGATGCTGCAGGGCTTCCTCAGCCTGGTCGAACCCAAGGGGATCGCAGCGGGCACCTTCTACCTGGAGGTCCCGAACGACTTCACCGCGAGCATGCTGAACCAGCGCATGCGCGTGTCGCTCCTCTCGGCGATGAGCGTGATCGAGGCGCCCTCGCCCGTGACCTCCTTCTACGTGGTCGTGAACCCGGAACTCGAGGAGCTCCGCCCCGCGGAGCCGGCGGCGAGCGGCGCCATCGGGCAGGCGCCGCCCATCGGCGGGGGAGCACCCGCGATCGGCGGCGTCGGCATGCACGCCAATGCGGGCATGGACGGCGTCGACGACGTGGCCGTCGGGCCGCAGCCGATCTTCGACAGCGGCAGCGGCAGCATCGACCGGCCGCGCGACGCGCGCCTGAACCCGAAGTACTCGTTCGACAGCTTCGTCATCGGCCAGTCCAACCGATTCGCGCACGCGGCGGCGGTGGCCGTGGCCGAGGCGCCGGCCAAGGCGTACAACCCGCTCTTCATCTACGGGGACTCGGGCCTCGGCAAGACGCACCTCCTGCACGCCATCGGCCACTACGCGATGAGCCTCTACCCCGGCATCCGCGTGCGGTACGTGTCGAGCGAGGAGTTCACGAACGACTTCATCAACTCGATCGCGAACAACCGCGGTTCGCTCTTCCAGCAGCGCTACCGGAACATCGACATCCTGCTGATCGACGACATCCAGTTCCTCCAGGGCAAGGCGGAGACGCAGGAGGCGTTCTTCCACACCTTCAACACGCTGCACGACCACAACAAGCAGGTCGTGATCACGAGCGACGTGCCGCCGAAGCACCTGACCGGGTTCGAGGACCGCATGCGGAGCCGCTTCGAGTGGGGCCTCATCACCGACGTCCAGGCACCCGACCTCGAGACGCGCATCGCGATCCTCCGCAAGAAGGCGCAGAACGAGCACCTCCAGGTGCCCGACGACATCCTCGAGTACATGGCGTCGAAGGTGTCGAGCAACATCCGCGAGCTCGAGGGAACGCTCATCCGCGTGACGGCGTTCGCGAGCCTGAACCGCACGCCGGTCGACATGCCGCTCGTGCAGACGGTCCTGAAGGACCTGATCACGGATGACACGGACAACGTCGTGGCGCCGGTCGACATCATCACGGCGACGGCGGACTACTTCAAGCTCACGGTCGACGACCTGTACGGGTCGAGCCGTTCGCAGGCGGTCGCGACCGCGCGCCAGATCGCGATGTACCTCTGCCGCGAGCTCACGAGCCTCAGCCTGCCGAAGATCGGCCAGCTGTTCGGCAACCGCGATCACACGACGGTGATGTACGCCAACAAGAAGATCTCGGAACTCATGAAGGAGCGCCGGTCGATCTACAACCAGGTCACCGAGCTGACCGCGCGCATCAAGCAGAACGCCCGCTACCGCTGACCCGAGACGGTGCCGGATGCCGCGTGCCCGCGCGGCTCGTCGGCGCGCCCGGCGACGGCTCGCGATCCGTTCCTGAGAGCTCGCCGACACGATTCCGCACAGGTGTGGAAAATCTGTGGATTGTTAACGAGCAACCGCGCCACGACTGTTGAGACGCCCCGCCGGCCTGTGCACAACTCCGTACGCCGGTCGATGACGACGGACGCCGCTCCCACGGGTTTCCACACACCGTGCACAGCCTCGAGGGCCTCCGATCGGCACCAGTTCGCGGAACTCCGAACGCCATCCACAGTTTCCACACCGGTTAACACCGTTAAGAGATAGATGGATTAACCCACGGCGTTCGGCAACCTGGGAGTGGCCGACTCGAGCGAGCGACCGAGGCGCATCCCGGTGCCGGAAATCACCGCGCCGGAAACGGGCGTCCGGATAGCATGGGAGCCACCCAGCACCTCCACGACGGGAGAACCGTGAAGTTCCAGGTCAATCGCGACGTCTTCAGTGAGGCCGTGTCGTTCGCCGTCAAGCTGCTGCCGCAGCGCACGACCCTCCCGATCCTCTCCGGGGTGCTGATCCAGGCCGAGGGCGACGGGCTCGTCCTCTCCTCCTTCGACTACGAGGTCTCCTCCCGTACGGAGATCCAGGCCGACGTCGAGGAGCCGGGAACCGTGCTGGTGTCCGGCCGGCTCCTCGCCGAGATCGCCGGCCGCCTCCCGAACGCCCCGGTGCGGGTGTCGACCGAGGAGTCGCGCATCTCCGTCGCCTGCGGGTCCGCGAGCTTCACGCTCCTGTCGATGCCCGTCGAGGAGTACCCGTCGATCCCCGAGATCGGCGAGCAGACCGGCGTCGTCCCGGCCGAGGAGTTCGCATCGGCCGTCGCGCAGGTCGCGGTCGCGGCATCCCGCGACGACGTCACCCCGGTCATCACCGGGGTGCAGCTCGAGGTGCGCGAGACCGACCTCAGCCTCGTCGCGACCGATCGGTACCGCGTCGCCATCCGCGAGATCGACTGGGACGGCGGAGGCGTCGCGGGCGACGCCGACACCTCGACCACCGCCCTCGTCCCGGCGCGCACGCTCCAGGAGGTCGGCAAGACGTTCGGCCACTCGGGCACGATCTCGGTGGCGATCACGAGCCGCGACGACCGCGAGCTCATCGCGTTCTCGGCCGACCGGAAGACCGTCACCAGCCTGCTCATCAAGGGCAACTTCCCGCCGGTGCGACGGCTGTTCCCCGAGACGGTCGACAACTACGCCGTCATGAACACGGCCGAGCTCATCGAGGCGACCCGTCGCGTGGCGCTGGTGCTCGAGCGCGAGGCCGCGCTCCGCTACTCGTTCTCGGCCGACGGACTCACGCTCGAGGCGATCGGCAGCGAGCAGGCGCAGGCGTCCGAGTCGATCGACGCGATCCTCACGGGCGACGAGACGGTCGTCTCGCTGAAGCCGCAGTTCCTCCTCGACGGCCTCCAGGCCGTGCCGAGCGAGTTCGTGCGCATCTCGTTCACCAAGACCGAGAACCCGAACAAGCCGGGTCCGGTGCTCATCACGAGCCAGACCTCGCGCGAGCAGGCCGGCGCCGACACCTACCGCTACCTCCTGCAGCCGAACCTGCTGCTCCGGTAGGCCGACGACCCGCGCCACGATGTCGGCGCGGGCGGGTACCGTGGGGGTTCGCGAGAAGGGAGCCGCACCGTGCACGTCGCGAGGCTCTCGCTCACCGACTTCCGCAACTACCGGTCGGCCGAACTGTCGTTCGAGCCCGGCGCGACGGTCATCGTCGGCCGCAACGGCCAGGGCAAGACCAACCTCGTCGAGGCGATCGGCTACCTCGCCACCCTCGGCTCGCATCGGGTCTCGAGCGACCAGGCGCTGATCCGTTCCGGCGCGGATGCCGCGATCGTGCGCGCACTCCTGTCGTCGGGCGGTCGCGAGGTGCTGCTCGAGCTGCAGCTCAACCGGCAGGGCGCGAATCGCGCGCAGGTCAACCGCGGCACGGCGAAGCCGCGCGACCTGCCCCGCTACGCGCACACGGTCCTCTTCGCTCCGGAAGACCTGGCGATCGTTCGCGGCGAGCCGTCGGTTCGCCGGCGCATGCTCGACGGGCTGCTGGTGCAGCGCGTTCCTCGGCTCGCGGGGGTCATGGCCGACTACGACCGGGTGCTGAAGCAGCGCAACTCGCTGCTGAAGAGCGCCCGCGCGCGCGGTCTCGCCGCGTCGCAGCTGACGACGCTCGACATCTGGGACGAACGGCTGGTCGAGCTCGGCGCCGAGCTCGTCGACCGTCGCGAAGAGCTCGTCGCCGAGCTGCGCGAACCGCTGGCGGCCGCGTACCGCTCGATCGTCGACGACGACCATCGGCCCGAACTGCGGTCGGTGCTCTCGATCGACGGGGCCGACCCCGACGACGAGCAGACGGATGCCGCGTCTGCGCCGGGCGACGACCGGGCCGACGGGTCGGCCGCCGGCGCATCCACGGCCGAGCGCTTCGCCGCGGCGCTGACCGCCCTGCGCCGGAGGGAACTGGAGCGGGGCGTGACCCTCGCCGGACCGCATCGCGACGACGTGCTCCTCCTGCTCAACGGCCTGCCGGCCAAGGGCTACGCGAGCCACGGCGAGTCCTGGTCCTTCGCGCTCGCGTTGCGGCTCGCGTGCGCCGAGCTGCTCCGACGGGACTCGACGACGGGCGACCCCGTGCTGGTGCTCGACGACGTCTTCGCCGAACTCGACCGCATGCGGAGGGAGCGGCTGGCCGCGGCGGTCGGCGGGTACGAGCAGGTGCTGATCACGGCGGCGGTCCTCGAGGACGTCCCGGACCCGCTCTCGCATCGCGTGATCCGCATCGCGGCCGGTGAGGTCGTCGACGATGCGTCGCCGCACGACGACCCCGCACCATCCGCTTCGCGCATGCCGTCGGAGGCATCCGGTGTCTGAGGCCGCACGCACGTACCAGCACTTCCGCGAGATCTTCGGCGGCGAACCGCGGACCCGCCCCGGGCGTACCCGCGTGCGCGCACGCGAGACCGAGGGGAGCGAACCGTTCACGCCGGGGCGCGACCCGAAGCCGCTCGGGGCGGCGATCGACGCGCTGACCGCCCAGCTCGGCTGGACGGGCGCGCTCTCGCAGCAAGAGCTGCTGTCGGCGTGGCCCGAGATCGCCGGCGAGGACATCGCTCGTCACTCCGAGCCCATCGCGATCGAGGGCGGCGTGCTCCAGGTGCGCTGCGAGTCGACGGCGTGGGCGACACAGCTCCGGATGATGCGCGAGGAGCTCATCCGGGCGATCCTCGATCGGCATCCTCGGGCCGGCGTCGACACCATCCGTTTCCAAGGCCCGGATGCCCCCACCTGGAAAAGGGGTCCCAGATCGGTTCCAGGGCGCGGTCCACGCGACACCTACGGCTGAGAAGACAAAATCGGTCACTTCGACTCTCGCGAGGCCGCAGATCGGCGCGGAGCGATTCGGGCGGCGACGGGATCTTGATAGGATCGAGAGTCGCCAGAACGACGGTTTGGAGCCCGATTCACCCATGACAGCGGAACCGACGAAGGCCCACGGTGCGCCTGAATACGGCGCCGACGCGATCCAGGTTCTCGAGGGCCTCGAAGCGGTTCGGAAGCGTCCCGGCATGTACATCGGCTCGACCGGGCCACGCGGACTCCACCACCTCGTCTACGAGATCGTCGACAACTCGGTCGACGAGGCGCTCGCCGGCTACGCCGACGACATCGACGTGACGATCCTGCCCGACGGCGGCGTCCGGGTCGTCGACAACGGCCGGGGCATCCCGGTCGACCTGCACAAGACCGAGGGTCGCTCCACGGTCGAGGTCGTGCTCACGGTGCTGCACGCCGGTGGAAAGTTCGGCGGGGGCGGGTACGCGGTCTCGGGCGGCCTGCACGGCGTCGGGTCGTCCGTGGTGAACGCCCTGTCGAGTCGACTCGAGGTCGAGGTCAAGCGGCAGGGCCACGTCTGGCGCCAGTCGTACGCCGTCGGCGTGCCGACGGCGCCGCTCTCGCAGGACGAGGCGAGCGGCGAGACCGGCACGACGATCACCTTCTGGCCGAGCGCCGACATCTTCGAGACCGTCGAGTTCGACTACGAGACCCTGCGCACCCGGTTCCAGCAGATGGCGTTCCTGAACAAGGGCCTCCGGATCACGCTGACCGACATGCGGGCCGGGCACGTCGAGATCGACCCCGAGGACACGCCGACGACGGGTGCCATCACGATCCCCGTGCAGCGAACCGACACCTTCCTCTACGAGCGCGGACTCGTCGACTACGTCGAGTACCTGAACAAGTCGAAGAAGGCCGAGCTCGTCAACGACGAGATCATCTCGTTCGAGGCGGAGGACACCGACCGGCACATCGCCCTCGAGGTCGCGATGCAGTGGACGACGGCGTACACCGAGTCGGTCCACACGTACGCGAACACGATCAACACGCACGAGGGTGGCACGCACGAGGAGGGGTTCCGCGCGGCACTGACCACGCTCGTGAATCGGTACGCGCGCGAGAAGGGCATCCTGAAGGACAAGGACGACAACCTCTCGGGCGACGACGTGCGCGAGGGCCTCACGGCCGTGATCTCGGTCAAGCTCTCCGAGCCGCAGTTCGAGGGCCAGACGAAGACCAAGCTCGGCAACACCGAGGCGAAGTCCTTCGTGCAGCGCGTCGTCGGCGATCAGCTCGGCGACTGGTTCGACCGCAACCCGAACCAGGCTCGCGACGTGATCCGCAAGGCGCAGCAGGCGGCGACCGCCCGCATCGCGGCGCGCAAGGCGCGCGAGGCGACCCGCCGCAAGGGCTTCCTCGAGACGAGCGGCATGCCGGGAAAGCTCAGCGACTGCACGAGCAAGGATCCGACCGTGTCGGAGATCTTCCTCGTGGAGGGCGACTCGGCCGGCGGCTCGGCGAAGACGGGCCGCAACCCCGAGACGCAGGCCATCCTGCCGCTCCGCGGCAAGATCCTGAACGTCGAGAAGGCGCGGCTCGACCGGGCTCTCGGCAACGCCGAGATCCAGGCCATGATCACGGCCTTCGGCACGGGCATCGGCGAGGACTTCAACCCCGACAAGGCCCGGTACCACAAGATCGTCCTCATGGCCGACGCCGACGTCGACGGCCAGCACATCACGACGCTGCTGCTCACGCTGCTGTTCCGCTACATGCGTCCGCTGATCGAGATGGGCTACGTCTACCTCGCACAGCCGCCGCTGTACCGCATCAAGTGGTCGAACGCCGACCACGACTACGTGTACTCCGATCGCGAGCGCGACGCGGTCATCGCCGACGGCCAGGCCGCCGGGCGCCGCCTGCCCAAGGAGAACGGCGTCCAGCGCTACAAGGGCCTCGGCGAGATGAACCACCAGGAGCTGTGGGACACCACGATGAACCCCGAGACCCGCACCCTGCTGCAGGTCACGATGGACGACGCGGCGGCTGCAGACGAGATCTTCTCGACGCTGATGGGCGACGACGTGGAGTCTCGTCGTGCATTCATCCAGAAGAACGCGAAGGACGTGCGTTTCCTTGACATCTGACATCATCGAGCCCGGCGTTCCCGACGGCGAGGGCTTCGGCGTCCACGGTCGCATCGACCAGGTCGACCTGCACCTCGAGATGCAGCGCTCGTACCTCGACTACGCGATGAGCGTGATCATCGGGCGCGCGCTGCCCGACGTCCGCGATGGATTGAAGCCCGTGCACCGTCGCGTCATCTACACGATGTTCGACGGCGGCTACCGACCCGATCGCGCCTTCTCGAAGTGCACGCGCGTCATCGGCGACGTGATGGGCCAGTTCCACCCGCACGGCGATTCGTCCGTCTACGACGCGCTCGTGCGACTCGTCCAGCCGTGGGCGATGCGCTACCCGCTCGCGCTCGGGCAGGGCAACTTCGGCTCACCGGGCAACGACGGCGCCGCCGCCCACCGGTACACCGAGACCAAGATGTCGCCGCTCGCCATGGAGATGGTGCGCGACATCGAGGAAGAGACCGTCGACTTCCAGGACAACTACGACGGGCGGACGCAGGAGCCGACCGTCCTTCCGAGCCGCTTCCCGAACCTCCTCGTCAACGGTTCGGTCGGCATCGCGGTCGGCATGGCGACGAACATCCCGCCGCACAACCTGCGCGAGGTCGCCGACGGCGCCCTGTGGGCGCTCGAGAACCCGGATGCCTCGCGCGAGGAGCTCCAGGACGCGCTGATCCAGCGCATCAAGGGCCCGGACTTCCCGACGGCCGCGCAGATCCTCGGCGTGAAGGGCATCCACGACGCCTACCGCACCGGGCGCGGATCGATCACGATGCGCGCGGTCGTCGAGGTGGAGGAGATCCAGGGTCGCACCTGCCTCGTCGTCACCGAGCTGCCGTACCAGGTGAATCCCGACAACCTGGCGATCAAGATCGCCGACCTCGTGAAGGACGGCAAGCTCGCGGGCATCGCCGACATCCGCGACGAGTCGTCCGGCCGAACGGGCCAGCGCCTCGTGATCGTGCTGAAGCGCGACGCGGTCGCCAAGGTGGTGCTCAACAACCTCTACAAGCACACGCAGCTGCAGGACAACTTCGGCGCGAACATGCTCGCGATCGTCGACGGCGTGCCGCGCACGCTGTCGATCGACGGGTTCGTCTCGCACTGGGTCGACCACCAGATCGACGTGATCGTCCGGCGCACCGAGTACCGCCTCCGCAAGGCCGAGGAGCGGATGCACATCCTGCGCGGCTACCTCAAGGCGCTCGACGCGCTCGACGAGGTCATCGCGCTGATCCGCCGCTCGGCGACCGCCGAGGATGCGCGTGACGGGCTCATCGACCTGCTCGACATCGACGAGCTGCAGGCCCGCGCCATCCTCGAACTCCAGCTGCGTCGTCTCGCCGCGCTCGAGCGCCAGAAGATCATGGACGAGGCCGCCGAGCTCGAGCGGCAGATCGCCGACTACCTCGAGATCCTCGCGACGCCGGCGCGTCAGCGCACGATCATCGCCGACGAGCTCCGCGAGATCGTCGACAAGTACGGCGACGAGCGCCGCACGCACATCGTGCCCGGCTTCGACGGCGACATGTCGGTGGAGGACCTCATTCCCGAGGAGGAGATGGTCGTCACCGTCACCCGCGGCGGGTACATCAAGCGCACGCGCAGCGACAACTACCGCTCGCAGCACCGCGGCGGCAAGGGCGTGAAGGGCGCGCAGCTTCGCGCCGACGACGTCGTCGACCACTTCTTCGTCACGACGACGCACCACTGGCTCCTGTTCTTCACGAACATGGGCCGCGTGTATCGCGCGAAGACGTACGAGATCCAGGAGGCCGGTCGCGACGCGAAGGGCCAGCACGTCGCGAACCTGCTCGAACTGCAGCCCGACGAGGAGATCGCCGAGATCCTCGACATCCGCGACTACCGGGTCGCGACCTACCTGGTGCTCGCGACGCGCGACGGCCTGGTGAAGAAGACCGACCTCACCGCCTACGACACCAACCGGTCGCGCGGCGTGATCGCGATCAACCTGCGCGAGGGCGACGAGCTGGTCTCCGCGATGCTGGTGGACGAGCACGACGAGATCCTCCTCGTGTCGAAGAAGGGCATGTCGCTGCGCTTCGAGGCGACGGATGACGCGCTCCGCCCGATGGGTCGATCGACCTCGGGTGTGAAGGGCATGAGCTTCCGTCCCGGCGACGAGCTGCTCGCGGCATCCGTCGTGCCCCACTCGAACGGCGACGACGGGGCGGATGCTCCGGCGGATGCCTCCGGGCAGAAGCACAGTGCCGCGAACACGTACGTCTTCGTCGTGACCGAGGGCGGGTACGCCAAGCGCACCCGGATCGAGGAGTACCGGAAGCAGCAGCGTGGTGGTCTCGGCATCAAGGTGGCCAAGCTGAGCGACGATCGGGGCGACCTGGCGGGCGCGCTCACGGTCTCGCGCGACGACGAGGTGCTCGTGGTTCTTGCCAGCGGCAAGGTGGTACGCTCTGACGTCGCCGAGGTCCCGGCCAAGGGCAGGGACACGATGGGCGTCGTGTTCGCGAAGTTCGTCGCGGACGATCGCATCATCGCGATCGCGAAGAATTCCGAGCGGAACCTGGTGGAAGAGGCCGCAGAGTCCGAAGCGGCGGAGACCGCGGGAGAGGAGTGAGCGTCATGAGCAGTGTCGCCGAGAAACTTGCCGGCAAGTCCAACCGGAAGCCGCCGGCCAAGCAGGTGCGCCTGCGCCTGGTGTACATCGACTTCTGGTCGGCCGTGAAGCTGTCCTTCCTGGTCGCCGTGTGCCTCTCGGTCGTGAACATCGTCGCCACGTTCCTCGTCTTCACGATCGTGCAGTCCACGGGCCTGTTCGAGAACCTGAACAGCCTGGTGCAGGATGTCGCGGGCGCCGGCACCGACCTGCGTTCGATCCTGTCGGTCGGCAACGTCATGGGCTTCGCCGTCGTCGCGTCGCTGCTGAACCTCGTCGTGACCACCGCGCTCGGCGCGGTCGTGGCCGTGCTGTACAACCTCAGCGTCAAGATCACGGGCGGCATCCTGGTCGGCTTCACCAACAACTGAGGCCGACCTCGGCTCGATTTCACGATCCCGAACCCTTCGGGTAGTCTTTCCTTCGGCCGAAATTCGGGGATATAGCTCAGGCGGTTAGAGCGCTTCGCTGATAACGAAGAGGTCCGAGGTTCAAGTCCTCGTATCCCCACTCCGATAACTCCACACCCGGTTGCCTCACGGCATCCGCCACGGGGCCTTAGCTCAGTTGGTAGAGCGCCTGCTTTGCAAGCAGGATGTCAGGAGTTCGAATCTCCTAGGCTCCACAGTCTCATCGTCCCGACGCCCGTCCCGGCAGTTCCGCTGCACCAGACTGGGGGAGTGGCCTCTCGTCCCGATCACCGGATCGATGCGCTCGCGTCGCGCCTCCGGGCCGCGGGCAGCGTCTTCGCCGAGGACGAAGCCGCGATCCTCATCGAGGCGGCGACGGATGACGCCGAGCTCGAGCAGTTCGCCACCCGCCGCGTCGCCGGCGAACCGCTCGAACCGCTGGTCGGGTGGGTGCGGTTCGGATCACTTCGGCTGGCCGTCGGCCCGGGTGTCTTCGTTCCGCGCCAGCGGAGCCTGCGGCTTGCTCGCCTCGCCGTGCGACGTGTTCGTGCGACGCGCGATGCGGTGATGCTGGAGGCGTACTGCGGGGTGGCACCGCTCGCCGCCACGGCCGTGGCATCCGTACCGGGTGCCGAGGTGCACGCGGCAGATGTGGACCCGACCGCCCTGGCGTTCGCCCGGCGGAACCTGCCGCCCCGCGCTCACGTCCACGTCTCCGATGCGCTCGACGGCCTTCCCGACGACCTCCGCGGGCGGCTGACGACGATCGCGGCGGTGCCGCCGTACGTGCCCGTGGGCGAGCTCGAGCTGATGCCACGAGAGGCCCGTGAGCACGAGCCGGCGACCTCCCTGGTCGGGGGCGGTGCCGACGGCCTCGACCACGCGAGGCGGCTGATCGGCGACGGCCGCGCGTGGCTGGCGAGGGGTGGGTCGATGCTGCTCGAACTGCACGCCGCCCAACTGCCCGTGGCGGCCGCCGCCGGTCGTGCCGCGGGATGGCGCACGCTGACGCATCCGCCGAACGCATCGCGGACGGGCGTGCTCGAGCTCATCGCCGGGTAATACAGTGGCGGGATGGACATCCGCATCGCCGCATACGGAGTCATCATCCGTGGCGACGAGATCCTGCTCTCCCACTGGAACCAGCACGGCCGCTCCGCATGGACGCTGCCGGGCGGCGGGATCGAGGGGGCGGAGCATCCGCTCGAGGCGGCCCGACGCGAGATCCGCGAGGAGACCGGCTACGACGCCGAGATCGACCGGTTGCTCGGCATCGACACCATGGTCGTGCCGGCGTCGAAGCGCCACCACGGTTCGGCACCGCTGTACGCCATGCGCATCGTGTATCGCGCGCACGTGGTCGGAGGGACGTTGGCGAACGAGGTCGGAGGTTCGAGCGACGAGGCCCGATGGTTCGCGCTGGGCGAGGTGGACTCGCTGACGCGGGTGAGCCTGCTCGACATCGCGCTGCGCATGAACGCGGAGGAGCCTGCGGACGGCGCGCCGACGCGCGCCTGAGCGGGGCCGATCACGGAGACGGGCGACGGCCCCGCCCGGCGAGCGGACGGGGCCGTCGTGTTCGGTCCGGATGCGGCGTTCATGCTGATCAGAGCGTCCGGGCCACGAGCGCGAGCGTGGTGAAGTTCGCCTCGCGGAGACGCTCGGCCTCGCGCTGGAGCCGTGCGGCGCGCGCGAGGTCGTCTGCGCGGGCACGCTCCATGCGGGACCTGCGCGCCTCGGCGGCGCGGCTCCAGGCGAGCAGTGCCAGTCCGGCACGGCGTGCGAGGCGCTCCTGCAGGCGGCCGGATCCGGCCGCCCAGTGTTGCGCGGTCGAACGGTTCGCGGTGAGTGAGGTGTTCACGGTGTGTTCCTTCATCGGGTGGGGCGGATGACGCGCGCAGGTGCGACGCGCCGGGAGGTGACGTGATGGGCTCCCGGAACGTCGCGCCGCGGCATCCGTCGCCCGATGGGGCGGACCGGCGCGTGGCGCACACGTGTGGCGGGAGAGGCTCGGCGACCGGAACGCGTCCGCGTCGGGACGCGGATCCTTCGGATCGGGTGGCCGGTGCGACGGACGTCGCCCGCGATGCGGGCGTGCCTCGTCGGGCGGTGGACCTGCTCTGAGCGGTCAGCGCGGGAACGCGCGAGCTAGCAGGCCGCGAACGGAGCGCCGAGGAAGGCGACCGCGCGAATGGGCGACTGGATTCGCTGCATCATCATGGGGTCTCGCCTCCTCTCCTGTGCCGTGGCCGACCGTGTCAGTCGAACCGAGTCAAGACCATAGCGTCGTTCGCTCCTCACACGCAAGAGCAGAACCGGAAATCGATCGGAATTCAGTGCCAGCCCTGAACGAACCCGGCCGCCGACACGACGACGGCCCCCATCCGCAGCGGATGGGGGCCGTCGGAAGACCGTGGAGTCAGATGACGGGCGACGGTGCCGAACCCGAGTCGGACGCGACACCCGGCTCCTCGTCGGCGACCCAGAGCTCGTCATCGGCGCGGAACGTCTGCCAGACCGCGTACGCGACGCCGGCCGCTGCGATCACGCCGGCACCGATCGCGAGGTACGTGCCCACGCCCGGACCCTGCTTGCGCTTGAGCTCGGCTGCCGCACGCGGCGAGACGCGCTCGACGGCCCGGCGGACGCGCGTGTCGTTGGCGATGTCGCCGATCGACAGCAGTGAGCCGAGCGCGCTGCCGAGCGTGCGCTCGACCTGGTCGCCTGCATTCCGCGCATAGCTGCGCGCCTGGTCGAACCCGGGCCTGACATAGGTCTGGTAGCCCGTGCGCACCCGGGGAACGACCTCCTCCTGCGTGAGCAGGTTGATCTGGCGGCTCGCCTCCCGGGCGACCTTGCTCGCGTGGTCCAGCACGTCCTGCTGGTTCCCCCACAGATCCTCTGCACTGCTGCGCAGCCGCTTGAGTTCCTTCCGGCGCTTGCGTGACAGGCTCATCTCGACCTCCATCGTTGTGCAGCGAACTCCTCCATCCTGCCACCGAACGGGCTGGATGTGGGGTGGGAAGGCCGGGGGTTGCCAGCCCCGTGCCGAATCGTGCATGAGAGAATCGTCGGTATGCCGAATCCCACCGCAGTCGCGACGATCACCACCAACCACGGCGACATCAAGGTCGACCTCTACGGAAACCACGCACCGAAGACGGTGAAGAACTTCGTCGGCCTCGCGACCGGCGAGATCGAGTGGACCCACCCGGCCACCGGCCAGACCACGACCGACCCCCTGTACGACGGCGTGGTGTTCCACCGCATCATCCCCGGCTTCATGATCCAGGGCGGCGACCCCCTCGGCCAGGGCATCGGCGGACCGGGCTACCGCTTCGACGACGAGATCCACCCGGAACTCGACTTCACCGAGCCGTACGTCCTGGCCATGGCGAACGCCGGCATCCAGGGCGGCAAGGGCACGAACGGCTCGCAGTTCTTCATCACCGTCGGCCCGACCACGTGGCTGCAGGGCAAGCACACCATCTTCGGCAAGGTGACGGATGCCGCCAGCCAGGGCGTCGTCGACAAGCTCGCCGCGGTTCCGACCGACGGCCGCGACCGTCCGCTCGACGACGTCGTGATCGAGAAGATCACGGTCGAGCAGGCCTGAGCACGACCCGGTGAGCGACCCGGCGCCCGAGCGCGCGAGCACCTGCTATCGGCATCCCGACCGGCAGAGCTTCGTGCTGTGCCAGCGCTGCGGTCGCACCATCTGCGGGGAGTGCCAGACCCCCGCCCCGGTCGGCGTCATCTGCCCGGAATGCATGCGCGAGCAGCGCGCGTCGGCACCGCGGACCAAGCCCGCGGTGCTGACGCGCGTCCGCTCGGCCGCCGGTCGTGGCGCGCCGGTGGTGACGTATTCCATCATCGGCATCACCCTCGCGGTGTACCTCCTGCAGCTCATCCCCGGGCTGGCGATCACCGACCGACTCCTCTACGCGGGCGTGTACTCGCTGCCGTTCAACTTCGAGCCGTGGCGCATGATCACGTCGATGCTCGTGCACTCGACGGCGCTGATCTTCCACGTGGCGCTCAACATGTACACGCTGTGGATCTTCGGACAGCTGCTCGAGAACGTGCTCGGCCGGTGGCGGTTCCTCGCGCTGTACCTCATCTCCGGCCTGGGCGGGTCGGTCGCGGTGCTCTGGCTCTCCGATCCGCGGACCGGGGTCGTCGGCGCATCGGGCGCGATCTTCGGCCTCATGGGCGCATTCCTCGTCATCCAGCGCCGGCTCGGCGGCAACGCCACCCAGCTGCTGATCCTCGTCGGGATCAACCTCGTGATCGGGTTCGTGCCCGGATTCAACATCGCGTGGCAGGCGCATCTCGGCGGCCTCATCGTCGGCGCCCTCATCGGACTCATCTTCGTGGAGACGCGCAAGCGCGACCAGCAGCGCCTGCAGTGGGTCCTGCTCGGCGGCCTCGTCGTTGTCCTGATCGTCCTGAGCCTGCGGTACTTCTACCTGCCGCTCTTCTGAGGCGTATCTCTCCTCTGCCGACCTGACGCACTCTCAGGCCGGGCCGTCTGCCGTGCCGCCGTGCCGTCCGTCGGCCGTGCGCCGACACCTCCCAACCCGGTCATTGTGGGCGGATCGACGAGGTTATCCACAACGCTGTCCACAGTTGGGGAGAGTTACACGGGTGTGATTCCACACGATGTCCGGAATTCCGGGCCTTCCACCTCTCCACAGGGTGTGGAATATGTGGAGAAACCTGTGGAAGGTGTGGATAACACTGTGCAGAGATGACGAAAGCGGGGCGGATGCCGCAGCATCCGCCCCGCTTCGAGTCGTTCTGGCCGGCGTCAGCGCCAGCGGGTGGTCATGAGGAAGCCGATGAAGGCGATGCCGAAGCCGACGAGGATGTTCCACGAACCGAGTGCGGCCACGGGCAGCGCGCCCTGGCTCACGTAGAAGAGGATGATCCAGGCCAGGCCGAGCAGCATGAAGCCGAACATGACGGGCTTGAACCAGACGGGATTCGGCGCGTCCTCGCCGCTCGGCTGCTCCGCGCGCGCGGGCTTCGAAGAATTCGTGCGTGCCATGCCGGAGATTCTACTGCACCGCATCCGGAGGCTGATCCGAGCGCGGGCCGCCCTTCACTAGACTCGCGCCATGTCGAAGGATGTCGCGGAGCCTGCCACGGCGCCGACGACCTCCCGGCGGCCGGTGAGCCTGATCGGCGTGCTCGGCGAGCTCCTGCTCACCGCGGGCGCGCTCGTCCTGCTGTTCCTCGGCTGGCAGGTGTGGTGGAACGACGCGATCACCGGCGCGCAGCAGTCCGCCGCGGCCTCCGACCTGTCGCTCGCCTGGCAGGAGCAGGGGCGCGCGGACGAACGAGCGTCGTCGGGCGGCGAGGAGGACGGTGACGGTGCGCGTGACGCTGCGGGAGGTGCCGCGGTCGATCCGCCGGTCGAGGCGAGTGCGCCGGTGTACGGTGAGGCGTTCGCCGTCATGTACGTGCCGCGGTTCGGCGACGACTCGCAGCGGACCATCGCCGAGGGCACCGGCCTCGACGTGCTCAACGACGTCGAGACCGGCGTCGGACACTACGAGGGCACGCAGCTGCCCGGCGCCGTCGGCAACTTCGCGATCGCCGCGCACCGGAGCGCGTACGGCGGCGGCATGCACGAGATCGACCGTCTCCGGCTCGGCGACGGCATCCACATCCAGACGGCCGACGCCTGGTACACGTACCGGTTCCGCGATCTCGAGTACGTCACCCCGGATACGGTGGGGGTGCTCGCGCCCGTCCCGCATCGCCCAGACCTCGCCCCGACCGATCGGATCATCACGCTGACGAGCTGCAACCCGCTTCACTCGACGGCCGAGCGCATCATCGCCTACGGCGTGCTCGAGTCGTGGCGTCCGGCATCCGCCGGTCCGCCCGACGAGATCGCGGCGGCGGTCGCGGAATGGGGGCGATGAGGGTGTACTCGGCCGTGTGGCGTATCCTGCCGGGACCGGTCTGGTTCCGCGTCATCCTCGTGCTGGCCATCCTCGCCGGCGTGATCTTCGTCCTCTTCACCTGGGTCTTCCCCTGGGTGGACGGGGTCGTGAACCCAATCGACGTCACGGTGGAGCAATGACACGGATCCTCGTCATCGACAACTACGACAGCTTCGTCTACACCCTCAACGGGTACCTGCAGGAACTCGGTGCCGAGACCGAGGTGGTGCGCAACGACGACATCGCCGTCGACGACGTCGCCGAGCGCATCGCGGAGTACGACGCGGTGCTGATCTCACCCGGTCCGGGCAAGCCGGCCGACGCCGGCGTCTCGATCCCGGTCGTCGAGGCCGCGCTCGCCTCGGGCCAGCCGATCCTCGGCGTGTGCCTCGGACACCAGGCGATCGCCGAGGCGTTCGGCGCCGTCGTGACGAACGCCGAGGAGCTCATGCACGGCAAGACCTCGCAGGTCGTCCACGACGACAGCCCCTTCTACGACGGCGTCCCCCAGCACTTCACGGCCACCCGGTACCACTCCCTCGCGGTCGTGGACGGCACCGTTCCGGACGACCTGGTGGTGACCAGCCGTACCGAGGGCGGCGTCATCATGGGACTCCGCCACGCCACCGCACCGATCCTCGGCGTGCAGTTCCACCCCGAGTCGGTGCTCACCGAGGGCGGCTATCGGATGCTCGGCAACTGGCTGGCCCTCGCAGGGCTGCCCGAGGCGCGCGAGCGAGCGCAGTCGCTGCACCCGCTCGTCCGGGCGAGCTGATCGCTCAGCCGGCGCAGTAGACGAGTTCGACCGCGGACTTCTGCGGCACGTCGCCGGGCGCCGGCGACTGCCGGATCACGGGCGAGCCCGGTTCCGATGCGCAACTCGAATCGGGCACGGGCGTGGGGGTCAGCTGCAGCGACGACGTGCCGAGGTACGAGGATGCCGCCTGCAACGACTGACCGGTGAGATCGGGCAGGGTGACGTTCCCCGACGAGATCGTGAAGTTCACGGTGCTGCCCTGATCCACGGACGAACCGCCCTCGGGGTCGGTCGAGATGACGACACCGGCACCGACGGTGGGCGAGTTCTGCCGGGTCTCCGAGCCTGCCGTGAGACCGGCGTCGGAGATGGCGGTCTTCGCCGCATCGAGCTGCATGTTGACGACATCGGGCACGGAGACCGCTTCGCGACCGGTGGACACGAACACGCTGACCGGCGTGCCGGTGTCGACGATCTCGCCGGCGGCCGGCTCGGTCTCGATGACCTGCCCCGCGGGCACCGTGTCGCTCACGCGATCCATCCGCGTCGGCGGAAGGGTGAGCGCCTGCAGTTCGTTGGCCGCCTCCTCCCACGTGGAGCCGCTCAGCTGCGGGACCTCGCGCGCGTTCGAGGGGAGCGTGTCGCTCGGCTGGAGGTTGAAGGCCCAGTACATGACGGCGACGACGATCACGACGACGGCGATGATGCCCGACCAGATCCAGATCGCCGGCGGACGCCGCTGGGTCCGCGTCATGGTGTCGTCCTCGGTGAGCTGGCGGAGCGCGAGCTCGGAGGTCGAGAGCGAGCCGGTCGGCGTCCCGAAGAAGAGCGCCGTCTCGTCGGTCTTCTTCGGGACGGGGATCCGACCGGATGCCGCGGCCTCGACGTCGGCGCGGAACTCCGCGGCGGTCTGGTAGCGCGTCGTGCGGTCCTTCGCGAGCGCGTGCATGACCACCGCGTCGAGCGCGGGCGAGACCTTCGGGTTGATCACGCTCGGCTTGACCGGTCGCTCGCTGACGTGCTGGTAGGCCACGGCGACCGGGGTGTCGCCGCGGAAGGGCGGACGGCCGGTGAGGAGCTCGAACAAGACGACGCCCGTGCTGTAGAGGTCGGTCCGCGCGTCGACGGTCTCGCCCTTGGCCTGTTCCGGTGAGAAGTACGAGGCCGTGCCCAGGATCGCCGTGGTCTGCGCCACGGTCGTCGCCGAGTCGGACACGGCACGGGCGATGCCGAAGTCCATCACCTTCACCTGGCCGCCCGTGGTGATCATGATGTTGCCCGGCTTGATGTCGCGGTGCACGACGCCGGCCCGGTGCGAGTACTCGAGCGCCGTCAGCACGCCGTCGATCACCCGGGCGGCGGCCGTCGGATCGAGCGGACCGTCGTGGATGATGTCCTTCAGCAGGCGACCCTCGACGTACTCCATCACGATGAAGGGCAGCTGCACCTCGTGACCGGACGCGTCGAGGACGGTCTCCTCGCCGGCGTCGAAGACGCGGACGATGGTCGGATGCGCCATCCGCGCGGCCGACTGGGCCTCCTGGCGGAAGCGCATGCGGAACGCGGGATCCGTGGCGAGCTGCGGCTTCAGCAGCTTGATCGCCACCTGGCGCCCCAGCCTGCTGTCGGTGCCCACGTGAACGTCCGACATCCCACCGCGCCCGATGAGCGCACCCACGCGGTACCTGCCCGCGAGCATGCGTTCGTCGTCGTTCACGGTGTCTCCGTTCGTGTAGGGCTCGTTCCGGGGATGCTAGGGCTGGATGGTCACCGGGGCGGCGGGCGAGAACGGCGAGTCGAGCTGCCCGCAGAAGTAGCGATAGGTGACCTCGAAGTCCTGGCTCCCGGCCTGCACGTTGACGCTCGTCGTGCCTGCGCCGACGGGGCTCGGCGCGGTCGCGTCGTTCGTGACGGCGACCTCGTAGCCGCTCAGCTGCTGGCCGGACGGGCAGCTCGCCGCGGGCCAGCTGACCTGGACGATCCCACCGGACGCGACATCCGCCGGGTTGACCGTCGGCGCGTTGGACGGCGCACTCGGAGTCTCGGGTGCGCCGAGGTAGGTGACCGTGATGGTCGAGCCGATCTGGACGGGACCGCTCGGGTTGACGTCGGAGACGGTGTTCGCCTGGTCGGGCGTGGTGGCGGGCGCGCCCTCCTGGGTGCTCACGACGAAGCCGAGGCCCTCGAGCTCGGTGCGGACGTCGTCGACGTTCCGGCCGATGTACGCGGCGCGATCCACCTGCTCCGTCGTCGGGGCGGCGGTGGTGGTCTCGGGCGGCGGCGGGGTCGTCGTGGTCGGCGGAGCGGTCGTCGCGGTGGTCGGCGGTCCGCTGGACGTGGTCGCCGCCGGTCGGTTGCCGCTGTTCAGCGCCAGCGCGATGAGCGTGCCGATCAGGACGAGCGCGAGCAGGATGATGAGGACGATGAGCGGCCACGTCCACGGGCTCCGCTTGCGCTCGGCGGGCTGCTCCTCCTCGCCGTCGGGCACGCCGGCGCCGGCGGGCAGCACCGTGGTCGCGGCGGTGTTCGCGCCGGCCTGCGGCATGAGCATGGTCGCGGCGGTCATGCCGGCCGCGGCTCCGAGCACCGCGGGGACGGCCGCGGCCGCGGCCTGGACGTCGCCGCGACGCAGGGCGGTCGCCGCGCGCGCCAGGTGCGCCGCCGTCTGCGGACGGTCGGCCGGGTTCTTCGCGATGCACGAGTAGACGAGGTTCCGCACGGGCTCCGAGACCGTGACCGGCAGGTCGGGCGGAGTCTCGTTGATCTGCGCCATCGCGATCGCGACCTGCGACTCGCCCGTGAACGGACGGCGGCCCGCGAGGCACTCGTACGCGACGATGCCGAGCGAGTAGATGTCGGTCGTCGGCGACGCCGGGTGCCCGGATGCCTGCTCGGGCGAGAGGTACTGCACGGTGCCCATGACCTGACCGGTCGCGGTGAGCGGGACCTGGTCGGCGATGCGCGCGATGCCGAAGTCGGTGATCTTCACGCGCCCGTCGGGCGTGATGAGCAGGTTGCCCGGCTTGATGTCGCGGTGCACCAGGCCTGCCGCGTGCGCGGCCTGCAGTGCGGCGGCGGTCTGCGCGACGATGTCGAGGACCTTGTCGGTGGAGAGGACGTGCTCACGCTCGAGGATCGTCGAGAGGGCCTCGCCGGGGACGAGTTCCATCACGAGGTAGGCGCTGCCCTCCTCCTCGCCGTAGTCGAACACGTTGGCGATGCCCTCGTGGTTCACCAGGGCGGCGTGACGGGCCTCGGCGCGGAAGCGCTCGAGGAAGCCCGGGTCGCCGAGGTACTCGTCCTTGAGGATCTTCAGCGCCACCTGGCGGCCGATGACCAGGTCGGTGGCCTGCCACACCTCGCCCATGCCGCCGATGGCGATCCGGGACTGCAGCTCGTACCGTCCACCGAAGGTGAGCCCAGCACTCGGTCTCATTTGTTCAGCACCGCCTCTAGTACCTGTTTCGCCAATGGCGCGGCAATCAGATTGCCGAACCCCTCCTGACCAAGCCCTCCGCCGTCTTCCACGAGCACCGTGATCGCATACTGAGGGTCGTCGGCGGGGGCAAAACCTGTGAACCACAAGGTGTAGGGATCGTCCTCGCCGTTCTCCGCTGTACCCGTCTTACCGGCCACGCTGACGCCGTCTATTCTTGCATTACTCGCGGCACCGTTCTCGACGCCGCTGACCATCATCTCGGTCATGGTCCGGGCCGTCGATTCGCTGATCGCGCGGCCGAACTGCGTCCCGTCGAACTCGGCGATCGAGCGGAAGTCGGGCGCCGTGATCGACTCGACGAGGTCGGGGTCCATCACGATCCCGCCGTTGGCGATCGCGGCCGACACCATCGCCATCTGCATGGGGGTCGCGCGGACGTCGCCCTGTCCGAACCCGGTCAGGGCCGTCTGCGGTGCGTCGGGGTTCTCCGGGTACGTGCTCGTCTCCGTGGGGTTCGGGATCGTGAAGTTCGAGTTGAAGCCGAACTTCTCGGCCTGCGCGCGGATCGCGTCGTCGCCGAGCTCGAGGGCGAGTTCGGCGAACGGGATGTTGCACGAGAGCCGCAGCGCGGTCGCGAGGGTGACCTCCGAGCCGCCGCCGCACGTGCCGCCGCTCGAGTTCCGCACGACCGAGCTCGTCCCGGGGAGCGTGAACTCGGCGGGGTTCGGGAAGGTGCTGTCGGGCGTGTACTGGCCGGACTCGAGCGCCGCGGCGGTCATCACCAGCTTGAACACGGAGCCGGGAGGGTTCATGTCGCCGCCGGTCGCGCGGTTGAAGAGCGGGTCGCCCGGGTCCTCGACGAGGTTCTGGTAGGTCTGCTCGACCTCCTCGCCGTTGTGCACCGCGAGGGTGTTCGGATCGTAGGTGGGCTTCGTGACCATCGCGATGATGCGGCCGCTGCTCGGCTCGGTCACGATGATCGCGCCCGTGTAGTCGCCGAGCGCGTCCCACGCCGCCTGCTGGGCGACGGGGTCGATGGTCACCTCGACCGAGGCGCCCATCGGATCTTGGCCGGAGATCAGCCGGTTCAGCGAGTCGAAGAACTGCGACTCGGACGTGCCGCTGAGTTCGGCGTTCAGCGAGCCCTCGAGTCCGGTCGCCTCGCCGTTGACGGGGATGAAGCCCGTGACGGGCGCGTACAGCGGCCCGTTCGCGTAGATGCGCTGGAACTTGTAGTCGTCGTCGGACGGCTCGGAGAACGCGATCGGATCGCCGCCGACGAGGATCGGCCCGCGCTCGACCGAGTAGCTCTGGTAGAGGGTCCGCGCGTTGCGCGGGTCGGCGGCGAGGTTGTCGGCCTGGACGTACTGGATGATCGTCGACGCGACGAAGAGCGTGAGGAACATGAGGAGGGAGACGATGGTCACCCGCTTGAGTTCGCGGTTCATCCGTCGATCACCAGCCTCGGGTGGTTGCGGACCGTGTCGGAGAGCCGCAGCAGCAGCGCCACGATGATCCAGTTGGCGACGAGCGAGGAACCGCCGGCCGCGAGGAAGGGCGTCGTCAGGCCGGTGAGGGGGATGACGCGGGTCACGCCGCCGACCACGATGAAGACCTGCAGGGCCACCACGAACGAGAGGCCCACGCCGAGGAGCTTGCCGAAGTCGTCCTGGCCTGCGAAGCCGATGCGGAACCCGCGCGCCACGAAGAGCACGTACAGCGCCAGGATCGCGAAGAGGCCGGCCAGGCCGAGCTCCTCGCCGAGGCTCGCGATGATGTAGTCCGACTGCGGCACGGGAGTGAGGTCGGGCCGCCCCTGGCCGAGGCCGGTGCCGATGAGGCCGCCGTTCGCGAGCCCGAACAGGCCCTGCACGAGCTGGAACGAACCGCCCTGGGCGTCGTAGACGGCGGGGTCGAACGCGTTGAGCCAGTTCTGGAAGCGACCGTTGACGTAGTCGAGGGTCTGGCTGGCGATGATCGCACCGGCGAAGAACATGCTGAGGCCGAGGACGACCCACGAGAGCCGGCTCGTGGCGACGTACAGCATGACGAGGAAGAGCCCGAAGTAGAGCAGGGCGGTTCCGAGGTCGCGCTGGAACACGATGACGGCCATCGACAGCGCCCAGACGACGAGCAGCGGCCCGAGGTCGCGCCCGCGCGGGAACCGCATGCCGAGGAACGTGCGACCCACCATCGAGAGCGAGTCGCGGTTGCGCACGAGGTACCCCGCGAAGAACACGGCGAGGGCGATCTTCGCGATCTCGCCCGGCTGGAACGTGACGAGGTCGCCGATCCCGACCCACACGCGTGCGCCGCCACGGGTCTGGCCGAGGCCCGGAACGAGCGGCAGCAGCAGGAGGACGATCGCGATGAGTCCCGAGAGGTAGGTGTACCGGAACAGCGTGCGGTGGTTGCGGATCAGCAGGATCGTCGCGATCGCCGAGATGATCGCGATCGCGCTCCACACGATCTGGCGCACGGCCGCGCTGTCCCACCCGGCGTCGCCGTAGGCGATGTCGATGCGGTAGATCATCGCGATGCCGAGCCCGTTCAGCACGGTGGCGACGGGAAGGAGGAAGGGGTCGGCGTCGCGTGCGACGAAGCGCATGGCGACGTGCAGCCCGAACACGAGCACCGACAGGCCGGCGCCGAGCAGCACGAGCTGCGTGTCGATCCGCCCGAGCGCGCCGAGCTGCACGAGCACGATCGCGCCGGCGTTGATGATGCACGCGACGATGAGCAGGCCGAGCTCGAGGTTCCGCAGCTTCTGCGGCATGCGGATGCGGCGGACGCTCCCCGTCGCGGGGGCGCGCTCGGGGGCGCGGGCCGCGCCTCGATCAGTCAACGGATTCCTCCAATCGATCCACGATGCGCATCGCCTCCTCGAGCGTGCCCGCCGTGATCGTCTGCTCGACGCGCTGCTGGTCGTACGCCTTCAGGTCGGCGATGTCGACCGGTGTCTCCGAGTGGAGGCGGTGCAGCGAGATCGGTCCGAGGTCCTGCTGGATGCCCTGGTAGATCGCGACCCTGCCGTTGTACTCGCCGACGTAGTACCGCGTCTGCGTCCATTGGTAGCCGAGTGCCGTCACGGTCACGATCGCGCCGATGAGCAGGGCGATCCAGACGCCCCACATGATCCGTCGGCGTCGACGTCGGCGCTCGTCCTCTTCGATGAGCTCGTCGAAGAACTCCTCGGAGTCCGGCTCGAAGTGCGTCTCCTGCACGGGGTGCGGCCGGAACGGGGTGAGGCGGATGCCCGGGCGCCGTGCCGGCTCGGGCGCCGTGCCGAACGCCAGGGGTGCGGCGGCGGAGCCGACGATCAGGGGCGGCGTGTCGGGTGCGGGCGGATCGCCGATGTCGACGACGACCACGGTCACGTTGTCGGGGGCTCCGCCGTCGAGGGAGGCCTTCACGAGACGGTCGGCGACCTGCTTCGCGCCGGCGTCCGTCGCGAGCATCTCGTGGATGTCGTCGAACGAGACCACGCCCGAGAGGCCGTCGGAGCACAGCATCCACCGATCGCCCGGGTGGGTGTCGATGACCATGGTGTCGATCTCGGGGGATGCCTCGACGTCGCCGAGCACGCGCATGAGCACCGACCGGCGGGGATGGACCATGGCCTCCTCGGCCGTGATGCGCCCCGCATCGACGAGCCGCTGCACGAACGTGTGGTCGGTGGAGACCTGGCTCAGCTCGCCCGAGCGGAGGAGGTAGACCCTTGAATCGCCGATGTGCGCGATGACGACGCGATCCTGCTGCACGAGCATGGCACTCGTCGTGGTGCCCATGCCGGTGAGCTCCGAATGCTCCGCGACCGTCTCCTCGAGGTTCCGGTTCGCCGAGAGCAGCGCGGACTCGAGCGCCGCGGCGGCATCCGCCGACGAGTCGTAGTCGGCGTCGGCGTCGGCGATGCGCCGGGTCGCGATCGCGCTCGCGACGTCGCCGCCCGCGTGCCCGCCCATGCCGTCGGCGACGAGGAAGAGCCGGCGTCCGGCATAGCCGGAGTCCTGGTTGCTCGCGCGGACCCGACCGACGTGCGAGACCGCCGCGCTCGCCTTGACGCTCGCCATCGGCTACCGCCGCAGCTCGAACGTCGTCGCTCCGACCTTGACGGTGGCTCCGAGCGGGATGGGCGTCGGCACGGTGACTCGGGAGCCGTTGAGGAACGTGCCGTTGGTGGAGTCGAGGTCCTGGATCATCCAGCGGCCGTTCCACAGCATCAGGCGCGCGTGGTGGGTCGACGTGTAGTCGTCGCGGATGATGATCGCCGAGTCGCTCGAGCGGCCGATCGTGATCTCGTCGCGTCCGAGCGGGAATTCCGCGCCCGACTTCGCCCCCGAGGTGATGACGAGCCGAGAGGCGTTCTCGACGGTGGCGTCGCCGCCGCCCGCGGAGGGCGTCGGAGCCGGCTTCGAGACCGCGGCGGTCGGGGCGGTGGCGCTCGCGGCGGGGGCGGACCCGGCCGATGCGGCCGCGACATCCGGCTGCAGCTTGCGGACGCGCTGGCCGAACAGGTCGCTGCGCAGCGCGTAGACGATGGCGAACACGAACACCCACAGCAGCAGCAGGAAGCCGAGCTGCAGGACGAGCAGCGTGAGTTCACTCATCGGTCGGGCCCCCAGAATCCGCCGTCGTCGCGGCGCTCGGAAGCCGGGTCGACGCGGCGCGCGGACGCGGTGTCGGTGGGGTCGGCTTGGGCGAGCACCCGGAACACGATACGCGAGCGGCCGATCGTGATGACCGAGTCCGGCTCGAGCACGGACTCGGTGACGGGCCGGCCGTCGAGCTGCGTGCCGTTCGTGGAGCCCAGGTCGCGCACGCGCGCCCGCTGGCCGTCCCACTGGACCTCGGCGTGGCGACGCGACGCGCCGGAGTCGTCGAGGGTGAGATCGGCCTCGCTGCCGCGGCCGATGACCGTGCGACCCTTCAGGATGGGATGCCGCCGGCCGTCGACGTCGAGCACGGGCGTCCAGGCGACGCGGCCCTTCACGTTCTGCGACTCGACCGCCACCATGCCCTCGGAGAGGCTCGGGTCGGCGTGCAGCACGATCGTGATGCCACCCGCGAACTGGAACCGCTGGCCCGCCGCGTGCTTCTGGACGAGGTCGGTGAGCTCGTCGATGAGCGCCGGACCGAGCGAGTCCATGCGCTGGTGGTCGGCGGGGGACATCCGCACGATGAAGCGGTTCGGCACCAGGACCCGGTCGCGTGAGACGACGGCGGCCTTCGTGTCGATCTCGCGCTTCAGCGCCGCGGTGATCTCGACGGGCTGCAGCCCCGAGCGGAAGGTCTTCGCGAACGCGCCGTTGACCGCGCGCTCGAGACCCTTCTCGAAGTTGTCCAGTAGGCCCACAGGTCTCCCGTCCGGTGCGTTTTCGACTCACATGCTAACCGCAGCCCGTGCGAACCCGCCGGGCCGCGGGCGGAACGATGCGGTTCCGAGAGCTTCGACTCAGTCGAAGGCCGCGGCCTGGTCCTCCTCGTCGAACTCGAGCGAGAGGGTCGGGATCGACGCGGTGAGCAGCGTGCCGTCCGCGCGGCGCGCGCCGCGGACGTTGTGCATCGTCGGAGCGCCGACGCGTCGTGCTCCGTGCCCGTCCAGGCGCACCGTGGTGGGCGTGTCGGCGGTCACGACGACCTCCTCCCCGCGCACCTCGAGCAGCATCGAGGCATCCGGCCCGCCCGTCTCGAGCTGGAACCGGATGGCCTCCTCGGTCAGGTCGACCCGGACGCGCGCGCCGCGGATCGTGAGCCGGAACGACAGGCGGTCCCATCCATCGGGGAGCCGCGGATCGAAGGTGAACCGGCCGTTGTGGTCGCGGAAGCCGCCGAAACCGGACACGAGTCCCGCCCAGACGCCTCCCGTGGAGGCCACGTGCACGCCGTCCGCAGCGTTGTGGTGCAGGTCGGCGAGGTCGACGAAGAGCGCCGAGCGGAAGTAGCGCAGCGCCAGCTCGTGGTACCCGACCTCGGACGCGATGATCGACTGCACCACCGCCGACAGCGTCGAGTCGCCCGTCGTCAGCGGGTCGTAGTACTCGAAGTCGGCGAGCTTCTCCTCGGTCGTGAAGCGGTCTCCCTGCAGGTAGAGGGCGAGCACGACATCGGCCTGCTTCAGCACCTGGAACCGGTAGATCACGAGCGGGTGGTAGTGCAGCAGGAGGGGGAGCCGGTTGTCGGGCGTGTGCTCGAGGTCCCACAGCTCCTTCTCGAGGAACGCCGCGTCCTGGGGATGCACGCCGAGCATCTCGTCGAACGGGATGTGCATGTACGCCGCCGCGCGGCGCCATCCGGCGACCTCGGCCGGCGTGACCCCGAGCCGTTCGACCAGTCGCTTGTGCGCGTGCGGGTCGTGCACCTGCAGGTTGTCGACGGCGCCCGCCGCCGCCGCGAGGTTCGCCCTCGCCATCACGTTCGTGTAGAGGTTGTCGTTCACGACGGTCGTGTACTCGTCGGGCCCGGTGACGCCGTGGATGTGGAACACGTCATCGGTGTTCGTGCGCCAGAAGCCCAGGTCTTCCCACATGCGCGCCGTCTCGACCAGGATGTCGATCGCACCGCGCGCGAGGAAGTCCTCGTCGCCGGTCGCGGCCACGTACTGGCAGAGCGCATAGGAGATGTCGGCGTCGATGTGGTACTGCGCCGTTCCCGCGGCGTAGTAGGCGCTCGATTCGAGCCCGTTGATCGTGCGCCACGGGAAGAGGGCCCCGTGCTGGTTCATCTCGAGCGCGCGGGCGCGGGCGGGCTCGAGCATCCGCTGCCGGAAGCGCAGCACGTTGCGCGCCACGATCGGCGCGGTGTAGCTGAGGAACGGCATGACGTAGATCTCGGAGTCCCAGAAGTAGTGTCCGCCGTACCCCGACCCGGAGACGCCCTTGGCGGCGACGCCGCCGCCGTCGGTGCGGGCCGTCGCCTGCACGAGCTGGAACAGGTTCCAGCGCGTCGCCTGCTGCAGCTCCGGCTGGCCCGCGATCTCGACGTCGGAACGGGCCCAGAAGTCCTCCAGCCACGAGCGCTGCTGCGCGAACAGTTCCGCGACGCCGATCTCGGCGCCGCGGTCGAGCGTGCGCTCGCAGCGGTCGGCGAGTTCGCGAGCCGGCACCTTCCGGGCCGTGTGGTAGCTGATCAGCTTCGTGAGGCGGATGGGCACGCCCTTCCGCGCCCGGACCCGGTAGATGTGCTTCGCGAGGTCGTCGCCGATCGAGCCGCTCTCGCTGAACTCGTTGTCGGTCACGATCGAGTGCTGCGCGCCGACCGCGATCGCCATCTTCGAGTTCGTCGTCTGGTAGCCGAGGACGTATCGGCCGTCATCCGTCTTCTTCTGCACGCGCGGCTGGAGCACGCGCTCGGTGAAGGTCTCGGCCTTGCGCGGGTCGAACGCTCCGGGCGACTCGGTGACGCCGCTCCGGTACTCGTCGCGGCCGTCCTGGCGATTGAGCATCTGGCTCGAGATCGTGACCGCGGCATCCGCATCGAGCAGTTCGACCTCGTAGTCGATGACGCCGAGGTGGCGGTCGGTGAAGCTCACCATGCGCCGGCTCGTGATGAGCACGCGCTTGCCCGACGGGGTCCGCCACTCGATCCGCCGGCTCAGCACCCCGAGCCGGAAGTCGAGCCGGCGCTCGTACCCCATGATCTCGGCCTCGGTGATGACGAGCGGCTCGTCGTCGACGTAGAGGCGGATGACCTTGGCATCCGGCGCGTTCACGATGGTCTGGCCCACCCGTGCGAACCCGAACGCCTCCTCCGCGTGGCGGATCGGCCAGGTCTCGTGGAAGCCGTTGATGAAGGTGCCGTGCACGTGCCCGTCGCGGCCCTCCTCGACGTTGCCGCGGAGGCCCAGGTAGCCGTTGCCGACGGCGAAGAGCGTCTCGGTGCGGCCCATGTCGTCGACGCCGAACTCGGTCTCGACGAGGGCCCATTCGTCGATCGGGAAGACCGTGCGGTTCAGGGGATCGGTGTCGGCGAACCTCATGCGCGGTCCTCCTCTTCTGGAGCAGTGGATGCGGCGGCGGTCGGGGTCTGGGGGTCGGCGGCGTCGTTGAGGATGGCGGAGGTCTCGCCCGCTCGGTCGAGCGCCGGGATGAGTTCGTCGAGCTCGTCGACGATCACGTCGGCCCCGAGCTCGGTGAGCGCCTCGCGGCCCACGCCGCGGTCCACGCCGACGACGAGCGCGAACGGTCCGCTGGCGCCGGCCTTCACGCCGGACTCCGCATCCTCGATGACCGCGCACTCCTCGGGCGCCAGCCCCAGGAGCTCGGCCGCGCGCTCGAACATGTCGGGCGCCGGCTTGCCGACGATGCCCTCGCGCGCCGCGACCGCGCCGTCGACGACGACCTCGAAGCGTTCGGCGAGCCCGGCCGCCTCGAGCACGGCGGGCGCGTTCTTCGAGCTCGACACCACCGCGACGTCGCCTCCGGCCCGCTCGATCGCGTCGAGCAGTGCCACGCTCGCGGGGTAGGGCTTCACGCCCTCCTCGGCCAGCGTCGCGTTGAAGGCCTCGTTCTTCCGGTTGCCGAGGCCGTGGACGGTCTCCTCCGTCGGGGCATCCGTCACCTCGCCCTCGGGCAGGCGGATGCCGCGGCTCTCGAGCAGCGACCGGACGCCGTCGTAGCGCGGCTTGCCGTCGATGTAGGCGAAGTAGTCGGCGTCGCCGTACGGCTCGGCGCCGTGCGCCTCGAGGAACGGCGTGAACAGGCGCGCCCACGCGTGCATGTGGACGACCGCCGTGGGCGTCAGCACGCCGTCGAGGTCGAACAGCCAGCCGCGGATGCCGCCGAGATCCACGTCGTGCGGATCGACGGGCGCGTGCGCGTCGCGAGGGTGGGTCACGGGCGATCCTTTCGATCGGGGGCGGGTCGGGCGCCGGTGCCGTGGTGCAAGGGTATGCCCGCGGTCGGCGGCGGCGCGAGGTGGGCCGGTGGTTCCGAGCGGATGCCAAGGGTGCGAGTCGCCCGCTCGGCCCCGCGTTCCCGGCCGGTGCGCGGCCGCAGCCCGCGGCATCCGCCCGATTCTGGCGCGCCGATCACCTGTGTTAGTCTCGGTTGGCTGGTTCGCACCTCGTGCGGAGCGGTATGCGCAAGTGGCGGAATAGGCAGACGCGCACGGTTCAGGTCCGTGTGCCCGTGAGGGCGTGGGGGTTCAACTCCCCCCTTGCGCACCAACCACAGGACGGCTCGATCTCATATGGGACCGGGCCGTTCTCGCGTCAGGCGGCCGGTCGCTCGTGGATGGCCGTGCCGAAGCTCGCGCCGTTGAGCTCGAGGTACGCGTGCCGCTCCGTGACCGACAGCGTCATCGCGTTCCGGCGTTCCAGCGCCGTCGTGACGTCGTCGACGAATCCGGGGTCGAAGCTGACGAGCGGGATCTCCTCGGCGCGATGGATCCGCTTGCCCGCCCAGGCCGCGGCGACCTTGGCCGGGTCGCGGTGCGTGTAGACGGCCGCCCGGTCGGCGTGCTTGGCGCCGAAGTGCAGGCGTTCGGCATCGGGGGCCCCGACCTCGATCCACGCGGTGACCCGTCCGGTGAGGTCGCGCACGAGCACGGCGGGTTCATCGGTCGCCGAGATCCCCTCGCTGAATTCGATGCCCTCCTCGTACTCGAGGCAGTAGGCGAGCAGGCGGGTCACCATGAACGCGTCCGTCTCGGAGGGATGCCGCGCGACGCGGAGCGTCAGGCTCTCGTAGATGCCGCGGTCGACGTCGGCGAGCTGCACGTCGAACGTGTGGATCGTCGCACCGAGGGCCATGGTCCCCGAGCCTACGGGCACTAGGCTGCGGGGCATGCGCCCGGTCCTCCGCCTGTTCGTCCTGCCGGCGCTCGGGGCGATCGCGGTGCTCGCCGTGGTCGGTCGGGTGGCGCGGCTCGCGGGCGGCGACGACCCCCGCGAGGATCGCGCGGTGCGCGCGCTGCAGGCCGCGTTCGGCCACGGGCCCGATGGCGGCGGCGGCGACGGCGACGGCGCGGACGTCGACCCGCCGGAGCCACGTGAGCTGCTCGATCGGGTCACCGCGCCGCTCTCGTGGTACTCGGGCGTGCCGCAGACGATCGCGAACGGTGCGGCGTGGTGCGCGGCGACCTGGGTGCTGACGCGTGACGGCCGCTCCGCGATCGCCCCGGGCGTGGCGCTCGCGCTCGAGACCGCCTGCTTCGTCGCGTCGGGCGCGCTCGTCGGACGGCCGCGGCCGCAGCGCGTCTGGCGACCCGAGCAGCCGCACGCGACGTCGTCGTTCCCGTCGGGGCACACGGCGGCCGCGGTGGCCCTCCATACCACCCTGGCCGACCTGCTCGACGCCCGCGGCGTCCGGGGCGCGCGGGCCCTCGGCCCCGTGCTCCGGTACGGGATTCCCGGCGCCATCGCCTTCTCGAGGATCTACCGCGGGCAGCACCACATCTCCGACACGGTCGCGGGCGTCGTGCTCGGCCGGTGGAGTGCCGGAGTCGTGCGTCGGGAGCTGCTCTGAAGTCCCGGTCAGGCCATCGGCCCGACCGTGATGCGATCGATATCCGCGCGACCTACCCTGTTGACATGGCACCCGTTCCGCGGCGCACGGCCGCTCGATCCGCGATCATATCGACGTCCCGCCGGAGGGTGCGCGGCGGGCTCGCGGTGACCGTCGTCGCCGCGCTGACGGTCGCGCTGAGCGCGTGCACGTTCGGCGGGGAGGACGTCGACTCCGGCCCGATCGACGGCGGCGACTTCGCCGACGACGGCTGCACGAGCGTCGTCGTCGCGACCTCGTCGGAGAAGGTGAACATGCTGGACGCCCTGGCCGCCGCATTCAAGGAGTCGCCGGAGCACGCCGGTCTCGACGAGTGCGCGACGGTCCGGCCCGTCAACGTGTCGTCGGGCGACGCCACGCGCTTCCTCACCGCGGGCGGCGACTGGCCCGACGAGGACGCTCGACGCTGGCCGACCCTCTGGTCGCCCGCCTCCACCGTGTGGACGGAGCGGGTCGCGGCCGCGGCATCCGCTTCGCTCGTGGGTGAACCCGTGTCGTTCACCCACACGCCGATCATCTTCGCCATGCCCGAGACGATGGCGAAGGCCCTCGGCTGGCCCGACGCCGAGATCGGCATCTCCGACTTCGAAGGGCTGTGCGCCGACCCCGCCGGGTGGAGCAGCGCCGGCAAGCCGATCTGGGGCTCGTTCAAGATCTCGAAGACCAACCCGAACACGTCGACCACGGGCCTGTCGGCGATCCTGATGCAGTCGTACGAGGCATCCGGCAAGACGTCCGACCTCACGGCGGCGGATGTCGCGGGCGCCGAGGAGTTCTCGCGGGTGTTCGAGGAGTGCGTCATCCACTACGGGGACACGACCGGCAAGGTGCTCACGACGCTGTACGACGAGACGCAGAACGGCGCGGGCGGCTCCGGCTACGTCTCGGCGGTGGCGCTCGAGGAGACCTCGATGCTCAACTACAACCAGGGCAACCCCGACTCGCACACCGTGCAGCCCGGCGAGACCCTGACGCCGCCGAAGGAGAAGCTCGTCGCCATCTACCCGTCCGGCGGGTCGATGTGGTCCGACAACCCCATCACCGTGCTCGGCGCCGACTGGGTGACCGACGTCCAGCGCACGGCGGGGGAGGCCTTCGTCCAGTTCCTCGCCACCGAGCCGGCCCAGCGGATCCTGCCGGAGTACGGGTTCCGGCCGCTCGACGAGTCGGTGCCGCTCGGCGAGCTGTTCACCGAGCAGTACGGCGTGGACCCCGCCGGCCCGGCCATCACGCTGCCCCGTCCGGGCGTCGACGTCGTGTCGGCGGCGCTCGACCAGTGGACGCAGATCCGGAAGCCCTCGTCGGTGCTCGAGCTCATCGACGTCTCCGGTTCGATGGACGATCCGATCGGCGACGGGCGGTCGAAGCTCGACGGCGCGATCGAGGGCGCCCAGGCGACGCTCGGCCACTTCCGCGGCACCGACGAGGTCGGCATGTGGGCGTTCACCACCGACGTGGACTCGACGGCGGGCGAGAACCTGATCGTGCTGCGGGACGTCGAGGCGCTCGGGTCCGACCGCGAGACGTTGAGCGCGTCGATCGACGACCTGCGCTACGCGAACCGCGAGGGCACGCCCCTGTACGACGCGATCGCCGTCGCCTATGACGAGATGGTCGCGCGCGCCGAGCCCGGCCGCATCAACGCGATCGTCGTGCTCTCCGACGGACAGGACACCGATTCGTCGATCTCGATCGACTCGCTGATCGCGAAGATCGGCGGATCCTCACGCGAGGGCGGCGACGCGGCCCCGGTGCGCATCTTCCCGATCGCGTACGGCGAGGGCGCCGACACCGGCTCGCTGCAGCGGATCGCCGAGGCGACCGGCGGCCAGTGGTTCGACGCGTCGGATGCCGCGAAGATCGACCTCGTGTTCGCCTCGGTCATCAACAACTTCTAGGGGCAACGGATGGGTGCCCGGTACTTCGCCGCAGCTGACGGATACGTCGACGACGCATCCGAGGCGCTGCAGACCTCACCGGTCTACGTCTCGGCCGAGGTCGGCGGTGCGTCCGCCCTGCAGGACGCGCTGACGGCGCAGGTCGGCGGCGACTCGATCGGCATCGCCGTGTTCTCGGACAACGCCGCGCTCGAGGCATCCGGCCCCGAGATCGTCACCCAGTTGGCCGAGACGACCGGCTACGACACGATCATCGTCGCCGTCGGCGACGACCTCTCGGCAGGGTCGCGCGTGCTCGACGCGGGCGAGGCGATGCAGATCGCCAACCAGGCGGAGGCCGGCACCGACGGCATCGACGCCGCGCTCGCCGAGACGGTGCAGGGCGTGCAGGCCGCCGACGAGCCGGCGCCCCTGGTCGGCGGCGGCGACGCGGGCGCCGGCGGACTCGGCCTCGGGATCGTGATCGGCGCGGCCGCCCTCGTGGCCGTCGGCGGCGCCGTGTTCGGGGTGATCCGCGCCCGGCGCCGTCGGGACCGCGCCGCCGCCGACGCGAAGCTCCCCGACCCCGTCCGCAGGCACGTGGCGACCCTGCGGTCACTGGCCGCCGAGTACGCGCAGGTGGGTGCGCGCGGCAACGCCGCGGCCGCGACGACCGCGAACGACACCATGAGGATCGCCGAGAACGTCGAGGAGCTGTTCATCCGGCTCGACCGCGCGGGCGGCGGGCAGCGCGGGATCGCCGCCATCGAGTACGACGCCACGCTCCGGAAGCTCACCGCGGCGCTCGATCGCGACTACCTGCTCGACATCCTCACGCACCCGCACCTCTGGGACGACCCCGACCAGCGCGTCGCGGAGGTGCGCGACGCGGTCGTCGCCGTCTCGGACGAGCTGGTGCAGAACATCAGGCAGGTCAACGCCAGGCGCGGGCTGCACTTCCAGGTGTCGCTCGACGGCCTCATCGGCGGCCGCAAGGAGCTGCAGGAGTGGGAGCGCGCCTTCGAGCGCGCCTCGGGGGATCGGCCGCCGGCCGCCGATGCCGGCCCCGGTGCCCCGCCGCGCCCGGGCAGCTGAATCGAACGCCGGAACGGCTGGGCGCGGGAGTGCGGTCAACGACGGGGTCGCGGGTCCTGTAGGCTCGTCCAGCCGGTCGAGGGATCGGCCCCCGGAGCGGCGGAGCCGCCCACGCGGATGTAGCGCAGTTGGTAGCGCGTCACCTTGCCAAGGTGAAGGTCGCGGGTTCGAACCCCGTCATCCGCTCCACATCCCGGCCCCTCGCTCGGCGTCGTCCGCGACCACCGGAAGCGTTCGTCGTCGGTGACCCGTCTAGTCTGGGCGGATCGGCTCGCACGCCGATGGGGAGCGAGGTGCGCATGGGACGGATCCGCCGAACGGCCGGCATCGGACTGCTCGCCGTGGCGAGCCTCGGCCTGGCCGCGTGCTCGGAACCGGTGGCCCCGCAGGCCTCCGACCCCGCGACCTCCGCCGCCGACCTGGCCGAGGCCGCCGCGTACTGCGAGGAGCAGGGGGGCGAGGTGCAGCAGCGCCAACCCGCCTGGCAGACGAACCTCGACGAAGACGAGTGGGTGTCCCTCGGCGACCCGATCGCGGTCTGCCGATTCCAGACCCTCGAGGACGACGCCGACTCGCGGATCTACGTCGACCTCGTGACGATCACCTCCGACGAGCCGACGCTCGCCGCCCTCGCCTACCTGTCGCGCACCGAGATCCCCGACGACCCGCCCGGGAACCCGGCATCCGCGCTCTGCGCGTCGCTCGGCGGCACCAGCAGCTTCGGCTCGGGTGCCGCGGGTGGCGGACTCACGGCGGCCGATGACCCCGACGACCCGGTCGTCTCCCCGTGCACCTTCGCCGACGGCTCGTTCATCGACGAATGGGGCATCGCGTACTACGCGGAGGGCACGGTGCGCGGGATCGACCTCTCCGGCGTGTTCAGCTTCGACCGTTCGACGCTTCCCGAGGTGTTCTGAGCCGTCGGTGCTGGGTGCTCGGGCTACGACGGATGCCCGGGTCCAACGACCCGGGATCGCGGGTCGGGATCGGCTTGGCTGGAGGGGTCCGGCGGGAACGCGGTCGGACCCCGGCTGAGGAGGTGACGCCGATGATGTGGGACTACGGCTTCGGCGGATGGTGGATGTGGTTTCCCGGGCTCCTGTTCGGTGCGGTCGTCATCGGCGGCGTCGTGGTGCTCATCGTGCTGCTCGTGCGATTCGCCTCGGGCCACGGTGGAGCCGGTCCGACGACCGATACCGGAACCGTGGGCGGGACGCCCCCCGACCGGGCGATGCAGATCCTCGAGGAACGGTTCGCGCGCGGCGAGATCACGGCCGACGAGTTCCGCGCGTCGGCGGCGACGCTCCGTGACGCTCGCCGCGGCGGGCCTCACGGCTGACGCGACCGGCGCCGCTCGATCGACCTCCGCGAACGACCGCGCTGCGGATGACGCCGCACGACGTTCGCGTCGCGGCCGGCTCCGGCGCCGCTGACCGAACCGTCGACCGCGCGGTGCGGGCATCGACCCGCCGATCTCAGTCCTTCGCGTCGAGGCGGAGCGTCACGCCGCGGACTTCATCGCCCAGCACGGTCGCCATCACGTGCTCCGCGTGGTTGGGGCCGTACTTGCGCGCGTACTCGGCGTCGAGCGCCTCATGCAGCCCCGCATCATCCGCAGGGACGTCGACGAACGCCACGTCGCGGATGACGCCGGCCGACTTGATCCGGCCGATGCCGGCCTCCCGCGCCCGTCGGTACCATCCGTTCTGGGGCCCGTAGGCGGATCGGATGAACAGTTCGTCGCCGACCCGCACGACCCACACGGTCGTGAACGGGCGCAGCGACCCGTCGTCGCGCACCGGCGCGACCTCGAGCTGGTCGGCCTCGCCCACGCGGTCGAGTTGGTCGTCGGTCCAGCCGTGCATCTTGGGTCCTCATCTCAGTCGGAGCAGCGGAGCTCACACGAGCGTCGGCTCCTCGCCGAGGGGCTCGATGAGCGATGGGTCGTGCGGGTCGATCCTGCGGTGGTTGTTCACGCGCGGATCGACCTCGTACTCGGTGATCGTCGGTGCCACGCGATCGGACTGCGCGATCAGGAAGTCGACCATGGCCGACGCCTCGGCAGGGGAGAGCTTCTCGGGATCGAGGTAGTGGTCGATCGCATCGAACGGGAGGTACACCGGCATCCGATCGTGCACCTCACCCGAGGCGTCGCGCGCCTCGCGGGTGATGATCGAGGTCGAGACCTCCCACGTGCCGTCGTCGAGCTTGCGCGCCGTGGAGATGCCCGCCGCCGCGAGCAGTCCGTCGGGGCCGTGCAGGTAGTGGGCGCGCTTCTTGCCCGGTTCGCCCGTCCACTCGAAGTAGCCGCGCATCGGCACCACGCACCGACCCGAGGCGAAGGCCCCCTTCCACAGGCCGTTCGTGGCCACGGTCTCGATGCGGCTGTTGAACTGCGGCCGCTTCGAGTCCTTCATGAACGCGGGATGGAAGTCCCACCGAGCCGGTTCGAGCCGACGGACGAACTCGCCCGTATCGGTGCGGGCGCGCTCGCGCACGATCGGCACCGTATCGGTCGGCGCGAGGCTGTAGGACGGCCGCCAGTCGGCGAAGTCGTTCTCGGCGTCGAAGACCGCGGTGAGGTCGTCGGCCTGCTGCGAGACCACGAATCGTCCGCACATGTGGATCCTCCGATCCCGTCGGATCGAGCCTACGTGCGACCGCCGACGGCGTGAACCCGCGCCCGGATCGGATCCCGTCCGGAACGGAATCCGGAAAACGCATCCTGTTGCAAATGCGTTCGCATCGGTAGCGTGAAGGCAGAGATCGGCCCGTCCGGGCCGGCGGACCGCACGACGACGTGCGGTCCGTCCGTCGGAGGGCGTCGATCGGGCATGTGAAGCACGTTCGTGAAGCGAAGAGAGAGGGCACCACCGATGAGATCCTCACCCACACCCGTGCCGTGGCGCAGACGCGCGCTCGCGGCATCCGGAGCACTGCTGCTCGGGGCGTCGCTGATGACGGCCACCGCGGCGGTCGCCGGAGACGACCCGCGCGAGGGCCTCGGCGGCGGCCTCGAGAACGCCGAGATCGCCGCGAGCGGTGTCGAGCTGCTCGAGAGCCTGCCGCTCCCGGCCGGATTCGTCATCAACTCCGACCTCGCGTTCACGGGCGACAAGGCCGTCGTCGGCAGCTTCTCCGGCTTCCAGGTCTTCGACATCTCCGACCCGGCCGCTCCCGTGCTCGAGACGGCGTTCGTGTGCCCCGGCGGCCAGGGCGACGTGTCGATCCACGGCGACCTGCTGTTCATGTCGGTCGAGGCGACGAACGGTCGCATCGACTGCGGCACGCAGGGCGCCCCGGGCGGGGTGAACCTCGAACGGTTCCGCGGCGTCCGCATCTTCGACATCAGCGACCTCTCGAACCCGGTGCAGCTGCCGGGCGTGCAGACCTGTCGCGGCTCGCACACGCACTCCATCGTGACCGACCCGGATGACGCGGAGAACGTGTACATCTACAACTCGGGCACCTCGAGCGTGCGTTCGTCGCTCGAGCTCGCAGGCTGCGAGAATGCGGCGCTCACGACCGACCCGGTCACCGAGGGCAACCCGACGCAGTGGCGCATCGACGTCATCAAGGTGCCGCTCGCGGCGCCCGAGACGGCGGCGATCGTCAGCCAGCCCCGCATCTTCACCGATGTCGAGACCGGCGCGTACAACGGCCTGCAGAACACGCTTCCGAACACGGAACTGCACCCGAGCGGGAGCTTCTACAGCCCGACCCCCAACACCAACACCTGCCACGACGTCACGGCGTTCCCCGAGATCGGGCTCCTCGCCGGAGCCTGCCAGGGCAACGGCATCCTCGTCGACATCAGCGACCCGGTGAACCCGGTGCGCATCGACGCGGTGGCCGACCCGAACTTCTCGTACTGGCACTCGGCGACGTTCAGCAACGACGGCAGCAAAGTGATCTTCACCGACGAGTGGGGCGGCGGCACCGGTGCACGATGCCTCGACACGCACCTGCCGGAGTGGGGCGCCAACGCGTTGTTCGACATCGTCGACGGCAAGCTCGAGTTCGCGAGCTACTACAAGCTCCCGGCGGCGCAGACCGCTGCCGAGAACTGCGTGGCGCACAACGGCTCGATCGTGCCGGTTCCGGGTCGCGACATCATGGTGCAGGCGTGGTACCAGGGCGGTGTGTCGATCATCGACTTCACCGACACGGCGAACCCGGTCGAGATCGCGTACCTCGACCGCGGCCCGATCAACCCGAACCAGCTCGTCCTCGGCGGGTACTGGTCGACCTACTGGTACAACGGCAACGTCCTGGGCAGCGAGATCGCGCGCGGCTTCGACAGCCTCGCGCTCTCCGAGACCGACATGATGTCGGCCAACGAGATCGCCGCCGCCGGTGAGATCCAGCTCGACGTGTTCAACGCGCAGACGCAGTCCATGCTCGTCCACGCGCCGAGCTTCGCCGTCGCCGGGTCGTACGTCGACCAGGCCGAGCGTTCCGGCGACCTGAGCGCCAAGCAGCTCGCACAGGTGCGCAAGCACCTCGCCGAGGCCGAGGCGCTCGAGGCCGGCGGATCGAGCAACAGGGCAGTGATCGCACAGCTCGACAACGCCATCAAGAAGTCGGGCGCCGCGTCCGACTCGGCCGTCGTCGAGGCGATCGCCGCCCTGAAGGCGACGTTCAGCTGATCCCCTCGGTGGGGAGGCCGCCCGGCCTCCCCACCGCCGGACGATGAGGCCCGGTGCTCCGAGGAGCACCGGGCCTCATCAGGTTCCGGTGACGGCGATCAGGACGCCAGCTCGGCGAGCATCCCCTGCATCCGGGCGATCTCGATGGACTGATCGCCCTCCACGTCGGCGGCGAAGCGCGCCACCGAGATCTCGTTGCCGCCGCCGGCCGACCGCAGGTCCGCGACCATCTCGAGGGCCCCCGCGTGGTGCTGGATCATGAACTCCAGGAAGAGCCGCTCGAACTCCTCGCCGTCGGCCGCCTCGAGCTGCTCGAGCTGCTCGTCGGTCAGCATGCCGGGCATCAGCTCGCCGCCGTGGGCATGGTCGCCCTGCAGCGGGGTCCCGCGGTCCCGCAGCCATCCGGCCATGTAGTCGATCTCGTCCGACTGGCTCACGCGCATGCGCTCCGCCATGAGCCGGAGATCACGATCGTCGGTGCGGTCGTCGACCCATTCGGCCATCGTCACGGCCTGGTCGTGGTGCAGGATCATCATCTGCATGAACTCGACGTCGGCCTCGGTGTGCTCCGGGGGTGCGATCTCGCCGGCCTCCTCGGGGGAGAGCGTGCGGTTCTCCTCGCCCGGCGCGCCGAGCTGGACCACGGGGCCGGTCGCCGCGGGAGCGTCGTCTCCCGCGGTGCACGCGGTCAGGCCGAGTGCGAGCAGGAGTGCCGCTGCGACCCCGAGGGGTCGAGCCGATGCCGTCATCCGATGAACCTCATCCACGTCGAAGGGAACGTCATGCGTGCGGTCGGGTCTCCCGCTACGCCGCAGGTCACGTCAGGCTAACCCGGATCCCGGGCGGACGCGACCGCCGAGCCCGTGGCATCCGCCCGCCGTCACGCGGCAGGGTGCAGGATGGCCGCATGGCCATCGGACTGCGCACCGACGTGCTGCGCCCGGCCGACACGGATCGCGCGGAGCGCGTCACCTACGTCGAGCTGTTCTTCGACCTCGTCTTCGTCCTCGGGCTGAACCAGCTCGCGTCCTACCTGGCGGACAACCAGACGCCGCTCGGCGCGTTCGAGGGCGTCATCATGGTGTGCGCGTTGTGGTGGGTGTGGGTCTCGACGACCTGGGTGACGAACTGGCTCGACCCGGTGAAGCTGCCCGTGCGGCTCGCGGTTCTCGCGCTCGCGTTCACGGCCTTCGTGATGAGCGTCGCGATCGGGGAGGCGTTCGGCGACCGCGCGTGGGCGTTCGCACTGGCCTACGTGGTGCTGAAGCTCGGCAGGGCCGGCTTCATGGTCTGGGCGACCCGGAGGCACGACGCACGCGTCGCCCACGACTTCGGCAACGTCCTGATCTGGGCGATCGCCGCCTCCGTGCTCTGGATCGCCGGCGCCGTGCTGCCCCTCTCGCTGCAGTTGCCGTTCTGGGCGGCCGCGCTCGGCGTCGAGCTCGTCGGCAGCATCCGCGGGTACCCGGTTCCGGGGCGCGGGCGCATGGAGATCGACCGATGGGACGTCTCCGGGGGGCACCTCGCCGAGCGGAGCGCACTGTTCGTGCTCATCGCGCTCGGGGAAGGACTCCTCGTGACCGGGATCGAGTTCGCCGGCGAGGAGGCGAGCGTCGACCGCGTGCTCGCGATGCTCATCGCGTTCGTCGCCGCGGCGGGGTCGTGGTGGATCTACTTCGACCACGGCGAGCGGATCGGCTCCGAGGCGCTGCAGGCCGCCGGGGCGCCCGGGCGGATGGCGCGGACCGCCTACGTCTGGGTCCACCTGCTGATCGTCGCGGGCATCGTGATGTTGAGCGTGGGCGACAAAGAGCTGCTGGCGCATCCCCGCGAGCAGAGCCTGCCGGCCGTCATCACGGTGCTCGGCGGCCCGCTGCTGTTCCTGATCGGCACGCTGCTTTTTCGGCGGGTACTCGAGCGGCGGTGGATGCGGGCGCAGCTCGCCGGTATCGCGGCCCTGCTGCTCGCCGCGATCGCGGCTCCGTGGCTCGATCCGATCGGCACCGGCGCGCTCGCGGCCCTCGTGCTCGTCGCGACGGCGGTCGGTGAGAGCGTCGAGCGGATGCGGCGCCGCGCGCCAGAGGGCGGGTGAGCTGCGGGCTCAGCGCCCGGCGTTGCCGATTCGAGACTTGACCGTTCTGCGTTCTGTATACAAAATACTGAGTGCTGGGATGCGCCCGGCGAAACACGGATGACGGAAGAGGTGGGGCGCGATGCGCCGTGCGAACTCAATGACGAGGCGTCTGCTCGCGATCGGAGCGGTCGGCGCGATGACGGTCGGCCTGGCGGCCTGCAGCGGTGGCGGGGGAGGTTCGGACGAGAACACCGTCGTCTGGTCGACCTGGGGCACGCCCGAGGAGCTGACCCGGTTCGAGGAGTTCAACGAGGAGTTCATGGAGCGCCATCCCGACATCACCGTGGAGCTCCAGCCCGTCGCCAGTTACGGCGACTACCACTCCAAGCTCCTCGCGCAGCTCACGAGCGGCACGGCGCCCGACGTGTTCTACATCGGCGACGACAAGATCGGCCAATTCGTCGACGCCGGCGTGCTCCTCCCGCTCACCGGCCTCATGGAGTCCGACGCGAGCCAGACGCGCCCCGATGACTTCTTCCCGGGACTGTTCGGCGCTGCCGAGACGGACGGCGAGATCTACGCTGCGCCGAACGACTCCAACCCCGACGTGCTCTGGTACGACCGGCAGGCCCTGGAGGCGGCGGGCATCACCGAGGACCCGGCGACGCTCGCGGAGAACGGCGAGTGGACCACGGAGAAGTACCTCGAGATGAACGATGCGCTCTCGGACGCCGGCCTCATCGGATCGATGTTCTGGAACTACTGGGCCACGCACTACAGCTGGATCTCGGCGCAGGGCGGCACCGCCTACGACGAGTCGGGTGCGTTCGTCGGCAACGAGGACCCCGTGACGGTCGCGGCCGTCGAGACCCTCGGCGAGGAGTTCCAGGACGGCACGTTCGTCGTCGCCGACACCATGCCCGAGGGCGCCGGCGCGGACAGCGTCTTCGTGACCCACGAGGCCGGATTCTTCGCCCAGGGCCGCTACACGATCGGCACCGTCTCGAGCGCGGGCGAGCAGGACAGCTACGACATCGTGCGCTGGCCGACTCCCGACGGCCAGCCCGCGCCGACCGGGGTCGCGACGTCGTACCTCGCCATCAACGGCAAGACGGATGCCACCGACGCCGCGTTCACCTTCTGGACCGAGTTCCTCTCGGCCGAGGGCCAGATCTTCCGCCTCTCGGGCGGCGGGAACGCCGTCCCGTCGATCGCCGGCGCCGACGAGGTCGTGCTCGAGGACGGGTACCCGGCCCACGCCCAGACGTTCCTCGACATGCGCGACATCGGCTTCGAGGACTACGCGCCCGAGGCGCGCGTGCCCGGCCTCTCGACGGACATCAGCGACCTGTTCCTGAAGCTCTACGAGGGCAAGTCCGATGCGCAGTCCACCCTCGACGAGGTCGCCGACCTCGTCGAGGAGAAGACGGCGGAGTGAGTCCACCCATGGTGATCACCTCGGGCGGCGCGGCCGGGACCCCGGTCGCGCCGCCCGCGCACCTCGAGCCCGAGGCGGCGGCCGGCCAGGCCGCCGTTCCCGCCGGGCCCCGCCGACACGATCGGGGCGCGCCGCGCCGTGAGGCCGCGTGGCGCCGTCGCGACCGCCGCTGGGGCTACGTCTTCGTCGGTCCGCAGCTGGTCGGCATGGCGCTCTTCGTGCTGCTGCCGTTCGTCGCGAGCCTCGTGCTCGCCTTCGCCTCGTGGGACGGGCTGACCGAACTCGAATGGGTGGGGTTCGAGAACTTCACCTCGCAACTGCAGGACGAGCTGCTGCTGCGCTCGATCGTGAACACGCTGCTCATCGCGCTCATCACGGTGCCCGTCGGACTCGGCCTCGCGGTCGTGGTCGCCGTCGCGCTCGAGAAGCTCCGCACCCGCACGCTCTACCTCATCCTCTTCTTCGCGCCCGTGGTGACGAGCACCGTCGCCGTCGCCATGATCTGGCAGCAGCTCTTCCGCGCCGACGGCGTGCTGAGCGGCGCCATCGCGGGCGTCTTCGGCGTCGCACCTCCCGACTGGCTCGGCGACCCGCGACTCGCGCTCATCGCGGTGTGCATCGTCTCGATCTGGTCGTCGCTCGGCCTGAACGTGATCATCTTCCTGGCCGGCCTGCAGAACATCTCGCCCTCGGTCATCGAAGCGGCGCGCATCGACGGCGCGGGCGCGTGGCGGCTCTTCCGGAGCATCCGCCTGCCGCTGCTCTCGCCGATCGTGTTCTTCTCCTCGATCGTCGCGTTCATCTCGTCGCTGCAGACGTTCGACACGGTCTTCGTGCTCACCGCGAACGCCGGACCGGACAACGCGACGCGCACGATCGTCTACCACATCTACGACCTGGGCTTCGGGCGGTTCGAGTTCGGACCCTCCAGCGCCGCGTCCGTGATCCTGCTGCTGCTCACGCTCGTGATCACGGCGATCCAGTTCGGCGCGCAGAAGAAGTTCGTGCACTACGAGGACGATTCCGCATGACCGCCGCAGACCTCGAGTCGACGCTCGTCGGCCGCCCCGACCTCGAACGCACGACGCGACGCCCGGCGGGAGGGCGAGCACGCCGCTCGATCGGCCGCGTCCTGATCCACGTCGCCCTCGTCGCCGCGGGCCTCGCGATGGTGTTCCCGTTCCTGTGGATGCTGCTGACCTCGTTCAAGACGCTCCCGCAGCTGCTGCAGGACCCGCTGAGCCTCTGGCCCGACCCCTGGACGATCGACAAGTACGTCGACGCATGGAACGCGGTGCCATTCGGCCAGGCGTACGTCAACAGCATCTACATCTGCGTGCTGGCCGTCGTGGGCACGCTGCTCACGGCGTCGATGGCGGGCTACGCGTTCGCGCGCATCCGGTTCCGGGGGAGCCGCATCCTCTTCATCGTCTTCCTCGCGACGCAGATGATCCCGAAGCAGGTCACGCTCATCCCCTTCTACCTGCTCATGGCGGAGTTCGGATGGGTGGACTCGCACCTCTCCCTGATTGTGCCCGCGATGCTCGTGAACCCGTTCGCGGTGTTCCTCATGCGGCAGTTCGTGCTGAGCCTCCCGAAGGAGCTCGAGGAGGCGGCGCTCGTCGACGGCGCCGGTCGCTGGCGCACGTTCTGGAGCATCATCCTCCCGAACCTCAAGCCGGGACTCGGCGCGCTCAGCATCATCGTCGCGCTCGACGTGTGGAACAGCTTCCTGTTCCCGCTCGTGCTGCTGAACTCGCCCGACCTGTTCACCGTGCCGCTCCTGCTCGCGAGCTTCCGCGGCCAGTTCGGTTCGATCGACTACGGCCTCGTGATGGCGGCTTCGGCGCTCGCGACGATCCCCATGCTCGTCGCGTTCGTGATCGGGCAGCGTCGGATCCTCAACAGCATGGCCGCGTCGGGGCTGGGCGGACGATGAGCGCGCAGGCCACGCGTCCGCCGCGGGTAGTGGGGCCGGCGGATGCCGCGGCCGCCGCCGCGCGAGCCGGCGAGCACCTCGACCTGGTCCGGGCGCCGTTCACGCTGCCGCGATCGCGGTTGCTGGTGTTCCGGGACGGCGACCGGTTGCGCGTGCACACCTCGGAGTACGAGCGATCGCTCGAGGAGTGCGTCGTGCTGGACTCGCTCGAGGTCCGCGACGCGGCGGGTGCGCCGCTTCCGGTCACCGGTGTCCTCCCGCATGCGGTCGAGTTCGGCGAGGGGGCCGCGAGCCTCACCTTCGCCGGCACGCACGCGCTGAGCGTCGGGGTCGCCGACGGTCGCGACGCGGTCGTGTCGTGGACGGCTGCCGGGGTCGAGGAGCCGGAGGCGATCATGATCGGCGGGCGGCACGCGGCATCCGTCGTCTTCACCGTCGACGCGCGACGCGGCGTCGAGTTCGCGCGCAGCGGAGGGCACGCCGATCACCTCGCGTCGACGCGTGCGTCCTGGCTCGAGTGGTTCGCGCGGTGCCCCGTGGTCCGAGACGACCTGCAGGGCATGGCCGCGTTCTGCTGGTGGGTGCTCGGCGCCAACATCGTGGAGCTGCCGCAGCTCGGCGATGCGCGCGCCGTCGTGCCGTCGAAGATCGGCTACGTCGGGTTGTGGCAGTGGGACGCGTACTTCATCGCGGTGGGGCTGCGGCACGGTGACCTCGAGCTCGCGCGCGAGCAGCTCGACCTCGCGCTGCGGTTCCCGACCGATGACGGGCAGCTTCCCGATGTCGTGCACGAGCAGGGGGTGCTCGCCTCGAGCGACGACCTCCCGCCCTCCGACCGCGAGAACCTGCGCCGGGCGGGGTCGGCCGTCGCCGACCCGGGCGCTCCGGTGCCGCTCACGAAGCCGCCGCTCGCGGCGTGGGCGCTCGCCAAGGTGCTCGAGGTCGAGCCGACCGCGGGCGAGACGGTCGAGTGGGCGCGACAGATGGTCGACACGATCCGCCGCTCGCAGGACTGGTGGTTCGCCCATTCCGACCTCGACGGCGACGGACTGCCCGAGTACGGCCATCCGTACTCGTCGGGACTCGACGACAGTCCGGTCTTCGACGGACCGCTGCCGACGACGACACCCGACCTGGCCGCCTACCTCATCCGGCAGGACCTCGAGCTCGCCGACCTGGTCGAGCGGCTCGGCGGTGACGGGTCGGCGGCCGCGGGCGCGGCATCCGCTCATCGCGAGCGCGCGGCCCGCACGCTCGATCGGCTGCTGGCACTCCTCTGGGACGGCGGGTCCGGTCGATTCCGCTCGCTCGCGGCAGGCGGCCCGGTCGACAGCGACACCATCGTCGGGCTCATGCCGCTGCTCACCGGCATGCTGCCTCCTGCGGTGGTCGACCGACTCGTCGACGCGATCGAGGATCCCGCGGGCTTCGCGACGGCGTGGCCGATCCCCACGGTGGCCGTCTCCGATCCCGACCACGCGCCGCAGCGCATGTGGCGCGGCCCGGTGTGGGTCAACACCAACGCGCTCGTGGCGGAGGGCCTCGCCTGTTCGGGCCGCCCGGAGCGTGCCCGACGGCTCGCCGAGCGGACCGTCGAGCTCGTGATGCACGCCGGCGGCCCGCACGAGTACTTCGACCCGCGCACGGGCGAGCGCGCCCCGAGCGCCACGACGGCGTTCGGCTGGTCGGCCGCGCTGTTCATCGACCTCGCGGTGGGGCTGACTGACGCCGACCGAGCGTGAGGGACGGAGGACCCGGATGGTGGGCGCGGACGCGCGCGGCTCAGGCGCTGAAGTACGAACTGGAGGCGTTGTCGAGGATCCGGCGCATGCCGTTCATCCAGTTCGCCTTCAGGGCCACGGATGCCGCGGCGACGTCGCCGTCGGCCAGATGCCGGGCGATCTCGGCGTGCTCGGCCGCGACGCGCTCGATCATGACGTCGTTCGGGACGAGGAGCGACTCGTAGCGGTGGAACGCGCCGCGCGTCGCCTCGATGGTGTCGAGCAGTCGACGGTTCGGGCACGCCGAGAGCATGATCGCGTGCCATTCGTCGTCCTTCGACACGACGAGCGCGTGCTCGGCGACCTCCTGGTGGAAGTCTGCCGCGAGTTCGGAGAGCCGGCGTCCGATCGTGCGGAGCTCGTCGCGCGGGCTGAGTTCGAGGGCGAGCGATTCGAGCGCGGCCATCACGGGGGCGAGTTCTTCGAACTCGGTCGCCGAGAGCGGCACGAACCGGAAGCCCTTGCCGTTCTCGCTCGTGATCTGGCCCTCGCTCTCGAGCGCGATGAGCGCTTCGCGGAGCGGCGTGCGGCTGACTCCGAGCTCGGCGGCGAGCTGGACCTCGTTGATGCCCTCGCCGGGGCTGACGAGCCCTGCGCGCATGCGGGCGAGCAGTTCCTCTCGCACCTGCGAACGCAGGTTCTTGCGTTCGATCGCCATCCATCCTCCAGCCGGTCGGCCGACGCCGTAAGCCTAGAGGTTGACCCTCCCCGACTTGCGGCGTAGCGTGTCTGTATACAAAATACAGTGCGCATGACGATCTGACCACCCCCACGGAGAGGACACCACGTGACGAACGCGACGCCGAGGCCCCTTCGCCTCGACGCGCTCGCCTACGGCGGCGACTACAACCCCGACCAGTGGCCTGAGGAGGTCTGGCACGAGGACGTCCGGCTGATGCGCGAGGCCGGGGTCAACCTCGTGAGCCTCCCCGTGTTCTCGTGGCCGCAGCTCGAGGTCTCGCCCGGCGAGTACGACTGGGCGTGGCTCGACCGGGTGATCGAGGTGCTCTGGGCCGGAGGCATCCGCATCGACCTCGCGACGGCCACGGCGACCCCGCCGGCCTGGCTCGTGCGCAGCCACCCCGAGATGCTGCCGTGGGACGCCGACGGGCGCCGTCTCGAATTCGGCTCGCGACAGGCGTACTGCCCGAGCTCGCCCGTCTGGCGCGAGCACGTCGCGCGCATGGCGCGAGCCATGGCCGAGCGGTACGGCGAGCACCCCGCCGTCGTGCTCTGGCACGTCTCGAACGAGTACGGCGACCACGTCGCGCGGTGCTGGTGCCCCGAGTCGGCCGCGCACTTCCGGCGCTGGCTGGAGGAGCACTACCGCGACCTCGACGGGCTCAACGAGGCCTGGGGCGTGAACGTCTGGGGCCAGCGCTACACCGCGTGGGAGCAGGTCGAGCCGCCGCGTCGCGCGACCGGTCCGGTGAACCCCACGCAGCTGCTCGACTTCGAGCGCTTCTCATCCGACGCGCTGCTCGAGCTGTTCCGCATCGAGGTCGACGTGCTCCGCGACGTCACCCCCGACCTTCCGGTCACCACCAACTTCATGAGCCTGTTCCGGGAGCTCGACTACTGGCGGTTCGCCGAGATCGAGGACCTCGTGACCGACGATGCCTACCCCGACCCGGCCGACCCGCACGCGCACGTGCCCGCCGCGCTCAACTACGGGCTCATGCGCTCCCTGAAGGGCGGGCGGCCGTGGCTGCTGCTCGAGCAGGCGGCCAGCGCGGTGAGCTGGCGAGCGGTGAACGTGCCGAAGGCGCCGGGCCGGATGCGCGTCGACAGCCTCCAGGCCATCGCGCACGGGTCCGACGGCGCGATGTTCTTCCAGTGGCGCCAGGCGCGGTACGGGCAGGAGAAGTTCCATTCGGCGATGCTCGGCCACCGCGGGGAGCAGTCACGGACGTTCCGCGAGACGGCGGCGTTCGGCCGCGAGCTCCAGCGGCTCGCTGCGGTGAAGGGTGCGCGCGTGCGCAGCCGCGTCGCGCTCGTCGTCGACTGGGACTCCTGGTGGGGCTCGAGCGCGACGGAGTCGCTGCCCTCCCAGCGCCTCGGCTGGCTCGCCCAGGCGCGCGCCTGGCACGGTGCCCTCCACGCGCTCGGCCACGCGGTCGACGCGGTGCGGGCGAGCGGGCCGTTCGACGGGTACGACCTCGTGCTGGTGCCGAACCTCTACGTGACGGATGACGCGCAGGCGGCCGCGCTCGAGGCGTTCGCCGCCTCCGGCGGCACGGTCGTCGTCGGGCCGTTCTCGGGCGTCGTCGACCCGACCGAGAAGGTCCACCCGGGCGGCGCACCGGGGCCGCTCCGCGGCCTGCTCGGCGTCGAGGTCGACGAGCCGTGGCCCGTGCCCGACGGCGCGGCGGAGCAGGTCGAGCTCGCCGGGGACCGCATCGATGCGCCCGTCTGGACCGAATGGGTCGAGGTCGCAGACGAGGCATCCGTCGTCGCCCGCTACGCGACCGGCGTGCTCGCGGGCCGACCCGCGGTCACCCGCCGCGCGCACGGCGCCGGCGGCGGCTGGTACGTCTCCGCCGTGCTCGCCGACGAGGGCCTCGTCGCGATCATGCGGCGCGTCCTCGACGACGCAGGACTGCCCGCGCGTGCCCGCATCGACCGCGACCTCGAGGCCGTCACGCGCGCCGATGCCGAGACCGACTACACCTTCGTGCTGAACCACGGCGCCCACGAGATCGTCGTCGACGTGCCGGAGGACGCGGAGGACCTGCTGGGTGGCGGCGACCGCACGACCGGGCGCCTCGTGCTCGCCCCGCTCGGCGTCGTCGTGCTGGCCACGCCCCGCGCAGCCGAGCCCCCGTTCATCACCCTGTCCGAGACCACCGACTGAAGGCACCACCAATGAGCGATCCCTTCGTGCATCCGTACATCCCCAACACCGCACCCGACGTGCGCGCCGAGATGCTCGCGGCCGTCGGCGCGGCATCCGTCGAGGAGTTCTACGCCGACGTCCCGGCCGACCTCCGGCTCGGGCGCGCACTCGACCTGCCCGAGCCCCTCGTCGCCGAGCAGGACCTGGTCCGGCACGTCTCGGGGATGCTGGCGCGCAACGTGCCGACCACCGAGCGGCTGAGCTTCCTCGGACAGGGAACGTACGCGCACCACGTGCCCGCCGTCGTCGACGAGGTCATCGGCCGCAGCGAGTTCCTGACCGCCTATGCGGGCGAGCCGTACGAGGACCACGGCCGATTCCAGGCGCTCTGGCAGTACCAGTCGCTCATGGGCGAGCTGCTCGCGATGGACGTCGTGAACGTGCCGACGTACGACGGGTTCCAGGCCACCGGGACCGCCTTGGCCATGGCGGGCCGCATGACCGGTCGCCGCCGCGTGCTCGTCGCGAGCGACGTGCTGCCCGCGAAGCTGTCGAAGGTGCGCGACTACGTGCGCGTGCACCTCGACCTCCAGACGGTGCCGCCCGTCGACGGAACGGCGGATGTCGCCGGCATCGCCGACCGGCTCGGCGAGGACGTCGCCGCCGTCTGGGTCGAGACGCCGAGCCGCACCGGCGCCGTCGAGCACCGGCTGCAGGCGCTCGCCGATGCCGCCCACGCCGTCGGCGCGATCCTCGTCGTCGGCACCGATCCCGTCGGGTACGGGATCCTGACGCCGCCCGCCGAGCAGGGCGCCGACATCGTCTGCGGCGACATCCAGTCGCTCGGCCTGCACCAGTGGTACGGCGGCGCGCACGGCGGCTTCATCGCGGTGCACGACGACCCTCGCTTCGTGATGGAGATGCCCTCCCGTCTCTTCGGACTCGCCACGACCGACGTGCCCGGCGAGGTGGGCTTCGGCGACGTCGCCTACGACCGGACCTCCTTCGCCCACCGCGAGGAGGGCAAGGAGTGGGTCGGGACCGCCGCCGCCCTGTGGGGCATCGCCGCGGGCGTGCACCTCGCGCTCATGGGACCGCAGGGCATGCGCGACCTGGGCGAGCTGCTGCTCGCCCGCACCGCCTACGCGCAGCGCGCGCTCGGCGCCATCCCCGGCATCCGCCTCACCGACGGTGCCCTGCACCTCCGGGAGTTCGCGATCGACGTCTCCGGCGCCGGGCTGACCGCGTCGGGCGTCGTCGACGCGCTTCGCGCCGAGGGCATCGAGCCGGGCGTCCCCGCGGGCGAGCACGAACTCGTCGTCTGCGTGACCGAGCTGACCTCGCAAGGCGACATCGACCGGCTCGCCGCCGCCGTCACCGGCCTCGTCGCGGCATCCGCCGCCGAGGCCGCAGCCACCCTCGACACCGTCGCGACCCCCGAGGAGCACCGCGCATGAGCCTGCCCATCGCCCCCAAGCCCGCCCGCCGCCGGTTCCACCAGGCCCGGTGGGACGAACCCGTCATCTTCGAGCTCTCGACGCCCGGTGAGCGCGGCGTGCTCGTCACGCCGATCGAGCCCGGCGTTCGCGACGTGGTCGGCGACGTGGTCGCCGACCTTCCCGAGGGGCTCGCTCGGCGCACGCCGCCCGCACTCCCCGAGATGGGCCAGATGCGCGTGCTCAAGCACTACCTCCGCCTCTCGCAGGAGAACCTCGGCGCCGACCTCAACGTCGACGTCGGGCAGGGCACGTGCACGATGAAGTACGCGCCGAAGGTCAACGAGCAGCTCATCGCCACACCGAAGCTCTCGGCCATGCACCCGCTGCAGGACCCGGCGGACGCGCAGGGCGTGCTCGAGATCATCTGGCGCACCGAGCGCATGATGGCCGAGATCTCCGGCATGGACGAGGTCTCGCTGCACACCCAGGGCGGGTCGGCCGCGATCTGGGCCAACATCGCGATGATCCGCGCGTATCACGAGGCCAACGGCGAGGGGGATCGGCGCCGCGAGGTGATCACGACGATCTTCAGCCACCCCTCGAACGCAGCCGCCGCCAAGGCCGCGGGCTACGACGTGATCACCCTGCACCCCGACGCCGACGGCTACCCCGACCTCGCCGCCCTGAAGCGCGCGCTCTCGCCGCGCACCGCGGCGATCATGGTCACCAACCCCGAGGACACCGGCATCTACAACCCCGCGATCAGGGAGTGGGTGGATGCCGCGCACGACGTCGGCGCGCTGGCCTCGTACGACCAGGCGAACGCCAACGGCATCCTGGGCATCACCCGGGCTCGGGACGCCGGCTTCGACGTCTGCCATTTCAACGTGCACAAGACCTTCGGCACTCCGCACGGTTCCGGCGGTCCGGGCACCGGCGCGAACGCGGTGAGCGCCGCGCTCGCGCCGTTCCTCCCGGGTCCGCGCGTCGTGCGCGAGGGCGACCGGTACGCCGTGCGCGAGGCGGGACCGCAGTCGATCGGGGCGATCGGTCCGTTCCACGGCGTCGTGCCGAACATCGTCCGCGCCTACGCCTGGATGATGGCCCTCGGCGCGGACGGCCTCCGCGCCGTCGCCGAGACCGCCGTGCTGAACAACAACTACCTCATGAAGCGGATCCTCGAGATCCCGGGCGCCTCGGCGCCCTACGCGACCGGGCGGCGTCGGATCGAGCAGGTGCGCTACTCGTGGCAGGAGCTCTTCGAGGAGACCGGCATCAGCTCAGAGGAGATCGGCATCCGGGCGAGCGACTTCGGCATGCACTACTGGACGAGCCACCACCCGTACGTGGTGCCGCAGCCGTTCACGCTCGAGCCGACCGAGTCGTACTCCAGGGCCGAACTCGACGAGTACGCCGACGTCCTCGCCGAAATCGCCCGCGAGGCGCGAGAGACGCCGGAAGTGGTCCGCACCGCGCCGCACAACCAGACCGTGCACCACACGCACCACGACGACCTCGACGACCCCGAGCGCTGGGCGGTCACCTGGCGCGCCTACCTCCGCAAGTACCCGGACGCCGTCGGCGCCTGACGTGATCGGCCTCATCGTGAACCCCGTCGCGGGGGTGGGCGGCCCTGCCGGGCTCGCCGGCAGCGACGGCGCCGACGTGCAGCGGCGCGCGGGAGCGCGCGGTGCTCGCTCGCGCTCTGCGGAGCGCGCCGCTGCGGCGCTCGCCGTCGTCGCCGCAGCGCGCCCCGACGAGCACGTCGTCACCGCCGCGGGTGCGATGGGGGAGGACGCCGTGCGCGCGGCGGGCCTGCGGCCGATCGTGGTGTGGCACCAGCGCAGCCCGACGTCGCCGTCGGACACCACGGACGCGGCGCGGGCGTTCGCCGACGTCGGGGTCGAGCTCGTGCTGTTCGCCGGCGGCGACGGCACGGCGCGGGATGTCGCGGCGGGCCTCCCCGCGTCGGCGATCGCGCTCGGCATCCCCGCCGGGGTCAAGATGTACTCGCCGGTCTTCGCGATCGGTCCGAGCGCGGCGGGTTCGCTCGCGGCGGCGTGGCTCGACGAGGGCGGGTTGCCCACGGCCGAACGGGAGGTGCTCGACGTCGACGAGGAGCAGCTGCGTCGGGCCCGCGTCGAACCGCGGCTGTTCGGCTCGCTCCGCGTGCCCTACCGAGCCGGGCGGACCCAGGCGCGGAAGGCGGCGACCCCGGCCGACGAGCAGGCCGCGGTGCGGCTCGCCGCCCGCGGTGCGGCCTCGCGCCTCCGGCCCGGCATCCGCTACCTGCTCGGACCCGGCGGCACCATGGCCGAGCTCGCGCGCGAGCTCGGCGTCGAGAAGACCCCGTTGGGTGTCGATGTCGTGCTCGACGGTCGCGTCGTCGTGGCCGGAGCGAGCGAGCAGGACCTGCTCGACGAAGTCGCGCGGGGGCCCGCTCGGGCGATCGTCTCGATCATCGGCGGGCAGGGGTTCCTGCTCGGCCGCGGGAACCAGCAGCTCTCGGCGCGCCTCGTCGAAGCGATCGGCGACGATCCGTTGATGGTCGTCGCCCCGGAGCAGAAGCTCATCGACCTGGCCGGTCGCCCGCTCCTCGTCGACACCGGCGACGCCGCCGTCGATGCGCGGCTCGCGGGCTTCGCGCACGTCGTCACCGGACCGTCCACCACCAGCATCTACCCAGTCCACGCACCAGAGAACGAAGGAGCGCCCCATGCGCCTTGAGCAGAAGCAGGCCATCGTCACCGGAGGAGCGGGCGGCATCGGCCGCGCGACCGCGAAGGCCCTCGCGGCGGAGGGGGCCGCGGTCGCGGTCGTCGACCTGAACGGCGATGCCGCGGAGGCGGTCGCCGCCGAGATCCGCGACGCGGGTTTCACCGCGATCGCCATCCAGGCCGACGTGTCGAGCGAGTCGGACATCGAGCGGGTCGTCGCCACTGCCGTCGACGAGTTCGGCGGGGTCAACGTGGTCTTCAACAACGCCGGCATCATCCGCCGGACCACCGCGGTCGAGACGACGGTCGAGGAGTGGGACCGGGTCTTCGGCGTGAACGTGCGCTCCATCTTCCTGATGTGCAAGCACGTCGTCCCCGTTATGGCCGCAGCGGGCGGGGGATCGATCGTCAACACCGGATCGGGCTGGGGCCTCAAGGGCGGCGGACAGGCGATCTCGTACTGCGCGTCCAAGGGCGCTGTGGTGAACATGACGCGCGCCCTGGCGATCGACCACGGCCCGCAGGGCATCCGGGTCAACTCGGTCAATCCCGGCGACGTGAACACCGGCATGCTGCGCGACGAGGCCAGCCAGCTCGGCCAGGACGCCGACGCGTTCCTCGCCGAGGCCGCCGACCGGCCGTTGCGTCGCATGGGCGAGCCGCGCGAGATCGCCTCGGCGGTGGTGTGGCTGGCGAGCGACGAGTCGAGCTACGTCACCGGGTCGGCGCTCGTCGTCGACGGCGGCGGGATCGCGTAGCGATCCCGCGGGAGGCGGCGGGCCGAGCGCCCGCCGACCTCCTCAGCGCCCGCCGACCTCCTCAGCGCCCGCCGAACTCCTCCTCGTCGTCCTCGGGGTCGGCGACCTCCTCCATGACGTACTCGACGTCGTCCTCGCCGACGCCCTCCGCCTCGAGCTCCTCCTCGTACTCGATCTCGGCCTCCTGGCCCCGGCTGAACGGTCCCTCGAGCGGGTCGACGAAGCTGCTCATGGCATCCCCCTTCGGATGGCCGTCCCGGCGGTCGGGCGGCCGCGTGCCCTCAGGCTAGACCCGGGACCGGGTGCGGTGGAACGGGGTCGCAGCAACCTCGCACGTCATCTGCGGGGAAGTGCGAGGATCCGCTCGAACGCGGCATCCGCGACCCGGTCGACGACCTGCAGGTCCGGGTGGGCGTCGTGGAAGTCGACGATCCGGCGGGCGCCCTCGTCGAAGGTGATCGTGGTGCGGAACTCGGGCACGAGGGCCTTCACCTTCGCGTTGTCGAACACCATCGAGTGCGCCTTGTCGCCGAGCAGCCCGGGCCCCCAGTCGGGGTGCACCGCGGCGATGGTGGCGGATGCCACGTGCACGAGTTCCGGGTCGGGCGCACCGGCCGCTTCGGCGAGCCAGCGGTAGATCTGGTTCCACGTCGGCGCGTGGTCTCCCGTGATGTGGAAGGCGTCGCCGACCGCGAGCGGGTTGCCGAGCAGGCCGACGAAGGCGACCGCGAAGTCGTCGTGATGGGTGATCGTCCAGAGGCTCGTTCCGTCGCCGTGGACCACGACGGGGCGCCGGGCGCGCATGCGCGCGATGTCGGTCCAGTGCCCGAGCGTGGGGATCAGGGTGGTGTCGTAGGTGTGCGATGGACGGACGATCGTCGCCGGGAACCCTCGATCCCGGACGGCGTCGACGAGCAGCTGCTCGCACGCGATCTTGTCGCGCGAGTACTGCCACTCCGGGTTGACGAGCGGCGTGGACTCCGTGACCGGCAGGCGACTCGGCGGGGTCTGGTAGGCCGACGCCGAGCTGATGAACACGTACTGCCCGATCCGGCCCTCGAAGAGGTCGAGGTCGGCCTGCACGTGCTCCGGCGTGAACGCGAGGAACTCGCACACGACATCGAACTCGAGCGGCTCGGCGCCGCCGCGGCCGAGCGCTGCGCGCATCGTCTCAGGGTGGCGGATGTCCCCGACGACCTGCCGCACGCCGGGCGGCAGCGGACGCAGGCTCGACGACCCGCCTCGATTGAGCACGGTCACGTCGTGCCCGACCTCGACCGCTCGTCTCACGCAGGCCGAGCTGATGACGCCGCTGCCGCCGATGAACAGGATCCGCTTCGCGCTGGTGCCCATCGCCCCATGCTGTCATCCCAGTCAGGCGGCCGACCACCCGCCGTCCGACGCGAGCACGACGCCGTTGATGTTGACGCCGTCGTCGGAGAGCAGGAACGTGATCGACGCGGCCAGGGCCTCGGCCTCGGCGGCATCCGGCAGCAACGCCATCGCCTGGCGCACGCGCTGCGCACCGAGCGGCGACGCGAAGGTGGCCTCGATGTTGGTGATGGTCGGTCCGGGGGCCACGGCGTTCACGCGGAGGCCGCTCGGGCCGTACATGAAGGCGGTCGACTTGGTGAGGCCCACGACGGCGTGCTTCGAGGCGGTGTAGGCGACGCCGGCGGCGGAGCCGCGGAGCGCGGCCTCGGAGGCGGTGTTCACGATCGAGCCGTAGCCCTGCTCGAGCATGCCGGGCACGACCGCGCGCATGAGCTTCATGGTGCCGTCGACGTTCACGCGCATGACCCGCTCCCACACGGCGTCGGTGAGCTCGCCGATCGGGGTCATGTCGTCCATGATCCCGGCGACGTTCGCGAGGCCGTCGATCCGGCCGCCGGCGGCCGAGAGGATCTCGGAGATCTTCTCGTCGTCGGTGATGTCGGCGACGAGGGTCACGACGTCGGCACCGTCGTGCTCTGCGGCGAAGTCGTCGAGGCGCTCCTGCGAGACGTCGACCGCGACGACCTTGCCGCCCTCGCGGACGATGCGCGAGGCGGTGGCCCGGCCGATGCCCGAGCCGGCGCCCGTGACGATCACGGTCTTGCCGGTGAACCGGCCGCGGTCGATGCGCTCGACCCATTCGGGGCGCTCGACGGCGTCGCCCCGGTCGGCGGCCGTCGCCTCCGGGGCGGCGGCCTCGGGTGCGGATGCCGCGGCCGCTCCCGCCGGGACGTCACCCGCCGCCGCGCGGGCGACGAGCTGGTCGACCATCTCCTGCGAGAACGAGCCCTTGCTGAGCTTGATCAGGCGCTTTAGCGCGAGGCGATGGACCGGGCGGAGGACGTCCGGGTCCTGTCCGGCCTGCGAGAGGAGATCGCGGATGATGGGCCCGCCGATGGGGTCTTCGAGCCACGTCTTGATCGAGGAGTCGCCGGTGAGGGGCTTGCTGGGGCTCATGAGGGGTTCCTTCTGTTTTCTCTCGGTCCGTGTCCATCGAGGACACCGGACAACTCTGTCCGGTAGTAACGTAGCACCCATGTCCGAGCGTCGACAGGGAGAAGGTCCCAGGCCGCGCAAGCCGAACCTCGGTCCGAGCGCGGGTCCCGCCAACCGCCGCGCCCTCCTCGCCGCGGCACGCGAGATCTTCGCCGCCGACGGCCTCTCCGCGCCCTTCAGCGCGATCGCCAAGCGGGCCGGCGTCGGCCAGGGCAGCCTCTACCGGCACTTCCCCGATCGCCTCTCGCTCGCGGTGGCCGTCTACGAGGAGAACCTCGACGAGCTCGAGGCCGCCGTGGCCCCACCCGACGCCGGACTCGATGCCCTGCTCCAGGGCGTGATCGCCCAGGCGATCGTCTCGACGGCCCTGATCGACCTCATCACCGCGCACCCGCACGACCCGCGAGTGGAACGACTCGGCGCGCGCGTGCGCGACATCGCGGTGGCCGCCGTCGAGCACGAGCGAGCGGCCGGTCGGTTCGGCGCGCACGTCGACGTCGACGACGTGCTGCTCGCGATCTCGATGCTCGCCGGCCTCGTCGCTCGGACGGAACCCGCCGAGCGCGGCCCCACCGCCGAGCGGGCGTGGGAACTGCTGCATGCGGCGTTCGCGCCGCGGACGGGGAGCTAGTCGCCGTCGGTTCGCGGCGACACCGTCCCGCCGCGCCCGCCCTCTCCGGGCACGCCCGACGTCCGCCCGGCCCACGGGTCGTAGTCCGCGAGCAGTGCACCCTGCTCGGGCCGCTCCGCCTCAGGCACGTGCTGCAGGTTCACCCGCACCCGGTACCAGAGCGAACTCGACCCGCGCATGCCGTCGACGAGCACGTCGGCGGGCGTCAGGTGCGGCACCGTATCGGGGTTCGCCGCCTTCCATCGTTCGAGCGCGTCGAGCGCCTCGGGCTTCGTCTCGGTGCGGGCGACCTCGATGAGGGGCATGGTCGAGACGCGACGCCCGGACCCGTCCCCGCGCGCGGCGCCTCGCGGCGCCTTCTCGGCGGGCCCGAGCTCCTCGGCCAGCCCGAGCAACCGCTCGAGTGAGCCGACCGCGTCGTCGATCCCCGCGTGCGGGTCGCCGCGCTCGCGGAAGCGCTCGAGCACGGTCGCGACCGTGAACTCCTCCGGACGTCGCGAGCGGACCTCGTCCCAGTCGAGCGGCGTCGAGACGCGGGCGTCGGGCAGCGGGCGGACCGAGTAGGCCGAGGCCACGGTGCGGTCCTTCGCATTCTGGTTGAAGTCGACGAACACGCTCTCGCCGCGCTCCTCCTTCCACCACCTCGCCGACGCGAGGCCGGGCGCGCGCCGCTCGACCTCGCGTGCGAGCGACTCGGCGGCCAGGCGCACCTCCGCGTAGTCCCACCGCGGCTCGATGCGGACGAGCAGGTGCATGCCGCGCGAGCCCGAGGTCTTCGGCCAGCCGATCAGCCCGTGGTCCTCGAGCACATCGCGCGCGATCATCGCGACGTCCACGATCTGCGACCAGTCGACGCCGGGCATGGGGTCGAGGTCGACCCGGAGCTCGTCCGGGTGGTCGAGGTCTTCAGCGCGCACGGGGTGGGGGTTGAGGTCGAGGCATCCGAGGTTCACGACCCAGGCCAGGCCCGCGGCATCCCGCACGACCGCTTCCTCCGCGGAGGTGCCGCGTGCGTACTGCAGCGTCGCGGTGTCGATGAAGTCCGGGTGGTTCTCGGGCACGCGCTTCTGGAAGAACGGCTCGGCGCCGATGCCCTTCACGAAGCGCTTGAGCACCATCGGGCGACCGCCGGCCCCGCGCAGTGCGCCATCCGCGACGGCCAGGTAGTACTCGACGAGGTCGAGCTTCGTCAGGCCGGCCTCGGGGAAGACCACCCGGCCCGGATGGGAGACGCGCACCTCGTGGCCTCCGACCTCGAGGACCACGGCGTCGTCGCTGCGTGCGGCCATGACACCACGCTAGGGGGTGACGGCCGTGGCCGCGCCCTCGGTCCCGCCCGGGTTCGCAACCCCGTCGTCGTCGCGCTGCGGTGCGCGCCCCAACTGGAGGAGGATGGCGGCGGAGAGGCACGACGCTCCGACGAGTGCCAGCAGCGAGCCGACCGACGAGACGTCGCCGCCGACGGTCGCGAACGCGTCGGCGAGGTTCAGCCCGAGCGCGAAGCCCGCCCACCAGAGGAAGAACGTCGTCGCGTGGATGAGGAGCAGGCCCACCGTGACGACGTCGTGGGTCGTCACGACCCCCCGGCGCGAGCCCTGGATCGCCACGATCGACCCGGCGACGGTCGCGAGCGTGGCGCCGAACGCCCACACGAACGGACCGCCGTCGATCACCCCGTACCGCTCGACGAGGATTCCGTAGATCTGCGCGAGCGAGAGCTCCGGCACGGCCGCCAGCGGGTTCCAGACGAGCAGGTGCAGCGCGCCGAGCGCGACGACCGCGAGCTCGGCGGTGGCGAGGATCGCGACGGCGATCGCGACCCGGTCGGGTCGACTCGGCGCGCCACGGCGTTCGCTGAGGCCCAGGGCGATGAGCGCGTAGCCGCCGACGGCGGCAGCGAGGGCGAGCAGGATCAGGAACGGCGAGTCGCCGGCGCCCGTGAACTGCACGGCGATGGGTGCGGCGATCGCCGCCGCCACCGCCGCCCAGCGTCGCCACGCCCGAGGCTCGCCGGCCGTCAGGAGCAGCAGGAGGCCGAGCGGGAGCACGCCCCACACGGCGACGACCTCGACCATGTCGGAGAGGGTGCCGACCAGCGAGCGCTGGGCGGTCGACGCGAACCCGGGCACGGCGAGGTCGACGGACACGCTCGTCGCCGCGAGGACCACCGCGACCGCGAGGAACGATGCGCCGGCGCGGGCGCGGCGCCCGGCGAACACTCCGTTCCGTGGCGGCAGGGTCATCACGACCTCATCTCGTGTCCGGCAGCAGGTGCCCTCGTCCCCACCATGGCACGGATCACGAGGCGGCGGAAGCGCCCCGGCGCGGCTCAGGTCTGGCGCGCGGCGCCCGCTTCGGAGGTGTGGTCGCGATGCACGCTGGCGCGCGCCCACGGGTGCAGGATGTCGAGCTGCACGAGCGTCGCGGCGAGCTCGAGGAGCCCCAGGCCGAAGTAGACCGCCTGCAGCGGGCTGAACGGGATGAACACCATCTGGACGAAGACCCAGACGAGCATTCCGAATCCGGCGACGGCGCAGGCGATCATGGCCCAGCGCATCCGCCGCGCGAGCATCACGAACGCGACGAGGTGCGTTCCGCCGACCACGATCGCGAGTGCGAGTCCCGGGACGAGGAACGACGTGAACGGCGAACCCTCGAGGTAGTCCACCGGGATCGCGAGCGCCGTCCCGCTGAAGTCGATGACGTCGCCCAGCACGAGCGCGGCGCCGCCGAACACGCTCGTGATGCCGACGAAGATCTGCGCGGTGAGCAGCACCCGGCGCGCGATGCCGTGCATGGTCATCGTCGACACCCCCTTCGACGTGGGCCGGGTCGGCACCAGCATGTTCCGGCGTCGCCCGTGTGCGGGGGGCCGAAGGTCACGCGGATGCCGCGCCTGCGCGCCGTCGTCAGTATCCGGATGCCGCGGGCGGGACCGACCTCGCGGGGTCGGGGGCCGCGCCGGCGACGGGGCCGGTCGCGTGCCCGAGCGCCTGCTCGAGGTCGCGGGCGAGGTCGTCGACGTGCTCGAGGCCCACCGAGAGCCGGACGAGGCCGTCGGGGATGGTGTCGGCTTCGGCGGGCCAGCGGCGGCGTCGCTCGAGCTGCGACTCGACGCCGCCGAGGCTCGTCGAGTGCACCCACACGCGCGTCGACGCCGCGACGCGCTCCGCGGCATCCGCCCCGCCCGCGACGACGATCGAGATGATCGTGCCGAAGCCGGGATAGCGGACCTCGTCGAGCGCCGGATGGGCCGCGAAGCGGCTGGCGAGCTCGCGCGCGTTCGCCTGGGCGCGGTCCAACCGAACGGGCAGGGTCCGCAGGCCCCGCAGTGCGAGGAACGCGTCGAGCGGGCCCGGGATCGCGCCTCCCAGGCTGCGGCGCGTCGCGATCCGGTCGCGGAGAGCGGCGTCGCGGGCGATCACCGCGCCCATGACCACGTCGCTGTGCCCCGAGATCGACTTCGTCGCCGAGTGCACGACGAGATCGGCGCCCGACTCGAGCGGGCGCTGGAGGAGGGGCGTCGCGAACGTGTTGTCGACCGCGAACAGTGCGCCGGATGCGCGGGCGGCGCGCCCGATCGCCGCGAGGTCGGCCACCTCGAGCGCGGGGTTGGTGGGCGACTCGACCCAGACGAGGTCGGCGCCGTCTGCGGCATCCGCCACCGCGTCGGCGTCGCGGACGTCGACGAAGCGCACCGAGACGTCGCGGGTCGCGACGAGGTCGTCGAGCAGGCCGATCGTGCCGGTGTACGAGTGCCGCGGCGCAACCACGACACCACCGGTCGGGACGAGAGCCAGGACCGCCGAGATCGCGCCCATGCCCGACGCGAACGCCACGCACGCGCCGCCCTCGAGCGCGCCGAGCGCCTCCTCGAAGGCGGTCCACGACGGGTTGCCGTACCGTCCGTAGGCGGTCGGGCCGCCCTCGTGGAACGTCGACGCGAGGTGGACGGGCGTGCTCATCGGGCCGTCCGGTTCGCGGGGCGGACGGCCGGCATGCACCGCGACGGTCTCGGGGTGCAGGCCGGCGTGGCCGCCCTCGTTCGGTGCGGTGTCCGCGAGCCGGTGGTTGTCCATGGTGGTCCTCTCCTCGATGGTCCAGGTCGATCCTCGCCCATCGCCGGCGTGGGTGGCGACCGGCGGCGGTTCGGACGACGACGGTGGCGGGGCGCAGACTGGAGGGGTGAGCCCCGACCTCGCCCTCGACTGGCGCGCCCCGCACGAGACCGACGTCGCGCAGACGCTCGGCGTGCTGCGACGCGGTCCCGGCGACCCGACGTTCACGCGCGCGCCCGACGGCGCGGTCTGGCGGGCGACGATGACGGACGCGGGCGCGGCGACGCTGCGCATCGTGCAGCGCGATGTCGACCTGGTCCGCGTCGAGGCGTGGGGGCCGGGCGCGGCGGAGGCGGTCGCCCTCACCCCCTCCATGCTCGGCGAGCGCGACGACACCACGGGATTCCGCACCGGGATCGACGAACTGGATGCCGCGCACCGCCGCAATCCCGGCCTACGCGTGCCGCGCACGGCGCGCGTGATGGAGTCGCTCGTACCCGCGATCCTCGAGCAGAAGGTGATCACGCTGCAGGCGCACGCCTCGTGGCGCCGGCTGGTGCTCGCCTTCGGCTCGGCGGCGCCCGGACCCGTGCCCCGCCCGATGCGGGTCGCGCCCTCGCCCGACGGATGGCGCGCCATCCCGGTCTGGGAATGGCACCGGGCCGGGGTCGACCCGAAGCGCGCGGCCGTGATCCAGCGCGTCGCCGCCCGAGCCGACCGCATCGAGGGGGCGGCGCAGCTGTCGCATGCCGACGCCGCGGCGCGGCTCACGCACTTCCCGGGCGTCGGCGCGTGGACGGCCGCCGAGGTCGCGCAGCGCGCCTTCGGAGACCCCGACGCGGTGTCGGTGGGTGACTACCACCTGGCGAACTACGTCGGGCACGCGTTGTTCGGGCGCGACATGACCGACGATGAGATGCTCGACGCGCTGGCGCCGTGGGCCGGGCAGCGGTATCGCGTGATCCGGCTCATGATGGCGGCGGGCCTCCGCGGGCGACCGCGACGGGGCCCGCGCATGTCGTTCGTCGACCATCGCGGCCGCTGAGGTCCGGCGCGCCGGCCGCCCCCCGCCGAGTGACCTTCGGCCCGGCGGCCACGGCCCGCCCGGCGCGAGGCTGGGGGCACGCCGTCGGGATACGGCACGAAGGGGTGATCGGACGTGTTCACGCAGATCGTCGTCGGGTGGGACGGGTCGCCGAACTCGGAGGCGGCGCTGAGGTGGGCGGCCGCCCGCGACGACGCGGCACCGCTCCTCATCGTGCACACCGTGCCGGGTGCCGACACGTCGAGCGAGTACCTGCGGGCGACCGGCGACCTGCCCGAGGCCCGGGTGGAGCTCATCGATCGCGCCGAACGGCTGCGCGGCGAGCATCCCGGGCGCACGGTCGACACGCTCACGGTCCACGGGCGCGCCGACAAGGAGCTCGCCGCCTACCTCGACGGCAGCGCGCTCGTCGTCGTCGGCGGCTCGCAGAGCGGACACGAGACCGCCTGGACCCTCGGTGCGCGGCTGGCGGGGCGTCGCGGGCGCGGGGCGGTCGCCGTCGTCCCGCCCGATTGGGAGGCCGCCGAGCGGCGTGCGATCGTGGTCGGCGTCGACGGGTCCGACGAGGCGCGCGCGGCGATCCGCGTCGGCGTCGACGAAGCCGCCCGCTCCGGGCGCCCGCTCGAGCTCGTGCACGCGTGGGTCGTGCCGACGAGCTGGAACTCGGCCTACGTGGAGTACCTCGGCGACGTCGCGCTCATGGAGGAGATGCGACGCGACGTGCTCGACGAGGCCGTCGGGTTCGCGCGCTCCCTCGGCGGGGATCCCGCGGGACGTCTCGAGCGCGGTTCGGCCGCCGCGGTGCTCGCCGAGTACAGCGACACCGCGAGCGTCGTGGTCGTCGGCAGTCACGCCGCGGGCGGCATGGCCCGGTTCCTCCTGGGGTCGGTCAGCCACGACCTGCTGCTCAGGGCCGCCGGTCCCGTCATCGTGGTCAGCGACGTCGGGTAGGCCTCGGCGCGCGGATGCGACGCTCCCGACCACCGGACGACACAGGAAAGGAAGCCCCATGGACGAACAGGACGACCAGCGGCCCCCCACGGAGCACCTCAGCGAGGAGGAGTGCTGGGCGCGGATCGAGGCGGCGCCGTTCGGCCGCATCGCCGTGTTCGCGGCGGGCGAGGTCGACATCTTCCCGGTGAACCACGTGGTCGACCGGGACGGCCCCGACGGACCGGCGATCGTCTTCCGCACGGCGGCCGGGACCAAGCTGCTCGAACTCACGATCCACTCCCACGTCGCCTTCGAGGTCGACGGGTTCACCGACGACGAGGCGTTCAGCGTCGTCGCCAAGGGTGAGGCGCGCCAGCTCGAGCGGCAGAGCGAGATCGAGCACGCCGAGACCCTCGGCGTGCGCCCGTGGGCTCCGGAGCCGAAGGACCGGTGGGTGCGGATCCAGGCGACCGAGGTGCGCGGACGCGGGTTCCGGCGCTGAGGCGCCGTCTCGCCGGGGCTTCGGCAGGGCGGATGCCGCGGCATCCGCTCGATCTTGCGAGATGCGCGCGACTCAGCCGATGAGTGCGTCGAGCGTCGGGTGCAGGTGACGGGTGACCAGGACGGATGCCGCGTGCTGCGCGCCGACCTCGAGCGCCGCGTCGACGCCGGCCCCGCCGAGCATCGCATCGAGCACGCCCGACATGAAGGCGTCGCCCGCGCCGTTCGCGTCGAGCACCTCGACGGGCACCGCGTCCACTCGGTGCTCGGTCACGGCGCCGCCATCCGAGGCGAGCGCCACGGCGCCCTCGGCGCCCAGCGTGCACACCGCCAGGCGGGCGCCCTCGTCGATCACGCGCCGCAGGAACGGCATCGGGTCGCCGCCGAGGCGGTCGGCGTTGAGGAACACGGCATCGGCCGCGTCGAGGAAGGGGCGGTGGAACTCGCTCGTGCCGTCGTAGTCGTGCAGGTCGGTCCAGATCGGCCGCCCCGAGGCGCGCGCGTCCGGGATGAGGCGGCGCGAGCGCTCGGAGAGGTCGAGCACGATCGCTGCGGCGTCCTCCATGGCGGCGGTCAGCCGGTCGTCCTCGGGCGAGTCCCGGTCGTCGGGCGTGGACAGGTAGATCGAGACGCGCCCGCCGAGCGGCGTCATGAGGTTGAGGTGCCGCTCGGTGCGGCTTCCGTCGACGAGGTCGAGTTCGAGCCCGTCGACGCGTTCGAGGATTCCCCGCAGGCGTTCGCCGTCGCCGTCGGACCCGATGAGGGTGTACAGGGTCACCGGGCGCCCGAGCGCGGCGAGCCCGAGCGCCTTGCCGGCCGACGTGCCCCCGACCGTCTCGTGGTCGCCCAGCGCGAACTGCATGTGCGGCACGGGTTCGGGCAGGTGCTCGAGGTGCACGATCCGGTTCCACGATGCCGGCCCGGAGACCACGACCCTGTCACTCAACGTGCTGCTCCCGTCCGGCCGCGTCGACCGCGGCATCCGCTCCCATCCTGCCGTGGTCGGCGCCGCCGCGCCTCGGTCGTGCAGATCCGGTCGGCCGCCCGACCCGGACCTGCGGTCAGGCCGAGTACGCTGGCGTCCACCCCGGCCGCCACTCGCGAGGAGCCCCGCATGCCCTTCTTCGACCTGCCCGCCGCCGAGCTCCGGGCGTTCCGGCCCGAGGTGGCCGAGCCCGCCGACTTCGACGCGTTCTGGGCCGAGACGCTCGCCGCCTCGCGAGCCGTGGCAGAGCCGCCGCGGCTGACGCGCATCGAGTCGCCGCTGGCCCTGGTGGAGGTGTACGACGTCGAGTTCTCCGGGTACGCCGGCGATCCCGTGAAGGGCTGGTTCCTGGTGCCGGCGGATGCCTCGGGGCCGCTGCCCGCCGTGATCGAGTACAACGGCTACGGCGGCGGTCGGGGGCTTCCGCACGAGCGGCTCCAGTGGGCGGCATCCGGCTACGCCCACTTCTTCATGGACACGCGCGGCCAGGGCAGCGCGTGGGGGACGGGCGGGGGCACCCCCGACCCGCACGGCACCGGGCCCTCGTTCCCGGGGTTCATGACGCGGGGCATCCACGACCCGGCCGCGTACTACTACCGGCGCGTCTTCACCGACGCGGTGCTCGCCGTCGACGCGGTGCGCTCCCTGCCCGCGGTCGATGAGACCAGGGTCGCCGTCACCGGGGGGTCGCAGGGCGGCGGCATCGCGCTCGCCGCGGCCGGGCTCGTCGAGGGACTCGTCGGCGCGATGCCCGACGTGCCGTTCCTCTGCTGCTTCGAGCGCTCGGTCGGCCTGACGGATCGCGATCCGTACCAGGAGATCGTCCGGTACCTCGCGATCCACCGGGATGCCGCGCCGACCGTGTTCCGCACGCTCTCGTACTTCGACGGCGTCAACTTCGCCAAGCGCGCGAGCGCGCCCGCGCTCGTGTCGGTGGCGCTCATGGACCCGATCTGCCCGCCGTCGACGGTCTACGCGGCGGCCAACCACCACGCGGTCGGCGCGGAGGTCGTCGAGTACGCGTTCAACGAGCACGAGGGCGGGCAGGGCCTGCACTGGCAGCGGCAGGCGTCGTGGCTCGCCGCGGTGCTGTCGCCGGAGTCCGCGTCGCGCTGACGCCGACGACGCGCCTCACAGTTCGCGAGCGACGTACCGCTCGATCTCCTCGTCCGACGCGGTGATCCCGGCGTCCGCCAGCCGCTGACGCAACTCCGCCTCCTCGTCGTGCGAGTGCCCGAGGCGCACGTCGCTCCTGACCTGCTCGAGGATGCCCGCGATCTGTTCCGCGCGAGTCGCGTCGCCCGCGCCCGCCTCGATCGGCCCGTCCTGCGTGCCCGGCGTGTCGGCCATGGCTCCCTCCCTCCGGCGGCATGCGCCGCCCTTCCACGATGCTCGCCGAACGAGCGGCATCCGTCGAGGCATTGACAGCTCACGTCACCGTGATGAGCGTGCGCTGCCAACCCGTCGATCCGTCCGGCGCGATCGGCGCGCGCTCCTCGACCTGGACCCGTCCCTCGCGGTCGACGGCGCGCACCGTCGCGTAGTGCGTGCCGGGCGCGGCATCCCATTCGAGCATCCACTGCACCCACGTGTCGGCGTTGATCGGCGTCGAGAGCGTCGCCCGCCGCCACTCGCCGTCGTCGATGCGCACCTCGACGCGCTCGATGCCGACCGTCTGGGCCCACGCCACGCCCGCGATCACGGCCCGGCCGGCCGGCACCGGGCGGCCCGGCTTCGGCGTGTCGATGCGGGAGGACATCTTGATGGGCGCCTCGGCGCTGTAGCCGCGCGGCGTCCAGTAGGCCTCGTCGTCGGCGAAGGTCGTGACCTGCAGCCGGGTGAGCCACTTGGTCGCCGACACGTAGCCGTACAGTCCCGGCACGACCATCCGCACGGGGAAGCCGTGCTCGAGGGGCAGCGGCTCGCCGTTCATGCCGACGGCGAGGATCGCGTCGAGATCGCCGTCGGTCAGCGCCTCGAGCGGCGTCGACGCGGTGAAGCCGTCGACGCTCCGTGAGAGGACCATGTCGGCGCCGACGCTCGGACCCGCCAGGCGCAGCACGTCGCGCACGGGAACGCCGAGCCAGATCGCGTTGCCGACGAGGTCGCCGCCGACCTCGTTCGACACGCACGTGAGGGTCACCGCGTACTCGTCGAGTCCCATCGAGACGAGGTCGTCGAAGCCCAGCTCGACGCGCCGGTCCACCATGCCGTCGACGACGAGTCGCCAGGTCGACGGATCCACCTCGGGGACGGTCAGGGCGGTGTCGACCCGGTAGAAGTCCGCGTTCGGCGTGATCAGCGGGCTGAGGCCGGGGACGTCGAACTCGGCACCGGCCGGCACGTCGACGATCGAGCGCGGTGCCGGGAGTCGGAGCGCCTCGCGGATGGCCGCGATGGACGACGAGGCGGCGTCGGCCAGTCGCGCTCCGAGGCCGACGACGACAGCGGATGCCGCGGCGATGCCGGTCAGCGCGAGGAAGGCGCGCCGGTCGAGGCGGGTCGTCGCATCGTCGCCGCCCGAGGCGTGCGGCGCGGTTTCCGTCTCGCGCTCGCGCCAGCTGCGGAGCCGGTCGACGGCCGCGCGCAGCAGCAGGACCGCGACGACCGCGCCCGCGACGGACGGGAGCCACGACCAGCCCGACGCGCCCGCCCGGGTCGTGGTGGCGGCGACGGATGCCACGCCCGCGAGTCCCAGGGCGATAAGCCCGAGCGGCGGCCTCGACAGCTGCAGGATCCCGGCGACGGCGCTGGCGACGACGACCGCGACGCCCAGACCGCCGAGCAGGACCGGCTTGTCGGCCTCGCCGAACGTCGCGATCGCGAACTCCTTGAGGGGTTGCGGCACGACGTCGATCACGAACGCGCCGACCGCGAGCACCGGGCTCGCCTCACGCGCGACGAGCAGCGCGACGAGCTCCGCCGCAGCGAGGAAGGCGGCGCCGGCCACCACGCCGGCGACGGCCGCCCAGGCGGCGAAGCGCAGGCGGATGCCCCGCCTCGGGGTCGTCGTGCGCGTCATGGTCCCTCCGCAGTCGCGGGGAGTCGGGTGCCCGCTACGTGTGGTTCGACGCGGTCGGCGATCCGGTTGGGCCGGTCGTGCGCCGAGCCGGGGGATGGCGCGCGTGGTGTCGGCGGCGCGTGGTGTGCTGGCCGCATGGGCTTCGATGCGCGGTTCCTGGGGGTCGAGGCGCCGATGCCGACGGTGCCCGAGGCGGATGCCGCGGCATCCGTCGCCCTCGACTACCTGCACTTCACGATCGTGCTCGACATGCGTCGGCGATTCGCGCGGATCACCGGTGTCAACGTCGACGGTGCTGCGCTCGTCGAGGTCGAGCGGGCCGATGCGTGGGAGTACGACGCCCGGATCCCGGAGGACTGGCAGGCCGGCCCCGAGGTCTACGCCCGCAACGACCTCGACCGCGGGCACCTCGTCCGCCGGCGAGACCCCGTCTGGGGTCCGCCCGAGGTCGCCGTCCGCGCGAACGCCGAGACCTTCCGCTATCCCAACGCCGCACCGCAGCAGGCGGAGTTCAACCAGTCGCTCGAGCTGTGGAACGGGCTCGAGGACCACGTGCTCGCATTCGCCCGCGTGCACGAGCAGCGCCTCAGCGTGTTCACCGCGCCCGTTCTCGCGGCCGACGACCCCCCGTACCGCGGCATCCAGGTGCCGCTGTGGTTCGTCAAGGTCGTCGCCTGGCGATCCGGCGACGAGCTCGCGACGGCCGGCTTCCTCCTGGATCAGGCGCCGATCGTCGACCTCGACGATCCGCTGCGCAGCCGAGCCGGCATCGCCGCGCGCGAGCGCGCCCGCGTCGCTTCCGGGGCGACCGAGGTGCCCGACCTCGGACCCTTCCGCACGTTCCAGGTTCCGGTGGCCGATATCGCCGCGATCACCGGACTCGAGATGCCCGGCCTCGTCGCGGCCGACCGGATGCCGCGCGCGCTCGCCGCTGCCGGCCCGCGAGAGGTCACGCGGCCGGAGGACCTGCTGCTCGGCTCGCCGTAGCCGCGAGGTCCTCGAGCAACTGCAGGCCTTCGGGCCATTCGCCGAGCCCGCTCGCGGCGTTCACGTGCCCGCGCGCGCCCAGCTCGACGAACCCGGCACCCCACGCCGCCGCGAACTCCGCGCTCCGCGCGAGGTCCGCGTACGGGTCGTCGGTCGACGCGAGCACCGTCGCGTGGATGCCGAGCTGCCCGCCCGGGAGCGTGAACCCGCCGGCGACCGCTGCGCCGGGGAAGGCCGGACCGGCGGGGTCGGGCGGTGCGACCAGGAACGCGCCCGCGGCGCGCGCGGACGCGGCATCCGTCTCGACCGCCCAGTGCGCGACCGCGAGGCAGCCGAGGCTGTGCGCGACGAGCACCGGCGGTGCCGGGCTCGCGGCGACCGCGCGGTCGATCGCGGCGACCCAGTCGTCGACCACCGGCTCGTCCCACGAGGCCGGCTCGATGCGGAGCGTGCCGGGGAGCGCCGCCTGCCAGCGCGACTGCCAGTGGTCGGCGCCGGAGCCGCCGATGCCGGGGACGATCACGAGGGGGTGGGCCACGGGCCAAGCCTCGCATCACGGGCCGCGCCGCGTCGACGCATTCCGTCATCGTCCGTGCGGTGACAGGCTGGGGGCATGGCGGAACCCGAGATCCTCCGCACCGACGTGCTCGTCGTGGGCGCGGGATCGAGCGGGCTCATGGCGGCCGCCGTGCTGGCCCGTCGGGGGGTCGACGCGATCGTGGTCGACGGAAAGGACGGTCCGACGCACGAGTCGCGCGCGCTGCTCGTCCAGGCGCGATCGATGGAGCTGTACGACCAGCTCGGGCTCGCCGACCGGGTCCTCGCCGGTCGGGCCGACGCGCAGGGTGCCGTGCTCTGCTTCCGGCACCGCGAGCTCGGGCGGATCCCGTTGCGCCGGTTCGGCGAGGGGCTCACCCCGTTCCCCGACCTCACGGTCTTCGAGCAGAGCCGCAACGAGCGCCTGCTCGTCGACGCGCTCGCCGAGGCCGGGCGCGAGGTGCGCTGGCGTCACCGCCTCGTCGAGCTCCGGTCGCAGACCTCGCTCGTCTCGGCCACCCTCGACGGCCCGGACGGCCCCGTCGTCGTCGAGACGCGGCACGTCATCGGCGCCGACGGCGCGCACTCCGCGGTGCGCGAGCTGAACGGCATCCCGTTCGAGGGCGTGACGAACCAGCACACGTTCTTCGTGACGGACGCGATCGGTGTCAGCGGCCTCGTCGAGGGCTGGGTGAACGTGCGCTTCGCGCCGGATGACCTGCTGCTCTCGTTCCCGATGGGAGGGGAGGGCCACCACCGCATCCTGGGCGTGGTGCGCGACACCGAGCTCGAGGGTGCCGACGAACTCTCCGAGAAGCTCCTCCGTTCGCGACTCGCCCGGGGGTTCACGGTCGGCTACCGCTCGTCGACGTGGTTCGCGACCTACCGCCTGCACCACCGGGTGGCGGCCCGGTTCCGCAACGGGCGGTGCTTCCTCGTCGGCGATGCGGCGCACATCCACTCGCCGGTCGGCGGACAGGGCATGAACACGGGCCTCCAGGATGCGCACAACCTGGCCAACGCGCTCGGCGACGTGCTCGTCGGCGGCATGCCCCCGGCGCGACTCGACCGGTACGAGGCGGAGCGGCGGCCGGTCGCGCTGAAGCTGGTCGCGACGACGGACCGACTCTTCGGGAACGTCACGTCGGAGTCGCGGCTCGCGCACACGATCCGAGGGCGGGCGATCCCGACCTTCGGGCGGGTGCTCGCCCCGATGCTTCCCCGCATCCTGGGCGGCGACCGGATCTTCGGCCTCATCTCGCAGATCCGGATCAGGTACCGGATGTCGGAGCGGACCCCGTCGCGGTCGCAGGTGCGCGACGACATCGTCGGCAAGCGACTGCCGTACGTCGGCGGCGATCCGTCGAACTTCGACGCACTGCGCTCGTTCCGGTGGCAGGTGCACGGCTACGGCGCTCCTGCGGAGCTCGCGCGCGCCGTCGCCGGACGCCTCGGCCTCCAGCACCACGTGTTCCCGCCCGCGACGGGTCGGCTGCGATCCGACCGGCTCTACCTCGTGCGCCCCGACGGGTTCGTTGCGGCCGAGGCGAGCGTCGCAGCCGGGCGCCGTGCGCAGCCGGGTGCCGTACCCGCGAGCTTCCTCGAGCAGCTCGACGGCTGAGCGCGCGCTCGCCGGCCGTGCCGGCACGCCGGCCGACCGCGGGCTCGGCCCGGGCTCGGCCGCCGGGCTCGGCCGCCGAGCTCAGTCGGCGGGCCCAGGCCCCGGTCAGCCTCCGAGCTCGGGCTGCGGGCCGAGCCTTCGGGCTCAGCCGCCGGTCGTCGCCTCCTCGGAGGCGGCCACGGGCACCGGCGCGACGCGCGCCGACCAGGCCGACGCATCGCGCGACATGGTCCACGGCTCGGTGCGGCGCAGGCCGTGGCATCCGAGCACGACCTTCGCGACGCCGTCGGCCAGGTCGCGTGACGACGGCGGGTTGATGCGGTTCAGCTCGTCGAGGCTGAACGCGTCGACCGCGATCGGCTCGAGGCCGCCGGCCGTGTACAGCAGCAGGTCCCACGACTCGACGTCGTCGGTCACGACGACCCGGCGCAACTCCACCCTCCCGGCGTGCTGCACCTCGTCGTCCGTCAGGCTCCCGAATGGCTTCGTCATCGTGCACCCCTGCTCCAGCCAACCCCAGCTCGTGCGTGGACGCGGGCAGGCGCGGGGGTGAGTCGCGCACTCGTGTCGCATGGGCGCGCCGGCCGGCGGTCGGAACCGTCGCGATGGCGAGCTTGCGTGCCGTCCAACCCGTGGTGGCGCTCCGATTGCGCGCGCCGCAAGGGCGAACTTGCGGCCGTCGAACCGTGGCAGTTCGGCCCGGTGCTCGAACCCGGGACAGTCCTGTGCTCGAACCGGGGAGAGAGGTATTCCGGGAATACCTTTCTCCCGCACCCGACGACGGGACCATGCGGAGTCGTGGGCGAGCGGCGTGGCGTGGAGTCGTGGCGAGCGGGGTGGCGTGGGCGGAGCTGTGGGCAGGCGGCACGGCGTGGGCGGTGCGTGGGCCGGGCGGCGTGGCGCGGGCGGTGCGCGTGGCGAGCGGGGTGGCGTGGGCGGAGCTGTGGGCAGGCGGCACGGCGTGGGCGGTGCGTGGGGTGGGCGGCGAGGGCGGTGCGCGGAGCGTGGGCGGCGTGGGGTGGAGGTCGGAGGGGTGCACCCGCGACGCGGACCGAGGGACGAGCGACCCGTGCGCGGCCCTGCCGGCCGTCGTAGCGTGGGAGCGGGCGCGGCAGCGGGGCCGCCGGTGACGTCGAGGAGGACGCGATGGCCGTGATCGGGTGGATCGGGCTCGGGCACATGGGCGGACCGATGGCCGCGCACCTCGTCGAGGCGGGTCACGAGGTCGTCGGCTTCGACGTCGACCCGGGCATGGCCGAACGCGCGGCCGCCACGGGCGTGCAGGTGGTGCAGGATGCCGCGGCGGCCGTGCGCGACGCCGATGCCGTCTTCACGTCGTTGCCGAGGTCCGAGCACTCCCGCGAGGTCCTCATCGGCGGCCCCGATGAGCGGATCGGCCTCTTCGCCATCGTGCGTCCCGACGCGCTCGTGCTCGACACCTCGACCGTCGACGTCGACACCTCGCGGGCGTGCCACGACGCGGCGGCGAGCCGCGGCATCCGTTTCGTCGATGCGCCCGTCTCGGGCGGGATCGCGGGCGCGCACGCCGGGTCGCTCACGTTCATGCTCGGCGGCGAGCAGGATGCGACCGGCGAGGCGGCCGCGCTCGTCGAGCCCATGGCGGGGCACGTGTTCATCGTGGGCGGGCCGACCTCGGGGATCGCGGCGAAGCTCGCCAACAACCTGATGCTGTTCATCACGCTGCAGGCCTCGTCCGAGGGCGCGCGGCTCGCGGAGGCCCTCGGACTCGACCCGACCGTGTTCCACGACATCGCCACCGTGTCGTCCGGCGATTCCTGGCCGCTGCGCACCTGGTACCCCGTGCCGGGCGTCGTGCCCACCAGTCCGGCGAACCGCAACTTCGACGCCACGTTCACGACGCGCCTCGCGGAGAAGGACCTGTCGTATGCGCTCGAGGCCGGCGACGCCGCCGGGCTCGACCTCGCGGCGGGCAGGCTCGCCATGGAGCGGTTCACCCGCCTGATCGACGAGGGCTACGGCGACCTCGACTGCAGCCTCGTCGTCAAGTACGTCGGGCGCGACGGTCGCACGCCCGGCTTCGACCCGGACGCGACGGGCTGACCGGCCCGCGGCGGCGAGCTCGCGGCATCCGTTCACCCGTTCTCGGTACCCTCGACCAGGGGCGACGCGAGGAGGTGCGGATGGGCGGGTTTCCGTGGCCGTGGCGCCGACGGCGTCGGGTGAAGATGGCGCCGTTCGACCGCTCGCGGCTGCCCGAGGCGCGCACGGCCACCTTCGACGAGATGCTCGAGGAGGGCATGCTCATGGCCGAATCGGCCGGGCGGATGGCGCTGAAGAACCGCCTGATCGTGCACGCCCTGCGCACCGACGAGCCGTTCTCCGACGAGCACGCCGCGTCCGAGGCGCGAGCGGTGCTGTACGAGCTGGTGCAGGAGGCCGACGAGGCCGCCGAGCACGTCGCCGAGGAGCGCACCGCCGCCGGCAAGCGCGAGGGTCGCTCGCAGCACCAGCACGACTACCACCGCGACGACCTGCTGAACCTCCGGCGCCGCGAGAAGGTCTACGCGTCGGTCGCGAAGGAGCTCTGGACCAAGCGATCGGACGACGCGTACGTCGCGGAGTTCGTCGAACGCGCGCGCGCCGCCGCCTGGCAGGACCTCGGCACCGCGATCGAGCAGGAGCTCGACCGTCGCTGGCCGCGCTACGACGAGGAGCCCGACTACGCCGAGCACCGCGACGAGCGCATGTCCGACGTGGGAGACGACCTCATGCGCGACCTCGCGCGTCTCGAGGCGCAGCGCGCCGTCGAGGCGATCCCGGAGTACTGACGCGCCTCCGCGGCATCCGTCGCCGTGACGCCTCGGACGGGGCACACTGGGCGCATGACCCGTCACTGGACCCCGCTCGCCGTCGTCTACCTCGTCGTCGCCGTCGCCGGCCTCATCGGCACCTGGACGTACAACGCGATCGCGATCGCCGAACGCAACCACTTCATCGGCGACCTCGTGTCGAGCGGTCCGGCGGTGTCGTCGATCACCGTCGACCTCCTCGTGGTCGCCGTGGCGGGCAGCATCCTCATCGTCGTCGAGTCGCGGCGGCTCGGGATGCGCTTCGCGTGGGCGTACATCGTCGGTTCGGCGTTGACGGCGTTCGCCTTCACGTTCCCGCTCTGGCTCGCGATGCGCGAGCGGCGGCTGGCGGCGCTGCGCGAGGCTACTGCCGAAGGCCCGGCGTGACCGACGCGCGCGCGACGAGCGCCTCGACGTCGGAGCGCACGCGCTCGCGCAGGTCGGAGCCGACGAGCGAGGGACGGAGGCCGGTCGGCGCCTGGATCCAGGCCGCGACGGCGCCGGTCACGCGGACGAGGAGCTCGGCCGGCGTCTCGTCGGCCGCAAGGGAGCCCGCGGACTGCGCTCGGCGGATGGCGTCGAGCTTCTCTCCGTACAGCTCGAGTTCTCTGGGCGTCGGCTCATGCGCCTCGAGCGTGCGCCGGGCCTGGAACCGGACGATTTCGGGGTGGCTCACGGCGTAGTCGAAGAGGGCCACGGCGTAGCCGGGGAGATCGTCGGGCGTGAAGGGCACCTCGACGTGCACTCGTTCGATGACTTCGTCGGCGACGGCGTCGTAGAGCCCCTCCTTGCTGTCGAAGTAGGCGTAGATCATGCGCTGGTTGGCGGCCGCGGCATCGGCGATGCCCGCGATGCGCGCGCCGGCGAAGCCGCCCTCGGCGAACTCGGCGAGCGCCGCGTCGAGGATCCGGCGGCGTGTCTGTGCGGCGTCCCTGGCCACGAGGCTCCTTCCGTCGACGGTCGTGAGGCCGCCGAGCGCGTCGCTGAGAAGTAAGTAAGTACTTGTTGACATCTTAGCGAACCTCTGCCTACAGTGAGTAAGCAACCAGTTACTTACATGGAGGATCCATCATGGCCAAGACCGCTCTCGTCACCGGGGCCTCGTCCGGCATGGGGCGCGAGATCGCACTGCGACTCGCCGCCGACGGCTACACGGTGTACGGCGCCGCGCGCCGCGTCGAGCGCATGCGCGACCTCGAGGAGCGGGGCATCCGCGTCATCGGCATGGACATCACCGTCGACGATCAGGTCGTCGCCGCCGTCGACCGCATCATCACCGAGACCGGCCGCATCGACGTGCTCGTGAACAATGCCGGGTTCGGCCTCTACGGTGCCGTCGAGGACACTGCGCTGGAGGACGTGCGCTACCAGTTCGACGTCAACTTCTTCGGCGTCGCGCGCCTCACCCAGCTCGTGCTCCCGCACATGCGCGCGGAGAAGTCGGGTCGCATCGTGAACATCTCCTCGATGGGCGGCGAGATCTACACGCCGCTCGGCGCCTACTACCACGCCACCAAGCACGCGCTCGAGGCGTGGGCCGACGCGCTCCGCTTCGAGGTCGCGCCGTTCGGCATCGACGTGATCATCGTGCAGCCCGGCCTGGTCGAGTCCGAGTGGTCGGACGTCATGGCGGCGCCGGTCCTCGAGCGGAGCGGCGACGGCCCGTACGCCCCGCTCGCGCGTGCGGTCGTCTCACGGAGCGGTGCCGAATACGGCGGCTCCGCCCCGACCGTGATCGCGGAGGCCGTCTCCCGGGCGCTCACCGCCCGTCGCCCCCGCACGCGCTACGCGGTCGGGCGGTTGGCCAAGCCGCTGATCGCGGCGCGGCGCGTCCTCCCCGACCGCGCCTTCGACCGGCTGCTCGCGATGGCCGCCCGCTGACCGACGTGGGGTTAGCGTTGGTCGCATGACCGACGCCGACGCCGCCGCTGCTCCCGCCGCCCCCTGGGATGCGGGGATCTGGACGCGAGATCCCGTCGCCGTCACCGCGGACGGCGACGGGATCGTCGTCGAGGCCGCCGAGGGCAGCGATTTCTGGCGCACCACCCAGTACGGCTTCATCCACGACGACGGCCACGCACTCCTCGGCCCGTGGCCGGCGGATACCGCGGTCGAGGTCGCCGTCGACACGTCCACGCTCACCGGGCTCTACGACCAGGCGGGCGTGTTCCTCCGCGGCGGCGACGAACTCTGGATCAAGGCGGGACTCGAGGTCAACGACGACGTGCTCCAGGTCGGGGCCGTGGTGACGAACCGCGTGTCCGACTGGTCGCTCGCGCCGGTTCCGGACTGGGCGGGCGAGGTCGTGACGATCCGGGCGAGCCGTTCGGGCGTCGACGGCGACGCCGTGACGATCCGCGCCCGCGCCGGCGACGGACCGTGGCGCACGATCCGGGTCGCCCCGTTCGATGCGGATGCCGCGACCGCCGGCCCGATGGTCTGCGCGCCGACGCGCGGCGGCCTCGAGGTGCGCTTCACGGGATGGGCGTTCGTGCCCGCCGACGTCGACCTGCACGACGACCCGCCGACGGCCTGAGGCACCCGGAGCCCGCTACGGCGTGATGTGGTGGCTGGGGCGGAACACGTCGTCGGGGTCCACCTCGCGCTTGATCGCGCGCAGCCGCTCGAGCGTGGCCGCGGGGTAGATCTCGGTCACGATGTCGTCGCCGAACTCCGGCGTGAAGTTCGAGTAGCGGCCGTTCGTGAACGCCATCGCCGCGTCGATGCCCTCGTGTGCGCTGTCGACGACCTCGGGCCCGGCGTCGGAGGGGACGAGCCGGTTCACCGCGACGAGCGCCTGGCCGTCGCGCTGCGCGATCGCCGTGGCATCCGTCGCCACTCGGGAGAACGCCCCGCCGAGTGCGCGGAGCAGCAGCATCGTGTGGATCTCGTGATCGAGCGTCGCGGCGAACGCGTCGAGCGCGGCGTCGGACAGGTCGGGCACGAAGCCGTTGCCGCCGACCATCTGGAACGGCGGCTCGCCGGGCGGGCCGTCTTCGAGCAGGTCGGGGTACTCGACGGGCCCGAGCGCGACGTTCGTGACCGACGGCAGTGACAGCAGGGGCTCGAGGAGCCGCCGGAGCTCCTCCTCGGAGCCCTGCAGGGCGACGAGGAGCTGCGGCCCTGCGGGCATCTCGGGCATGAGCGGGGGCATCACGAGGAGCGTCGAGTTCAGCTCGTCGGGCCCGGCGCGCATCACGTCGCGCCACGCCCCGAGCACCGCGCGCGGATCGGACTGGTCGAACATCACGTGCCCGCCGACGAGCCCGTCGACCGGCGACGCCTGGAACGTGAAGCGCGTCGCGATGCCGAAGTTGCCGCCACCGCCGCGCACGGCCCAGAACAGGTCGGGGTGGCGCTCGGCGTCGAGTGCGAGCACGTCGCCCGCCGCGGTGACGAACTCGACCTCCCGGAGGATGTCGATGGTCAGCCCGTGCACCCGGACGAGCCATCCGATGCCGCCGCCGAGCGCGAGGCCGCCGACCCCGACGTCGCGCGTGTCGCCCGACGTGATGCCGAGGCCGTGCGGGGCGAGGGTCGCCGCGACGTCGCCCCACTGGGCGCCGGGGCCGATGTGCACCAGCCCGCCGTCGGCGAGCTCGATCGCCGCGAGCCCGGAGAGGTCGATCACGAGACCGCCCGCGGCGGGATCGGAGCCGTGACCGCCCGCGACGACGGTGATGGGGACGCCTGCCGCGACGGCGGACCGGACGACCTCGGCGACCTCGTCGGCGGAGGTCGGGCGCACGACCGCATCGGGCGTGCCCTGACCGTGGAAGACGCGGGCGCCGGCCTCGTACTCGGGGGTGCCGGGCGCGTGCACGCGCTGCGGCATCCGCTCACTCAGTTCGGTGACGAACGACATGCCGCACAGTCTGTTCCCGTCCGCCGACATCCGCGACCCCAATTCAGGCGCCGCGCCGTCGACATCCTGCCGAGCTCCGCTCGCGGCCCGTCCGACCGAGTGCGACTTCTGGGGTGGAGTACGCCCGCGAACGGGACTCCACCCCGGATATCGCACTCCAGCGCGCGGCGGGCGGCGGCGGCGAGCGGATGCCGTGCCTACTCGCCGCTCGGGTGCGCCCCCGCCGCGTCGATGATCCACGCGTTCGCGAAGGCGCGCTCGCGCCAGGCCGCGTACCGCCCCGACACGCCGCCGTGCCCGGCCGCCATCTCGATCTTCAGCAGCGGGTCGGCCCCGACCTCGCGGAGCCGGGCCACCCACTTCGCGGGCTCGACGTAGAGCACGCGCGTGTCGTTCAGCGACGTGATCGCGAGGATCCGCGGGTAGCCCACGGCGTGCACGTTCTCGACCGGCGCGTACGACTTCATGTAGGCGTACACCTCGGGGTCGTCGAGCGGGTTGCCCCACTCGTCCCACTCGATGACCGTGAGCGGGAGCGACGGGTCGAGGATCGAGGTGAGCGGGTCGACGAACGGCACCTCCGCGACGATCCCGGCGAACAGGCGCGGCGCGAGGTTCGCGACCGCGCCCATGAGCAGGCCGCCGGCGGAGCCGCCCTGCGCGACGAGGTGGTCGGGCGACGTGACGTCGCGGTCGATGAGGTGCTCGGCCGCGGCGATGAAGTCGGTGAAGGTGTGCTTCTTGTGCAGCTTCTTGCCGTGCTCGTACCAGAGCCGGCCCATCTCGCCGCCGCCGCGCACGTGGGCGATCGCGAACACCATGCCGCGGTCGAGGAGCGACAGGCGCGGGATGCCGAAGCCCGGATCGATGGCGTGCTCGTACGACCCGTAGCCGTACAGGAGCGTGGGAGCGGGCTCGCCGAGGGTCACGAGGTCGTGGCGGTAGACGAGCGAGATCGGCACCTTCGTGCCGTCCGGCGCCGTCGCCCACTCGCGTTTCTGCGCGTACCGCTCGGGGTGGTAGTCGCCGAGCACGGGCTGCTGCTTGCGCACGGTGCGGTCGCCGGAGGCCACGTCGACGTCGATCACCATCGACGGCGTGACGAAGCTGCCGTAGCCGATGCGCAGCGACGGCTGCTCCCAGTCGGGGTTCGCCCCGACCCCCACGGAGAACAGTTCCTCGTCGAAGGCGAGTTCGTGCAGGGTGTCGTCCGGCGTCGCGTCGGCGGGGATGCCCTGCGGCGGCACCTTCGCGATCGCCACGCGCGGCAGCCCGTCGCGGCGGTACTCGAGCGCGACGAAGTCGCGGAAGCCGTGCGCGGCCTCGATGCGCATGCGCGGGTCGTGGGGCAGCAGCATCCGCCGGTCGCCCTGCGGGTCGTCGGCCGCCACGCTCACGAGCTCGAAGTTCACGGCGTCGCCCTCGTTGTGGATGACGAGGAGGCGGTCCCTGCCGCCGGCGACGACGTGCTCGACGTCGTACTCGACGCCGTCGCGGCGCGGCCAGACGACGCGGAACTCGCCCGTGGGGTCGCTCGCGTCGAGCAGCCATGACTCGCTCGTGACGTGCGAGCCGGCCTCGAGCACGAGGTAGCGGCGGCTGCGGGTGAGGCCGACGCCCAGCCAGAAGCGCTCGTCGGGCTCGTGGAAGACCTTCGCATCGGCGGAGGCGTCGGTGCCCACCTCGTGCCGCCAGACCGTGTCCGGCCGCCACGCGTCGTCGACGGTCGTGTAGAAGACGTAGCGGCCGCTCGGGTCGAACAGCGCGCCCGCCGCCGTGCCGGGGATCTCGTCGTCGAACTCGCGGCCCGAGCCGGAGAGGTCGCGCAGGCGGATCGTGTAGCGCTCGTCGCCCTCGACGTCGACGCCGAACAGCAGCGTCGAGCCGTCGGCGGTCACGTCGAAGCTGCCGAGCGAGAAGAACTCGTGGCCCTCGGCCTCCACGTTGTCGTCGAGCAGGACCTGCTCGCCGGGGAGGGGCGAGCCGTCGTCGGGTATGGCCGGCGGGTCCCAGTCGTCGGTCGCGCTCGCGGCGACGCGGCAGTGGATGCCGTACTGCAGCCCCTCGACCGTGCGCGAGTAGTACCACCAGTCGCCCTCGCGCGTCGGCACGCTGAGGTCGGTCTCCTTGGTGCGGTTCTTGATCTCGTCGAAGACCTGCTCCTGGAGGAGCGAGAGGTGCTTCGTCTTCGCCTTCGTGTAGGCGTTCTCCTCCTCGAGGTGGGCGATGACCGCCGGGTCGTCCTTGTCGCGCAACCACTCGTAGTGGTCGATCACCACGTCGCCGTGGTGGCTGCGTTCGGTCGGTCGCTTGTCGGTCACCGGAGGAGTCAGCACGACGTCAACCGTACGCCGACCGGCCGCGCCGCGGCATCCGCCCGTGTCGATCGGGAGGCGAGGGGGCGAGCGGATGCCTCGCGGCCGGCCTCGTGCGCTCAGTCGACCCGCGCGTACGGCGCGGAAGAGCGACGGCCTTCCGGATGCTCCGGCTCACCCGTCGCGACGGAGCGCGACCTCGACGGCGGCACGCACGCGCGCGAGCGCGTCCGCGAGCCGCGAATCGGGCGGCGACGCGTAGCCGAGCACGATCCCGGACGGGCCGTGTCCCGGAACCGCGGAGTACTCCGAGAGCGGCGCGACCAGCACGCCCTCCTCGGCGAGTCGGTCGACCACGTCGGCCGACGCCTCGGGGGAGGGCAGGCCGACGACGGCGTGCAGGCCCCCGTCGAGGCCCGAGAGCGGCGCGCCGTCGATGCCGTCGAGCGCCTCGACGACGAGCGTGCGGCGGTGCGCGTAGTCGCGCTTCGCCGCCGCGATGTGGCGCCGCACGGCGCCGGTCGCGAGCAGCTCGGCCATGGCCGCCTGCGCGATGCCCGGCACGGGGCAGGTCTCGTCGTCGCGCGCGGCGGCGACGGCCTCTCGAAGCGCCGGGTTCGCGGGCAGCACGAGGTACCCGAGCCGCAGCCACGGCGTGAGCACCTTCGAGAAGCTGCCGACGAGCACCGCGTGCCCCGACCGGTCGAGCGAGGCGAGTGCGGGCAGCGGCGGCCCGACGTGGCGGAACTCGCTGTCGTAGTCGTCCTCGAGGACGAGGGCGTCGGAGGCCTCCGCCCACTCGAGCAGCGCGAGGCGGGTCGCGACCGGCAGGCGTCCGCCGAGCGGGTACTGGTGGCTCGGCGTCACGAGCACGGCGTGCGGGGCGGGGCGGATGCCGCGGAGCGCGTCGACGTCGATGCCGTCGCCGTCGACCGGCACGGCGACGGTCTCGATCGCCCCGCGGCGCACGAGGACCCGCCTGGCCGAGGGGTAGCCGGGGTGCTCGACGGCGACCCGCGGCGTGCCGTCGACGAGGATCCGCAACGCGGTCGCGAGGAGGGCGATCGCATCGCTCGTGCCCGCCGTGACGACCACGTCGTCGGGCGAGCAGGTCACGCCCCGGGCGTGACGCAGGTGCTCGGCGATCTCGGCCCGGAGGCGCGGGGCGCCGAAGTCGGGCGCCGCATCGTCGGGCACGGTCTCTCGGGCGGCGACGCGCCATGCGGCACGCCACGCGCGCTCGTCGAGCCGCGCCGTCGACGGCCGGCCGGGCCGCAGGTCGAGCGCCGCGGCCCTCTCCGTGACGACGGTCCCGACGGGTCCGGCGGAGTCCGCCGCCGCATCGACGGATGACGCGGGCCGCCCGGAGGCCGTCGGGGTCGGGTCCGGTGGCGACGACGCGGGCGCGGTCGAGGCGGGTGGCGTCGCGAGCGCCGCGACGCGGGTCGGCGCCCCCTGGCGCACCTCGAGGTACCCTTCGCCGGCGAGCTGGTCGTAGGCGTTCACGACCGAGCTGCGGGCCACGCCGAGCTCGGCCGCGAGCGCCCGGGTCGAGGGCAGCGGGTCGCCGGTCCGCAGCAGGCCGGAGAGGATGCCGCGGCGGAGGCCGTCGACGAGCTGCACCCCGAGCGGGCGGTCGTCGTCGCGGTCGATGGTGAGCAGCGGTCCGTCCATCGCGCCCTTCACTGGACTGCTCGAATCAACGAGAACTGGTCTGCCCACCATACCAGCGACGAGCGCACACTGGTCGCATGACCACCACCCCGAGCCCAGCCGCCGGCCTCGCCGGGCCCGCCGCGCCAGCCCGCCGCATCCGCCGCCTCCCCGACCGCGAGACCGTCGACCGCTTCGCCCTCCACGAGCTCCTCGACGCCGAGCTCGTCGGGCACCTCGCGGTCGTCGCGGGCGACGTGCCGGTCGTCGTCCCGATGGGCTACGCCCGCGTCGGCGAGCACGTGGTGCTGCACGGCTCGACCGGGGGAGGATTCGCGCTGCGCGCGGCATCCGCCCGCACCGCCGTCGCGTTCGCCGTGACCTCGCTCGACGGACTCGTCTACGCGCGGTCCCTCTTCGACAGCTCGATGAACTACCGGAGCGCGACGATCCAGGGGGTGCTCGAGCCGGTCCCGGAGGACGAGGCGGATGCCGCGCTGCTCGCGCTCTCCGAACGACTCATGCCCGGTCGCGCGGCGGAGGTGCGCGACATGCGCCGCAAGGAGGTCGCCGCCACCCGCGTGCTGCGGCTCGCGCTCGACGATGTCGTCATGAAGCAGCGCTCCGGCGGCCCCTCCGAGGAGCCCGACGACGGCGAGGACCACGGGACGTGGGCCGGCGTCGTGCCGCTCGAGCGCCGATGGGGTGCACCCCTCACCTCAGGGCTGACCCGTGCGGGCACGCCCGTACCCGACTCGGTGCTCGCGCTGGCGACGCGCTCCTCGCCTCGGGGCACGCTCGACGAGGCGTCGGATCCGGCGGCCTGAGGTACCTCAGGGCCACGGCCGTCGGAACAGTACGCCGAACTCCCGATGAACGGCCGATGCCTCAGGGCGCACCATCGTGCCATCGCTCCGGTCCAGGTGCCGGGCGGGGACTCCAGCAGAAACGACGAAGAACGGAAGGAGGTGCGTGATGTTCGCAGCGATGCTCGTGCTCGGGCTCGTCACGGCGGGCGCCGTGATCGCATCGGTGATCCAGTTCCGCAGGGACGGCTACCACCGCATGCCCACCCTGTCGCACTGAGGTCGGATCGACCCGAACATCCGCATCCGACCGCCGGGGGCCCCGAGACCGCCTCAGGGCCCCCGCACCACGGAAATAGGGACATCTCCCCATGAACCCGACCCACCTCAGGGAGGAGTCTCGGACCACCATCCGGACCAGGAGGACACCATGGACTACTCAGCAGGATTCGTCGCACGGCAGGTGCACGAGGTGAACCTCCTCGGCGCCGAGCAGCGGATCGCGCACGCGCAGGCCGCGGCCGAGCGCGAGGCCGAGGCGCCCGCCGTCGGTCGCGGCGCGCGTCGCGTGCGCGCACCGCACCGCCGCTTCCACCTGCCGCAGTTCGCGCGGTGAGCGCGCACGCCGGCGGGAGCGCGGCGGAGCCGGCGGCGACCGCCGCACCCGACGACCGCGCGTCACGGCGCCGGCCCGAAGGGGCCGGCGCCGTTGTCGTGGGTGCGTGGGACGATACAGGTGTGACCAGCTCTTCGTCGAGCCCCACGATGATCGCCCGCGACGCCGAGCTCGAGTGGCTCAACAGCCTGCTCGATGGCGTACGCGCGGGCACGCCCGCGACCGCCGTCATCGGCGGTGAGGCCGGCATCGGCAAGTCGCGGCTCGTGTCCGAGTTCATGGCGGGCCTCGGGCCCGACGTGCGCCTGGTCGTCGGCCAGTGCGTCGACCTCGGCGACGTCGCGTCGCCGTACGCGCCCGTGAAGGGCGCTCTCCGGCAACTGGTCGCCCAGGTCGGCGCGGAGCGCGCGCTCGAGGCCGTCGGCCCGGGTCGTGCGGCGCTCGTCGCACTGCTGCCCGAGCTCGCGGCATCCGACGCGCAGGCGAACGGCGAGATCGTGATCACGCCCGGCGGTGCCGGCAGCGGCCAACTGCACGAGGCGATCGCGGTCCTGCTCGAGACCCTCTCGCGCGACCTCCCGATCGTCCTCGTCATCGAGGACCTGCACTGGGTGGATGCCGCGACGCTCGCGCTGCTGCGCTTCCTGCTGCGATCGCTGGGCTCGAGTCGGCTCCTCGTCGTGCTGACCTATCGCAGCGACGACGTGACGCGCGGCCACCCGCTCCGCGGGTTCCTCTCCGAGATCGAGCGCGACCGCTGGGTCGAGCGCCGGGAGCTCAGCCGCCTGACCGAGACCGAGGTCCGCGCGCTCGTCGGCACCCTCATCGCCGACGAGTCGCCGAGCGACCGCGTGCTCGAGACCGTGTTCCGCCGAAGCGACGGCGTCCCCTTCTTCGTCGAGGAGCTCGTGGGCATCGACGGATGCCGCGACGAGGGCTTCGTGCCCGTGACGCTCCGCGACCTGCTGCTGGCCCGCTACGAGCGGCTCTCCGACGACGCGCAGGAGCTGCTGCGACTGCTCTCCACGGGCGGCGTGCGCGTGCCGCACGGGCTCCTGGCGGCGGTGTACCACGGCAGCGACCAGGAACTCGAGTCGGCAGCCCGTGAGGCCGTGACCTTCGGCGTCCTGGTGATCGACGGCGACGACTACGCCTTCCGCCACGCGCTCGTCCGCGAGGCCATCCTCGCCGACCTGCTCCCGGGCGAGCGCGCGCGGTTCCACGCCCGGTACGCCGAGGCGTACGAGGCCCAGGCCGAGGCCGCCGCGGGTGGTCGGCGCCTGGCCGCCGAGATCTCGTACCACTGGCTGGGAGCGCGCGATCCGGTGCGGGCGTTCCCCGCGACGATCCAGGCCATGCGCGAGGCACGTGCAGCGGTCGCCTACGCGACCTCGGCGCAGCTCGGCGAACGTGCGCTCGAGCTGTGGGAGACGGTGCCCGACGCCGAGCGGATCGCGGGCATGACGAAACTCGAGCTCATGGGCCGGACGGCCTCGCAGTTGCGGCACGCCGGTGAGGGCGAGCGCAGCCTCGCGCTCGTGAAGCTCGCGCTCGCCGAGTGCCCGCGCGACGATCCGCAGTACCCGCGGCTGCTGCGCGACAAGGCGCTCTACCAGGCCAACATGGGTCGCAGCGGCTCGATCGCCATGCTCGAGGAGGCGCTCGCCGCCATCCCCGACGAGGGCGCCGACGACATCCGGGCGACGATCATGACCGGCCTCGCCGGCCGGCTCATGATCGAGGCGCGCATCGACGAGTCCGTCGAGACCGCCGACGCCGCCTACCGGCTCGCGAGCGCCATCGGGTCGGCACGCTACGCCTCGGTCGCGATGAACATCAGCGCGGTGAGCCGCGCCTCGCGCGGCGAACTCGAGCGCGCGCTCGCCGACATGGAGCGCGCACGCGAACTCGCCGACGGCGACGGCGCAGCACTGCTCCGGTACTGGGTCAACGCCTCAGACCTCCGCTACCTCATCGGCGACTTCCCAGAGGCGGTCCGCCTCGCCGAGGAAGGGCTCGCCCGCGCCCGCGCGCAGGGTGTCGAGCGCAGTTCCGGCGTGATCCTCGCCTCGAACGCGGTCGACCCGCTGTTCGCGCTCGGCGAGTGGGAACGGGCGGATGCCCTGATCGAGCGAGCGCTCGGACTCGACCCTCCCGGTCCCGTGCGCACCTACCTCGAGCGGGCGAAGCTCTGGGCGCTGGTCTGGCGGGGCGACGCAGAGCACGCCGCCGAGCTCTTCCGACAGCTGCGCCCGGCGATGGCGCCGGTCATGCAGGTCGAGATGCAGACCCGCCTCGCCGTCGGCCGTGTGGCGGTCGAGATCGGGCTCGCCACGGGCGACCTGTCGCAGGCCTGGCGCGACGGCCGAGGCGTGCTGCACGAGGAGGTCCTGCCGCTCGCCGGCTACGCCGAGCCGCTGCTCTGGGCGCTCGCGCGGGTGATCGCGGCCGTCCGCGCCGATCCGGCCCGCGTCTCCGACGTCGAGGCCGCCGAGATCCTCGGTGCGGAGCTCGACGTGCGGGGCCTGATCCAGCGACTCTCGTTCTGGCCGACGCATCCGATCTGGAGGGCGTTCGTCGACGCCGAACTGACCCCGACGGATGCCGCGTGGCGGGAGGCCGCCGAGCGAGCCGCCGCCGAGACCGCGCCGAGGTTCCTGCGGCCCTACGCGCTCCTCCGGCTGGGCGAGACGCTCCTCGAGTCGGGCGAGCGTCAGGCCGCGCGCGACACGCTGCAGGAGGCGTTCGACGGTGCGGTCGAGGGCGGCGTCACGGCCGTGCAGACGCGCACCGCGCGCGTCGCCATGCAGGCGGGCCTCGCACTCGACGGTGCCACGCATCGCGACACGCAGCGGGGCGCCGCAGGCGTGGCTGGGGCGGACGACGCGGCCGACGCCGTCGCCGAGCTCACCGCCCGCGAGCGCCAGGTGCTCGACCTCATCGCCGAGGGGCTCAGCAACCGGCAGATCGGTGAACGGCTCTACATCAGCGGCAAGACGGCGAGCGTGCACGTGTCGGCGATCCTCCGCAAGCTCGGGGCGTCGAGTCGCACCGAGGCGGTCTACCTGGCGCGCGCGACGCACTGACGCGCCATCCGTCACCCCACTGCCTGTTCGGGCCCGGGGGCATCACTGCACGGAGCGGCTCGGCGATGCGCGCGGTTCTCGGACTGCGAGGCACCTCCCAGCGCCCCGCGTTACGGTGGACGCACCGACCCGAGGAGCAGCGACGCATGACCGAGCTCGAGACGATCCCGTTCCGCACCATGTCCGGCGAGACCCGCACCCTCGGCGACTGGCCCGGCCAGGTGAGGCTCGTGGTGAACGTCGCCTCCCGCTGCGGGCTCTCCCCGCAGTACGGCGGGCTCGAGGAGTTGCAGCGCCGGTACGGCGACCGCGGGTTCACCGTGCTCGGCTTCCCGAGCAACCAGTTCCTGCAGGAGCTCTCCACGAACGAGGCCGTCAGCGAGTACTGCTCGACCACGTGGGGCATCACCTTCCCGATCCTCGACCGCGTGAAGGTCAACGGACGCAGCGAGCATCCGCTCTACACCGAGCTGAAGCAGACCGCGGATGCCTCCGGCAAGGCCGGCCGAGTCGTGTGGAACTTCGAGAAGTTCCTCGTGCTCCCCGACGGCGAGGTCCGGCGGTTCCGCCCGACCACCGAGCCGGACGACCCGGCGATCATCGCCGCGATCGAGGAGGCCCTGCCCGAGGCGGCGAACCGCGGTACCGGTGACGCCGACGCCCGCCGGGCCACCGCGGACTGACTCGGGACGCAACGTGACCGCCGATCGCGCGCAGGCCCGCACCACCGCACCCGAGGCCGCGTACGAGCCCGGCGAGCGGCTGTTCGCCCCGGAGGCGTTCGCGTTCTACACCGACCTCGAGGCCGACAACTCCCGCGAATGGTGGCAGGCGCACCGGCCGGAGTACGAGCGATTCGTGCGGATGCCGCTGGAGCGCCTCGCCGCGATCGCCGAGGAGCGGTACGGTCCGGCCAAGGTCTTCCGCCCGAACCGGGACGTGCGCTTCAGCGCCGACAAGTCGCCGTACAAGCTGAACGGCGCCATGACCGCAGGGCGCGTCGGCGGGGTCTACCTGTCGATCTCCGCGGAGTGGCTGCACGCCGGAGGCGGGCTCTACGAGCCGTCACGGGAGCAGCTTCGGCGAGCACGCGAGACGATCGCCGACGACGGCCCGGCCGCCGCCGAGCTCGAGGACATCGTGCGGTCGCTCGAGGAGGACGGGCTCGAGCTCGCCGGCCCGTTCCTCAAGACGGCGCCGCGAGGCTACGACCGCGACCACCCGCGCATCCGTCTCCTGCGGTTGACGCACTTCGCCGGGCTCGGCACCCTGCCGCCGCAGGGGACCATGGGCGACCTCGATCGCATCTGGCACGCCGTCGAGCCGCTCCTCGACTGGGTCGCGTCGCACGCGGAGCCCGACGTCTGATCACCGACGTTCCCGGCTGCGGCATCCGTCACTCGACGGGCGTGAACCCTTTCGCGACCTCGACGAGCAGCCGCGCCCCGTAGCCCGTCGCGCCCTTCGATCGCCACGAGTCGTCGCTCTCGGCATTCATGGTGCCGGCGATGTCGAGGTGGGCCCACGGCGTCTCGCCGACGAACTCGGCGAGGAAGAGCGCCGCCGTGGTCGCGCCGGCGTTCGTGCCGCCGAGGTTCGCGATGTCCGCGACGTCCGAGTCCATGAGCTTGCGGTACTTGCGCATGAGCGGGAACTGCCAGGTCGCCTCGTCGGTGGCGTCGCCCGCCTCCACGATCCGGTCCACGAGCGGCTGGCTCGTGCCCAGCACGACGGAGTGCGTCTCGCCCAGCGCGCGCAGGGCGGCGCCCGTCAGGGTCGCGATGTCGACGATCGCGTCGACGCCCTCCTCGGTCGCCAGCACGAGACCGTCCATCATCACCAGGCGTCCCTCGGCGTCGGTGTTCTTCACCTCCACGGTCTTCCCGCCGCGGGCGGTGAGCACGTCGCCGAGCTTGTACGCCGAGCCCGACGGCATGTTGTCGGTGCACATCAGCCACCCGGTCACGCGGGCGGTCGCGCCCAGGTCCCGGAGCGCCGTGAACGCGCCAAGCACTGCCGCCGCGCCGCCCATGTCCATCTTCATGAGCAGGTGCATGGGGTCGCTCGGCTTCAGGCTGATGCCGCCCGAGTCGTACATGATCCCCTTGCCGACGAGTCCGAGATGGCCCGTCGCCGTCGCCTCGGGCAGGAAGTTCAGCACGATCATGCGCGGTTCCTCCGCGCTCGCCGCGTTGACGCCGAGGAGGCCTCCGCAGCCCAGCTCGATCAGCTGCTCCTTGTCGAACACCTCGACGTCGAACCCGAAGCGCCCGCCGAGCAGCTCGGCGGCCGCCGCCATGTCGGTCGCGGTGAGATGGCTCGGCGGCGTGTTCGCCAGGTCGCGAGCGATGGCGGTGGCGCGCGCCGTCACGACGCCCTCGGCGATGCCGGCGGATGCCGCCTGCACGTCGACGCCGTCGAGGCGGAACTCGACCCGCTCGAGCGCGGGCTCGCGCGCCTCGGCCTTCAGCGCGTCGTACCGGTAGCGCCCGAGCAGCACGCCCTCGGTGAGCGCACGTGCCGCTGCCGCGGCATCCGTCGAACCGATCGAGGGCACGCGCAGACCGAGCGTCGTCGCCTTCTTCGCCGCCCGGACGAACGCCGCGCCCGCATCGCGAAGCGTGGCATCCGTCGCCTCGGGCTCCGGACCGCCGCCCACGACGATGATGAGGCTGTGCCCGGGTTGCGGCAGCAACAGCGACTGACCGGCCTTCGCCTCGAAGCCCGCGCGGGCGAGGGCGTCGCGATCGAGCCCGATGCCCTCGGGCAGCGGTCCCTCGTCGAAGACGAGCACGCCGATGGCGTCGAGCCCGGCACCGCCCGTGCCGCCGCCGAACTCCTCGACGGCCGACACCTGCACGCCGTCGTACGCCTCGAGCGACGGAACCGGCGAGAAGTCCTCGGCGATGAGCTTGATCGGATTGCGGGTCATGGTGATCCCTCCACACGTTCGCCACCGACGTTATCGGGGCCAGGCACGGCTCGGAAGGGATCGCGGCGATAGACTCGGTGGGGTACCCACGACCGCGACGTCCGGGCGGCGGTCGCCGCCCCCGGCGGTCGACGAGGCGACAGGCGGTGCGGTGGAGATCTTCGAGGGCTGGCCCCTTCCGGCGGCGATCGGCGTGCTGTTCCTGATCGTGCTCCTGCGCGCGGGCGGCACGTACGCTCTCGGTCGGGGCTCCCGCGCCGGCGTCAGGCGGCTGCTCGAACGGCGTGGGCGGATGGCGCCGCAGCTCGCACGCGCCGAGGCCGTGATCGAGCGCTTCGGCGCGCCGGTCGTGGCGCTGTCGTTCCTCACCGTCGGCTTCCAGACTGCGGTGAACCTGGCCGCGGGCGTGCTGCGGATGCCGCTCGTCAAGTACCTCCCCGCACTCGTCATCGGCGGGGCGATGTGGGCGACGCTCTACGGGGTGCTCGGACTCGCGACGGTGAACGCGATCATCCAGGCCGCTCAGCGCGACCCGGTGGCCGCGATCCTCAGCGTGCTCGCGGTCGCGGCGCTCCTCGTGCTGATCGAGTTCGCCACGCGCAGGGCGCGAGCGATCTCCGCACGGCACGCCGACGCGGTCGACCCGATCCTGCCCGACGAGGCAGCCGGCCGGCCGGAGTAGCTCACGCCGAGCACGGCCGTGTGCTCACTCTTTCGTGCCGGACTGCCCCTTCGGTCCCGACGACGTCCCTCCCGACGACTTCGCGTCGACGCCGCCGGTCGAGCCGGTGCCGCCGGCCAGGACCGAGGTCGAGCTGTATCCGATCGTCAGCCGGTTGACCGATCCGCGCACGGCGAAGTTCGCCGTGCCGGTGTCGTCGAGCACGCCCTGGATCAGGACTCCGCCGTCGTCGAAGATCGTGAACTCCGCCGCGGGCGGCCCGGTGACCGTGAGCGGCCGCCATCCCGCCTCACCCGGCTCGCCGACGGTGAACGACAGTGCGACCTGAGGCGGGCGCGGCTCCGCCACCGGAGTGGACGGGCCGGCGCCGGGCGCCGGCGCGGGGGGCGACGGCGGGGAACCTCCGGGCTCTGCCGCGGGGGGCGTGGAGGTTCCCGAGTCGGTCCCGGGTGCGTTCGTTCCGGGCGTCCCGCCGTCGGCAGGCGGGGGCGACGCGTCGGGCGCGCCTGCGTCCGGCGTCGCCGCGTCGCTCGGGGCGGGGGGTGCGTCGTCTCCCGGGGTCGGGATCGGTTCCGCCGGCAGGTCAGTCGAGACGATCTCGGGCGGAGCCATCCCGGTCGGTACCGGCGAGAGGTCTGCGGCTCCGCCGTCGGCGCCGACCGACGAGTCGAGCGTGCCGAGACCCGGCGTTCCGCCGGAGATCGCCGCGACCAGCACGACGGCAGCGGCCGCAGCAGCGAGCGTCGCGGAGGCGCCGACGAGCATCGCGCGCGGCGATCGCGAGACGGTGCGCACGAGTCGACCGAAGCCGGCCCCGGCACCGGCCCCGATGGACGCAGGGCTCGCGGCCGATGCACCGACGGCGGCGGCCGCGGCGCCGCCGACCACTCCCGCGCCCGCGGCGGCGCCCGCCCGACCGTGCTCGAGCCCGGGGATCGGCGCGACGACGCCTGCCGCCGAGCCCGCGCGCGTGGCCTCCAGGAATGCGAGACCCGCGGCGCTGCCGAGCACCAGGAGCGGGACGAGGCCGACGAGCCGGTGGGCGAGCTCCGCCGGGGGCAGGGATGCCGCGCGGCATCCGTCGCAGGAATCGAGGTGCGACCGGGTCCTGCGCGGGATCCGCGGCGCTCCGAGGCTCGCCGCGCCGAGTTCCGCGAGCACGCCGTCGCAGTCGCCGCCCTCGGGCATCGCGGCAGCGCGCTGCCAGACCCACGCGGCGCGGATGCCCTCGTGTGCGGCGGTGACGAGCGCTTCGGTCTCTGCGGGGGTCAGGCCGAGTTCGGCGGCCAGCTCGACCGGGGGGAGCCCATCGATCTCGGCCAGCCAGAGCGCCTCCTGGGCGGCGGTGCCGAGCGACGTGTACGCGACCGCGATCGCCTCGCCGTCGTCGAGTCCGGCCGGCAGGTCGTCGGCGTACCACGCCTCCGGGGCCACGAGTGCGGGAACGTCGCCGACCGTCGCGCCGCCCCTGCCGTCGGCGGCCGACGCGGCCTCGCGCACGGCCGCGAGGACGTGCGGCCGCATGGCGCCCGCGGGAGCTGTCGGCGCCAGGATCGAGGCCGAGAACCGCGCGGCGGCTGCCTCGACCACGAACTCGACGTCGGCGGAACCGGGCGTCGCCGCGGCGGCGGCGATCGCGGAGGACTCGTGCCGGTGCCAGAGCCGGATGACGGCGAATTCGTCGCCCGCTCGCGCCGAGGCGATCAGCTGGTCGTCGGTCGGGGTGGCGACGACGGGGAGGGCGAGCGGCGAGGTGGCCGGATGGCTCCCGGCGGCATCGGGCACTGCCACTCCTCTCGTCGCGCCGTGCGCCCGGGTCGGCGCGTGGCGACCGACGAGCGTCTCGTGGCGCGCGCCGGGATACTGGGGCTCGCGTCCGGCGTGGCGGGGTGCCGAGACCGGGCCCGCGGGGGTGGGCGCCGATCGGGGGTGCGCACCGCGCCGATGTCGCCATCAGCGGTTGGGCCGAGTCTACGACCCGTGCATGGTGCCGATGCAATACCCCCGCTCGGCGGGTCAGCTTCCGAGCTGCGGCGAACTCGCGCCGGTTCGGAGCAGCGCGCCCTCGTGCCGGACGGTCGCCGCCGCGATCGTCATCGCCTCGCCGAGCGCCGCCTCCCAGGCCGCTCGGTCCCCGGGCATGCCGTCGCGAGCGACGTGGTGGACGATCGCCGCGAGCGTCGCGTCGCCCGCACCCATCGTGTCGACGACCCGGCCGGGGAGGTCCACGATGTCGGCGTGGACGTCGAGGTCGCCGTGGTGGACGTCGGCTCCGTGTCGCCCTGCCGTGGCGAGCACCGCCGGCCGGTCGGGCCCCGCCGATCGCAGTCGTCGGACGAAGGAATCCAGGGGCTCGCGTGCGAGCAGCTCCGCGTCTTCGTCGCCGGCCTTCACCAGGAGCGCCGTGGCGGCGACGCGCTCGAAGGCGGCGAGGAACGCCTCCCGATCGTGGAGCATCCCGGCGCGCGGGTTGCCGTCGACGACGAGACGACGCTCGGGCTCGCGGACCGCGTCGAGCAGCGCATCGACCTGCTGGGCGTCGTCGAAGGGGTAGCAGCTCACGACCACGAGGTCGGCCTCGCCGAGCGCCTCCCGCGTGGCGTCGTCGAACGAGAGGCGGCGGTGCCGGGCGGCGTCGTTGAACACGTATCGCGGTTCGCCGCCGTCGCTGCGATCGGAGACGGCCCGGGACGTGCCCAGCGCCGACGGGCTCTCGACCAGGCGCACGCCGTAGTCGGCCAGGAAGGCGCGGATGCGCTCGGCGGGTTCGTCGTCGCCGAGCATCGCCACGAGCGTGACGTCCTCTCCGAGCAGGGCGAGCCCGACCGCGACGTTGAGCGCGGCGCCGCCGACGAACTCGCGCGAACCCGACGGGTCCCGCAACTCGTCGATCAGGGCATCCCCGACGACCGTGATCCGTGCGGCCTCCGACGGCGTCATCCGATCGACCTCCTCGTCCCGTGCCCGGGCGTGGGTCCCCGGCCGCTCGAGTCCAGCGTGTCACGCGTGCGCGTCCGCGTCCACGGGCCGCCCGGTCGACGCAACGCTGTACGGTGTGTCGAGTCCCCTACGGAAGGCCTCATGAGACCCGGACCCCGACGCAGCCTCACGCACGCAGAGATCCTCGACGCCGCCTTCGAGCTGCTCGAGACGAAGGGATTCGATGCGGTCTCGGTCCGCGGCGTGGCGGGGATGCTCGGCCTGACGCCGACGGCGATGTACACCTACTACCCGAACAAGGGTGAGCTGCTCGCCGGCATGGTCGAGCAACTGCTGGGCCGGCTCGACACGAGCGTGGCTGGTGGCTCGGGCTCGACGCCCGACACCGCACGCGCCCGCATCGTGGTGCTGGCCGAGGGGCTCCGATCGATCCTGGTGGAGCGACCCGGAGCGGTCGGGCTGCTCCTCGCGACCCCGCTCGACGGGCCCAACGCCCGGCGCCTCGACGAACGCCTGCTCGCGTCGTTCGCGGACGCGGGGCTCGACGCGCTCGAGGCCGGGCGCGCGACGCACGCCGTCCGCGTGCACGTGCTCGGCGCGGTCGCGTTCGACGCGGCCGAGGCGGAACGCTCGACGCGCGACCCGGCGCCCGACGACGTGGAGCCGGCGGACGCTGCATCCGCCACGCTCTGGGACGACGCCGAGGCGTTCCCCCTCGGCGATCGGACGCGCGAGCTCGCCGACGACCCCGGTGGTCGCTTCGCCTGGGGGATCGAGCGCCTGCTCGACGGGCTGCTCGTGCCGGCGACGGCCGCCGGCGACTGAGCGTCCGCGTCCGCAGCGGATCCCGAGACGCGACGAGGCGCCGACCCCCGAGGGGGCCGGCGCCTCGCCGGTTCGGGTCGCCGGGGATCAGTCCGCCGAGGGCGGGGTCACCTCGATCAGGGCGGCGGTGTTGCCGGACAGGGCCTTCTTCACCGAGATGACGGTGCCGTAGCCCACGCCGTCGTCGGCCGGGTCACCCGAGCCGAAGACGCCGAGTCCGATGTCGAGGCCGTAGTACTCCGTCGCCGGCGTGCCGTCGAGGTAGGTGAGCGGCACCGAGTACGGCGCGTTGCCCACCGACGGGACGACCACCGAGGCGTCGCGGTCGCGGTAGTACAGCGAACCGGTGTCGCTGACGGCGAAGCCGGGCACCCAGCCCTGGTCGTCGGTGAAGGTGCTCACCGCGGGGAGGGACGGGATGTCGGTGCAGTACTCCGAACCGGCGACCGTGAAGCACTCCGTGAAGGGGTGCGTCCCGGTGAGGCCGAACGCGGCGTTCGACGACTGCGCGCGCGAGGGCATCACGTTGAGCGTCGTCGGGTCGGCGTCGGCCGCGGCTCCGGTGCGCTGCAGCGGGTCGAAGTGGCTGTCCACGATGAGCAGACCGCCCTTCGCGCCGTAGCTCGGCAGTGCGGCCTCGTTCGAGATGATCTGGTTCGAGTTGCCGTACGTCGTGTCGCGGTACCAGACGAGGGCGCCGGGCGCGTTGTAGGCGACCTTCTCGACCTTCCAGGCGCCGTCGCTGTAGACGGTGTTGTAGCCGTACTTCAGGCCCTCGTCGAAGCCGTCGAAGTTGCGCCACTCGACGAGGTAGTACTGCGCCTGCACCGAGGTGCCGGTGTCGATGCGCCAGCCGGGTCCGGTCGTGTCGACGAAGGTCGACACCTCGGGGGTCCAGCCGTTGTCGCCCGACTCGACGTCGTCGCTCCAGACGGTGGCGCCGTCGGCGACCAGCTCGAAGTCGTCGGCGAACCAGCCGCGGTCGAGGTAGGCGGCGTCGGTCGCCTGGCGGAGGCGCAGCTGCACCGTGGTGCCGGCGTAGGGCGTCAGGTCGACGTAGTGGTGCTGCCAGCCGTGCGTGTCGCCCGTGAGACCGTACTTCAGCCCGCCGTAGTCGGCGAGGCGGTTGTTCGGGTCGCCGTAGGCGTCGCTCGTCGAGACCTCGGCACCGCTCTCGTCGTAGACCTTCTGCTGCGTCCAGGTGGCGCCGCCGTCGGTCGAGACCTCGACGAAGCCGTAGTCCCAGTCCGCCTCGATGACGTAGTCGTTCCACATCCAGAACTTCGCGTCCGCTGCGGCGGGCACGTCGACCGAGCGGCTGAGGCGGATGTCCGCCCAGTCCTGGTCTGCGCCGGAGTACCACATCTCCTCGCCGCTGTGCGGCTCCGCGAGGGTGATCACCTTGTCGGGCAGGTTGACCTTGATGCCGTCCTCGGTGCCCTTCTTGGGGCGCGACGTCTGGCCGACCTTGATGGTCCGCGTGTCGTCGCCGGGGTTCACGACCTCGGGGTCGGCCCAGCCGAGCACCCACTTGTCCCAGAGGCCCATGTGGGTGGGCATCGACTGGAAGATCGGGCCGGAGTGCGAGCCGGAGGACATGAGGTCCCAGAAGTCGACATCCGAGCTGCCGGCGCCGGAGACGTCGTACAGGTCGGGCAGGCCGAGGTCGTGGCCGTACTCGTGCGCGAACACGCCGACGCCCGAGTCCTCGGGCTGCACGATGTAGTTCGACAGCTTGAGGTCGGTGCCGGGGATGTCGGCGCCGCCGGCGACCGCCGAGGAGTGCGCCCAGATGGCGTAGGTGCCCTCCGCGCCGCCGCCGCCGGACTTGTCCTCACCGGCATGCACGAGCACGACGTGGTCGATCACGCCGTCGGGCTCGGAGTAGTTCCCGTCGCCGTCGCGGTCGGCCTGGTCCTCGACGTCGTAGTCGGCCCAGGGGAAGTCGGGCTGAGCGGCGGCGAGCGCCTCGACGGCGTGGATCGGCAGCGCGTTGGCGCCGATCGGGTTGTCGGGGTGGCCCTGCATGCCCTGGTACGCGCCGGCGACCCACTCGCCCGCGTCGTCCTGGTAGCACGTCGTCGCGCCGTACCAGCCCTCGGAGTGCGGCAGGGTGACCCACTGGGTGGCCTCACCGGTGACCGTGTAGGCGCCGCGCGACATCTCCTCGTACATCGACTTCATCGTGTACCCCGAGATGTCGATGCCCGGCTTCCCGTCGGGGCCGGTCAGGTCGGGGCGCACCCGCTCGGTGATGCCCTCGTCGGTGAAGAGCATCCGGTCGAAGTGCTCGGGGGAGAAGTCCTCGACCCACATGGAGTTGTTGTCGAGCTCCGGGTAGTCGGCCGGGTTCGGGATGTTGTTGTGCAGCGGGCCGTTGACGACGTCGCCGAGCTTGCACGTCGACGCGCCCCAGTACTCGGGGACGTAGACGTCGGTGAAGTCGTCGTTCGCCTCGTCGTTGAACTCGACGAGGATCGTCAGGAGCTTGGCCTCCTGGGTGGACTTCGCTCGCTTCAGCGCCTTCGGGCTCTTGCCGGTCTCGATCGACTTCGCCTCGAGCTTCGCGAGCTGGCGGGCCGTGGCCGGATTGCCCTGCGCGTACTTCTTGTCGAGCGCGTCGGACAGCTCGGCCACGGAACCGCTGACCTTGCCCGCCTTCGCGGCGGCGCCGTCGACGGTCGCGTCGAGCGCCTCGTCGGTCTCGAACGCGGCCTCCGCCCGCGGCGCGGCGTAGTTCATGTAGTACTCATCGGCACCGATGACCGGTGCCGGTGCGGCGGTCGCCGTGCTCGTTCCCACGGTCGCCAAGCCGGCGGCCGCGAGTGCGAGCACGGGGATCGTCGCAACCACGCGACGACGCGCGCGGCTGGTCTTCCCTGACATGCTTCTCCCTCCGAGTGCCCATGACGGTGATCACGGGACACGAACGTCGTCCGCCGGTGGGCGGACGTACCCGGCATCCTGCCCCCGTACGGGGGGCGGAGGGAAGGCTCCGGGAGGGAGGGACCCCGAATCGTTGCTATCGAGATTTCCTCGCGTTGGAGGGGTCCGGGAGACGGATGCTTCGACCGAGCCGGTCCCAGCCGAAGCATCCGCAGGGAATCAGCCGATGAGCAGGCCCCGCAGCTGGTCGGCCGAGTGCACGACGGCCAGGGCGTCCGTGGCCTCGGCGGGGGAGCCGTAGCCCCACTCGACCATGATCGTCGGCACTCCGTGCGCCGCGGCGCCGAGCAGGTCGTAGCCGCGGTCGCCGACCATCACGGCGTCGGAGGTGTCGCTGCCGAGCTCGTCCAGCCGGCGCAGCGCCTCGGCGACGACGTCGGCCTTCGTGCTGCGCTCCTCGTCGTCGCTCGCGCCCGCGACGACCGTGAAGTACTGCTCCAGGCCGGTGTGGGCGAGGACCGCACGCGCCATCGACTCGGGCTTGCTCGTGGCGAGGGCGATCGGGAGGCCGGCGGCGTGGACGGCCTGGAGCACGCCCTCGACGCCGGGGAAGACGGGGGAGTGCAGGAGGTGGTCGTCGTAGTGGTCGCGGTAGACGTTGAGGGCCTCCCACGCGTCGACGTCGCTGAAGCCCGCGGTCATGCGCAGGCTGTCGAGCAGCGGCGGCCCGACGTAGGAACGCAGCGTCTCCTGGTCGGGCACGGGCAGGCCCATCTCGGAGAACATGTGGGCGAGGGAGTCCATGATCTCGCTCGCCGAGTCGACGATCGTGCCGTCGAGGTCGAACAGCACGGCGGACCACTCGCGCGGGGGAGCGACGGTGGTGGTGGGGAGGGGTAGAGTCACCGCGACATACTAGGCCGATGAAATCCGAGGAACACTCGGGAACGCTGGGTGCCGGCTGAACGCCGGCTCGGAGCAGGGGCGCCGACCCTCGACCGTCGCGAGCCCTCGCGCCCCGAGGCGGCGGCCCGTCGACCCGTCAGAACAGCCGGGCGTGCCCGCTCTCGACGCCCTTCATCGCGTCGTAGTCGAGCACGACGCAGCGGATGCCGCGGTCCTCCGCCAGCGTGCGCGCCTGCGGCTTGATCTCCTGCGCCGCGAACACCCCCGTCACGGGCGCGAGAAGGGGGTCGCGGTTCATGAGCTCGAGGTAGCGGGTGAGCTGCTCGACGCCGTCGATGTCGCCGCGGCGCTTCAGCTCGACCGCGACCGAGCGGCCCGTGGCATCCGTCGCCAGGATGTCGACCGGGCCGATCGCGGTCATGTACTCGCGGCGCACCAGGCGGTAGCCGTCGCCCAGGAGCTCGATCTGTTCGGCGAGCAGCTTCTGCAGGTGCGACTCGACGCCGTCCTTCACGAGCCCCGGATCGACGCCGAGGTCGTGCGCGGAGTCGTGCAGCACCTCGTGGATCGACACGACGAGCTGGTCGGCGGTCTTCGCGTGCGTGACCTTCCACACCTCGGTGACGCCCGCGGCGCGCTGGTCGTCGTCCGGTTCCGCCGCGGCGAGCGTGCACGGCGGGCTCATCCAGTTCAGCGGCTTGTAGCTGCCGCCGTCGGAGTGCACGAGCAGGCTCCCGTCGCCCTTCACCATGAGCAGGCGGGTCGCGAGCGGCAGGTGCGCCGAGAGCCGTCCGGCGTAGTCGACGGAGCAGCGGGCGATGACGAGACGCACCCGACGAGTCTACGTTGGACGTGAGGCGGGCCGCCGGGGGCGCGGCCCACGACGGACGGGGGCGTCATGGGGCGCGTGGTCTACGGGAACCAGATGTCGCTCGACGGGTACGTCGCCGATCGGGAGGGCCGCTTCGACTGGGCCATGCCCGGCGAGGACGTGCACGCGGCGGTGAACGACGACGTGCGCAACGTGGGCGCGTTCGTGCTCGGCCGGCGCGTCTGGGAGGTGCTCCGCGCGTGGGACGTGATGGACCTGGCCGACCAGGGCGACGCCGTGCGCGACTTCGCCGGGATCTGGGCGGCCGCCGACAAGGTCGTGTGCTCGCGCACGCTCGAGGAGGAGGACCTCGTCGACGCGCCGCGCACGCGGCTCTCGCGGACCTTCGACCCCGACGAGGTGCGGGCGCTCGCCGCGGCATCCGACCGCGACGTCGCCGTCGGCGGGCCGGAACTCGCGTCGCAGGCGCTCGCGTCCGGCATCGTGGACGAGATCTCGCTGTACGTCCATCCGGTCGTCGTCGGGGCCGGCACCCCGGCGTTCCCGACGCCGGTGGCGCTCGGCCTCGAGCTCGTCGAGGAGCGCGGGTACGAGGGCGGGGTCGTGGGGCTGCGGTACCGGCCGCGGGCCTGAGCGTCGCGTCAGCCGGCGCGGCGGCTCCGCTCCCGTGCCGCGGGAGCGGCGATACCGGCCATCACCATCAGGCCGAGCAGCACGAGCATGCCGTTCAGGATGCCGAACTGCTCGCCGAGGAACCCGATGAGCGGCGGGCCGACGAGGAACGCGCAGTAGCCGATCATCGCGACGGCCGAGACGCGCGCCGCGGCATCCGCTCGATCGGGAACGTCGGCGGCGGCGGACATGCCGACCGGGAACGCGAGCGAGCAGCCGATGCCCCAGAGCAGGGTGCCGACCACGATCATCCACGGCTCGGTGCCGAAGATGAACAGCGACAGCCCGATCACGCCGATGCCGGCCATCACCTGCAGCATGAGCACGCGGCCGAACCGGTCGATGAACGGCCCGCCGAGGACGCGGGCGGCGGTGATCGCGATGGTGAACACCGTGAAGACGGCGGCGCCGGTCGTCGCGTCGAGTCCGTGGCCGTCGACGACGGCGAGGGCGATCCAGTCGTTGGCGCTGCCCTCGGCGAACGACATGCCGAGCATGACGACGCCGATGAGGAGGAGCCGGACGTCGGTCCAGACCGAGAGGCTGCGGCGGATGCGGACGCCGAGCGGCTCGCGCGGCGCGTCGGTGTGCGTGTCGTCGCCGAGTTCCTCGCGCAGGGGCACGAACCGCACGGCGATGACGACGCCGACGGCGATGAACGCGGCGATCACGCCGAGGTGGATCGCGGTCGTGAGGCCGAGGGCGGATGCCGCGGCCGCGAGCCCGGCGCCGGCGACGGTGCCGAAGGAGAAGAACGCGTGCATGAGCGGCATGACCGTCTTGCCGAGCTCGCGCTCGGCCTCGGCGCCTTCGACGTTCATCATCACGTCGACGGCGCCGTTGCCGAACCCGAACAGCGCGAGGCCGAGCACGACCAGGGCGACGCTCGGCAGCGCCGAGCCGCCGAGGCCGACCGCGACGAGGCCGAGCGCGGCCGTGGCGAGCACGCCGATCATGCCGAGGCGCGCGCCGAAGCGCGCCATGAGCCAGGGCGCGGCGACGAGCCCGACGATCGAGGCGATCGAGCCCATGAGGATGACGAGGCCGACGCCCTGCGTGCTGAGCCCGACGGCGTCGCGGAGCGCGGGGATGCGGGCGACCCAGCTGGCGAGGCCGAAGCCCGAGAGGAAGAAGATCGCGAAGATCGCGTTGCGCCAGGCGATGAGCTCGTGGCGCGGGCGGGCGGATGCCGCGGCGCGCGTCTCCGCGCCGTCGGTTCCTGGGGCGTGCCGGTCGTGCTCGCTCATGGTGTCTGCGTGGTCTCGGTGCTGCGACATTACTGCCTCGTCGTCGGGGTGGTCTGCGGGCCGGGATCGGGTGCAGGGTCGAATCGATTCGAGTCGAATCGATTCGAGAATAGCCGGGCGTGCCGATGGCGCGCAACCGCGACGACCCCGGCCGTCGCGGCCGCCGAGGCGCGCCCCCGCCGCCGGCGCCCGCCCCGCGTCATCCGCCCGCCCCGGTCGTTACGATGATCGGGTCACCTCGACGCGCGCCGTGACCCTCGGCGGGCGAACCCGGCACCCGCACACCCCGCGAGGCGCCCGTACGAAGTCAGGACACCGACGCCGATGAAGGCCCTGTACAAGTCCGCGCCCGGCGCGGGATTCGAGTTCGTCGACCGCCCCGAGCCCGAGACGGGCCCGGCCGACGTCAAGATCCGGGTGCTCCGCACGGGCATCTGCGGCACCGACCTGCACATCGACCAGTGGGACGACTGGTGCTCGTCCGAGATCCGCACGCCCCTGATCGCCGGCCACGAGTTCTACGGCGAGGTCGTGGAGGTGGGTGAGCTCGTGCACGACGTCGCCGTCGGCGATCGCGTCTCGGGCGAGGGGCACATCGTCTGCGGCATGTGCCGCAACTGCCGCGCCGGCCGCCGCCAGATGTGCATCCGCACGAAGGGCGTGGGCCTGCACCGCGACGGCGCGTTCGCCGAGTTCATCGTGCTGCCCGGCGAGAACGTCTGGGTGCACCACGGCGACGTCGACCCCGAGGTCGGCGCGATCTTCGACCCGTTCGGCAACGCCGTGCACACCGCCCTCGCGTTCTCGCTCGTCGGCGAGGACGTGCTCGTCACGGGCTGCGGCCCCATCGGGCTCATGTCGATCGCAGTGGCGCGCCACGTCGGCGCCCGCTACATCGTCGCGTCCGACATCTCGCCGGCCCGCCTCGAGCTCGCGCTGCAGATGGGCGCGGATGCCACGGTCGACGTGTCGCGCGAACGGGTGCGCGACGTGCAGCCGCGCCTCGGCATGCGCGAGGGCTTCGACATCGGGTTCGAGATGTCCGGCTCGGCGAAGGCGCTCCCCGAGATGATCGACAACATGAACCACGGCGGCCGGATCGCGCTCCTGGGCCTGCCGAGCGAGCCCTTCGCGGTCGACTGGGGCAAGGTGGTCACCCACATGCTCACGCTGAAGGGCATCTACGGCCGCGAGATGTTCGAGACGTGGAACTCGATGAGCGCCATGCTGCAGACGAGCAGCGAGCTGCGCGAGCGCGTGGCATCCATCATCAGCGACCGCTACCCCGCGCGCGAGTGGCGCGCCGCCTTCGACGCGGCGGCCTCGGGCGGCGTCGGCAAGGTCATCCTCGACTGGACGGAGGTCTGAACATGTACGGATCGGTGAAGGAGCAGCTGCGCGCCGAGCTCGACGAGATCGAGGCCGCGGGACTGACCAAGCGCGAACGCGGCATCCACGGACCGCAGTCCTCCGAGATCGAGGTCGCCGGGCGCACGGTGCTGAACTTCTGCGCGAACAACTACCTCGGCCTCGCCGACGACCCGCGCATCGTCGCCGCCGCGCACCGAGGCCTCGACGACTGGGGCTACGGGCTCGCGAGCGTCCGATTCATCTGCGGCACGCAGGAACTGCACCTCGAACTCGAGCGCGCGGTCTCCGAGTTCCTCGGCTACGACGACACCATCCTGTTCTCGTCGTGCTTCGACGCGAACGGCGGCGTCTTCGAGGTGCTGTTCGGGCCCGACGACGCGATCATCTCCGACGAGCTCAACCACGCGTCGATCATCGACGGCATCCGGCTGTCGAAGGCGCAGCGGTTCCGCTACAAGAACCGCGACCTCGCCGACCTCGAGGCGAAGCTCGTCGCCGCGTCGGGCGCTCGCCGCCGGGTCATCGTCACCGACGGCGTCTTCTCGATGGACGGCTACATCGCGCCGCTCCGGGAGATCTGCGACCTCGCCGACCGCTACGACGCGCTCGTCTTCGTCGACGACTCGCACGCCGTCGGCTTCGTCGGTGAGCACGGGCGCGGCACGCCCGAGTACTGCGGCGTCGAGGGCCGCGTCGACATCACGACCGGCACGTTCGGCAAGGCGCTCGGCGGGGCATCCGGCGGGTACGTCGCCGCGCGGCAGGAGATCGTCGACCTGCTGCGCCAGCGCGCCCGGCCGTACCTCTTCTCCAACACGCTCGCACCGGCGATCGTCGCCGGGACCATCGAGGCCCTGCGGCTCGTCAGTGGATCGGGCGAGCTGCGGCAGCGGTTGGTCGCGAACGCCGCGCTGTTCCGGTCGTTGATGACGGATGCCGGCTTCGACCTGCTGCCCGGTGAGCACCCGATCGTCCCGGTGATGTTCGGCGACGCGGCGCTCACGGCCCGCATCGCCGATGCCCTGCAGGAGCGCGGGGTGTACGTCACCGCGTTCTCGTACCCGGTCGTGCCGAAGGGGAAGGCGCGCATCCGCGTGCAGCTCTCGGCGGCGCACTCGGAGGACGAGGTGCGCCGGTGCGTCGCCGCGTTCGCGGCCGCGCGCGACGCGGTGCTCGCGGCCGCGCCCGCCCACGTGTGACCGATCGGTCCGCCCGGCGCAAGGGGGCTGTGGACGCGCGCGAGGCCGCGTAGCGTCGGCAGTGCGCCGGCGCGCGATCCGCGACCGGTGCGCGGTGCCCGCGCCGTCGGGCGGCCCCGGCCGACGACGACGAGGACGCGGCGTCGACCCGGTGCCGCGCGACGGGTGCCTGACGACAGGAGGCACGTGACATGCTCAAGGACCTGGTCGTGACGTCGGCGATCGAGATCGATGCACCCCCGGAACGCGTGTGGGCGGTGATCACGGATCGGGACGCCGCGCGCGAGTACATGTTCGGCGCGAGCCTCGAGGCCGACTGGATGGTCGGCGGCGCCCTGCGATGGAGCGGCGAGTGGCAGGGCCGGCCGTTCGAGGACCACGGAACCGTGCTCGAGATCGACCCGCCGCACCGACTGGTGCACACGCACTTCAGCCCGAGGCGCACGAGCGGGCTCGAGCCCGACGACCACCACACGCTCACCTGGACGATCGACGGCGGGGGCGACGCCCCGACGGTGCTGACGCTCTCGCAGGACAACAATGCGACGCCCGAGTCGGCCGCGCACGCGAAGCGCCTCTGGGACTCGCTCGTCGCGAAGGTGAAGGAGATCGCCGAGCGGTCGTGACCCGTTCGAGCCTGCGGCCCGCCCCGCCCCCGCCGACTCCGCCGTCGCTCTCGCCGCCGTCGTCGCTCTCGCCGCCGTCGCCGCTCTCGCCGCCGTCGCCGCTCTCGCCGCCGTCGCGATCTGCGGATATACGATCCGCCACCCCGGGCGATTCTGCTCTGGGGCGGGGAGCCCGATCGTATATCCGCAGGAGTGGGCGGCGAGAGGCGCTCTCGAATCGATTCGACCGTACAATCGAAGGGTGAGCCCCGAACCCGCAGCCACGACCGGCGCCAACCCCCGCGTGACGCTGGCCGACGTTGCCGCGCTCGCGGGCGTCTCCGCGTCGACGGCGTCGCTCGCCTTCAGCGGCTCCGGTCCGGTGTCGGATGCCACCAAGGAGCGCGTCCTCGCCGCGGCATCCGAACTCGGCTACGCCGGCCCCGACCCGCGCGCCAGGTCGCTCCGACGCGGTCGCTCGGGCATCGTCGGCGTCGTGCTCGAGGAGCGCGTGCGCGCCGCCTTCCTCGACCCGGTCAAGATCCAGACGCTCGACGGGCTCACCGAGGGCATCGCACCGCTCGGCGCCGGCCTGCTCCTCTTCACCGACTCGGGCGACCCGGACGCGCCGGTCAGCCTCGACACGGCGCCCGTCGACGCCGTGGTGCTCATCGGCTGCAGCCCGAAGTTCTTCCGCCAGGTCGAGGCGCTCCAGCGCCGCGGCATCCCGCTCGTCGCCATCGAGGGCGCGCCCGGCGGCGACATCCCCGAGATCACGATCGACAACCGCGAGGCGACGCGCCTCGGCGCCGAGCACGTGCGCGCGCTCGGGCACACCGATGTCGCGACGGTGACGCTGCCGTTCGAACCCACCCGCACGCGCGGCGCGCTCACGCCGGAGATGGAGGCCGGCGCGACCGTCGACACCGCCGTCGAGCGCTTGCGGGGTGCGCGCGACGTCTTCCCCGACATCCGGGTCAGCGTGGCCGGCGCGAGCTCGATCGAGGAGGGGCTCGAGGCGACGCGCCCACTGCTGGCGGATGCCGCGACGCGGCCGACCGCGATCATCGCCCAGTCCGACCTGCTCGCGGCCGGCGCGATCCAGGCCGCCGAGGAGCTCGGGCTGCGGGTGCCGCACGACCTCTCCGTCATCGGCTTCGACGGCATCCGCGTCGACGGCCTCCAGCACGACCTGACGACGCTCGTCCAGCCGTCGGTCGCGAAGGGGCGAGCAGCGGGCGAGGCGATCGTCCGCATGCTCTCGGGCGACGCGGCATCCGGCACCGACTTCACGAGCACGCTGCACGTCGGCGACACGACGGCGCCGCCGCGCGCCTGAGCGGCCCGGCGCTCCCGTCCGGCCCGGCGCGGCTCGGCCCGCCGGCCGGCCCCGCCGCGCTCAGGAGGGCGTGATCTCACCCGAGCCCGACACGGTGCTGCGGATCTCGGGACGACCGGCGTACCGGACGGTGCCGCTGCCCGAGAGCACGACGTCGAGCGAGTCCGACGCGTCGACCGAGATCTCGCCGGAACCCGACAGCACGACGCGCGCGGTGTCGGCGCGAAGCTCCGACGCGTCGACGTCACCCGACCCGTCGACCTGGATCTGGAGTTCCTCGGTCGTTCCGCTCGGCACGATCGATCCCGACCCGCTGATCGAGGCGCGCACCGACGTCGCGTCGAGCTCGTCGGTCTCGATCTCGCCGGAGCCGCGGATCTCCATGGCGACGTCATCGGCGTCGCCGAACTCGGCCGTCACGTCGCCGGAGCCGGAGATGAGGATCGACTCGAGCGAGGTGAGGGTGATGTCGAACACCAGGTCGCGTGCGCCGACCACGATGGGTCCGCGCTGGACGTCGATCACGAGCCGATCGCCCTCGACCTCGGTCGTGAGGCGGTCGAGCACGTTCTCGCCGCCGGTCACCGTCAGCGAGGGCGACTCGCCGAGGCGGATCGTCATGTCGCCTGCACCGCGGAGCACGACACCCGTGGCATCGCCGATCTCGCGGGTCTCGGTTCGGGTGTCGCCGGCCGTGACGAACGGCACGCACGCCGTGAGCGCGACGAGCACGCCGGCGGCGAGCACGGCCGAGGCGGTGCGGGCCGCGCTGCGGCCGGCGGCATGGGCGGAGGGGCGGAGCGGGGCGCGGCGCGCGGGCATGTCGGCCTCCTTCCAACGGCGCTGTCTCGAACCTAGGCGGAACGCGCGCATGTGCGCGGGCCATTGGTCACGCGAGGGTCCCACCGCGAGCGTCCCGCCGCGAGCGTCCGCTCCGGTCGCCACGTCGTCGGTCACGTCCCGCGCCGACGGCGGGCCATTGGTCACGCGGGCGCGCCCGTCACCATCCAGGCGCGCCCGCGCGCCCGCACCGAGAGCGTCGCCGCGCGGGCGGTCAGGTAGCCGAGCGAGAACGCGGCCGTGAGCGCGGCGAGGGCCGCCGCGCCGGAGACCGCGCCGTCGGAGGCATCCGCCCACCACACGACACCGAACGCCATCGGGACGAACGCGGCGAGGTTGACCAGGCCCGTCCAGGCGAGGTAGCGGGCGTCGCCCGCGCCGATGAGCACCCCGTCGAGCACGAAGACGAGGCCGCCGAGCGGCGCGGACAGGCCGAGCACGACGAGCGAGGGCGGCAGCAGCGCCGCGACCTCGGCGGACGAGGTGAAGACCGCGGGCAGCACCCACGCCGTCGCGACGACGAGGGCGCCGACGACCGCGCCCGCGCCGACGCCCCACTCGACGCACCGTCGGAGCACGGCGCGCACCACGTCGACGTCGCCCGCTCCGAGCCCCCTGCCGATCAGCGCCTGCGCCGCGATCGCGAGCGCGTCGAGCGCGAAGCCGAGCGTGAAGTAGATGGTGATCGCCACCTGGTAGGCGGCGAGCTCGTCACGGCCGAGCGAGGTCGCCGCCCAGGTCGCGAGCAGCAGGGCCGCGCGCAGGCTCGCCGTGCGCAGGAACAGCCACCCGCCGTCGCGCGCGCCGCGGAGCACGCCCGCGTGGTGCGGCCACGGACTCGCGCCGACGCGGGTGCGATGCCGCGCGACGACGACGAGGTAGACGGCCACCATGCCCCACTGCGCCACGACGGTGCCGATCGCCGACCCTGCGATGCCCCAGCCGAGGCCGTAGATGAACACCGCGTTGAGGGCGATGTTCGCCGCGAACCCGATCCCGGCGACCCAGAGCGGCGTGCGGGTGTCCTGCAGGCCCCGCAGGAGGCCCGTCGCGGCGAACACGACGAGCATGGCGGGAAGCCCCGCCATCGAGATCGAGAGGTAGACGGATGCCTCGGCGGCGACCTCGGCGGACGCGCCGAAGGCGCCGACGAGCGTCGGTGCGGCGAACCACCCCGCGACGGCGAGCAGGGCACCGAGTCCGAGCGCGAGCCAGAGCCCGTCGATGCCGGCCCCGACCGCGCCGCGTTCGTCTCCGGCGCCGAGTCGCCGGGCGACCGACGGGGTCGTCGCGTACGCGAGGAACACCATGAGGCCCACGATCGTCTGCAGCACGGCGCTCGCGAGCCCGAGGCCCGCGAGGGGCGCCGCGCCGAGGTGCCCGACCATGGCGGTGTCGGCCAGCAGGAACAGCGGCTCGGCGATGAGCGCGCCGAGCGCGGGGACGGCGAGGCGCAGGATGTCGCGGTCGACCGCACGGCGTGCGGTGAGTTCGGGGTTCGGGGTGGTGGCGCTCATACGAGCGATGAGCCTACGCGCGACCGGCGACGCGGCGACGCCGCGACGGCGCGTCGTCACGTCGCCGCCGAGGCGCCGGCTACGCGTCGACGATCTCCTTGCCGAGTGGCGCGAGCGAGACGGGGATCAGCTTGAAGTTCGCGATCCCGAGCGGGATGCCGATGATGGTGAGGCACATGATGATTCCCGTGACGAGGTGCTCGAGCGCGAGCCACCAGCCTGCGAGCAGCACCCAGATGACGTTCCCGATGAACGACCAGGCGCCCGACGTCGGCTTCGAGACCACCTCACGACCGAAGGGCCAGAGCGAGTAGTTCGCGATGCGGAACGAGGCGATGCCCCACGGGATCGTCACGATGAGGATGCACATCAGCAGGCCCGCGAGCATGTACCCGATCCACAGCCAGATGCCCGCGAGGATGAGCCAGACGACGTTCAGGATCGTGTTCAGCATGGGCCGATCATCGCATCGGACGATCGCCGGCGGAATCGGGTTGACCCCCGTGGGCCGCATGTGAGTTGCGCGCCCCGCCGACGGGCGTATGATTCCGCGGTGACCTTCAGAGGGTCGGTCCGCGAACGGCGGCCGCACCGCTTCCGACGGGGCATCCGGCTCCACCCGGCCCAGGCCGTGGTCGTCGGCTTCGCCGCCGCCGTCCTCGTCGGCACCCTCCTCCTGTGGCTGCCGCCGATGACGCTCGAGCCGGGGGGCACGAGCTTCATCGACGCACTCTTCACGGCCACGAGCGCCGTCTGCGTGACGGGCCTGACGGTGGTCGACACCGAGCTGCACTGGAGTCCGCTCGGACACGTCGTGATCATGCTGCTCATCCAGCTCGGCGGTCTCGGCATCATGATCTTCGCCTCGCTCATCGGCCTCGTGCTGGCGCGCAAGATGAGCGTGCGCTCCCGCCTGAACACCGCGGCCGAGGCGAAGGCGGTCGGCTACGACGACGTGCGGGGACTCGTCCGCGGCATCGTCCTGATCTCGTTCGCGATCGAGGGCCTGACCTGGATGTTCCTGTTCCCGCGTCTGCTGTTCGGGTACGACTACAGCCCGGCGGATGCCGCGTGGCACGCGCTCTTCCACTCGGTCTCGTCGTTCAACAACGCGGGCTTCGCGCTCTACACGAACAACATGATCGACTTCGTCGCCGACCCGTTCATCTGCATCCCGATGTGCGCCGCGATCATCCTCGGCGGCCTCGGCTTCCCCGTCATCATGCAGTTGCGCAAGGAGTTCACGCGCCCGCTGCACTGGTCGATGAACACCAAGATCGTCCTGTGGGGCACGCTCGTGCTGCTCGTCGTCGGCACGGTCTACCTCGCGATCGCGGAGTGGGACAACGACGGCACCTTCGGCCCGCTGTCGCCTGGCGCGAAGCTGCTCGCCGCGTTCTTCATGTCGACCCAGACCCGCACCGCGGGCTTCAACAGCATCGACGTCGGGCAGATGCACGACGAGAGCTGGGTCGTGATGGACGTGCTCATGTTCATCGGGGGCGGCCCGGCGGGCACGGCGGGCGGCATCAAGGTGACCACCTTCGCCGTGCTCTTCTTCATCCTGATGACCGAGTTCCGCGGCGAGGGCGCCGTCAACATCTTCGGCAAGCGGCTGAGCCGTGCGGTCCATCGCCAGGCCATCACCGTCGCGCTCGTGGCGGTCGGCGCCGTGATGACCGCGACCATCCTGCTGATGCACCTCACCAAGCTCGACCTCGACCTGGTGGCGTTCGAGGCGGTCTCGGCCTTCGCGACCGTCGGGCTCTCGACGGGCATCACGGGCGACCTGCCGCCGAGCGCCGAGATCATCCTCGTGCTGCTCATGTTCCTCGGCCGCATCGGTCCGCTGACCCTCGGCTCGGCGATCGCGCTCCGCGACCGCCGCATCCTCTACGAACTCCCGAAGGAGAGGCCCGCCATTGGCTAGGTTCACCCTGTTCGGCGGCGCGAGCGACACGTCGCGCCGCATCGCCGAGGCCGATTCGGTGGCGGTGATCGGCCTCGGCCGCTTCGGCAGCTCGCTCGCGCTCGAGCTCATGGCCGGCGGCACCGAGGTGCTCGGCATCGACGCCGACGAGGAGATCGTGCAATCCCTGAACGGCGAGCTGACCCAGGTGGTCCGCGCCGACTCCACGAAGTCCGAGGTGCTGAAGCAGCTCGCGGTCGACGAGTTCGACCGCGTCGTCGTCGCGATCGGCAGCGACATCACCGCGTCGATCCTCACGAGCTCGGTGCTCCTCGGCATGAAGATCCCGGTGATCTGGGCCAAGGCCGTGACCGAGCAGCACGCGGTGATCCTCGAGCAGCTCGGCGTGCACCACGTCATCCGCCCCGAAGCCGAGATGGGGCGCCGGGTCGCGCACCTGGTCCGTGGCGCCGCGCTGGACTACATCGAGATCGAGAAGGGCTACGCGATCGTGAAGACCGCCCCGCCCGCCCGCCTGCACGGCGTACCCCTCGGGCAGACGGCACTCCGGAAGGAACTCGGCGTCACGGTCGCCGCGTTCAAGCGACCGGGCGAGGAGTGGCGCAACGCCGACGCCGACACCGTGCTCGGACCGGACGACACGATCCTCATCGTCGGGCCGACACGGAAGGCCGAGGGCTTCGCACAGCTGCGCTGACGTGCCGCGGCGGTTCGCGGCATCCGCTCAGCACCGCCGGCCGGGCGCCGCCTAGGCTGTGGGGATGAGCGATGCGACGAAGCCCAGCGGCATCATCCTCGACGAACTCGACGCCGACGTGCGTCCTCAGGACGATCTCTTCCGCCACGTCAACGGCAAGTGGATCGATCGCACCGAGATCCCCGACGACAAGGCCCGCTACGGCAGCTTCATCGTGCTCTACGAGGAGGCCGAGCAGGCCGTCCGCGAGATCATCGAGGAGGCGCAGGACGCCGAGCCGGGCACCGAGGCGCGCAAGGTCGGCGACCTGTACGCGTCGTTCATGAACGAGGAACGTGCCGAGATGCTCGGCGCGACCCCGATCGCCGGCCAGCTCGTCGAGGCGTCGCTGCCCGGCACGGTCGCCCAGCTGCTCGAGGCGATCGGCCGTCTCGAACGGCAGGGCGTCGGCGGCTTCGCGCAGCTCTTCGTCGACAACGACCCCGGCGACCCGGAGCGCTACCTCGTCTTCGTCGAGCAGGGCGGCATCGGCCTGCCCGACGAGAGCTACTACCGCGAGGAGCGCTTCGCGCCGATCCGCGAGAAGTACCTCGGCCACGTCGAGCGGATGTTCGGCCTCGCCGCGCTCGACGACGGCGCCGCGCGCGCGAAGCGCGTCTTCGACCTCGAGACCGAGATCGCGAAGGCGCACTGGACCAACGTCGACTCGCGCGACAGCCAGAAGACGTACAACCTGATGGCGTGGTCGGATGTCGCGACCGCGGCATCCGTCGACCTCGACCTGTGGCGCGACGCGATGGGCGTGCCGGATGGCGCGTTCGACGAGCTCGTCGTCCGTCAGCCGAGCTTCGTCGAGGGCGTCGGGGCGCTGATGACCCCCGATCGCATTCCCGCGTGGCGGGACTGGCTCGCGTGGCAGGTCGTCCACGCCGCGGCGCCGTACCTCGGCGCCGCCTTCGTCGAGGAGAACTTCGACTTCTACGGGCGCACGCTCACCGGCACGCCGCAGCTCCGCGAGCGATGGAAGCGGGGCGTGTCGTTCGTCGAGGGCGCGATGGGCGAGGCCGTCGGCCGCATCTACGTCGAGCGTCACTTCCCGCCCGCCGCGAAGGCGGCGATGGACGACCTCGTCGCGAACCTCGTCGAGGCCTACCGCGACTCGATCACCGGGCTCGACTGGATGGGCGAGGAGACCCGCGCCAGGGCGCTGGAGAAGCTCGAGAAGTTCACGCCGAAGATCGGCTACCCGGTGAAGTGGCGCGACTACTCGACGCTCGAGGTCTCCGCGTCCGACCTCATGGCGAACGTGCGCGCGGCGGCCGAGTTCGAGTTCCACCGCCAGCTCGGCAAGATCGGGAAGCCGCTCGATCGCGACGAGTGGTTCATGACACCGCAGACGATCAACGCCTACTACAACCCCGGCTTCAACGAGATCGTGTTCCCGGCCGCCATCCTGCAGTTCCCCTTCTTCGACGAGACGCGTGACGCCGCGGCGAACTACGGCGCGATCGGCGCGGTCATCGGCCACGAGATCGGCCACGGCTTCGACGACCAGGGCTCGCGCTTCGACGGCGACGGCCGGCTCATCGACTGGTGGACCGAGGACGACCGCGCCGCCTTCGAGGAACGCACGAAGACGCTCATCGAGCAGTACGACGTGCTGGTTCCGGCGCAGCTGGCCGACCGCGCCTCCGACGACGAGGGCGATGCGGATGCCGCGGCCGGCGCACCCGCGCACGTCAACGGCGCCCTCACGATCGGCGAGAACATCGGCGACCTCGGCGGGCTCGCGATCGCGTGGAAGGCGTACCTGATCTCGCTCGACGGGGAGGAGGCGCCCGTGATCGACGGACTGACGGGCGCCCAGCGGTTCTTCCTGTCGTGGGCCCAGGCCTGGCAGATGAAGGGCCGCGACGCCGAGGTGGAGCGACTTCTCGCGATCGACCCGCACTCGCCGAACGAGTTCCGGTGCAACCAGATCGTCCGGAACATCGATGAGTTCTACACTGTCTTCGAGGTCACGCCCGATGACGAGCTCTGGCTCGACCCGGCCGACCGCGTCCGGATCTGGTAGCACCTCACCGAGACCCCCGTCCGATTCCGTCGAGCGCACCGCGATGCCGCGGTTGGGGAGCGCGAGACCTGAACGAAAGCCGCTGTCCCTGTCGTGGTGACCTCGTCCCAGGGTTCCGAGCGCCGTGCTCGGCACGCCTCCTTCCGACGAAGCCGCCACCGCACCGACGAACACGTCGAGGATTTCTCACGTGGCTTCGATTCCCTCGGCGAACTCGCGCTCAGCGGCGTGCAGGTCTCGGCGCGCGCCACCGATCTCGCGACGGGTCGCGTCCTGTTCTCCGTCGACGACCACGTGGTGATGCCGACCGCGTCGATCGGCAAGGTGCTCCTGCTCGTCGAGGTCGCCTCGCGCCTCGGCGGGGCGAGCGCAGAGGCGTTCACGGTCCTCGACCGGGCGCCGCGCGACGCGGTGGGCGACTCGGGCATCTGGCAGCACCTGCAGACCCCCTCGCTGCCGATGTCCGACCTGGCGGCCATGGTCGGCGCGACGAGCGACAACCTGGCGACGAACGTGCTCATCCGGCACATCGGCCTCGAGGCGGTGCGCTCGCGTACCGAGGCGCTCGGCCTGACGCGCACGGCGCTGCTCGACCTGGTGCGCGACCACCGCGGGCCCGACGACGCACCGCAGCTGTCGATCGGTTCGGCGAAGGAGCTCACGTGGCTCTTCGCCTCGCTCGCCCGCGGCGAGATCGTCAGCCCGGAGGTGTCGCAGCGCGTCGTCGGCTGGCTCTCCCTGAACTCCGACCTCTCGATGGTGGCCTCGGCGTTCGGCCTCGACCCGCTGGCGCATCGCACGCCCGACCACGGCCTGCTCCTCATGAACAAGACCGGCACCGACGGCGGCGTGCGCAGCGAGGTCGGCGTGCTGCGCGGCCCCCGTGCCGGCGTGGCCTACGCGGTGTCGATGTACTTCGCCGACACGCAGCTCGCATCGCGGCTCGCGGTGCTCGACGGCATGCGCCGTGTCGGGGCCGACCTGCTCGAGTACGTGCACTGACCGCCAGCCCCGCCGCCCGGCCCTCCGGCCGGACCGACCGGCGTCCGGTGCCGGCGACCGGGTCGGGGGTACGATCGCGGCATGGCAGTGGCCCGGACGAGGCGGGCGCGCGCGCAGCGGCGCCGGAAGCGCCGGATGGACGCGGCCGACAACGATCTGACCGCCGAGCAGTGGCTCGCCCTCCGGGAGGCGTGGGCGGGGTGCGCGTACTGCGGTGCGGCGGCCGCCGCCCTGCAGCGCGTTGCGCAGCGGTCAGGGCGTCCCGCCTCACCCCAGCTTGCGGATGACGCGTTCGAGCCGTTCGGTGAGGTGCTCCGTGCCGATCGGCGGCGGCGTCCCGGCCGCGGCCGCCCGGGCCCAGCTCAGGCCGACGTAGCGCATGAGCCCGGCGAGCAGGTGCGTGATGATCTCGGCCTGCTCGGGGAGGTCGGCGAGGTCGGTCTCGTCCGCGCCGTCGCGCAGCGCGTCCTGGCGGAGCCGGAGTTCGATGATCTGGCGCAGTTCGTCCTCGATGGCGGTGAGCCGTTCCATCTGGCGTGCGAGCAGGACGGGGTTCTGCGAGATCGCGTTGATGCGGCGCATGATGAGCGACGGTTCCGCCGGCAGGCGGTCGGGCTCGATTCGCACGAGCCTCGCCGCTTCGGCGAGCAGCGGCCCGTCGGAGACGATGAACTCCCGCGCCGCCTGTTGGTCGATGGCCGGCTCGTCGGTGCCGAGCAGGGCGGCATCCTTCGTCTTGAAGTGGTTGAAGAAGGTCCGCTGGCTGATGCCGGCGGCCTGGCAGATCATGTCGACCGTGACCTGGTCGTAGCCGTGCTCCGTGACGAGGTCGATCGCGGCGCGCTCGATCGCCGCGGTCGTCTCGGCGACGCCTCGGCGTCGGTGAACGGGCTCGGTCGACATGATCCGCCTCCTGGTCGATTACTCGTACCGTAGCGAGTCGATCGGGTCCTGGCGGGCCGCCCGGCGGGCGGGGAGCACGCCCGAGAGGAACGCGACCAGCATGATCACGAGGATCACGACGAGCACGTTGACCGGGTCGAACAGCAGGATCGTGAGCCCCGGCAGGTCGGCGAGCGGGCCGGCCGAGAGCGCCGTCGAGATCGCCGTGCCGAGGCCGATGGCCGCGACGGCGCCGATCGCCGACCCGAGGAAGCCGATCACGACCGCCTCGAGGCTGAACAGCGAGAACACTTTCCCGTTCGACATGCCCATCGCCTTCATGAGGCCGATCTCGCGCGTTCGCTCCTGCACGCTCATGAGCAGGGTGTTCACGATACCGAAGGATGCCGCGAGCAGCGCGATCACCGAGAACGCGCTGAGCACGCCGATGATGCCGTTGATGACCGTCTGGATGACGCCGAGCTGGTCCTCGACGGTCTGCCCGGCGAGGTCGGCGTCCGTCAGCTTCGCCTTCACGCCGTCGACGTCGGCCGCGGTGACGACGCCGTCGTCGCCGGTGCCGGCGAGGTACGCGACGGCGACGACGTATGCGTCGGGCTGGCCGGGGATCGCCTGCGCGTCGGCGATGGTGTCGGTGAGGGCCTGGTTCACCCCCGCGCCCGCGGCGAGCAGACTCGTGCGGGCGACGCCGACGACCTGGGCCTCGATGGTCCGGTCGGCCTGCGTGGCGTCGGTGTAGCCGAGCTCGACCGTCTCGCCGATCGCGGCGTCGGCATCGGCGAAGCCGAGCGGGTCGAGGTAGTCCTCCGGGAGCACGATCTGCGGCTCGTCGGCCTCCTGGTCGAGCTGGTCGCCCGCGACGAGGTCGCTGCGCCCGATCGACGAGGTCGGATTCACGTCGAGTTCGTAGCGCTCGTCGTCGGTGCCGCTCGCCGGAGCGACCCAGTCGACCGCGATCTGCCGGACGGGCTCGACGCGATCGACCCCGTCCATGTCGCGCATGGCCTCGAGGTCGTCGTCGTTGAGCAGCGTGCCGGCGCCGAGCGGGTTCGCCTGCGCGGACTGCTGGCGCCCGTCGGGGTCGTACGCGTTCGGCCCATCGGTCGTGTCGGTCGAGGCGGCGGGAGTCACGATGAGGACGTCGCCGGTGCTGATCGTGGCGACCTGCGTCGTGACGTAGTCGTTGACGCCTGCGCCGAGCGCGGTGGTGAGTGTGAGCGTGAAGGCGCCGACGAAGAGGCTCAGCACCGTGAGGGTGGTGCGCAGCTTGCTGCGGAAGGCGTTCCGCGTGGCGTTGGTGATGACGTCTGCAGTCCTCATCGGTCCGCTCCGTCCACGATCAGGCCGTCGGCGATGGTGACCCGGCGGTCGCAGCGGGCGGCGAGGTCGTCGTCGTGCGTCACGACGACGAGGGTGATGCCGCGCTCGCGCTGCAGGCCGAAGAGCAGGTCCTCGACCTGGACGCCCGTGGCGGTGTCGAGGTTGCCCGTGGGTTCGTCGGCGAAGATCACGTCGGGTTCGTTGACGAGGGCCCGGGCGATCACGACACGCTGCTTCTGGCCGCCGGAGAGGTCGTTGGCCCGGTTCTTCGCCTTGTCGGCGAGGCCGAGGGCGTCGAGCACGGCCATGCCGCGGCGGGTCCGCTCGCGCGGGGCGACGCCGGCGACGAGCAGCGGAAGGGTGACGTTCTCCAGTACGGACTGCTGGGCCGTGAGGAAGAACTGCTGGAAGACGAATCCGAATCGCTCGTTGCGCAGGCGGTTGATCCGCTTCGCCGAGGCGGATGCCGCGTCCTCGCCGTCGACCCCGACCGTGCCGTCGGTGGGGCGATCGAGCAGGGCGAGCAGGTGCATCAGGGTGGACTTGCCCGAGCCCGACTTGCCGACGATCGCGAGCGATTCGCCGCGGCGGACGTCGAGCGAGACCCCCTTCAGGGCCTCGAAGCTGGACTGCCCACTGCCGTAGGTCTTCGTCAGCGCGCGTGCGCTGAGCACCGGCGGCGCGACCGGTGCGGGGGAGGTGGTCATCGCGGATATCCCTTCACTGATTGCAGTTCAAAGTGCAGTGACTGCAACAGTGGCTGATGTAGCTGGGAACCACCCGGAAACGGCGACGGGCGGCGGAGGACATCGTGTGCCACCCGCCGCCCGTGGGCCCGTCGAGGCTCAGCTCGAGGGTGCGACGACCTCGATCCGCAGGTCGAGGTCGGCGAACGAGACCGTGCCGCTCGGGGTCGACCACGCGCGCGTGCCCGGCTCGCGCGAGAGCGTCGTGCGGAACTGCGGGGACTCCTCGAGGCTGGTCCCGCTTCCGGTGCGCGACGCGGAGGCGACCGTCTCGCGGGCGAGGTCGCGCAGTGAGTAGACCCCGCCGGCGCCCTCGAGCGAGTCCCAGATGTCGGTGCGCTCGGCCACCGGGCCGCCGGTCGGCTTCACGGCCGCGGATCCCTCGGCCGCGAGGGCGAGGCCGCGCTTGAGGTTCACCTTGTCACCGGCCGTGGCGTAGCTCCACCGCACCCCGGTCACGCCGCCGTTCACCTCGCGGGCCTTGCCCAGGTCGAGCAGCGACGCGCCGTGCTCGCCGATCACGCGTCCGACGTTCGTGGTGCGGTCGAGGACGACCGCGGTCGTCTCGTCGACGCCGAGCACGAGGTCGTGACCGGTCTCGAGGCCGAGCTTCACGGCGCGGCCCTGGCGGCCCCACGTGGTGAAGTGGCTGTCGATCTGCACGCCCTCGACGAAGCCGAATCCGCCGGAGGGCAGGTAGCCGAGCTCGGTCGGGTCGTCGAGGTACCCGGCCGTCGCGCCGTCCCGCCACGCCTCGTACGACTCGCCGCCGGTCACCATGTCGGCGCCCTGCTGGATGGCGAGGCCGGCGCTCACGCCCGCGACGACGCCGCGATCGGCGGCCGCCCGGAGTGCGGTCAGTACGGGCGAGTCGGTGCAGGAGGTGAACGCCTCGAGCGGCGCGGGCTCGCAGTCCTGGAGCGTCCGCACGTAGCGCATCTGGTCGCCGCCGCCGAAGAAGACGCCCGTGGCCTCCGCGATCTCGGCGACGACGGCGGGGTCGTCGGCGCGGTCCGGGCGGTATTCGTCGCCCGGGTAGTCGACCGCGGTGTCGACCGGCACGGCGTAGGTCTCGGCGCCGTACTGCTGGAACAGATCGGAGTAGTACAGGCCGTTGGCCGCGGCGTTGTTGAGCGAGGAGTCCGCGGCCTGCGCGGGGGTGCGCGCCGTGCGTGCGGCTGCCGTCACGATCGCGATGCGGGCCTTCTCGGGCCCCGCGCCGTCCGGGTCGGCGAGGTCGACGATGGCCTGCAGGATCTCCGCGTTCTCGTCGAGGTTGCCGCCGATGAGCACGGCGTGCGGGGCGCGCGGTGCGTCGGCGCCGGCGTTGGCCGCCGTGGCCGGAGCGACGGCCAGGATGAGCGCGGCCGCGGTACAGGTCGAGAGTGCGGCGGGGAGTGTTCGCACGATTGCCTCCTTGGAATGTGCGTTACAGATACGGGTCTGGGTGTGGCGATGCTAACGAACAATACGTTTCGCCGAAAGACCTCTCGTCGACTCGTGCGAAGATGACCCGGCGCGTTCGCGATGCGAAGATTCATTACAGAACAAAAAAGTTCTGGCAATCTCGGAACGTTTGTTACATACTCGGTCCTGCACCGATCCCACCGCAGCGATCAACGAAGGACCCAACATGACCCCGTCTACCCCCATCGCACGCACCGCCCTCACCGCGGCCGGCCTCGCCGGCGCACTCCTCCTCGCCGGCTGCAGCTCGGCCGGTTCCGCTTCCGAGGCCGACTCCTCTGCAGAGGGCGTCGAGATCGCGGGCGTCGAGATCACCGTCGACCAGGCCGCCGCCGACCTCCTGCCCGCCGAGATCGCCGAGGCCGGCGCCGTCAAGGTCGCCACCGACGCGCCCTACGCCCCGTTCGAGATGTTCAAGGAGGAAGGCTCCGACGAGCTCACCGGCGTCGACGTCGACCTCGGCCACGCCATCGGCGCGAAGCTCGGCATCGACTTCGAGTTCGAGCAGCAGGCGTTCGACGGCATCATCCCCGCCCTCCAGGCCGGCAACTTCGACGTGACCATCACCGCGATGACCTCCAGCGTCGAGCGCATGGAGGTGCTCACCTTCGTCGACTACTCGGCGTCCGGCACCGGCATCCTCACGACCGCGGGCAACCCCGAGGGCATCGAGAGCTACCTCGACCTCTGCGGGAAGAGCGTCGCGGTCCAGGGCGCGACCAGCCAGGTCGACCTCGTCAACGACGTCTGGCAGGGCGAGTGCGAGGCCGAGGGCCTCGACCCGATCCAGCTGAGCGAGTTCCCGTCCGACGCCGACGCGCAGCTCGCCATCACGAGCGGCAAGGCCGTCGCGTCGCTGCTCACCAAGCCGAGCGCCGGCTACGTCGCGAAGACCACCAACGACGGCGGCACGTTCGAGGTCGTCGAGGACCCCGAGGCCCCCAACGGCTACGACGCGACCCTCAACGGCATCGGCGTGCTGAAGGACAACCAGGAGCTCGCCGAGGCCATCCAGGCGGCCCTGCAGTCGCTGATCGACGACGGCACCTACGAGGCGATCCTCGACCAGTACGGCGTCACCGGCATCGGCATCGACGAGGCCACGATCAACGGCGCCGCCGACGCCAAGTAGCCCACGGGCTCGCACCGAACAGGAAGCACCCCATGACCGCAACGCAGCCGTCATCCACGGCGGCGCCCGAGAGGCCGAACGGCCCCTCGGGCGCCCGCCCGGGCCCGATCGAGGCCGTCCCCGTCCGCCACCCGGGCCGCTGGATCGCAGCCGTCCTCGTCCTCGTGCTCGGCATCGGCGCGACCGCCTCGATCCTGCAGAACCCGAACCTCGACCTCCCCACGGTCGCGGAGTACCTCTTCAAGCCGCTCACCATCAACGGCGTGCTGATCACCATCTGGCTGACCGTCGCCTCGATGGTCATGGGCGTGCTCGGCGGCATCGTCGTCGCCGTCATGCGACTCTCGGCGAACCCGGTCCTCTCGGTCGCCGCGTGGCTCTTCATCTGGGTCTTCCGCGGCACGCCGCTGCTGCTGCAGCTCATCTTCTGGGGCTTCATCGGAGCCTTCATCCCGAAGATCGTCATCGGCGTCCCGTTCACGTCGATCGAGTTCTGGTCGTTCACGACGAGCGACCTCATCCCCGCGACCGTCGCCGCACTCCTCGCGCTCGGCCTCAACGAGATGGCCTACGCCGCCGAGATCGTGCGGGCCGGCATCCAGTCGGTCGACCACGGCCAGACCGAGGCCGCGCACTCGCTCGGCATGTCGCCGACGAAGACCCTCCGCCGCATCGTGCTGCCCCAGGCGATGCGGGTCATCATCCCGCCGATGGGCAACGAGACGATCACCATGCTGAAGAGCACCTCGCTCGTGGCGATCGTCGCCGGCGACGACCTCATGTCCAACATCCGCGAGGCCTACACGCAGAACTACAAGATCATCCCGCTGCTCATCGTCGCGGCGATCTGGTACCTCGTGCTCACCTCGATCCTCTCGATCCCGCAGATGTGGCTCGAGCGCCGATACGGCCGCGGATTCACCGGCGCGCGTCCGACGCTCGGCTCACGCGTCGCCACGATCACGCAGAGCATCGCGCTGCCGACGCGAGAGGCGCGCGCATCGAAGAAGGGAGCGGTCCGATGACCGCCACGATCCCGCAGGTCGCGCCCGCGGCATCCGTCGCCGACCGCCCCATGGTCGAGGCCGTCGAGGTGCACAAGCGCTTCGGCAACCTCGAGGTGCTGAAGGGCATCACGATGTCGGTCGAGCGCGGCCAGGTCGTGTGCCTGCTCGGCCCGTCCGGCTCGGGGAAGTCGACGTTCCTGCGCTGCATCAACCACCTCGAGCAGATCGACGCGGGCATGATCCGGGTCGATGGCGAGACCGTCGGCTACCGCGAGCGCAACGGCAAGCTCTACGAGCTCCGCGAGAAGGAGGTCGCTGCACAGCGCCGCAAGGTCGGCATGGTGTTCCAGCGATTCAACCTGTTCCCGCACATGACCGCGCTCGAGAACGTGATCGAGGCGCCCGTGCAGGTCGCCGGGCGCTCGAAGGCGGATGCCAGGGCGCACGCCATGCGCCTGCTCGACCAGGTCGGACTCGGCGACAAGGCCGGCACCTACCCGGCGCAGCTCTCGGGCGGCCAGCAGCAGCGCGTCGCCATCGCCCGCGCGCTCGCGATGGAGCCGGAGGTCATGCTCTTCGACGAGCCGACCTCGGCGCTCGACCCCGAACTCGTCGGCGACGTGCTCGACGTCATGCGCGGCCTCGCCGAGAGCGGCATGACCATGATCGTCGTCACGCACGAGATCGGCTTCGCGCGCGAGGTCGGCGACGTGGCCGTCTTCATGGACGGCGGCGTGGTCGTCGAGTCGGGCGATCCGTCGCAGGTGCTGGTCGATCCCCGCGAGGAGCGCACCCGCGCCTTCCTCTCGAAGGTGCTCTAGTGGTCCGCGGCACCGCCGAGACCACTGCCCGCCCTCCTGTCGCGTTCCCGCCCACGGCGGCCGAGCTGTTCGACGCCGCCAGGGCCGTCGACGCCCGCTTCCGTGACGACCTCGCTCGGATCGTCGGCATCGACTCGGGGTCGCACGACGCCGAGGGCGTTGCGCGGGTCGCCGAGTGGGCGGCCGAGGCGCTCCGTCGCGACGGGTTCGAGGTCGAGGTCGTCCCGACCCCGCAGCGCGACGGGCGCCGATACGGCCCGGTCGTGGTCGGGCGCCGAACCGGCACGGGGACGGCGCGCGTGGTCCTCTTCGCGCATCTCGACACCGTCTTCCCCGTGGGCACGGCGACCGAGCGGCCCTTCCGCATCGACGGCGGCCGCGCGTTCGGGCCCGGTGTCTGCGACGACGGCGCCGGCGTCGCCGCGGCGCTCGCCGCCGCACGCGTGCTCGAGGGCTCCGGCTACGTCGGGTTCGGCGAACTCGTCGTCGCGTTCACACCCGACGAGGAGGTCGGTTCGCCCGCGAGCCGCGAGATCCTCGCGCAGCTGGTTGCCGGGGCGGATGCCGCGCTCTGCCTCGAGTGCGCTCGTGAGAACGGCGACCTCGTGGGCGCGCGCAAGGGCGTCGCCGACGTCCTCGTCACGGTCCACGGTCGCGCGGCCCACTCCGGGGTCGAGCCCGAGCGCGGCGTGAACGCCGCGGTCGAGGCCGCGCGGCTCGTGCTCGACCTGCAGGCGCTCTCCGGGTCCGTCCCCGGGCTCACGGTGAACGTGGGCCGGGTCGCCTCCGGGTCGCGGGCGAACATCGTGCCGGACACGGCCGAGCTGCACCTCGAGGTCCGTTCGGTCGGCCTCGCGGAGCTCGTGGCGACGCTCGACGCGATCGACGCGCGCGCCGCCCGGCCGTTCGTGGAGGGTGCGCGCATCGCCGTGGAACGGCTCGACGTCTGCCCGCCGCTGGAGCGCGACGCGACCGACGGCCTCGCCGGACTCGCGCTCGCGACCGGCACCCGGCTCGGGCTGGCCTTCGAGGTCGCGGCGACCGGGGGCGCCTCCGACGCCAACTTCGTGGCCGCGCTCGGCGTTCCGACGCTCGACGGACTCGGTCCCGTCGGCGGCGGCGACCACGGGGTCGACGAGTGGCTCGACCTCGAGAGCGTGCCCGAGCGGATCGCGCTCCTCGCCGGGCTCGTCGTCGCGGTGGCGGAGGGCGGGCCGATACGGTGAGCAAGGTGAGCACGGTGAGGGAGGTGCACGTGGCAGTCGACGGACCGATTCCGATGGCGGAGGCCATCCGGCGCGGCATGGCGGACTGCAGCCCCGCCGAGCGGAAGGTCGCGCGCGTGCTGCTCTCCTCGTACCCGTCGGCGGGCTTCGAGACGGTCGCGAAGCTCGCCGCGCGAGCCGGGGTGAGCGGTCCCACCGTCCTCCGGTTCGCCAACCGGCTCGGCTACCGGGGGTTCCCGGACTTCCAGCAGGCGCTGCGCGACGACCTCGACGAGCGTTCGGCGTCGCCCATCGACCTCTACGACCGGAACCGCTCGGACGACGGTCCGGGCGAGGCCTCCGGGCTGGGTCGCGCCGCGACCATCACCCGGGGCACCCTGGACCGCACGTTCGACGCGCTCGTCCCAGACGAGTTCGATCGCGCCGTCGAGCTCCTCTGCACGCCGCGCACGCGCGTTCTGGTGGCGGGCGGCCGATTCAGCGGGCTGCTCTCGCGCCTGCTCGCGCAGCACCTGCAACTGCTCCGCCCGGGCGTCACCGCCCTCCCGGGGGACGACGCCGGACGGATCGAGGCGGTGGCGGGCCTGCGGCGCGGCGACGTCGTCGTGCTGTTCGACTACCGGCGCTACGAGGAGCCGACCCGGCGCCTGGCCGCGACGGCTCGCGACCGCAAGGCCTCGGTGGTGCTGTTCACGGATGCCTGGCTCTCGCCGATCGCGAGCGAGGCCGACGTGGTGCTGCCGAGCGAGACCGATTCGCCGTCGGCCGCGTTCGACGCGATGACGCCGGTGCTCGCGATCGTCGAGGCGCTGATCGCAGCGTGCGCGGAGCGGCTCGGGGACGCGGCATCCACTCGCATGCGCGAGGTGGAGGAGGCGGGGCGGGAGCTCGGCCTCTACTGACCGCGCCGGCCGTTCCGGCCACGGCGCAGCAGCGAACGGCCGGCCCATACGAACGGGTCGTCGATCACGGGCGCTCGCGTGACGGCGAGGTTGACCCGGACGTCGTCCATCGTCCCGCCGATGCGCCGCGTCCCCGCGTCGCGCGCGGCCGCCGCAAGCGCCGTCGGGATCCGGATCACCGTGTACGTGCTCCGGCCCCACGCCAGCGGTTCCACGACGCCGACGAAGTCCCACTCCGTGCCGGGCTCCTCCATGATGGTGCGCTCCTCCCGATCCGAGCGTCACGCACCCGGCGCCCCGACGGCTGGGAGAACGCCCCGAGAACGACGTGAGGATGCCTCAGGGCAGTCGTTCGCGCGCCATCCCTCTGGTGTTCTGGATGTCGGGAGGGGAGTAGTCCCCGAAGGATGCGTCGTCACTCCGGGCCCGCCGTCGGGCCCCGGCGCATCCGAGCCGCGTGTCCGGCCGATCCGGTCGGGCCCGCGACGCTCGGACGAGACCTCCGGTTGCCATCGAACGACAACTGGAGGAGACGTTGGACGTACCCCTGTACGCCTGGTTCGCCGTGCTCGCGGCGATCCTCGCCATGCTCGCGATCGACCTGCTCGCCCATCGCCGTGCGCACGTGATCGGCGTCCGTGAGGCGCTCGGCTGGTCGATCGTCTGGATCCTGTCCGGGATCTCGTTCGGCGTCGTCATCTGGAACGCCTGGGGCGCCGAGTTCGGCCAGCAGTACTTCGCGGGCTACCTGATCGAGAAGTCGCTGGCCGTCGACAACGTCTTCGTGTGGGCCATCATCTTCGCCGCGTTCGCCGTTCCGCGCGAGTACCAGCACCGTGTCCTCTTCCTCGGCGTGCTCGGCGCACTGGTGTTCCGCGGCGTCTTCATCGCCGCGGGCGCCGCGCTGATCGAGAACTTCTCGTGGATCCTCTACGTCTTCGCGGCGTTCCTGATCCTCACCGGCATCCAGATGATCCGCACCCGCAACGAGCACGTGCACCCCGAGCGGTCTCGCACGCTGAAGCTGTTCCGCCGCTTCGTGCCGATGACCGACGCCTATCACGGGCAGCGCTTCCTCATCCGGAAGGCGGGCGTGGTCGTCGCGACCCCGCTGCTCGCGGTGCTCGTGCTCGTCGAGGTGACGGACATCGTCTTCGCCGTCGACTCGATCCCCGCGATCTTCGCCGTGACGAGCGAGCCGTTCCTGGTGTTCACCGCGAACGCGTTCGCCATCCTCGGCCTGCGGGCGATGTACTTCCTCCTCGCCGATCTCATCCACCGGTTCCGCTACCTGAAGATCGGGCTCGCCGCGGTGCTCGTGTGGGTCGGCGTCAAGATGGCGCTGCTCGACGTCGTGAAGATCCCGACGACGCTCTCCCTGGTGGTGGTCGCCGTGATCATCGCCGTGGCCATCGGCGCGTCGCTCTGGGCGACCCGCGGCCAGGGACGGCACGAGGTGCTGGTCGCCCCCGCCGGTGCGTTCCGGATGGCGACGCCCGAGGAGCGCGCCGAGGCGGAACCGGTCTTCCGGCGGACGAGGCGAACCCGGCCGACGGGACCTGAGTCCCTTCGCAGGACCCGGTCGCACCGATAGAACTGAGGTCGACTCGACTCGCACGCCGCCGCCACCCTGCGCCCCCCTCCGGCTCGGAACAAGGGGAAAGCACGATGTCAGAGGCGACGCCCATCGGGCGACCGATCAGTCGACGCACGTTCATCGCGGCCGCGGGAGCGGCCGGCGCCGGATTCATGCTCTACGCGATGCTGCCCGGCGGCGAACGCGTAGCGCTCGCGCAGATCCCGGGCGGCACGCTCCCGCCCGGCGACGTGGCGAAGTTCGTCACGCCGCTGCTGGTGCCGCCCGTGATGCCGAAGGCCGGCACCATCAACCGCAGGGGCGGCAAGCCCGCCGACTACTACGAGATCTCGGTGCGGCAGTTCGACCAGCAGATCCTGCCCGCGGGCATGCCCATGACGACCGTGTGGGGCTACGGCGCGATCAGGTCGGCCAGCAAGAAGGGACTGCTGCTGCACAACGCGCCATCGCTCACGATCGAGTCGAAGTGGGACCGGCCGGTCCAGGTCAAGTGGGTCAACGACCTCGTCGACGGCGCCGGGAACGCGCTGCCGCACCTCCTGCCCGTCGACCCGACCCTGCACTGGGCGAACCCGCCGGGCGGCGTCGACGGTCGAGACACGAGGCCGACCTTCACGGGCGACACCCCCGGTGCGTACACCGGGCCCGTGTCGCTCGTCACGCACCTGCACGGCGCGGTGGGCGTCGGCGACGAGAGCGATGGCTACGCCGAGGCGTGGTTCCTGCCCGACGCGGCCGACATCCCCGCGGAGTACGCCACGCACGGCACCTGGTACGAGTTCTTCGCCGGCAAGGCGGCGGCCTCGTTCGGCGTGGACTGGGGCCCGGGCTACGCGGTGTTCGAGTACCCGAACGACCAGCGCGAGTCGACGCTCTGGTACCACGACCACGCGCTCGGCATGACGCGGCTCAACGTCTACGCGGGGCCGGCCGGGTTCTTCCTCGTGCGCGGCGGACCGGACGGAGAGGATGCGGTCCTCGACGCACGCACCGGAGCCACGGCGGTCCTGCCGTCGCCCGCACCGAACGAGGGCGACAAGTTCCCGCCGAACAAGACCTACTTCGAGATCCCGATCGTGGTGCAGGACCGCTCGTTCAACGAAGACGGGTCGCTCTTCTATCCCGACACGCGCGAGTTCTTCGACGACATCGTCGGGCCGTTCATCCCGAACGGCGAGTTCTCGCCGATCTGGCAGCCCGAGTTCTTCGGCAACATGATGACGGTCAACGGCAACACCTGGCCGCACCACCGCGTGCAGCAGCGCCGGTACCGCCTGCGACTCCTGAACGGATGCCAGTCGAGGTTCCTGATCCTCGACTTCTCGAACATCCCCGGCGTCGAGGTCTGGCAGATCGGCAACGAGGGCGGCTTCCTCGCTGCTCCCGTGAACCTCACCGCGGATCACGGCAACCGGATGCTGCTGGGGCTGGCCGAACGCGCCGACGTGATCGTCGACTTCACGAACGTGCCCGCCGGGACGTACGTGCTGGGCAACGTCGGACCCGACGAGCCGTTCGGCGGCGGCGTGCCCGATGCCGACTTCGACGTCGCGGATCCCGACTCGACCGGGCAGGTCATGGCGTTCGTCGTCGAGCCGGCGGCCGGTCCCGACCCGACCACGCCGCCGCAGTTCCTCGTGCTGCCCCCGATCGCGCCGCTGCCCGCGGAGTCGGTGGTCCGGCCGCTGGCGCTGATCGAGAAGATGGGCATGGGCGTCGATTCCGGCGGCGAGCCCGTCGAGGGCCCCGTCGAGGCGCTGCTCGGCGACATCCAGGGCGGCGTCTGGATCGACCGCGTCTGGGCGGACCCGATCACGGAGAACCCCGCGGTCGGGGCGACCGAGGTCTGGGAGTTCGTGAACACCACCGGCGACGCGCACCCGATGCACGTGCACGAGGTCGTGTTCCAGGTCGTCGACCGCGAGGGCCTGGTGCTCGACGGCGGCGAGGTCGCCCAGCCGGTGCAGCCCGACGGCAACGTGCGACCGCCCGAGCCGTGGGAGACCGGATTCAAGGACACGGTCATCGCCTACCCCGGCGAGATCACCCGAGTCCGGGCGACGTTCGCGAACCCCGGGCAGTACGTGTGGCACTGCCACATCGTCGAGCACGAGGACAACGAGATGATGCGGCCCTATCGCATCGGACCGGTCCAGCCCGGGCAGCCGATGGGTGACGCCGGGGCGCACTGAGGCGTCGAGGCCGCGACCGCTTCTGCCGGCGACCCCTGGGGCTCAGTCCCGGACCGCGTCGGCAGCGGCGTCGCCGGTCGGCGCGGCCCCGGCCGAGTCCGCGTTCGCCGCATCCGTCACGAGCTTCACTCCGTCGAGCACCGCCTGGTGCGTCTCGGCTGCGCCGAGCACCCGGAAGTGGCCCGCGACCGGCACGCGCACGTTCGTCGCGCCCTCGAGGAGGCTGCCGTCGGGGATGTGGGGATCGTAGGAGCCGAACACCGAGACGATGCGAGAGTTGACGGATGCCGCGCGGCCGAGCAGCACGATGGTCTCGTCGCTCGGCAGCAGCGCGCGCACGCTCGGATCGAGGATCAGTCGCGCCATCCGGGAGCCGGCGAACGGCGTCGCGACGGCGACGACGCCGAGGAGTGCCGTGCCCTCCGAACCGGAGACCAACAGCTGCTTCGCGATGAGCCCGCCCTTGCTGTGCGCGACGATCACGCGGCCGGTGGCCGGTGCCGGGCGCCGGGCGAGCGCGCGGCCGAGCCGTTTCGCGGTCTCGGCGATCCCGCGCCGGTTCGTGCCCATGCCGTGGACGACGCGCAGCCGGTAGCCGGCCCGGTTCAGGGTGTCGCCGAGCGGACGAAGGAAGGACCAGTGCTCGTAGATGCCGGGGAGGAGGAGCACCTCGGGGAGGTCCTCCCGGCCCGCACGCCACCGCCCCGGCGGACTCCATCCCTCGACGACGATCGCGAGCTGGCGGACGCCGGCGTACACGTAGTCCCGCGCCCACCACCATCCCCGCGCGAGGGCGGACGTCTCCTGCGGCGGCGAGACGCGCTCGACGGCGCGGCCGACGTGGTCCCCGCGTGCGTGCCGGCCGATGAGCTCGGCGACGAGCTCGCCGGCCGTGACCATCGTCTCGTGGCCGCGGTCGGCGATCTCGACGTAGCGCCCCTGCGGGAGCATCCGCGCGACCTGCTCGGCCCAGGCGCGTGGCGCCAGCCGGTCGTGCTCGCCGCGGATCACGAGCGTCGGCGCCGCGACATCGGGCAGCACGAGCTCGAGGCGGTGGTCGAGCATGCGGCGCAGCTTCCGGAAGTACCAGCGCGGGCCGGCCTGCAGGTACGAGCGGATCGCGAGCGCGACGACCTTCGGGCGCGTGAGCGACGGGTCCTCGAGCAGTCGGAGGCCCTGCACGAGGGCGGACCGCTCGCGCGGGTTCACGGTCGGGGCGATGAGCACGACGGATGCCACGAGCTCGGGTCGCTGCGCGGCGGCCTCCACCACGACCTGCGTGCCCATCGAGTGCCCGACGAGCACGACCGGCTCGCCGCCGCACTCGGCCGCCACGAGTTCGGCCAGCTGCGCGCCCGACTCGCTGATCGTCGGCGTCACACGGGGCTCCGGCGCGTCCCCGAATCCCGGGAGGTCGAGCGCGAGCACCCGACCGTCGCGGGCGAGCTCGTCGGCGAGGTCGGACCAGTAGCGGTGCCCCATGCCGATGCCGTGCACGAGCACGTACGTCGGCCGGCCCGCGCCCGACTCGGTGATCACCGTCACCGCGTCGCCGCGGCGGAACTCGCGTACCCGCGACATCCGCACCCCCTCCCGCCGGCCCCGCTTCGATCATGCCGGATGCGGCGCGCCGCCGCTCCCGGCATCCCTCCGCCGCGGGGCGGCGCAGGGGCGGCGCGGGGGCAGGGCGGTGGACGGAGTCGCGCGTCGCGCGCGGGCAGCCCGCGATCAGTCGATGAGGCCGGATGCCGCGAGCCGCCGCAGCACCTCGACGCCCGCCGGCGGACAGCGGCCCGCGTCGGCGGTGCCCACCCAGTGCACCGCGCCGACCTCGCCCGACGGCACCGGCGCGGCATCCGTCTCTGCGAGGAAGACGTGCATGCGCACGTGCCGGCCCTCGGCCTGCCCGTGCGCCAGCTCGCGCACGGTGAACGCCTCGACGAGGCGCGCCGGGTCGAGCACGAGCCCGACCTCCTCGAGGGCCTCGCGCGCGGCCGCCTCGGCGGGCGTCTCGCCGGGGTCGACCTTGCCGCCCGGCATGTAGTGCACGTCTCGGGCGCGCGCGGTGACCATGAGCACGCGACGGTCGCGCACGAGCGCGATCGCGGCGACGTGCAGGTCGGGCAGCGGCATCCGCCCAGCCTAGGCGGCGCGGCGCGCGGCGCGCGGCGACCGCTACGCTCGTCGGAGTCCCGACGCGAAGGAGCGATGCGATGGCCGAGGCGACCCGAGGGTTCGCGCGAGCGGTGCAGTCCGAGGTCTACCGCGCGGGGCTCTCCGGCACCCGCCCGAGCGTGCCCGTCGACCCGGCGGCGCTCGAGCGCGCCGCACGGAAGACGCTCTCGGCCGAGGCGTACGCCTACCTCGCCGGCGGTGCGGGCTCCGAGCGGACGATCGCCGCGAACCGGGCCGCGTTCGGGCGCTGGGGCATCTGGCCGCGCGTGCTGGCCGACGTCGCCGAGCGCGACCTCTCGATCGACCTGTTCGGCCGTCGCCGGCCGACCCCGTTCGTGCTCTCGCCGATCGGCGTCGTCGAGCTCGCGCACCGCGACGCCGACGTCGCGGTCGGCCGCGCCGCGTCCGCGCTCGGCGTGCCGTACGTGCTGTCGAATCAGGCGTCGCGGCCGATGGAGGAGGTCGCCGAGGCGATGGGCGACGGGGCGCGCTGGTTCCAGCTGTACTGGAGCGCCTCCGACGAGCTCAACGCGTCGTTCCTGCGTCGCGCCGAGGCGGCCGGCTGCGAGGCCGTCGTCGTCACGCTCGACACGCACCTGCTGGGGTGGCGCACCCGCGACCTCGACCTCGGGTTCCTGCCGTTCACGCGTGGGCAGGGGATCGCGCAGTACACGTCCGACCCCGTCTTCGCCGAGCTCGTCCGCGAACGGGCGGCGCGCGGTGCGGGCGGCGGGCCCCGGCCGAAGGTCACGCCGACGCTGCTCCGGTCGGCGGTCGCGATCGCGCGGGCGGGTGCGCGGAGCCCGCTCGTCGACGGCGGCGTGCGCGATGCGCTCCGATCGCCGCTCCCGCGCGCGGCGATCGAGACCTTCCTCGACGTCTTCGCGCAGCCCGCGCTCACCTGGGACGACCTCGCCCGGCTGCGCGAGTGGACCCGCCTGCCCGTCGTCCTCAAGGGGGTCCTGCATCCGGATGACGCGGAGCGCGCGATCGACCACGGCGTCGACGGGATCGTGGTCTCCAACCACGGCGGGCGCCAGGTCGACGCGTCCGTCGCCTCGATCGCCGCGCTGCCCGCGGTCGCCGCCCGCGTCGCGGGTCGCGTGCCGATCATCCTCGACAGCGGCGTCCGCGGCGGCGCCGACGCCGTGACCGCGCTCGCGCTCGGCGCCACGGCGGTCGGCATCGGTCGGCCCTACGCCTACGGCCTCGCGGTCGCGGGGGAGACCGGCGTGCGCGAGGTGATCCGCAACCACGTCGCCGAGTTCGACCTCACGATGGCGCTCGCCGGCCACCGGTCGGTCGGCGAGATCGGTCCCGAGACGATCCGCTCGGCGTGAGCCGGGGGCATCCGTCGTCGCTCGGCCGGGGCCGACGCCGTCTCAGGGATGCTGCTCCGAGGTGAAGACGTCGTTCAGCGTGACCGTCGCGAGGCCGCGCTCGTCGAGGATCTCCTTCAGGCGCGGGAGCACGCCGACGACCGGGTCCTGGTTCAGGTGGCCGATGACGATGCGCCCGGGGCCGAACCACTCCGTGGCGAGGTCGACGATCTGCTGCGGCGACATCGCGCCCGAGTCGCCGAGCGAGCCGTACCAGAGGGTCGGCACGGTGTAGCCGATCGCGGCGGCCGCGGCATCCACCCGCGCATCGTGCACGCCGTACGGCGGACGGAAGAACGGCCGCGCGTCGACGCCGTACACCTGCTGGAGGTAGTCGTGGTTGTGCTGCAGCTGCCACTGGATCTCGGCGTCGCTCAGCGTCGTCAGGTCGGGGTGCGACCACGTGTGGTTCGCGAGCTGGATCTGGCCGCGCTCGACGAGCGGGCGGATCGCGTCGGCGTTGTCGTCCCACGACGCATAGACGCCGTTGACGAAGTAGGTGAGGCGGATGCCGTTCGCCGCCGCGAACGCGGTGTACGCCCCGACGACGGCCGAGTCCGTCCCGTCGTCGACCGTCCAGGCCATCACCTGCCCGGCATCCGCCGGGAGTTCGGTGAGCGCGCCCGCCGGGACGGCGACCCGCGCGAGCTGCGGCGCCGGGTACTCCTCGACCGCGACCTGCTCCTCCTCCGCCTCCTGGCGGTCGGACATGACCCGGCCGACGGCGAGCACGCCGACGACGGCGACGCCGGTCAGGAACACGCGCCGGGTGACCCCCATGCGACCGCCCCCTCCCCGCCGTGGCGGCCCGGGCCGGCCGCCTCACGAGCCGTTGTACACCGAGGCACGCCCTGCGGGCGGGCGTGCCGCCCGTGCGGCGCGAAGCCGCGGCATCCGGGGCCCTTCACATTTCGTAGGATGGACAGCGACTTCGCGGGCGTCTCGCCCGATTCCCTCCCTGGACCATTGGAGCCACCGTGGCCGCACCCACCCGTCTCGAATCCGTCATCACGCTCGCCCAGCACCGGGGCTTCGTCTTCCAGGCGGGTGAGATCTACGGCGGTTCGCGCTCCGCATGGGACTACGGGCCTCTCGGCGTCGAGCTGAAGGAGAACATCAAGCGCCAGTGGTGGCGCACGATGGTGCAGGGCCGCGACGACGTCGTCGGCCTCGACTCGAGCGTCATCCTGCCGCGTCAGGTCTGGGAGGCGTCGGGCCACGTCGAGGTCTTCAGCGACCCGCTCGTCGAGTGCCAGCACTGCCACAAGCGCTTCCGCGAGGACCACCTCGTCGAGGCGTACGAGAACAAGAAGGGCCGCGCGCCGGAGAACGGCATGGCCGACATCGTCTGCCCGAACTGCGGCACGCGCGGCCAGTGGACCGAGCCGCGCGAGTTCTCGGGCCTGCTGAAGACCTTCCTCGGCCCGGTCGACGACGCCGCGGGCCTGCACTACCTGCGCCCCGAGACCGCGCAGGGCATCTTCGTGAACTTCGGCAACGTGCTGCAGGCCGCCCGCACGAAGCCGCCGTTCGGCATCGGGCAGATCGGCAAGTCGTTCCGCAACGAGATCACGCCGGGCAACTTCATCTTCCGCACGCGCGAGTTCGAGCAGATGGAGATGGAGTTCTTCGTCGAGCCCGGCACCGACGAGGAATGGCACCAGTACTGGATCGACACCCGGTATCAGTGGTACGTCGACCTCGGCATCGACCCCGAGAACCTGCGCCTCTTCGAGCACCCGAAGGACAAGCTCAGCCACTACTCCAAGCGCACCGTCGACATCGAGTACCGCTTCGGCTTCGCCGGCGGCGACTGGGGCGAGCTCGAGGGCGTCGCGAACCGCACCGACTTCGACCTGTCGACGCACGCGAAGCACTCCGGCAAGGACCTGTCGTTCTTCGACCAGCAGAAGAACGAGCGCTGGACCCCGTACGTCATCGAGCCCGCCGCGGGTCTCACCCGCTCGCTCATGGCGTTCCTCGTCGACGCGTACCACGTGGAGGAGGTGCCGAACGCGAAGGGGGGCACCGACACCCGCACGGTGCTCAAGCTCGACCCGCGCCTCGCGCCCGTGAAGGCGGCCGTGCTGCCGCTCTCGCGCAACGAGAAGCTCTCGCCGCTCGCGCGCGAGGTCGCCGCGAACCTCCGCAAGCACTGGAACGTCGACTTCGACGACGCCGGCGCGATCGGCCGCCGCTACCGCCGCCAGGACGAGATCGGCACGCCGTTCGCCATCACGGTCGACTTCGACTCGCTCGACGACGACGCCGTGACCGTGCGCGACCGCGACACCATGGGCCAGGAGCGCGTGCCGCTCGCCGAGCTCGAGGGGTACCTGGCCGCGCGCCTCGTCGGCGCCTGACGCGCGCCGGGCGGACGGGCCGTCAGGGTTCCGTAATCCCGCCGCCCGGCGGGCCGAGCGGGCACGACGTAGCGTGGAGGAAGCGGGCGGAGGTCGCCCGCGGAACGAGGAAGCCGCCATGTCCGAACGCCCCGCCCGCCCTGTCGCCGCCGCGGCACTGCTCGTCGCCGCGCTCGCGCTGACCGGCTGCGCTGCAGAGGCCACGGATGCCTCCGGCGCGAGCGCCGAGCCCTCGGCCCCGTCCTCGGCCGAGCCCACGACGCCCGAGGCGACGACCGACGCGACCGAGGAGTCGGCGGCATCCGACGCCGCCGACGCCGCCCCCGCCGAGGGCGCCTACCTCGACTACACCGACGGTGCCATCGAGGCCACGGCCGGCCCGAAGGCGCTGTTCTTCCACGCGAGCTGGTGCCCGAAGTGCCGTTCGCTCGACGAGGACCTGAAGGCGCAGGGCGCGCCCGACGGGCTCACCGTCTTCAAGGTCGACTACGACTCGCGGACCGACCTGCGCCAGCAGTACGGCGTGACGATCCAGACGACGATCGTGTTCGTCGACGACGCGGGCGAGAAGATCTCGAGCGTCGTGCTCTACGAGGACCCCTCGGTCGAGTCGCTCGTCGCCGCGATGCCGTGAGGCGGCGGATCGCCCCGTGACCGCATCCCTCACCCTCGCCCTCGCCGCCGGCGTGCTGACCGTCGCGGCGCCGTGCGTGCTCCCGCTGCTCCCCGTGATCGTGGGGGGATCGATCGTCCGCGACGGCGACGAGCGCCGTGCGCGGTACCGCCCCTACGTGATCGCGGCGTCGCTCGCGGCATCCGTCGTCGTCTTCACGCTGCTGCTCAAGGCGACCACCGCGCTCCTCGGCATCCCGCCGCAGGTGTGGCAGGTGATCGCGGGCGGCATCGTGATCCTCCTCGGCGTCGACCTGCTGTTCCCGCGGCTGTGGGAGCGGGTGTCGACCGCGCTCGGGTGGGGCGCTCGCAGCGGCGAGATGCTCGACCGGTCGGTCCGGCGGCAGAGCGTCGGCGGCGACATCCTCACCGGAGCCGCGCTCGGCCCCGTCTTCTCGAGTTGCAGCCCGACCTACGCGCTCATCGTCGCGGCCGTGCTGCCGGTCTCGTTCGGCGAGGGCGTGCTCTACGTCGTCGCGTACGCGGTCGGTCTCGCGGCGATGCTGCTGCTCATCGCGCTGCTCGGCCGGAGCCTCGTGCGCCGTCTCGGGTGGCTCGCGAACCCCGACGGATGGTTCCGGCGCACGATCGGCGTGATCTTCATCGTGGTCGGCATCGTGGTCGTGACCGGTTTCGACAAGACGCTCCAGACGTGGATCCTCGACGCCGGGCTGTACGATCCGATCGAACGCCTCGAGGAGGTGATCGGTGGCTGACCAGGTCGACCTGCTGCTCGACGGGCGGCTCGTGCTGCTCGTCGACGACGATCCCACCGTGCTCGAGGTGTGCCGTGCCTACCTCGAATCGGCCGGGTTCCGGGTGCAGGATGCCGCGGACGCGTTCGTGGCGCTCGACCGCATCGCCGCCGAGCGGCCCGACCTCGTCGTGCTCGACCGCATGCTGCCCGGCGTCGACGGCATCGAGGTGTGCCGTCGCATCCGCGCGCAGTCGCAGGTGCCGGTCATCATGCTCACCGCGCTCGGCGGCGAGGACGACCGCATCGCGGGCCTCGAGGCCGGCGTCGACGACTACCTCGCGAAGCCGTTCTCGCCGCGCGAGCTGACCCTGCGGGTGCAGTCCGTGCTGCGGCGGGCGCTCGCCGTCGAGGCGGCGGGCGCGGCGGTCGCGGGTTCGGAGGCCGCGGTGATCTCGCGCGGCCCGCTGCGCATCGACACGGCGGCGCACACGGTCGACCTCGACGGCCGCCGGCTCGCGCTCACGCAGCGCGAGTTCGAGCTGCTCGCGTTCCTCGCCCGTCGGCCCGGCACGGTGTTCTCGCGCGAGGACCTGCTGCAGGGCGTCTGGGGCTGGAGTCACGGCGACCTGTCCACCGTCACCGTGCACGTGCGGCGGCTGCGCGAGAAGATCGAGGCGGATGCCGCGAACCCGCGCCTGCTCGTGACGGTCTGGGGGTACGGGTACCGGTTCGACGATCCGGGGGCGGAGGCATCCCCGTGAGCGGCACCGACCTGCTCCTCGTCATCGCCGTGTCGGCCGCGATCGCCGCGGCCGTGGGCTTCGCGGCGTGGCTGCTGCTGCGTCGGTTCGCATGGGCGCCCATCGTCGTGCACCTCGTGACGGTGGTCGTCGCGGCCGTGGCGTCCGTCGTCGGCGGGGTGCTCGTGGCGACCCAGGCGATGTACCTCTCCGACCACGACGCCCAGATCGCGCTCGCGATCGCCGTCACGAGCGGAGTGGTCGCGATCCTCACCGCGTCGATCCTCGGCGCCGAGATCGCGCGCGCCGCGCGCGTGCTCCGTTCCGCGGCGGAGGACCTGGGTCGCGGCATCCCGGTCGAGTCGCGCCCGCTGCCGATCGGCGAGTTCCGGGCCGTGCTCGACGAACTCGCGGCATCCGACGCCCGCATCCGCGCCGCGCGCGAGGAGGTCGAACGCCAGGAGCAGGCGCGACGCGAGCTCGTGACGCGCGTCGCGCACGACCTGCGCGTCCCGCTCGCCGGCATCCGAGCGCAGGCCGAGGCCCTGCAGGACGGGCTCGCGCCCGACCCCGACCGCTACCTCGCCCGGATCGCCTCGCAGGTGGACCGACTCGACGCGCTCGTCGCCGACCTGTTCGCGGTGTCGCAGATCGACGCCGGCACCCTGCGCCTGCGCACCGAGCGGCTGTCACTGGCGGATGTCGCGAGCGACGCCGTCGCGGAACTGCGGGGCCTCGCCGACGCCGCGGGCGTGCATCTCGACCTCGTCGTCTCGCCCGACGCGTCGTCGACGGTCGATGGCGACGCCCTCCAGCTCGGACGCGCGGTCGCGAACCTGCTCGCGAACGCGCTGCAGCACACTCCGGCGGGCGGGCGCATCGCGGTCGCGGTCGACGGGACGGGCGACGAGGTGCGCCTCGCGGTCGCCGACAATGGCCCGGGGTTCGCCGCGGAGGAGCTCGCGCACGCGTTCGAGGCCGGCTGGCGCGGGTCGTCCGCGCGCTCGCCGCACCGCCTCGACGTGACCGGGGGCGCCGGCCTGGGGCTCGCGATCGTGCGCGGCATCGCCCGCGCGCACGGCGGCGACGCGTCGGCGTCGAACGTGCCCGAGGGCGGCGCGGTGCTCGCCGTGACGCTGCCGCGCGCCGGCTGACGCGCCCGCGAGGTCGTTGCCGCCCTGCGGCCGGGCTGCCATCATGACGCGGGAGCGCACGTCCGAGCCATCCACGGGGGAATGATGACGAACGCATCCGGACCGAACCCGCCCGACGACGACCGCACCGAGGTGATCGACCCGCGAGAGCCGGAGCCGGAGGGGCAGCCGGGGAGGTCCAACGGCCTCGGCGTCGGCGCGCTCGTCGTCGGCATCGTCGCCGCCGTGCTCGCCCTCCTCGCACTCGCGTGGGAGTGGGCGTGGATCGCGGCCGCGGTGGTCGCGGCGATCGGACTCGTGCTCGGCATCATCGGCCTGACGAGGGCCGATCGCCCGAAGGGCGTCGCGACCGCTGGCACCGTCGTCTCGGGCGCGGCACTGGTCCTGGCGATCATCTTCGGCGTGATGTACGGCACGGGGGCGCTCGGCACGGGCGCCCAGCCGACCGCTTCGCCGGGGCCGTCCGCGTCGCCGTCGGCGTCGCCGACCGAGACGCCGACGTCCACCCCGACCGAGACGCCGACGGCGACCGTGCAGGAGTGGGCCGACCAGATCTGGGGCACGTTCGCGCAGGTCGACGCGAGCGGAACGGGGGACGACGTCGTCGCGATCCCCGACGGCATCACGGGCGGCATCGTGACCGCCACGTTCGACGGCGACGACGATGCGCCCTTCACGCTCACCCTGCTCGATGCATCGAACCAGCCCTCGGGCGACCCGCTCGTCGACACCACCGACGACTACGAGGGCACGACCGCGTGGGGCGTGGCGGATGCCTCGTCGGCGCGCAGCGTGCAGGTGACGGCGACCGGCTCGTGGACGATCTCGATCCAGCAGATGTCCGCAGCGTCCGAGCTGCCGAACGCCGCCAACGGCGAGGACGACGCCGCCTACCTCTACGGCGGAGACGCCGCGACGCTCGCCGCGACCCACACGGGCGACGACGCCGAGGATCCGTTCGTGGTCGCGCAGCAGGCGCAGCAGGCGTTCGGCGGTGCGGCGCTCATCGACGTCACCGGCGCCTACGACGGCAGCGTGCCGCTCGCGGCCGGGCCGTCGGTCGTCACCGTCCGCTCGACCGAGGACTGGACGCTCTCGGTCGGGTGAGCGGCGCGCCGGTCGGCGCGGCGGGTCGACCCCTTCGACGATCCCGGGAGAGTTCCTTCCGCAGTCGTGGGAGAAAGGTATCCGCGGAATACCGTTCTCCCTCGTCCATGGGAGGGCGGTGGGCCGAGACATCGGACCGCGTCGTCGGTTCCCGGCCGGATTCCGGATTCAGCCGGAGCGGCCCGCGCGCAGCGCGCGCCACTCGCGCCGGAGCATCCCGTACGACGCCGTGTCCTGCCACTCGCCGTCGTTGTACTCCTCCTCGACGATGGTCGCCTCGCGCCGCATGCCGAGGCGCTCGCAGAGGTGGGCGGATGCCGCGTTGCGGGCGTCGAGGTGCGCGACGACGCGGTGCGCGGCGAGGCGTCCGAACGCGAGGTCGAGCACCACGTCGGCGCCCTCGGTCGCGAGACCGCGGCCGTGGAAGTCGGGGTGCACGACCCAGCCGATCTCGAGGCGGGCGTGCTGGGCGCTCGCCAGCCGGACCATGAGGTCGCCGATGACGCGCCCGTCGAGCACCATCCCGAGGAAGATCGCGTCGCCGTCGGCGACGAGCCGGCGCATCCCGGCGCGTGCCTCGGTATGCTCTCGCGCCTCGTCGCGTTCGCGCTCGGGCCAGGGGATGTAGCGGAGGACCTCGGGCAGGCGCTGGTACTCCCAGACGTCGTCGGCGTCGTGTGCGACGAGGGGGCGCAGCGTCAGGCGCGCGGTCGTGAGCGGCCGGTGCTCGACCTCGGCGACGTCGAAGGGCAGGCGGAGGGCCGGCGGTCCGGCGTCGGCGGCCTCGTCGGGCCGCGCGTGGAGGGTGGAGGACATCGAGGGCAGCGTACTCCGACCGTGGGCGTGGCGGATGGTCGGCGAAGAGCGTCCCGGCGGCCGCGGGATAATCGGGGGATGCCGAAGATCAGCGCACCGACCGTCGCGGAGCACCGAGCCGCGCAGCGAACGGCGCTGCTCCTCGCCACGCGCGAACTCCTCGAGTCCGAGGGCGTGGCGGCCGCGACGCCGGCGGCCGTGACGAGACGAGCGGGGTTGTCCCGGTCGTCCTTCTACGAGTACTTCGCCTCCCGGGACGATCTGCTGGTCGCCGTCGCCCTGCAGGTGTTCGACGAGTGGAACGCCGAGCTCGACGACGCGCTCGCGGACGCCGCGCCGGGAATCGAACGGCTGCGCGCCTACGTCGTCACGGCGCTCGCGATGACGGCCGATGGACGCCATCGCATCGCGAACGTGCTCCGAGACGCCGACCTGTCGCCCACCAGCCGTGAGGACATGATGGCCGTGCACGAGCGACTGACGTCGCCGCTCCGCCATGTGCTCGACGAGCTCGGCGTCGCTGATCCTCGCATGGTCGGCGCGTTCGTGCAGGGCGCCCTCGGCTCGGCGATGCAGCTCGTCGCGCACGGCGCGCCGGTGGAGGCGACGGCGAGCGGCCTGCTCTCGATGCTCGAGCACGGTATCGACGGCACAACCTGAATTCGGACCCACGAGAGCTTCCTGACATACTGTCGGTATGTTACCGACGGCCTGTCGGTATCACCCGGATCGGAGCTCGATGGAAATCCTGAAGAACGTCATCCTCGCCGTGCACATCATCGGCGTCGCGAGTCTGCTGGGAGGCGTCCTCGTGCAGCTCAGCGCTCAGCGCTCAGGCACTGCGCGCATCATCCCCGCCATCGTCCACGGTGCGTGGACGATGCTCGTGACGGGCATCCTCCTCGTCGGACTGCAGTACCCGCTCGGCCGCGAGCCCGACAACCTCAAGATCACGGTCAAGCTGCTGATCCTGATCGCGATCCTCGTGATCGTGCTCGTGAACCGAAAGCGCGAGGCACTCGCGCGCTGGGTCCTGCCGGCCCTGGCGGTGCTGTCGATCACCAACGTCGTCATCGCGACGGTCTGGCGCCAGTACGCGTAGCCGGCAGTCGTACGAGGCGGCGACGGGCCCGGTCCTTGCTGACGGGCCCGTTCGCCGTCGTCACGGCGATCACCGAGGACCGCTCTTCGGGGCGCCGGATGCGGACGGCCCGGTCGACGCCCGGTTCAACCCGCGGAGGTGGACCGACGTCCCTCCGGCCCGCCCCGGGCCGTCGAGGCGGATGCCGCGGCCTCGACCTCCGGCCGGATGCCGAAGATCGCCTCGAGCCCGTCGAGCCAGGCCTGCTGCTCGCCGGCGCGTGCGTATTCGCGCGAGCGGACCATGGGCGTGTGGAGCAGGACGCCCGCCATGTGCCGCAGCGCGGCCTCGGTGCGGCCGTCGTCGTCGCCGCGGGAGCGGGCGCGGTCGATCTCGGCGTCGAGCACGTCGAACACGTGGCGGCGCAGGGCCACCACGGCGGGGGCGAGGTCGAGCTCCTCGGCGACGCGCCCGAAGTTCCGGGCGGCGCGATCGACGATCTCGCGTGCGGCGTCGGTCGAGCCGAACTCCTCGAGCGGCGCGTGGATCTTGATGGTCTCGAGGTCGAGCAGCTCGACGCCGGGGACCTCGACGACGTCGTGCGCGACGTTGCGGGGCAACCCGAGGTCGATCACGAGCTGGCGCGGCGCGTCGGCCGACGCGAGGCTCGCGTCGGAGGCATCCGTCGCGCCTGAGGCATCCGTCGCACTCGCGGCATCCGTCGCCGTCTCGCGGCCCGGCAGCAGGGCGACCGGCGCGCGCCCGTCGGCGATGGCGAGCTCCGCGCGGCCCAGCTCGAGCAGCGCGCGGTCGACCACGTGGTGCTCGACGGTCGTGCAGGTGACGATGAGGTCGGCGCCCGCCGCCGCTGCCGCGTAGTCGGCGTTCGACACGGCCTCGATGCCGTGGTTCGCGGCGAAGCGCCCCGCGCGACCGGAGACCGAGTGCACGGCGACGTCGACGACGCCGCGGTCGCGGAGCGCCGCGAGTGACGCCCCCGCGTAGCGGCCGGTGCCGACGAGGAGCACGCGCACGGCCGACCAGTCGGTCACCCGGCTCTCGGCGAGATCGAGCGCGAGGCGCACGAGCGAGCGGCCCTCGTGGCCGATGCCGGTGCGGTTCTTCACCTTGCGCGAGGTCTGCGACGCGCGCTGGAAGAGGCGCTCGAGCTCGGGGGTGGTCGTGCTCTCGGACCGGGCGCGCTCGAGCGACCGGCGCACCTGGCCGGCGATCTCGCCCTCCCCGACGACGACCGACTCGAGGCCCGCCGCGACCGAGAAGAGGTGACCGGCGACGGCGTTGCCGTGCACGAAGTCGAAGGTGCTGCGCAGTTCGTCGGTCGAGAGCCCGGCGACGTCGCCGACCGCGAAGATCGCATCGTGCACGGCCTCGACGGGGGAGTCGCCGTCGGGAACGTCGAGGTCGAGGTAGGCCTCGAAGCGGTTGCACGTCGAGACGACGACCGCGCCACGGACGGCGTCGTGCCCGTCGGTCAACCGCGGCCCGGCGTGCTCGGAGGACGCCGAGAGACGTTCGAGCATGTCGAAGCCGGCGTTCTTGTGGCTCGCGGAGAGACAGATGAGCACCGGTCGATTCTACCCGTGGTCGAAACGGGCTCCGACCGGCCGCGTCACATCGCCGCCGGGTGCGGCTACGCCGCGGGGCGGTCGAGCCGGATGATCGGGATGGCGCCGGTGACCGGCGGCAGCTCGAGGCCCTCCGACGCGAGCGCCGCGCGATGCCGTGCCTTCCACGCGCGCACCGTCGCGAAGAACGGCGCATCGGTGAGGGCGTAGCGCCCGGGGCGCGGATCGCTCAGCATCATCGGCAGCTCGATGCTCGAGCCGCCCCGTCGGATCCGCACGACCGCGACCGGGACGCTCGCGGCGCCCGCGACCGTCGAGTCCGCGCGGATGTTCCGCACCTCGCGCCAGGGGAACGCGGCGAGGCGCCTGGGGCGCGCGCCGCCCGCCCAGAACGAGATCCCGTGATCGTCGGCGACCACCGAGAAGCGCGCGGGCAGGCGCGGCGTGCGACTTCCCGGGCGGGTGAGGTCCTCGAGCCGTGCGACGAGGTCGCGGTTCCGGATGCCGCAGCTCACCGCTCCGGCGTGGACGGAGTCGAGCGCCCGGTGGCGGGCGCGAGCGCGGGCGGATGCCCCGCCGCGGACGATCGCGGAGACGAGGACGATCACGCCGGCGATGGCGGCGAGGCCGAGCGCGACCGGGGTTCCGGGCACGTCGGGCAGGGTCGGGACGAGCCGCTCCACCTGGCGCGCCCCGAGGGCGAGGGCTGCGACGACGACGACGGCGACGAGGGCGACGAGCACGATGAGTCCGGTGCGATGCCGCGTTGCGATGCTGGACACAGTGATGTTCTCCGTGGGTGGCGGAGGCGCGCGTGCGCGGGGTGGCGCGGAGCGCGTCGTCGCGGCGGGGACGCACGACGCGACCGACCATAGCGCTGTGGGAGCGCGGCCACCAGCCCCAGTTCTCCGATCGGCCAATACCGGAGGGCAGGCGGTGGGGCGCTCGTCGCGCCCCGTCAGGGCGTCTCCAGCCCGGATGGGGGAGGATGTCACGGTGAACCTCTCCCCGCAGCATCCGCTCGCCGCCGGCCTGACCCACGACTCGCGCCTCGTCCGCGCCTACCGGGGCCTGCGCAGCGACACCCTGCCGGTGTGGTTCATGCGCCAGGCGGGCCGATCGCTGCCCGAGTACCGCGAGCTGCGCGTCGGCACGCGCATGCTCGACGCCTGCCTCGACCCGGCCATGGCCTCCGAGATCACGCTGCAGCCGGTGCGCCGCCACGGCGTCGACGCGGGCATCTTCTTCAGCGACATCGTCGTGCCGCTGAAGCTCGTCGGCGTCGACGTCGAGATCCAGCCGGGCCGCGGGCCGGTCTTCGGTCGGGCCTACGCCGATGCCGCCGCCGTCGCCGAGCTCACCGCGGTCGACCCGGCTCGCCTCGACGAGGCCGCGGGACCCATCACGGAGGCCGTGCAGCGCACCGTCGCCGAGCTCGCGACGATCACGGCTCCCGACGCCCCGACCTCGACGCCGCTCATCGGCTTCGCGGGTGCGCCGTTCACGCTCGCGGCCTACCTCGCGGAGGGCGGCCCGTCGAAGGACCACCTCGCGGCTCGCACGCTCATGCACGCCGACCCGGGCGCCTGGCGGGCCCTCATGGACTGGACCGCCGAGCTGACCGGTCGCTTCCTCCGCACCCAGGTGCTCGCCGGCGCGTCCGCCGCGCAGCTGTTCGACTCCTGGGCGGGCGCGCTCTCGCTCGCCGACTACGACACGCACGTCGCCCCCGCCTCGGCGGCCGCGCTCGCGCACGTGCACGACCTGACGTACGAGACGACGGATGCCTCCGGCGGGGCCGGCACCCATGCGGTGCCGGTCGTGCACTTCGGCGTCGGCACCGGCGAGCTGCTCGGCGCGATGAAGGCGGTCGGAGTCGACGTGGTCGGCGTCGACTACCGCGTGCCGCTGGACGTCGCGGCGCTCCGCGTGGGCGAGGGCGTGCCGCTGCAGGGCAACCTCGACCCCGCGCTCCTCGCGGCGCCGCGGCCGGTGCTCGAGGAGGCCGTCCGCGACGTGATCGCGCGCGGCCGCACCGCGCCGTCCCATGTCTTCAACCTCGGCCACGGCGTGCCGCCCGAGACGGACCCGGACGTGCTCACCCGCGTGGTCGAACTCGTCCACGAGGCCGGACGATGACCGAGCCCGCGGCACCGGTCGACCACCGGTCGACCGACGTCGTCGTGCTCGGCGGCGGCGTGGCCGGACTCGTCGCCGCGCTCGAGTGCGCGCGACTCGGGCTCGGCGTCGTCGTGCTCGAGCAGTCCGATCGCCCAGGTGGGTGCGTCGGGCGCATCGAGGTCGACGGACTCGCCCTCGACGCGGGCGCCGAGTCGTTCGCGACCCGGAACGACTCGGTGTCGAGGCTCGTCGAGCGTCTCGGCCTCGCCGACGCCGTCGAGTCGCCGAACCCGGCCGGCGCATGGCTGGTCTGGGGCGACCGGGCCGGACGACGGGCGGCACGCCTGCCCCGCACGGGCGTGCTCGGCATCCCCGCGAACCCGCTCGGCGAGGACGTCCGCGCGATCATCGGCTGGGGCGGCGCATGGCGTGCCTGGCGCGACCGGATCACCCCGATCCTCAAGATCGGCCGGGCCGAGCGGCTCGGTCCGCTCGTCCGCCAGCGCATGGGCGACGCCGTCCTCGACCGGCTCGTCACGCCCATCTCCGCGGGCGTCTACTCGACCGACCCCGACGACCTCGACGTCGACGTCGTCGCGCCGGGGCTCAACGAGGCCATGACCCGCGCCGGATCGCTCTCGGGCGGTGTCGGCCAGCTCGTCGAAGCGCGCCGGGCCGGAAGCGCGGTGCTCGGGCTCCGCGGCGGCATGCACACGCTGGTCGACGCACTCGCCGCGGAGCTCGCGCGCTTCGGCGCCGAGATCCGAACCGGCGTGCGGGCGACCGAGCTCGAGCGACGGCCCGCGCGCGACGCCGACGCGCACGCCGCGCGTCCGTCGTGGCGGGCGATCGGCGAGACCGCGGGTGCGGACGGTGACGCGACCGACGACGAGGGGGCACGCGCCTCCGTGGTCGTCGACGCGCGCTTCGCGATCGTCGCCACGCCCGCGCACGTCTCGCGGGAACTGCTCGCGGGCATCGCCCCGGAGGGTGCGCTCGCCGAGGAGTGGCCGGACGCGGCATCCGTCGAACTCGTCACGCTCGTGCTCGACGCGCCCGAGCTCGACGCCGCGCCGCGCGGCACCGGCGTGCTGGTCGCGGCGGGCACGCCGGGGGTGACGGCCAAGGCGCTCACGCACTCCACCGCCAAGTGGCCGTGGCTCGCATCGGCAGCGGGCGGTCGCCACGTGGTCCGGCTCTCCTACGGGCGCGCCGGCGCGGCGAGTCCGCTCGACGCGCTGGGCGACGACGCGGTCGCCGAGCTCGCGCTGCGCGACGCATCGGCCCTGCTCGGCGTCGAGCTCGGCGCTGCGCAACTCCGGGGCCACGGGCGGTCCGCGTGGCGAGACGCCCTCTCCCAGGCCGCGGTCGGCCAGCGCGATCGGGTGCGCGCGCTCGAGAGCGCCCTCGAGGAGGAGGACGGACTCGCGCTCGCGGGCTCCTGGGTCGCCGGAACCGGGCTCGCCTCGGTCGTGCCGCACGCCATCGAGGCGGCCGAGCGGATCCGTCGCAGGTCCCTCCGGATCGCCGAGGATGCATAGCCGTATCGGCATACGATCCGCCGGATCGCCCGGCAACCCCCTTGCGTCGCTCTTGCCGGGGTCTACGCTGGAGTGACGCTGTCTGAAGAACCGCAGCGGGGGATGGGGTGCACATGAAGGGCAAGATCCTCTTCGTCGTCGGTCTCGGCGTGGGCTACGTGCTCGGCACGAGGGCGGGGCGGGAACGCTACGAACAGATCCAGAAGGCCGCCCAGAACGTCTGGAACCAGCCCGCCGTCCAGGACGGCGTCCAGACCGCGAAGGACTTCGCGATGGCGCGCGTCGGCGACGTGAGCGACGCCGTGCTCGACAACGCGAAGAAGCTCGTGCGGCAGATCTCCGAAGGGTCGTCGACCACCGGCTCGGGCTCGAAGTCCTCCGGCGGCTCGAAGTCCTCCGGCGGCTCGAAGTCCTCCGGCGGCTCGAAATCGTCCGGTTCGAAGTCGACCGCGTCGAAGTCGTCCGGCTCGAAGTCGTCCGGGTCCGGATCCGGATCCAGCGCGTCGAAGTCGTCCGGGGGTTCGTCCGGCCGCTCGAGCTCGACGAAGTCCGGGTCATCGGGCTCCACGTCCTCGGGCTCGTCCGGCTCGTCCTCGTCCTCGTCCTGACCCGACCACCGGAGGTGACACCCGATGGCTGCACCACTCAACGACGACCGGTCGCTGTTCACCCTCGTCGGTGAACTGCCGGACCAGATCCAGGCGCTCGTCAAGGCCGAGATCGACCAGATCAAGGCCGAGCTGAGCTACAAGGCCAAGCACTTCGGCATCGGCGCGGGGCTCGTGATCGCCGCCGCGTTCGTCGGCATCTTCCTGCTCGGCACGCTCATCACGACGGCCATCCTGGCGCTCTCGCTCGTGATGCCGGGCTGGGCGGCGGCGCTCACGGTCTCAGGCATCCTGCTGCTCATCATCGGGATCCTCGTCGGCATCGCGCTGGCGAACTTCCGTCGCGGCAGCGAGCCGCTCGAGACCATCGAGAGCGTCCGCCAGGACATCGACGCGATCACCGGAAGGGGCGACTATGACCAGCACTGACGTCGTCCGGCTCGACCGGAAGCAGCAGCGCAACTTCACGCGGCTGCAGGCCCACGACAACGCGCGCGCGGCGCGCGACCAGCTCGCCGGCACGCTGAGCGCACTCGAGGAGAAGCTCAACGTGCCCAAGCGCGCGGCACGCGCGACGGCGCGCGCGAAGCTGCGGATGCAGCGCTTCGCCGACGAACAACCCGGTGCCGCGGTCGCGGTGGTGGTCGGAGTCGCGGCCGCCGTCGGCGTCGGGGTCTGGCTCGTGGTGCGTGCCAACCTCGACCGCTGACCGGAGCCGCCTCGACGCCGCCACGGCGTCGACGGCCGTCGAGCGCGTCACCGCGGTGCTGCGCGACGAGATCCTGAACGGCGAGCTCGCACCGGGGACCCCGCTCCGCGAGGAGTCGGCGGCCGCCCGCCACGGCGTGTCCCGGCACACCGTGCGCGCAGCGTTCCAGCGTCTCGTCGCCGAGCGCCTCGCAGTGGCCGAGCCGTACCGCGGTGTCCGCGTGACGAGCTTCGACGACCGCGAGATCATCGCGCTGCAGCAGCTTCGCGCGGCGCTCGAGATCGAGGCGCTGCGCATCGCGTTCGCGCGCTTCGGCGGCACGCTGCCCGACGATGTGCTCGCCCCCGCACGGGCTGCGGTCGATGCGATGGAACGGGCCGCCGACGGCGGTCCCGGCGGGGCGACGGATGCGGCGTGGCGCCGCATCGAGCGGTTCCACGCCGACTACCACGCGGCGCTGGTCGCTGCATCCGACAGCCCCCGCATCATCGAAGCCCACGCGGCGATCGGCAGCGAGCTCCTGCTGTTCGTCGCGCACATCCGGCGGCACTCCACCGTCGCCGAACTCGTCGAGGACCATCGGCGCCTGCTCGCCGAGCTCCTCGAGCGCGGGCCCGAGGCCATGCGCGCCCATCTCGAGCACTCCACCCGGCTGCTCACCGACTGAGCGGCCCACTCCGCACGGAGGCCACGTGTCTGCCACCGACCCCACCGATTCCGCTGCCCCGCCCGAGGCGGCCGACCCCGTCGACGTTTTCGCGGACCGCATCTTCGCCTCGGCGCTCGGCGCCTTCGAGACCCTCTCGGTCCACCTCGGCGACCGGCTCGACTGGTACCGCATCCTGGCCGAACGCGGTTCGCTGACGTCCACCGAGCTCGCCGAGGCCGCCGAGACCGGCGAGCGGTACACGCGCGAATGGCTCGAGCATCAGGCCGTGAGCGGCATCCTCGCGGTCGATGACCCGGATGCCGCGGCATCCGACCGTCGGTACTCGCTGCCGCCCGCGCACGCCGAGGTGCTGACCGACGAGGCGTCGCTCGCCTACCTCGCCCCGATCGCGCGCATCGTGGCGAGCGCCGCGGCGCAGCTGCCCGGGTTGCTCGACGCGGCCCGAACCGGCGGCGGCGTGCCGTGGGCGTCGTTCGGGAAGGACATGCGCGACGCGCAGGGCGACGTCAACCGTCCATGGTTCGACCGGGAGCTCGCGGGCGCGCTGGCGTCGGTGCCCGAACTCGATGCGGTGCTGGGTCGCCCGGGCGCGCGGATCCTCGACGTCGGCTGCGGGCACGGCTGGTCGTCGCTCGCGCTCGCGCGCGCCTACCCCGAGGCGGTCGTCGACGGCGTCGACGTGGACGGGCCCTCGATCGAATCGGCCCGGGCGCACGCCGAGGACGCCGAACTGTCGGACCGGGTGACCTTCCTCCTCGGCGGCGGCGAGGCCCTCGCCGAGGAGGACGCGTACGACGCGGCCTTCGTCTTCGAGGCGCTGCACGACATGCCGAACCCGGTCGAGGTGCTCGCGGCGCTCCGCCGCGTCGTGCGCGACGACGGCGCCGTCGTGATCATGGACGAGGCGGTCGCCGAGCGGTTCGCCCCCGACGGCGACGACGTGGAGCGGGTCATGTACGGCTACAGCCTGCTCGTCTGCCTGCCGGACAGCCTCTCGACGCCGGGGTCGGTCGCCACGGGGACGGTCATGCGGCCGGAGACGCTCGAGCGGTACGCGCGGAGCGCGGGATTCGGCTCGGCCGAGGTGCTGCCCATCGACGGCTTCGCGTCGTTCCGGTTCACGCGCCTGCACCACTGACCGGCGGGGACCCGCGTCACGCGTTTGTGCCGACGGTCCGGCGCGGCGAAGATGGCGCAATGGACCAGGCCGACCTCCGCGCCCTGCAGGCGCCGCTGAAGGAGCGCTACCGCACCGAACCCGACTCCGCGATCGCCGACGTCGCTGCGCGCGCGACCTTCGCCGAGCCGGGCATCACCGCGACCGTCGAGGGCTGGGCCGGACCGGTCCGCACGGGGCTGCATCCGACGACGGGCGGCGACGGTTCCGACGCGTGCTCGGGCGACCTGCTCCTCCAGGCGCTCGTCGGATGCGCGGGCGTCACGCTGCGCTCGGTGGCGACCGCCATGGGCCTCGAGATCCGATCCGCGGAGGTGCGCGCCGAGGGCGTGTTCGACGCGCGGGGCACGCTGGGCATGACCCGCGACGTCCCCGTCGGGCTCCTCGACGTGGTCGTCACCGCGATCGTCGACACCGACGCCGACGATGCGACGCTCGAGCGCCTCCGCACCGGGACCGAGCGCTTCTGCGTCGTCGCCCGCTCGCTCGCCGAGACCCCGGAGTTCGTGATCGAGCGCGCGGCGCGCTGAGCGCGGCATCCGTCGTCGCGCTTTTTGACCTTTCAGGTTGCGGGGGGAGGATAGTGGCATGTCTTCCCCCGCTGCCGAAGGGGCAGCCGCGAGCGCAATCGAGTCCGACCCGACCCCCTCGCCCGAGGGCTACACCCTGTTCGCCGTGCTCCGCAAGGACCCGGCGCGCCCCGACGACCTCGACGGGCACGACGTGCCCCGGTTCGTCGACGAACTCGACGGCGTGATCCGCCTCGTCGAGGACGAGGGCGTCGTCGTCCGCGGCCTCTACGACGTGTCCGGCCTGCGTTCCGACGCGGACGTGATGCTGTGGTTGCACGGCGACACCGCCGAGGGCCTGCAGTGGGCGCTCCGGGAGTTGCGGCGCGCGCGTCTCCTGCGTGCGCTGCTGCCCACCTGGAACGCGATGGGCGTGCATCGCGACGCCGAGTTCAACAAGGCGCACGTGCCCGGCTTCCTCCGCGGCGTCGAGCCGAAGGCCTGGCTCACGATCTACCCGTTCGTGCGCAGCTACGAGTGGTACCTGCTGCCGCCTGAGGAGCGGGGACGCATGCTCGCCGAGCACGGCCGCAAGGGTGCCGCATTCCGCGGCGTCGTGGCGAACACGGTGTCGGCGTTCTCGCTCGGCGACTACGAGTGGCTGCTGCCCATGGAGTCCGACGAGCTCACCGACCTGGTCGACATGATGCGCGACCTCCGCGCGACCGATGCACGCCGCCACGTGCGCGACGAGCTGCCCTTCTACACGGGCCGCAGGATCACGACCGCAGAACTCGTGGAGGTGCTCCAGTAATGGCCGCGACGAATCTCGGCGGCGCGGGCGCCGACGCTCCCGAGCGCGCGCAGGCCGCCTCGGCCGGCCACCCGCTCCGCGGCGTGAAGCCCGCGGCCGCGACATCCGCCCCCCTCGCCCCCGGCGCCATCGTCCCGGGTGCGACCGAACCGGCGCAGTCCGGCGCCGCCCACGTCGAGACGCCCGTCGCGTACGATGCGATCCTGCTCGCCGGCTTCGGCGGGCCCGAGGGGCAGGACGACGTGATCCCGTTCCTCCGGAACGTCACGCGAGGCCGCGGCATCCCCGACGAACGCCTCGAGGAGGTCGCGCACCACTACCGCCACTTCGGCGGCGTGAGCCCGATCAACGAGCACAACCGCGAGCTGAAGGCCGCTCTCGAGGCCGAGCTGGCGGGTCGCGGCATCGACCTGCCGGTCATCTGGGGCAACCGCAACTGGGACCCGTACCTGAACGACGCGCTGCGCGAGGCCGACGAGCGGGGCTTCACGAAGCTCATCGCCGTCGCCACGAGCGCCTACTCGTCGTACTCGAGCTGCCGCCAGTACCGCGAGGACTTCGCCGACGCGCTCGAGGACACCGGTCTGGGCGGTGTCATCCGGATCGACAAGGTGCGGCAGTTCTTCGACCACCCGGGCTTCGTCGCCCCGTTCGTCGAGGGCGTCCGCGAGGCCATCGCGAAGCTCGAGGCCGACCACGAGTCGTTCGACCCGACGACCGATGCCGAGGTGCTGTTCGCGACCCACTCGATCCCGACGACGGACGCCGAGAAGTCGGGCCCCGCGGAGCGCGGGTTCGGCGAGGGCGGCGCGTACGCGGCGCAGCACCTGGCCGTCGCCGAGGTCGTCATGCGCGAGGCGGGCGCGGGCGACGTGCCGTGGCAGCTCGTCTACCAGTCCCGCTCGGGGCCTCCGACGCAGCCGTGGCTCGAGCCCGACGTCAACGACGCGATCGCCGAACTGCCCGCCGCAGGACGCAAGGCCGTCGTGATCGTGCCGCTCGGCTTCGTGAGCGACCACATGGAGGTCATGTGGGACCTCGACGAGGAGGCCATGGAGACGGCCGAGGAGCACGGCCTCGCCGCGGTCCGCGTGCCGACGCCCGGCGTCCACCCGGCCTACGTCGCCGGCCTCGTCGACCTCGTGCTCGAGCGGGTGAACGGCACGCCCGCGTCCGAGCGCCCGCACGCGACCGACCTCGGCCCCTGGTACGACGTCTGCCGACCGGGCTGCTGCGAGAACGTCCGCCTCGGCTTCAAGCCGGCCCTCGCGGGGATCGCGCCGTGACGGCCGCGGCGGCGCAGCGCGACGTGATCCGCGTCGGGACGCGGGGCAGCGCGCTCGCGCTCGCCCAGACGACGCAGATCGCCGAGCGCCTGGGCACGGCCGCGAACGCCGACATCGAGATCGTCACCGTGACCACGCAGGGCGACACGTCGCGCGCGTCGCTGCAGTCGATCGGTGGCACGGGCGTGTTCGCGGCCGCGCTGCGCGAGGCCCTGATCGCGGGGGAGTGCGACGTCGTCGTGCACTCGCTGAAGGACCTGCCGACCGCCGACCACCCGCAGCTCCGGCTCGGCGCGGTGCCCAAGCGAGCCGACGCGCGCGACGCGCTGTGCGCGCGCGACGGGCTCGCGCTCGCCGACCTGCCGGAGGGGGCGCGTATCGGCACCGGCTCGCCGCGCCGCATCGCACAGCTCGGAGCGGCCCGGCCCGACGTGGTCGCCGTCGACGTGCGCGGCAACATCGACACCCGCCTCGGGTTCGTCGAGCAGGGCGAGCTCGATGCCGTCATGCTCGCGGCCGCCGGCCTCGGGCGATTGGGGCGGGCGGATGCCGCGACCGAGCGCTTCTCGCTGAGCGACTGGCCGACAGCTCCCGGGCAGGGCGCCCTGGCGCTGGAGGTCCGGAACGAGCGCGCCTCGCGCCACCTGCAGCGCGGGCTCGACGCCGTCGACCACGGCACGACCCGGGCGACGGTGCTCGCCGAGCGCCTCGTGCTGGCCGGGCTCGAGGCCGGTTGCGCCGCGCCCGTCGGGGCCACGGCGTTCGTGGAGGACGAACTTCTGTTCCTCACGGCGACGGTGTACAGTGCCGACGGGGCGCGGCAGTTGACCAGCTCGCACGCCGCCACCCCCGACAGCCGCTCCGCCGCCGACCTGGCGGAGGCGGCACGCGATGTCGCATCCCGCGTCGTCGCGGACCTCCTCGGCAACGGCGCCGCCGATCTCGCACCTGCCCAGGAGTCGCCGTGACCGAATTCGAACCGATGACCGGCGCGATCAACCTGCCCGGAGCCGACGGCTCCAAGCCACTGGCGGGATGGCGCGTGCTCGTGCCCCGCGGCGGCCCGTGGGGCGACTCGGTGGCGGCCTCGCTCCGGGCCCGCGGCGCGTCTCCGGTCATCGCGCCGATGATCAACTTCGCGCCGACCGACGACCAGTCCGCACTGGAGGCGGCGCTCGCGAAGCTCGCCGCCGGCGGCTTCGACTGGGTCACGGTCACCAGCGCGACCACGGTCGACGTGCTGTCCTCGTACGGGGCGGTCATCCCGGATTCGACGAAGGTCGCCGCGGTGGGCGAGACCACCGCGGCCGCCCTCGTCGCCGCCGGCTACCGCGCCGACATCGTCCCCAGCGAGGAGAACTCCGCGCGCGGACTCCTCGAGGAGTGGGAGGCCGCGACCGAGGGCGTCGTGCCGCTGCGCGTGCTTGCGCTCCGCTCGGCGATCGCCAAGCAGGTGCTCTCCGTCGGCCTCGAGCGCATCGGCCACCACGTCGAGGCGGTCGTGGCGTATCGCACCGTCGGGGTCCCGGTCGCGCAGAAGGTCGTCGACGACGTGCGGGCCGGCAAGGTCGACGCGATCCTCGTCACGTCGGGCAGCGTCGCCGAGCAGGTGCAGGCACAGCTCGGTCCCGTGCCCGACAAGACGCTCGTGGCGGCCATCGGCCCCCAGACGCAGAAGGATGCCGCGGCCATCGGCCTCCGCGTCGACGTCGTCGCGGCCGAGCGGAGCGCCGAGTCGCTCATCGACGCCGTCGTGAATTCGGCGCTCGCGCGCGCCTGACGCTGCCCGGGGCATCCGTCTGCCCGCGGCATCCGCTCGCCCGCGGCATCCGCTCGCCGCATCATCGTTGGGGGTCGATTCGCGTCATTCGGCCGCGACCTTTCCGTCCGACCTGACGCGAATCGACCCCGCGTACATCGGCGTCTTGCGACGAGCGCGCACCGAGCGCCCACCGAGCGCGCAGCCGCGCCCACCGAGCGCCCAGCCGCGCCCGCGTAGGCTTGTGCGGTGACTTCCGCACCCGCGCCCCGCGTGCGGCCCCGGCGACTCCGTGAGACGCCGGCTCTGCGCCGCCTCGTGTCCGAGACCCGCCTCGACCCCGCCGAGCTCGTGCTGCCGATCTTCGTCCGCGAGGGCGTGACCGAGCCGATGCCGATCGCCTCGATGCCGGGCGTCGTGCAGCACTCGCTCGACTCCGTGAAGCGGGCGGTGACGGATGCCGCGGCCGCGGGCGTCGGCGGCGTGATGCTGTTCGGCGTTCCCGAGACGCGTGACGCCACCGGTTCGTGCGGTGTCGACCCGAACGGCATCCTCAACGTCGCGACGCGCGTCGTGGCCGACGAGGTCGGCGACGCGCTCGTCGTGCAGACCGACCTCTGCCTCGACGAGTTCACCGACCACGGCCACTGCGGCGTGCTCGACGCACTCGGCCGGGTCGACAACGACGCCACGCTCGAGCGGTACCAGGAGATGGCACTCGTGCAGGCGGCATCCGGATCGCAGCTGCTCGGCCTCTCGGGCATGATGGACGGCCAGGTCGCGGCCGTGCGCGAGGCGCTCGACGGCGCCGGCTTCGCGCACACCGCGATCCTCGCCTACTCGGCGAAGTACGCCTCGGCCTACTACGGCCCGTTCCGCGACGCGGTCGAGTCGACGCTCGAGGGCGACCGCCGCACGTACCAGCTCGATCCCGGCAACCGCCGCGAGGGCCTGCGCGAGGCGATGATCGACATCGACGAGGGCGCCGACATCGTGATGGTGAAGCCCGCGGGCTCGTATCTCGACGTGCTCGCCGACGTGGCCGCCGCGAGCGAGGTGCCCGTTTGGGCGTACCAGGTGTCGGGGGAGTACGCGATGATCGAGGCCGCCGCCATGCACGGCTGGATCGACCGCCGCCGTGCCGTGATCGAGTCGGTGCGCGGCATCCGCCGTGCGGGCGCCGACGCCGTATTGACCTACTGGGCGACCGAGCTCGCCGGATGGCTCCGGGAGGGGACCGACTGATGACCACCACCACGGCGACGAACGCCGACCTCTTCGCCCGCGCGCAGGCGGCGATCCCGGGCGGCGTGAACTCGCCGGTCCGGGCGTTCCGATCGGTCGGTGGCACGCCGCGCTTCCTCGTCTCGGCGAAGGGCCCGTACGTGACCGACGCCGAGGGCCGCGAGTACGTCGACCTCGTCGCGGGCTGGGGCCCCGCCATCCTCGGCCACGCGCACCCCGAGGTGATCGCGGCGGTGCAGGATGCCGCGGGCCGCGGCCTCTCGTTCGGCGCCTCGACGCCCGTCGAGACCGAACTCGCCGAACTCATCGAGCAGCGCGTGGCGCCTGTCGAGAAGCTGCGCCTCGTGTCGACGGGCACGGAGGCGACCATGAGCGCCATCCGCCTCGCCCGCGGGTTCACGGGCCGCGACCTGCTCGTGAAGTTCGCCGGTCACTACCACGGGCACTCGGACGGCCTGCTCGCCGAAGCGGGTTCCGGACTCGCGACCTTCGCGCTGCCGGGCTCGGCGGGCGTGCCCGCCGACGTCGCCGCCCTGACGCTCGTCGTGCCGTACAACGACCTCGACGCGCTGCGCGCGGTGTTCGCCGAGCACGGCGACCGCATCGCCGCCGTCATCACCGAGGCCGCGGCCGCCAACATGGGCGTCGTGCCGCCCCTGCCCGGCTTCAATCGCGACCTGGTCGAGCTCGCCCACGCGCACGGCGCGCTCGTCATCAGCGACGAGGTGCTCACCGGCTTCCGCGTCTCGAAGGCCGGCTGGTGGGGCCTCGAGGCCGAGACGGATGCCGCGCACGCGCCGGACCTCGTCACGTTCGGCAAGGTCGTGGGCGGCGGCATGCCCGTCGCCGCGCTCGGCGGCCGCGCCGACGTGATGGAGCGGCTCGCACCGCTCGGCCCGGTGTACCAGGCCGGCACGCTGTCGGGGAACCCGGTCGCGGTGACCGCGGGCGTCACCACGCTGCGACTCGCCGACGACGCGGTGTACGCAACGCTCGACGAGGTGAGCGCGCTGCTGCAGCGCGAGGTCTCGGCGGCCCTCTCGGCCGAGGGCGTCGCGCACGGCGTGCAGGTCGCCGGGAACCTCTTCAGCTTCCTGTTCGGGGAGTCCGTCGCCGGCGGTGCGCGCGACTACGCGGGCGTGCTCGCGCAGGAGTCGTGGCGCTACGCCCCGTTCTTCCACGCGATGCTCGACGCCGGGGTGTCGCTGCCGCCGAGCGTGTTCGAGGCGTGGTTCGTCACGGCCGCGCACGACGATGCCGCGATCTCGCGCATCGTCGACGCGCTGCCGGCCGCGGCGCGAGCCGCGGCATCCGCCCGACCGCCCGCGGCCTGACGCCGTCGCCACGAGAGGTTCCCGCAACGGAACCGATCGAGCCTTTGTGGAGCGTCGACGACGCTCGTGACGGCGGGCTCGGGCAGGATGGGAGACATGGCCAACCTGCGCGTCCACAACGACCGGCTCGAGGTGCACCTCACGCCGGCCGAGAAGTCGCTCGCGCTGCGCGCGGCCGACGTGATCGTGCAGCGCGACGACATCCGCTCCGCGATCATCACGGACGACCCGTGGATCTGGGTGCGCGGCATCCGGCGACGCGGCACCGAGGTGCCGCTCGTCATCGCGGTCGGAGCCTGGAAGACGCACAGCGGCAGTGACTTCGTGCTCGTGAAGGGCAAGCGCCAGGCCGTCGTGCTCGAACTCTCCGACGGCGAGTTCGACCGCCTCGTGCTGAGCACCAGCCGGGCAGCCGAGCTCATCGACCGGCTCAAGGTGGGTGCGCCGACCGCGGCGGAGGCGGCGGCAGAGCGTGAGGGCACCGGGCCGGCGACATCCGCGCCCGCCGCCGCCGAGCCCGATGCCGATGACTTCGCCCAAGAGGAGACGAGCGGCGACTGACGCCGGGCGACGCCGGGGCGACGCCGCGCGCCCCCGCCCCGGTCGTCGCATCAGGCCAGGAGGAGCAGCACGAACCCGATGAGCGGCAGCGTGCCCTGGATCAGCGCGGGGCGCAGATAGCCCGGTCCGGTCGTCGTCAGCACCACGGCCGCCGCCGCCATGCAGGCCGTGCTGAACAGGGCGAGCGCGAGCCCGGCCCGCGGCAGGTCGGTCCAGTAGAGCCAGATGCCGGCGAGCGCGCCGATCGCGAGGAACAGGTTGTAGAAGCCCTGGTTGTACGCCATCGGTCGGAGGGTCTCGGCCTGGTCGCGATCGCGCACGCCGAACACGCGCCAGGTGGACGGCTGCATCCAGCGGACGCTCTCGAGCACGAAGATGACGACGTGCAGCAGTGCGGCGAGCACCACCGCGACGCTGCCGACGATCGCGAGGACACTCATGGACGGATGCTACGCCCAGCGCGACCGGTCACGATACGTCGCGCCGCCAGGTCGTCGCGCCGCCGATGACCGTCGTCACGATCGCGATGCCGAGCAGCACCAGCCCGCCCTGCCACCACTCGAGCGAATCGGTCGACCCGAGCGAGGCCACGCTGTAGAACGACGCGCCGACGAGCGCGTCGCTCGCAGCCCCCGGCAGGAAGCGCCCGACCGACGCGGTGACGTCGTTCAGCGACGACACGAGTCGCAGCACCGGCTCGAAGAACTGCGTGAACGCGATGACGATGACGATCGCCGCGACCTGGTTGGGCACCAGCGCGCCGAGGCCGACGCCGATCGCACCCCAGAGCGCCATGGCGAGGATGCCCCGGCCGACGAGCGCCCAGGTGTCGCTCGAGTCGAGCCCGGTGTCGAGGTCGAACGCCGCGAGGGCCGCGGCGCCGGTGGCGACCGAGGTGGCGAAGCCGATGACGCCGAACCCCGCGCCGACGACGAGCTGCGAGACGAACTTGCCGGAGAGCACCGTCGTGCGGTGCGGTTCCGCGAGGAACGTGGTCGTGAGCGTGCGATGGCGGAACTCCGTCGTCACCGCGAGCGCGCCGAGGAGGACCGGGAACACGTACCCGATCGACGAGGCGAAGCTGTAGAGCAGCGGAGCCAACTCCACCCCGGGAGGGATCGCGGCGTCGCCGCCGGTCGCTGCCGCGGCATCCGGATTCTGCGCCGTCCATCCGAGGAACGCGCCGAATCCGCCCGACATCAGCGCGACGTACCCGACGAGCACGATCGCGAGCAGCCACCACATGCGGGTGGTCAGGACCTTCTGGAACTCCGAGCCGACGGAGCGCACGATCGACATCACGCGGCCCCCTCGCCCTCGCCGACGAGCGCGAGGAACGACTCCTCGAGCCCCGACTTCAATCGGTGCAGCGAACTCAGCTCGACGCCGCCCACGAAGGCGGCGTGCCCGACGATGCCGGGATCCGGCTCGGCGACGATGAACCCGCCGCGTCCCTCGGTGTACTCGAGACCGGCCTGGTCGAGCGCGGCGGCGAGCCGCGCGCGGTCGGGCGAGTCGACGACGGTCCGCGGCGAGGCATCGAGTTCCAGGCTCGAGAGCGGGCCGCTCCGCACCAGCCGTCCTCGCGAGATGATGACGACGTCGTCGACCGACTGCTGGACCTCGCTGAGGAGGTGCGAGCTCACGAGCACCGTGCGCCCGTCGCGCGCGAGCGACTGCAGGAAGCCGCGGATCCACCTGATGCCCTCGGGGTCGAGGCCGTTGATCGGCTCGTCGAGCACGAGCACCCGTGGGTCGCCGAGGAGCGTCGTCGCGAGCGCCATCCGCTGCCGCATGCCGAGCGAGAAGCCGCCGACGCGTCGGGTCGCGAACTCCGACATGCCGACCTGCTCGAGCACCTCGTCGACACGCGACGAGCGGATGCCGGCGGCGGTCGCCGTGACCCGCAGGTGATTGCGGGCCGTGCGTCCCGGATGGAAGGCCGCGTCGAGCGCCGCGCCGACCGTCTCGAGCGGCCGCTTCAGGTCGCGGTACCTCGTGCCGCCGAAGGTCGCCGTGCCGGCGGTCGGGCGTTCGAGCCCGAGCAGCGTTCGGAGCGTCGTGGTCTTGCCGGCGCCGTTCGGCCCGAGGAAGCCGGTCACCCGGCCCGGTTCGACCGTGAAGGTCAGGTCCGCGACGGCGGTCACGGCGCCGAACCGCTTGGTGAGTCCGGTGATCTCGATGGTGGTCCCATCGCCCATGCGCGATCCTCTCGGTGTGCGGGCCGGCCGGGTGCCGGCGGCCGCCTGGTCAGTTCAGCGGGCGGATGCCGCGCGGCAGCACCCCGCCGCCGTACAGCATGGCCGCGAGGTCCTGCAGCGACGCGAGGGTCACGCGCTGCGGGTACGGCCCGTACGAGATGCGTGCGACGCCGAGTTCGACGAGCCGGTCGGGGGGCGGGACGTCGGGCAGCCCGATGAGGCTCACCCTGCGCCATCCGATGCCTTCGACCAGGTCGGCGACGACGTCGTCGCCGAAGTTCCCGGGCACGAACACGCACGTCGCACCCGCGTCGAGGTAGGCGCGCCCGCGCTCGATCGCATCGGCCATCCAGACCTCGCGCGGCCGGTCCTTCCCGACGAGCCAGGCGTCGGTGCGCGCGTTGAGCGAGAACGGCACGCCCTCGGCGTCGGCGGCGGCGACGGCGGCCTCGACCGCGGCCACCGCGTCGGGGAGCGGCTTCAACCGGTCCTCGAGGTTCGCGCCGACGACGCCCACGCCGATCGCTCGCCGGATGGTCTCGCCGGCATCGCCGTACCCCGCCTCGAGGTCGGCGCTGACCGGCACCTCGACGGCGCGTGCGATGCGCCCGACCATGTCGATCATGAGGTCCACCGGGATCTGCTCGCCGTCGGGGTAGCCGTAGAGGGCGGCGATCGAGTGGCTCGCCGTGGCGAGCGCCCGGGTCTCGGGGAGTGCGGCGACGGCCTGGGCGCTCACGACGTCCCACACGTTGACGACCTGCAGGAGCTCGTCATCGACGTGCAGTCGGCGCAGCTCGGCGCCGGACTCGGCGGGGGTCATGTCTCCACACTATTGCCCGTCGCGCGTCGGGCGGAGGGAACACCCCGGTTCCGGCAGGGCCGTCCTCGGTCAGCGGACCGCCCGACCGAGTCCGGCGACCAGGCGGTCGACGTCCTCGTCGTCGGTGTACGGCGCGAGCCCGATGCGCAGCCCGCCCTCGTCGCCGAGCCCGAGATGCCGCGACGCTTCGAGCGCGTAGAAGTTCCCGCTCGGCGCGAGCACGAGGTCGGCGGCGAGTGCGTCCGACACGGCGGATGCCTCGTGGCCGGCGAACGTCGCGAGCAGCGTCGGCGTGCGCCGCGAGGCGCGCGAGTGCACGGTCGTGCCGGGCAGGTCGGCGAGCGCCGACTCGAGCCGGGCGAGGAGGCGCGACTCGTGCTCGTGCAGGGCGGCGTAGGAGGCGGCGAGGCGCGCACGGCGGGAGGCGGGGGCATCCGTCGCCGCGGATTCCGACCGTTCGGCCGGGGCGGCCGGGGCGCCGTCGACGCCGTCGACGCCGTCGGCGCCGTCGGCGAGGGAGGCCAGCACGTCGATCGCGGCGGTCACGCCCGCGAGGAGCTCGTAGGGGAGCGTGCCGAACTCGAAGCGCTCGGGCACCACGTCGGTGGCGGGTCGCAGCTTGTCGGGGGTGATGCGCTCGAGCAGTTCCGGGTCGGCGACGAGCAGCCCGCAGTGCGGGCCGAGGAACTTGTACGGCGAGCAGGTGAAGAAGTCGGCGCCGAGCACGCCGAGGTCGGGCAGCTCGTGGGCGGCGTAGTGGACGCCGTCGACGAAGAGCAGCGCGCCCGAATCGTGGACGGCGCCGGCGATCGCAGGCAGATCGGGCATCGTGCCGATGAGGTTCGACGCCGCCGTCACGGCGACGAGTCGGGTCCGCTCGGTCAGCGCGGATGCCACGGCCTCCGTCGGCAGCTCGCCCGTTGCGGGATCGAACGCGGCCCAGCGCACCGTCGCCCCCGCGCGTTCCGCCGCCTGCACCCACGGGCGCACGTTCGCGTCGTGGTCGAGCCGGGTGACGACGACCTCGTCGCCGGGTCCCCAGTCGCGCGACAGATGCCGCGAGAAGTCGTAGGCGAGCTGCGTGGCACTCCGCCCGTGCACGACGCCGCGCGGATCGGCGCCCGTGAAGTCGGCGACCGCATCGCGGAAGGCCGCGACCGCGGCATCCGCGCGCTGCGCCGATTCGCCGAGCTGGCCGCGGTTCGAGAGCGGACCGGTCAGGGTCGTCGCGATCGCCTCGCCGACCTGCCGGGGCGTCTGCGTGCCGCCAGGGCCGTCGAACAGCGCCCAGCCGTGTTCGAGCGAAGGGAACCAGGAGCGGATGCGCGCGACGTCGTAGGCCATGGGCGCGAGCCTAACCGGCGGGCGCGATCAGGGAGGGCGGGTACCATGCGCCGCATGGCCGCGCATCGCGTGGCGCCCCGGCGATCGCACGCGCGCATCGCCTCCGTCGCGGTCGGGTTGACCGTGGCGGCGACGATGGGCGGATGCGTCTCCGGACCGCCGTACGACCAGCTCCTCACCGGAGATGAGGAACTGCTCTCCATCGCGCGCGAGCACTACACCGAGGCGCGCGACCGCGTCGCGATGGCGCTGATCGACGGCGACGAGGTCCGGACCGCGTTCGTCTCGGCGGACGCCGCGACCGGGTTCGGGCTGGGCTCCGCGACGAGCGCGCTCACCGGGCTGCTGCTGGCCGATGCGATCGAACGCGGCGAGGTCGCGATCGACGATCCGGTGTCGGCGTACCTCGACCTCGGCGACGCTCCCGCCGGCGGATTGACCCTCGGCGACCTCGCGACGCGTCGTTCGAACCTCCCGCAGGACCCGCTCGGGCCGGACGCGTTCCAAGCCGCGGCCGCCGACGGCGGGCCGGTACCGGACCGGGGCGACCTCGACGCGCTGCTCGCCCGAGTGGGCTCGCTCGATCTCGTGCCCGAGCTCGAGTACAACCCGAGCGACTTCGACGCCGCGCTCGTCGGGCAGGCGATCGCCGCAGCGTCGGCCACTCGCTTCTCCGACCTCCTCGGCGAACGCGTCCTCGAGCCCGCGGGGATGACGGGCGCGGTCGTGGTGGAGTCCGGGGACCTGCTCCCCGACGGCCTCGCGCAGGGACACGAATGGCGTGGCGAGCGACTGGCGCCGCGAGGCAGCGGGGCGTACGCCCCCGCGGTCGGCGTCGTCGCGACGATCGACGACGGCGTGGCCCTCGCGCGAGCGGTCCTCGACGGGCCGTTCGCCGGGAGCGCCGCGCTCGAGCCGGTCGCCGACACCCGATGGCCCCAGATCGACGTGGGCTACTTCTGGGAGCGGATCGAGGTCGACGCGGATGAGGTCTCCTACGTCGTGGGCTCCGGCGAGGGCTTCACCGCCGCCGTGCTCGCCGATCCGAGCGCCGGGCGGGCGGTCGTGATGCTCGCGAACTCCGAGGAGGCGTGGCCCTGGGTGCGCCTGCGGCCGCTCCTCGACCTGCTGCTCGAGTGAGGCGAGCGGGTGGGGATGCCGCCCGCTGCGGCGCGCCGCCGACTGCGTGGGGGAGGTGCGTCCCATCGGCGCCGACTGCGTGGGGGAGGTGCGTCCCATCGGCGCCGAGGGCTGCCGGGTGATGCACCGACCGCAACGCGAGGGAGAACGGTATCCCGGGGATACCTTTCTCCCTTGTCTTCTCGGCGCAGTGGTCGGGGCTGAGCGATAGGTCTTCTCGATGCGGGGTGGGCGGCACCGCAGCGTGCGGGTTCGGGCTGCGGCTGCGCCTGGCGCGAGGCGGTCGTCGGCCGCATCTCCAGCTGCATCGCCGGGCGCCCACCGGGGGACGAGAGCCGCTCCGGGAGCGGCGTGCGACGCGATCGAGGCGCGCCTCGGGGTACCGCGGAGCTCCGACGCGGGGATGCCTCAGCCAGCCGCGCGCGCGTGCCGCGCCGGGATCGTGAGCCGGCGATCGGCGACGAGCTCGCCGAGGAGCGTGTCGGCGAGGGCCGCGACGGTGGGGTCGTCGTCGCCCCGGTAGCGGACGGTGAGTTCGGCGCCGTCGAGGGCGCCGCCGACCGTGGCGAAGCGCGAGCCGCGCTGGTGCATCCAGTCGAGGGCCTGCGCGTCCCATGCCGAGCCGGCGTAGAGGAGCGCGCGGTAGTCCTGCGTCTTCGTCAGGTAGACGTCGACGTGAGACCAGTCGCCGGTCTCCGAGGCGAAGGCCCCGAGACGCGGCACCTCGCGGAGCATGAGCGCCGACTGCTGCGCGCTCGAGAGGCGCTCGGCGGGGGCGAGGGTCCAGGTGCCATCGGGTCCGGTGAGCAGGTCGCCGAGCGGGTCGAGCCAGTCGGCGGATGACTCGAGCAGCGCCGCGTTGGCCTCGGCGCCGCGCCGCAGCGCGGCGGCGTCGAATCTTGCGGCGGGCGCCGTGCCGAGGAGCTCGGCGAGCACCTCGTCGAGCACGGCGAACGTCGCCCGGAACGTGCGGCACGCGACGCCCGACGCCTCGACGCCGGCGTGCAGCGGGACGACGACGTCGGCCGCCTCCGCCAGCCGCGAGTCGCCGCGGTTGGTGATCGCGACGAGCCGCCCGGTGCCGCGGTAGCGCTCGATCGCGCGGAGCACCTCGACGCTCCCGCCCGTGGCGGAGACCGCGACGACGACGAGGTCGGGCGCGGCGGGCGGCAGCAGCTCGACGCTCGCGAGCTCGACGAGCACGTTCGCGCCGACGGCTCGGAAGCGCCGTGCGACGACGTCGGCCGCGTAGCGGCTCGAGCCCATGCCGACGACGAGCACGCGTGAGGCGCCGAGCAGTGCGAGTCGATCGAGGCCCGCGAGCCCCGCGTCGAGCGCGTCGGCGAGGCGGCCGAGCGACTCGGGGATCAGGTCGAGGTCGGCTCGAAAGGCGGCGGTGTCCACGTGTCCTCCGGAAGCTCGTCGGTCGAGGGGTAGCGGTGCGTGATCGCCGCATCCGGCGCGTAGCGCCAGCGCGGCAGGAACCGGTCGGCGTACGTGAGCTCGGCGGCCAGCTGCTCGGCCTCGAGCCCGGGCACGAGCGCCGGGTCGAACAGGTCGCTGCGGACGAGCGTCGCACGATACGACCCGAGCAGCGCGCCGCGCGCGCGGTCGGCCCACGCGAACGCGGCCGGCTCGGCGCGCCCGAGACGCTTCTGCGCGACGGCCGCGACGAGGTCGAGCGACACGAGCAGGTGCGCGATGTCGCGAGCGGCGGCATCCGTTCGCCCCCGCTCGGATGCGTCGAGCTGCGGGTCGCCGTCGAAGTCGATGACCGTGTACCGCGGCGGAGTGCCGGGGGAGCGCAGCACCTGCCCGACGTGCAGGTCGCCGTGCAGGTCGAACGCGAGGCCGGGCGGGGCGGCTTCGAGCGAGCGGATGTCGCGCCGCAGCGCCTCGGCCCGGTTCGCCAGGCGTGCGGCCGTCGGGCCGGTCGAGCGGCCGGTCGCCTCGAGTGCGGCGTCGAGCGCCGCGAGGGCGCGCGCCGCGCGCTCGGACGGAACCGCATCGGGCGCTGCGACCGCGTCGGCGCCGAGCACGTCGTGCAGCCGTGCGACGGTCGCGCCGAGCACCGCCGGGAAGGCGGGCTCAGAACCCGCGTCGTGCGAAGAGCTGGAGCCGGCAGCGGCACCCGTAGCGGCGGCGCCGGAGGCAGCGGCGCCGCCGAGCATCGCGACCACGTCGTCGACCGCCCACTCCCAGCCGTCCTGAGCCCCGGGCAGGTACTCGGTGACGATCGCGAGCGTCGACGTGCCGAGCGTCGGGTGCGCCCAGTCGACGCGGCCGGCATAGCCGGCGACATCCGTCGACCCCGCCTCGGCCAGCCGCTCGAGCAGGTTCGCGGCCCGGTCGGCCGCCGCCCAGCGCCCCACGACCTTCACGACGAGGCGCTCGTCGACGATGACCGACGTGTTCGTCTGGTCGACCGCGATCGCCCGCTCCGCGGCATCCGTCGGCACGCCCGGGTCGACGAGGCGCGCCAGGGCCCGGGCGATGCCGTCGCCTGCGGCGGGACGTGCGCCGTCGAACGCGAGCTCGCCCGAGGGCGCGAGCGAGAGCGCGCGGCCGGCGATCTCTGGCCGCTCGCCGCCGAGCAACGAGTTCATTGAATCCGGATTGTAACAACTGTGCAAAACAGGCTCCAGAGCGTCCCGGAAACCATTGCGGTTTCTTGATGCCCGGTGCAACAATTCCTCAACCTTTCCGACGTCCCCAGGAGGTACCTCATGCCCACCATGCGTCGCATCTCCATCGCAGCGGCCGGCACCGCTGCATTCGCGCTCGCCCTGACGTCCTGCGCCGGCGGCGACAGCGGCGGCGGGTCCGACATCGACCGCACCGCCGACATCTCGGAGCAGACGCTCACGGTGTCGATCTGGGCCGACTACTACCCCGAGGACCTCGCCGAGCGGTTCGAGGAGGCCACGGGCGTGGAGACGACCATCGTGAACCACGCCACGAACGAGGACGTGGTGGCGAAGCTCACCGCGAGCTCCGACCCCGGCATCGACGTCGCCTTCGTCTCGGGACAGTACGCCCAGGCGCTCGCCGAGCAGGGCCTGCTGCAGGAGCTCGACAAGGAGCTCATCCCGAACGAGTCGAACCTGTACCCCGAGGCGCTCGAGCTCGCCTACGACGAGGGCAACGTGTACTCCGAGCCGTACGCCTGGGGCACCACCGGTCTCTGCTACCGGCCCGACCTCACGGGCTTCGACCCGACCTCGTGGAACGACCTCCTGAACCCGACGCCCGAGCTCGAGGGCAAGACCACCATGCTCTCGACCGACCGCTGGCTCGCGCTGCCCGCGCTGAAGGCCGCCGGCTACTCGGTGAACACCACCGACGACGCCGAGCTCGAGGAGGCGAAGGCACAGCTCCTCGAGACCAAGCCGACCCTCCTCGCCTACGACGACACGACCTTCTACTCCAAGCTCGTCTCGGGCGAGGCCGCGATGGTCGAGGCGTGGGACGGCTGGTGCAACTACGGCATCGCCGAGAACCCCGACATCCGGTTCGTCGTCCCCGACGAGGGCGCCGACCTCTGGGTCGACACCATGACCGTGCTGAAGAGCTCGGAGAACAAGGAGGCCGCGATGGCCTTCATCAACTACATCCTCGACCCCGAGGTGCAGACCTGGGTCGCCGAGAACATCCTCTACAAGGTGCCGAACCAGGTCGCCATGGAGGCGCTCGACCCGACGCTCATCGAGTCGTACCCGACCCTCGGCATCACGGTCGACGAGCTCTTCGAGCAGGAGGTGATCGTCGACCTCGGCGAGGACTCGCTGAAGTACGTCGACCTGAACGCGGAAGTCCTCGCGACCAACTGACCGGGAGCGCCGTGACCACCACGACCCCACGCGCGACCCCCGCCGTGCGCGCCCAGCGCGCCCGGCGGGGCGTCGCCGCGGCGCCGTTCCTCGCGCCCGGCGTCATCTTCCTGATCGTCTTCATGGCGATCCCGGTCGGTCTGCTGGCGTTCTACACCTTCTTCCGGCGCGGCCGCTTCGGCGGACTCGTGTTCGAGTTCACGCTCGACAACTGGGCGAAGCTCGCCGAACCGCTCTACGTCGGCGTCATCCTGCAGTCGATCGGCCTCGCGCTCGTCGTGACCGTGCTCGCGCTGCTCCTCGGCTACCCGATGGCGTACGCGATCGCCGGGCTCTCCCCGAAGTGGCGGACCGTGGCCCTCGTCGCCGTCGTGCTGCCGTTCTGGACCAACTTCCTGATCCGCACCTACGCCTGGATCCTGCTGCTCAACAACGCCGGGTTCGTGAACCAGTGGCTGCAGGGAATCGGGATCACCGACGAGCCGATCTCGATGCTCTACACGCCGCAGGCGATCGTCGTCGGGCTCCTCTACATGTACCTGCCGCTCATGGTGCTGCCGCTCTACGCGTCGCTGCAGCAGCTCGACCCCTCGCTGCGCGAGGCCGCGACGAACCTCGGCGCATCGCCGTGGCGAGCGTTCCGTACGGTCACGCTGCCGTTGTCGCTTCCGGGCGCCCTGACCGGGTGCATCTTCGTCTTCGTGCCGGCGATGTCGAACTTCGTGATTCCCGAGCTGATCGGCGGGGGCAAGACGATCATGGTCGGCAACCTCGTGCGCGACCAGTTCTACGAGGCGCGCGACTGGCCGTTCGGCGCGACGCTCGCGCTCGTGCTGACGATGCTGCTCGTCGTCGTCATCGTCATCCAGGCGGCCGTGTCGCGCCGCGTCACGGAAGGACCGCGCCGTGGCTGAGACGACCGCGACCACGACCGCTCCGACGGCGGGGCAGGCGGATGGCGCGCCCGCGCCGGTCATGACGACCGCGCGCCGACGGCGCCCACGCGGCATCCTCGTGCCCCTGTGGCTCGGGTACGTCTTCCTGTACCTGCCGATCCTCGTCGTCGTGGTGATGAGCTTCAACGAGTCGCGGAACCTGTTCGTCTGGACCGGGTTCTCGCTGCGCTGGTACCCCGAGCTCTTCGCCGACGGCGCGATGATGCAGGGCCTCGCGAACACGCTCATCGTCGCCACGGGGGCGACGCTGATCGCGACGGTCCTCGGCACGCTGCTCGCCTACGGCATCCAGCACTACACGCGGGGCGGGCTCATCCGGGCGTTCGCGATCGCGCCCGCGATCCTGCCCGACCTGCTGCTCGGCATCGGCCTGCTCACGTTCTTCTCGCTGCTCAGCGTGACGCTCGGCCTGCACTCGGTGATCCTCGCCCACGGCGTCTTCGCGACCGCGTTCGTGACCGCGATCGTGCTCGCGCGCATGGCGAACCTCGATCCGAGCCTCGAAGAGGCGTCGCGCGACCTCGGCATGGGGCCGGCGAAGACGTTCCTCCGCATCACGCTGCCGCAGCTCGCGCCGGGCATCGTCGCGGGCGCGCTGCTCGCGTTCACGCTCTCGCTCGACGAGTTCGTGATCGCGTTCTTCACGACCGCGCCGACGCAGCCGACGCTGCCGATCGTCATCTACTCCATGGTGCGCTTCGGCGTCACGCCCGAGGTGAACGCCCTCGCCACCCTCCTGCTGCTCGTGAGCATCGTCGCGGTGATCTCGGCGCAGCGCCTCACCCGACTGACAGGAACCTCCCGATGACCGCCGAACCCCTGCTCCGCGTCGACGGCGTCCGCGCCGTGTACGGCGACACCGTCGCCCTGCACGACATCTCGCTCGACATCGCCCACAACGAGTTCTTCGCGCTGCTCGGGCCGTCGGGCTGCGGCAAGACCACGCTGCTGCGCTCGATCGCCGGCTTCGAGACGCCGGCCGCCGGGCGGATCACGGTCGACGGACTCGACCTCCTGCCGCTGCCGGCGCACAAGCGGCCCGTGAACATGATGTTCCAGAGCTACGCGCTGTTCCCGCACCTGTCGGTCGAGAAGAACATCGCCTATGGGCTCGAGGCCGAGGGCGTCGGCCGCGCCGAGATCCGCAGCCGCGTGGGCGAGGTCATGGAGGTCGTCCGGCTCGGGCACCTCGCCAAGCGCCGCCCGTCGCAGCTCTCGGGCGGCCAGCGGCAGCGCGTGGCGCTCGCCCGCGCGATCGTCAAGCGGCCGAAGCTTCTGCTCCTCGACGAGCCGCTGTCGGCGCTCGACCGACAGGTGCGCGCGTCGATGCAGCTCGAACTGAAGCGCCTGCAGCACGAGGTCGGCCTCACGTTCGTCGTCGTCACGCACGACCAGGAGGAGGCCATGTCGATGGCCGACCGCATCGCGGTGCTCAACGAGGGGCGCCTCGAGCAGCTCGCGACCCCGCAGGAGCTCTACGCCGAGCCGGTCTCGCGGTTCGTGGCGGCGTTCATCGGCACCACGAACCTGCTCGACGGCGAGGCGACGGCCGACGGCGTGGCCGTGCCCGGCATCGGGCTCGTGCCTGCGGAGCACCCACTCGCCGCCGGGGCGCCGGCAACCGCGGTCGTGCGTCCGGAGGACGTCGCGGTCGGCGGCGAGATCTCGGGCGGACTGCGCGGCACGGTGGTCGACACGTACTTCCTCGGCGGGGCGTCCACGATCTCGGTCGAGGTTCCCGGGCTCCCCGCACCCCTCCTCGCGAGCGTGCACGGCGCGACGCGGCTCGCACGCGGCGCCGAGGTGGGTGTCGCCTTCGGCCGCGCGACGGCGGTCCCGCGCGACCCGTCCCAGCCGGCCTCGCACGGCACGACCGTCCCGACGACGGCGATCCCGGTGACGGATGCCGCGGCCGCCGCCGGGGCGGACGACGCGACGGACACCGCCACGAGCGCCGCGCCCGCGGCATCCGCCCCGCCCCGGGCTCAGGACGTCAGCGCGTGACCCGTCGCCAGGCGCGCGTACTCGCGCAGCAGCTCGGCCGCCGCGGCGCGGTCGAGCGTCGGGTGCTTCGCGACGATGCGGTAGCCGTAGGCGTCCTCGAGGGCGACGAGGTTGCGCGCGATCACGAGCGTCGGCTGCGCGAGCGCGAAGAGCCCGCGCGCGGAGCCCTGCTCGAGCACGACCTGGTACATGCCGACCTGCCGGTCGTACAGGGTGGTGAGCAGCGACGCCATGAGCGGGTTGCGGCCCGCCGAGCCGCCGAGCTCGCAGAGCAGGCGCACCTCGGTGTCGTCGGAGCCGCTCGGCAGGCCCGAGTCGATGAGGGCGACGAGGCGCACGACCGGGTCGTCGGGCAGGCCTTCGAGCATGCGCACGCGGCCCTCGTAGAAGCGCTCCATGCCGGCCCGGTTCGCCTCGAACATGAGCTCGTCGATGTCGGGGTAGTAGTAGAGCACCGCGCCGGAGGTGAGGCCGGCCTCCTCGGCCACCCGGTTGAGTCGCGCCCCGTCGGGGCCGTGCGCGGCGATCGCGCGCTGCGCCGCGGCCACGAGTTGGCTCCGACGCTCCTCCTGGCGCTTGGGCCTGGCCATGGTGCTCCCTCCCGAGCGGACAGATTGTCTGCACCGCCCCGCAATGTTAGCCCGAAGTGTCCGCCGAATACAGGGTTTTCAGCGTGCTGAATTCTCTATAACCTGCTGCAAAGAATCGATGAACGGAGTCGCCATGTCCGACGCTCGACGCACCTTCCTCTTCATGCCCGAGAGCGCCTACGGCCCGACCAACAACTGCATCGGCATCGCCAACGAACTGCGGAAGCAGGGGCACCGCGTCGTCTTCGCCGCCGAGCGGTCCTGGCAGGGCAAGCTCACGGCGCTCGGCTTCGAGGAGGACCTCGTCGACCTCGCGCCGCCCGCCGAGCCGGCAGAGGGCGACGAGGAGGCCGAGCAGGACGCGGGCCAGTTCTGGAAGGACTACATCAAGGAGGTCGCGCCCGAGTTCCGGAAGACGACCGCCGAGCAGCTCGAGACCGTGACCCTCCCGATCTGGGAGGAACTCGTGAGCGGCGCGAAGTACTGCGAACCGCAGCTGAAGGCGATCATCGGCCGCGTGCAGCCCGACGTGATCATCGAGGACAACGTGCTCGCGTTCCCTGCCCTCGTCACCGCGGGCGTGCCCTTCGTGCGCATCGTGAGCTGCAACCCGCTCGAGGTGCCCGGCGACGAGATCGCCCCCGTCTTCTCCGGTCTCGGCAAGGACGACCGCGAGGGCTGGGCCGTCTTCCGCGCCGAGTACGAGCGCACGCACCGCGACCTCTGGTCGTCGTTCGACGCATGGGTGCAGGAGCAGGGCGCCCCGCCGCTGCCCGACCTCGAGTTCATCCACACGGGCGACGCGAACCTCTACGTCTACCCCGAGGAACTCGACTACACCGACGTCCGCCCGCTCGACGAGACCTGGCACCGGCTCGACTCGTCGGTGCGCGAGACCGAGCAGGCGCCCGCCGACCTGCCGGCGACCTTCCCCGACGGCAGCCGCCCGCTCGTGTACTTCAGCCTGGGCTCGCTCGGCTCGGCCGACGTCGACCTCATGAAGCGGGTCATCGACGCACTCGCCGAGCTCCCCGTGAACGTCATCGTGTCGAAGGGCCCGCTGCACGACGAGTTCGAGCTCGCCGACAACATGTGGGGTGCCGAGTTCCTGCCGCAGACGAAGCTGCTGCCGCTCGCCGACCTCGTCATCACGCACGGGGGCAACAACACCACGACCGAGGCCATGCACTTCGGCAAGCCGATGATCCTGCTGCCGCTCTTCTGGGACCAGTACGACAACGCCCAGCGCGTCGACGAGCAGGGCTACGGCCGCCGCCTCGAGACCTACGGCTTCACGGCCGACGAGCTGCGGGAGGCCGTCACGGGGATCCTCGCCGACGACGCGCTCCGCGCCCGCTGTGCGGCGGCCGGCGCCGCCATCCGCTCGCGTCACGGCGTCGCGAAGGCCGCCGAGATCATCGCGGCCGTCGGGCTCCCGGTCGGCGCCGGCATCGGTTCCGCCTCGGCGGGAGCCGAGTGAGCGCTTCGATGACGGATGCCGCAGCCGCGGCGATCTCGGACGCCGCGCCGCGGCCCTACTGGACCGACCGTCCCGAGGCGCCCGCCCCGCGACCGGCCCTCGCCGGCCGGCACGAGGCCGACCTCGTCGTCGTCGGCGCCGGGTTCACGGGGCTGTGGGCGGCGTGGCGCGCGCTCGAACGCGGCGATGCGGCATCCGTCGTCGTGCTCGAGGCCGAGCGCGTCGGCTACGGGGCGAGCGGCCGGAATGGAGGATTCGTCGCGTCGTCGCTGACGCACGGGCTCGCGCACGGCACCATGGTGTGGCCCGACCAGGTCGGTGCGCTGCACGAGGAGGGCGAGCGGAACCTCGCCGACCTCGTCGCGAGCATCGAGGCAGCGGGCATCGACTGCGACCTGCGCCGCGTCGGCAAGACGACGCTCGCGGTCGAGGAGTGGCAGGTCGCGGGCCTCCGCGAGGCGGCCGAGCTCGGCGCCCGGCACGGCGTCGCACTCGAGCTGCAGTCGCGCGACGAGGTGCAGGCCGACATCCACTCGCCGACCTACCTCGGTGGACTTCGCGATCGGACGGGCACCGTCCTCGTCGACCCCGCGCAGCTCGCGTGGGGCATGGCGGCCGAGCTCGAGCGGCGCGGCGTGCGGATCCACGACGGCTCGCGCGTCACGGGGCTCGAGCGCGACGGTGCGGGCGTCGTCGCGCGCACCGACGGCGGCGAGGTCCTCGCGCGCGGGGCGATCGTCGCGACCGCCGCCTACCCCGGTCCGCTGCGGCGCCTGGGGTCGTACATCATGCCGCTCTACGACCACGTGCTCATGACCGAGCCGCTCACCGCCGCCCAGCGCGAGTCGATCGGCTGGGCCGAGGGGCAGGGCCTCACCGACGCGGGCAACCAGTTCCACTACTACCGTCCCACGGCCGACGGACGCATCCTCTTCGGCGGCTGGGACGCCGTCTACCACCGGGGCGGCCGAGTCGACGCGGCGTACGAGCAGCAGGGCGGCTCGCACACGCTCCTCGCCCGTCACTTCGCCGAGACGTTCCCGCAGCTGGGCGGCGTGCGGTTCACGCACCGCTGGGCGGGCCCGATCGACTCGACGACCCGGTTCACCGCCGCCTACGGCACGGCCCGCGGCGGGCGCGTCGCCTACGCGGTCGGCCACACGGGCCTCGGGGTCGGCGCATCGCGGTTCAGCGCGGATGTCGCACTCGACCTCCTCGCGGGCGAGGCGACCTCGCGGCTCCGTTACGACATCGTCCGGCGACGCCCGTTCCCGGTGCCGCCGGAGCCGTTCCGGAACCCGATCATCCAGTACACGCGCCGGAGCATCCTCGCCGCCGACGCGAACCAGGGGCGCCGCAACCTGTGGCTGCGCACGCTCGACCGCTTCGGACTCGGCTTCAACTCCTGAAAGGGCACCACCACATGACCACGACCGGCACGTTCATCGGCGAGTACCGCTCGGGCACGGGCGGCGACGCCGTCATCGTGAACCCCGCGAGCGAGGAGGAGGTCGCCGCGTACCGCGAGTCCGGCCTCGCCGACGTCGACGAGGCGGCGGCGGCGGCCCGCGCGTCCCAGCCCGACTGGGCGGCGAAGACGCCCGGCGAGCGCTCCCTCGCGCTGCTGCGCCTCGCCGACGCGATCGAGGCCGACGCCGAGCACCTCGCCACGCTCGAGGTCGAGGATTCGGGCAAGCCCTGGACGACCGCGTTCGACGGCGAGCTCCCGTTCGCCGTCGACAACCTGCGGTTCTTCGCGGGGGCGGCGCGCTCGCTCGACGGCACCGGCGCCGGGTCGCTCTCGAACGGCTACACGTCGATCCTCACGCGCCGACCCGTCGGCGTCGTCGCCGGCATCACGCCGTGGAACTTCCCCCTCATCATGGCGATCTGGAAGGCCGGCCCCGCGCTCGCCGCGGGAAACGCCGTCATCGTGAAGCCCGCGCCCGCGACGCCGCGCACCACGCTGCGCCTCGCCGAGCTCGCCGTGCAGGCGGGCCTGCCCGCGGGCCTCTTCAACGTGGTCACGGGCGACGCCGAGGTCGGCCAGGCGCTCGTCGGGCACCGCGAGGTCGACATGGTCAGCGTCACCGGATCGACCCAGACCGGCAAGGCGGTCATGCGCGGCGCCGTCGAGGGCGTCAAGCGCGTGCACCTCGAGCTCGGCGGCAAGGCGCCGGTGATCGTGTTCGCCGACGCGGACCTCGGGGCGATGGCCCAGGCGGTCGCGCTCGGCGCGACGTACAACACCGGTCAGGACTGCACGGCGGCCACCCGGGTCTACCTCGAGCGCTCGGTGTTCGAGGACGGCGTCGCCGCGCTCCGGCAGGCGCTCGCCGGCGTGGTGGCCGGCGACCCGATGGACGCCGACACCCACATCGGGCCGCTCATCTCGCGCGGGCACCGCGACCGCGTCGACGGCTTCGTCCGCCGTGCGGTCGCCGAGGGCGCCGAGGCGCTCGTCGGCGGCCACGCGATCGACCGGACGGGCTCGTACTACGCGCCGACCCTCCTCGTGGGCGCCGCCCAGTCATCGGAGATCGTGCAGGGCGAGGTCTTCGGGCCGGTGCTCGTCGCGCTCCCGTTCGACGGCGAGGCCGACGGCATCCGCCTCGCCAACGACAGCGCCTACGGCCTGGCCTCGTCGGTCTGGACGTCGGACGTCGCGCGAGCGATGCGCGTCAGCCAGTCGCTCGATGTCGGCGTCACCTGGGTGAACGACCACCTGCCGATCGCGTCGGAGGCCCCGCACGGCGGGGTGAAGGGCTCCGGCTTCGGCAAGGACATGTCGATCGAGCCGCTGCTCGACTACTCGGTGACGCGGCACCTGATGATCCGGCACGCGCCGCCGCCCGAGACGACGGGCTTCCGGCCCGCCTGACCGCCCGCCGCTCGCGGCCGCGCCGCCCGCATGAGACGTTCCCGCCCTCGCGCACCGCGCGCAGCGGCACCGGCCGCCCCCGCGGCCCCGGCGACCCGCCCGCGCCCCCGGCGACCCGCCCGCGGCCCCGGCGACCGGCCCGCGGCCCCGGCGACCCGCCCGCGGCCTCGGCGACCCGCCCGCGACCCCGGCCATCCGCCCGCGCCCCCGGCCATCCGCCCGCGGCCCCGACCACCCGCTCGCGGCCCCGACCACCCGCCGCGGCCTCGGCGACCCACCGGCGGCCCCGGCCATCCGCCCGCGGTCCCGGCCAGCCGGGGACGTTCGAACCCTCGGAGGTGGGGGAAAGGTAGCCCGGGGATACCTTTCTCCCTGCTCGGGCGGCGAGGACGTCGCCGGCAACGAGGATCGCGGCCGCGGCGCGACGCGCTCACGGCCCGATCGGCCACGCCGTGACTGGCGCTAGCATGCAGGCATGCGGGCGGATGTCGCGGACGAGAGGCCGCCGCCGCCGCTGCCGCCGCGGACGTCGTTCACGAGCCTGCTCGACGGGTTCTTCTTCGTCTTCGCCGGGTTCGCCGCGGTCTGGCTCGCGTGGCTGATCTTCAACCAGTCGTTCGAGTTCGGCTGGGCGGGCATCGCGTTCTTCCTGGCGTTCTGGCTCGTCCTCGCCTACCTGGTGCTGCCGCGCCTGCACCGCATCCTCACGACCATCTACGTGCCCGACTACTTCATTGGGCGCACGCGGACGAGCGACGGCCTGCTCGGCGATCCCGTGAACCTCGCGTTCGACGGCGACGAGGAGGCGCTCCACGCGGCGATGCGCGCCGCCGGCTGGACGCGGGCCGACGAGGTGACGCTCGCCTCGAGCCGGCGGATCATCACCTCCACCCTCACCCGTCGGAGCTACGACGAGGCCCCGGTGAGCCCGCTGTTCCTCTTCGGGCAGAAGCAGGACTTCGCGTACCAGCAGGAGGTCGCGGGCAACCCCGCGAAGCGTCACCACGTGCGCTTCTGGCGGACCCCGGACGGCTGGCTCCTCCCCGGCGGTCGGCGCGTCGACTGGCTGGCCGCCGGCACGTTCGACCGGTCGGTCGGCTTCTCGCTGTTCACGCTCCAGGTGACGCACAAGATCGACGCCGACATCGACGTCGAGCGCGACCACATCATCGCCACGCTCGTCGCGGCCGACCCCGGCATCCGCGTCGAGATCCTCCGCGACTTCTCGACCGGCTACCACTCGCGCAACGGCGGCGGCGACACGATCCGGACGGACGGCGACCTCCCGGTGGTGCGGGTCGGCGCGCCCACCGAGTTCGTACCGTCGGATGCGACCGCGCGCTCCGCCGCCGGCGAGACGGAGGCATCCGCGGGACTCGGCAATGTCGAGGCGTCGCCCGCCGCACCCGGTGGCGAGCCGGTGGCGAAGCGGGCCGCGTTCGAGTCGCCCCTGCGCCTCGCCGAGCGCGAACCGGTGCGGCGGATGCCGCGGCCCAGCGCGACCTCGTTCGGCGTCGTGGTCGTCGTCCTCCGCGTCCTCGCGGGCATCGTGTGGCTCGCCGCCCTCGCGCTCCAATGGGACCAGGTGGTCCGCGAGGACCTCGGCATCGTCGTGTCCTCCGACGCCGGCTCGGCCGCCGCCAGCGATGGTGCGCTCGTCTTCGTTCTCGCCTTCTTCGGTGTCGCGTTGGCGATCCAGGCGCTGCTCGCGTGGCGGATCTGGGCCGGCGGCAACTTCTCGCGCATCGCCGTGATGCTCTTCGCCACGATCAGCATCACGGGTGCGGCGATCGAGTCGTTCACGGGCTCCGTCGAGGTCACGGTGCGGACCACGTTCGTGACCATCGCGTTGGACATCCTCCTGCTGCTCGCGCTCTCCAGCCGCGACGCGCGCGCGTTCGCGCGCCAGCGCAGGCCGGGACGTCCGGCCCGGTGACGCCGGCCCCGAGCAGGCGTAGCCTGCGAGCATGGGCGTGCCGTTCGCCGCGCGGATGCGGCGCACCGCCCTCGCCGCGGTGCTCGCAGTGGGCGCACTCGCGCTCGCGGGCTGCATCGAGTTCTACGAGGACGAACTCGACCCCGGCCTGATCCTGCGGCTCGAGACGCGCTACGACGACGAGCGCGACCGCGCCGCCGCCGCTGTCGTCGACGCGGACCGCCTGCACACGGCGTACGTCGGTGCCGACGCCGAGACCGTGTTCGAGGTCGGCTCGATCACCAAGCTCCTCACGGGCCTGCTGCTGCCGATCGCGGTCGAGCGGGGCGAGGTCGCGCTCGACGATCCGGTCGGCCGGTACCTGCCGCTCGGCGACGCCCCGGTGGCCCAGCGCACGCTCGAGCAACTGGCGACCCACACCGCCGGGCTGCCGTCGATCACGAGCGACGACGAGCTGCTGATCACGATCAGCATCGGGGTGTCGGCGGGCCAGGCGCTTCCGCCGCTCACGGTCGACGGGCTGCTCGAGCTCGCCGCAGGCGAGCCGGCCGCGCCCACCGACCGCGCGGTGTACAGCTCGCTCGGTGCGGCCCTGCTGGGTCACGCCCTCGCCGCCGCGGCGGGCACCGACTACGCGTCGCTCGTCCGCGACCGGCTGCTCGCCCCGCTCGGCATGGACGGGGCCGACGTGCCCGCCGACTCCGGCGACGTGTCGCCCGCATACGCCGGCGGGTACAGCTCGCGGGGCGGTCCGGCGGAGGCCTGGACGGGGTCCGGCTGGGGGCCCACGTTCGGGTTGCACGCCACGCTGCCGGACCTCATCGCGCTGGCGCGTGCGGTCATGGACGGGCCGCTCGCCGACAGCCCGGCGCTCCAGCCGATGGTCGACGGCCCGAACTCGCAACAGCACATGGGCTATCTCTGGTTCCTCGCGCGCGACGGCGACCGCACCCTGACGGGGACCCGGGCGATCACGAGCGGCTTCGCCGCGGCCCTGTTCGTCGACCGCGAGGACCGGCGGGCGGTCATCGTGCTGTCGAACACCGCGGATCACGTGGACCGCTTCGCCGTGTCGCTGCTCGACGGCGTCTCGGGCGCCGGTGGATGGCGCGCGGGCGACCCCTGACCCCCCGCGGTCGCGTCCGCGGTCAGGCGACGGATGCCGCGTGCTCGGCGCAGTGCGCCGGTGTGCACGCCGCGCAGCGCACGAGCTGCGTCCGGCACGAGGCATCCGTGCAGTTCACGGTGCGGTTCGTCGCGGCGCCGCAGCCCTCGCACACGCCGACGACCGACGCGTGGTCGCTGAAGTCGACCGAGCCGCGCCCGTCGAAGACGTAGAGCGAGCCCTCCCAGAGCCCGTCGTCGCCGAAGCGCTCGCCGTAGCGGACGATGCCGCCCTCGAGTTGATACACCTCGCCGAAGCCGCGGTTCGCCATGAGGCTCGAGAGCACCTCGCAGCGGATGCCGCCGGTGCAGTAGGTCACGACCGGCCGACCCTTCAGGTGGTCGTACGCACCTGAGTCGAGCAGCCCGACGAAGTCCCGGGTCGTCTCCGTCGGCGGCACGATCGCGTCGCGGAAACGGCCGATGGCCGCCTCGACCGCGTTGCGGCCGTCGAAGAAGACCACCTCGTCGCCGCGCGCCGCGACCAGGTCGTGCAACGCGTCGGGGGAGAGGCGCGTGCCGCCGCCCACGACGCCCGTCTCGTCGACGCGCAGCTCGCCCGGCGCACCGAACGAGACGATCTCGTCGCGGACCTTGACGCTGAGCTTCGGGAAGTCGACGCTCCGCCCCGCATCGTCGAGCGCGGTGCCCTCGCTCCACTTCACGTCGAGCCCGCGGAACCCGGCGTACTCCCTCGTCTTCCGCACGTAGCGCTTCAGCGCGCCCATCTCGCCGCCGAGCGTGCCGTTGACGCCGTCCTTCGACACGAGCACGCGCCCCCGGAGCCCGAGGGAGTCGGCGAGGTCGCGCTGCCAGAGCCGGATCGCGTCGGGGTCGGCGAGCGGCGTGAAGGCGTAGAACAGGATGATCTTGGGCGTCGGCACCCCGAGATCCTAGGGGCGCAGGCTGGGCGGATGCCCCGACGCGGCGTGTGCTCGTGAGGCGGCATCCGCTCGGACGTACCCTGACCTCGACCGCCGACCGGGCCGTCGGCCCGCGGCTGCCGACGAGGAGGACGACGATGCTCGACGTGGATCCCTACGACGCGTTGCAGAAGCTCCGACCCGTGGGCTCGTTCACGGTGACCAGCACCGACTTCGTCGACGGCGGGCCGCTCGCGCGGCCGCAGTGGAGTCACGCCGCCGGCGGCGTCGACCGTTCGCCGCAGCTGTCGTGGAGCGGGTTCCCCGAGCGCACCCGAGGGTTCGCGGTCACCTGCCTCGACGTCGATGCCCCGAGCGGTTCCGGCTGGTGGCACTGGGCCGTGCTCAACCTGCCGCTCGAGGCCACCAGCCTCGAGGCGGGCGCCGGCGCGCCCGGCGGACCGCCGCTGCCCGAGGGAGCCATGGTGCTCGCGAACGAGGACGGGGTGCGCGGGTTCGGCGGCGCGGCACCGCCGCGCGGCACGGGCGAGCACCGCTACGTGTTCGTCGTCCACGCGCTCGACGTGCCGAGCCTCGAGCTCGACCCCGCGTCGACGCCCGCGGTCCTCGGCCTCCGATGCTTCGCGCACTCGCTCGCACGCGGCATCCTCACCGGGACCGTCAACCGCGACTGAACGGGCGGCGCCATCACCCGCCCGAGTCGCCTCGCGCGCTTCGGCGGCTCAGTCGACCCGACGCCCGAACAGGAAGTACGAGATCGGGCCGATGAAGTTCACGGCGATCACGATCGCCCAGATCCACTTGCGGCCGTTCACGTCGTCGGCGTCGCGCTTGGCGAGGTCGGTCCACGCCGCGGTCGCGAGCGCGAGCTGGACGGCGCCGGCGACGATGCCCCTGACCTGCTGCCCCCGCGAGAGGTCGCCCCACTGCGGCTTCTGCTTCGCCATGATTCCCCCATTCCCCGGGCGAGGCCGCCCGGTGTCGCTAGTGCCTGTTCCCCGACAGCGCGAGCGCGCCGCCCAGGCCGATCATCATCACGCCGCCCGTGGCGGCCAGGTGCGAGGCCCGGCGCGGCGATCGCGCGAACCAGTCGCGCGCCCAGCCGGCCGCGAGCGCCCAGACCGAGTCGCACGCCAGCGCGAGCACCACGAAGGCGGTTCCGAGCATCGCCATCTGCATCGGGATCGCGCCCGCCTCGAACGCCACGAACTGCGGCAGCACGGCGACGAAGAAGGCGATCGTCTTCGGATTCGTGACGCCGACGACGAACCCCTCGCCGAGCACGCGCCATGCGGAGCGCGGCGCGACCTGGCGTGCGACGGCGTCGGCGGCATCCGCTCGATGTCGGATCGCCTGCACGCCGAGGTAGACGAGGTAGAGGGCTCCCGCGACCTTGATCGCCGTGAACAGCACGACCGACTGGGCGACGACCGTGCCGACGCCGAGCGCGACCGCGGCGACGAGCGGCAGCATCCCGGCGGCGTTGCCGACGACGCTGAGCAGACCGCCGATCCGTCCGAGCGCGAGCGAGCGGCCGATGACGAACAGCACGCTCGGCCCCGGGATGACGATGAGCACCACCGAGGCCAGCACGAACGCCCAGAGGTTTGATGCGGGAACCACGTCGGGATCCTACGCTCGCCCGGGACCCGCCACGAGGGTCGGCGGGCCTCCGGGCCACCGCTCCGAGGGGCGCCGGGCTCGAGCGGCGCCGGCACTCCGGCTGCCCGCTACTCCTCGTCGGGCGGCGGCGAGATCGGCTGGCCCAGTCGCACGCGCGTGCCGAACGGGTCGGACACGAGCGCGACGCGTTCGCCCCATTCGCTGTCCGACGGTTCCTCGACGACGAGGAAACCCGCGTCGGCCAGCGAGGCCGTGACCGCGTCGACGTCGTCGACGTAGAACCAGAGCAGGATGCCGGCACCCTCACCGGCCGTGGCGCCGTCGGCCAGGCCGAGGCCGAGCTGCGACGACCCCGTCTGCAACGTCGCGAACACCGCTTCGCCCTCGGGCGGGTACCGGTACGTCACGGTGGCGCCGAGGCCGTCGCGGTAGAACCGCATCGCGGCCTCCATGTCGGGAACCTCGACGATCGGGAACGCGGATTCGATCATGACCCCTCCTCCGGGCGACGCTACGCGGCGCATCGCGATGCCGCTACCGTTGCACCGTGAGCGAGCACATCTCCGCGAGCGTCTCCGACGGCGTCGGCCATCTCACGCTCGAGCGGCCCCAGGCGTTGAATGCGCTGAGCTACGAGATGATCCGTGCGCTCACGGCCGTGTTCGACGCGTGGCGGCACGACCCCGAGGTCTCGATGGTCGTGCTCGACGGCGCGGGCGAGCGCGGGTTCTGCGCGGGCGGCGACGTCCGCGAGCTCTACATGTACGCCACGGGCGGTCACGTCGCCGAGGCGCTGCGCTTCTTCCGCGACGAGTACCGCCTGAACGCGGCCATCGCGCGCTACCCGAAGCCCGTCGTCGCGATCATGGACGGCATCACGATGGGCGGCGGCATCGGGCTCGCGGGGCACGCGTCGATCCGCATCGTGACCGAGCGCTCGCGCGTGGCGATGCCCGAGACCCGCATCGGCTTCACGCCCGACGTGGGCGGCACCTGGCTGCTCGGCCGTGCGCCGGGGGAGCTCGGCACGCACCTCGCCCTGAACTCGCGCACCATGGACGCGGCCGACGCCATGCACGCCGGCTTCGCCGACGCGTTCGTGCCGAGCGCGAGCATCCCGCACCTGCTGCAGGCGCTCGAGGAGCGTGCCGACCCCGGCACGCCGTCGGAGATCGTCATGCTCTTCGACGAGACGCCCGGGCCCTCCGCGCTCGCCGCTGCACGTCCCTGGGTCGACGCCTGCTTCTCCGCGCCGACGGTGCACGGCATCATCGACCGGCTCCGGGCGTTCGCCGAGGGTCGAGCGGATGTCGCGGGCGCTGCGCCCGGCACGGGCGACGGGTCCGCCCATCCGGCCGACCAGCCCGCCCACGCCTACGCGGCGGCCGCCGCCGACGAGCTCGAGACGCTCTCGCCCACGGCGCTCGCCGTCACGCTCGAGGCCGTGCGACGAGCCCGCACGCTGCCGAGCCTCGAGGACGCGCTCGAGCAGGAGTTCCGCGCCGTGTCGTGGTTCATCGGCCAGCACGACCTGCACGAGGGCATCCGCGCGCAGGTGATCGACAAGGACCGCTCGCCGACGTGGGACCCGCCCACGCTCGACGACGTGCCGCCCGGCCTCCCCGCGCGCGTGCTCGAGGAGCAGCTGCACGACCCGGTCTGGGGGAACGCCGCCTGAGGCTCAGCGCGCCTTCGCGACCGCGGCCTCGAGCGCGACCCACGAGAGCATCGCGCACTTGATGCGCATGACGTACTTCGAGACGCCGTGGAACGCGATCGCGTCGCCGAGCACGTCCTCGTCGGGCACGCCCTCACCCTTCGAGCGCAGCATCGTGCGGAACTCCTCGGCGAGGCCGAGCGCCTCGTCGACGGGACGACCCGCCACGAGATCGGAGAGCACCGACGCCGAGGCCATCGAGATGCTGCATCCGTCGCCCTGCCAGGCCACCGCGTCGATGCGCTCGTGCGCGTCGTCGAGCCTCACCCGGAGGGTGATCTCGTCGCCGCAGGTCGGGTTGTACTCGTGGTGCTCGGCGTCGGCGCCCTCGAGCGGGCCGTCGCCGTGCCGCGCCTTCGCGTGGTCGAGGATGATCTCCTGGTAGAGGCCGTCGAGGCTCGACATCACGCGGCTCCCGTTCCGAGTCCGAAGAAGCGGCGGACCTCGCCGAGCGCGGCGACGAACCGGTCGGCCTCCTCCGCGGTCGTGTACACGTGCGCGCTCGCACGCGTCGTCGCGGTGAGGCCCAGTGCGCGGTGCAGCGGCTGCGCGCAGTGGTGGCCGACGCGGACGACGAGCCCGGCGTCGTCGAGGAACTGGCCGACGTCGTGCGCGTGCACGCCGTCGACGGCGACGCTCACCAGGCCGGCGCGCGCCTGCCCGAGCTGCGGTCCGACGATGCGCACGCCCGGGATCGCCGCGACGCCGTCGACGACCCGCTCCGCGAACGCGTCCTCGTGTGCGGCGACGGCATCCATGCCCATCTCCTCGAGGTACCGCGCGGCGGCCGCCAGGCCGATCGCCTGCGACACGGGCTGCGTGCCGGCCTCGAAGCGCTGCGGCGCCGGCAGGAACTCGGCGGTGTCGAAGGTCACTCGGGTGATGGTCGACCCGCCCGTGCGGGCCGGCGGCAGCGCGTCGAGCAGGTCGGCACGGCCGTAGAGCACGCCGATGCCGTTCGGGCCGAGCATCTTGTGGCCGGAGAACGCCGCGAAGTCGACCCCGTAGCCGGCGAAGTCGACCGGACGGTGCGGCACCGACTGGCAGGCGTCGAGCACGACGAGCGCCTGTGGTGCCCGGGAGCGCACCGCCGCGACGACCTCGGCGACGGGCACGATGAGCCCGGTCACGTTCGAGATCTCGGCGAACGCGACGACGCGCGTGCGCGGGGTCAGCACCGCGACGAGGTCGTCGATCGACCAGCATCCGTGCTCGTCGACCTTCACCGGCACGAGCCGGGCCCCCGTGCGCTGGGCGACGCGCTGCCACGGCAGCAGGTTCGCGTGGTGCTCGGCCTCGGTCAGCACGATCTCGTCGCCGGGCTGGAGCGCGAAGCGCGCGGCATCCGCCCCGCCGATGCCGGCGCTCGCGTCGGCGATGCCGAGCGCGACCATGTTGAGCGCGTCGGTCGCGTTCTGCGCCCACACGATCTCGCGGTCGTCGCGCGCCCCCACGAACCTGGCGAGGTCGGCGCGAGCCTCCTCGAAGCGGGTCGTCGAGCGGCCGGTCGCGGCGCTCGCCCCGCGGTGCACGGCCGCGAGGTCGTGTTCGAGGTAGTCGCGTTCGGCGTCGAGGGCGGCCGTCGGGCGTTGCGCCGTGGCGGCCGAGTCGAGGTACGCGGTGGGTCGGGCGTCGCCGGATGCCGCGAACGCCGGGAAGTCGCGGCGGATGTCGCGACTCGTCCGTGCGCCCACGCGCTCCGTGTCGGTGGAGATCATCCCCTCCATCGTCCCATGGTCCGCCCGTGAGGTCGCCGTCAAGTCCGGGCGCGACCGAGCCGCGTTCGATAGCGTGAACGGGTGAAGATCCACCACCTGCGTACCCACCGGAGCGACGAGAACCTCTCGCGGGAGGGCCAGCTCGCCTGGCAGCTCGCGGGCGTCGCGATCGATCCCGTGGAGGTCGACGACGAGGTCGTCGAGATGGTCGTGAACCGCGTCATCGACAACGCGGCCGTGGCCGCGGCATCCCTCGCCCGCACGCCCGTGGTGGCCGCCCGCAGCCAGGCGCTCGCCCACCCGGTCTCGATCGGCGGCGACGGCGCCACCGTCTTCGGTGCGGATGCCGCGCGGCGGACCTCGCCCGAGTGGGCCGCGTGGGCGAACGGGGTCGCCGTGCGCGAGCTCGACTTCCACGACACCTTCCTCGCGGCCGACTACTCGCACCCCGG
>ENA-ORCZ01000024-ORCZ01000024.1-marine-metagenome-genome-assembly--contig:-NODE-24-length-282347-cov-6.269639_pt1 | contig 282347 bp, 273 predicted proteins | sample MGYA00237785_ERZ508519 | MGnify/ENA primary metagenome ERZ508519 (study PRJEB26189, sample SAMN06268790) | marine metagenome | isolation source: Bioluminescent Bay, La Paraguera, Puerto Rico | place... | reverse complement strand
GTCTTGCCGTGGTCGACGTGACCGATCGTCCCGATGTTGCAGTGCGGCTTCGACCGCTCAAACTTCTCTTTGGCCATTGGCTAGAATTCCTCAGTCTACCGCCTGTTTCGCTGCCCCGGTTGTCCGGCTCGCCGGGGTGTCCCAAGGTCAGCGTGGATCTCGATTTCTCCCGGCTCCGCTCCGTCCTGCGACGCGGCGACCGGGCCACATACTGGAGCGGGTGAAGGGAATCGAACCCTCGTCGTCAGCTTGGAAGGCTGCTGCTCTACCATTGAGCTACACCCGCATCTACATCAAGCAATGGTGGAGGGGGTTGGATTCGAACCAACGTAGGCTAAGCCAACGGGTTTACAGCCCGTCCCCTTTAACCACTCGGGCACCCCTCCAGTCTTGCTCGTATGCTAGAAGACACAGCATCCCGGCGCCGCAACCGCTTGGCGCAGCGTGTGGCGCTTTATGGGAATGATCCAGACCGTTGTCAACAGCCCCCTTCCGGAATCTGCTCCGTCATGTACGTAATCACCCGATGACACCAGCTCGCAAACCGTTTCCCAAGGGAAAGCCCCGCTCCGGACAGAAGTCCTCCGGCCGCAACCCGTCCCGGAAATTCTCCCGGAATTCGCCCGAATCGGAGGCCGATCCGTACATCTACGGCCTGCATCCGGTTGCTCAGGCAATGAAAAACCCGCTGCGCACCCGCCATCGCCTTCTGGCGACGACGAACGCCCTGCGCCGCCTCGCCGAGGAACTCGGCGGCGAGCCGGATATAGGCATCGAGGAGGCGTCCAGCAACCAGATCAGCCGCATCGCCGGCGCCGATGCGGTGCACCAGGGCTGCCTGCTCTATTGCGACCCCCTGCCCGATCTCGGCCTCGACGACCTGTACGAGCCGAAGCGCCTGCTGCTGTTGGACCAGGTCACTGACCCGCACAATGTCGGCGCCGTCCTGAGGTCCGCCGCCGCCTTCGCCCTCGACGCCGTCGTCGTCACGACCCGGCACAGCCCGCGGCTGACGGCGGTTCTGGCGAAGTCCGCTGCCGGGGCCCTCGACATCGTCCCGCTGGTGCGCGTGCAGAACCTGTCCCGCGCCATCGAGGAACTCAACGCGCGCGGCTTCACGACGCTCGGCCTCGACGCGAGCGGCGACCGCGCGCTGGAGGAGATCCCCCTGCCCGGCCCCTATGCGCTAGTCATGGGGGCGGAGGGCAAGGGCCTGAGACAAAAAACCCGGGAAACCTGCACGACGCTGGCGCGCATCGACATGCCCGGCGAGATGGAAAGCCTGAACGTCTCCAACGCCGCCGCGCTGGCGCTCTACATCGCCGACCGGACGGTCAGGACGCGGGCGCACGGATAGCCGCTACCGCCCCTCCGGCAACAGCGGTTGCGGTGCCCCGTATCCGGGCCCGTAATAGTTCGGGACCGGCAGATAGTGGACGTAGCGCCTCGGCGGCACGCGGAAGTACGGCGGCGCGGCGTAGACCGCGTCGCGATTCGCCCGCCACAGGCGCCAGTTCGGCCCGACATAGATGTAGCCCTGCGCCGGCGCGTACCATTTGTAATAGGACACCGGATAGCGGGCGTAGCGCGGATCGCGCACATACCAGTAGCCCGACGGGTGGTACTGGTAGCCGGTGACGAAGGGAAACAGCATTCCCACGGCGAAGCCGGCAACGCCGGCCCGGACCACGCCGCCATCCTGCGCCTGCACGCCTGCCGGCGCGGCGGACAGGCCGGCGCCCAACGCCAATGCCGCCAGAGCGAACGCCACGCCTCGTCTCATCTGTTTCGTTCCTTCACTCGTCCGGATGCACTCCAGCGCAGCCTCGCAGCATTTCGTTAACCGAACGGGAACGCCATTTCCTTTAGGCACCGCTTGCGCTATGACGCACACCAGATCGCGCCACAGCGGCCGGCCGGCTTAGCTCAGCTGGTAGAGCAACGGTTTTGTAAACCGTGGGTCGGGGGTTCGAGTCCCTCAGCCGGCACCATTTTCCTTTTCAGCGGCCAGCATTGTTGAACGCCCCGCGCGTAAGATTGTCTGTATTCAGACCAGTGCGGTTTTTTTTCGCTGATAGCCTCACCTTGCAGTGCTTTGCTCCGCCCACGTGGCGGCCTGGGTCGTGGCCCCGCAGACGCGCGGCCCGCGCATGAGTTTGTAAATTTCCCCGCCCCTATCACGCCGCGTCGCGCTGCACCGCATTCGACGACTGCACCACGCAATCTTCCCTGACGACACCGCGCGGAGTATCATCCCGCGCACAGGGAGGAGAGATGCCAAGAAGCGACACCGCGAAAGCGCGGGCGCCTCGGGGCAATGTGCGGTTCAGTCGTCGGCGGATGTTGGCCGGCACTGCTGCTGCGTTCATTGCCGCCAGCGGGCCGGTACGCGCGCAAACGCCGATCCGCTTCGGCCTCACTCCTGTTTTCCTCACCAACGATCTCGAACTGCTGTCCAAGCTCAAGGCCTATCTCGAGCGTGCGACCGGCCAGCCCGTTCAACTCGTCACGCGCCGCACGTACCAGGAGATCACCTCGCTTCTGGTCTCGGGCCAACTCGAAGCCGCGTGGATCTGCGGATATCCGTTCGTCCAGTATCGCGATCAGCTGTCCCTCGTCGGCGTGCCCGTCTGGCACGGCAAACCGGTCTATCAGTCCTACCTGATCGTCAATCAGAGGCGCGACGTGAACGCGGCCGAGCAACTGCGCGGCGACATCCATGCCTTTTCCGATCCCAATTCGAATTCCGGCTTTCTCGTCACCCGCGCGCTTCTGGCGGACTGGGGCGAGACGCCGGACAGCTTTTTCCGCGCCTCCATCTACACCTACGGCCACCGCAACGTTATCCGGGCCGTCGCCTCGGGGCTGGCCGATAGCGGCAGCGTCGACGGCTATGTCTGGGAGGTGGTCAGCAAGGTCGAGCCCGAGCTTGCCGGCGGCACCAAGATCGTCCGCCGGTCGGAATGGCTCGGCTTTCCGCCGGTGGCAGCTCCGGCCCGGCTTGCCAATTCACCGGTCGTCGCCGCCATCTCGCACGCGCTGGTCGGCATGAACGAGGACCCGCTCGGCAAGCAGGTCCTCGACATGCTGCGGCTGGACGGATTCACGACGACCGGTCCCGAGCTGTTCGACGCGATCGCCACGAAGTATGACAAGATCCGGAGTGAAGGATGAGGTGGTTCGGCACCCTTCCCCTCACGGTCCGCGTGCCCGCGGTGGTCGCGCTGCTGATGATCGCCGTCAGCGTCGCGGCCTCGGAGCATGTCCTGTCCAGGCTGATCGACACGCAGGAAAGGCATTTACGGGCACTCACCGGCGCGTACATGGACGGTTTGTCCTCGTCGCTCGTTCCGAACGTGCTGCGCGGTGACGTGTGGGAGGTATTCGACGTGCTCGACAGGGCGCGCGATCGCTATGAGGCGTTGCGGCCCATCGAGACCGTGGTCACAGGGGCCGACGGACGGATCGTCGCCGCCACCGATCCGACGAAGGCCCCGACCCTCTCAACGCTGCCGGCGGAGTTCAGCGATCGTTTCACCGGCGGCGACATCGCGATAGACGGAGCCGCGCACCGTGCCTATGCGCGGCGCGTGCTTACCCACCAGGGGCAGACGATCGGGGCCATCTATGCCGCGCTCGATATTTCGCATCTCGCCGCCGAGCGCGCCGAGGTATTGCGGACCCTGCTCCTCAGTAACGGATCGCTGACCCTGCTGTTCGCCGGCATCGGCTACTTCGCCACACGGCGCATGGTCATGCCGATGCGCATTCTCGGAGAACACCTGCGCAGCGGTCTCGACAGCGTTCCGGAACCGATTCCGACCTCGCAACTGCGTCGATCCGGCGGCGAGGCACGGCGATTGTTCGACAGTTACAACGCTCTCGTGCGCGCCGAGCGCGAGCGCGAGCACCTGACGCTGAAGCTTGCCGAGGAGGAGCGGCTCGCCTCACTCGGACGGCTTGCGTCGGGAATGGCGCACGAGATCAACAATCCGCTGGGTGGCCTGTTCAATGCGCTCGACACCATCAAGCGTCACGGTGAAACGGCGTCCGTGCGGGAAACCGCCGTCAGCCTGGTCGAACGTGGCCTCAACGGCATACGGGATGTTGTGGCAGCCGCGTTGCACACCTACCGGCCTGATCGATCGCCGCGACCGTTCGGGTCCTCGGACGTCGAAGACCTTCGGTTGCTGATCCGGCCGGAACTGCGCCGTCGTGGGCTTGAACTGCAATGGACGACCGACGTGCGCGATCCGGTGGCGGTGCCGAACGCACCGCTCCGCCAGGCGGTGCTCAATCTGCTGCTGAATGCCTGCGGTGCCGCGCCGGATGGCGGAACCGTGGGGTTGCGTGCGATCCGACGCGACACCGATCTGACAATCGAGGTTGCCGACAGCGGCGGCGGGCTGCCTGACAGTGCCGTCGACATCCTGACAACGCCGACGTGTCCGGCTCCGATCGGTACCGGAAGCGGGCTTGGCCTCTGGATGGTCCGACGGTCCGTTACCGAGATCGGCGGCACGATCGACATAGGCCGCAGCGACCTCGGCGGCACACGCATCCGGCTTCGGATCCCTATACGCGCACGATCCCCCGACCTCGGAGACAGAGCCGATGACGCCGCTTGAAAACCGTGTAGTAGGCCTTCTGGAAGACGATCCGCTGATGGGCGAGTCGCTGACCCAGCGCCTGGCGCTGGAAGGCGCCAGCGTCCGTTGGTGGCAAACGGGCCGCGAAGCTGTCGAGGCCCTGGCGAGTACGCCGCCGCCCGATGCCCTGATCTGCGACATCCGGCTGCCGGACATGTCGGGCGAAGATGTCTTCCGGTCTGTCGCCGCCAACGCGACCGACCTGCCGGTCCTGTTCATGACCGCCTATGGCGACATCGACCAGGCGGTGCAGCTGATGCGCTCCGGCGCTGCAGACTACATCACCAAGCCGTTCGACATGGGACCATTCCTCGACAGGCTGTCCGCGCTGATGCGCGAGCGTCGCGACGACACCGGGCCCATCCTCGGGGTATCGGCGGCGATACGCGAGGTCGAGCACTTCTTGTCGAGGATCGCCGGACAGTCCGGCCCCCTTCTGATCACCGGCGAAACCGGCGTGGGCAAGGAGGTGAGCGCACGCCATCTCCACGCTTTGTCCCGACCGAAGTCACCGTTCGTTGCGGTCAATTGCGCGGCCATTCCGACGGACCTGCTCGAAAGCGAGATTTTCGGCCACGAGAAGGGCGCATTTACCGGCGCGCAGAGCCGGCACCTCGGGTATGCCGAACGGGCGCGCGACGGCATCCTCTTCCTCGACGAGATCGGCGAGATGCCGGTATCGCTGCAAGCCAAACTTCTTCGGTTGATCGAGGATCGCAGCTTCCATCGGGTCGGCGGGGAGACGCCCGTGCCATTTCGCGCCCGGATCGTGACGGCGACGAACCGGGATCTCTCGGAAGCAATCGCGGATGGCCGCTTCCGGGAAGACCTTCTCTTCCGGCTCGACACGTTCTCGATCGAGATCCCGCCGCTGCGCCGGCGCCCGGAGGATATCGGCTGGCTTCTCGACCGGTTCGTCGGCGAGTTTCTGGATGCGAGCGACGGACGTCTCCGGGGAATGAGCGCGCTGGCCCTGGAAGCGGCACTCGGTCACGACTGGCCAGGCAATGCGCGCGAGCTGCGCAATCGGGTCGAACGCGCCGTCGCGCTGGCGACTGGCGAACTGCTGATGCCAGCCGACCTGTTCCCGCCGCGCCGGGGTGCGCCGATGGAACCGAGCGCCAGCCCGCTGGCCGATATCCGCGACGCGGCCGAACGACGGGCGATCGAAAGCGCGCTTCGAGATACCGGTGGCCAGGTTCAGGAAGCGGCGCGGCTGCTCGGTATTTCCCGCACCACGCTATGGGAGAAAATGAAGCGGCTGGGTTTGAGCGGCTGACGTTCGCGAATCCTGACGCAACAGAACAGTGTTCGGAAATCCGAACGGAGGCGTCCTGCATCGGATTAAGAATTGTTATAATTATCAAACAGTTACACGAAATCCCCGTCCTGGCATAACTCTCGCATCGTCTCCTCGGCCGGATCAACACGGCGAATGGAGGAGATTCTATGAAACGATGCACGAAGATGGTCGATATCGGCCGTCGGCAGTTCCTGCGCGGCAGCGCTTTTGCCGCGGCGGGTGTTGCCGCAGCCACGACCCTGCCGACCGAAACCAGAGCCGCGCCCGGCGCCGCGCGGGTGGACTACCCGTCGAACCGGCTGGCCAACGTCAGCGACCTGACGCTGAACGAACCGCTGGATGTCGCCTATCCGGACGACGAGGCGCCCGGCGTTCTCGTCAAGCTCGGATCCCCGGTCGAGGGCGGTGTCGGGCCGGACGGTGACATCGTCGGCTTCACGACCGTCTGCCCGCATAAGGGCTATCCCCTCTCCTACAATCCCGACGACCGCACCTTCAACTGCCCGGGGCACTACTCGCGCTTCGATCCCGAACAGGGCGGACAGCAGATCTGGGGACAGGCGACGATGAACCTGCCGCAATACGTGCTCCGGGTCGATGACAAGGGCGACATCTACGCCGAGGGCGTGGATGAACTGCTCTACGGCCGTCTGTCCAACGTGCTCTGAGGGAGGCAATCATGGCATACAAGAGTCAAACCGATCGCCTGCCGATCATCCCCGCCAACGCGCGCAAGCAGAACGTCACCTGCAACTTCTGCATCGTCGGCTGCGGCTATCACGCCTACACGTGGCCAGTGAACAAGCAGGGCGGCACGGCTGCATCCGACAATGTCTTCGGCGTCGATCTTGCCGAACAGCAATACGCCGACACCGACGCCTGGTACGCGCCGTCGATGTACAACATCGTCAAGCAGGACGGCAAAGACGTCCATCTGGTCATCAAGCCGGATCATGACTGCGTCGTGAACTCCGGCCTGGGGTCGGTGCGCGGCGCCCGTATGGCGGAACTGAACTATTCGGAGGCGCGCACCACGCAGCAGCAGCGCCTGACCGATCCCATGGTGTGGCGCTACGGCCAGATGCAGCCGACGAGCTGGGACGATGCGCTCGATCTCGTTGCCCAGGTCACCGCCCGGGTCATCGACGAGCAGGGCGAGGACGGCCTGTTCGTTTCCGCCTTCGATCACGGCGGCGCCGGCGGCGGCTACGAGAACACCTGGGGCACCGGCAAGCTGTACTTCGGGGCGATGAAGGTCCGGAACATCCGCATCCACAATCGCCCGGCCTACAATTCCGAGGTCCACGCGACCCGCGACATGGGCGTCGGCGAGCTGAACAACTGCTACGAAGACGCCGAACTGGCCGACACGATCGTCGCCATCGGCACCAATGCGCTGGAAACCCAGACCAACTACTTCCTCAATCACTGGGTTCCGAACCTGCGCGGCTCGACGGTCTCCAAGAAGAACGAGCAGTTGCCGGACGAACCGCACGAGGCGGCGAAGATCATCATCATCGATCCGCGCAGGACGGTGACGGTGAACGCCTGCGAGGTGGAAGCCGGCAAGGACAACGTCCTGCACCTGGCGATCAACTCGGGTACCGACCTGGCGCTGTTCAACGCCCTGTTCACCTATATTGCCGACCAGGGCTGGATCGACCGCGCCTTCATCGACGACAGCACCCTGCGCGAAGGCGCGGCCCGCCCGCCGCTCTATCCCGCCCGCGGCATCAGCGAGGCCAATCCCGGTCACCTGACAAGTTTCGAGGATGCGCTGGAAGGGTGCCGGACGTCCATCGAGGACGCCGCCGAGATCACCGGACTCAGCCCCGACGACATCGTCACGGCCGCCGAATGGATCGCCAAGCCGAAGGAAGGCGGCAAACGCCGCCGCACCATGTTCGGCTACGAAAAAGGACTGATCTGGGGCAATGACAACTACCGCACCAACGGCGCGCTGGTGAACATCGCGCTGGCGACAGGCAATGTCGGACGGCCCGGCGGCGGCGTGGTGCGCCTGGGCGGTCACCAGGAAGGCTATGTGCGCCCCTCCGACGGCTTCATCGGCCGTCCGGCGCCCTATGTCGACAAGCTGCTGATCTCCGGCGAGGGCGGCGTCCACCACATATGGGCGTGCGACCACTACAAGACCACGCTCAATGCCGACGAGTTCAAGCGTGTCTACAAGAAGCGCACCGACATGGTGAAGGACGCCATCAACGCGGTGCCTGCGGGCGACCGCGAGGCGATGATCGACGCCATAATGGGCGCCATTCGTCAGGGTGGGCTGTTCGCCGTCGACGTCGATATCGTTCCGACGAAGATCGGCCAGGCCTGCCATGTCTGGCTGCCGGCGGCGACAGCGGGGGAGATGAACCTCACCTCGATGAACGGCGAGCGGCGGATGCGGCTCACCGAGCGCTACATGGACCCGCCCGGACAGTCGATGCCGGACTGCATCATTGCCGCTCGCCTCGCCAACCACATGGAGCGTGTCCTGCGCGATATGGGCAGGACGGAGATGGCCGACCAGTTCAAGGGCTTCGACTGGCAAACGGAAGAAGACGCGTTCATGGACGGCTATCACAATAACGCCCACGGCGGCGAGTTCGTTACCTACGACGCGCTGCGTGCAATGGGTACCAACGGGTTCCAGGAGCCCGCGACCGGCCTCGAGGACGGCAGGATCGTCGGCACTCAACGCCTTTACACCGAGGGAGTGTTCTCCACCGATGACGGCAAGGCGCGGTTCATGGACGCGCCGTGGCGGGGCCTGGAGGCCCCCGGCAAGCAGGAGGAGAAGGAGAAGTTCACCTTCCTGATCAACAACGGCCGGGCCAATCAGGTCTGGCAGAACGCCTATCTCGATCAGGAAAACGACTTCGTCATGGACCGCTGGCCGTATCCCTTCATCGAGATGAACCCGGAGGATATGACTGAGGTCGGAGTCGAGGAAGGCGATCTCGTCGAGGTCTACAACGACAACGGCGCAACGCAGGCGATGGTCTACCCGACACCGACCGCCAGGAAGGGCGAGACCTTCATGCTGTTTGCCTTCCCGACGGGCGTGCAGGGCAACGTGGTCAGCGACGGCGTCAACGAGCTGATCATCCCGAATTACAAGCAGACCTGGGGCAATATCCGGAAGATCTCGGACAAGCCCAAAGCCGTCGGGCACCTGTCCTTCAAGTCGAAGGAATATACGAGCTAGTCGATCTGGCTCCGTTGAACTCCAAGGCCGGGCGCAACCGCGCCCGGCCGTATTCACCGGTTCCGGGATGACGCCACAGGCCGCCATGCGGCATCGCGGCCGTCCCGCGGGATCGCCCTGATATTCAAATACTGAATATTCACCGTACCTTTTCCCATCTATGGCTATATCAGAGTTCCGGCTACCCTCCTCCGGCTGACTTCGCGACGAAGCCGCAACGGGAGGGTTCACCGATGTCCATGCAGTTCGATCCGCTGTCCCCCGCGGCGATAGCCGATCCCTATCCGCTGCTTGCCACACTCCGGCACGACGCGCCGGTCGCCTATTGCGCGCCGATCGACATGTGGATCGTCACCCGCCATCGGGACGTGGAAGAGGTGTTCCTCGATCCCAAGCGCTTTTCGGCGTCCATCGCGCAGGCGCCGCTCAGGCCCATGTGCGACGAGGCAATGGCGATCCTGAAGGCGGGTTTCGGCATCGAGCCGACCATGTCGAACTTCGACCCGCCCGGCCACAGCCGCATCCGGCGGACCCTCGCCCGCGCCTTCTCGACGCGCCGCATGAAGATCCTCGAGCCGGTCATTGCCGAGCGCTGCGCGGAGCTGCTTGACCGTGTCGCCGGCAAGGGCACCGCCGACCTCGCCCGCGACCTGTGCTATCCCCTGCCCGCGCTGACGATCTTCGCCATGATCGGCTTTGCCGAAGAGGACGCCGACCAGATCAAGGACTGGTGCGCCGACAAGCTGGTCGTGAACTGGGGCCGGCCGAGCGAGGAGGCGCAGATCCGCGCGGCGAAGACCATGGTCGCGTTCTGGGACTATTGCACCGCCTACGTGAAGCGCCGGCGCGACGATCCCGGCGACAATCTCGTCGCCGACCTGATGCAGGACACGGCGGTGGAGCCGCCGCTCACCGACAACGAGATCGCCTCGATCATCTTCGGCCTCAGCTTCGCCGGGCACGAGACGACGACCAACCAGCTCTCCAACTGCCTGCAGGCCGTCTGCGACAACGGCCTCTGGCAGACGCTGCGCACGGACCGCGATCTGATCCCCGGGGTCATCGAGGAATCGCTGCGTTACGTCTCGTCGGTCATCGCCTGGCGGCGGATCGCCACGCAGGACACCACGGTGGGCGGGACGCCGGTGCCGAAGGGGGCGAAGCTGCTCCTGTCGCTTGCCGCCGCGAACCGCGATCCCGACCGGTTTCCCGAGCCGGACCGGTTCGATCCGGCCCGCGACAATGCCCGCCAGCACCTCAGCTTCGGCATGGGCATCCACCTGTGTCTCGGCGCCCATCTGGCGCGCATCGAGATCGGCATCGTGCTGAACCAGATGCTCGACCGCTTCTCCGACCTGCGCCTCGTCGAGGGCACCGGCACCGCGTTCCCGCCGAACGTCTCGTTCCGCGGTCCGGTTGCGCTGCAGGCGGTCTGGGAACTGGCTTAAGGGCCCCCGCGGCCTGGTATCCCGGTTCCGGATCGAGCGGCCGAAACCTCCCCCGGCAGACCTGTTGCGCACGCCCGATCATCGACGGGAAAGACAGGCGGCCCGTCCGCGTGTATTGCAGGATCGGAACGCGGTGCTTTCGGCAGGCCCACCTGCCGCCGCGACGCAGGCCAGATGCAAAGGACGCCAAGCGATGGACCTCGGCAAACACTACATCAACGGACAATGGGTCGCGCCCATCGGGGACCGGGCGTTCCCGGTGATGAACCCGGCCACCAACGAACAGTTCGATACCGTCGTTCTGGGCAACGAAGCCGATGTGGATCGCGCGGTGTCGGCCGCCGCGGCCGCATTCGAAACCTATTCGCAGACCACCAAGGCGGAGCGGCTTGCGCTGCTGACGGAAATGCTGGTGCAGACCCGGGCTCGGCTGGAGGATCTGGCCCAGGCCATGACCCGCGAGATGGGCGCACCGATTTCCATGTCGCGCGCCGCCCAGGCGGATACGGCAGTCGGGCACCTCGAAGATTTCATCGCCGCGCTTCAGGCCCAGGACGAGCGCACGACCCTGCCGAACGGCGATATTATGCTGCGCGAGCCCGTCGGCGTCTGCGGCCTGATCACACCGTGGAACTGGCCGATCAACCAGGTGGCGCTGAAGGTCATTCCGGCGCTCGCGGCGGGGTGCACCTGCGTGCTCAAGCCCTCTGAACACACGCCGGTCTCGGCCGCCGTCTATGCCGAGATCATCGACGCCGCCGGGTTCCCGCCCGGTGTCTTCAACCTGGTCCAGGGCGACGGGCCGACGGTCGGTGCGGCGATGTCGCGCCATCCCGGCATCCACATGATGTCGTTCACCGGGTCGACGCGTGCCGGCACAGCGATCAGCAAGGACGCCGCCGACACCATCAAGCGCGTGGCGCTCGAACTGGGCGGCAAGTCGCCGAACGTGGTGTTCGCCGACTGCGACCTCGAGCGGCAGGTCACCGACTCGGTGGTCGAATGCATGTTCAACACCGGCCAGTCCTGCGATGCCCCGACCCGGATGCTGGTCGAACGGGCCTGCTACGACGACGTGCTGACGATCGCCAAAGCGGCGGCCGAAAACGTCGCCGTCGGCGATCCGGCGGAGGAAGGCGATCACATCGGCCCGCTGTTCGACAAGATCCAGTACGACCGGGTCCAGGCGATGATCCAGACGGGGATCGACGAAGGCGCCACCCTGCTGGCCGGCGGCCCCGGCAAGCCAGAAGGCTTCGAACAGGGCTGGTACGTGAAGCCGACGGTCTTCGCCGACGTGCGCAACGACATGGAGATCGCGCAGAAGGAGATCTTCGGCCCGGTCCTGTGCCTGATCCCCTTCGAGGACGAGAACGAGGCGATCCGGATCGCCAACGACACGCCGTACGGACTGCATGCCTATGTCCAGACCAGGGATCCGGAAAAGGCTGAGCGGGTTGCGCGGCAGATCCGGGCCGGCGGCGTCCGCATCAATGGCGGACCGTTCAAGTACGGCAGCCCCTTCGGCGGCTACAAGCAGTCCGGCAACGGTCGCGAAGGCGGTCTGCTCGGCCTCGAGGAGTTCCAGGAAGTGAAGACCCTCCACGTCCACGTCTGACCAGCCGTGTTCGTCAGAGCCAGGCGCGCCCGGCACTGCACTCACAATCAATGAGTGCTGTATAATGCAGAATAACGGATAAGTTGCATTGCCGCTGAAATGCTGCCATCCTGATCCGGACGATGATGCGGTCTGACCATACCCTTTCGGGGGACCGGCATGGAGATGCTCGACAGCGTCCTGGCCTTTTCGCTGGTGATGATCCTGCTCTCGACGATCGTCTCCGGTATCGCTGAAATCGCCCTGCGCGTGACCAGGCTGCGGGCGCATTACCTCTTTGTTGCCGTCCAGGCGCTGGTGAGGGACGCCATCGCGCAGGAGGCCGGCCCCGGCACGGTCGAACGGCTCGCGCTTGCGCTGGTCCACAATCCGGCGGCCGCCTGGTCCACCGCGGTGAGGGAATCGGGTACCGCGTCCCCCGACCTGGTAAAGCCGGGCCTGTTCGGCCGGTGGCTTGGCCTGTTCAATCAGGCCCGCACCGACGTCCTGTCCGCGGAAGCGTTCGTCCAGCGCCTCGCCAAGACCGGGACGGGGCGCGACCTCGCCCGCACCAGACCGGAAGAGACGCTCGACCTCAGGCTGAAGGATCTCGTCAACACCTTCGACCGCTACATGGCCGCCTCTGCCGAGGTCTATCGCAAGCGGGCGCAATGGGTGGCGATGCTCGCAGCCGTGCTGCTGGCGATCGTCGCGAACGTCAACGCCGCGTCCCTGTTCGATCACCTGTCGAAGGACGAGGACCTGCGCCGGGCGCTGCTGGCGGATTCGCAGAGGATCACGGAAAAGCTGGCCGAGGCCGGGGCCAGGAGCGGATACGGCGTCACCGCGACGCTGCGCGACGAGTTGTCGAAGGTCAACGACCGGCTTGCGGACATCGAAACCACCTACGGATTGCCGATCGGCCCGGCCTATTTTCCCTGGAACCTGACCGCCGACGGCAATCCGAAAGCGACCCGACCGGCATTCGATCTCGCCGCGGAAGTCGGGGAGGCGTTCGCCTACGTCACGGATCATCCCGGCCGCATGGCCACATGGCTCATCCAGGTGGTGCTCACCGGCGTGCTGATCGGGCTCGGCGGGCCATTCTGGTTCCGCATCTATTCGAACCTGTCGCAATTCGTACAGGTTCTTCGCTCCTTCGGCGGCCGGAGCAAGGAGCTGGTCGGCGCCACCGGAGCCGACGCGAGGCCTCGGCAGCCGGAAGACCGGGAGGCCCGGCTGAACATCCTGATCGACCTTTTCAAGACCGCCGCCACCGGGCCTGCCCCGGCGCCGCCGCGGACGGCCCCCTAGCCCGGCGCAGCGCCGGTCGCAGCCCTAGCCGGGCCGCGGCCGGGGCAGCGGCGCCATGGTGCCGAAACTCCTGAGGGAAAGCGGCGCCGGCGTCCCGTTGCAGACATAGGGGCGCATGTCGACCGGATCCCCTTCCGTCGGCGCCAGCGCGCTTTCGGGCAGACGCGTCTCCTCGCCGCGCCGGATCATCGCGAAGCCGGCATTCAGCATCTGCCGGGCCACCGCACCGCGCTCTTTCTCGGAGAAGGCCCCGAGCAGGACGATGCCGAGCCGCCGCCCGTCCTGCGTCGCGGTGCCGACCAGATTGAAACCGGACTCGCAGATGAAGCCGGACTTCATGCCGTCGGCGCCCGGATACGTGCCGATCAGCGGATTGTGGTTGCGGAACACCTTGTCGCCGACCATGGCGCCGGGCAGCGCGAAGAACCGGCCGTACTGCGGATAGTCCCGCCCCAGCGCCCGGGTCAGCATCGCCTGGTCGCGCGCCGTCGTCACATGGCCGTAGTCGAAGAAGCCGTGGACGTTGACGTAGCGCGTGTCGGTCATGCCCAGATGCGCGGCGACCTCGTTCATCCGCCCGACGAAGGCCTCGTTCGAGCCCCAGGCCGCGTCGGCCAGCGCGATGGTCACCGCCTTGATGGAGCCGGCGAGCACCAGCGGCAGCGCCTCCTCCACCGTGAGGGTCGTGCCGGCGGGCACGATCATGCTCGGCTGCAGCGCGGCGGTCTCGGCGGCGATCGTGACAGGCGTGTCGAGCGAGATCCGCCCGGCCTCGATCGCCTCGAACACGACATAGGCCGCCATCATCTTGGTCAGGGAGGCGGGATACCAGCGCACCGTCGCGTCGTGCGCATACAGCACGGTGCCGGTGTCGACATCGAAGACGAGCGCCGGGCTGGCGGCGGCCGGCACCGCGATGCCGGCGGCGCCGAACAGAAGGGCAAGACGGATCAGGAGATGCCGCAGCGGTCGGAAAGGCAGCAGTCTGACAGGACGCATCGAGGGGCCATTCGCGCGGAAGCGCCGGCGCCTGCCGGCGGCTGGAATCGGTCGGACACCCCTAATACCAGCACACGGGCAGCACCCGTCAACGGGGACCCGGCGGAAGACCCGCCGGGCCCTGGTTCGCGTCAGGACGAGGCGATGCCGCAGCCCTGCTTGATCAGCTTCTTGTAGGCCTTCGCGACGTCGATCCGCTTCGCCTTGATGCCGGCGCGCTTCACCTTCTTGCCGCTGCATTTCAGCACCCGGCGGATGTCGCTGACCGAGGCCTTCTTGTCGGCGGCGCGCAGCAGTGCCCAGGCGCCCGCCACATGCGGCGCGGCCATGGAGGTGCCGCTCATCGCCTCGAACGTGCTGACGGGCACCGACGAAATGATGCCGGATCCCGGCGCCGCCACGTCGATAAGCCGCTTGGCGAAGTTGGAGAAGGACGACACGCGGTCGTTCAGCGTGGTGCTCGCGACCGTGATCGCCGACTGGATGCAGCCCGGATTGGACACGTCGCCGTTGAAGCCGTTATTGCCGGACGCGATCACCACGGCGATGCCCTTGCCCGCCAGCGTGTCGATGATGGGCTTCAGCGGGTCGTCGTTGCAGAAGGACGAGTACTGGCCGCCGCCGATGCTCATGTTGACCGAGGCGATCTTGTACTTCTTCGACAGCCGCTTGACGTGCTCGAGCCCCTTCATCTGGTCGCTGGTCAGCGACAGCGGGCAGACTTCGTCGCCGTCGCAGATATCGGTTCCCGTGAACTTCGTGAACACCTGGATCGGGATCAGCGAGGCGCGGTGCCCCACCCCCTTGTAGACGTTCGGCGGACGGCCGACGGCGATGCCCGAGACATGGGTCCCGTGCTCGCAGCCGTCGATCGACAGCGGGCAGTAGCGGGCTGACTTGCGCGAGAACGCCTTCTCCTTGCCGTCCGGACAGAACGACTTCGACCCCTGGACCCCGTTGGTCGAGAAGCAGGCGCCGGCGAGCACCTTGCCCTTGAGCGCGGGGTGGTCGATCTGGACGCCCGTGTCGAGCACGGCCACCGCCCAGCCGCGGCCGCCCTTGACGCCCGGCTTGGTCCACACGGTGTCGGCCCGGATGAACGGTACGGAGCGGTTGAGGACCAGCGGCCGCGCCACGTCCTCGTAGACGGCCTCGACATCGGGGCTGTCGAGCAGCGCCCGGACGCCGGCCGCCGTGACCTGCATCGAGACCATCGGAACCGACTCGAAGCGCCAGACACGTTCGGCACCGGGCACGTCGGCCAGAACGGCCCGCTGCGCCGACGCGATCGCCTCACGCTGATTGGCGGCCGCGAACCCGCTCAGCTCGGTCTCGGGCGTGAAGCCGGTGCGCACGCGCACGATCACCGGGATGCGCCCCTCGTCCCGCGCCAGCGCCTCCAGCCGGTCGGCCTCGCTCCGGACGAGGCCGCCCCGGCCGTCGCCGAGATGAACCTCGATTGCCGAATTGGCCGCATCGGCCTCCGGCACGCCGGTCACAAGCGCAGCAAGCACGGCGAAAGCGGGCGTCACGCCCCGTAACAGTGTCGAAAACGGATGTGTCATGTCGGTGCCCCGATTCATCCGCGCCGTCCCGGTCCCCGCAATCCGGTGCCGCAGCGCACCGCATTGCGGCCTCTCGATCCCGGAGGCGCGCAAGCCAAAAATACGCGGACGCAGCCATCCGCACGGACGGCCGGACAGGCAGGATTCGCCAATACCGCGAGGGAACCTTGCCGACAGTCCCTTAACAGAGTGATGAAATCAGGCGGCGAAATGACCGGACAGGCAGCGTTGCGCCCGGCGTCGCGTCTCAGGTGCAGCCGTTGCGGACCGCGCGAAACGCCCGGCGCACATTGACGCGCGTCTTGCGGACGCCGTCGCGTTTCACGGTCCTGCCGGCGCATTGCAGCGCGCGTTCGATCTTCGACACCGAGGCGTTCGGGAACCGGCTGCGCAACAGCGCCCAGGCGCCGGCGACATGCGGCGCCGCCATGGACGTGCCGCTCATTGCCTCGAAGCGGTTGCGCGGTACGGACGAGACGATATCCGACCCCGGTGCCGCGAGATCGACGAGGCGGGAGAAGTTCGAGAACGTCGATACCGTGTCGGTCAGCGTCGTGCTGGCGACCGTGATGGCGTCGGAGATGCAGCCCGGCGCCGAGATGTAGCCGTCTGCCCCGCCGTTACCGGCGGCGACGACAACCGCGATCTTCTTCGAGCGCAGGGTCGCGATGATCGGTTGCAGCGGGTGCGTGTCGCAGGGCGCATCATAGGCGCCGCCGCCAAGGCTCATGTTCACCGCCGCGATCTGAATCCGCGACGCCAGCCCGTTGACATATTCCAGCGCAGCGAGCTGGTCGCTGGTATAGCTGAGCACGCAGGCCGACGCGCCGCCGCAATAGAGTTTCCGGAAGCGGCTGAACACCTGGATCGGGATCAGGCTCGCCTGGTTCGCGACACCCTTGAAATGCCGCCGGTTGCCCTTCGGATTGCCGACGGCGATGCCCGAGACGTGGGTCCCGTGCGCGCAGCCGTCGATCGACAGATCGCAATACCGCCCCGCGCCCCGGGCGAACGACCTGTAGCCCCCGCCGGGGCACAGCGACGCCGATATGCTGTTCTTGGTCGAAAAGCAGGCCTCCGAGACGACCTTTCCCGTCAGCGCGGGGTGACTGCGCTGTACGCCGGTATCCAGCACCGCAACGGTCCAGCCGCGCCCGCCCCGTACCCGCCGGTTCGCCGCCACCGCGTCGGCGCGGATCAGCGGCACGCTCTTGTTGAGGGCCGGCGGCACCGCCACGTCCTCGTAGACGGCCGCGACCGTCGTATCGCGCAACAGGGCAGCCAGTTCGCCCGCCCCCACGGTCGCCGCCAGCATCGGCACGGACTCGAAGGTTGTGATGTTCCGCAGGCCGGTGACCTTGTCCAGCACCCGGCGTTGCGCGGCGGCGATCGCCACCCGCTGGTTGGCGGCCTGGAACAGAGACAGCCTACCCTCGGGCGCGAAATCCCCGCGCATGCGCACGATTACCGGCACCTCGCGGCGCGTCCGCACGGTCTCGAGCAGGCGCTCCCGGTCAACCGCGACAACGCCGCCCCGGCCATCGCCGAGAAACGTCTCGGCCGCGATCGCCGGCGACAGGAGGACAAAACCCGACCCGATGGCCGCGCCTAGCGCCGCCGCACAGGCGAACGCCACCGCCCGGACGCGATTGCGTCCGGCCCGTCCCGACATCCGTCCCGCAGCAGATGACACCGTCGCCCGCGCTCCCGTTCTCTGCACCGGCGCGCCGAACAGCCGCCTGAGTGCCCTTCATTTCACGATAATGAGCCTATCGGACGAAATCTTGACGAACAACGAAGCCGCCGGATCGCGGCCTTCACACTGTCGCGACGACGGCGGTCCTACTGCACGTCCACGGGAACGACCGGCGCGGGGCGCCACTCGGCGGCGCGCTGCTGGACGTCGTGCAGTTCGTCGGTGCTGAGCTGTCCCTGGACATAGCCCCGCCGGGTGATGGCGAGGTCGCGCTCCTTGCCCGGCGGCAGGCCGGCACTGGCGAGGTTGAGCCACAAATGGGCCTCGATGTAGTCCTGATGGACGCCTTCGCCGAGGAAGAAGAGATAGCCGAGCAGCCCCTGCGCGTAGGGATAGCCCTGCTCCGCCGCGCGCCGGTACCACACGGCCGCCTGCCCGTAATCCTGCGGCACGCCGTGACCGTGGTAGTAGGCAAGGCCCAGCGCCGTTTGCGCCTTCGGATCGCCGCGCTCGGCCAGCGGGCGCCACTGCTGTACGGCCCGGAAGTAGTCTCCGCGCTGAAAGGCCGCCATGCCGGCGGACATGGACGCATCCGCCGCGATCGCGGGCGTGCCGGCCAGCGCAGCCGCGATGCCCAGTGACAGGCCGCAGGCCAGGTTCCTCAGTGTCGTTCCGATCCGGATCATCTCCGGCCCCATCCGTTGTCCCGATCCCCGGACGCCCGTCGTCCGCGGATCCTCCAGTCCCTCGCCGCGCGCGGCAGCGGCGCCCTCACGCCTGCGGCCCGTAGCGCGCCACCAGCCAGACCGCCCAGATCGCCGGCGCCAGGAAGGCGCCGAAGGCGAGCCGCCGGCCCGGCATCCAGTTGCCCTGCCGCAGCATTGCCGCCGCGACGAAGGCGATCGCGCCCACCGCCGCCACGAAGACGGCCGCCGCGAACAGGTCCCATCCAAGCCACGCGCCGCCGGCCGCCGCCAGCTTCACATCGCCGAGCCCGAGCCCGTCGATCCCGCGCAGGCGGAAGAACCCCTCGCGCACCGCCCAGAACGCCCCGCCGCACACGGCCGCCGCGATCACCACCGTACCCGCCGCGGTCGCGATCCCCTCGCCCGCCTCGAGCCGCTCGGCGATGCTCCACACCAGGCCCGCGGCGAGCGCGCCGTAGACCCACGGGTCCGGCACCCGGAACCGCAGCGAATCCTCCAGCGCGATCGCCGCCATGGCGGCGCACAGGACGGCCGACGCCATCACCTGCCCCGGCTCCCGTGCCGGATCGAAGACCAGGGCGCCGACCCCGGCCCCGATCGTCGCGCCGGCGGCGGCCGCCTTGAGATGCCGCACGCCGGACGGCGACAGAACCGGTGTCCGCGCGCCCCGCGCCGGCGTCACGGCCGGTTCGTCCCGGCGCGCTGCATGTTCCACATCCGCGCCCGCAGTTCCTCGGCGACATGCTGGGCGTCGAGGGCCTGGCGGATCACGGTAGGCCGGATCAGCACGATCAGCTCGTTGCGCTCGGCGATGTTCTCCTTGGTGCCGAACAGCGCGCCGACCCCCTTCAGGCGATGCAGGCCCGGCACGCCGTAGTCGTTCTTGTCGGAGCTTTCCGAGATCAGGCCGCCAAGCAGGATCGTCTGGCCGCTGGCGACCGACACCGAGCTCTGGATCGCCCGCTTCGTGAAGGTCGGCGTCAGCGTGTCCGCGCCCGACGCGATGTCGGAGATCTCCTGCTGGATCTGCATCGAGATGACGCCGTTCTCGGCGATCCGCGGCGTCACCTTCAGGATGATGCCCGTATCGCGGTACTCGACCTCGTTGACAGTCGGCGAGTCGGGATCGATGACCGACTGCGACTGGCGCGTCGTGACGGCGACTTCCTCGCCGACCTGCAGGGTGGCGGACTCGTTTTCGAGCACCACCAGCGAGGGCGACGACAGCACCGCCACGTCGGTGATCTTGTCGAAGGCCGAGATGATGACGTCCGGACTGTTTTCCGAGCCGATGACGAAGTTGAAGCCCGGCAGTTCCTGGCTGATCGTGCTGGCGACGTCGTTGAACAGGTTGATCGAACCGAGATCGTCGTCGAGGCCGACATCGCCGCTCTTGACGAAGTACTGGACGCCGTAGCGCAGTTCGTCGTTGAGACGGATTTCCGCGATCACCACGTTGACGGCGACCTGCAGCGGCGGCACGTCGATCTGGCGCAGCGCCGCGAGAATGCGGATGTAGGTCTCGCCGTCCGAATAGATCACGATCGAGTTGTTGGCGGTATCGGGACTGAAGCGCGGCCCGCCGGCGCCGCCGCCCGAGGTCTGCGAGGAATACAGGTCCACCCCGTTGCCGGAACTCGTCTGGTCGGTGGAATAGTCGAAGGTCGTTCCCGACGAAGTCGCCGCCTCGTCGGCCGCGTCCTCGGTATCGGCATCGTCGTCGTAGCTGTCGCCCGATCCGCTGGTGCTCGATCCGAAGGCGCTGAAGCCCGGCTCGATGTCGCCGGAATTCGTATCGCCGTTGCTGTAGTCGCCGCCGATGGCCGATCCGCCGAAGATGCCCGACAGTATCTGCACCAGAAGCTTCGCGTCGCGGTATTTCACCCGGTAGACATGGACCGTGGTCTCGGCCGCCGGATTGGAGCGGTCGAAGCGCTTGATCCAGGTGTTGGCGCGCTGGATCAGGTCGTTGCGCTTGGAGACGACGAGCACCGCCTTCATCCGCGTCATCGGCACGAACTGGATCATGTTCGCGCCGGGCTTGCCCTCCTGCGTCTCGAACACCTGCTCGAGCTCGGGAATGATCGTTTCCGGGCGTACATAGGTGACCGGGAAGATCCCGACCGCCTGGTCGGCCATCCAGTCGGTATCGAAGGTCAGCACGGTTTCCACCGCCGTCCTGCGTTCCGACGAGGTGCCCGCGATCAGGAGCAGGTTGCGCGAGGCGTCGACGCGGATCGCCTCCGGCCGGGTCGCGAAGCCGTCGATCAGGCCCATCATGGTGTTGGCCGAGACGTAGCGCAGCGGCAGCACGGACAGCCCGAAGCCGGCCTTCTCCGTCGCGCCCGAGGTGCGGATGCCGAGGTTGCCGACATCGGCGTCGGGAACGACCTTGTAGATGACCCCGTCGCTGACCAGCGCCGCCTGGTTGATCCGCAGGATCGCCTCGAGGATGGGCAGCAGGTCGTCGCGCGACACCGGCCGCGCCGAAACGAGCGTCACCCGCCCCCCGACATTCGGATCGATCACGTAGTTCAGGCCGAGCGAATCACCCAGCACGGCGCGCACCACCTCGTCGAGCTGCGCGTTCTCGAAATTGAGCTTGTAATTGCCCTTGCCGCCGGTGCCGGCATTGGCGGGAACGAACGGACCGCCGACGCCCGAACCGCCCTCGGCGGGATAGATCACCGCCTGGCCGTCGGGGCCGATCTGCTGGATTCCCTGGACGTTCGACGCGCCGGGATCGGCCTCGCGCGCGGTCAGGTCCGCGTTCAGCACCTGGCCGAACAGCCGGTTGCCCGAGCCGCGGACGGACAGCAGGTCCTCCCTCGTCTGACACGACAGGACAGACAGCCCGACGACGAGCAGAACTGCGATACGGAAGACCGACCTCAGGTGCATTGACGCTTTGATACCCTCCTCACCCGAGGATTGTTACCCGCCGGTCGAGACCGACAACACTAAAAAGCCTTTAGATCGTCCGGACATCGGCTGTTTTCCACAGCGAAGCCGAACACGCGCGCACCCACGGCCTGTCCGCGGCCCGGCACGACGGGCCGCGCGAACGTAGGCGCCCAATGTTGCAGACAGACGTCTAGCGAAAATCCCCCTGGAATCTCGTCCCGGGACCCCGCATGGCCGCGCCGCGGCCTGTCCCGGTATTCAGTAGTCCCCGTCCTGCCGGCTGTCTCGCCGTTCTGTTTCGCCGTTGTTAAGCACCGCCGCCGATCATTGTCACTGATTCGCCGACCGCCTATGTTTGAAGACAGCCGTCCGTAACGGTAATGATCGTATCCCTGTCGAGCTGAGATGATAACGAACGACGCCCTCGATGTCGACGAAACCTTCGCCGGTTTCCTGCGAAGCGCGCCGGAGTTTGCCGACCGTGTCGATTGGGACGCACTTTCCAGGCTGGAGCCCTCCGAGCGCGGCTCTTACAGCCAGCTCTGGGAAAGCGGAATCCTGACGGGAACCGACCTCGCCGACGCGATTTCCGCCTTCCACGGCATCCCCCGCGCCCCGATCGAATCGATCACCGGCCAGCCGAAGATGATGAAGGGCCTGTCGCGGCGCTACCTGCGCGAGGCGTGGGTCTACCCCTTCGAACAGGACGGCCGCCCCGCCCTCGCCGTTGCCGACCCGACCAGGGAAGACGCGATACGGGCGCTGAGCCTGGCGCTCGGCCGCAAGCCGCTGCTGTCGATCGTCGCCTTCGAGGACGTCGCCATGCTGTTCGAGCGCGACGTCGAGCAGCCCGCCACCGCCGAGCAGCAGGACACCGCGCCGGACCTCGAGGGCGAGGCGGCGAACGACGAGAACCTCGAACGCCTGCGCGACCTCGCCCGCGGCGCCCCGGTCGTCCAGGCCGTCGACGCCATGCTGGAAGCCGCGATCGACCTGAACGCCACCGATATCCATATCGAACCGACCCGCGACGCGGTGCGCGTGCGCCTGCGCGTCGACGGCTACCTGCGCCCCTACCAGACGCTGCCCAGCCGCATGGCGCGCGCCATCGTCTCGCGCATCAAGATCCTCGCCGGCCTCAACATCGCCGAGCGGCGCCTGCCGCAGGACGGCCGCGCCCGCGTCAAGGTGGTCAACACCGAGGCCGACCTGCGTATCGCCACCATGCCGACGCTGCATGGCGAGGCCACGGTCATCCGTATCCTGGTGAAGGAATCGAAAGCCCTCGACCTCACCCGCCTGGGCATGGAGGCGCACGATCTCAAGGCGCTGGAATCGCAGCTCTACGAGCCGTACGGCATGATCATCGTCACCGGCCCGACGGGTAGCGGCAAGACGACGACGCTGGCCGCGGCGCTGACCACGCTGAACGATCCGCACCGCAAGATCATGACGGTCGAGGACCCGGTCGAATACCAGGTGCCCGGCATCCACCAGACCCAGATCAAGCCGTCGATCGACCTGACCTTCGCCAGCGCGCTGCGCTCCTTCCTGCGCCACGACCCAGACATCATCATGGTCGGCGAAATGCGCGACTCCGAGACCGCCTCGATCGGCGTCCAGGCGGCCCTGACGGGCCATCTGGTGCTGACGACCCTGCACACCAACAACGCCGCCGACGCCGTCGCCCGTCTGCTCGATCTGAAGGTGGAAAGCTTCCTGCTCGCCTCGGCGCTGCGCTGCGTCGTCGGCCAGCGTCTCGTGCGCAAATTGTGCGAGCGCTGCCGGGTTCCCGCCAAGCCGGACGATCCGGCGACACAGTCGCTGATCGAGCGCGGCATGCTGAAACTCGAACCCGGCGAAGTGCTCTACACGGGCTGCGGCTGCGACTGGTGCGGCGGCACCGGTTATCGCGGCCGTATGGCGATCTTCGAGGTGATGAAGTTCGACGCGGAGCTGCGCAAGCACATCCACGATGACGTGGATACGAGCGAACTGCAGAAGATCGCCCGCGCGAACGGCATGACGCTGATGCTTGAAGACGGCCTGGCCAAGTGCCGCGCCGGCCTGACGTCTGTCTCCGAGGTCCTGCGGGTCGCCACCTGATCCGGGACCGCCTGCAGAAAGGCCCGCTGAGGCGGGGGATCAGGGATCCGGACGGCAGCGAAGTGGCACACGCACCTATTTATTGTTGCGCTTCGCCCGCCGCCGCTCCTTCTCCTCGCGCTTGCGTTCGCGCTCCATCTGCTCCAGCTGCTCCTCGGAGAAGTGCCCGTTCTCCGCGCCGGTCTTGAACATGCGGTAGACGCCGCGCTGATCGTCGCGTTCGAGTTCCACGGTATCGGATTCAAGCCGCGTCACCGCCCAGCCGTCGATCTCGTCGCCCACGGCGACGCGCTTCACGGACCGCTTCTCGTCGAGCAGCAGGGCCAGTCGGGAGTCCTCGGCCTCGATCACGCCCACCAGCCGCAGAGAGGGCGGAGACGGCGGTGGCGGGGGCGGAGGCGGCGGCTTCGGCTTCTCCACCTTCACCTTCTTCGGTTTCGGCGGCGGCGGCGGTTTCGGCGGTTCCCGGTCCGGCGTGAACAGCGGCAGTTTCCGTGTCCGCTCCAGATCGTCGAGCGACAGTCCCCCGATCAGGTCGGTCCGGTTTTCCAGGGCGGCCGTCTCGCGGTTCGTGGCCGGCCCCGTCAGGGACACGGTCTTCGTCTCGCCGGCGCCGTCCTTGTCCGCCTTCGCGGCCCTGTTGGTATTCTTCCCGGCATTCTTCGCCGCGTTGGACTTCTTCGCCTGGTTCTTGTCGGCTTTGGCGTTCTGGGCCTTGGCGTTCCGAGCCTTGGCGTTCTGGCCCTTGTCCTTGCCGGCCTTGCCGTTCTGCTGCGTCTGCTTGCGCTCGCGGCCTTCATCGGCGGAGGACGCCTCGTCGGGGATGTCGGCGGTCTCGGCGGCGGGTATCGCGGATTCGGGATCCGCGGCGCCGGGAACCTCGGATCTGACAGCCGCGGCATCTGCCGGCTGGTCGTCGGGATCGCTCGCCGGGCTCACCGTGCCCGTCCGGATCGGGGCGGACCCGGGTTCCGGCTCACCCGCTTCGAAATCGGCGGACTCGGGTGAGGCAGGCCGTTCCGGCTTCGCCTCGCCGTCTGCACCGCCGTTTGTGAACAGGTTCGGCGTCGTGCGATCGCGCGCCGCGGAGTCCCTGGCTGCCGCCTTCGCCGCCTCCTTGCGCGCCGCCTCGACCGCCGGCTTGTCCGTGTTTTTCGACGCCGCGTCGTTTTTCGACGCCGCGTCGGCACCGTGAGGCCCTGCCGATACGGCGAGCGCCAGCGCCAGCGCCGGCAACGCCGCTGCCGTCAGCCATCGCGTCGTGGGGATCGCGCGCCGCATCATGGCTGATCCGCCGTCCAGAAACCGGACACCGTCAGCGTGTTCTGCAGCGTCGGGTTCTTGGCATTCGCGCCGCGACGGCCGGAACCGACGAAGGAGCGCGCCGCCATCGACCGGATCATCATGACCGGGACATGGGTCTCGATGTCGTAGAGGGCCTTCTGCAGCGCGTTGATATCGGCATCGAAGCTGACCCGCAGGTCGATCCGGTTCGCCTCGTCCTCGTCGGGGCGCACCGGCAGCACCTGGCTTTCGACGATCTTGCCGCCGGCCTTCTCGATCAGCTCGGCGACCGTGCGCTGCATCGCCGCGCCGGCGATCGCCTGGGTATCGCCGGGGAAATAGACGTCGAAGCCCCTGTCCGCCCCGCCGGCGTCCGCCGTCAGGTTGCGGGTGCGCGTCGCCAGCGCGTCGAGCTGCGCCTGCTGCTGGGCGACCTCGTCGCGCAGCGTCGAGGCGGCCACCCAGCCCCAGGCGATCCACAGGATGCCGCCGACCAGCAGCACGGCCGCCAGCGCCACCGCCGCGAAGCGCTTCGTATCGAAATTGGCGCCGGCCGACTTGGCGCCCTGGGCCGCGACGCTGCTCATCGTCATTGGCCCGCCTCGCCGTCTGCCGGCGGGGACGGCGGCGCGATCTTCGCCACCACCTGGAACGTGTCGCCCTCGCCGTCCTCGCTGCGTGTGGTGGGAGCGCCGAACGCCGCCTCCGAGAGGATGTCCGAATTCTCGACCAGTTCGATGAGCGGCGGCACCGCCGACGACAGGCCGTTGATGCGGACGGTGTCGCCCTCGACGTTGAGCTCGGTCAGATAGGTGTTCTTGGGAATCGTGTTCGACAGGTCCTCGAGCAGCACCACCATCGGTACGGCGCCGGCCTTGCGCGCGGCGAGCATCCTGTATTCGTCCGACGACGTCGTCCGCGCCACGGCCTCGGCGATGACGGCGCGGCGCTGATCGACGGCGGCGCGCACCGCGGCGCTCTCGCCCGAAAGCTGCATCACCTCCCAGGTCTGCAGGCCGCCGAGGATCAGAATGACGGCGGCGGCGGCAGCGAGCCCCACGGCGACGCCGCGCCGGATCGAGGACTGGCGCTGCGCCTTGCTTTCGTCCTGCAGGTCGATCGGGCTCTGCTTGTCGAGCGGGTCGCTGTCGATGCCCACCGCGCTCGGCCGGATACCGGCGTCTACGAGCGGCCCCATCGCCGCCCCGACCGCCTCCTTCGACGTCGCCACCAGGCGGATCGCCACCTGCCCGTCGCCCGCCGGCGCGGATCCGTCCACGACATAGTCGAAGACGACGTGGTCCGCCGCCCAGGGCGTCAGCCGTTCGATCTGGTGGCGCAGGATGGCGTCGAGATACTGCTGGCCGGCTGCCGGCAGCGTCAGCCCCTTGTCCAGCACCACGTCCTTGTCGAGCCGGAGTTCCACCTCCTGGCCCTTGAGTTTCTTCAGGACGTCGGATCCGCCCGCCGCCGCCATCTCGACCGAGCCGGTCTCCTTCAGCCCCTTGCGGCCGCCGCGCAGGCACACGAACCGGTCGCCGCGCTGCACGATCACGACAGCGGGCGCCCTGCCGCGCCGGACCGCCAGCGGCTCGACGACGCGCGCCAACTCCTCGATCCACCATCTGAAGAACTTCATCACGGCATTCATGACGGATCTGCTGACCTGAACTCGCTCACTTCCGGTTCGCCCCGTTCAAACTGTCGATATGGGGTCTCACGATTTCAATTCTATTTCAGTTTCGCGATTTGCGTCGATCCGGCCGCCGGGTCCCGTTCAGGGCGTCCATCCCGCCATTGGCACCCACACCCGCCTCGCGACCTGCCTCCGGCGGTCACGTCTGCGGCGCATCCCCGTCCCGCACCTGCCAGGACAAGGTGAAGTACGGCTGCCGCCGGAACCCCGCCATCAATACCGCCTCGGCGGTCTTGGCGAAACCGTTCTTCAGCCGCGCCTCGACGGTGACACGAAACACCTCACTGCCCCCGGCGGTCAAATATCGCCGATAACGTCTGATCGCGGCGTTAAGATCGCGCCGCGCCACCTCCGGGTCCGAAAACAGCGCCTTGATCTCTCCGGCTTCGTTCTCGGTCATCTCCGGAACCGCCATCAGCACGGCATAGGGCGCGCCGGCCGGGTCGATCATCCCGATCGGATTGTTGATGGTCAGATAGGGCGCCAGCGCCTCGTAGTCGGCCGCCGTCATGCCGGGCAGCAGCATCAGTTCCTCGATCGCCAGGAACGGGCCGTTGCGCGGCCGGTAGTCGAGACCGCGGTTCCTGTAGTCCTTCTCCTCGCCGCCGTTCCTGTCCGCCTTCGAGTTGCGGTCGCGCCAGTCGGAAACGAGCCCGGCGAAGCCCCGCGGGCTCATCGCCCCGGTCCCGACGGCCTCGTAGAGCCCTCTGAGGAGCTCCGGCCGGGCGCCGTTCAGGTCGACGCGGCCCCATTCCGACTCCACCCTCAGGCGGACCGAGCCGGTCCGCATCGGCAGTTCCAGCCCGTCGACGTCCATCGCCGGGCGCTTGTCGCCGAACAGCGCGAAGCCGGCCGCCGCAAGCCCCGCCTCGAGCAGCGCGTTGGCCTGCATGTCGTCGACATTGACCAGCGCCTGGCCGATGCTCGGCCTGGCCACATTCAGGGTCGCCGCCACCAGCGCCGCCATCAGGCCGGCGAAGGTGAGCACCACCACCGTGACGTAGCCGCCATCGCGGCGGCGCCGTTCGAGGCCTTTCCGGGTCGCGGAAACCGGGCCGCTCATACGCCGCACTCCCCGCCCGCCTCGTCGATGCAGCCGGGCTCGGCGGTGATCCGGAACGGCACCACCAGCGGCGGAAACACGCGCGCGCCGGTCACGTAGTCGAGCACCTCGAGCTGGACGGCGACGGGCATGTCCTGCTCGTCGAGCCACTGGTCGTACCACTTGATGCCGGACCGCTGCCGGCCCGCGTAGGAGAACTTGTATTTCCAGGGCCCCGTCATCAGCACCTCGGCCTTCGATCCGATGACGGCCGAGAAATCCTTCATGTCCGGGCGGAACGGCACCGTGTGCAGCACCAGCGAGTTGCCGTTCGTCTCCGGCCGCGCGGCCAGCATGACGAGGGACTCGCCGGGCGCGCCGGCGGCGCGGCCGTTGGGGGCGACGAAGCCGAACTGGTCGGGTCCCGCCTGATGCACGTAGGGACCGGCGAAATCGCGCTCGGCGAAGCGCTCGCGCCGGAACAGCGACAGCTCGCGCCGCGCCGCCGACAGCCCCGAGGCGACCATGTCGAGCCGGTCCGAGCCCGTCGTCGCCTTCTCCCAGCTCTTCAGCAGGATGCCCGAGGCGAGCGGCAGCGCGGCCAGCACCAGCCCCGACAGGGCCAGCGCGGCGAGCGCCTCGAACATCACGTAGCCGCCCCGGCGGCCGCGTCCCGTCCGATCGCGACGGCGTGTGCGCATCGTCATTTGCCGCGTCCCAGCCGGATCGTCTCGAGCGTCACCAGCGGCCCGTCTGGTACGCTGACCTGGACGATGACGTCGTAGGGCGTCCACTGCTTCGACTTGAACCGGCCGAGCAGATCCTCGTTCGGCTCCACCAGCGTCGCCCAGTCGTAGCCGTCCATCGTGCCGCGCTTCGAGCCGGGCTCGATCTCCGCGTTCTCGAACTCGACGACCATCACCGCCTCGGCCACCAGCCGCGCACCGATGACGTCGGCCGATTTTTCCACGCTGCGCCGCGACAGCACCACGCCCTGCGGCAGGACGGTCAGCAGGAACGCCATGATCGACACGGCCACCAGCGCCTCCAGCATCAGGAAGCCGCCGGTCCGCCGGCCCCGCAACCGGAGACGGCGCCGCACCCGGGACACGATGGAGACAACCGCCCCGGTCATCCGACCCACCCCCCGTCCGCCAGCCGTTCGACGATCACCCGCGACGTCGCCCAGTTGACCGTGATCTGGAATCCGTAGCCGTTGCGGTACAGCGTGATGACGCCGCCGGATGCGGTCCCGTCGGGATAGAAGCGGATGCCGCCGAGATCGCCGCCGGCGCGCGCCTCGCGGCCGGACTGCAAGAGATGGATGTCGACGCTGTCGGGCACGCGCACCGCCCGGTTCTGCGATCCTGCGACGGCGATACGCCGGGCCAGATCGATCTGGCTGACGACCTCCCGCCGCGCATTCAGCGCCGCGTTGCGGTCGTCGCGCAACAGCGCCGCGATCTCGTAGGCCTTCGCCTCCAGCGCGCCCGGACCCGGCTCGCGGGCGATGAACGGCAGCACCAGCGAGACGACGAGCCCGACGACGGCCATCGCCACGACCACCTCGATCATGGCATAGCCGCCGGTCCCGCCGTCGCGGCGGGTCGCGGTCTCCTGTCCGGTGGCGCGCGGCCTGTTACTTGCTCTGGATGTCCTCATCGTCCCCGGAGCCACCCTTTCGGCCGTCAGCGCCGAGAGAGAGTATCTCGTAGGGACCCGTATCGCCAGGCGACCGGTACTCGTAAGGGTTGCCCCAGGGGTCGATCGGAACCTCGTTCTGGCTCAGATACGGCCCGTTCCAGCGATCCGCGTTGGGCACCCGCTTCACCAGCGCCTCCAGACCTTCTGACGAGGTCGGATAGCGCCCGGTGTCGAGGTAGAACAGGTCGAGCGCCGACGACAGCGACTCGATCTGCAATCTGGCCGACTTCGACCGCGCGTCCGACAGGTAGGACAGCACGCGGGGTCCGACCAGCCCCATGATCAGGCTGAGGATTACGAGTACGACGAGAAGCTCGACGAGGGTGAACCCGCCGCGCTTGTCACGCCTGTTTTTCGCCCCCGTCTTCCGCCGTTCGATTTGCGATAGTCCCAACACGTTCAGATCAACAGCTCGTTTACACTGATTAAGGCGGTGATGACGGTAATGATGAGCCATGCGATCATCAGACTCACCAGGATCAGAATAGATGGTCCGAGGATGGATGTCAGGCGCGTAAGGGCCCTGTCAAGCCGGTCCTCGTAAAAACCACCGATGCGGACGGCCATCGTATCGAGCTCGCCCGCCTCCTCACCTACCCTTAAGATAGGGATCACATAGTCCGGCAAAAGGCTGATGTTGGCCAGCGCGTCGGAAATCCTGTGCCCCTGGCGCACCTCGGCGATCAGCTGCTCCACCTTGTCGGCCGCCCGCGGATCGCGGAACAGGTCGCGCACCAGCCTGAGCGACGTGGTGATGTCGACGCCGCTGCCCAAGAGCGTTCCCAGCGTCTGGCAGAAGAACACCGTCTGCTGGTACTGCACGATGCGGCCGGTTCCCGGCAGCCGCGCCAGAAGGCGCAGCAGGAACCCGACGAAGGCCTTGCTGCGCGAGGCCAGCAGTCCGCCCACCAGAACCGCCAGCATGGCGCCCACGATGATGTCGAAGTTGGCCTGCACCCATTCCGACAGGCCAAAGATCATCTTCGCCTGCGGGTCCATCTTGTCCATGAAGCCCGACAGCGCCCGCGAGAATTCCGGGATCACCTTCATCATGACGAAGAAGAACACGCCGATCGCCGCCGCCACGAGGAACAGCGGATAGGTGAGCGATCCGGTGACCTTGCGCCGCATCGCCTCGGAGCGGGCGCGTTCGGAGGCGATCTTGTCGAGCGTCTCCTCCAGGTTGCCGGCCGATTCGGCCGCCTCCACCATCTTCACGTAGGTCGGCGGAAACACGTCCTTGTGATGCGACAGCGCCTCGGCGAAGCTCTTGCCCTGGGCGATGTCGGTCTGCAGTTCGGCCATGAGCTGGCGCAGCGGCGCCTTGCCGCCCATCTCGGAGAGCAGGTTCAGCGCCTCGTGCAGGCTGACGCCGCCCTTCAGCAGCATCGACAGGTCGCGGGTGATCTCGGTGATCTCCTCGCGGCCGGGCTTCGAGGTCAGCAGGCCGCCGAACAGCCCCTTCTTCGGCCCGCCCTCGCCGTCCTTCAGCTCGGTCGCCTCGATGGGCATGTGGCCGAGCCTTTCCATCTCGGCGAACACGCCCTTCGCGGACTCGGCCTCGATCTCGCCGGTGAGCAGTTCGCCGGCGGTGTTCAGCGCCTGGTACTTGAATCGCGGCATGGATGCGGTCGTGTCGTCCCGGTTGCCCCCGGAGTGTGTCCGGACATTGCCCCGACGGCGGTCCCGTGTCGAGGCATGGCGCGGAAATTCGGGTGGCGCGCGTGCGGGTGGAGATGGAGTTCCGCCCCTGCCCCGCCGCTCAACCTCCGAAACTCGACACGAATGCGGGGATCGGGTCGCGACCGGCGGCCGCCTTGCCAAACGAGCCGGACTCCCGCGTGCGCGGGAGTGAGCGGAGGTGGGGGCTCGCCCCGGCCCCTACCGCTCGAAATCCCCGAACACCATGTCCGGCGCGCTGGTGTTGTGGCGCGAGACGGTGTGGCGGCCGACCCAGAGTTCGCGCACGGCATGCGCGGTGTCGAAGGCCATCAGCGGCTTGTGGTGCCAGCCGCGGTCGTTGTCGCGCCGCCAGCCGACTTCCGAGGCGTCGGCGTTGCCCGGTGCCACGAACATCGAGCGCACCATGCCGAAATCGCCGTGCACCGGCGTGTCGCCGAAATCCACGTCCAGCACCGTGCCGGTCTCCTCGGCCGCATCCACCGTCACCGTCGCCGTGCCGCCGCGATCGAAGGTCAGATGAAAACGGCGGCCCTCGGGATCGAAGGTCACGTCCGTGATTTCGACCAGAGGCCGGGTCGTCGTCTCGATCGGCCCCAGCAGCACCGAACTGCCGTAGCTGGTGTTCTTCAGGTGCGCCGGGGTCAACGGCCGCAGGCGCCAGTATCCGTCGGGCGGATACAGCACCAGGAACTCCTCCGGCCCGCGCGGCCCCTGCCGCCATAGCTGGATCATGTGCAGCCCGTGCTCGACCCGGTCGCCGACGCGCACGGGCACATCCTTGTCGCGCCAGTACTTTTCGTAGACGTAGCCGATCAGCCAGACCGACCGGTCCTCGTAGAGCGTCACCCGGCGCGAGTCGAATTCGTGAAACTGCTCGGCGGCGCGGTCGCAGTTCGAGAAATCCGCCGCGCGGACATCGGCCACGACCGTGCCGATATAGGCGGGATGGCGGGCGGCGACCGAAAAGCGGCGGATGTCCGGACCGCCGGCATTCGCCGACAGCGTCACCGTGACGTTGTCTTCCTCGGCGCACAGCGTCGGCTCGGTGGCATTGACCACCTTGACGCCGATGGGATCGGCCCGCGCGGTCCCCGCAGACGAGACCGCCACCGCGCCTGCCCCCGCAAGTCCGGCAGCCAGGCAGCCGGCACGCAGCAGACCGCACCCGAAACGCCTGGCGGCCCGGCCGGCGCGGTGCCGAATTTTCCGGCGCCGAGAACCACGCAACCCCATACCTACTCCCATCGTCCGGCGCCCCGCATGGCGCTCACGGATAAGTTACCGGCCTCCGGCGGCGCTAGCCAATCGTGTCTTGCGGGGCGTGACAACCCGTCATAGGCAGCTAGAGTATACGTGAAAAAGAATGGACGAAGTCCGGAGAGGGGTTTGATAGTGCGTCGTATTCTGAGAGGCCTTGCCGTTGCGGTAATCGCCGCGGCGGCGCCGGAAGCGCCCGGAATTTTCGAAAGTGTTGCACGGGCGCAAGCCGTCGACCCGGTCATCTTCAACGTCAACTCGATCCTCAGCAGCGGCGAACGGCAGTCCCTGCCGATCGAGAACGAGCGCCTCGACCTGCTGCGCTACTACACGTCCAACGACGCGCGCCCGCTGTTCATCGAGGCCGACGGTGCGACATCCCGGGCGCGCGGTCTGATCGCCCGCATGATCGACGCCGAATATGACGGCCTCGATCCGCACGCCTATCCCATCGAATTCCTCGAGGATCTGGTCAGCGAGGCGGACAATGCGCCACCGGAGCGGCTCGCCGAGATCGAGATCTGGTTCGCCGCCCATTTCCTGCGCTATGCGGCCGATCTGAAGGTGGGCCGGGTGCTGCCGCGCATGGTCTATCCGGACCTCTACATGCCGCGGAAGGACATCGACGGCGCCGCCGTGCTCGAGGTTGTCCCGAAGTTTCCCGACCTCTACGCCTTCTTCGAGGCATGGGAGCCTCTGAACATAGAATACGACAATCTCCGGAAGGCCTTGGCGGAATACCTTGAGATCCGGGACGAAGGCGGATGGGGCGTTATCGGCCCCGGACCCGACGTTGCGGCAGGCGAACGCGATCCGCGGATCGTGCAGCTGCGGCAACGGCTCGACAGCGAATACGGCTTCGAATCCGCGTACGGCGACGAGCCCGACGTCCTCGATACCGAACTGGAAAAACGCCTGCGCAATTTCCAGCTCCACAACGACGTGCCCGTCACCGGCGCGCTCGACAAGACGACGCTTCTCGCCCTCAACGTGCCCGTCGAGCGGCGGATCGAGCAGATCATGCTGTCGATGGAACGGCTGCGCTGGATGCCGGAGGAGATCTCCGATCAGGTGCTGATCGCCAACAAGGGCGACGGGGTGCTGCGCCTGCTGACGCCGGAGGGCGCCGCCCGGGAATGGCGGATCCTGCCGAACTGTCCGCGCGAGAATCTCGCCCTCGTCGCCGGCAACATGCGCTCCATGGTGCTCAATCCGCCATGGAACGTGCCGTTCGACTATTTCCAGACCAATCTCTATCCCGAACTGACCCGCGACCCGTCGGTCGTCGCCGAACAGGGCTACGAACTGCTCTACCAGGACACCGCGATGCCGCTGTCGGCCCTGCCCTGGAAGCAGATCCCGCGGTCGACGCTGTCGAAGGAGAAGGAGAAGTTCAAGTTCCGTCTCCGGCCCGGCATGCACAATCCCTACGGCCGCTACATCTACCGGCTGAACGGGATCGACGACGCCTTCCTGTTCGATGCCCCGCCGGAGACGCTGGACGAGTTCTGCGACCCGCGCCTGCCCAAGGGCGCGATCGCCGTCGTCGACGGCCTCGACCTGATGGACGAGCTCGTCACCCGCCGCCTCGGCCCCGCGGATTTCCTCGAGCGCACCATCGCCCGTCACGAAACGCTGATCGTGCCCGACGTGAAGCCGCTGCCGGTGATGATCGTCTTCCAGTCGGCCTGGGTCGACGCCAACGGCAACATCCGCTTTTCCAAGGACCCGTATCTGGAGGATCTGCGGCTGACCAAGGCGCTTGAGGGCAAGGTCCAGTCGTAGCGAGCGGCCTGAACGAGGGCCGTCGCTTCGAACCGACACCGCGGACGATACGCGGCGGCGCCGGACCGACAATTCCGCCGCCGGGAACGACGCGGTCCGACCGGGCTATCCGCCCGTGTCGCCCGTGTCGCTCGTCCCGGCCGAAGCCCCGTCCGCCGACGCCGGCGCGACCAGGCCGAGCCGCTCCAGATAGGCCCGCTGGCTTGCCGCTATGTCTTTGGCCGCAGGCGATTTTTCGCCCCACTCGGCGAACACCGCGAGCGCGGCGTCGCGCAGTTTCGCCTGCGACGTCTTCGACAGGTCGAGCAGCGTGACGCCCTGCTTCCTGGCCTCCGCGCGGGCTGCGGCAAAGGCGGAATCGAACGCCGCCTTCTGCGACTGCGAGAACGCTTGCACCTTGTTTTCAAACAGCTTTTGCGCGCGTGGCGAGAGCCTGTTCCAGGCGTCGTTGGACAGCGAGATCTCCGTCACCGGCATCGAATGCCGCGTCCGGATGGCGAATTTCGCATGCGCGTGCGCGCCGGTTTCGATGTTCTTGGCAAGCGTCGCCCAGTCGGTCGCGTCGATCTCGTTTTCCTCAAGCTTTGCAAGGGCTTCGCGCCCGCTCAACGTCACGGTTCTGGCGCCGATTCGGGTCAGGAGATCCGAAATCGGCCCGTCCGGCGCCCGGATTTTCCGCCCGGACAGGTCGATCGTCAGCGTCGCCGGCCGGTTCGCCACCAGCCATTCCTCCGGCCAGTAGACGGTCCCGATCAGGTGAATTCCGTGCTGATCGTAGAGTTTTCGGGCATATTCGATGCCCCGGCTTTCGGAAAACCACCTATCGCGCGTCTCCGGGTCCGGAAAAGCCGCAAGCGTATCGCCGAGCAGCGCGAAGGCCGGATCCTTCCGCGCGAAATAGGCCGGCGACGAATAGTGCCCGTCGAGCGCCCCCGATTTCATCGCGTCCAGCGTCGCCGCCGGCCCCACGGCGCTGCGCACCGGCAGGACCTCGATGTCGATCTCCCCGCCGGAGGCCGACCGCAGCTCGTCGGCGAGCTTTTCGAGCCCCGTGGTCGCGATACTGCCCGGGCCGTCGAGCGACTGGATCCGCAGCCTTTCCGCCAGCGCAGGCGTAAAAAGACTGCAGAGGCAGACAGTTGCGGCGAATGCGCGAAGGATCGGCCCCATGTCGGCTCCCGTGTTCGGATGCGTGATGGATGCCTTGCGGATGGGGCCCGGTCAAGCGCGGATGGGCCTGAAGGCGGTCAGATCGCCCGCTGACTGACGGACCGGTGGATCACCGCCCAGCCCACAGAAACGATGAAGATTACGAAGGCCGCGACAACGATCGACGGTCCCGCCGGCGTGTCCCAGCTCGACGAGGACCACAGGCCCGACAGGACCGCGAGCACACCGAGACCGGCCGAGACCACTGCCATCCGCTCCGGAGTCCCGGAGAAGACGCGCGCCGCCGCCGCCGGAATGATCAGGAGCGAGGTCACGAGCAGAATGCCGACGAGCTTCATGGAAATCGCGACGACGACGGCAATCAGCAGCACGTAGACGACTTCCACGGCCGCGACGTTGATCCCCTCCGCGCGGGCGAGATCGCGATCGACTGTCGCCGCCACCAATGGCCGCCAGATGATCGTCAGAACCGCGAGAACGACCGCAGCACCGCCCAGAATGATGAAGACGTCGGCCTTGCCGACGGCCAGAACGTCGCCGAACAGGTAACCGACGAGATCGACGCGCACCCAGGTCATGAAGGCGAGCACGACCAGCCCGATCGAGAGCGAGGCGTGCGCAAGGATGCCGAGGACAGTATCGCCTGCAACCCGTGCGCTGCGGAGGATGGCAACCAGCAGCAATGCGACGACCAGCGTCATCACGAAGACACCGATCGTCGGCCCGACGCCTGCGAGCAAGCCAAGCGCAACGCCCAACAGAGCCGCGTGCGCGGTCGTGTCGCCGAAATAGGCCATCCGCCGCCAGACGATGAAACAGCCCAGCGGGCAGGCAACGAGCGCCACCCCGACGCCGGCCACGATCGCGCGGACGAAAAAATCATCGAGCATGACGGTTACGTCCCCTCGTCGCCCCGAACCCGCTCAACGACCGGGTGATGATGATGTGCGCCGGGCCCGTGGTCATGGTCGCAACCGTCATGGACGCCCACGATCTTGCCGGACGGCGCGTGCACATGATCGTGCTTGTGCGCATAGATCGCCAGCGTTTCGGCTGCGACCGGCCCGAACAGGCGCGTGTACTCGGCGCTGCGCGACACATCGCCGGGCTCGCCGGTGCAGCAGACGTGTCCGGCAAGGCACAGCACCCGGTCGGTGGCGCGCATGACCACATGCAGGTCGTGGCTGACCATCAGGACGCCGCAGCCGCGCTCGTCACGCAGCGACGCGATGAGCCGATAAAGATCGACCTGACCGGAGAAATCGACGCTCTGGACCGGCTCGTCAAGGACCAGGATATCGGGATGGCCGAGCAGTGCCCGGGCAATCAGAACGCGCTGGAACTCACCCCCGGACAGGGACTGAACGGACCGGTCGAGCAGATGCGGAACGCTCGTTTCTTCGAGTGCAGCCGTTATGTCGGCATCGGAGGCACGGCGAACCAGACGCATCAGCCGCCTGACGGACAACGGCATGGTCCGGTCGACGGCGAGACGCTGGGGGACATAGCCGAGATGTAGGCCCGGGGCGCGGGTAACCTGCCCGGCGCTGGCCCGCTCGATTCCGAGCAGCGTCTTGATCAGGGTCGTCTTGCCACCGCCATTGGGGCCGACGATGGAGACGATCTCGCCGCGACCGACTTCGAGATCGACGTCCCGGATCAGCCAGCGGCCGTCGCGGCGGACACCGAGCCCCCGGCAGGCCAGCAGCACGTCGGCCGGAGCCCGCGCCGGCGTCGCGCGATCCTCGCGCGCCTGCAAAGCCACTTCGTTCATGCCAGTTCCAATTCGTCAGATCGCCAGAGCTACAATCACCGGGCGCTTGCGGCAGGGTCTTCGCCACGGACCGATTTGGCGATTGTTATAGTATAACATCTGTTATAGCGTAACATGCATTCGGTCTCCCTCCACACCGAAATTTCTGTCTCATACGCAATCTAGGAAACCGCTCATGAGCCGTTGCCCGAACCTGTTTTTCGCCGCCACCACGTTGTCAGCCACCCTACTGGCCGGCACCGCCCTTGCCGACGATCTGGACGTCGTGGCCTCCATCAAGCCAATCCATTCGCTCGTGGCCGGCGTCATGGGCGAGACCGGCAGCCCGCATCTCCTCGTTTCCGGAGCGGATTCACCCCACACCTATTCGATGCGCCCGTCGGACGCCGAAGCCCTGTCCAATGCCGACGTTGTGTTCTGGGTCGGTGACAAGCTCGAGACGTTTCTGGAACGGCCGATCGCCAATCTCGGCGGCGACGCCCGTACGGTTGCCCTCATCGAAGCGCCCGGGCTGACTCTGCTGGACTTCCCCGAGGATGGCGATCACGACGATCACGATCATGGCGACCATGCGCAGGAAGCCGCTCACGAAGACCATGAGGAGCATGATCACGATGAGCACGACCACGATCACGACGACCATGAACACGACGACCATGCCGATCATGATCACGACCATGACGAAGATCACGACCATGACGAGCATGCGGATGACGGGCACGACGAGGACCATGCGCACGACGAGGATCATGCCGGGCACGATGATGAAGATGGCCATGGTCACGACGAACACGGGCATCACCACGCCGGCCTCGACCCGCACATCTGGCTCGATCCGGCCAATGCCCAGGCGATGGTCGCTGAAATAGTCGCCGTTTTGAGCGAAGCGGATTCGCAGAACGCCGGGACGTACAAGGCAAACGGCGAAGCACTGACGGCGCGGTTGGCGGCGCTCCAGGCAGAGACGGCGGCAGCGCTGGAGCCGTATCAGAACGTCCCGTACTTCACGTTCCACGAGGCCTTCAACTACTTCAACACCCGTTTCAACCTCGATAGCCACGGGGCGATCACGATCAGCCCGGAGCGGCAGCCGGGAGCGCAGCGGCTCAAGGAAATCCGCGACGAACTGAATCGGTTCGACCACACCTGCGTGTTCTCCGAACCGCAGTTTCCGCCGAAACTCGTCAATGTGATCGTGGAAGGCACCCACGCAAAGACCGGCACGCTCGACCCGCTCGGCGCCGGCCTGGAGGCCGGTCCGGACCAGTATGTCGCGCTGATCGAACAGAACCGCGACGCGTTCGTGACGTGCTTCGAAGCGGCGGAATAGGAGGGAAAATTAAAAAAATTAACATAATTAGTATCGAGTCGCTTCCAATGCTGTCGAAATTGCGGTCCAATCCCGATCATCTTGGGGGAGGGTCCGCATGCTCGACAGCTCGGCCGAGGCCACGCAACGGCTGTCCGTAAAGCAGCTCCGGATCATCGCCGCGATCGAGGATCGCGGTTCGATCCGGGAAGCGGCCGAAAGCCTGAACATCACCCAGCCCACAGCGACCAAGGCGCTGAAGGAGGCGGAACGTATCCTTGGTGTGGATCTGTTCACCCGCACCAATCGCGGCGTCGTCCCCACACCATACGGGACGACGCTCAGCCGCCGCGCCCGCCTCGTCCTCGCCGAACTCCGTCATGCCGGAGAAGAGATCCGCGACCTCAATGAAGGGCTGGGCGGCCGGGTCGTGGTCGGTACGTTGCTGGCCGCCTCGGCCCGACTGTTGCCCGAGGCGATCGCCCGTCTCCACGCCGTCCGCCCCAAGGTGTCGGTATCGGTTGTCGAGGGAACGAACGATCTGCTCATCCCGGCTCTGCGTCACGGCGAACTGGACCTCGTCGTCGGCCGGCTTCCCGTTTTCAGAGGCCGCGAGGGCGTCGAGCAGGAAGTGCTCTATGACGAGGCCACGTGCCTGGTGGTCCGGCCCGGCCATCCCCTTCTCTCGAAACCCGATCTTGCGCTGTCGGACACGCTCGACAGCCTGTTCATCATGCCCCCGCCGGAAACCACGTTGCGCCGCCAGCTCGAGACGGCGTTCCGCGACGCCGGCCTGGTCGTGCCGACAACCACCGTCGAGTCCGTTTCCGTCCTGACAAACCTGCGGCTGACACGCGAGACGGATGCGGTCTCGGTCTGGCCCTACCAGGTGATCCGAGGCGCCATTCTCGAAGGTCGCGTGCAGCGGCTCCCAGTCAAGCTTCCGGCCGCCTCGGCGCCGGTCGGCGTAACGACGCGGACCGGCGCGCCGCCCTCCCCGGTCGCGACCGCCCTGATCGCCGAATTGCGCGGCGTGGCCGGGGACATCCGCAGCGAAGCCGAGGATGAATAAGTATTCCATTTTGGAATATGAAAATCGCTATTTTTCATTTTTTGCGCATATCGGATCGTGCCACACTCCGGCATCAATCATAGCCTGCGGGTACGGGCGCGTCGCTGCGCTGCCGCCGGTTGCCACCGAAACCGACTGAACCTGCCGGGTCCGCTCATGTCGCCTCCCTCCGAATCCGCCGGCCGCCTGATCGAAGGCAAACCGAAGCCGCGCGGCGCCTATCCGCACATCAAGCGCGCCAGCGACTTCCTCTTCGTTTCGGGGACCACCGCGCGCCGCAAGGACAACACGATCGCCGGCGCCGACGAGGACGAGATGGGCACGCGGACTCTCGATGTGCGCGCGCAGACACGCGCCGTCATCGAGAATATCCGCGATATTCTCGAGGCCGAAGGCGCCGGGCTGGAGGATCTCGTGGAGATTACCGCCTACCTGGTCAACATGAACGATTTCGGCGGCTTCAACGAAGCCTATGCCGAGTATTTCGACTATTCGGGACCGTCACGCGCCACCGTCGCGGTCCACCAGCTCGCCCACCCGCACCTGCTCGTGGAGCTGAAGGCGATCGCCTTCAAGCCCAAGGTGTAAGGCATCGGCCGATCCAGGGGAGATCACACATGAATGTCCATCCGGGCCTGAAGCCGTTCAACTTCCAGAAATGGATCGACGAGAACCAGCACCTTCTCAAGCCGCCGGTCGGCAACAAGCATCTGTTCGACAACGAGTCGAACATGATCGTCATGGTCGTTGGCGGGCCGAACAAACGTGTCGATTTCCACGACGATCCCGTCGAGGAATTCTTCTACCAGATCAAGGGCGACATGATCCTGAAGATCGCCGAAGACGGGAAGATCTACGACGTGCCGATCCGCGAGGGCGAAGTCTTTATGCTTCCCGCCCACGTGCGCCACGGTCCGCAGCGCCCGCAGGAAGGCTCGATCGGCCTCGTCGTGGAGAGCCCGCGAGTGCCGGGCATGAAGGACGGCTTCGAGTGGTTCTGCTTCGAATGCGGCAGCCTGGTCCATCGCATCGAGGTCGAGGTCACGGACATCGTCAAGGATCTGCCGCCGCTCTACGAGGCGTTCTATTCCGACGAGAAAGCGCGCACATGCAAGAATTGCGGGGCGGTCCATCCCGGCAAGATTCCGCCGCCCGGCTGGGCCGATATCTGAGGACGGCAATGTTTCGTTGCACCACCTCTCCGTCGTCATCCCGGACGGCCAAAGGCCGATCCGGGATCGGGGAGCCGAGAGCATCGAGACAGATAACGAACACTGTGGCTCTCCGATCCCGGCTCTCCGCTTCGCGTCGGCCGGGATGACGATGGGCCGGAATGACGATGGATAGACATCCCATGACCACCGTCGACATGCACAGCCATTTCTTCCCGGAAAGCTGGCCGGATCTTGCCGAACGCTTCGGCACGCCCGACTGGCCATGGATGAAGCATCTGGATGACGGCAACGCGATGGTGATGGTCGGCGACCGCGAGTTCCGGCCGATCTACTCGGCTTGCTGGAGCGTCGAAAAGCGGCTCGAGGAAATGGACCGCGACGGCATCGATCAGCAGATCATGTGCGCGACGCCGGTGCTGTTCGGCTATCTGCGCAAGCCCGAGGAGGCGGCCGAGTGCGCCCGTATCTTCAACGATGCGGCCCTCGACATGACCGCGCAGGCGCCGGACCGGCTGTTCCCGCTTGCCCAGGTGCCCCTTCAGGATGCCGACCTGGCGTGCCGTGAGGCCGACCGCGCCATGGCCGACGGCCATCTCGGCATCCAGATCGGCAACCATGTCGGCGACCGCGACCTCGACGACGAGGGCCTCGTCACCTTCCTGCAGCATTGCGCGACGATCGGTGCGCCGGTGCTGGTGCATCCCTGGGACATGCTCGGCGAAGGCCGGATGTCACAGTGGATGCTGCAATGGCTCGTCGCTATGCCGGCGGAGACGCAGCTTTCCATCCTGCGGCTGATCCTGTCGGGCGCCTTCGAACGCATTCCCGCGTCGCTGAAGATCTGCTTCGCGCACGGCGGCGGCAGCTTCCCGTATCTGCTCGGCCGCGTCGACAACGCCTGGCGTCACCGCGACATCATCCGCGAGGACTGCCCCAATCCGCCGTCGAGCTATCTCGATCGCATCCACGTCGATTCAGCCGTGTTCGACGACGGCGCACTGCGTCTTCTGGTCGACGTGATGGGCGCGGAGCGCGTAATGTTCGGGACGGACTATCCCTTCCCCCTCGGCGAGCAGAAGATGGGCGCGCTGGTCCGGGGATCGGACCGTCTATCGGATGACGAGAAGCGCAGAATTCTGGGAGAGAATGCGATCCGTTTTTTCGGGATCGGGCAGACCGGCGAGGCAAGGGCCATGCAAACGGCGGTTTGACTTCGTGAGCGCGAGCGGCGAGCGTTCCAGACCAAAACGATCCGGAGAACCGGATCGGGACGACCAGAGGCATTGCTGACGAACCAACGGGAGAGAGTTCAAATGGCATCCAGACTGACTTTCGCAGCCTTCGGGCTGGGCGCTGCACTGGCCGCGACCGCGGCCTATGCCGACGATCCGGTGAAGATCGGCATGATCACCACCCTGTCCGGCCCGGCCGGTTATCTGGGCGAGGACGTCCGTGACGGCTTCCTGCTGGCGATGGACGAGGAAGACGGCAAGCTCGGCGGCACCGGCGTCGAACTGCTTGTCGAGGACGACGGCCTAAAGCCGGAGAACGCCCAGCAGATCGCCGACCGCATGCTGAAGCGGGACAATGTCGACCTGATCACCGGTGTCATCTTCTCCAACATTTCGCCGATCGTCGCCCCGATGACCATCGGCGCGGGCAAGTTCTACATCACGCCGAACTCGGCGCCCTCCACGTTTGCCGGCGAGAAGTGCAACGAGAACTACTTCGCCGTCGCCTGGCAGAACGACTCGCTGCACGAGGCCGCCGGCTTCGCCGCGACGAAGGCGGGGCACAAGTCCGCCGTCGCGCTCGCGCCGAACTACCAGGCGGGCAAGGACGCAATCGCCGGCTTCAAGCGCCGCTACGAGGGCGAGATCGTCGACGAGATCTATACCCAGCTCGGTCAGACCGACTACGCCGCCGAAATCGCCAAGATCCGCGCCGCCGACCCGGAGATGGTGTTCTACTTCCTGCCCGGCGGCATGGGCATCAACTTCATGAAGCAGTACGACCAGGCGGGCCTCAAGGCAGACATCCCGCTGATCGTCTCCGCGCCGAGCCTCGAGCAGCGCGTCATGGAAGCGGTCGGCGATGCCTCGCTCGGCGTCGCGACGTCGAGCCACTGGAACATCGACACCGACAACGAGGCCAACAAGACGTTCGTGGCCGGTTTCCGTGAGAAGTACGGTCGCGAACCGACGCCGTACGCGGCCCAGGGCTATGATACCGCCAAGCTGATCGCCAGCGCGCTGGACAAGACCGGCGGCAAGGTCACCGGCGACAAGGATGGCTTCCGGTCCGGTCTGAAAGCCGCCGAATTCGACTCGGTGCGCGGCGACTTCGAGTTCGCCAACAACAACCATCCGATCCACGACTGGTACGCGATCAAGGCCGAGAAAGGCGACGACGGAAAGCTTCGGCTCGTGACCACCGGCATCATCGCCGAGGATCACGTCGACGCCTATCACGACAAGTGCCCCTTGAAGTGATCCAATAGCGCGGTCGGCCCGATCTGAGTCGGGCCGACCGCCGTCGCATTTTCCGGCGCTTGACGGTAAGCGCTTCACGTCTGGCGTTTCCGGGGGGAACGACGCGTCCATGCTTCTGTTCGTCGAACAGGTCCTGAACGGACTGCAGCTCGGCATCTTCCTGTTTCTGGTCGCCGCCGGCCTGACGCTGATTTTCGGCATTATGGGCCTGATCAATCTGGCCCACGGCTCGCTCTACATGATCGGCGCCTATGTAGCGGCAACGGTGACCGCGTGGACCGGATCCTTCCTGATCGGCATCCTCGCAGCCCTGCCCGCCGCGGCGCTGGCCGGGGTGATCATTGAATTCGTGGTGATGCGCCGCCTCTACGACCGCGACCACCTAGACCAGGTGCTCGCCACCTTCGGCCTCATCCTGTTCATCAACGAGGCGGTGACGATGCTCTGGGGCCGCACGCCGCTGTTCATGAACGTGCCCGAAGCGCTGAAAGGTTCGGTCGAGATCATTCCCGGCATCCCCTACCCCGTCTACCGCCTCGCGATCATCGTTGCCGGCATCGCGATGGCCGGAATTCTCTGGTTCATCATCACCCGCACCCGAGCCGGCATGTTGATCCGCGCCGGCTCGACCAATCGCGAGATGGTCGCGGCTCTCGGGGTAGACATCGCCCTGCTTTACACCGCCCTGTTCGCCGCCGGCGCCGTTTTCGCCGGGTTTGCCGGGGCGATGGCAGGCCCCCTCGTTTCGGTTCAGGTCGGCATGGGCGAGCAGATCCTCATCCTGACCTTCGTGGTCATCGTCATCGGCGGCATCGGCTCCATCCGCGGGGCGCTGGTGGGCTCCCTGCTCGTCGGCATCGTCGATACGCTCGGCCGCGCCTTCGTGCCCGATATCCTGAAGCTGTTCCTGCCGCCGGCCGAAGCGGACGGGATCGGCGGCGGCCTCTCGTCGATGATGGTTTACCTGCTGATGGCGCTCGTCCTGATCGTCCGGCCGACGGGCCTGTTCCCCACAGCCGTGCGGGCCCACTGACATGCGGGCATCCTTCGAAAAGCCGTTCCTGATCGCCGGCCTGCTTCTCCTGGCCGCCTTCCCGTTCATCGCGGAGGCCGCAGGCAACGCCTACTTCACCTCGACGGTGTCCCGGATCCTGATCCTGGCGATTGCCGCCATCAGCCTCGACCTGATCCTCGGATTTGGCGGCATGGTGAGCTTCGGCCACGCGGCCTATCTCGGCGTCGGCGCCTACGTCGTGGCGATCCTCTCGTTCCACGGCTACGACGGCTCTACACTGCTGGGCATTCCCGGCACCGAAAACGCCCTGATCGTCTGGCCGCTCGGCGTGATCCTCTCGGGACTGGTCGCGCTCGGCCTCGGCGCGCTGTGCCTCAGGACCACCGGCGTCTACTTCATCATGATCACGCTGGCGTTTGCCCAGATGCTGTTCTTCTTCTTCGTCTCGCTTCAGCGCTATGGCGGCGACGACGGGCTGTTCATGTTCGCCGGACGCAGCGAAATGCCGTTCCTCGACCTGGAGAACGACACGACATTCTACTACGTCTGCCTCGCCTTCATGGTCGGCTTCTTTCTGCTGTGCCGGGCGATCGTCGCCTCGCGCTTCGGCCGAGTCCTCCGTGGCATCAAGCAGAACGAACGGCGCATGGTGATGCTCGGTTACCCGGTCTACCGATACAAGCTCGCCGCCTTCGTCATAGCCGGCGCCGGCGCGGGACTGGCCGGTGTGCTGCTCGCCAACCACACCAAGTTCGTGAGCCCCGACATTCTCGCCTGGACCAAGTCCGGCGACATCATGATCATGGTCATCCTCGGCGGCATCGGCACCCTCACCGGCCCGATCCTCGGCGCCGCCGCCTTCCTGCTGCTGGAAGACTATCTGCCGGTGATTTTCGGCGACCTCTCGATGGACCTCATGAAGGATCACTGGCGCATCGTCTTCGGCCCGCTGCTGATCCTCATCGTCCTGTTCGCCCGGCGTGGGCTCTACGGCATGCTGTTCAAGCGGGAGAACGGCGATGGCTGATGCGCTCCTGCAGATCGAGGGCCTCGCCAAGTCTTTCGGCGCGCTGCGCGCAACCGACGACCTGAGCCTGGAGGTCACCGAGGGCGAGATCCACGCCCTGATCGGACCGAACGGCGCCGGCAAGACGACGCTCATCAATCAGCTCTCCGGGGAAATCGGGCCGGATGCCGGCCGGATCGTCTTCGATGGCCGCGACATTACGGCGATGCCCGCCCACGAACGCCCACATGCGGGGCTCGTGCGCTCGTTCCAGATCACGTCGGTGTTTCCGGAGTTCACGGCGCTGGAGAATGTGGCGCTGTCCGCCCAGGCGCGTACCGGTCACTCGTTCCATTTCTTCGCCCCGGTCGCGAAAGACCGCACCCTCAACGAAATCGCTTCGAAGGCCCTTTCCGACGTCGACCTCGCCGATCAGGCCGGCCGCCCGGCCCACGCCCTGTCGCACGGCCAGCAGCGCCGGCTGGAACTCGCCATGGCGTTGGTCCTGCAGCCGCGCCTCCTGCTCCTCGACGAACCGATGGCCGGCATGGGGCCGGACGAGAGCGCGTTCGTCGTCGACGTGCTGGCAAAGCTCCGGGGCCAGGTCACCATGCTCCTGATCGAGCACGACATGGACGCCGTCTTCGCCCTCGCCGACCGCATCACCGTGCTCGTCTACGGCCGCGCCATCGCCAGCGGTTCGCCGGCGGACATCCGCGAAAACCCTGCCGTTCGCGAAGCCTATCTCGGCGACGAGGAGGTGGCGTGATGCTGACGCTGACCGGCGTGGAGACCTTCTACGGCCGCAGCCAGGTGCTGTTCGGCGTAGACCTCACCGTCGATACCGGAGAAGTCGTCACGCTGATGGGCCGCAACGGCATGGGTAAGACGACCACCGTCCGCTCGATCCTCGGCCTCACCGCGCCGAAGCACGGCAGCGTGTCCTTTGACGGCCGACAGGTCGCGGGGCTGCCGCCGCACCGGATCGGCCGGCTCGGCATCGGCCTGGTACCGGAAGGCCGCCAGGTCTTTCCGACGCTGACGGTCCGCGAAAATCTCGTGGCCACCTCGGCCAACCGATCCGGCACCACCACACCGTGGACGGTGGACCGGATCTTCGACCTGTTCCCGCGCCTGCAGGAACGGCAGACCCAACTCGGCAGTTCGCTTTCGGGCGGCGAACAGCAGATGCTCGCCATCGGCCGCGCCATGATGACGAATCCCAAGCTGCTGATCCTCGACGAGGCGACGGAAGGCCTCGCGCCGCTGATCCGCGACGAGATCTGGAGCGTCATTGCGCGCCTGAAGGCAGCCGGCCAGTCGATCCTGGTGATCGACAAGAATCTGTCGGCGCTGAAACGGATTGCCGACCGCCATTTCGTCATGGAAAAGGGAACGGTCGTCTGGACCGGCGATTCGGCGGCGCTGGACGCCGATCCGGAAATTGCCCACCGTTACCTGGGAGTCTGATCCGCATGACGTCCGAGGCCGACCCCGAGATCTACCGGGGAATGGACCGCGCCACGCTCGAGCGCGAGTATAACGCCCGCGCAACCGTCCCCGCCATCGACCCGTTCCTTCAGGCCTATGCCGACGTCTCGGCCGAAATGCGGGCATTTCTCCCCTGTCACATCGACGTCGCCTACGGCCACAGCGAGGCCGAGACGATGGACATTTTCCCGGCCGGTCCCGACGCGCCGGTCTTCGTGTTTATCCATGGCGGATACTGGCGGCTGCTGTCGAAGGACGATTCCAGCTTCATGGCCGAGGCCTTTACCGCCGCCGGCGTCGCTGTCGTCGCCCTGAACTACGAACTCGCACCGAAGGCGAGCCTCGACGAAATCGTCCGCCAGTGCCGCGCCGCCATCGCGTGGCTGTCGGAAAACGGCCGCGAATTCGGCATCAACTCAGAGCAGATCTACATCGGCGGCAATTCGGCCGGAGGCCATCTCGTCGGCATGCTGCTGTCGGAAGGCTGGCACGCGGAGTTCGGCCTGCGCGAGAACGTGATCAAGGGCGCGCTGGCGATCAGCGGCCTCTACGATCTCGAGCCGGTGCGTCTGTGCGCGCCGAATGCCTGGCTGAATCTCGACGAGGACGCGGTCGACCGGAACAGCCCGATCCGTCACCTGCCCGACAGCGGCTGCCCGCTGGTTGTCGCGTGGGCGGGCAGCGAGACCTCGGAGTTCAAGCGCCAGAGCCGTGACTACGCCACCGCCTGGAAGGGCCGGGGTTTCCCTTGCACCGCTTTCGAACTGTCCGGCCGCAACCACTTCGACATCATTCTGGAATTGTCCGATCCCGACAGCCGGCTAACCCGCGAAACGCTGTCGATGATCGCAGGCGAGACGGCCTAGCAGCAGCCTGAAAACCCTACTTCCGGCGCGTGCGGGAGAGGATCGCCTTGATCGTCGCTTCGTGGAGATCCCGCTGCTTGTCGATGTTGAAATGATCGACCGACGCCGATTTCGCGGCGACGTTGACGTTTTCCGCCTTGCCCTTGAAATCCGGCTGCGTCCTCAGCTTCGCGCCCGCGGAGTCCTCGGCCGCATACTGATGGTAGTTGATCACGTGCCGGACGTTTGACGGGACGGCCCGGGGCGCATAGGCGTCGAAGGTAACGAGCAGGCTCACAGGGATCTTGTATTTCTTCAAAATCTCGGCCACGCCGATTGCCGCATCGCCGCCCATCGAGTGCCCGACGAGAAAGACCGGCTCGCGCCCGCGCGTCGCCTTGTAGTCCTGCAGCACCTGCTTTGCCACGGACTGATAGGCCGAGTGGTTGTAGACATCGGCCTTGATGCCGTTACGGCGCAGCTCGTTCGTGAGCGTATTCATGCCGGTCGAGAAAATGTTCGCGAAGCCGCGAAAGACGTAGACATGGCCCGTCCGCGTCACTTTGGCGGCCTGTTCGGCGACGGACGGCGCGGCAGACACGAACAAGCCGCTGCAGGATACGGCGGCGATGAGCAGTAGAAAACGGCGTCGGATCATGGAGCGTCTCACGAAGGCAAATAGGCTGGGGAAATCGCCGAATCTTCAGTAGCGCGTATTATTCTAACGGCAAACAATAACGGAAATCGCTGCGACGTTGCTCGCTCACGGTTTTTTTATGCACAGGGGACGGGCGGCCGCACGCGGTCGCACCGGGTGACGAACAGGGGACCGCAGTGGCGGATGGCGGCAAGAGGATCTGCGTTATCGGCGCCGGCCCATGCGGGCTGACCGCGCTGAAGAACCTTGTCCAGCAAGGCCTGACCGACATCGTCTGCTACGAACTGTCGGACACCACCGGCGGCAACTGGGTGTTTCGGCCGGACCCGAGCCATTCCAGCGTCTATGAGACGACGCATATCATCTCCTCCAGGAAGTACTCGCAGTTCGAGGACTTCCCCATGCCGGAGAACTATCCGGACTTCCCCTCGCACGCCCAGATGCTCGCCTATTTCCGGGCCTACGAGCGGCACTTCGACCTGACGCGATTCATCCGGTTCTGCAGCCGCGTCGACCATGTCGCGCCCGACGCTGCGGGAGGCTACACGGTCCGCATCACGACGGACGGGCAGTCACGCGAGGAACGCTTCGACGCCGTCCTGGTCTGTTCGGGTCACCACTGGGATCCCTATGTTCCGGCCTATCCCGGCACGTTCGACGGCGACCAGCTGCACGCCCACGACTACAAGTCGGCGGCGCCGTTTCGCGACAGACGCGTCCTCGTCGTCGGCGGCGGTAACTCGGCCTGCGACATCGCCGTGGAGACGGCGCGCGTCTCCGCCGTCACCGGGATCAGCCTTCGGCGCGGCTACTGGATCATCCCGAAGATCGTCTTCGGCGCGCCGACAGACGTGCTCTACGCAAAGCTCCGCCGCCTCCCGAAGCGCCTGCGCCAGATCCTCGTCGGCGCCGGCATCCGCATCGCCATGGGCAAATGGTCGAAGTACGGCCTCGAAGCACCACAGTGCCGCGCGCTGGAAATGCATCCGACGCTGAACAGCGACATCCTCAACGCGCTGCGCCACGGGACGGTGCACCCCTTCCCCGGCATCGCGCGGCTGGATGGCGGCGACATCGTCTTCGCGGACGGCCGCCGCGCCGGCTTCGACACGCTGGTCTGGGCGACCGGCTACCGGCTGTCCCTTCCCTTCTTCGATCCAGACTTCATCGACTGGCGCGGCGCCACCGAGGTGCCGCTCTACCTCAAGATGATACCGAAAGATCAACCGGGGCTCTTCTTTATCGGCCTGTTTCAGCCGCTCGGCTCGATCTGGCCGCTCGCCGACCACCAGGCGCACATCGCAGCACGGATCATCGCGGGGAAGATGGCGCCGCCCGCCGATCTCGATCGCCGTATCGAGTCGGAAACGAGCCACCCGCACTGGAACTTCGAGAAGACCCCGCGCCACGCCATCGAGGTCGACTACCAGGAGTTCCGAGCCGATCTCCTGAAGGCGCTCGGCTCCCTCTCCTCCTGACGGCTCCGGCCGCGAAGTCCTGCCGGCTGGCGCAATTGAGGCGTTCGGCGTCGTTTCCGCACCCCCGGCGGCGGCGGCGATGCTTAGGATTTTCGCCAAGACGACAAGAATGGCGAGGCCGACTCAGACATAAAGGCCCGCCGCCCTGGAGGAAGGAACGCGCCGACATGACGTCCGATATCGAAATCGCCCGTGCCGCGAACATGAAGCCCATCACCGAGACTGCCGACGGGCTCGGCATCCCGGCCGACGCCGTCCAGCAGTACGGCCCCTACAAGGCGAAGCTCTCGATGGACTACATCGAGACCCTGGAAGGCCGCCCCGACGGCAAACTGATCCTCGTCACGGCGATGACCCCGACACCGGCCGGTGAAGGCAAGACGACGACGACGGTCGGCCTTGGCGACGGTCTCAACCGTATCGGCAAGAAGGCGATGATCTGCCTGCGCGAGCCCTCGCTCGGCCCCTGCTTCGGCATGAAGGGCGGCGCCGCCGGCGGCGGATATGCCCAGATCGTGCCGATGGAGGACATCAACCTCCATTTCACCGGCGACTTCCACGCCATCACGGCAGCCCACAACCTGCTGTCGGCAATGGTCGACAATCACATCTACTGGGGCAACAGACTGGATATCGACGTGCGCCGCATAACCTGGCGTCGGGTGATGGACATGAACGACCGGGCACTGCGCGAGATCGTCTGTTCGCTCGGCGGCGTCACCAACGGGTTTCCACGCGAGGCCGGCTTCGACATCACCGTCGCCTCGGAAGTGATGGCGATCCTGTGCCTGGCGATGGACCTGAAGGACCTGGAGCGCCGCCTCTCCAATATCGTCGTCGGCTATACCCGCGACCGCAAGCCGGTCACGGCCGGCGACATCGAGGCAGCCGGTGCGATGACCGTTCTGCTCAAGGACGCACTGATGCCGAACCTCGTTCAGACGCTGGAGAACAACCCCGCCTTCGTCCACGGCGGCCCCTTCGCCAACATCGCGCATGGCTGCAACACCGTGCTCGCCACTCGCACCGCCTTAAAGCTCGCAGATTACGTGGTGACGGAGGCCGGCTTCGGAGCCGATCTCGGCGCGGAAAAATTCTTCGACATCAAGTGCCGCAAGGCCGGACTGAAACCCGCAGCAGCCGTGATCGTGGCGACCATCCGCGCGCTCAAGATGCACGGTGGCATGGCTAAGGACGACCTCGGCGACGAGAACGTCGAGGCCGTGAAGAAGGGCCTCGCCAATCTCGGCCGGCACATCCGCAACGTCGCGCAGTTCGGGGTCCCCGCCGTGGTCGCGATCAACAAGTTTACCGCCGATACCGAAGCCGAGGTCCAGGCAGTCCAAGACTACTGTAGCGAACACGGTGTCGATGCCATTCTTGCCAATCACTGGGCCGAGGGCGGCAAGGGCACAGAGGACCTGGCGAGAAAGGTCGCAGAGCTGGCCGACTCCGGCACCTCGCAGTTTCGCCCGCTCTACGACGACGACGTTCCGCTGTGGGAGAAGGTCCGCACGATCGCCCGCGACATCTACGGTGCCGAGGACATCGTCGCGGACAAGGCGGTACACGACCGCTTCGACGCCCTGCAGGAGCAAGGCTACGGTACATTTCCGGTCTGCATGGCCAAGACACAGTATTCGTTCTCGACCGACCCGGCCCTGAAAGGCGCGCCGACCGGCCACGAGGTGCCGATCCGCGAGGTTCGTCTTTCCGCAGGGGCCGAGTTCATCGTCGTGATCACCGGCGAGATCATGACGATGCCCGGCCTGCCCCGGGTGCCGGCCGCCAATTCGATCCGCCTCGACGAGACCGGACAGGTGGCCGGGCTGTTCTAGGGGGGTGCCGCCTTCGGCGGGTTTTCAACCTCAATCCGCCGAGAACGTATCGATGAGCTGAGCCCAGCGCTCGCAGGTCGCCTTCAGTCCGAAATCGCGTTCTGCCTGCGCCTCGATGCGGGTCTTGATATCGGCCTCGGCGGCATAGGTATCGCGCGCCTTGCGGATCGCGTCGGCCACCGCAGCGGCATCGCCCTGAACGGCGATGCCGGCATTGGTGTCGTCGAGATAGTGCGCCAGCGCGCTGTCGGGCTCCATGAGCGCCAGAACCGGAAGGCCGGCGGCCATGTAGGTCATCAGCTTGCTGGGGTACGAGACGCGGTAGATGCCCGGCAGAAGCGAGATGACCCCGAGATCGGCGGTACGCGTCAGCCGGAAGGCCTCGTCGGAGGGCAATCGCGCAGTGAAAGTGATGTGGTCGAGCCCCCGCTCCTGCACCATCTCCCGCAGCCGATCCTCGGCGACGCCGGAGCCGATGAACTCCAGCGCGATCTTCTCCTCCGGCTTGATCAGCGCCATCGCCTCGACCAGCAGGTCGAGGTTCTGGAAACGGCCGAGATTGCCGGAGAAAACAAGCCGGAACGGCGCATCCGGGCCGTCGGGCATCCCGACCCGCTTCGGCGGCGGGCCGTCCGATTTCAGCTCGGCCTGGATGAAATTGTTGATGACATGAAAGGCGACCGCACCGTTGCCACCCCGGTCGGCGATCGTGCGCATCATATCTTCGGAGAGAACGACGACCGCCGAGGCCCGCCGGCAGTTCCAGGAGTCGATCGACGCCGCTATCCGCATAAAGGCGCTCTTCACCTTGCCCGGCTTCTCCGGTGAGGAATAGCGCCAGACCTCCGGATAGATGTCCTGCACGTGATAGAGGAACCTCGCCCCGCAGGCTTTCGCGGCAAAATAGGCGTTGAAGCCCGCGTAGACCGGCGGCAGCGTGTTGGTCCAGACGAGATCGAACCGGTGCCGGCCGGCGTAGAGGAAGGCCGATACCTGGAACAGCAGGATGTTGAGGGCACGGCGGATCGTACCGCCCGTTTCGCGCATCAGCGGCAGGCGAATGATCCGCACACCGCCCTTCGTCTCACGCTTTGGCAGAGGTTTCCCCTGCCTGGCCTGATAGGATGGCTGGGCGGTTACCACATAGACCTTGTGGCCGCGCGCGACGAGGTTCTCCGAAATCGTCCGCAGCATCGATCCGAGCGGCGGCGTATCGGGCCAGTAGTGCCGATAGATGATCAGGATCTTCACGCGCCCGCCCCCCGCTTATCGATCAGGGCTCGCGCGGATCGATACCGACCCAGCGGTGCATCAGGCCCGCCGTGCCGAGCACCAGCGAGACGACGCGCGCCGATGTATCCTCGATGCGGTAGTCGGCGGGACATTCGGGCCGCTCGCCGTTGGAGAAACGGGACGTCTGCCAGGCGACCGCGTCGCACACGGCATCCGGCTCGATGCCCGTCAGGATCATCGCGCCGGCCTCGACGCCCTCGGGACGTTCCGTAGCATTGCGCACCGAGACGGCCGGGAAGCCGAGCATCGCGGCTTCCTCCGACAGCGTGCCGGAATCCGATATCGTGCAGAAGGCGTTCTTCTGCAGCTTCACGTAGTCGAGAAAGCCGAAGGGCTCGTGGAAACGCACCCCGTTTCCGGCATCGAGCTCTCCCGTCGCTTCCAGTCGCTTCCTGAGGCGCGGATGCGTCGAGACAAGGACCGGTCGTTCGAAGCGCTCAGCCAACATCTTCAACGTTTCGGCCACGGTTGCCAGGTGTGCGGGATTGTCGACCGTCTCCTCCCGGTGAACGCTGGCCATGATGTAGCGCCGCGGCTCGAGGGTCAGGTGAGACAGCATCTCGGATGCCTCGATGCGATCGGCGTAGTGTTCCAGTACCTCGCGCATCGGCGAACCGCTGAGCGCGATGCGGCGGGCGGGCAGCCCCTCAGCCAGCAGGTTGCGACGGGCGTGCTCCGTATAGACCAGGTTGAAGTCGGCGATGTGGTCGATCATCCGCCGGTTGATCTCTTCGGGCACGTTCCAGTCGAAGCACCGGTTGCCCGCCTCCATGTGGTAGACGGGGATGCGCATGCGCTTGGCCATGATCGCCGACAGCGCGGAGTTTGTATCGCCCAGAACGACCAGCGCGTCGGGCGTCTCTTTTCTCAGCACCTTCTCGGCACCGGTCAGGATATTGCCGAGCTGGAGCCCCAAAGTATCCGCTTTCACATCGAGATAGTGATCCGGAGTCCTGAGCCCGAGATCCTCGAAGAATACGTCCGACAGCGTCCGGTCGTGGTTCTGGCCGGTGTGGACCAGCACGTGGTCCGTCGCCTCGTCCAGCCGGGCGATGACGCGCGACAGGCGGATGATCTCCGGCCGCGTCCCGAGGATGGTCATCACTTTCATCGCGCGATCGCCTCCTGGAATGTCATGTTCTCCTCGACAGGCACGCGGTAGGTGTCGGGCGCGTCCGGATCGAACAGCTCGTGGCACCAGAACATGGCGATCAGCTCGCCTGAGCCGGTATTGCGGAGGTTGTGGGTGTGTAAAGTCGGCATGTCGACATAGACGGGCGTATCGCCGGAAACCTGAAACCGGACGATCTCCGAGCCGCAGATGCGCCGGACGGCGATTTCCGCCTCGCCGGACAGCACGATGAACCGCTCCACCTTGCGGAAGTGGAAGTGCTCTCCGCGCACGAAGCCCGGGTGGGTGCTGGAATAGTGGATCTGCCCGCCATTGCCCTCGCGCACCGCCTCCACCAGCGTGCCGCGCTGATCGGTATGCTGCTGGAAGGCGACCGGATAGTGATCGGGAAACAGGTAGCTGCGGTACGTGTTGAACAGGTCGAGGTCGAGGCTGTCGCGCAGATCCGGAATGAAATGCGCCCGGTAGCCTGAATCCATTGTCCTGAGCTTATCCAGTAGCCCCGAAACGGTGATGCGCGTGCCCGATGGCCGCCACAGCCCCGTATCGCCGGGCGCAACCGTGGTGTCGGCGATCAGCGTGCCGATCCCTTTCGCCACCTCGTGGGCATGCAGGAACTCGATCTCGTTGTCGACGTCGATTTGAGGCGTCCCGCCCGTCGCCAGCAGATGGCAGAACGTCGAGACGACCGAATTGTGAAACGGCTTGCCGCCCTCGCCGAAGACGTTGGGCAGGATCATGTCGGTGAACATGCCGCCCGACTGGACCGCCCAGTCCGACAGGATCTGCGCAGCCTCGCGCTTGGAGCGCCCATAGGCATTGGACCGCTCGATCTGCGTCGACGAAGAATGCAGCACGTGCCGGGAGCCGCCGGCGATCCGGAGAGCCGCCGCGAGGGTCCGGGCGAGGTGCACGTTCGTCGCCAGAACATCCTCGTCCGGACCGCGATTCTGCGCGGCCAGATGCACGACACCGTGGCAGCCCTCGATAACGCGGGCAAGCGTTTCAGGCGATTCGAACGCGGCCTTCGGGACGGGCACCACCGCCGTGTCCGGCTGTACGGACAGCCAGGCATGCGTGTGCCAGCCAATGAGCCCCTCGGCGCCTGTGATCGCGATCTTTTTCATAAGCGCGAAAAGGACGGCGTGGACGCCGCGAAGTCAACAGGCTCGCCGGAAATTCGGCGTCCGGCGCCTGTCCGCGTTCACCCCTTACGTTTCAGGCCGCCCATTCCCTGCCGTGCGCCGGTCGCGCCTGCTCTGCCCCCAGGCCCGGACGGCTTGCCCTTCGGCGGTTTGCCTTTGAAGGACTTGCCTTTGGACGTCTTCGCCTTGACGGACTTGCCCTTGGATTTGCCGATGCCTTTCTGACCGGCCGGCTTGCGCCCGGGCTTCCAGTTCGGATCGAGCGCCGGGTTCGGCCCGCTGCGCTTCGGCCTGTTGTCGGCTGCCGGCGCCTCGCCGTCCACCGCAGAGGCTGCCGCACGCTCCGGCCGGTGCTTCGGCTTGTAGGGCCCGCGATCCTCGCGCGGACCGGATGTCTCCGCTCCGCCATACGGCTTCTTTTTTCGGAAGGGCCTCTCGTCCCCCGCCGCCTCGTCCCGCGGCGCGCGCTTTTCGGTGGGCTTGCGATCCTGATAGGGTTTCTTGTCCCCGAAATCCTTCTTCGCACCGTAGGGCTTCTTGCCATAGGGCTTTTTATCGAAGGATTTCTTGTCGTACGGCTTCTTCTCGTAGGCCGGCTTGTCCCGCCGATACGGTTTCCGCTCGCCGTCGGCGTCCGAGCCGTTGTCGTCCGTCCCCCCTGGCCGCGGCGAATGGGTCATGTCCGGACGGCCCTCAAGCCGCAGGACGCGCACCTTGTCCTCGATCATGCCGTCCGCGCCCAGCGCCGCCGCGAACGCCTCGGCGGCCTCGGCCTGGATCTGAACGTAGGTTTCCTTGTCCTGCAGCTTGATGGCGCCGACATCCCGCTTGGTGATGTTGCCGGCCCGGCAGACCATTGGCAGGATCCAGCGCGGCTCGGCGCGGTTGCGACGGCCGATCGACAGTGAGAACCAGACGCCGTCGTCGAAATCCTCGCGCGGCCGGCGCGGCACGTCGGGGGCGCGCTTCTCCGGCTTGCGCAGGTCCTTGTCCCTGACGTCGGCGAGTTCTTCGGGCGCCGACTTGCCGGCCCGCTGCAGCCGCAGGAAGGCGGCCGCGACCTGATCGGCGCCGTAGCGCTCCAGCAGTTGGGCGGCCAGCGGCTGCTCGTCTTCGGCTACCGGCTCGGCGAGCAGCGGGTCGGCAAGGAGCCGCTCGTTGTCGCGTTCGCGCACGTCCTCGGCGCTCGGCGGCTTGCACCACTCCGCCTCGATGCCGGCATTGGCCAGCAGGCGCTCGGCCTGGCGGCGGCGGTTGTTCGGCAGGATGACGACGCTGGTGCCCTTGCGACCCGCCCGGCCGGTGCGGCCGCTGCGGTGGACCAGCGTCTCGGCATTCGTCGGCAGGTCGGCGTGGATCACCAGGTCGAGGTTCGGCAGATCGATGCCGCGCGCGGCGACGTCGGTGGCGATACAGACCTTCGCCCGTCCGTCGCGCATCGCCTGAAGGGCATGCGTCCGCTCGTTCTGGCTCAGTTCGCCGGACAGCGCGACGACCGCGAACCCGCGATTGTGGAACCGGGCGGTCAGATGCGTCACGGTCGCCCGGGTCGCGCAGAACACCAGCGCGTTCTGCGCCTCGTAATACCGCAGCACGTTGATGATCGCGTTTTCCTTGTCGAAGGTCGCGACGGGATGCACGCGGTACTCGATATCGCCGTGCTGCTCGGTCTCCTCGATGGTCGTGATCCGCACCGCATCGCTCTGATACTTGCGGGCAAGCGCGGCGATCGTCGGCGAGACGGTCGCCGAGAACAGCAGTGTTCGGCGGTCTTCCGGCGCACAGTCGAGGATGAACTCGAGATCCTCGCGGAAGCCGAGGTCCAGCATCTCGTCGGCTTCGTCGAGCACCACCGCGCGCAGGCCGGAGGGATCGAGCGACCCGCGCCGTATGTGGTCGCACAGGCGGCCCGGCGTTCCGACGACGATATGCGCGCCGCGTTCCAGCGCGCGCCGCTCGGTCCGGTAGTCCATGCCGCCGACGCAGGAGGCGATCCGCGCGCCGGTCTCGCCGTAGAGCCATTCGAGCTCCCGGCGCACCTGCAGGGCAAGCTCGCGCGTCGGTGCGACGACCAGCGCCAGCGGCGCCTCCACATCGTCGAACGTGTCCTCGTCACCGAGAAGCGTCGGCGCGAGCGCCAGCCCGAACGCGACGGTCTTGCCGGAGCCGGTCTGCGCAGAGACAAGCGCGTCCGCGCCGGCCAGTTCAGGCGCGAGAACGGCCTTCTGCACGGCGGTCAACTCGGAATAGCCGCGTTTGTTCAGCGCTTCGCGAAGCGCCGGAACGATACTGTCTAGGTCTGTCATTTCGGTCTTTCAGGAATACTGGCACCCGCGGCAGACGAGTCCCGGGTGGGACACGGCGGCGGGTTATGGCCGCTGCTCTTTGAGGCGCGGCGGGATATATAGCGTGGCGCTTAATATGGTGCGCACGGCGGCTTGTACAGGGGGCGCATGACGCCAGCGACGATTTATGCCTGCGCCAGCCCCGGATTGAGCGTCGAATTGCGCCCCGCCCCCGCCTGTGGCACATGAGCGGATCGGACACGGCGAGAGCGCGCTCTGAAGCATGCAAGGCAAGACGATCCTCATCACCGGCGGCACCGGCTCCTTCGGCGGGGTCATGGTGCAGCACGCGCTGAAACTGGGCGCAAAGGAAATCCGCATTCTCTCGCGCGACGAGGAAAAGCAGGACACGATGCGCAACCGGCTGCGCGAGCCGCGGCTGAGCTTCTATATCGGCGACGTGCGCGATCCCCAGTCCGTCGACCGGGCGATGGCCGGCGCCGACCTCGTGTTCCATGCCGCGGCGCTGAAGCAGGTTCCCTCCTGCGAGTTCTTCCCGATGGAGGCCGTCCGCACCAACGTGATGGGCTCCTCCAATGTCATCGACTCCGCCATCCGCCACGACATCGAGCGTGTCGTGTGCCTGTCGACCGACAAGGCCGTGCTGCCGATCAACGCCATGGGCATGTCCAAGGCGATGATGGAAAAGCTGGTCCAGGCGGCTTCAAGGCGGCGGAACGGCGACGGCACCATTGTCGCCTGCGTGCGCTACGGCAACGTCATGTATTCGCGCGGCTCGGTAATCCCGCTGTTCCTCCGGCAGATCCGCGAAGGCGGGCCGATCACGGTCACCAACCCGCAGATGACGCGGTTTTTGATGCCGCTCGTCGATTCCGTCGCCCTCGTCGAGCATGCACTGAACAACGCCGAGCCCGGCGACGTCTTCATCAAGAAGGCACCGGCCTGCACTGTCGGCACGCTGGCCGAGGCGATGCGGGCCCTGTTCGAGGCCGACGTCGACATCCGCACCATCGGCGTGCGCCACGGCGAGAAGCTGTTCGAGACGCTGGCGACCGCCGACGAACTGGCGGGCGCCGAGGACCAGGACGATTACTGGCGGATCCGCATGGACACCCGCGACCTCGATTACGCCTCGTACTTTTCGGAAGGCAATCCGGAGATCGCCGAGATCGAGGACTACACCTCGCACAACACCGAGCAGCTCGACATGGAAGGCGTCGTCGACCTGCTGCTGACCCTGCCGGAAATCAAGGCGGAACTGGGCTAGAGGCACGCCTCTCCGACATCCTGGGGTCAAGCGCACCGCCAACGGCGCGCCTATCCGGTTTCGGGAAACGCCCGGTATCCGGACGATCTCCTCTGGACAGACGGCCCCGACTTCCTATCTAATCGAAACCAATGTGACTGACCGGTAACACCTAGAGGGTCTCCCATGTCCATTCGCCCCGTGAAGAGCATCCATGACGCCCAGCCGACGATGGAAGGCGCCGGAGTCAAGCTGCACCGCGCCTTCGGCTTCGGAAACACCGACGAATTCGATCCTTTCCTGCTGTTCGACGATTTTCGCAACGACGTTCCGCAGGATTATCTGAAGGGGTTTCCCTGGCATCCGCACCGCGGCATCGAGACGATCACCTACGTGCTGTCTGGCACGGTCGACCACGGTGACAGCCTCGGCAATGCGGGTACGCTGGGCGCCGGTGACGTGCAATGGATGACGGCGGGCAGCGGCATCATGCATCAGGAGATGCCCAAGGGCGACGCCAACGGCCGGATGCACGGCTTCCAGCTCTGGGCCAACCTGCCCTCCTCGCTGAAGATGACCGCGCCGCGCTATCAGGACATCACCGCTCCCGAAATTCCCGAGGTGATCGATGACGACGGCACGACCGTCCGCGTCGTCTGCGGCGACTTCTGGGGCAAGAGCGGCCCTGTCGAGGGTGTCGCTGCCGATCCGATCTATCTCGACGTCTTCGTGCCGCCGGGCAAGCGCAAGGTGCTGCCGGTCGAGACCGAGCGCCATGCCTTCGCCTATGTCTTCGAGGGGTCGGGCACGTTCCGGGATTCGTCCGCCCCGTTCGGGGTGCTCACGGAAAAAGGGACGCCCGACAACGAGTACGTCGTGCGCGAAACGACCGGCAACCGGTCGATGGTGCTGTTCGATTCCGGCGACGCGGTGACGGTTCAGGCCGGAGATCAGGGCATCCGTTTCCTGCTCGTCTCCGGCAAACCGCTGAAGGAACCGGTCGCCTGGTACGGACCGATCGTGATGAACACGCGCTCTGAATTGCAGCAAGCCGTCAACGAATTGAACAACGGCACGTTCATCAAACAGACCTGACGGCGGGTACGGACCACTCGGACAGCCAGGCGCTAGCGGGCGAGTTTCGCCAGCGTCCGGCCGATGATCCGCATATCCAGCCCGAAGCTGCGCCGGTCGAGATAGTCGAGGTAGAGCGCGATCTTCTGCGGCACGACCTCCTCCAGATAGGTCTTTTCGGGATCGGCGGCGCCGGCGAGGATCGCCTCCTCGTCGGTGAATTCCAGCGTCGCCAGATCCGTGATCCCGGGCCTGACCGTGACGATCCGCTCGCGCGCTGCGGCGGGATAGCGCTGGAACATGCCGGGAACCTCGGGACGCGGGCCGACGAAGGACATCGCGCCGCGCAGAACGTCCCAGAGCTGTGGCAATTCGTCGAGTTTCGTCCGCCGAAGAAAACCGCCGACCCGGGTGATTCTCGGGTCTCCGCCGGCGGTGACACGCGGTCCGGCGGCCGCCCGCATGGTGCGGAACTTGTGGATTCTGAAGACCTGCCCGCCCTTGCCGACGCGATCCTGCGTGAACAGCACGGGCAGCCCGGAATCGACGACGATCGCCACCGCGATCGCCAGCATCACCGGCGACAGGACGACCAGCCCGGCCAGGCTCGCGCCGATATCGAAGGCGCGTTTGACGATGTCGCTCAGCATCGTTTCAGCCGTATCCATACTCGGTCATGAGCGCCTGGACAGCGCTCCGCGTATCGTTTGAAAGCGATGCGGGCAACGCCCCCTCGCGATTGCCCGACGGACGCACCCGGTCGGCGAAGATCGCCTCGACCCGGTCGCCGTCCGTAAGGCCGAGATGCGACCAGATGCGCCGCAGTTCGTGCGGCCCGCCGACCAGCGCCTCGTAGGATACCGAGATGCCGCGCTCGGGCGGCAGTGCGGCGAAGAACCGGTCGATCGACTGGGCCGAGGCGAGCCACTGCCGCGCGCAGACCGTCTCCAGCGTCTCCGTCTGCAGGTCGCGCTGGATGCCGGGATAGCGGACCCCCCAGATCTGCAGGCCGCGCTTGTGGCTGAACCGGCCCTTCAGGGCGTTCAGGGCATACCAGCCCATGTAGCCGAGATCGGCCGGCCCGAACAGCGTCAGCTTGCGCATCAGATGCCCGGTGTCGGGCGGCGCCTTCCAGGCAGCGACGGTGGAGGCGATCACATGGCGCGGATCGCGCACCAGCCGGACATAGGTGGCGCCGGGCAAGACGGCTTCGACGAAATCCGGCCGAACCGCGTTTCCGACCGTCTTTTCAACGATGTAGCGCACATCGTTCCAGTCGTTTCCCGCATTGCGCCGGGCGATGCCGGTGAGCCGGTCCCGGATCGCGCCGGCAACCGCCGGGGTCGCGGTTTCCGGTCTGAGTATGTCGTTGTCCTGCCCGTCGTTGCCGCGCCGCCAGATATGGCTGACGTCGAAGGGAACCGACGCCACCGCCGGATGCGCGGCGATCAGGTCGCGCAGCATCGACGTGCCCGAGCGCGCCGCGCCGAGGATGACGACAAACCGGGGAGTATCCTGTCCGCCCAAGGCTCGCTCACGCCTGCGAGGCGGCACGGGCGGGGACGCTCAGCGTCTCCCGGACCGCCGCGATGACCGTATCGACCTCGGCCGCGCTCATCGACGGGAACAGCGGCAGCGTCACCAGCGTGCGGAAGACGTCCTCCGAAACCGGAAAATCCGCCGCCTTCAGCCCGTAGCGCTCGCGCCAGTAGGTCATCTGGTGCAGCGGCGCGTAGTGCACGCTGGTGCCGATGCCCAGTTCGGTGAAGCGGGCGATGAACTCGTCGCGGTCGACCGGCGCGTCGGCGTCGAGCCGGATGACGAAGAGATGCCAGGAATGCCCGCCCTGTTCCCCGCGCACCGGCAGGCGCACCGGCAGATCGGCGAAGGCCTCGAGATACTGCTCCGCGATCGCCTCGCGTTGCGCCGCCAGGGCATCGGCCTTCTGAAGCTGGCGCACGCCGACGGCGGCGGCGAGATCCGACAGGTTGTACTTGAACCCCGGCGCGACGATGTCGTAGCGCCAGCCGGCCCCCGGCTTGCGGAACCGGTCGAGCGCGTCGCGGTCGATGCCGTGCAGCCGCATGATCCGGGCCCGCTCGGCGATATCGGCACGCGGCGTCACCAGCATGCCGCCCTCGCCCGTCGTGATCGTCTTGTTGGCGTAGAAGCTGAACACGGTGGCCGCCGTGCCGTGCGCGCCGATCAGCTTTCCCTTCCAGCGCGTCGGCAGCGCATGCGCCGCGTCCTCGACGATTTCGATACCGTTATCCGCCGCAATCGCCGATATCCGGTCCAGATCGCAGGCCAGCCCGCCGTAATGCACCGGCATCACCGCCTTGGTCTTCGGTCCGATCGCGGCCACGAAGGCGTCGATATCCATGCACAGGGTCGCCGGATCGACATCGACCAGCTTCACCTCCGCGCCCAGATACCGCACCACCTCGGCGCTCGCCGTAAACGTCAGGTCCGGCACGATGACCTCGTCGCCGGGCCCGATCCCCAGCGCCTCGAGCGCCAGATGCAGGCCCGCGGTGGCCGAATTGACGGCGACCGCCTCGACGCCGCCCCCCAGATAGGCCGAAAAATCCGTTTCAAAGCGTTTCGCCCGCTCGCCGGTGGTTAGCCAGCCACCTTTCAACGTGGCGACCACCTCGTCGATTTCCTCGTCGCCGATCGACGGGCGAAAGAACGGAACCTTGATGCGATCGCTCATCGGTGCTACCGGCGACATGTTGGACGAAAACGGCTCACTCGCGAGACGATGTCGCCCCGCGCCGGCAGCTAACCTTCCAAGGGACGCGCGATCAACTCTTTTCCCGTTACCGCTTATGCCTATGATCGGCTGATCGCCCCCGACAAGTCAGGTTCGTCCGAAGAAAGATGGCATCGCTTTTTCGTTTCGTGTCGCGGCAAATTGCCGAAGACGCACGCCGTTGGGGCGACAGGATCGATGCTGCAGTCGGGTTGATTCCCTCGGGCTTTCTGCGCGACGCCTGCCTGACGACCCTGTTCGTGGTGACGCCGGTCGTCCTGATCTACTCCAGCCGGTCCCTTCCGACCATCGCGGCGATCGCCCTCGTCTTCGCGGTTCTCTATACGATTTCGGCGCATGTGCGCGACGGAGGACCGTCGATCGGCGCGACGCTGGCGGCGGGCCTTTCGCCCAGGTCCCTGCCTTGGTGGACGTGGTGTACCCTGCTCCTGCTTGTCTACGCGGGCATCACGAGCCTGTGGGCGATCAGTCCGGACATGGCGGAGGAGCAATCGGCCAAGCTGATCGGGATCTTCCTGATCGTGCTCGTCCTGCAAAGGCTGAGCCCGCCCCTGGTCCGCAAGGGGCACCGCGTCGGCGCCGCCGTCGGCATAATTCTCGCCGCCATCATCCTGATTGCAGAATTGAAGACGCGCAGCGGTTTCCGGCTCTATATCTACGGTCCGAACGCCGCCTACCTGAATCGGTCGGTGGTCTCGGTGACGCTGCTGATGTGGCCGACGCTGGCACTGACGACCGGCCGGTTCCGGCACTGGATCCGGGTCGCCGTCATTCTCATGGTCGCGGCTGCCGTGATCGTCTCGCGCAGCGATTCCGCGCTTCTGGCGATCGGTGCCGGCCTGCTCGTGACCTCCATGGCGCTGATCAGCACCCGGCTCGCGGCCATCGGCGTCATCGTGGTCGGCGCCGCCGCCTTCGTCGCCATGCCGATGACGGTCCAGGTGATGGCCGATCTCGCCACCGAGACCGGCGTCGACGCCATCGTCGATCTCAGCACCGAGCGCCGGCTGGAGTTCTGGCAGGCGTTTTCCGATGCCGCCATGAAGCACCCGATCGTCGGCTGGGGCCTGGAATCCTCGAGATATTTCGGAATCTGGGACATTCCCGGCGTCGACTGGACGCTCGGTCCGGTTCACCACCCTCACAATCCGATCCTGCAGATCTGGGTGGAGCTCGGCGCCATCGGGGTCGCGCTCGCCGGCGCGATCATGCTCGGCATCGTCCTGGCGGTTTCGAAGCTGCCGGGCCGGCGGCAGTCCTTCGCCTATGGGGCCATCACCGCCACCCTGGCGGTCTCCAGCGTCAGCCACGGGGCCTGGCAGAGCTGGTGGATGTGTCTGCTCATGGTCGTAACGGCCCTCTTCGCCTTCAAGGAACGCTATCCCGACGATACGCCCGAGCCCTGGAACATGCCCCGCTCGCCCCGCTGAAAAAGCATATTGCCCGCCGTTCCGGCGCTGCCGGCCGCAATTCGGCGCAGAACCGGGCCCGTATTGTCCGATCGCCCCGCTGCACCGCAGGTACATACAGGTTGGACGCAGGGCCGTGCAGGGTGTAAGAGCAGCGGGTTATTCGACGTGACAACAAGCTTGACCGAATGCGATTTGCGCCCAGTCCCCTGACGCCGAAGCGCTTGTCGGCCTTCATCCACGACCTCGTGATGACGGCCGCGGCGATCACGATTGGATACTACCTGCGGTTCGGCGCGGACGCGTTCGGCGTACGGCTGGACCAGATCCTGATCCTTCAGGCCGCCGTCCTGCCGTTTGCGGCAATCGTGTACTGGGCGTTCGGCCTCTATGCCGGAATCTGGCGCTTCGCCTCGATTCCCGACCTCGTCAACATCATCAAGGCGGTGACGGCGGTTACGGTCTTTCTGGTGGTGCTCGATTTCGCCTCGCGCGGCGCCATCATCGTGCCGCGGACGATCGTCTTCTCGACCTTCTTCATTCTGACGGCGCTGCTCGGCGGTCCGCGATTGCTCTATCGCGTCTACCGCGACCAGCGCCTCATGAAGCGCGGCAACAGGTCGGCCGCGGGAACGGCGATTCCCGTGCTGATCGCCGGGTCCGGCAACGAAGCGGAAATCATCATCCGCTCGCTCGAAACCAACAGCACGGAACTGCTCAAGCCGATCGGCATGATCTCCTCGAAGCAGGCGCATGTCGGCCAGCGCATCCGCAATGTCCCCGTCCTAGGCCATTCGGAGGACATCGAGCGCGTCGTCCAGCGCCTCGCCCAACGCGGCCAGGCGCCGCGCCGGCTGATCCTCACCAACGAGGCGCTGACCAAGGAAAAGGACATCGAGTCGCTGATCGCCCGGGCGCGCAAGAACGGCCTGAGCGTGGAACGGCTGTTGCGCCCCGCGATGGAGGGGCCGAACGGCGACGGCCGCATCCGCCTCGCCCCCATCAACATCGAGGATCTGCTCGGCCGTTCGACCCGTGAACTCGACTACACGCTGATCCGCAAGCTGGTGAACGGCCAGCGCATTCTGGTGACGGGCGGCGGCGGCACGGTGGGCAGCGAACTGTGCCGGCAGATCGCGTCGATGAGCAGCCGGCGGCTGATGATCGTCGAAAACTCGGAATTCGCCCTCTACAACATCACCAAGGACCTGCAGCGCGACTTTCCCGGCGTGCCGATCGACGGCCGCCTCTGCGACGTGCGCGACCGCCGCAAGATCACCGCGCTGATCGAACAGTTCCAGCCCGACATCGTCTTCCACGCGGCCGCCCTCAAGCACGTGCCGATCGTCGAGAAGCACATCGCCGAGGGCGTGCGCACCAACACGGTCGGCACCATCAACGTCGCCGACGCCGCCCGCAAGATCGGCGCCAAGGCGATGGTCATGATCTCGACCGACAAGGCCGTGCAGCCGACATCGGTGATGGGCGCCACCAAGCGCGCCGCGGAGAGCTATTGCGAGGCGCTCGACGCGCTCGGCTACGCCGCCTCGAACCGGGTCAACGGCAACGGCAGCCGGGAGACGCGGTTCATGTCGGTCCGCTTCGGCAACGTCCTGGGCTCCAGCGGGTCCGTCGTTCCCCTCTTCCAGGAACAGCTCGAACAGGGCGGCCCGATCACCGTCACCCATCCCGACATGAAGCGCTACTTCATGACCATCAAGGAGGCGGTGAGCCTGGTGCTAATGGCCTCCGCACTCGGCGTTTCGGGGCGTGAGCGGGTCTCGATCTTCGTCCTCGACATGGGCGAGCCGGTGAAGATCGTCGACCTGGCCGAGCAGATGATCCGGCTTGCCGGCTACGAGCCGCACAAGGACATCGGCATCGAGTTCACCGGCGTGCGCGCCGGCGAGAAACTGCACGAGGAACTGTTCGACGCCAGCGAGCCGCTCCACCAGACCGAGCTGGAGGGCATCATGGCGGCGGAACCGCGCTCCATCGTGCCGGAATCGCTGATCGAGGAAATCAAGCGCCTGCAGGCGGCGACCCAGGACGGCGACGACGCCGAGATGCTCTCGCAGCTGACCACGCTCGTCCCCGAGTTCACGCCGCACCCGCCCTCGCGCCCTAACTGACCCCGCCAACGGACAGGCCCCACCCGGCAGGCCCCAATTGGCAGGCCCCACTTGGCAGGGCAGTTTGCCGGTGCCGGACGGCGTCGCCCTTGGTCAGACGGCGTCGTCCTGGGTCAGGCGGTCGCGGCGCGCAGCCAGTCCGCGTATGGCCCGTTGACCGCTTCCGGGGCCAGCGTGATCAGCGCCGGGGTGTCGTAGGGATGCACGTCTTCCAGCGCCGCCAGCGCCGCGTCGAGGCGCCCTGCCCGCGTCTTGACGATCATCACCACTTCCTCGTCGCGGCCGAGCTCTCCCTCCCATTCGTAGATCGAGACCATGCCCGGCAGGATGTTCACGCAGGCCGCCAGCCCGCGTTGGACCAGCGCGCCGCCGCAGCGTTGTGCGTCCGCTGTGGATGAGAACGTCGTGTAGATCAGCCGGATGGCATCCGTTTCGGGGGTCATTGCGGGCCACACCTCCATTGGCAACGTCGACAGCATCGCTATAGTGCCCTCGTCACGTCTCCGAAAGCACCAGGCCCGTAGTACACGGCCTGGAAACACCGCGCCCGCAGCAGTATCCCGATGGCCGAGCAAACCGCACCCACCGGCAACGACGTCCGGGCGATCGCCTTCCTGGCGAGCCCGATCGAGGAGGCCGAAAACGCCCGCGACCGGCTGGTCGAGCGCTACGGCGGCGTCGATCCCGAGGACGCCGACGTCATCGTCGCACTCGGCGGCGACGGCTTCATGCTGCAGACGCTGCACGCCTTCATGAACTCCGGCAAGCCGATCTACGGCATGAATCGCGGGTCCGTCGGCTTCCTGATGAACGAATATTCCGAAGACGATCTGGATACGCGGCTGCGCGAGGCCGAACGCGCGGTCATCCATCCGCTGATCATGAAGGCCACGGACGCCGACGGGAAAACGCACGAGGCGCTGGCGATCAACGAGGTCTCGCTGCTGCGCCAGACCTACCAGGCCGCCAAGCTGAGGGTGCTGATCGACGGCAAGGTGCGGCTCGACGAGATGATCTGCGACGGCATCCTGGTGGCGACGCCGGCCGGCTCGACGGCCTACAACCTGTCCGCCCACGGCCCGATCATTCCGATCAGTTCGCCGCTGCTGGCGCTGACCCCGATCAGCCCGTTCCGGCCCCGCCGCTGGCGCGGCGCCCTGCTGTCGAGCGAGGCGCAGGTCGATATCGAGATCCTCGAGGCCGCGAAACGGCCGGTCAACGCGGTGGCCGATCACACGGAAATCCGGTCCGTGGTGCACGTCCACGTCCACCAGGCGGCCGGCTCGCAGGCGCTGATGCTGTTCGATCCCGGCCACAACCTCGACGAACGCATCCTGGCCGAGCAGTTCGGCTACTGAGGCCCCGGGCGCGCCCCGGACGGGCCAGGCCGCGCCGTCAACCATTCCGGTTCAAGCTTCGTTAAGCCTGCCCGCCTAAATCTCGGGGCGGGGTCGCGTCTCTGTTGGGGACGTTACAGTATGCGTAAAGACAAGGCTGGACGGACCGGCACCCGCCGTGGCTCGACAGGAACCACGCGGATAGACGTCCATCCGGCGACGAGAAAAGCGGCAGACGGCATGATGACGGCAATGGCAGCCGAATTCGATCGCTGGATCGCGGACGAGGTCGAGGAACTGGCGGAAGGCTATTCGGCCATCTGCTGCGCGGAGACCTCGCCGCAGGAGCGCGCCCGGCTGCACGAAATGGCCGTCCAGCTCGTGCGCCAGGCCGAAACGCTCGGATATCCGGGGATCGTCGAGATCGCCGCGCGGCTCGCCAGCCGCTTCGACCCGACGGGATCGTCCGGCGACGCGGAACCCGGCGACATCGACCTGCAGATCGCCGAATTGCGGGCGCTGGTCCGCCACTAGGCCCGAACCGGATCTGAAAGCCCTCAGGCGGCCCGGAAGTATCCGCCGGTCTCGCCGCGCACCTCGTCGCGCGCGGCTTCGGTCGCCATGCGGCCGAGCAGCGCGCAGAATTCGTCCACCTCGCCGGCCGTGAACGTCTGATGTAGCGTCAGCGCCCGCTCCAGCATGCGGCGCCCCAGCCGCATCTGCGTCCGCCAGGCACCGTCCGGCGCCTCCTCGTGCAGGACCGCGATCACCGCACGCATCGCCGGCAGCGACGCGGCCGGCAGGCGGGCCCGCCGGTAGAGCGCGGCAAGGCCGCGTCCGCTGCGGTCGTCGAGCAGCGACAGGACGCGCTTCACCGGCGTGCCGGACAGGACCGACAGGCTCTCCTCGAAGAACCGCATGTTGCCCTGGCACAGGGCGCGGATCAGCAGCGCCGGCGAAATCCGGTCCTCCGCGACCAGCATTTCGACCAGCGATCGCAACCGCCCCGTCTCGCAACTCATCGCCAGATCGATGACGGCGCGGTCGCGAACGTCGGACAGCACCTTCCGCGCCCGTTCCGGCGGCATCCACTGGTGGAAGGCGACGAGCTCGCCCAGCGCCTCCGACAGGCCGTCGATGAGCTTCTGGCGCAAGGTGACCGGCAGTTCGGGGCGATCCAGCAGCGCGTTGCGCACGCCCGCATCCTGGGAATGGCGCTGCACCATCCGCGTCAGCGCCGAGACCGTGATCGCGGCGCCCGGATTGTCGAGCAGCGTCACGCAGGCCTGCGGACCGGCGACCTCGGCAATGGCTGCCGACAGGCCGACGCCGACGGTCGGACGCCCGGCGATGGAGATGCGGATGCGCTCGTAGCCGGCCCCGACCAGATCGACCAGTTCGGCCTCGGTCAGAACCGGGGAGCGCGACAGCACGATGTTGGAAATATCGGCCTGATCCTCGGCCAGCGCGCGGATGACGATGCCCGGCGCATGCGGCGAATCGGCCAGCGCCTCGGCCATCGCGCGGCGCACGCGGGCGGCCGGATCGTCCAGAATGGCCGTCAGCGCGGTAACAGCTCCGGTCCGGTTCTCATCGTCCAGCGGCACTTCGAGAAACACCCTGACAAGGGCACGGACGATTTCCGCGCGCTCTATGGGATCGCCTTTCGAAAGCCTATCGAGAAAACGCCGGACAAGCATGACCCAGAACCCTGACTGCCGGTTCGGCACGACGGCACCGAACCACTCACTGACAGGCTATGGTCGCCGGAAAGATTTAAGGAAGCGTTCACCATAAAAACCCCGGAAAACCGGGGAAAATCAGCGCACCGCCAAGGACGGATCGTTACCGTAGCGGCCGAAGGCGCGCGGCGCGGACGTGTCGCTCGCCGACGCCGTTCTCGTCCCCGCGGAGGCCTGGTCGTCGCCCGCCCTGCCGGCCGCGGACCGGGACGGCGTCTCCATCCGGATCGTCACGTCCTTCGAGCCCGGCGTCGTCTCGACCGTGGCCGAGGCCGCCGACTCGGTCATGCCGTAGGCCGTCGATTGCCGGCCCTGACCGGACCAGAAGCCGGAGACGGACTTGCCGATCGGCCCCAACCCGGAACTGTCGCTTCTGAACAGGCCGTGAAACACCTGGTCCTCACCGGCCCGCCCGGCCGCGAACGCCAGATAGGACGCGTTTTCCGGCACCGCCGGCGTGGCGTCATAGCCGGACGTGATCTTCTGGTAGACCTCTCCGGCCGTGCGCGCCTGCCCGTTCGGCGCATAGAAGATCGGCTTGTTGGCCGCGGCCGCGGCCGGAAACCGGCTTGCAGCCGACGTATTGGGGGCCGTCTCCGCCAGGCGCACCAGTTCGACGGCACCGCGCGGGCCGAGGAAATGGGCGGCGTACAGCTCCCCTTCGCTGGGAGAGCGTCCGAGCGCGGCCTTGAGCGATTCGGCATTCTGCGCGGTGTATTCGCCGGCCATCAGCGCCGCCGCCTTCGGATCCTCCCGCAGCTCGAGGATCTGCTCGCGCGTCTTCGCGTCGCGCACCGTGTAGTTGCCGGTAGGTGTCGTCTCGATCTTGGCCGCCAGATCGCCGTAGCCATGCTGCCCGCCCGCCTGCTTCAGCATGCCGAGCCAGGTGCGTTCGATGAACTGGAACAGGCCCGTCGCCGACGAGGTTCCGGCCTTGGCCGTCGGGTTGAGATTGGATTCGCGCTTTGCGGTCGTCTTCAGGTAATCGACGTCGACCCCCGTCCGACGGCTCGCGTACTGCAGCGCCGAGTCCACACTTCCGGTACCGGCTGAGCTGCCCAAACCTTTGAAAAGAAACATTGTCGTGGCCTTCGCCCGCAAATCCACAATGACCGAATGTGTCTGCGGCGAGAGTGGCGAAACATGGTAAACGAGACCTTAACGGCATCCCGAATCTTAACGATCCGGCAACGAAATGGAGACTGAGCGATGCGTGGACTGTGGTACGAGGAATTCGAGCCTGGACATGTCTTTCAGCACACGATCCGCCGAACGGTCACCGAAAGCGACAATGTCCTGTTCTCCTGTTTGACCCATAACCCCCAGCCGCTGCATATCGATTTCGACTTCGCCGAGAAGAACAGCGAATTCGGCAAGCCGCTGGTCAACAGCCTGTTCACACTCGGGCTGATGATCGGGATCTCGGTCAACGACACGACGATCGGCACCACGATCGCCAATCTGGGGATGACCGACGTCCGGTTTCCCAAGCCCGTCTTCCACGGCGACACGATCCGCGTCGAAACCGAGGTCATATCCCGCCGCGAATCGAAATCGCGGCCGGATGCGGGTGTCGTCGAACTCGAACATCGCGCCTACAATCAGCGCGACGAGCAGGTCGGCATCTGCCGGCGCCAGGCGTTCATGCGCAAGCAACCCGTGGAGTGAGGTTTCGTGCGGTCCCTTCTTTTCGTTCCCGGCGACAGCCAGAAGAAACTCTCGAAGTCCATGGACAGCGGCGCCGACGCGCTGATCATCGATCTGGAGGATTCCGTCGCCCCCGATAACAAGGAAACCGCGCGCGCCGTCGCCGCCGACTTCCTGTCGGGGATCCGCACCGCCAAGGACCGCCCGGCGATCTACGTGCGGGTCAACGCGCTCGACACCGATCTGACCGACGGCGACCTGGACGCGGTCATCCCGCAGACGCCGGACGGCATCATGCTGCCGAAGGCCTCCTGCGGGGCCGACGTGATGCTGCTCGATGCCAAGATCACCACGGCCGAGGCGCTCGCGGGAATCGACGACGGCGCCACGCGGATCATCGCGATCGCGACCGAAACGGCGGGCTCTTTATTCGAAATGGGATCGTACAAGGGATCCAGCGCGCGGCTGGAGGCGATGACCTGGGGTGGCGAAGACCTCGCCGCCGACATCGGCGCCATCGCCAATCGCGATGCGACCGGCGGCTACACCGACGTTTTTCGTCTGGCGCGGTCCCTGTGCCTGGCCGGCGCCGCCGGCGCGGGCGTCCTGGCGGTGGATTCCGTCTACACGGATTTCCGGAACGAATCCGGCCTTCGCGCCGAATGCGAGGAGGCGGTCCGCGACGGCTTCGTCGCCAAGATGGCCATTCACCCCGCGCAGGTCGCGACGATCAACGACGCGTTCACGCCGTCCGACAGCGCGATCCGGCAGGCCGAAGCGATCGTCACGGCGCTCGCCGAAGCCGGCAATGCCGGCGTCGTCAGCATCGACGGCAAGATGATCGACCGGCCGCACCTGAGAAGTGCGGAGCGCCTGCTCGCACGGGCCAGGGCGGCCGGAAAGATCGTGTCGGTATAGACCCCTAGGGCCCGACCGCCTTATGCGGCGTGCAGTTTCGACAGGAAGTTCGAGACCTCGCCGCGCAGATGCTCGGCGCTGGCGCCGAGATCGCGTGACGCCGCCAGCATCTCGCCCGCCGAACGGCCCGTATTGTCGGCGGCCTCGGCGACACCGGTGATGTTCTCGGAGACTTCCCGGGTTCCGGCTGCGGCGAGCTGGATGTTCTGGGCGATCTCCCGCGTCGCGGCATCCTGTTCCTCGACAGCCGACGCCACCGCCTGGGCGATCCCGCTCAGATCGACGATGGTCTTGCTGATGCCCGCGATGGCGTCGACGGCACCGTCGGTTGCCTGCTGGATCGAGCCGATCTGCGCGGAGATGTCCTCCGTGGCCTTGGCCGTCTGCTCGGCCAGCGTCTTGACCTCTGCGGCGACGACGGCGAAGCCCTTGCCGGCCTCTCCGGCACGGGCCGCCTCGATGGTGGCGTTCAGGGCCAGCAGGTTGGTCTGCGACGCGATGTTGTTGATGAGTTCCACCACATCGCCGATCCGCTGGGCGGCTTCGGAAAGGCCCCGCACCTGCTCGTTCGTGCGTTCGGCTTCGCCCACCGCTGCGTTCGCCTTGCTCGACGAGGCCGAGACCTGGACGGAAATCTCCTGGATGGAGGAACTCAGCTGTTCGGCAGCAGAGGCGACGGTCTGAACATTCTCGGTCGCCCGATCCGAGGCAGCCGATACCGTGCCCGACCGCTCGTTGGCTTCGGCGGCGCTCGCGGTCAGAACCTGCGCGGCTTCCTCGACCGTTGCGGACCCCTCGGCCACCTGGCGGATCACATCGCCGACCGTTTCCTCGAACGTGCGGGCCATGGTCTGCATGGCCTCGCGCTTCTCGGCCTCGGTGCGCTCGCGGGCGGCCAGCGCCTCGGCCTCCATGGCGCCGACCTTGCTGGCGTTCTCCTTGAACACCTGGACGGTCTCCGCCATGCGCCCGATCTCGTCCTTGCGGCCGAGCGCGGGAATGTCGATGTCCGTGTTTCCGTTGGCGAGGTCGTCCATCGACCGGCTCAGGTCGCCGAGCGGGGCGAACATCCGCCGCATGACGACATAGCTGACGCCGGCGACCAGCAGCACCGCGAGGAAAGCGATCAGAATGGCCGTGGTGATCGTGTTCTCGACGTCGGCGAAGAAGTCGGCCTTCTTCACGCCGACATACAGGACACCGATCGTTTCCCCGGCCGCGTCCTTGATCGGATCGTAGGCCGTGTAGAAGGGCGTACCGAGGATGTTGGCCTCACCGCGATAGGGAACGCCCTTGTCGAAGACGGCCTCGAACGCCGCGTTCCGCGCCAGCTTGGTGCCGACCGCGCGGCCGCTGCCGTCCGGCTTCATGACGTTGGTCGTGACCCGGGTATCGCCCTGGAAGACGGTTGCGGTGCCGCCGACGAGATCGCGGATCGTGTCCACCGGCGCGACATTGTCGTTCAGAACAACGTCGCCGATGACGATCTGACCGTCCCGGATCGCGAAGGAATCGCCCAGTTCGCCGACAACCTGCCAGGCGACCTTCATGTTCGTATCGAGGCGCTCGAGCCCCTGACGCTCGGCGAAACCGCGAACCATCCAGGAGGTCACGGTGATGATAAGTACGGAAAGAACGAGCAGCGCACCGATAGTCAGTACGATGCTTTTGCCCGCGACGCTGCGCGGAAGGAACTTCGAGATCATGCCCCAACTCCCAAGCCAGATACGTATTCGCCGGCTATCATTCGGCGATTAAGTAAAGAACGGGTTGAGATTCCGGGGCGGTTTATTGCGGCGCACCACGGGCTGCGATCACGCGAAGCGTCGGCCCATCCCCACGGATGGGGGCGCCGGGACCGCGATCAGGGCCCCGGCGAGTGTCAAATGTGTGGCCGGTGTCAGGCGGCGAGCGAAACGCCGTTCCGCTTCAGGTCCGGCGGGGTCGCCTCGTCGAGGAAATCGGCGATCGCCTGATCGAGCGGCTTGACCGCCTGATCCTTGGAGCCGAGGCGGCGGATGTTCACCGTCCCCTCCTCGGCCTCGCGTTTTCCGCACACGACGATGACCGGCACCTTGGCCAGCGAGTGTTCGCGGACCTTGTAGTTGATCTTCTCGTTGCGCAGGTCGACGTCCGCCCGGATACCGGCGGCATCCAGCTTGGCCGCGACGTCTTTCGCGTAGTCGTCGGCGTCCGAGGTGATCGTCGTGACCATCACCTGCAGCGGCGACAGCCACAGCGGCAGGTGACCGGCGTAGTTCTCGATCAGGATGCCGGTGAACCGCTCCAGCGAGCCGAACATGGCCCGGTGCAGCATGACCGGGACGTGCTTCTCGCCGTCGGCGCCGATATAGAACGCGCCGAGCCGGCCCGGCAGGTTGAAGTCGACCTGCAGGGTGCCGCACTGCCAGTCGCGGCCGATGGCGTCGCGGAGCACGTATTCGAGCTTCGGCCCGTAGAAGGCGCCCTCGCCCGGATTGAGGTCCCAGGCGATGCCGGCGGCCTCGCAGGCCTTCTTCAGGGCGTCCTCGGACTTGTCCCACACCTCATCCGACCCGACACGCTTCTCCGGCCGGTCGGAGAACTTGATGCGCACGTCGTCGAAGCCGAAGTCCCGGTAGATCGACAGGATCAGTTCGTTCACCGCGATGCATTCCTCGGTGATCTGGTCCTCGGTGCAGAAGATGTGCGCGTCGTCCTGGGTGAAATGACGCACCCGCATGAGACCGTGCAGCGCGCCCGACGGCTCGTAGCGGTGCACCTTGCCGAACTCCGCGATCTTCAGGGGCAGATCGCGGTAGCTCTTCAGGCCGTTCCGGAAGATCTGCACGTGACCCGGGCAGTTCATCGGCTTGCAGCAGTGCACCCGTTCGTCCGGCGTGATCGTGGTGAACATGTTCTCGCCGAACTTTTCCCAGTGCCCGGACGTCTCCCAGAGGCCGCGCTCCATCATGTCGGGCGTGTTCACCTCGTGGAACCCGGCATCGTGCTGGCGCCGGCGCATATAGGCGATGAGCGACTGGAACAGCGTCCAGCCCTTGGCGTGCCAGAACACGGCGCCGGGCGCCTCTTCCTGGAAATGGAACAGGTCCATCTCGCGGCCGAGGCGGCGATGGTCGCGCTTCTCCGCCTCCTCCAGCATCGTCAGGTAGGCCTTGAGGTCGTTGTCGTTGGCCCAGGCCGTGCCGTAGATGCGCTGGAGCATCGGGTTGTTGGAATCGCCGCGCCAGTAGGCGCCCGCAAGCTTGGTCAGCTTGAAGGCCGAGCCGACCTTGCCCGTCGACGGCCCGTGCGGCCCGCGGCACAGGTCCGTCCAGTCGCCCTGGCTGTAGAAGCGGATCTCCTGGTCTTCCGGAATCGCGTCGATCAGCTCGACCTTGTAGGCCTCGCCCTTCTCGCCGAAATAGCGGCGCGCGTCCTCGCGGTCCCACACCGTCTTGGTGAAGGGCGCGTCGCGGCCGACAATCTCGCGCATCTTCGCCTCGATCTTCGGGAAATCGTCCGGCGTGAACGGCTCCTCGCGCGCGAAGTCGTAATAGAAGCCGTTGTCGATCACCGGCCCGATCGTCACCTGGGTACCGGGAAACAGCTCCTGCACGGCCTCGGCGAGAACATGCGCGCAATCGTGCCGGATGATCTCCAGCGCCTCCGGCTGATCGCGCGTGACGATCTCGATACGCGCGTCGCCGGTGATCGGCTCGGACAGGTCGGCGAGTTCGCCGTCGAGCCGCACCACCATCGCCTTCTTGGCCAGCGACTTGGAGATGCCCGCGGCAACCTCGGCACCCGTGATGCCGGCTTCGAATTCGCGTTTGGAGTCGTCGGGGAATGTAAGCGTAATCATGGTCGTCTCCTGCTCAACTCCTGCAAACCACGCAGGTAAGCGGTTGGTCTTGGCGCTCCGGGCGGCCTAGTCGGCGTCGGGCCGGAGCGTGATGTGACGGCCGCTCCAGCGGCCGTAGCGCCACGGCTTATACCAGCGCGCAGTCTCCGGCAAGTTGTCGGGAATGGGATCGAATCCCGACGCGCCCCAGGGGTTGCAGCGCGAGAACCGGGCGATCCCCATCCACAGTCCCGGCCAGGCGCCGAAGGTGCGGATCGCGTCCTCGGTATACTCCGAACAGGTCGGCAGATACCGGCACTGGCGGCCCAGAATCATCGAGACCGTGTAGCGGTAGATCCGGATCAGGCCGATCAGCATCGTGCCAAAGACCCGCGACACCACACCGCGCCCGGCGCTTTGCTGCTCGCTCAGGCGGCCGACTCCTTCTGCCGCTCGAGCGCCTTCTCGACGGCCTCGACCGTGGCGTTGAAGGTCAGCAGGGTTGACGTGTGCCGGGCCTTGAAGTCGCGCACCGGCTCCAGCACCGCACAGTCCGCCCAGCGCCCACCGGGCGGCGGCCCGTTGTCCTTCAGCATCGCCTGCATCGTGTCGCGAAGCTCTTTCAGCTCCGGCAGGGTCGAGCCGATGACGTGCTGCGCCATGATCGACGAGGACGACTGGCCGAGCGCGCACGCCTTCACCTCGTGCGCGAAGTCGGAAACGGTGTCGCCGTCCATCGTGACGTCGACCGTAACGGTCGACCCGCACAGCCGCGAATGCGCGGTCGCGGTCCCGTCCGGGTCGGCGAGCCGTCCCAGCCGCGGAATGTTGCCGGCCAGCGCCAGGATGCGCTTGTTGTAGATATCGTCGAGCATCGCCTGATCTTCCGATCATTCTCCCGCCCCCGCAACCCGGGAGCCGCACCCCGGCCCGGCCGAACACGGTTTCGGGAAGGAGCGCTCCTTGCGGGGCTGGTACCGGCCCTTTATATCGAAAGGACCCGGGGCAACGGCAAGCCGCCGTAAAAATGTTTCCCGCGGCGTTTATGGAATCAACGGGAATTCACCCTATAATCGATCCGGCCGGGTCAGAGTCTCGTACAATCCGGCAGCACGAACCCGCCGCAGGCGGTCGACGAGAACCGAAAGGCGCTGACCGACATGTCCGAAAGCTCCGGAAAAAACTCGATGGACGCCATCTTCCGCAATCTGCCGGCGTCCTCCGTCGAGACACGCGAGCGCGACGCGTCGGGCCGCCCGACCCGCGAGCAGGCCGAGGCCGCCGTCCGCACCCTGCTCGCCTGGACCGGCGACAACCCGAAGCGCGAAGGCCTGGTCGATACGCCGCGCCGGGTCGTGAAGGCCTACGAGGAACTGTTCAGCGGCTACTTTGAGTGCCCGATCGAGGCCCTGTCGCGCACCTTCGAGGAAGTCGGCGGCTACGACGACATCGTCCTCCTGCGCGACATTCCCCTGCAATCGCACTGCGAGCACCACGTGCTGCCGTTCGTCGGAACGGCCCATGTCGCCTATTACCCCGCCGGCCGCGTCGTCGGCCTGTCGAAGCTGGCGCGCGTCATCGACATCTATGCCAAGCGCCTGCAGACGCAGGAGAACCTGACGGCGCAGATCGCCACGACCATCGACGAGGTCCTGCAGCCGCGCGGCGTCGCCGTCCTGATCGAGGCGCAGCACATGTGCATGAGCCTCCGGGGCGTGCAGAAGCATGGCGTCTCGACGCTGACGACACAGTACACCGGCCTGTTCCGCGACGAACCGGACGAGCAGGACCGCTTCCTGAATCTCGTCCGCCACCGCTGACACCGGACATCGCCATATCAACGGCCTCATCCTGAGGCGGACGCGTTGGCGGCCGTCTCGAAGGATGTGCCACGCGCCGCGCCTTTCGAGACGCCGCCTGACGGCGGCTCCTCAGGACGCGGTCTGCGCAATGTCCGGGAAACGGAGAGTATCCCGATTGACATTCCGCCCCCTGGCGGCTTTGTCTCTCGCCATGAGTACGACCTTCCCCCTCGCCGCCGACAAGGCCGAGCTTGAAGAAGGGTCCCGCCTGATGCCGAAGTTCGGCGCCGACGGGCTGGTGACCTGCGTGACGACCAGCGCCACGACCGGCGAGGTGCTGATGCTTGCGCACATGAACGCCGACGCCCTGGCGAAGTCGGTCGAGACGGGAATCGCCCACTACTGGAGCCGCTCGCGCCAGGAACTCTGGCGCAAGGGCGATACCAGCGGACAGGTGCAGACGATCCGCGAAATGCGCATCGACTGCGACCAGGACGCGATCTGGATCAAGGTCGATGTCGGCGGCGACGGCAACAGCTGTCATACCGGGCGCCGCTCGTGCTTCTACCGCACCGTGTCGCTGGGCGCGACCGACCCGGACAAGACCGCGCTGAGGATCGACGAAGACTGACGCCGTCCGGACTCGACGGTGCACCGGAAGCCCGCCCCCTGGATTCGGTCCCATAAATCGGCCCCATGAATCGGGTTCATGAATCCGGTGCTGCGGCCTTTCACGGGATGCTCATACATTTGCCGTACTGGTCTTCCGTGACAGTGGCGGGCACGACAAGGGATGCGCCGTGAATTTGGCGTATTCGTTTGAAGACTATCGCCGGACCGGCACGCCGCCTGCGGCGGCCGAAACGAATCTGGAATGACAACAGCGTTATCGTTCCTGCGAGGGACACCGTGTTTCAATCCGTATCCCGCCGGACCCGCCCGGCATCGACCAAGACATGCCAACCCGACGATCCGGAGCCGGACAACCACTCCGCCCACCGCCCCACGATCGGTGTCGCCCTCGGCGGCGGATCGGCGCGCGGCTGGGCCCATATCGGTGTGCTGAGAACGCTGGAGGCGGCCGGATACGCCCCGGACATCATTGCGGGAACGTCGATCGGTGCGGTCGTCGGCGGGTGCTACGCGGCCGGCAAGCTCGACGAGATCGAGGACTTCGCACTCGGCCTGAACCGTCGCCGCATGTTCGGGCTGATGGACTTCAATTTCGGCGGCTCCGGGCTGATCACCGGCAACAAGCTGAGCGACCTGCTCGAGCGCGAATTCGGTGAAACGAAAGCGGATTCGCTGCCGAAGAAGTTCTGCTCCATCGCCACCGAACTCGGCACCGGTCACGAGATCTGGCTGTCGCAAGGCAATCTCGTCGACGCGATGCGCGCGTCCTACGCGCTGCCCGGCGTCTTCAAGCCGGTCAAGCTGGCGCACCGCTGGCTGATCGACGGCGCCCTCGTCAACCCGATCCCGGTCTCGGTCTGCCGCGCCATGGGCGCCCGCCTCGTGATTGCGGTCAACCTGCACTCCGACGTTTTCGGACGGGGCTCCATCAAACCCTACTGGGACGGAGCGCAGGACGACGCCGAGGCCGACGTCCAGGCACCGGCCCCGTCGTCAGCCGGCCGGCTGGTGCGCCGCCAGATGTTCGGCCACCGCGACGGGGCGCCGGGCATTTCCTCGGTGATGATGGACGCGTTCAACATCACCCAGGACAGGATCTCCCGGGCGAGACTCGGCGGCGACCCGCCGGACGTGACGATATCGCCGCGCATGCGCAAGATCGGCCTGTTCGAATTCCACCGTGCCCGCGAGGCCATCGCACAGGGTATCGAGGCGGCGGAACGCGCGCTGGAGGAACTGTCCGAGGCGGTCGAGACGCTCGGCCGTGCGGAACAGACCTGAGTCGGGCCTTCTCAGGCGGTGATGTACTCGCGCATCGCCGATGCTTCGGCTTCCGCAGCCGCGATACGCTGCTTCACCACATCGCCAATCGAGATGATTCCCACCAGACGATCGTTGTCGACAACCGGCAGATGGCGGAACTTGCCCTGGGTCATGCGGCGCATCAGCTCCGAGACGGTGTCGTCGGGATCGCAGGTCACGACTTTCTCGGTCATGAACTCGCTGACCGGCCTCTCGAGCACCGCCTGCCCGTGCCGCGCCACGGCGCGAACGAAATCGCGCTCGGAAAAGATCCCGTCGACGGACAAGCCGTTTCTGGAAATCACGACGGCGCCAATTCCCTTCGATTCCAGCAACTCGCAGACTTGCAGCATGTTGTTGTCCGGCGCAGCGGTTACAACATCGCGACCTTTCTGGGTAAGAATTACAGCTACGGTCATGGTATGTACCTCCCGAAGAAATTGGCCTCTTAAAGGGTGCCTGAACCCGATATGATGCGCTCTACACGGCAAAGGTGCAAACGCTTGTCCGACTCTGATTTTCCTGACGTTACGGCTTCGTTCTGATGCTCGATGCCCTTTACAGACGACGACTTGAGCATGACCTGCAAATCTGGCGCGACAAGGGCTGGGTGACCGGGGACGCCGCCGAGTCGATTCTCGCGACCGTCCAGGTCGATGGCAGGCCGCGAACCGCCATCATCGTCGGATTCCTCGGCGCCGTGCTGATCGCCTTCGCCGCGATCGCCTTCGTCGCCGCCAACTGGATAGACATGGCGCGGCCGGTGCGCATGGCAATGCTCGTCGCCGGCATGGCCGCGTGCTACGGCATTGCCGTGCTCCTGCAGCGCGCCCGCCATCCCTGGTTCGCCGATGCGGCCGTCTTCGCCGGAGCCGCGCTGTTCGGCGCCTCGATCATCCTGGTCGCCCAGAGCTATCACCTCTCCGGCGACTATCCCGATGCGCTCGCGCTGTGGGGCGCCGGCGCCTTTCTCGCCGCCGTCATGGGGCCGTCCCGCGCCTCTCTGGCCCTGTCGCTGTGCGTTTTCGGGCTGTGGAGCTGGTACGAAACCTTCGATTTCGACTGGATTCTGCACTGGCCTTTCGTCGTGGCGCTCGCCCTGATCGCCATCGTCGCGGGGGCCTGGAACTGGCGATCCGGCATGCATCTGGTCGCGCTCGCCCTGGCCGGATGGATCAGCATGGCCCTGATCAGTGTCGCCGAACATCTGGACTGGTCGGCCGGGGACGCGGTCTGCCTGAGCATTGCCACGGCGTTTGCCGTCTTCGGGGCGGGGCAGTTCCTTGCCCGCAGGGCGCCCTGGACACGGACCGGCCAGTTCGGCCAGGTCTTCTCGATCTATGCCCTGTTCGCCTTCCTGGCGCTCTTCATCCTGCTGCAATTCGCCTTCTTCGACGGCTTCTCCCCGACACTGTCCAGCAGCGGCCCCGCCCTGACCGCCACCCTGGTCCTCGCGGGGGTCGGCGCCGCCCTTTTGCTGGCCACCTGCCGCTCGCTGCATGCGATCACGGTCGATGCGCTGTTGCCGATCCTCGCGACGGCCGCCGCCATCGGATTGACGTTCGCCGGCGGGCACAGCGAGAGCTTCTCCGAATCGCTCGGCCTGCAGGTTCTGCTGGGCATTCTGGCGCTTGCCATCGGCGTCTGGGCCATCGCCTTCGGCAACCGTCACGACAACCGGGCTGCGGCAACCTTCGGCCTGCTCGCCTTCGCCGGCGAGGTGCTCTATCTCTACTTCGTCACCTTCGGAACACTGCTCGACACGGCCCTCTTCTTCCTGGTCGGCGGCGTTCTGCTGATCGGCCTGGCCGCCCTTCTGGTACGCCTGCAGCGGCGCCTGTCGGCTCCGGACGGGGACGGACCCGGCACGCCCGCCGGCGACGAGCGGGTCGAACAGGGAGGGATCGCGTGACACCGACGCCGCGCCCCTGGCCGGGCATCGGCCTGCGCCTGCTTCTCGTCCTCGCTCTTCAGGTCGTCGCGCTCGGCTGGATGGTGATGAGCCGCGCCGAGATCCTGCGCAACGGAACGGAGGTGACGCTCGCCGTCGTCCCGGTGGATCCGCGCGACCTCTTCCGCGGCGATTTCGTCCGCCTGCGGTACGATATCTCGAACCTCAGGCCCGGCGTCATCGGCGGCGATTCCGATTTCCGCATCAACGATCCGATCTGGGTGGTGCTGGACACCAGCCTGGCCGGCGCTGCGCGGCCCACCGGCGTCTTCAAGCACCATCCCCCCGCCCTGCCCGACCGCGCTGTGATCCGCGGGCGCGTGCAGTCGATCTACGACGGTCCGCCGCCGATCGACGACCCGGAAGGCTGTCCCAATCCCTGCACGACGCTGGGAATAGACTACGGCATCGAGCAGTACTTCGTTCCAGAAGGCGAAGGCCGCAAGCTCGAGGACCTGCGCAACGACAGCCGCGTCAGCGTCGTGGCGGCCGTCGACGGCAACGGTCGCGCGGCGATCAAGCGGCTGCTGGTCGACGGGGTCGAGCGTTACTCGGAACCGCTGTTCTGACCGGCCTCTCCGCCACCGGTCCCGGCCGGCTGCTGTTGCCTGCCCCGCTTGACGGGATCGAATAGCGGAAACAGCAGCAATCCGAGGAGAAATCCGCCGATATGCGCCTGCCAGGCGACCGGGGCTTCCTGTCCCGGGATCATCGAGGTCGCGCCGAACGCGATGTTGACGGCGAACCAGACCCCGACGAAGGCCAGCACCCGGACGTCGCTGAAGCAGGCCGTCAGCGACATCGCCGGCACCGTCCACCGCCGCGCGTCGTCGACATGGGCGCCGAACATGACATGGCGCTGGAAGGCGAAGCGCACCGCCGCCCCCATCTGCCCCGAGATCGCGCCTGAGGCCCCGATCATCGGCACCACCGCACCCCAGTGCGTGAGAAGATGCATCAGCGCGGCCGCCACCGCGGCAACGGCGGAAAGCAGCAGAAACCGCCGGAAGCCGAACCGCCGCAGCACCGGCGTGCCGAACGCCACCATCCAGGCGACGTTGACGCCGAGATGCATCCAGCTTCCGTGCAGCAGCGCGTAGGTGACGAACGTCCACGCGCTGGCGCCCGCCCCGCCCGGCATCTGGTCGTAATAGGCGAATCCGGGGTCGTATCGCGCCGGCACGAACCCGAACGCGAACAGCGCCCAGAGATCGGTTTCCGGGCTCAGCAGGAGCCTGGCACTGTGGATAGCGGTGAGAAAAACGCCGATCCCCACGATTGCCGCCGGAAGATTGAAGATCGGCTCGCGTTGATTTTGCACCGTATGCCAGACCCTTGCAGAGACCTGTTCGCAGACCGGTACCAGTTGGCACGTAACCTGCTGTTTACCCTGACGCTAAGCACCTGATTGGCAATGCGGTGTCAACCGGGGACACACCGTACCGGAGGGAAACGTATGTGGGACTCGCCGCTTTTCGGCAGCGGACACCGCGGTGTTGTTATGAAACATGCCGCCAACCGTTCGCTATACAGATACTGGGACGGCCTCCGGGCGGACCGGCCGGCGCCGCTGCGCCACGAGATCGAGCCCGCCGCGATCGGCTCGATGCTGTCCGACACCTATATTCTCGAGGCGACGGACAGCCGTCACTACACGTACCGGCTCGCCGGCACGCGCGTGTGCGGCTATTTCGGCCGCGAACTGAAGGGGGAGAACTGGCTCGACGGCTGGTCCCGGCAGGATCGGGAAACCCTGTCGACGCTGCTGAGCGCCATTGTCACCGAAGGAACCGGCGGGCTCGTCCGCTTCACCGGCATCAACGACCGCGACCAGGCGGTCCCCTTCGAGGCGATCCTGCTGCCGCTGGTGAACCGCGGCACCGGCTTTACCCGCATCCTCGGCGCGACGATGCCGCTCGACAGCCCGTACTGGCTTGGCGCCTTTCCGATCGAAACCGTCCATGTGGACGAGATGAACGTGGTCTGGCCGAACAATTCGCAGCATTTCCGCCCCGCGCCGAAACCAACCGACCCGGACGCCACCATTCCCGTCATCCGGCGCGGCCACCTCGCCCTGTACGACGGCGGAAAGACCGACTGACCCTCGCGACCGGCGGGCGGTCCGCCGCCTGATACAAACGCTCCCTGCAAGCCCCGGCCTGCCGCGAAACCGCCGCGCGGGCGGCCATCCTGGCTCGAATCCGGCACGCATTCAGATCAAATTGGACTGACGGAAATTACCGGCTGTTAACCAGCGTGACCTAGGCTGCCCTCTCTCATCAAAGTGGGCCGCACCTTGGCTCGCGCTTTCGGGAGTCCGGACCCGGTGCAGGGCGTAAATGCTGCGGCAACAGTGCCGCTCAGCGAAGAAAAGCGGCGGTTTCAGCGCGTTCGAGTAAGCATCCTCGGGCGATACATGCTGCCGAACCGCCGGGAATACCCCTGCCAGGTCGTCGACATGTCGCCCGGCGGCGCCCGTCTCGTTGCCCCGGAGGCCGGTGAGGTAAACGACCGGATCGTCGCCTATCTCGACCACATCGGCCGGATCGAGGGCCAGATCACCCGCCTGTGCGAGGGCGGCTTCGCCATTTCGATCAACGCGACGTCGCGCAAGCGCGACAAGCTGGCCAACCAGCTCACCTGGCTCGCCAACCGCAGCGAACTCGGCCTGCCCGAAGACCGGCGCCACGCCCGCCTCGTGCCGCGCAACCCGTATTCCCAGGTCACCCTGTCGGACGGCCGCTCCTATCGCTGCAAGGTCCTCGACATGTCCCTGTCGGGCGCCGCGGTCGCCTGCGAGTTCTGCCCCGCCCCCGGCACGGCCGTCTCCATCGGCAATACCGAGGGTGTCGTCATCCGCCAGATCGAGAACGGCTTTGCCATCGAATTCTCGAAGGTGCAGTCGATGCAGACTCTGACCGCGCAGTTCGGCCAGATCAACTGATCGACCGGCCGGACCGGCAGAGCCGTCCCTTCTCCGAAAATTTTTAGCCGTTTAATGCCCTGTTTCGCGCGAGGCCGGGGCCGAATATCGGCCCGATTTACGGGATCGGGTGCCGCCAGCGCGCGCCGGCGTCCTCGCCGGCAACGATAAATCCTTGAAATCCGGAGTTTTTCGCGCCCGGACAAGCATGGTTAACTCATGCTGAATCGGAAAGATCGCCTTTTATTCAAATAAACATCAAGAACAATTTAAATAAATATCCGGCTCTTCTCCGTCTCTAAAATCCTTTCTGCCATAGTCCCTGTCAACGATCAAGGCAGGGGGCTGTCAGATGAAAGTCTATATTGCCACTGTGGCGCTGTTGCTTGGTGCATTCGGCGCCGACGCCAGTGCATCTCCGACGGCCGGACAGGATACCGGCGAGACACGGATGGAGGAATACTCCGCCACGCGTCCGCCGGTGGGTTATGTACAGTTCTGCCGGGACAACCCGGCCGAGTGCGCCGGTTCGCAGAACGGTCCGCAGCGGCTACCGCTGACGCCGGCGCGGATGGAAGAACTCGTCGAGATCAACGATCTCGTGAACAATGCCATCACGCCGGTCACCGACCAGTCGCTCTACGGCATCGCCGAAATGTGGGCCTATCCGTACGATCGCGGCGACTGCGAGGACTACGTTCTGCTGAAGCGCCGGCTGCTGGTCCAGCGCGGCTGGCCGGTGTCGACGCTGCTGATCACCGTCGTGCGCGACGAAAAGGGCGACGGCCACGCGGTCCTGACGGTCACGACGTCGGCCGGAGATCTGGTTCTCGACAACCAGGAAACCGAGATCCGCTTCTGGCGCGACACGCCCTACGAGTACCTGAAGCGTCAGGCGAAAGGCGATCCCAACCGTTGGGTCTCGCTGCGCCACACCGATATCCGCCCGCAGTTCTCTGTCGGTGGCACCAAAGTGAACCGCTGATCAGGCGGCCGCAAACAGGAGAGTTTTGACCCGGTCGTGTCCCCACCCCTCCGTCCGTCGAGACCGGGTCTTACGGAGCCGGCCCTTCCCCCCAGGGCCGGCTCCACTTTTTCCAGATATCAGAGTTCCTGAAGCCCGGCGGCATACCGCCGCGCATTGTCCGCATAATGCTGTGCCGACTTTTCGAGCCCGGCGATTTCCTCAGGGCTAAGCTGACGCACGACCTTGGCCGGCGCTCCGATCACCAGCGAACCGTCCGGGATCTCGCGGCCTTCGGGAACCAGGGCATTGGCGCCGATGAGGCAGTTCTCGCCGACCCTCACGCCGTTCAGCACCGTCGCCCCCATCCCGACCAGCGAGTACCGGCCGATTGTGCAACCGTGCAGGATCGCCTTGTGGCCAACGGTGCACCCCTCGGCGACGGTCAGCGGGAACCCCATATCGGTATGCAGGACGCAGCCGTCCTGTATGTTGGAGCCTTCGCCGATCTCGATCCACTCGTTATCGCCGCGCAGAACGGCGCCGAACCAGACGCTGGCGTCCCGCTTCAGGCGGACCTTTCCCATCAGGCTGGCGTCCGGCGCGACCCAGTAGCGCCCTGCGTCCGGCAGGTCCGGCCGCACGCCGTCGAGTGCATAGATCGTCATTGTCAGATTCCCTGTCGCGTTTCGGTGTCGCCGACAGGTTTAGGCCGTCAGACCGGCGCCCGACAAGCCGTCAGGCCAACCGGCTCAGCATGTGCGTGACGAACACGCCGGAGAAGAAACACCACAGGCTGGCAATCACCGTTGTTGCCAGCAGGAAGCCGACCGGCCTGCCCTCCAGAAGCCGACCGCGAATGGCATTTCTCATGATCACCAGCGGACCGCCGAAGACCAGCACCAACACCTGGCCGAGCGCACCCAGCGTCGTTTCGGGACGCGTCTCGAAGCTCGGCTGACTGTTCGTGACCAGCCGGTATCCGCTCACCGTCAACCCTCCGACCACCAGGCCGACCACCACGAGATAGATGTAGATCGTCACGCTTTCGTACATGAGTCGCCTCGCCTCCTCGGTCTCGGTCCGGGGGTCCCGGTCCGGGACCCCGTCCGATGTCGGGTAGAAAGATCGCAAGACTCGTGCCGACCGTTTATCGCCCGTTGCGACCCGGATTGACCCGATATGTCCCGATCCGGGCCAGAGCCCCGGGTTCCACGCCGGTACAACGGCGGCTCAGCAACGGATCATTAACCATGTAGATGGCTTATTTGATATATGTCTGATGCCGCACATCCGATCCGACTTGATCGGCCCGGTCGGCGCCCGGTCGTTCGCCACGATCCGCGCGTGCCGTTCCTGGCGCTTTTGTGCGCGTTGAGCGTAGCCACGGTCCTGTACTACGGCAAGCTCGCGGTTTCGGCCTATGTCGCCCACAACGGCCCTGTCGACGCCGAAACCGATCCCACGCCGGTGATCGTATCGGTCGGTCCGGTCGCCGTGTCCGTCCCCCGCAACATGATCCGTGACCGGAAGGCATTGCGCGGCAGCGTCGCCGCGCTGGATCTGCGCCTGCACTGGCCGACGATGGAAGGATTGAGCGAGAAACGCGCCGAGTCGTTTCAAGTCACCGACGGCCGCTCGCCGATCATCTACGCGACGCTGCGGCCGAACGGCGGGGCACTGGCGCCGCAGGAGCGCCAGCGGCTCATCTATCCGCGCATTCTCGATTACCCCCCGACCAACGGTCCGAGCGGCCTCATCGCCACGCCGTTCGTCGACGGCCACGGCTACGATAACGAGATACTCTACACCTCGGGCAAGGAAACGGACCCGTTCTCGGCGCGTTGCACGCCGGAGGACGCCGGTCTGCCGGCGACCTGCATCGTCGAATTCCGGGCGGAGTGCGGCCTGGACGTGACCTACCGGTTCCGCCGGCACCTGCTGTCGCGCTGGCGGGCGATCGACGCGGCCATGCGGTCCACGGTCGCGTCTTTCACTCAGGGTCGGGTATCGGACTAGGGCCGGGTATCGGATCGACGCCGCTCAGGCGAGATCGAATTCCAGAATGGCCATCTGGAAATTGTACGAGAGGTCCTCGTCCTCGTCGTCGCGGAAGATCACGCCGATGAACTCCTCGCCGATATAAACTTCGGCGGAGTCATCCTTCTGCGGGCGCGCCTTCACCTGGATCGCCGGCAGCTTGAAGGTCTTCTGCAGATACGCCTCTAGCTTGGCGATTTCAGTCGGTTTCAACAACAGTCCCCTTTGAGGTTGGATCGGATCGTGTGCCGGCGGAGCCGCCCCGCCGACGTTCGAGGACACCTTCTAGCTGTTGTCGTCGCGTCCGTCGATCATCTGATCCATGGAAAGCGCCGGCTCCGAGCAGCCCGCCTGTCCGACCACCCGCGCCGGCACGCCGGCGACCGTCGAATTGGGCGGCACGTCCTTCAGGACGACCGAACCGGAGGCCACGCGCGAGCACGCGCCCACCTCGATATTGCCGAGCACCTTCGCCCCGGCCCCGATCAGGACGCCGAACCGGACCTTCGGGTGCCGGTCGCCGGTTTCCTTGCCGGTGCCGCCGAGCGTCACGCTGTGCAGCAGCGACACCTCGTCCTCGACCACGGCCGTCTCGCCGATGACGATGGCGTGACCGTGATCGATGAAGATCCCCTTCCCGATCCGGGCCGCGGGATGGATATCGATGCTGAAGCCGGCCGATACGCTGCTCTGCAGGTAGGACGCATAGTCCTTGCGCCCGTTTTGCCAAAGCCAGTGGCCGAGCCGGTAGGCCTGCAGGGCATGGTAGCCTTTGAAGTAGAGCAGCGGCTCGATGAAGCGATGGCAGGCGGGATCGCGATCGTAGACCGCCATCAGGTCGGCGCGGAACGCCTCGCCGATGGCCGGCTGGTCCTTCACCGCCTCGCGGAACTCGTGGGCGATGAACTGGCTGCCGAGCGCGCTGTGATCGAGCCGCGACGCGACCCGGAAAGCCACCGCTTCCTCAAGCGTGTCGTGATTGAGAACCGTCTCCAGAACGAAGGCGGCCAGCGCCGGTTCGGCTGCGAGGATGTCCCGGGCTTCGTCGCGCACTCGCTGCCACACGGGATCGCAGGAGACGATCGGGGCATCCCGCTCGAGCCGCTTCGTTTCGCTTGCCATGGGTCCCTCCATGCGCCGTTCCGATCGCCGGTCGACAGGCCGTCGACGAGCGGTTCCAGACTATGTGTTGCACCTTACGGAAAAGGGAAGAGTGTAAACAACACCGAAACGCGCCGCAGAAAACATGCCGGCCATGCGCCCGGCGCGCCTTGCCAAACGGCGTCACGGACTTGAGCGGACAGCTTGAATCAAAAGATTCAGACGGTGAATCAATCTGTTAAGAACATGAATCGGGATCTGAGGATCGCCCGCCAAGGGATTCGCAAGACTCGGGAATTTGAGGTCGTTCACGCGGTTTCGAGCTGACCGAGGAAGTCCTGCACCGCCTGGGCGAACACGTCATTCCGGTCGCCGGCCACCATGTGTCCCGCCCCGCCGACATCGCTGAAGACGGCATGGGGCACGATCTCCAGGAACTCGCGGACGTGTTCCTCGCCGACCAGTTCGCTCCGCGTGCCGCGCACCAGGAGCGTCGGGATCGATATCCGCCGGGCCGCGTCCACCAGAAGGTCCGGCTGGTCCGGTTCGGCACTGGACACCGGTCGGGGCCCGTCGATGAAGCGCGGGTCCCAGTGCCAGCGATACCGGCCGTCCGCGCCAATCCGGAGGTTCTTGCGCAATCCCTCGAGGGACGTCGGCCGCGGCCGGTGCGGCAGGTAGTCCGCGACCGCGTCCGCCGCCTCTTCCAGGGTCGCGAATCCCGCCTGCATGCGGGCCGCCATGAATTCCAGGATTCCCGAAACGCCGTTCGGATCGAGCCGCGGCGTGACATCGACCAGGACGAGCGCCGACAGCGGCGGCGCCTCGTCTCCCGCAACGAGCATCGACGATATGCCGCCGAGCGACGCGCCGACGGCAACCGGCGCGCGCCCGTAACGGTCGCGGGTCTGGCAGAAGATCTGCCGGGCGTCTGCCGCATAGTCCAGGAAACTGTAGTGCCCGGGTTCGCTCCAGTCGCTGTCGCCGTGACCGCGCATGTCGACCGTGATCGCGCGCCAGCCGGACTGCGCCAGCCGTCCGGCGAGCCCGCCCCAGGAGTGCCGGGTCTGCCCGCCGCCGTGCAGCAGCACGGCCGCCGGCCCCTCGCCGCCCCCGTACAGATCGGCCACCAGCCGATTGCCTTCGGCCCCCTCGAAGCTGATCGTTTCGACCTTCATGCGCGCCTCGCCCCCTGTCGGCCCTATGCAGTCCTTCGGCCCTATGCGGTTTCGGCCAGGAATTCGAGAACGGCCGTCTTGTAGGTCCGGTCGCCGACGGCCTTCATGTGGTCGCGGCCTTCGATGGGGAACGCCCGGCCCTTCGGAATCAGATCCGCCAGTTCGGCCGCATCGCCGCCGACGGGGTCTTTGGTCCCGACGGCCACCAGCACCGGCATCTGCAATGTCCCGAGCGCCTCGGGCGTTATGCCGACCCGGGTCGAGCGGATACACGCGGCAAGCGCCGGCAGGTCGCTGCGCGTCTGCTCGGCGAAGGCGCGGAACATCCGGCCGGCCGGATCCTTGACGTCTGCCAGGGAGTCCGCCTCGAGCGCCTCGGCGATCGGCTCCGGATTGCCGACCCCGCGGACCATGTTGATCCCCATGCCGCCGAAGATCGCGCGGCTGACCCGGGCGGGATGGTTGAGCGACAGGAACGCGGTGACGCGCGCGCCCATCGAATATCCCATCACCGCGGCCTCGGGGATATCGAGATGATCGAGCAGACGGCGGGCATCTTCTGCCATGAGCGGCGACCCGTGGCGGGCGGCGTCGCGAATCTTCTCGCTCTCGCCGTGGCCGCGGTTATCCATCGCGACGACCCGGTATCCCGCCTTCTCGAGCGTATCGACCCACAGCGTGTCGACCCAGTTGACGCGGAGGTTCGACGCGAATCCGTGGATGAGCAGGACCGGCTCGCCCGCGCCCCGGTCGATATAGGCGATGTCGACGCCGTCGGAGTCGAAATGCTGGATGTCCATCGATGAAAAGCGCTCCTGTTGGCAGGCCTGATCTTACGCGAACGGAAGGGTAAGGCGAATATCCCGGCATAGATCGCCGCATCCCGAATCCGGCTCTAGGAACCGGGGCACGATGCCGTTATGGTCCACACCGCTTCGAATGCAAGACGAGGATGGCCCGCAATGGCCGATAACGTTATCCCCCACTTCCACAATACCAACGGTGTCACCTCGATCAGGGTCGGCGCCCGCGAATTCCAGTGCATCGGGGCGCTGCCGCCCTACGATCACCCGCACGTCTACCTCGATATGGGTGACGAGGACGAGATCGTCTGCCCCTATTGCTCGACGCACTACAAGTTTGATCCGGCGCTGAAGCCCGGCCAGGCCGAGCCCGCCGACAGCGTATGGAGCGCCGACGCGGCCTGAGCCGTCGCCGACGGGTGCCGTCAATGGTCGCTGACCGACACATCGCCATCGCCGGCGGCGGAATCGCCGGTCTCTCCGCGGCGCTCGCCATCGCCGGACCGGAGACGGCCGTCACCGTCTACGAGCAGGCGAAGCGGCTCGAGGAGGTCGGCGCGGGCCTCCAGGTCTCGCCGAACGCATGGCGGGCGCTCGAGGCGTTCCACGGGGGCGAAACATCGGTTGCCGACCGGATAAAGCCGGTGTCCGTCACGCCCGAAGCGATCCGCATGCGCCGCGGCCGCGATGCCCGCGTGATCGCCCGGATACCGCTCGGGGAGACCGCCGAGCGGCGCTGGGGCGCGCCCTACCGCGTCGTCCACCGTGCCGACCTGCAAACCGCCCTCCTCGACGCGATCGCCGAGGTTCCCGGGATCACCCTGCGCCTGGCGACCCCGGTCGACGGCTACGATCTCACCGAGGATGGCCTGAATGTCCTGCTGAGCGACGGCGCGGCGGAGCCCGCCGACGGCCTGATCGGCGCCGACGGCGTCTGGTCGGCGGTGCGCTGGCAGGTTTCCGGAGAATCCGATCCGGTCTACTCGGGCAAGGTCGCCTGGCGCGCGACCATTCCCGCCGATCAGGTGCCCGACGGCATCAATCCGCGCGAAACGGGCCTGTGGCTTGGCCGCGACGCCCACCTCGTCCACTACGGCGTGCGCGACGGCGACGACATGAACATCGTCGCGATTTTCGCCGACGACTGGCGCGAACCCGGCTGGAGCGCCGAAGGCGATCCCCGCGAGGTCCGCGCCCGCTATGCCGGCTGGCATCGCCTCGCCCGTGCCGTCGTCGACGCCCCGGACCGCTGGCTGAAATGGCCGCTGGCCGACCGCGATCCCCTGACCCGCTGGGGCGAAGGCCCTGTGACGCTTGCCGGCGACGCCGCCCATCCGATGCTCCCCTTCCTCGCGCAGGGCGCGGCAATGGGCATCGAGGACGGCTACGTGCTCGGCCAGGCACTGGCGACGGCCACCGACATTCCGGCCGCCTTCCGCCTCTACGAGAACCGCCGGATGAACCGCACGGCCCGCGTCCAGCAGGAGGCCCGCTCGAACGGGCAGGTCTACCACCTGGGCGGGATCATGTCGGCGGGCCGGGACGCGACGCTCGGCCTGCTCGGCCCGGAGCCCCTGCTCTCGCGCTTCGACTGGCTCTACGGCTGGGGCCAGTCCGTGGGCGCTTAGCGTCCCCTCATCCCGGCCTCTCCTCGTTCCGTCATGGCCGGGCCTCTCCCGGCCATCCACGGTTATCGCGCTCTCGCTCTCACCGTCGTCATCCCGGCCGAAACGCAGTGAAGAGCCGGGATCGGAGAGCCACCGCGCCGACAATGGCTCCCCGATCCCGGATAAGGGCTCACGCCCTTTCCGGGATGACGAGAGATAGGCTGAGTTTCGACGTCGCTACTCGATCAGCAGGCTGTCGTCGTCGATCTCCTGCCCGCGCACCGAGCGGAACATCTGGATCAGGTCCTCGACATCGAGGTTGGCGCGCTCCTCGCCGGAAACGTCGAGGATGATGCGGCCCTCGTGCAGCATCACCGTACGGTCGCCCATGTCGAGCGCCTGCCGCATGGAATGCGTCACCATCAGCGTCGTCACCTTTTGCCCGGCGACGACCCGGCTGGTGAGATCCAGCACGAACTCGGCCATGGCGGGATCGAGCGCGGCGGTGTGCTCGTCGAGAAGCAGAACGTCGGCGTCCGACAGCGTCGCCATGACCAGCGCCAGCGCCTGCCGCTGACCGCCCGACAGAAGCCCCATCTGGTCTTCCAGGCGGTTTTCGAGGCCGAGGCCCAGTTCCGACAACCGGTCCCGGAACATGTCCCGCCGGCTGCGGCCGATGGCGAGTCCGAGCCCCCGGCGGCTGCCACGCGCCGCGGCAAGCGCCATGTTTTCCTCGATCGTCAGCGTGCCGCAGCTTCCCGCCAGCGGATCCTGGAACACGCGGGCCACCTGACCCGCGCGGATCGCCGTCGGCCGGCGCGTCACGTCGGTGCCGCCGATCTCGATCGTGCCCGCCTGCGGCAGCACGTCACCGGCGATGGCGGACAGCAGTGTCGATTTGCCCGCCCCGTTGGACCCGATGACGGACACGAACTGATGCTCGGGCGCCGTGAAATCGACGCCACGCAGCGCCTTTTTCTCCAGCGGAGTCCCCGTACCGAAGACGATTTCGAGGCCGGTCACGCGGATCATGCGGCTGCCTTCCGGCCGCGCAGCCGCGGCAGTATGAGAGCGATCGCGACGAGAACCGCCGTCACCAGATTGAGGTCGGAGGCCTTCAGGCCGATCACGTCGGCGCCGAGCGCGAACTGGATGGCGATTCGGTAGAGCACCGAGCCGACGATGACGCCGACGAGCGCCAGCGCGATGGTGCGCGGCCTAAACAGCGTCTCTCCGACGATGACGGCGGCAAGGCCGACGACGATGGTGCCGATTCCGGTGGTGACGTCGGCGAAGCCGTTGGTCTGGGCGAACAGCGCGCCGGCGAGGCCCACCAGCCCGTTGGCGAGCGCCATGCCCACATAGATATGAACGCCGGTGCGGATGCCCTGCGCGCGCGCCATCTTCGGATTGACGCCGGTCGCCCGCATGGCAAGGCCGAAATCGGATGCCAGGAAACGCGCCACGAGAAAGGCGACGATGACGACCAGCACCAGCATCACCAGCGGCCGCACGTAATAGTCGGCGAGGCCCAGCCCGTAGAATGGCGTGAGCACCGTTTCCTGATTGATCAGGGCGACATTCGGCCGGCCCATGACCCTGAGATTGATCGAGAACAGCGCGATCATGGTCAGGATCGAGGCCAGCAGGTGCAGGATGCCGAAGCGCTGGTTGAGGAAGGCTGTGACGAGGCCGGCCGCCGCGCCGGCCAGTACGGCAGCCAGACAGCCCGTCCAGGGGTCGATGCCGCTGGTGATCATCACCGCGGCGACGGCGGCGCCGAGCGGGAAGCTGCCGTCGACCGTCAGGTCGGGAAAGTCGAGCACCCGGAACGCCAGGAACACGCCGATGCCGACGAAGGCGTAGACAAGGCCGATCTCGACGGCGCCGAGGAACGCGATCTGGCTCATGGAAAGATGATGTCCGGTAAGAAGACCCGGCCGCCAGGGGCCGGGCCGATACTGTGGGCCGCCGTTACTCGACGACGGTGTTGGCGCGCTTGACGACGGCCTCGGGGATGGTGACGCCCATCTTCTCCGCCGCGCCGGGATTGACGATCAGGTTGGTGCCCTGCGCCTGCGTCACCGGAATGTCGCCCGGGTTCTTGCCGTTCAGCACCTCGGCGACGATTTCCGCGGTCTGCATGCCGATGTCGTAGTAGTTGAAGCCGATCGCGGCAATCGCGCCGCGCGGCACGGAATCGGTGTCGCCGGCATAGAGCGGGATCTGGTTCTCTTCGGCGACCTTCACCGCAGCTTCCAGCGCCGAAACGATCGTGTTGTCGGTGGGGACGTAGATCGCGTCCACCTTGCCGACCAGCGACCGGGCGGCCTGCTGGACGTCGGCGGTCTTCGTGGCGCTCGCCTCGACAACCTCGTAGCCCGCCGGGCCCGCCATTTCCTTCAGCTTCTCGATGAGCGACACCGAATTCGCCTCGCCCGGATTGAAAATCACACCGATGGTTTTCACGTCCGGCGTGATCTCCTTGATCAGCGCCAGATGATCGCCGAGGGGCGACAGGTCCGACACGCCCGTGACGTTGCCGCCGGGCTTCTGCGCATCGGTGACGAGTTCCGCGCCGACGGGATCGGTCACGGCGGTGAACACGACCGGAATGTCCTTCGTCGCGGCCACGACGGCCTGCGCCGAGGGGGTCGAGATCGGCACGATCACGGTCGGGGCGTCGCCGACGTACTTGCGCGCGATCTGGGCCGCCGTCGCCGGATTGCCCTGCGCCGTCTCATACAGGAAGGTCAGGTTGTCGCCCTCCTTGAAGCCGGCGTCGGCCAGGCCGGCCTTGATGCCGTCGCGCGCGGCGTCCAGCGCCGGGTGCTCGACGATGGCGGTGACGGCGACGGTGACGTCTTCAGCCTGGGCCGGCGCGGCGAGAAAGCCGAGAGCCGCGGCGGCGGCGAGATACTTCCACATGATAGTCCTCCCGTACTGGTCTGACACGGCGACGCGTTCCATCGCCAGTTCCCTTTCTCGAACACCCGCACGCACCGGAAGTCAACACTGACGGAGGCTCTCATCCACGCCAGAAGTCGGGGTCGAACAGCACGATCAGCGTGAAAAGCTCGAGCCGGCCGAGCAGCATGGCGGCCGTCAGGACCCACTTGGCCGGGTCGGGAACGGAAGAGAAGTTGCCGGCCGGCCCGACGACGGGTCCGATTCCCGGACCGACATTGCCGATCGCGGTCGCGGCTGCGGAAATCGCGGTATCGAAATCGAGCCCCGTCATCGCCAGCAGCAGCGTGAACAGGGCGGTCGTGCCGATATAGACCGCCAGGAACGCCAGAACGGAAGCCGGCACGTCCTCGGGCAGGCGCTGGTCGGCATAGCGCAAGGTGACGAGACGGCTGGGCCTGACCAGCCGCTGGATATGCGCCCGCACCAGCAGGCCCAGCACTTCGAAGCGGTAGATCTTGATACCGCCGGCCGTCGAGCCGGCGCAGCCGCCGACGAAGGTAAGCAGGAAGAACAGCGCGATCGCGGGGGCGCCCCAGCTCAGATAGTCGGTTGCCGCATAGCCGGTCGTCGTGACGATCGACACGACGTGGAAGGCGGCAAGCCGGATGCCTTCGATCTCGCTGACATGGATGCGTGGCGCCAGCCAGACCCCCAGCACCACGCTGACGACGGCCACGAAGACGACGAGGACCCTGATCTGGGAATTCTGCCACAGGTTCCACTCGTCGCCCTTGATGAGTTTGATGTAGGCGACGAACGGCAGCGCACCGGCCAGCATGAAGACGATCGCGAACCACTCGACGGCGGGCGACCGGTAGTGGCCGAGCGAAGTGTCATAATTGGCGAACCCACCGGTCGAGACGGTCGTCAGGGCGTGACAGACGGCGTCGAACGCCCGCATCCCCGCAGAAATGTAGCAGACGGCGCAGGCGATGGTCAGGGCGAGGTAGATCCCACCGATGTAGCCGACGAGCTGGAACGGCCGCGGCACGATCTTCTCCGACCGGTCAGAGCTCTCGGCATGGAAGAGCTGCATGCCGCCGACCCGGAGGAACGGCAGGATGATGATCGCCATGACGACGATGCCGACGCCGCCGATCCACTGCAGCAGCGCCCGCCACAGCAGCAGGCCCGGCGGCAGGTTGTCGAGCCCGACGATGACGGTCGAGCCTGTCGTGGTGAAGCCGGAGACGGCCTCGAAGAAGGCGTCGTCGAAATCGAGCCCGAGCGCCAGGAACGGCAGCGCGGAAAAGGCCGACAGGATGAACCACACGGCCGCCGTCATGAGAAACGCCTGCCGGACCGAGATCTGCATCGTGTCGGGCCGCCGCGTGGCCAGCGCCATCATGGTGCCGAGCGTCCAGGTCAGAAGCGCGCTGGCGGCGAAGATCTGCCAGTCCGGATTGGCCGCCGCGACGTCGACGACGGCCGGCAGCAGCATGGCAATGCCGAGCCCGGCTGTCAGCAGACCCACGACATGCAGAATGGGAAGCAGGAAATCCAATGAACCAGCCCCGGAGAACCCGGCGACGGAAAACGGTCCGTATCGCGGCGACGCAGCACCGCGCTGTATCGCCGGGCGAAAAATAGGGACGGGCCGCGACGGTGTCCATTCGCATCGCGCATGGCACCCGCGCGCCTGGCGGGCGGGAAATCCGGCTCGCACAGGACAGCGGCGGGCCAGCGGGCGCCCTGACGCGGGTGCCGTGACGCGGGTGCCCCGATTTGGAAATTCCTTAACGGTATCGGGCTAGGGTTCGCATTCGTTTCCGTGAGCATCGCGCGAAGGCCGCCCATGCCCCAGACGCCCGCCGGACCGACCGGCAGTCCACGCATCGTCGTCTCCGTCGTCGTGCCCATGCACAACGAGGAAGAGGCGCTGGACCGGCTGTTCGCGCGGCTCGAACCGGCTCTGAAGGCCGTGACGAAGGACTACGAGATCGTCTGCGTCGACGACGGCTCGACGGACGGCACGCTGTCCCGCCTCGTCGACCACCGGACGCACAATGGACGCATCAAGGTGCTGTCGCTGTCGCGCAATTTCGGCAAGGACGTCGCCCTGTCCGCCGGCCTCGACCACGCGGCCGGCGACGCCGTCATCCCGATCGACGCCGACCTGCAGGATCCCCCCGAACTCATTCCCGCCATGGTGGCGCGGTGGCAGGAGGGCTTCGACGTCGTCTATGCGCGGCGCTCGGCGCGCACCTCCGACACCCTGCCGAAACGCTTCCTGGCGCGCGCCTTCTACCGCGTCCACAACGCCATGGCCGACGTCCGCATTCCCTTCGACACCGGCGACTTCCGCCTGATGGACCGCCGCGTCGTCGACGCCCTGCGGACGCTGCCGGAGCGCAACCGCTTCATGAAGGGGCTGTTCGCCTGGGTCGGCTTCCGCCAGACCGGCATCGACTACGAGCGCCCGGCCCGCCAGGCGGGCACGACGAAATGGAACACCTGGCGGCTGTGGAACTTCGCCCTCGACGGGATCACAGCGTCGTCGACATGGCCGCTGCGGGTCTGGACCTATTTCGGCCTGACCATCGCGCTGACCGCCTTTGCCTACGGCGGCTTTCTGGTCCTGCGCACGCTGATCCACGGCGTCGACGTGCCCGGCTACGCCTCGATCATGAGCGCCATCCTGTTCCTCGGTGGCCTCAACATCCTGGCGACCGGAGTCATCGGCGAGTATCTCGGCCGCGTGCTGATCGAGGTGCGCCACCGCCCCCTCTATCTCGTGCGCGAAACGCACGGCATGGGCGAGACGGACGATCCCGCCATACTGCCAAAAGCGAGTTCCGATGGACCGCGCCGTATTCGATCAGCTTGAGCGCCTCGAGGCCGAGCACTGGTGGTTCGTCGCCCGGCGCGCGATCCTGGCCGGCGTAATCGAGCGCGTCTTCGACGGCCGGCGTGACCTGTCGATCCTGGAAGCCGGCTGCGGCACCGGCGGCAATCTCGAGATGCTCGCGCGCTTCGGCACCGTCCGCGCCTTCGAGCCCGACGACGACGCCCGCGCCGTGGCACAGGCGCGGGGCATCGGCACGATCGACGCCGGAACATTGCCTGGCGGCCTCCCCTTCGACGGCACCGGCTTCGACATGATCGCCGCCTTCGACGTCCTCGAGCACGTCGACGCCGACACCGCAAGCCTCACGGCCCTTGGCGGACGCCTGAAGCCGAACGGCCGTATCGTCCTGACCGTGCCCGCATTTCCGTGGATGTGGAGCGAGCACGACGTGCGCCATCATCATTTCAGGCGCTACACCCGGCGCACGCTCTCCGACACGATCTCCGCCGCCGGGCTGACGCTGCACAAGATCACCTACTTCAATACGGTCCTGTTCCCGGCCATCGCCGGCGTCCGCGCGACCAAGAGCCTGCTCCGCCTGAAGGACGCCCGCGACGACAGCATGCCCCCGGCGCCGCTGAACGCGCTGCTGTGCACGCTGTTCTCGGCCGAGAAGCCGCTGGTCGCGAGCGGCAGCCTGCCGGTCGGCGTCTCCCTGCTCGCCGTCGCCGGACGCGGCACGCCGGGCCGATGACGCTCCAGTTCCTGAAATTCGCCCTCATCGGCGGGCTCGCGACGGCAACGCATGTCCTCGTCGCGCTGGGGGCATTCTATGCCGCCGGTCTCGGGGCCTTCTCGGCCAACCTCGCCGGCTTTGCCTGCGCCTGGCTCGTCTCCTATGCCGGAAACCGCGCCTGGACCTTCGCCGCCACGCAGTCGCATAGCGTCACCGCACCGAAGTTTCTCGCCGTCTCTCTCGCCGGCCTCGTGCTCAACCAGGCGATCATCTATGTCGCCTGCGATGTCGCCGCCCTGCCATTCTGGTTCGGCCTCGCGATCGTCGTCGCCGCAGTGCCGGTCCTCCAGTATCTGGCGGCCCGGCATTGGGTCTTCGCCGGTCCGCATAGACCCGCCGCAGGCCGATGAGCGACGCCCGGGCGACGACGGATTGGCAAGCCATACCGCGCCTCGCGCCGGTCGCCCTCGCCGCGATCGTCGCGCTCGCCCTGTACTTCCGCGCCACCTCGCCGCTCGGCCACGATTCCACCTGGCTGCTGCTTGCCACGCAGCAGATGCTCGACGGCTGGGAGCTGCATCGCGACATCCTCGAGGTCAATCCGCCGCTCGCGGTCTGGATCAACCTTCCGCCGGTGCTTGCCGCGGACGTCCTCGGCGTGCGGGCCGAACCGGTCTTCGTGGCGTACACCTTCGCGCTCGCCGCCCTGTCGCTGGGGGTCATCGCCGCACTCCTGCGCCGCGCAGCCGAGCTGACCGGCATGGAACGCAGTGCGGCCGTCGTCGGAGCGGCCCTGGGCCTGCTCATCGCACCGGCCTACGACTTCGGCCAGCGCGAGCACCTGATGCTGATCCTCGTGCTGCCTTACGTGCTTCTGGCCGCGCTGCGCGCCGCGCGCCGGCCGGTGCCGATGGGCCTGGCGCTCCTGATCGGGATCTGCGCGGCGGTGGGGCTGTGCCTCAAACCGCATTTCCTGCTGATCCCGGCCGCGCTCGAGGGCGTCGTCCTGATCCACACCCGCTCTCTCCTGCGCATCGTCCGGCCCGAAACGCTCGCGCTCGCTGCCGGCGTCATCGGCTATGTCGTGGCGGTGCTTCTCTTCGACCCGGCTTTCATCGAGGTCATGCTGCCGATCGCGCTGGAAATCTACAACCAGAGCTATCGCGGCGACCCCGTCGACGTCTACAGGGTCGCGGCGCTGGTCCTCGTCCTCGCGATGTTCCTCATACCCTACGCATTGCGGTTCTCCGGGATCCGGCGCGACATCGTTGTGTCCCTGCTCCTAGCAACGCTCGCCCAGATCGCGATCTTTGCAGCGCAAGGCAAGGGATGGCACTACCAGATTGTACCCGCCTACGGATTTCTGGTGACCGCCTTCGTGTTTTGCGCGGCGGCATCCCGCGCCGTCCGCGCTGCCGCCGATGCCGGCCCGCTTGCCCGCGCCGCCGGCCCGCTGCTCGCCCTCGCCCTTCCCGCCGCCCTGCTTCTCGCCTCTCTGCCGCAACAGCGCTACGACCGGTCGGCCCGTACCATCGCACACGCCATCGACGGCCTTGGCCTCCACCCGGACAGCTATCACGTCTTCAGTGCCCACGTGTTCCACGCCTTCCCGCTCAACGCGCTGACGACCATGTCCTTTACCGGACGGGAGTCCGCCCTGTGGATGCTGCCCGGCATCGCGATTCGCGAAGCGCTGGCGAAAGACGATCCGGAAAGCTGGACACCGCGGATGGAGGCGATTGTCCGGACCGCACGAACGACGGTTCTCGACGACCTCGAACGCGAGGCGCCCGATGTCGTTCTCGTCCACGACGCCCCGGCCAAGGATTACTTCGAGGGCCTGCCCTTCGACTATGTCGAATGGTTTTCCCGCGACCCGCGCTTCCAGGCGGTCTGGTCGAACTACGAGAAGGCAGGCACCGTCGAGGGGGAAAATCTCGTCGTGTATCGGCGCAAGACGCCCGAGTGACGCCCGGACCGGCACGAAAAAGGCGGCGGACCAGTGTCCGCCGCCTTCCTGCGTTTCGATACCGGGCCGAATGCCTCAGGCGGCGCCCCAGCCGACGATGCCCTTGATCTCCAGGAAATCGTGGATGCCCCAGTCGGCATACTCGCGGCCGTTTCCGGACTGCTTGTAACCGCCGAACGGGGCAAAGCTGTCCCAGGCCGGGTTGTTCATGTGCACGGTGCCGGCGCGAAGCTGCTCGGCCACACGCCGCGCGCGCTCCACGTCACCGGACTGAACATAGGCGGCGAGGCCATAGACGGTGTCGTTGGCGATCGCGACGGCCTCTTCCTCCGTCTCGTAGGGCAGGATCGACAGGACGGGACCGAAGATCTCCTCGCGCGCGATCGTCATCTCGTTGTTGACATTACCGAAGACGGTCGGGCGGACATAGTAGCCCGCGTTCAGTTCGGCAGGCCGCCCTGGCCCCCCCGCGACGAGCTGCGCGCCTTCCTTGATACCGGCTTCGATCAGGCCCTGGATCTTGTCGAACTGGATCTGGCTGACGACCGGGCCGATCGTCGTGCCTTCGGCCCGCGGATCGCCGACCACGGTTTTTTCGGCGACGGCGCGTGCGATTTCCAGCGCCGCGTCGTGGCTTGCCGCTGGCACCAGCATGCGGGTCGGCGCATTGCACGACTGGCCGGAATTGCCGAAGCAGTGGGCGGTGCCCGCCTTCACGGCGCGCTCGAGGTCGGCATCGTCAAGAATGATGTTCGGCGACTTGCCGCCGAGTTCCTGGGCGACGCGCTTCACCGTATCGGCAGCGGCCTTGGCCACCGCGATGCCGGCGCGGGTCGAACCGGTGAACGACATCATGTCGATGCCCGGATGCTCCGACATCGCCTGCCCGACCGTCGGGCCGAAGCCGTTGATCAGGTTGAACACGCCCTTCGGCACGCCGGCGGCGTCCATGATCTCGGCGAACAGCAGGCCCGACATCGGCGCGATCTCGGAGGGCTTCAGCACCACGGTGCAGCCCGTTGCGATCGCGGGCGCCACCTTGCAGACGATCTGGTTCATCGGCCAGTTCCACGGCGTGATCAGGCCGCACACGCCGATCGGCTCGCGGCGCACCATGGTGGTGCCGCGCAGCGTGGTGAACTCAAACTCCTCCAGTGCCTTGATCGTCGCCTCGAAATGGGCCGAACCGATCCCGGTCTGAGACTGCAGCGCCATCTTGATCGGCGCGCCCATCTCGCGCGAGATCGCATCGGCCATGTCGTTGGCGCGGCGATTGTATTCGGCCAGAATCGCGCGCAGCAGATCGAGGCGCTCCTGCTTGGAGGTCAACGAGAAGGTCTCGAAGGCGCGGCGCGCGGCGGCCACCGCCTTGTCGACATCGGCGGCAGAGCCGACCGAAATCTCGGCGAAGGCCTGCTCGCTCGACGGATCGATGACCGGCGTGGTCTCCGCAACGACCGGATCGACCCATGCGCCGTCGATATAGAACTTCAGGGAATTGGACATCTGGTACTCCTGTTCGGGCCTGGATCGGCGGGTATCCGAAAATGGTCGTGTCCGAGCGAACGAGCCGACGAACCGGCCGGCACGGGCGGATTCGCGCCTGCCCCGCAAAAGCTTCCGAAGTCGGGATGAGTGGCGTTCGACACCGGGGCGGGCTGCTCAATCGAAGTCGGTCGGGCTGGCGGCCCGGCGGCGCCGGGACCACGGTCGTGATCGACCGCGCAGACGATGAAATAGGTACGCCCTCTCCCCCGTCAACGTCAAGTCGGAACCGCCGCAAATGCCGCTTCGAAAGCACTGAAAAGTAAGGCGAATCTACGATGCCCTGTCTGGCTCTTCGGTTCGCGGCGGCAGGATCGGCAGACAACATGAGCCACGGCGACGCCGCGCCCGGCGACAATTCGGTTTCCCCTGCGTGGCGTCAGCGTGTAGCAATCGGCGGCCGGCACATCACGCCGCAGACGTCTGCGACGGTTTGCGGAGGTTGCGGCGGCCGGGGGGCCGTCGCCGACAACGAGGATTGGCGAAGACGGATATGCAGGACATTACAAGCACTTCGGAACTGGTGGCATTCGCGGCCGCCATGTGCGGCGCGGGCGTTGCCGGCGGCGTTCTCGCCGGCCTCCTGGGCGTCGGCGGCGGAATCATCATCGTTCCTGTCCTGTATTCGGTCTTCCTGGCCCTCAAGATCCCGGCGGCAATCGCGATCAAGGTGGCCGTCGCCACCTCGCTCGCGACGATCATGGTGACGTCTGTGTCGTCGGCGCGGTCTCATGCGCGCCGCGGCGCCGTTGACGTGCCGCTCCTGAAGTCCTGGGGACCGGCCATCGTCGTCGGTGTCGTCATCGGCACCGCGATCGCGGGCCACGTGAAGGGAGACGTCCTGACGGGCGTGTTCGCCGTCGTCGCCCTGATCGTCGCGTTGAACATGCTGCTGCGGCCGACATCGGCCGGGTTGATGCCGGATTTCCCCAACAAGGTCGTGAAAGCGGCCTGCGGCGTCATCGTCGGCCTGTTTTCCGCGATGATGGGGATTGGCGGCGGGACGCTCAGCGTACCGATCCTGACCGCCTTCGGGTTCGAGATCCGGCGGGCGGTGGGCACGGCGGCGGCCATCGGCTTCCTGATCGCGATCCCGGCGACCATCGGCTACGTCATCGCCGGTTGGGAGAGTCCTGACCTGCCGCCTCTGTCGCTCGGCTTCGTCAACGTGATCGCCTTCGTCGCGCTCGTCCCGCTGACGACTCTGTTCGCCCCGCTCGGCGCCCGCATCGCCCATGCGATCCCGCCGAAGGCGCTGAGCTATGCCTTCGGCGTGTTCCTGTTCATCACCTCGGCGCGGATGTTCTACAGCCTGCTGTTGGGGGCGTCGCCCGGCTAGAACGCGACGAGATCGCTGCCGCCCTCCTGCAACTCGCGCAGCAGCAGGCGCGCCACCGGCAGCATCGTGCCCGTCGACCGGCGGACGATCGCCAGCCGCCGTTCCCAGGACGCCGCATCAAGCGGCAGCGGCCGGATGATCCCGAACTCCTCTTCCAGGGCGAAGACCACGCGTGTCATCATTGTGAGGTAATCGCCCTTCGCCACCGCCGCCTTCAGCGCCAGGACGGAATTCGTCGACAGCGCGGGAACCGGCGGCTCGACGCCCGCCCGGTTGAACAGCGCGTGGAAGCCGTACCAGATCACGTTGCCCTTCTCCGGCAGGGCCCAGGGATAGTCGCGAAGGTCTGCGACGGAGAGGTCCGGCTTCGTCATCAGCGGATGACCGCTGCGCACCGCCACACAGACCCGCTCGGTGCCAAGCGGCGTGATCAGCACGGTACTGTCGGATGGGTCCTGCGGCATGCCGACGACGGCGAAATCCACCTCGCCGCGCGATACCGCGGCAATCATCTGGTCTCCCGACCCCTCGATGACGCGGACCTGGAGACCGGGAGACGCGTGCCGCGCCCGGTCGAGCGCCTCCGGCAGGAGGCTCAGCGCGACGCTCGGCACGATGCCGAGCCGCACGAGCCCCGTCGCCGCACCGTTCAGGAGCTTGATCTCCTCGAGGATGCGATCGGTCTCGAATTCGAGCAGTTCGGCATATTCGCGCAGCACCTTGCCGAACCGCGTCGGCTCCATGCCGGTGGAATGGCGCACGAACAGGGAAACGCCGAGCCGGTCTTCCAGCCGCTTCAGTGAGCGGCTGAGCGCGGGCTGGGTCATCCCCTGCGCCTGCGCGGCGGCGTTGATGCTGCCGAGCCGCATGATGCTCAAAAATACGGCAAGCTCTCGTTGGTTCAGAGTCATTACAAAATGGTATACCCAAGGCCTAGAAATGCAATGGTGCCGGCCCGGATTCGGCCCTACTCTCGAAACATGGATCGCTCTGAGGATGTCGCGCTTCTGCTACACCTTTCGCAGCCCGCCGGTAGTCACCGGATGGTAGCAACCGCCGGTATGTGTGGTTTGCCCGGACTGGCCGCCCGGCCGCGCCTATGCCCAATCGGTTCAATGACAAGCGGCAGGACGGCACCTGTTGCGGCCTTCGTCCACGACGCCGCCGGGAGCTCCTGCCCATGACCACCTCCCGCCATGCAGAGATCGTCGGGGCCGGCATAGCCGGGCTCTCCACCGCCGCAGCCCTTGCCCGCAGCGGCTGGTCCGTTCGGGTCCATGAGCGCGGGCCGGAGGTGCGCGCGGTCGGTGCCGGGATCTACGTCTACGAAAACGGTCTGCGTGTACTCGAAACCCTCGGCGCGGTGGACGACGCGATCGCCGGGGCCTCGATCGCCCAGAAGCGCGAGACGCGCAGCGGTACGAACGCGCTTCTGTCGGTCCACAACTGGGGCGCCACGGGCCGGGTCTATTGCGTGACGCGCCAACGCCTCGTCGACGCTCTCGCCGCGGCCGCCCGGAAGGCCGGCGCCGAGATCGTCACCAGCTCGATTGGCACAGGCGCGACGCCCGACGGCACCGTGACCTTCGAAACCGGCGAGACGGCGAAGGCGGACCTCGTCGTCGCCGCCGACGGCGTGAACTCGCGTCTGCGCGACGGCACCGATCTCCTCGAAAAGCGGCGCGCGATGCCCGACGGCGCGATCCGCGTGCAGATCGAGAAAACGGCGGACGAACGCGCCGCCGGCGATACAGGGACGACAATCGAGAACTGGTCGGGAACGCGCCGCGTCCTGATCACGCCGTGCAGCGACACCGATATCTATCTCGCGCTGACCATGCTCGACAGCGATACGGTCGCGAAGGCCGTTCCGATCGACATAGCGGCGTGGACGGGCTGGTTCCCGCATCTGAAATCGATGTTCGAACGGATCGGTGATGCCGGCCGGTATGACCGTTTCGAATACCTGCGGCTGAAGAAATGGTCGACCGGGCGGCTGGCCTTCCTCGGCGACGCCGCGCACGCGATGCCGCCGAACATCGGCCAGGGCGGCGGCTGCGCGATGATGAATGGGTTGGCGCTGGCAACCCACCTGTCGGGAATGCGCGATACAATCGCAGGGCTTGCCGCTTGGGAGACCCGCGAACGCCCGATCACCGAACACACGCAGCGCGTCTCGTTGATGCTCGGCAAGCCGACCACGTGGCCGGCGCCGCTGCAGAAGGGGTTCCATAGCCTGGTCGGAAAATCACGCTGGATGGGCGAGATGCGCACGCGCACGGCAAGGCACATCCCCACCGGAACGGCCTGACCAAAGGACACACGAGGAGAACACGGAATGACAGCACAACTCCGGCACTTTGCCATCTGCGTCGGCGACCTCGAGCGCTCGGCCGGGTTCTATTCCAAGGTTTTCGGCTTCAAGAAGGTCGGCGAAGAGACACTGTCCATCGGCACGGCTTATTACATGAGCGACGGCACCATCAACCTGGCGCTGCTCAACTTCTCCGGCGACGAAGGCGCCGGCGTCAAGGACGCGACCAAGTTCATCGGCGCCAATCATTTCGGCATTCAGGTCGACGACCTGAAGGAAACGCAAAAAGCGATCGAGGACGCCGGGGGCACGTTCTTCTTCGATCTTGGCGATGAGCGCCTCGGCAACTTCGAGCGCAAGTTCAAGGACCCCGACGGCGTCGTCTTCGACATTTCTCATCATGGCTGGCTTGGCACCGACAGTCGCATCGAGCCCGAAAAGGCCGACTGAGCGCGTAGCGCGAGGTCCCGGAGATCGCCATGGCACCGAAGCTCGAGTTCAGGAAAGTCCGCAAGACGTTCGGCGAGGACGGCGCGGAGAATTCCGTCACCGCTGTCCGCAATCTCTCGTTCTCGGTGGAGAAAGGCGAGCGGGTGTCCGTCGTCGGTCCGTCCGGCTGCGGCAAGAGCACGATCCTGAACATGGCCTCCGGCCTTTACGCGCCGACCGCCGGCGAGGTCGCGATCGACGGCGAACCGGTAACCGGCACGCGTTCCGAGGTCGGCTTCATGCTGCAAAAGGACCTGCTGCTGCCCTGGCGCACGGTGATCCAGAACGTGGAGTTCGGGCTCGAGGCCCGCAAGCTGCGCGCCGAGGACCGCCGTCGCATCGCGCTGAAGGAACTGGAGCGCACCAAGCTCACCGACTTCGCCGACCATTACCCGCATCAGCTGTCGGGCGGCATGCGCCAGCGCGTGGCGCTCGCCCGTACGCTGGCCATCGAGCCGGAGCTGGTGCTGCTCGACGAACCGTTCTCCGCGCTCGACGCGCAGACAAAGCTGATACTGCAGGAAAGCTTCGCCCGCACGCTCGCCGGCGCCGACCTGACCAGCGTACTGATCACCCACGATCTCCAGGAGGCGGTGATCATGGCGGACCGCGTCGTGGTGCTCTCCGGCCGCCCGGGCACGATCGTCGACACGTTCGAGGTCGACCTGCCCGACCGCAACGACCCGATGACACGCAGCATGCACGAGAAGACGCGGATCTACGTGAAGCGCCTTTTCGACACACTCCACATCGCCGACGAAGTCGCGTGATGACTCGATAAAACAGCCAAAGGCACAGAGGGACTTTGAACAGATGAACGCACTCTTCAAGACGATCACGACAGCCGCCTTCGCGGCCGCGCTCGCCGTCGCTGCCGTACCCGCCGCGCAGACCCCCGCTCACGCCGCCGAGGACATCACCTTCCTGTTCCCGGCGCCGGAGTTCCTGCCGGCCTTCTCGCCCTACCAGCTTGCCAAGGCGAAGGGCTATTACGCGGACGAAGGCCTCAACGTCACGTTCCAGGTCGGCAAGGGTGGCGCAGACGTCGCCAAGCAGGTGGCGCTCGGCAACGCCGCGATGGGCAATTCCATCGGGGATACGCCGATCATCGTGCGCGCCAACGGGCTGCCCGTGAAGGACGTCGCCATGCTCGGCGGCAAGGCGCTGACCCAGATCGTCATCAACAAGAAGACCGGCGCCGACGGGATCGCCGGCCTGAAGGGCAAGAAGATCGGCGTCATGTCGTTCCAGGACACGACCTACTACAACCTGCTCGGGGCGCTGGCCGCTGTCGGGCTGACCAAGGACGACGTCGAGATCCAGGCAGTCGGTCCCGCCGGCGTCATGCAGCTGATGATCGCGGGCGACCTCGACGCGATTTCCGGCGTGCCGGAATGGGCCGCCGCCATCGAGGCGGCCGGAGTCGAACTCACGATCCAGCCGATCAACGACCTGTTCCCGGCCACCGCGCAGGCCATCGTCGCCTCCGACGACACGATCGCCAACAAGCCGGAGGTCGTGCAGGGCTTCGTCACCGGCACCCTGAAGGCGCTCAAGGAGATCATGACCGATCCCGCTGGCGCCTCGACGTTCCTCGCCGAGAACGTGCCCGCCTTCGAGGGCAAGCAGAAGATGCTCGAGGGCGTGATGAACCGCTACAACACGCTGGTCTATCCGGTCGCGGACATGGCCGACCTCGGCAAGATCGATCCCGACCGGCTGAAGGCCGTCGAGGACTTCTATCTCGAACATGGCATCGTCACCACGGCGACGCCGATCGACGAACTCTACACGAACCAGTTCGTACAATAAGCGGCACGGCGGCACCCGCCCGACAGAGGTAGCAAGGACATGGCCTTCGATACCGCCGAGGACACCCAGCCCGTGAAGCTCGAACCGACCGCACCGAAGATCAGGCTCACGAGCCTGATCGGGCTCGAGCCGAAGGATATCGTCCTGATGGGCGCGGTCGCGGTGGTGGTGATCCTGCTCTGGCAGTTCCTGCCGCCGGCGCTGGGGGTTTCGAAGTACATTATCCCGACCTTCACCGACTGCCTCGCGGAGTTCCAGCGCATGGTGGTGAGCGAGCGGCTGTTTCACCACACGCTCTCCACCCTGCTGGTCGCCATCCTCGGGTTCATCCTGGGAAGCCTGCTGGGGGCCGGCGCCGGCTATGCGCTGGGCACCTCGGCACTGTGGGAGCGGGTCTTCTCGCCCTACATCCTGGCGCTGCAGATCGCCCCGAAGGTGGCGTTCGCACCGCTGTTCATCATGTGGTTCGGCTACAATTCCCTGCCGAAACTGCTGGTGACAGTGCTGATCGTGTTCTTCCCGATCCTCGTCAATGTGCTGCAGTCGATGAAGACAGTGGACCGCGACCTGATCAATCTGGCGCGGGTCTATCACATGTCGCGCTTCGCGATCTTCCGGAAGATCGAGTTCCCCACCTCCCTGCCCAACCTGTTCGCAGGTCTCAGGATCGGCGCCACGCTGGCGGTGATCGGCGTCACGGTCGGCGAACTGGTCGGCGGCAACACGGGGCTCGGCTTCCTGATCACCTACGGCGAGGGGCAGGCAAACACGGCCATGGTGTTCAACGCGATCGGCATGCTGACCATCATCGGCATCGCCATGTACATCGCCGTCGCCCGGATAGAGGCGCGCGTCCTGCACTACCTGAAATAGAAGTGACGCGTCGCACGCGCCGTACTGGACGAAGAAGATTCAAGTCCGTCACTGGAGTAGCCTCATGACGCCCCTTGTTATCGGAGCCGGCATCGGCGGCCTGACCGCCGCGCTCTTCCTGCACAAGAACGGCATACCCTGCCGGATCTACGAGCGCGCTCCGGACATCCAGGAACTCGGCGTCGGCATCAACCTGCTGCCGCATGCCGTCTCCACCTTCGCCGAGGTCGGGATCCTCGGTGCGCTCAAACGCGAAGGAATCTGTCCCGAGCATCTCTACTACCGCACCCGCTACGGCCAGACCGTGTGGGACGAGCCGCGCGGCGAGAAGGCGGGCTTGTCGGTGCCGCAGGTATCGATCCACCGCGGCCGGCTGCAGCGGGTTCTCTACGATGCGGTTCTAGAGCGACTTCCCGCCGGAAGCGTCCGTCTCGATCGTCGTTTCGAGAGCTTCGAGCAGGATGAAAACGGCGTCCGCGCGACCTTCGTGTCCGAGGCGGGCGAGACCGAGGTTGCCGAGGCTGACATGCTAATCGGGGCCGACGGCATCCACTCGCAGCTCCGCCACCTGCTCTACCCCGAAGAGGGCAAGGCGCGCTGGAGCGGCCGGATCATGTATCGTGGCACAGCCGACTGGCCGATCTACAGCGACGGCAAATCGTTCATCATCTCCGGCGGCAACGACGCCCGTCTCGTACTGTTCCCGATCGCCAGGGGCAGAACCGAGGGTACGCTGCTGACGAACTGGGTGCTCGCCTACCGCGTCGGCGAGGACGGCGCGCCGCTGGAGCGCCGCCAGAGCTGGCATGACAAGGCGGTGCGCGAGGACGCGCTGAAGGCGTTGTCGGAATTCACCGTTCCCGAACTCGACATCCAGGCGCTTGGGGCGGCCAGCGACGACATATGGGAATCGCCGATGAGCGACCGCGACCCGCTGCCGCAATGGACATTCGGCCGGGTGACGCTGCTCGGCGACGCCGCCCACCCGATGTATCCCTTCGGCGGCAACGGCGCCGCGCAGGCCGCGCTCGACGCGAAGGCGCTGGGCACCGCGCTCGCCGGTGTGGCGTCGCCTGAAGACGGCCTGAAGGCCTACGAGGACGCGCGCCGCGAGGCGGTCTACGAGGTTGTCCTGAACAACCGGAAAGGCGGGCCCGAGCGGGTCATCGACGCCGTGCAGGACAAGGTCGACGGGATCGTCGAGGACGTCGACGACATCCTGCCCTACGAGAAGCGCGAGGAGATCGTGCGCGGCTACTCGCGCATTGCCGGCTTCTCGAAAGAGCAACTGACGCCGGCGTAACCATGACCAGGCAGCATTCCACCCAACCGCGACGGCGCGCGTGTTCGCCATCCTCCCGGGCCCGTCTGGCGCGCGCACATCACCGCCACAGACAGGTCGAAATCGGCGTTTTTCCGGCGGCTTCCTGCATTTCCGACGTGACGGATACGGAGGTCGCGGGAAGGTGAGCGGCATCGTCTACCTGGACTACACCCAGGCCGAACTGGACCGGGCCTACGACCAGCGCGCCTGGGCGCCGAACGCCGGCACCCTGATCGAACGCTGGCGTGACGCGGCCGGCGATGCCCGGGACTCCCATCCGGGCTATCGGGAACTCGCCTACGGTGACGGGCCGCTGGAACGGCTAGACCTTTACGCGGCGGACCCCGGCGCACCGATCCACGTCCACATCCATGGCGGCGCATGGCGCGCCCAGTCGAAGGATGACGGGGCGATCGCGGCATCGGCGATGACGGCCGCCGGCATGCACTTTGCGGTGCCTGAATTCGACAAGCTACCGGACGTCCGGATGCCGGTTATGGTCGAGCAGTTGGCTCGCGCCATTCGGTGGATCTACCAGAACGCGTCCGGCTTCGGCGGCGACCGGACCCGCATCCTGCTGTCGGGCCATTCGTCCGGCGCCCACCTCGCCGCGGTACTGGCGACGCTCGACTGGCAGGCGCTCGGCCTGCCTGCAGCCCCGTTCTGCGGCTTGGTCCTGATCAGCGGCGCCTATGATCTGGAGCCCGTCCTGATCAGCGCCCGGCGCAGTTACATCGACCTGACGCCCGACGAAGCCGACCGGCTGAGCGCGCCACGGCACGCCGACAGGATCCGATGCCCCGTGACCCTGCTCTACGGCGACCGGGAAACGCCGGAATTCATTCGCCAGTCGCGTGCCTTTTCGGAGATTCTGGCCGGTACCGGCAGACTGAAGGCGCTGATCGAGGTTGCGACCTGCAATCACTTCGAGATCTTCGACCGGATGGCAGATCCCGACAGCGACGTCTTCCGCGCCATCGCCGATAGCCTGGAGACGTCGGAGAAGGTCGCCTAGCGCCGGCGCTTCGAGCGCGGCGGAACTGCCGCTCAAACGTGCCGAAAGGGCGCTGGTGCGGACGGCGGGAATCGAACCCGCATGGAGTTGCCTCCGAGGGATTTTAAGTCCCTTGCGTCTACCAGTTCCGCCACGTCCGCACACGTATGCCGATAGCGCGTCCGGCCGGACTTTACAAACCCCGCAATTGCCAAACCGTAACGAAACCCGGCGGCCGCCTACGTTCCGGCGGCGTCGCCGGTGTCGCCGCCTTTCAGGATTCCGGCTTTGCGGCTCTGCTTGAGATCCGCCGCCTTTTCGGCAGCACGGACCGCAGTCAGGATCACCATGCCGAGAACGGTCGCGACAATGGCCACAAAGAACGCGCCGACGCCGCAGGCAAGACCGATCGCACCGGCGAGCCACATCGCTGCACCGGTCGTCAGGCCGTGAACGCCGTTGCTGCCGCGGATGATCGTGCCGGCGGCAAGAAATGCCACGCCGGCCGTCACAGCTTCGATGATTCGGACCGGGTCGGGATTTTGCACGCCTTCGGCGGTCGCCCGTGCAACGATCTCGAAGGCGAGGATCGCAAAGGTCGCGGCGGCCAGAGAGACCAGCATGTGCGTCCGAAGGCCCGCCGAGACGGCGCGGAGTTCGCGATCCACACCGATCACGAGCCCCAGAACCGCGGCAGCCGCGAGCCGCAGCATCACGATGCCGGCACCGATATCGGCCGTATAAAAGTACGAGAGGCTGTCCATCATGCTCCTCCGCCGGATGCGACCTCCCGTCCGCCGGCAGCGAGCTGCCGGACTAGCCGCCCTTCGGCTCGGCGATCGGAGGCTGGAAGGCGAGGCCGGTGTCCCAGGGGAAGTAGATCCAGGTGTCCTGGCTCACTTCCGTCACGAAGGTATCAACCATCGGGCGGCCCATTGGTTTCGCGTAGACGGTGGCAAAATGCGCTTTGGGCAGGAGTTCCCGGACGATCTTGGCCGTCTTGCCCGTGTCGACGAGGTCGTCGACGATCAGCACGCCCGAGCCTTCGCCGCCGTTGAGCGCGATGACGCTGGGGTTCACGGCCTTGATCACCTCGACCTCGCCCTGCGTCTTGTAATCGTGATAGGAGGCGACACCGACCGTCTCGATGATGCGGATATTGAGTTCGCGTGCCACGATCGCCGACGGCACCAGCCCACCGCGCGTGACGCAGACGATCGCCTGCCATTTGCCGATACCCGCCAGGCGCCACGCCAACGCCCGCGCGTCGCGATGGAATTCGTCCCAGGATACCGGGAAAGGCTTTTCCGAACCCGCCATGCATGTCCCCTCTTCTGTTCTGATTCGAACCTTCAGCCCGCCTGGTCTGCCAGAAGGCGCTCGACAAGCGCCTTGACGTCGCGCTCGGCGGCCTCCAGTGCCGCCTGATCGCGCGAGCGGATCACCAGCGACGTCGAATAGCGCACACCATCGAAGCCCGGATAACTGCCGATCATCACGCCGGGATGCGCCGCCTGGATCTCGCCGAGCGGCCCGCCGACATCGCCTTCCTTGAGGCCCTGCCCGTCGATTGTCACGGACAGCATCTTCGCGCCGGTCTTCAGCGTCGGCGCGATCGCATCGAGCATCGCGTGCATGACCGACGGGATGCCGGCCATGACATGGACATTGCCGATGCGCCAGCCAGGCGCCTTCGACACCGTGTTCTCGATCAGATCGGCGCCTTCGGGCGTGCGCGCCATCCGGAGCCGCGCCTCGTTGATCCTGTCGCCCAGATACTCGGTCAGGATCTCGACGGCGCGGGGATGATGGATGACCGGCACACCGAAGGCATGGGCGACCCCGTCGGCCGTGATGTCATCATGTGTCGGCCCGATGCCGCCGGTGGTGAAGACGTAGGTGTAGCGATGCCGCAGCGCGTTCACCGCATCGGCGATCTCGCCGATCACGTCGGGCACCACGCGCGCCTCGCGCAGATCGATGCCGATTGCCGTCAGGTACTCGGCGATATAGCCGGTGTTGGTGTCCTTGGTGCGCCCCGAGAGGATCTCGTCACCGATCACCAGAACGGACGCCGTCACCGGTCCGCCGTCGTTTTCGCCTGCCGTCTCGCTCATGCACCTGTCCTTTCGCGGGGGTGGCGGCTGATCTATCCCAGTGGACGAGCCGGCTCAAGTGCCGCGGCGGTCTTGCCATTGCCGTAAGCGCAAGGCATACGGCAGTCCATGCGGTTCCCTCATCCCCTCACGCGCGGACGTCTGCTGCGGCGCTACAAGCGATTCCTGGCCGATATCGAGCTCGAAAACGGCGAGGTGGTGGTCGCCCACTGCGCCAATCCGGGCTCCATGCTCGGCCTGCAGGACCCGGGCATTTCCGCCTGGCTGTCGAAATCCGACAATCCGAAGCGCAAGCTCGCCTGGTCGCTGGAAGTCGTCGAGGTCGATGCCGGGCGCGGGCCGACGCTGGTCGGCATCAATACCGGCCACCCGAACCGGCTGGTCGAGGACGCGATCGCCGCCGGCGCCATTGCCGAGCTGACCGGCTATGAGACGATGCGCCGCGAGGTGAAGTACGGCAAGAACAGCCGCATCGACATCCTCCTGTCGGACGCCGCGAAGCCCGACTGCTACGTCGAGGTGAAGAACGTCCACCTGGTGCGGACTGCGGGATTGGCCGAGTTTCCGGATTCCGTCACCGCCCGCGGTGCCAAGCACCTCGACGAACTCGCCGAAATGGTGAGACAGGGCCATCGCGCGACGATGTTCTACCTCGTCCAGCGCGGCGACACGGAGACGGTGGCCATCGCCCGCGACATCGATCCGGTCTACGGGGAAGCGCTCGACAAGGCACGGGACGCCGGTGTCGAGGTCGTCGCCTATGGCTGCGAGGTGACGCCCGATGGTGTCGAGGTGACGGGCGCCCTTCCTTTCACTCGGTAAGCCCGAGTCACGCGCAGGGCTTCCGGTCGGGCCACACATGGTTCGAGACGCGGCCCGGGACCGTGTCCCGGTCCTCTCCTCACCATGAGGGGCTAAGGGTTTTCCCCCTGAGGTCGCCACACCACCACCCTCGGCCTGAGGAACGGCGAAGCCGTGTCTCAAAGGATGGACGAAACGGACGGTCCATGCAGCCTCAGGCGTCCTCGCGCACCATCACCATGTTCAAGCGCGTCTCGACCTTCTCGCGATAACCGGCCTTTTCAAGAAGGGCGATGCAATCCGTCTGCCAGCGGTCGCGGGCGTGCTCGATGATCAGCATCCGCGGCAGCAGATCGCGCGGCGCCTCGGCCAGGAACGGGGCCAGGATCAGGTCCTCGGCGCCCTCCACATCGATTTTCAGGGCATCGATATGATCGATCCCCTCCTCGCCCAAAATGCCGAGCAGCGTACGGGCCGGCACTTCCACGGCGCGGTCCTCGTCGCCGGGCGTTCCGACATACTTGACGCTCGCCTCGCCCTTGTTGCGGGCCGGCATGAACAGCGTCATCGTGCCTTCCTTGTCTGCGAGCGCGCAGGCGATCGCCTTCACGGTCCCCGACGGATTGAGGCCAATGTTGCAGACGAGCCGGTCGAAGACGATCGGCTGCGGCTCGATCGCCAGGATACGGGCGTCGCGCCCCGCCTGGCCCGCCGCAAACAGCGAATAGCCGCCGACATTGGCACCGATATCGACGAAGACATACTGCGCGTGCGGCCGGTCGGCGTGGATATGGTCCGCCAGCAGATCCCGTTCGCGCGGGTCGAAATACTGAGGCGTGAACAGGATGCGCTTCTCCGACACGTTGTTAAAGGGGTTGAGGCGCATCTTCTGGCCGAAAACCTCGACATCGAGGGGGTGGTGCAGCCCGAGCATCACCAGGCGGCGGGCGAAAAAGGCCAGCCGCTTGCCGAGCCAGGTCTCGGGCTGGCGCCGCGTGAAGGCGATCAACCGCTGTTGCATGGCCGTCGGCGCATAGGTGCCGAACGGTGGCCGATCTTCAGGCGCTTCCTGGGTCGGATGTATTGCGTTCATGGCCGCGATTGACCATATCCGGGGAGACTGCGCAAGAACCGTTGAGCCCCCACGTCGTCCGATGGCTTGCGTGCTGCCCGCATTGGATTAGATTTCTCCTCGGGATCCGGTAGTAAGAGCGGCGACGCGCGGCGGCCCGCGCCAGAGTGCGCACCTTGAAGAAGCAATATGGCCTGACGGCCATCGGAAAGAACCGATGAACTATGTAGACGCGGCGATTGCGCCGGCCCGCAACACGGGCGACATTAAGCTGTACGGCCCCGAGGCCTTCGAAGGCATGCGCAAGGCCGGGCAGCTCACCGCCCGCGCACTGGACATGCTCGCCGATGCCGTCGAGCCAGGCATCACGACAGCCGAGCTTGACGAACTGGTCTTCCGCTTCGCCCGCGACAACGGCGCCTACCCGGCCACCCTTTTCTATCGCGGCTACAAGTACTCGGTCTGCACCTCGATCAATCATGTGGTCTGCCACGGCATGCCAAACGACAAGCCGTTGCGTGAAGGCGATATCATCAACATAGACGTGACGCTCGTGGTCGACGGCTGGTTCGGCGATTCGAGCCGCATCTATTCGGTCGGCGAGATTTCGCGCCGCGCCGAACGCCTGATCGAGGTCACCTACGAGTCGCTGATGCGCGGTATCGAGGTGGTCAAGCCCGGCGCAACGACCGGCGATATCGGTGCCGCCATACAGGCCTTCGCCGAAGGTGAGCGTACCAGCGTCGTACGGGACTTCTGCGGCCACGGTCTCGGCAAGGTGTTTCATGACACGCCGAACATCCTGCATTACGGCAATCCCGGCGAAGGCGTCGAGTTGAGGCCCGGCATGCTGTTCACGATCGAGCCGATGATCAATCTCGGCCGGCCGCACGTAAAAGTACTCTCCGACGGCTGGACGGCAGTGACCCGCGACCGCTCGCTGTCGGCACAGTTCGAACACACGGTCGGCGTTACCGAGGACGGCGTCGAGATCTTCACCCTGTCGCCTGCCGGGTATCACAAGCCGCCGTACCGGGCCGGGTAGCGTATGTCGGGCTTCGAGGAGCAGCTCGGCAAGCCCGTATCCGACAACGCCGGTCATCGCCAGCGTCTGCGAGACCGGTTCTTCGCCGGCGGCGCCGATGCCCTGCCGGATTACGAGCTGCTCGAACTCGTCCTCTTCGCGGCCCTGCCACGCCGCGACACCAAGCCGATCGCCAAACGGCTGCTTGCTCGCTTCGGCTCCTTCGCCGAAGTCATCGCCGCCTCTCCGGAACGGCTGCGCGAGGTGGAGGGCGTCGGCGAACGGGTCGTCATGGAGCTGAAGGTCGTCCAGGCGGCAGCCCAACGCCTGGCGCGCGTCTCGGTCCGCAACCGGCCGGTCCTGTCCTCATGGACTGCCGTCATCGACTATTGCCGCACGGCCATGGCCTATGCCGAGAAGGAGCAGTTCCGCATCCTGTTCCTCGACAAGCGCAACGCGCTGATCTCCGACGAAGTACAACAGACCGGCACCGTCGACCACACGCCCGTCTATCCGCGCGAAGTCCTCAAGCGAGCACTCGAATTGTCGGCCACAGCGATCATCCTCGTGCACAACCATCCGAGCGGCGACCCGACGCCGTCGCGCGCCGACATCGAGATGACGAAGACGATCATCGATGTCGCTCAGCCGCTCGGCGTCAGCGTCCACGATCACGTCATCGTCGGCCGCGAGGGACACGCCAGCCTGCGCGGCCTGAAGCTGATCTAGTGACGACCCAAGCTTCCGCCCCTGCCCTCTCGATCCGCTACTGCACGCAATGCAGCTGGCTCCTGCGCTCCGCCTGGATGGCGCAGGAGATCTTGTCGACGTTCTCGCAGGAGATCGGGTCCGTAACGCTGATTCCCGGAACCGGCGGCGTTTTCGAGATCACGCTGGATGGCGAGACGCTCTGGGAGCGCAAGCGCGACGGCGGCTTTCCGGACATCAAACATCTCAAGCAGATGGTGCGCGACCGCATCGATCCCGACCGCGACCTGGGTCACATCGATCGGGCTGGTCAGCCCGGGTCCGGGAATTGATTGCGAACCGGGACACCGCCTCAGGCCGCCAGGTCGCGCTTGTCCATCACCCGGTCGATCAGGCCCCACGCCCTGGCCTCGTCCGCGGACATGAAAGTGTCCCGGTCGAGCGTTCGCTCCACCTCCTCGTAGGTACGCCCGCAATGGTGCGCGTAAAGACCGAGGATACGCTTCTTCGTCTTCTTCATGTCCTCGGCGTGGATCAGGATGTCGGAAGCCTGCCCCTGATAGCCGCCAAGCGGCTGGTGCACATGCAGGCTGGCGTTCGGCAATGCCGTTCGCTCGCCGGGCTCCCCCGCCATCAGCAGAAACGAGCCCATCGAACGTGCCGTGCCCATGCACAGCGTGTGGACCGGCGCCCGGACGAACTGCATCGTATCGTACATGGCAAACCCGCTGGTCACGATGCCGCCGGGCGAGTTGATGTAGAGGTGGATCGGCTTTTTAGGGTTCTCCGACTCCAGGAACAGGAGCTGCGCGCAGACAATCGCGGAGACCGTGTCATTGACCTCGCCATTGAGGAATATGATCCGCTCGCGCAGGAGCCGGGAATAGATATCGAACGAGCGTTCCCCCCGGCTCGATTGTTCGACGACCATGGGGACGAGTTGCAGCGTGTCGCGCATCGGCGAGGTCCTTCTGTTCGGGAAACTGGCGGGAGGTGGACGGTGGGCCGTCCGCCCGCGATCAGGCGGCCATGAGCACGTCGCGCCGGTTGCTGTTGGCCGCAGGAGGCGTACGCGAGACGATCCGCAGGTCGGTCAGGCGATGGAGGATCGTCAGCCGCGATCCGTGGCCTGCCACTTCCGGCCGGACCTGAAACACGACGGTGCTTTCCAGGAACGGTGGCGCGTCGTCCTTCAGCCGATACGTCACTTCCTCGCCCGGCGTCTGAGACACGGGCTCCGGTTCGGCCAGATCGCGGGCCGGCAGCCAGCGGTCGCGGAGTTCAGGGATGGTTATCGCGCGCCACACCTTTTCCGGCGGCGCGTCGAGCGCGCTGTCGAACAGCAGTTCGTCCTGGGCCATGTCAGGCTCAACCGGTTCCCGCGTCTCTGTCTCGCTCACGTGTCCATCTCCTTCAACAGCGTTTTCAGCGCATCGATCCGGGCCGGCCAATAGGCGCGGTACTTCGCAAGCCAGAGCGCGATATGCACTAGCCCCTCCGGATCGACCTCGTAGTTGATGAACCGGCCCTGCCGCTCCTCACGAACGAGGCCCGCCTTCCGCAGCGCCGCAAGATGTTGAGACATCGCCGGCTGACTGATCGACATGCCGTCTCGCAGCGCACTGGCGTTCATCGAGCCCGCCGCGAGCTTTTCGAAAATTGCCCGGCGGGTCGGATCGGCCAGGGCCTTGAAGATATCGTTCTCGATCACCCCTTCATATAAGCATACACTTATATAACTGGCAAGGCGGGCGGCGCGGCCTCGCAAAGCAGGAAATGCCGGCCGCCGGTCACTGCCGCCAATCTGGACTATCCGCGTGCAACGCTGCCCCAATAATGTTCACGCCCGGGGGTTGAGCATCGGCGTTGTCCCGTAAAAACTGGGGCAGGCATTGCGGGAACTCTTTCTCCTTGGAATAGTTAGCCGGAGGGGACTGCAGAACGGTCGAACCCGCAGCCGGCCACACTGGGGAGGACATGGCAGCACACTTCTTCGACGAGATGCATGGAGCCGAAGACGGCGGTTGCCGCCTTCCCTATCGCCGGCTGGAGGAATGGCTGGCCAGTATTCCCGAAGAACTGATTGAACAGCGTCGTCAGGAAGCCGAACTTCTGTTTCGCCGCATCGGCATCACGTTCGCCGTCTACGGCGAGTCGATGGGCGAAGAACGCATCATCCCCTTCGATGTCGTGCCCCGCATCATCACCGGCGATGAATGGGAAAAGCTGTCCCATGGGCTCAAGCAACGCGTTCAGGCCATCAACGCCTTTCTGGCCGATATCTATTCGAAGCAGGAGATTCTGAAGGCCGGCATCCTTCCGCCGGAACTGATCTTCGCTAATCCTGCCTTCCGGCCCGAAATGATGGGAAGGAAGGTCCGCGGGGATCTCTACGTTCCGATCGCCGGCATCGATATCGTCCGCGTTGGGTCGGACACTTTCTACGTCCTCGAGGACAACGCGCGAACACCTTCGGGCGTGTCGTACATGCTTGAGGACCGCGAAGTCATGATGATGCTGTTCCCCGAGCTGTTCTCGCGCTACCACGTACGCCCGGTGGACAATTACCCCGACGAGTTGCTCGCCACGCTTCAGTCGATCGCGCCCGAATGCGCGCCGCGCGAGCCGACCATCGCGCTGATGACGCCTGGTCCCTTCAACAGCGCCTATTACGAGCACAGTTTCCTGGCCGACAAGCTCGGCATCGACCTCGTCGAGGGCAATGACCTCGTCGTCCAGGACGATTACGTCTACATGCGCACGACAGAGGGACTGCAGCGGGTCGATGTGATCTACCGACGTGTCGACGACGATTTCCTCGATCCGCTCACCTTCCGGCCGGACTCGGCGCTTGGCGTCGCCGGCCTGATGTCGGTCTACGAGGCGGGCAACGTGTCGCTCGCCAATGCCGTGGGCACCGGTATCGCCGACGACAAGGCGATCTACTCCTACATGCCCGAAATCCTGAAGTTCTATCTCGGCGAAGAGCCCATCCTGAAAAACGTGCCGACCTGGCGCTGCCGCGAGCCAGACGCGTTGGCTTATGTGCTCGACCACCTGCCCGAACTGGTGGTCAAGGAGGTGCATGGATCGGGAGGCTACGGCATGCTGGTGGGCCCCGCGTCGGATAAAGCGACCATCGATGCCTTCGCGGCCAAACTGAAGGCGGAGCCGGAGAACTTCATCGCCCAGCCGACACTGGCGCTGTCGACCTGCCCGACCTGGGTCGAATCGGGTCTCGCCCCGCGCCATGTCGACCTCAGGCCGTTCGTGCTGTCTGGTACGGACAAGGTGCGCATCGTGCCCGGCGGGCTGACGCGTGTGGCGTTGCGCGAGGGATCGCTGGTCGTCAATTCCAGCCAGGGCGGCGGAACCAAGGACACCTGGGTCGTCAATGTCTGAGGGAACAGCGGAAATCGATAGAAACAGGATGCCCAAACCGTGCTGAGCCGCACCGCAGACAATCTCTTCTGGATGTCGCGCTATGTCGAGCGCGCCGAGAGCATCGCGCGCATCCTGCACGCGGCGTCGCGGATGGCGGCCGTGCCGACGGCCGAGGATTCCGGAACCAACGAATGGCAGTCCGCCCTGGCGGCCGCAGCGCAGGAAGCCGCCTTCGCGGAGACCGGACAGGAAGCCACCGCCGAGAATGTCTTCCAGTTCCTGGCATTTGCCGAGGAAAATCCCTCGTCGATCCGAAACTGCCTGAAGATGGCACGTACCAATGCCCGTGCTGTACGCACGGCGCTGACGACGGATACCTGGGAAGCGATCAACAGCGCCTGGCTGGAGCTGCACCGCTACCGAACCGACGATATCTCGCCGTCGGGTCTCAACCGCTTCATTACCTGGGTCAAGGAGACGTCTCTGCGCGTCGACGGCTCAGCCTACCGCACCATGCTGCGGCACGACGCCTACTGGTTTTCCCGGCTCGGTGTCTACCTCGAACGCGCAGAGAACACCGCTCGTGTCCTCGACGTGAAGTATCACGTGCTGCTGCCCGATACCGAACCGGTCGGCGGCGGACTCGATTTCTTCCAGTGGTCGGCGATCCTGCGTTCGGTGTCAGCGCTGACGGCTTATCACTGGGTCTATCGCGACTCCCTGAAACCCTGGCTGATCGCCGATCTCCTGATCCTGCGCGAAGAGATGCCGCGCTCGTTGGCCAGCTGTTATGCGAATCTGACAATGTTCCTCGATGAACTGGCGCGCGACTATGGTCGGCAGGGAGAAAGTCAGCGCCACGCGCGGAGGATCTATGCGCAGTTGCGCAACGCGCGGACGGACGATGTCTTCCAGAGCGGTCTGCACGAATTCCTCAGCGAGTTCATTTCGGAAAACAACAAGCTGGGCGCGCTGATCGCCGATCAATATCTGATCTGACCGGACAAGGTTCGAATTCCATGCGCATTCATGTGCGTCACGAAACCGCCTACGCCTATGCGGTGCCGCCGAAATACGTCATCCAGAAGCTGCGCCTTACTCCGCGCAGCCACGAGGGGCAATTCGTCCGCAGATGGCGGATAGAGGTGGACCACGACTGCCGGCTGATCGAGACGGCTGACGCGTTCGGCAACATCGTCCATTCCTTCTCGCTCCACGACCATCGCGACGAATTGAAGATCACGGTTGAGGGCGAGGTCGAGACGGAGGATACGGCCGGCGTCGTGCGCGGCGCCGTGGAGCGAATGCCGCTCGAGCTCTATCTGCGTGAAACGGACCTCACCCAGCCGGACCCAGCACTCGAAGAGTACGCCCGCAAGTTCGACGGCGAGGCCGACGACCGGCTCGCTCTCCTGCACGACATGTTGACGGACCTGCATACGCATATCAGCTACGACACGAACCGCACGGACAGCGGCACGACGGCCAAGGATGCGTTCGAGCTGCGCCATGGCGTGTGCCAGGATTTCGCCCATATTTTCATCGCTGCGGCGCGCGTCCTCGGCATTCCGGCACGCTATGTCGGCGGCTATCTGGTGCAGACCAACGGTACGGTCTCGAATGAAGCTGGACACGCGTGGGCGGAGGCCCATGTCGACGGCCTCGGCTGGGTCGGATTCGACCCCTCCAACGGCGTCTGCATTACAGACGGCTACGTCCGCGTCGCCGTCGGCCTCGATTACCTGGGCGCAGCACCCGTTCGCGGCTCGCAGGCCGGAGGCCAGACGGAGTCGCTGGGCGTTCACGTCCACACCGAGGACATGGGCGCCCAGCAGCAGTAAACCGGCCTGCATGGGGCCTATGCATTCGCAAGGATGTTTTGTCGCCGTCTGCGCTGCGTTATAAGCGTGTGGGCATCCTTCGATAGCGATTCTTCATGACATACTGTGTCGGTATCCTCGTTGACGATGGTCTGGTGATGATCGCCGATACCCGCACCAATGCGGGCGTCGACAACATTGCCACCTACAAGAAGCTCCACGTCTTCGAAAAGCCGGGGGATCGCTTCATTTCCATCGCCACAGCAGGCAACCTCGGCTCCAGCCAGGCGGTGATCAGCATGATCACCGAGGGTTTTGAAAATCCGGATACCGGCGAGGTCGAGACGCTGTGGACCCAGCCCTCGATGTTCAAGACGGCCCAATTCGTCGGACGGGCGATCCGGGAAATATACAACACAGACGGACGCACCCTGGAGCAGCAATCTGCGGCCTTCGATGTCACGTTTCTGCTCGGCGGGCAGATCGCCGGCGGGCGCCTGCGCCTGTTCATGGTCTACGCGGCCGGGAACTTCATAGAGGCGACGCCGGACACGCCGTATCTTCAGATCGGCGAGCACAAGTACGGCAAGCCCATCCTCGACCGCGCCGTCAAGCACAACACCGACCTTTACGACGCCCTTAAGCTCGGTCTCGTGTCGATGGATTCGACCATGCGCTCGAACCTGAGCGTCGGCATGCCGCTGGACCTGATCGTCTACAGGCGGGATGCGCTGCAATCGGAGCTGACCTACCGCGTCGAGGCAGGCGAGCCCTACTTCCACGACCTGCAGGACCGTTGGTCCAGCGCCCTTCAGGCCGCCCACAAGGCCATCCCGCGACCGCCCTACGGGGTCGGCTGATCGACCGCCGCGGAGGCCTTTCGCCCGCGCCATCGCCCACCGAGCGCCGGCAAGACAAGCACTACGAACAATCCGGACACGACCAGCGCCAAAGCACCGATTTCGGCAGCGCCGACCCGCTCGCCAAGGAAAAGCGCGCTGCTGATGACACCCGCGACCGGAATGATCAATGTCGCGATCGAGGCCAGCGATGCAGGCAGGCTGCGGACGATCGTGAACCACAGGATATGGGCGATCACCATCGACCCGGCGATCACGAAGGAAAATGCAATCCAGCCCTCGCGGCTCAGATGCCAGTCGAAGTCGTCGACGAAGAACGCCGCAACGAACAGCGGCAGCGAGGCGAGTACGAGCTGCCAGGTAGCGAGAACGGTGACCGGAACGCCGGGGTCACGCCATTTCAGCAGCACGATGCCCAGAGCCCACGAGATGGCCGCGAGCAACACCAGCGCGATGCCGAGCGGAGCCTTGCCGATCGCCACGATCTCCGGGCCGATCAGCACGGCGAGCCCGGCAAATCCGAGCACCAGACCGAGGACCTTCAGAATGGTGATGCGCTCGCCGAGGATCAGGGCCGCGGCGATGACCGCCCACAGCGGCATGGTATAGCCGATGATCACCGCCCTGCCCGCCGGCAGGATCTGCAGGCCATAAGCCGTAAGCAGGTTCCAGCCGAGCGAGTTGAAAGTCGCCAGCACGGCGAGCCAGCCGAGCTGGCCGGGCGTGACCTTGAGCGACCGGCCGCGCGACAGTGCCAGAGCAGCGACGCCAAGCCCACCGGCGAGCAGGCAAATCGCCCGGAACGTCAGGACGGGCATCCCGTCGTTCAGCACGATCTTGATGGCGGGAAACGCCGCCCCCCACATCAGCGTCAGAAGAGCCAGAAGGCCGAGGGTCGCCGCCGTTGCACCGGACTCGGCCGAATGGCCGACGGCGGCCGGAGATTGGCTGGCGTGAGACTCGGCGGCGTTGGTCATCGCCGCAGGCTACAGCCTCCGTAGTCGGACGAATACCCTGCGGCGCCCTTCTCAACCGCTAAGAAATGCCGGTTCAGTGCAGATTGTACAGGCCGGCCGCACCGCGCCATTCGGACGGGGAAACGAGTTTCTGGTGGGCGATCTTCACGGAATGGACAGGGCCTTCGATCTCGCGATCCCAGAATTCGAGGAACTTGAACAGTTCCGGAAAGTCCGGAGCCAGATCATAGTGTTGCCAGAGGAATTCCTGCAGGAGCGTGGGATGATCCGGCAGGCGGTACAGAATGTTCGCCGTCGTCAGGCCGTAGCCCTTGATCTGCGCTTCGAACTGGATATCGACCATATGCGTCTCCAAGCAGGGATTGACGCCAAAAGTCTCTCTGTCTACGAACCTCGATTCAATATCCAAAAATCTAATTTTTGTTTAAATTCAATATATTAGCAGCACGACCCGCAGAGTGCTGCCAACCTTCGCCGGCAAGTGGCTCGCATCTAATCAGTTTGCCCGATTCTGAACCGCGCCAGTGCCTCCGGTGTATCCACATCGGTCAGGACGGCCGTGCCGCCGATCTCCACCTCGTTCACGAGTTCGGCGTTCTCGCCGATCAGGTGCCGCGCGCCGACGTCTCCGCGAATCGCCGTCAGAGCCTCGAAGAAGCGCCGCCCCCACAGCACCGGATTGCCGCGCTTGCCCTTGACCGTTGGCACGACGATGGCCTGCCCCTCGGCAGGGGCGAATCCCTTGATCAACGTATCGATGACGCCAGCCTCCACCGCCGGCATGTCGCCGAGGCAGACGACAGCTCCATCCACGTTGTCTGGCAGCGCGGAAATGCCCGTCCTGAGCGACGTCGACAGCCCCTCGGCATGGTCCGGATTGTGAACGAAAGTGACATCGAGGTCCGCAAGCGCCGCCTCGACCCGGTCGCTTTGGTGACCGGTGACGACGAACACGGGCCGCGCCGAGGATGCAAGCACCGCCTCGGCGGCGATCCGCACCATCGGCTTGTCCCCGATCTCCTCGAGCAGCTTATTGGGGCCGCCCATCCGCCGAGACTGGCCGGCAGCGAGCAGAACTCCTGCAACGCTAGGCGATTGCGTCTCGATCTCGGGCCCGGCACGCGGCTGTGGGCGGCTCTCGATTTCCATCAGGAGGCCGCCTACCCCCATGCCGGTGACGTCGGCGGCGGTGACATCGATACCGGCGAGCTGGCGCTGGAGCACCCAGTCGAAGCCGTTTTCCCGGGGACTGCGGGCGCAGCCCGGCGCACCGATCACCGTGATGCCCTGATAGTCGCCGATCAGCAGCAGGTTGCCCGGATCGACGGGCATGCCGAAATGCCGGACCGTCCCGCCGGCGGCCTCGATCCCGGCGGGTATCACGTCGCCGCGGTCGACGATCGCCGAGGCGCCGAAGACGAGCAGGAAATCTGCGCCCCTTGCCTTGAGGTCGGCGAGTGCGCCGGATACGGCTTCCGGCTCGTGCGGCACCCGCAGTTCCTCCAGTACGGAAGCGCCGGTCGGTCCCAGCCGGTCGGCGAGCACGCGGGCCGTCTTCTTCAGCATCTTCTCCGACGTGCCGGACAGGACCGTCGAAACGACGCCAACGGTCGCTGGCCGATAGGGCCGCACCGAAAACAGCCCGCCCTCCGGGATTGTCGCCAGCGCCTTCTCGACGGACGCCCCCGACACCGCGAACGGGATGATCTTGACGGTCGCGATCATCGTGCCGTCGACAACCGGCGCGAAGGCATCAAGCGTCGCCACCGTGATCGCCTCGTCGATCCGGTTCAACGCATCGATGGCCGCCCTGTCGACCGCCAGCACGCCGGGCGCTTCGGAAAACAGGTTCGTGCGGCCGGTGAAGGCGCGGTCGATCCGGACATTCGGACCGGCGACGGCGGCCGCCAGCCGCGCGGCCGCCTCGTCCTCGTGCAGATCGCCCGGTTCGAGGCGAGCCGCGACGACCGTTTCGAGGCCGGCATCCGCCAGCGATGCAACATCGGCGGCCGTCAGCCGCGTGCCCTTCTTGATCGTACCGGCGTCGCTCCGCTGCGAATGCGCCAGGATCGCGCCTTCTGCCTCTGCCAGCGGAATCGGGCCGAACTTCATCCCCGCCTGTCCCCCAGGCGCAACGCCTCGGTGATCTGCGCCATGATGGAGACTGCGATTTCCGCCGGGCTCTGGGCGCCGATGGCAAGCCCAATCGGCGCATGGATGCGGGCGATGTCGGCCTCCGAGATTCCGGCCACCGTCAGACGCTCGACGCGGCGCCCGTGCGTCTTCTTGCTGCCGAGCGCGCCGATATAGAAGCAGCCCTTCTCGAAGGCGTGTATTAGGCCCGGATCGTCGATCTTCGGGTCGTGGGTCAGCGCGCAGAAGGCCGTCCAGCGATCGACACCGACCTTAGGCAGCGCCACATCCGGCCATTCGGCGATCAGGGTCAGCCCCGGAAAGCGTTCCTCGGTGGCGAACGCCGTGCGCGGATCGACGATAGTCACGTCGTATCCCAGCATTCCGGCGAGCGGCGCCAGCACCTGGCTGATATGGACCGCGCCGATCAGGACGAGTTTCGCCGGCGGCACGATCACGTTAGCGAAGCCGCCACCCTCCTCTTCCGTCAGCGGGCGGGAGCGGCCGGCGCGGATCAGCACCCGGTACAGGTCCTCGCGGTCAGCGCCGGCGATGTCGTCCTCTCGGATCAGCGTCTGGTCGCCGCTCTGTGTGTCGGTGATCAGGATGACCGCCTTGCGGGCGGCACGGTCTGCGTTCAGTTGGGCGAGCAGGTCGAGTTTCATTGTGTCTTTCTCTTACGTCCGCTCGACCGCCAGCCGGGCGCCGAGCCCGATCAGGATGGTCCCGCCAATCACACGCGTAACCTTCTGCGCCAGCCCGCTTGCCTTCAGTTTCACCATCGCCGCCGAAGCGACCAGGATGACGACGATATCGGCCGACGAGAAGGCGAAGTTGACGATGGTGCCGAGCACCAGAAGCTGCGCCCAGACCGGCAAGGTCGCGGCCGGATCGACGAATTGCGGCAGGAAGGCCACGAAAAAGATCGCAGTCTTCGGATTCAGGATTTCGACCAGCATGGAATCGACAAAGGCGCGCCGGGGCGAGCGGGTCGTCACGGTGACCGCGGGGTTCTCGCTTGTCCCGCCGCGGATCATCGCGATGCCGAGCCAGATCAGGTAGAGCGCGCCGACGAGCTTCAGCCCGAAGTAGAGCTCCGGCACTAGCTTCATGATCGCCGCGAGCCCGAAAACGGCCGCGACCACATGCACATAGCAGCCGATATGGATGCCGAGCGCCGCCATCAGCCCGCCGCGCCTGCCCCGCGCCAGCGTCTGCGCAGCCGTATAGAGCATCGCCGGCCCGGGCATGTAGGCGAAGATCGCTGTCGCCACCGCGAAGGCGACGAGCAGATCGGCGGACGGCATTGTCACTCTACCTTCTCGACGAAGACCCTGATCTTGCCGCCGCAGGAGAGCCCCACCCGCCAGGCGGTCTCGTCGGCGACGCCGAACTCGAGCGTGCGCGGGGCGCCGTCGTCGATGACGTCGACAGCCTCGGCAATCACCGCTCCCTCGACGCAGCCTCCCGAGACAGAGCCTTCGAAGTTGCCCTCGGCGTCGATCACCAGATGGCTGCCGACCGGTCGCGGCGCGGAGCCCCAGGTCTCGACCACGGTCGCCAGCGCCACGTCGCGTCCCGCCTTGCGCCATGTTTCCGCGATCGCCAACGGATCGTCGAGCGGGGAAACGGGTGCATCTGTCAAGGGTCCCTCCTCAAGGGTGTCCGCGGGCGAATAGCCCGCAGCAATACATAGGGCGTCACATAGGGAGTCACGCCACCGCCTTCAGCCATTTCGCCGGGTCCGCGTCGCGGGTCTTTGTGACATCGAGCGCGCGGACGAGGTCCGTCATCGCGCCGAGATTATGGATCGTCCGGAATTCGTCGACATGCGGCAGCATGGAAACGATACCCGCGGCCTTCGCCTCGAAGCCGTCGTAGCGCAGAAGCGGGTTCAGCCAGATCAGCCGCCGGCAGGACCGGTGCAACCGGTCCACTTCGAAAGCCAGTTCGTCGCGCCCGTCGCGTTCAAGGCCATCGGTCACGAGCAGGACGACAGCACCCTGCCCAAGTACGCGCCGCGACCAGTGCAGGTTGAACTCGCGCAGGCAGGCGGCGATGCGGGTGCCGCCGGCCCAGTCTTCGACGGCGGCCGAGCACCGCTCCAGCGCCTCATCGGGATCGCGCGACTTCAGGGCCCGCGTGACGTTGGACAGCCGCGTCCCGAAAACGAAGCTCGACACCCGCCCCCGTGCCTCGGTCAGTGCATGGAGGAAATGCAGAAACATCCGGCTGTACTGCGTCATCGAGCCGGAGATATCGCAGATCGCCACGACAGGGGGATGCTTTTCCACCGGGGCCATCTTCCTCAGGTCAATCACCCCGTGCCCGCCAGAGCGGATCGAGGCGCGGAACGAACCGCGCAAATCGATCTGGCGGCCGCGCGAGGACGGCTCCAGCCGCCGCGTCTTCACCTTGTCGGCCGGCAGCACCATACGCGCGATCAACTGGCGCGCCTTCGCGACCTCAGCCGCCGACATCTGCTCAAAGTCCTTGCGCTGCAGGACTTCCTGGTCCGACAGCGTCATCGTCGCGTCAATTTCAAGCTTGGGTTTTGGCTGCTCCGGCTTCTGCTCGTTCTTGAACAACGCCTCCGCCACGCGCGAGCGTACCTGCTCCTCGTCCTCGCGCGGCACGGCCGGCGACGGCGGAAGCAACTGCGACATCAGCTTTTCGAGAAGCGCGCGCTTGCGCCAGTACAGCCGGAAGGCCTGGTCGAACAGATCGTGGTCCTCGTGCCGGTTGACCAGCACCGAATGCAGCACCCAGTAGAAGTCCCCGCGCTCGCCGATGCCAGCGACTTCCACCGCATGGATCGCGTCCACCACCGCGCCCGGACCGACACGGATACCGGCCGTCCTGAGCGCGCGGGCAAAATGCACGATATTGTCCGCGAGACGCCCCTCGAAGGCTTCTGCTGGCGGCGCGCTGTCGATCATGTCGGTCATCCGTCCGGCCTATCCCCTGCCGCCACGTAACTCCGCATAGACCTGGTCGAGCAGTTCCTTGGCCTTCGAGCCCTGCATCCGCTGGATGTCGTCCTGGTACTTAAGCAGAACACCGAGCGTGTCGGAAATCATCGCGGCATCGAGCGACACGGCATTCAGCTCGGTCAGCGCTGTCGCCCAGTCGAGCGTCTCGGCGACACCTGGCGCCTTGAAGAGCTCTTCCTTGCGGATTGCCTGCACGAAGGCGACAACCTCCTTGCTCAGCTTGGCCGGCGCGTCGGGCACCTTTGCCTTGACGATCGACAGCTCGCGCTCGGCATCAGGATAATCGACCCAGTGATAGAGGCAGCGACGCTTCAGGGCATCGTGGATCTCGCGGGTGCGGTTCGAGGTGAGGATGACGATCGGCGGATGGTCCGCCTTTACCGTGCCGATCTCCGGGATCGTCACCTGGAAGTCTGAAAGGACTTCCAGCAGGAACGCCTCGAAAGCCTCGTCGGTCCGGTCCAGTTCGTCGATCAGCAGCACCGGCGGTCCGGCGGTATCGGGCTCCAGCGCCTCGAGCAGCGGCCGTTTGACCAGGAAGCGCTCCGAGAACACGTCCTCCCCAAGCCGAGCCCGGTCGGCGACCCCTTCAGCCTCGGCCAACCGGATCTCGATCATCTGGGCGGCGTAGTTCCACTCGTAGACAGCCGAAGAGACATCGAGACCCTCGTAGCACTGCAGGCGGATCAGTTTCCGGCCGAGCGCGGAGGCCAGAACCTTTGCGATCTCGGTCTTGCCAACGCCGGCCTCGCCTTCGAGGAACAGCGGTCGCCCCATCTTCAGCGCGAGATAGAGGACGGTCGCCAGCGACCGGTCGGCGACGTAATCGGCGGAGTCGAGCAGTTTCAGCGTCGCCTCGATGGACTGCGGAATTTCGGGGGATGTTTCGGCCAAGGCGGACTCCGGACGGTCGTGAGGTACGAAAACGGCCGACGTCAGAACCGACGCCGGCCGCGTTTCTAGCACATAGGACCACGCAGCGGACGGCTCAAGCCGCCTGGACCGCGCGCCGCGCCATAACGCCAATCAGATGCGCCCGGTAGTCGGCGCTGGCGTGGATGTCGCTGTTCAGATCGTCGGCCGGCACGGTCACATCTTCGAGCGACTTCGGCGCGAACCGTGTCGCCAGCGCCTCCTCCAGTTCCTTCGACCGGAAGACGCAGGACGCAGCCCCCGTCACCGCCGCCCGCACGTCCTGGCCGCGCTTGGAGACGAAGACGCCGACCAGAGCATAGCGCGAGGCCGGGTTCGGGAACTTCGCGTAGCCCGCTTTGCGGGGCAGCGGGAAGATCACCTTGGTGACGATCTCATCGGGCTCCAGCGCTGTTTCGAACATGTCGACGAAGAAATCGTCGGCCTCGATCTTGCGCTTGTTGGTCTGGATCGTCGCGCCAAGCCCGAGACAGGCGGCCGGATAGTCGGCATTCGGATCGTTGTTGGAGATCGAGCCGCCGATCGTGCCGCGCGCCCGCACATGCGGATCGCCGATGCCGCCGGCGAGCGCCGCCAGCGCCGGGATCGCCTCGCGAACGACATCCGAACCCGCGACGTCCGCGTGACGGGCCATCGCGCCGATATGCAGACGCCGCCCCTTCAGTTCGATCGCGTCGAGCCCCTCGACACCGCCGAGATCGACGATATCCGAGGGCGAGGCGAGCCGCTGCTTCATGGTCGGCAGCAGCGTGTGGCCGCCGGCCAGAAGCTTGCCATCCTCCAGCTTGGCCAGAAGCCCGGCCGCCTTACGGACCGTCGCCGGCCGGTGATAGTTGAACGGATACATCCCTTCTCCTCCTTATTCGGCGGCCGCGCGCTGCATGGATTTCTGAACAGCCCGCCACACGGTCTGCGGCGAAGCCGGCATCTCCAAATCCTCGTGACCGAGCGCATCGGTGATGGCATTGACGACGGCGACCGGCGCGGCGATGGCGCCTGCCTCGCCGCAGCCCTTCATCCCCAGCGGGTTCGACGGGCACTCGGTCACCGTGGTTTCGACGGTGAAGCTCGGCAGGTTGTCCGCGCGCGGCATCGTGTAGTCCATGAACGAGCCGGACAACAACTGGCCGTCCTCATCGTAGCGGGTGCCTTCGAGAAGCGCCTGCCCGACGCCCTGGGCGATCCCGCCGTGCACCTGCCCCTCGACGATCATCGGGTTGATCACGGTGCCGAAATCGTCGACGGCAACCCAGTTGGCGATCTCCGTCTTGCCGGTATCGGGATCGATCTCGACCTCGCAGACATGGCAGCCGGCCGGGAACGTGAAGTTCGTCGGATCGTAAAACGACGTCTCCTTCAGGCCCGGCTCGATCTCCTGTGGCGGGAAACCGTGCGCCACGTAGGCGCCTAGCGCCAGCGACGTCCAGTCGATCGCCTTGTCGGTGCCCTTCACGGTGAAGTTACCGTCCTTGAAGTCGATGTCGGCCTCCGCGGCCTCCAGCAGATGGGCGGCGATCTTCTTGCCTTTGGCCACCACCTTGTCGAGCGCCTTGGAAACCGCCGACATGCCGACCGCGCCGGAACGCGACCCGTAGGTGCCCATGCCGAACTGCACCTTGTCGGTGTCGCCGTGCACAATAGAGACGTTCTCGAAGGGAATGCCGAGGCGATCCGCGACCAGCTGGGCGAAGGTCGTCTCGTGGCCCTGCCCGTGGCTGTGCGAGCCGGTCAGAACCTCGACCGTGCCAACCGGATTGACGCGGACTTCCGCGGATTCCCACAGGCCCACACCGGCGCCGAGCGAGCCGACCGCCTGGGACGGGGCAATGCCGCAGGCCTCGATGTAGGTCGAGAAGCCGATCCCGCGGATCTTGCCGCGCCGCGCCGCTTCACGCTTGCGCTTGCCGAAGCCCTTGTAGTCGATGGCCTCGACCGCCTTGTTGAGAGAGGCGTGATAGTCGCCGATGTCATAGGCCATGATTACCGGCGTCTGGTGCGGGAACTTGCGGATGAAGTTGCGCTTCCTCAGCGTCACGGGATCGAGCCCCATTTCACGCGCCGCAACCTCGACCAGCCGTTCGACGACGAATGTCGCCTCGGGACGACCGGCGCCGCGATAGGCGTCGACCGGCGTCGTGGTCGTGTAGACCGCATCCACTTCCGCGTAGATTGCGGGAATGTCGTACTGGCCCGACAGCAGCGTGGCATAGAGGTACGTCGGCACCGAGGAGGCGAACAGGTTCATGTACCCGCCGACGTTGGCCAGCGTCTTCACCCGCATCGCGAGAAACCGGCCGCGCTCGTCCATGGCGAGCTCGGCGCGTGTCGTGTGGTCGCGGCCATGCGCGTCCGACAGGAACGCCTCGGTACGATCCGAGGTCCACTTCACCGGTTTTCCGACCTTCTTCGATGCCCAGGCACAGACGGTTTCTTCCGGGTAGACATAGATCTTCGAGCCGAAGCCGCCCCCGACATCCGGCGCGATGACGCGCAGCTTGTGCTCCGGCGCGAGGTTCAGGAAGGCCGACATCACCAGACGGGCCACATGCGGGTTCTGGCTGGTCGTCCACACCGTGGTATGGCCGGTTCCGGAGTCATACTCCGCCACCGCGGCACGGGGCTCCATGGCGTTCGGCACGAGCCGATTGTTGTAAAGATCGATCTTCGTGACGTGGTGGGCATTGCTGAAGGCCGTCTCGACCGCAGACTTGTCGCCGATTTCCCACTCGTAGGCAGTGTTCTTCGGCGCCTCGTCGTGGATGACCACGGCCCCTTTCTGCGCCTCATGAACGTCGGTCACTGCCGGCAGCACGTCATAGTCGACCTCGATTGCCTCGGCGGCATCACGTGCGAGTTCCACCGATGTCGCGATGATGACGCAAACCGGGTCGCCAACGTAGCGGACCTTGCCCTGCGCCAGGCAGGGATGTCCCGGCGTGATCATCGGCGAGCCGTCCTTGGAGTGGATCATCCACCCGCACGGCAGCGGCCCGATGCCATCCGCAGCAAGATCCTCACCCGTCAGTACGGCGTGAACGCCGTCCATGGCGAGCGCCGCCGTGGCGTCGATCTTGTTGATTTTTGCATGGGCGTGGGGTGAGCGAAGGAAATGGGCATGGGTCTGCCCTTCCCGGTTGACGTCATCCACGTAATGTCCCTTGCCCGTGACGAAGCGCTGGTCTTCCACACGCTTGACGCGGGCACCGATTCCGGTCGCACTCATGGTGTCTCCTCCCAGAGACTGGAATGTGAATTATCGACTTATTCTGCAGCCACGCGGCTTCCGGAAGACATGGCTTCCGAGCCCGCGGCGATCGCTTTGACGATGTTGTGGTAGCCGGTGCAGCGGCACAGGTTGCCTTCGAGCTCGTGCCGGATCGTTTCCTCGTCCAGCTTGCCCCCGTGACGGTTCACCATATCCACGGCAGCCATGATCATGCCAGGCGTGCAGAAACCGCACTGCAGTCCATGATTGTCGCGAAAGGCTTCCTGCATCGGGTGGAGCTCGTCACCGTTTGCGAGCCCTTCGATCGTTGTTACAGAAGCGCCTTCGCACTGCATGGCGAGAGTCGTGCACGACTTCATCGCGCGACCGTCCACGTGCACGACGCAAGCGCCGCACTGGCTGGTATCGCATCCGACGTGGGTTCCGGTGAGTCTGAGGTGCTCGCGAACGAAGTCGACGAGCAACGTACGGGCCTCCACCTCCGCGGAGACCGGCTGACCATTTACGGTCATAGATACTTTCGGCATTCCTGGTTCCTCCCTCGGGCGGCTTTGACCGCTCCGAACTCCGTGTGTGCCGGGCAGAATTAACGAATAGGATCACGGGTATTTCCCGCGAAAACTGGATACTTTAAGGTGGCCTCCGTGGGTTACGACTGGTTTTGCGCCGATTTTTTACTTGTTTGGACCAACGGTCAAGCGGCCAATGACGCTGCAGTGCGTCATGCGGCATTCTGGTCGGGATTCAACCTCTGCCTGAAATTCTCGAAAAACTGGTCGGCGGTCTTCTTCGCCGCTCCATTGACGAGCCTTTGGCCGACCTGCGCGATCTTGCCGCCGACCTGCGCCTCTACGTCGTAGGTCAGGACCGTCCCGCCGCCCTCGGCATCTTTTAGCGATACTGTCGCGCCCCCTTTCGCGAAGCCGGCCACGCCGCCCTGCCCCTGACCCGATATCTTGTAGCCGTTCGGCGGATCGATGTCGGTCAGTTCGACATCGCCTTTGAACTTCGCCTTCACCGGTCCGATCTTCACCGTCGCCGTGGCGCTGAACTCGGTGTCGCTCTTCTTCTCGAAACTTTCGCAGCCGGGTATGCAGGCCGCGAGTACCGCTTCGTCATTCAGGGCCTTCCACACGGTCTCACGGTCGGCGGGCAGCGTGTACTCCCCTTGCATGGTCATTGCCATGGCACTTCTCCCCTTGGTTTTTTACGAGCGCGAGTCTAACGCCTGCCGGGCGAAAGAAAAGGCATCGAAAGGCGAAAACAGCCGGTTGCCGAACAAACGAAGGCGGGCGGTGACAGACGCCGTCCGCTGCGACTACTCTCCGGCCTTCTGTGGACTGACCAGACGGCGACCCCGTGCACTCCGATCTGCTGACACCGCTCTTCGCCACCAAACCGATGCGCAACGTCCTGTCCGACAAGCGACGGCTTGAGGCCATGCTCGCCTTCGAGGCGGCCCTCGCGAAGGCAGAAGCCGATACCGGTCTGATCCCCGCCGACGCGGCAATGACCATTGCGGAGGCGTGCAGGACGTTCGAACCCGATATCGGCGCGCTCGGCGAAGCGACGCGCCTTTCCGGTAATCCGGCGATCCCCTTCATCAGGGCACTCACCGCCCATTGCCCGGAACCGGGCAAAGGCTGGGTCCACTGGGGCGCGACCAGCCAGGACGTGATCGATACGGCCGCATCGCTTGTCGGACAACAGGCCATGACGGTTCTCGATTCCCAGCTTCGCAGTTTCGGCGAGACCCTTGTCCAAAAGGCCCGCACCTACAGCGGCACTGTCATGCCGGGCCGCACGCTGCTGCAACCCGCCCTGCCCGTGACGTTCGGCTTCAAGCTCGCTGGCTGGCTGGACATGCTGACGCGCTGCCGCACCAGCCTGAAGGCGGCGGCGGCGAACGGCCTTGTCCTGCAATTCGGCGGCGCCGTCGGCACGCTCGCGGCAATCCACGCCGCAGAGTACACGGATACCGCAGAAACCATCGACGCCAAGGAAGTGCGTACGGCGCTCGGCAGGACACTCGGTCTTCCCGTCGCCGACATCACCTGGCACACGCTGCGGGACCGCGTCGCACGGCTCGGGTCGGAACTTGCCATCCTCACCGCCGCACTCGCCAAGATGGCCGGCGACACGGAGCTATTGATGCAGGCGGAAGTGGGCGAAGCCTCCGAACCGGCCGGTCCGGGCCGGGGCGGCTCCTCCACCATGCCGCAGAAGCGCAATCCGGTGGCCGCTGTCGCTGTCCGCGCCAACGCGACGAAGGCCGCCGGCCTCGCCGGGTCCCTGATCGCGGCAATGCCGCAGGAGCACGAGCGCGGTGCCGGCGGCTGGCATGCCGAATGGATGATCCTGCCGGACCTGTTCGAGCTCGCTTCCGGCGCGCTCGCCCACATGTCCGAGACCGTCGCCGGGATCGAGGTGCGTGAAGAGCGGATGCGCGAGAACCTGGATATCGGCAACGGCACGCTGATGGCGGAGGCCCTGATGATGGCGCTCGCCCCGGAAACGGGCCGGCTGGAGGCCCACCACCGCGTCGAGGCTGCCGCCAGACGCGCCATCGCCGAGAACCGGCCGCTCGCCGATATCTGCAGCGAGACGCCGGAGATCGCCGAGGTTCTGGGCGCTGAGGGAATCGAGCGGGCGCTCGATCCCGCAGGCTATCTCGGACTGGCGGCCGCGAGCGTCGACACGGTCGTCGCCCGTTGGCACGAACAAGAAAACGACTGACGAACGCAGGGAGTGAACAATGCCGAAGGCCGCCGCGGACGGCGCATCGATACACTACGAGGTTTCGGGAAACCCGGACGGCCCCTGGCTCGTCCTGTCGAATTCGCTCGGCACCAATCTCCACATGTGGGACGCCCAGGCCGAGGCCTTCGGCCGCGACTTCCACGTCCTGCGCTACGATACGCGCGGCCATGGGCGGTCAGACGCACCTGAAGCGGATTATAGCTTTGAGCAGCTCGGTGGGGACGTGCTTGCGGTAATGGACGCGGCCGGCGCGCGGACCGCATCGTTCTGCGGCCTGTCCATGGGCGGCGTCACCGGCATGTGGCTCGGCATCTATGCCGCCGACCGGTTCGACAGACTGGTCCTGTGCAACACGGGCGCGAAGATCGGCGACGCCGAGACCTGGCAAGAACGCATCTCCGCCACCCGGACGTCCGGAACGGAGCCGATCGCCGACGCCGTGGTCGACCGGTGGTTCACACAGAGGTTCCAGTCGGCCGCGCCGGAAGCCGTCGCCCGCATCCGCGCCATGATCCTGGAGACGCCGGGTCGCGGCTACGCCGGCTGCTGCGCCGCGCTGCGCGACTGCGACCTGCGCGCCGCGATTACGGCTATCCGCCTCCCGACCCTGATCGTCGCGGGAACGCAGGATCCGGCGACCCCGGTCGCCCTGTCCCGCGACATGGAGGCGGCCATCTCCGGCTCGACCGTCGTGGAACTCGACGCGGCACACTTGTCGAACATCGAGCAGGAGTCCGCCTTCAACAGCGCCGTTTCCGCATTCCTGAAAGGCCAGGCCCATGGATGATCGAACGCGCCATTCCAATGGCATGGGCAATCGCCGCGCGGTCCTCGGCGACACGCATGTGGACCGCGCCGTGGCGCACACCAACGACATCGACCGCGATTTTCAGGATCTCATAACACGGTACGCATGGGGCGACATCTGGGACCGGCCGGGCCTCGACCGGCGTACCCGAAGCCTCCTGACAATCGTCATGCTGATCTCCGGCGGGCATGACGAGGAGCTGAAAATGCATTTGCGCGCGTCGGTCAATTGCGGTGTCCCGCGCCAGGAGGTCATCGAAGCCATCATGCAGTCCGCCATCTATTGCGGGGTCCCCGCAGCGAATGCCGCGTTCAAGGCCGCCAAGGAGGTATTCGCGGAGATGGACGCATCCCGTTCATGAAACGCCGCAATCCGTCGTCACCGCGCTAGCGTGCGATGGTATTGGCGAAGACCGCCTGAGAGCGGTTCATAATAGTTGTGCGGCAGGGAGGCCGTCATGTCCGGATCGAGAAAACAGAAGAGCTCCTCAACCCTTGCGGAACGGCTCGTCAACGCCCGCGAGGCCCAGGGCCTGTCCACCGCGCAGGCGGCACGGCGCCTCGGGGTCCAGACCCGGACTCTGGCTGCCTGGGAATCCGGTGACAGCGAACCGCGCTCCAACCGGCTCGTTAATCTTGCCGGCCTGCTCGACGTGTCGGCGGCCTGGCTCATCGGCGGCGAAGGCGCGCTCCCGGCGGCCGGCCACGACGAGATTACCCTGCTCAGGGGTGAACTGCACCGTCTCCGCAGCACGCAGGAGGAGACAGCGCGTCTCATCGACCGCATCGAGACGCACCTGACGTCTCTCTCGCGCAAGATCGACGGCGCCTAACCTCATTTCCGCACTTCTGCTTTTCAATTGCAGCACTGCAAGACGGCGGGCGGCCTATCCGGCGCCACGCCGCACGCCGGCGTGCAGAACCACGCAGAGATAGTTCGCAATTCGAACAAATGGTCGTTTTCCGCCCAAACCGGCATTCGGCGACCCTACGTCGCTTGCGGCGGGGCGCGCCAAAATCTAGCCTCTGTATGTCTGAAATCGTCGCCCGTTCGGCCTAATCAGAAGCGGTGCAGACGAGAGACTTGGGAGGATTGCTATGAAACGTGCCGTTTTCGCCCTTGCGGCGACCGCAGCCCTGCTCGCGGCCCCGGTGTTCCCTGCCGCCGCGCAGGACGTGACTCTGAAGATCCACGAGTTCCTGCCCGCGCAGGCACCGGTGCCGAAGAATTTCATCGTGCCGTGGGCCGAAAAGGTGAAGGAAGAGTCGGGCGGTCGCATCGACTACGAGTTCTACCCCTCGATGCAGCTCGGCGGCGCCCCGCCGGCCCTCTATGACCAGGTTCGTGACGGCGTCGCCGACGTGATCTGGACTCTGCCGGGCTACACGCCGGGCCGCTTCCCAGGCACCGAAGCCTTCGAACTGCCGTTCATGCCGACGACCGCCGAGGCGACATCGCAGGCGGCCTGGGACTTCTACGAGAAGTACCTGCAGGATCAGTTCAAGGACGTGAAGGTGATCGCCGTGCACACGCACGGGCCGGGCCTGATCCATTCGAAAGGTGACGGCGTCGAGACACTGGAAGACATGGAAGGCATGAAGCTCCGCGGTCCCACGCGCATGATCAACGTTCTGATCGAAAAGCTCGGCGCGACCCCCGTCGGCATGCCGGTTCCCGCCGTTCCGGAAGCCCTGTCGAAGGGCGTCATCGACGGCACTGTCATCCCGTGGGAAGTCACCGCGCCGCTCAAGGTCTCCGAGCTGGTCGACGCCCACACCGACTTTTCCGGTGATCGCGGTCTCTACACCAGCTTCTTCGTTTTCGCGATGAACAAGGACACCTACGAGTCCCTGCCCGACGACCTGAAAAAAGTCATCGACGACAATTCCGGCCGCGAGACCTCCAAATGGGTCGGCAAAGTCATGGATGAGGGTGACCTTCCGGGCAAGAAGATCGCGACCGAGCGCGGCAACAAGATGATTGTCCTCGACGAAGCCGAAGTCGCGCGCTGGAAAGAAGCATCCCAGCCGGTGATCGAGGGTTGGATCGCCGAGGCGAACGACAAGGGAATGCCGGGCCAGCAGATGTATGACGATGCCAAGGCCCTGATCGAGAAGTACTCGACCAACTGACAGGCCGGGCAGCCGTCGCACCAATGATGGCTGCCATGAGCCTGCGCGGGACGCGCCCAAGACAGGACGCGTCCCATTCACCTTCGAACCTCTGGAACGGTTTCACGCCAGGACCATGTCGACAGCAAGCCCCAGCGGACCGGGTCTCGCGCCGGATCTGGAAGCGACTGTCGGCCGCGCCGTCCGGAATCTGACAGCGGCGCTGGCGCTCCTCGGCGGCGTCCTGCTCCTCGCACTCGTCGTCATGACGGTGATCAGCATCGTCGGGCGCGCCTTGATCGGCACCTTCGACATCTGGCCGTTGAGCGAGCTCGGCCCCGTTCCAGGTGATTTCGAGCTCGTTTCGGCCGGATGCGCGGTTGCAGTCTGCGCATTCCTGCCTTGGTGCCAGCTCAATCGCGGACACGTCACCGTCGACGTGTTCCTGGCGCCGCTCAGCGACCGTACAAAGGCTGTGCTGACGCTAATCGGTAACGTCATGATGACCGTCGCAGCCACACTGATCGCCTGGCGGCTGCAGCTCGGTCTCGCCGACAAGCTCAGCTATAACGAGACCACGATGATTTTGCAGATGCCGGTCTGGTACGGCTTCGCGGGCGCCGTTGTCGGCCTCTGGGTGTTCGCCCTCACTTCTGCATACACCGTCTGGCGCTCGATCAACGAGGTCGCTGTCGGTCTCGAAGGCCGTTAGCGAGGCAGGTCATGGATCGGCTCGAAATCGCCCTGATCTCCATTCCAATACTGCTCGGCATGATCTTTCTGCGCGTGCCGATCGGGCTCGCCATGCTTCTCTGCGGTATCGGCGGCACGGCCATCGTCACCGACCGCTGGACGCCGATCCTCGCCAGCCTCAAGTCTCTGACTTTCGACGTGTTTTCCAGCCATAGCCTGTCCATCATCCCGCTGTTCCTGCTGATGGGGCAGTTCGCTACGAAGGGCGGCATGTCGGAATCGCTGTTCCGCGCCGCCGCTGCCTTCCTTGGCCACCGCCGCGGCGGCATCGCCATGGCCGGCGTGGGCGCCTGCGCCGGCTTCGGGGCAATCTGCGGCTCGTCGCTCGCCACCGCTGCCACCATGGCGCAGGTCGCCCTGCCCGAAATGCGCCGCTACGGCTACTCCGGCGCGCTGTCGACGGGATCCTTGGCAGCCGGCGGCACGCTCGGCATCCTGATCCCGCCGTCGATTGTTTTGGTGATCTACGCGATCCTTGCCGAGCAGAATATCATCAAGATGTTCGTCGCCGCCGTCATTCCCGGCATCATGGCGGCGGTCGGCTTCATGCTGGTCATCTCGATCTACGTGCGGCTGAATCCCTCGGCCGCCGTTGTCCGCGAACGCGTCGACTTTCAGGGCCGGATGCGCGCCGTCCTCGACGTCTGGCCGGTCGCGCTCATTTTCGCGCTGGTGATCGGCGGCATCTATGTCGGCTGGTTCACGCCGACCGAGGCCGCTGCCGTCGGCGCCGCGGGAACCGGGCTCCTGGCGCTGCGTTCCGGCGAACTCGACTGGAAGGGCCTCAAGCAGTGTCTGCTGGCCACCGCCGTCTCCACGGCGATGATCTACTTCATCATCTTCGGAGCGCAGGTCTACAACACCTTCCTGGCGTTCTCGCAGCTTCCCCAGTCGACCGCGGACTGGGTGGCGGCGTCGGGTTTCAACCCCTGGATCGTCCTGCTGCTGATCCTGCTCGCCTATCTCGTCTTCGGCTGCGTCATGGACTCCCTGTCGATGATCCTGCTGACGATCCCGATCTTCTTTCCGCTGATCATGACGCTGGATTTCGGCATGAGTCCGGAAGATACCGCGATCTGGTTCGGCGTTCTGGTACTGATCACGGTCGAACTGGGGCTCGTGACGCCACCGGTGGGAATGAATATCTTCATCATCAATTCACTGGCGCCCGACATCCCGCTGTCGCAAACCTACCGCGGCGTCATCCCGTTTCTGCTCGCCGAGATCATCCGTATCGCCCTGCTGGCAGCGATCCCCGCGATCGTCCTGTTCCTGCCGCGAACGCTTGGTTAGCGTGAGCGCCGGTCCCGACCGCACAATGGCGCACGGTACCGTGAAAGCCGAATTATCCACCGTTTGATAAAATCTGGCGGCTCAGCACAACCTCGCCAATTGTAAGCCACTCGCCACCTTGGTATGAGATTCGGGTGCCCGGTACGGGCGAACCTGGCGTCAGCGCACAAACAACCGGCGCGGCGCAGCACGGGGGGTAGTAGCCGGATGGAGTATTTCGTCCAGCAGCTGATCAACGGCGTGACGCTCGGATCCATCTACGGGCTCATCGCGATCGGCTATACGATGGTCTACGGGATCATCGGCATGATCAATTTCGCCCACGGCGATATCTTCATGATCGGCGCCTTCATCGCACTGATCTTCATCATCCTTCTCGGCGTGACTGCAGGCAGTTCGTTCATTTTGCTGCTGTTTGCGCTGCTGCTCGTGCTGGTCATCGCGATGGCGCTGACGTCGGCGTATGGCTGGACAGTCGAGCGCCTTGCCTACCGGCCTCTGCGGACGTCGTTTCGCCTGGCGCCGCTGATCACGGCCATCGGCATGTCGATCGTGCTGCAGAACTACGTCCAGGTCGTCCAGGGCGCCCGCGTCAAACCGCTGCAGCCGCTGATCGTCGGCAACTTCGAGATCATGGAGAAGGTCTCCGACGCCGGCACATTTGTCGTCAACCTGTCCTACATCCAGATCCTGATCGTGGTCACGACCGTGATCCTGATGACGGCGTTCTCGCTGATCATCGCCAAGACCTCGTTGGGCCGGGCTCAACGCGCCTGCGAGCAGGATCGCAAGATGGCCGCTCTGATCGGCGTCAATGTCGACCGCACGATCTCCCTGACCTTCGTCATGGGCGCCGCGCTGGCCGCGGTCGCCGGTCTCATGTACCTGCTCTATTACGGAGTGATTGACTTCTACATCGGCTTCGTCGCGGGAGTGAAGGCCTTCACAGCGGCCGTGCTCGGCGGCATCGGCTCGCTGCCGGGTGCGATGATCGGCGGCCTGCTGATCGGCCTCATCGAGACCTTCTGGTCGGCCTATTTCTCGATTGAATACAAGGATGTGGCCGCCTTCTCGATCCTCGCCATCGTTCTCATCTTCCTGCCGTCCGGAATCCTCGGAAAGCCGGAGGTGGAGAAGGTATGACGTCCCCCTCTTCGTCCGCCCCGGAACGCAGCTTCGCCGACTCCCTGAAGGACGCAGGCCTCGCGGCGTTCGTCGCCCTCGTTCTCGCGGTGCCGATCATGGGCCTGCGCACGACGTCCCTCCCGGGCGGCGGCGGGCTTGTCGTGGTACCGGACATTCCGCTGGTCATCGGTGCCGTGATCGTGGTGTTCGTCGGGCGCCTGCTGCTGGACCTTTTCGTCTGGCGCAAGATCGTCCGCGTTCCCATCGGCGAGAAATGGTATCGCCGCGCCGGCGGTCGGCCGATCGCTCATCATGCCGACCGCTTCGGCAAGGCGTTCGGGCCGGCCTTGCTGGCCTTCGCCGTCGCCCTGCCCTTCCTGCCGGTCTCCGACCGTTACGTCATGGATCTTTCGATCCTGGTTCTCACCTACATCATGCTGGGCTGGGGCCTGAACATCGTCGTCGGCCTCGCCGGCCTGCTGGATCTCGGCTACGTCGCCTTCTACGCCGTCGGCGCCTATTCCTACGCGCTGCTGGCGCAGTATTTCGACTTAGGCTTCTGGATCTGCCTGCCGCTGGCCGGCATTCTCGCCGCCTTCTGGGGCGTCATTCTCGGTTTCCCGGTGCTGCGGCTGCGCGGCGACTACCTGGCGATCGTGACGCTCGCCTTCGGCGAGATCATCCGCATCGTCCTGCTCAACTGGTATACCTTCACCAAAGGCCCGGACGGCATATCCGGCATTCCGCGGCCCTCCTTCTTTGGGCTGGAGTTCAAGCGCGGCGAGGACGGCTTCGCGGGCTTCTTCGGGCTGGACTATGATCCGATGCACCGCATCGTCTTTCTTTACTACCTGATCCTCCTCCTGGCGCTCGTCACCAACTTCGTGACCATGCGTCTCCGGCGCCTGCCGGTCGGGCGCGCCTGGGAGGCGCTGCGCGAAGACGAGATCGCCTGCCGGTCGCTCGGCATCAACACGACCAACACCAAGCTGACGGCCTTCGCCACCGGCGCCATGTTCGGCGGCTTCGCGGGATCGTTCTTCGCCACCCGCCAGGGCTTCATCAGCCCCGAATCCTTCACCTTCATCGAATCCGCGCTGATCCTTGCCATCGTCGTCCTTGGCGGGCTCGGCAGCCAGATCGGCGTGGTCATCGCCGCGGTGGTGATGATCGGCGGTCTCGAAGTGCTGCGCGAACTGACGTTCCTCAAGGCGATCTTCGGCGAGAATTTCGACCCGACCAGCTATCGTATGCTGATCTTCGGCCTCGCCATGGTGGTGATCATGGTCTGGCGGCCGCGCGGTCTGATCTCGACCCGGCAACCCTCGATTGCGCTCGGTGACCGAAAGGCAATCTCCGGCGATCTCGTTGGCGAGGGTCACGGATGAGCGCGACAGCGGCAATGAACCAGATTGACGCGCCCGCCGCGCATCACTGGACAAACGACCCGGTCCTGACCGTCGACCATCTGACGATGCGCTTCGGCGGCCTCGTGGCCGTTGACGACTTGAACTTCCTCGCCGGGCGGCGCGATATCACGGCCATCATCGGCCCAAACGGTGCCGGCAAAACGACGGTCTTCAACTGCATCACCGGTTTCTACAAGCCGACCGAAGGCATGCTGACCCTCAAATGCGCAGATGGTGACGCGTATCTGCTGGAACGCCTGCCCGACTTTCGCATCGCCGCCAAGGCGAAGGTCGCAAGGACGTTCCAGAACATCCGCCTGTTCGGCGGCATGACGGTGCTGGAAAACCTGATGGTGGCCCAGCACAACCCGCTGATGCTCGCTTCCTACTTCACCCTGGGGGGCGTGCTCGGCCTGTCGCATTTCCGTAAGGCCGAACGCGGCGCTGTGGAACTAGCAAAGTACTGGCTCGATCGCATCCGCCTGGTCGACCGTGCCGACGATCCCGCAGCCGACCTGCCCTACGGGGCCCAGCGGCGGCTGGAGATCGCGCGCGCCATGTGCACCCGGCCGGAACTGCTGTGCCTCGATGAGCCGGCTGCCGGTCTCAATCCGCGGGAATCCGCCGAACTGAACGAGCTATTGCGTTTCATCCGCGACGAGCACGGCACCTCCGTACTGCTGATCGAGCACGACATGACGGTGGTGATGGAGATTTCCGATCACGTGATCGTCCTCGACTACGGCAAAAAGATCGCAGACGGTACGCCCGACGAGGTGCGCAACGACCCGGCCGTCATCGCCGCCTATCTCGGCGTCGACGACGAAGAGGTCGACGAGGTCGAACACGAGGTCGAGGAGATCGCCAAGGAAGGGTCGGAGGACGCATGAGCGACAACGGCCAGTCCCCGCTGCTGACAATTCGCGGTGTCGAGACCTATTACGGCAAGATCGTCGCACTGCGCGGTGTCGATATCGACGTGAACGCGGGCGAGATCGTCACGCTGATCGGCGCCAACGGCGCCGGCAAGTCGACCCTGATGATGACCATCTGCGGTGATCCGCAGGCGCGGAACGGCTCGATCGTCTACGACGGCGTCGACATCACCCGCATGCCGACCCACGAGATCGTCCGCCGCCGCATTGCTCAGTCGCCGGAAGGCAGGCGCATCTTCCCGCGCATGACGGTGATGGAAAACCTGCAGATGGGGGCGACAACGACCGACCTCGAGCATTTCGATCAGGATCTGGCCCGGGTCTTCGAGCTGTTCCCTGTGCTCAAGTCTCGACGCAGCCAGCGCGGCGGCACGCTGTCGGGCGGCGAACAGCAGATGCTGGCGATTGCCCGGGCTCTGATGAGCCGGCCGCGTCTCCTCCTTCTGGACGAGCCGTCGCTCGGGCTGGCGCCGCTAATCGTCAAGCAGATTTTCGAGGTGATCGGGGAACTCAACCGCACCGAGGGCCTGACCGTGTTCCTCGTCGAGCAGAATGCCTACCACGCGCTGAAACTCGCCCATCGGGGCTATGTCATGGTCAATGGCGAGATCACCATGAGCGGGACCGGTAAGGAGTTGCTGGCACGCGAGGAAGTACGAGCGGCCTATCTGGAAGGCGGACGGCACTAGACCATGGGCATTCTCTGGGAAAATTCTTTCGGCGTATTCCTGTTGCTGACCATCTTCCTCGGAGGCGGGGCGGCCTGGCTGTCAGGTCGCGCGATCGCAATGACATGGCGACCGGTCTGGCAGGTTGTGTTGTATATGGTGCTTCTCGCCGCCGTGGTGCGCTTCTTCTCGTATGCGCTGTTCGAGGGAACGCTCTTAACCCTGCAGTATTACGTCGTCGATTTGGCCTTCCTCCTGGTCTTCGCCGGGCTCGGCTACCGGGTAACGCGCGCGGGCCAGATGACCACTCAGTATAGCTGGCTCTACGAAAGGGCAGGTCCGCTGTCGTGGCGGAAGAAGGCCGGTACCGCCGGACAGGCGTGAGGCCGCGCACGTGCGCGCCGCACCGCTAACCATACGGACGTCTGCCGTGGTTTTTGCCCATAAACCATGCCATAAATTTCGCAACCGGGTTTCGTCCCGGGCAAACCTTGGGGTCTGAATTCGCCCCGCATTCCAAGAGGGAGTGATCGAATGAAGAAGCATCTGTTGACCGGAGTGGCTCTTTCCGTCGCCGCCTTGATGTCGAGCGCCGCATACGCCGACATCGTGATCGCGACCGCGGGCCCGATGACCGGCCAGTACGCCTCGTTCGGCGCACAGATGAAGGCCGGCGCCGAGCAGGCCGTCGCCGACATCAACGCCGCCGGCGGCGTCCTCGGCGAGAAGCTCGTCCTCGAAGTCGGCGACGATGCCTGCGATCCGAAGCAGGCAGTAGCCGTCGCCAACCAGATGGTCGGCAAGGATATCAAGCTGATGGCCGGCCACTTCTGCTCGGGCTCGTCGATCCCGGCCAGCCAGGTCTATGCCGAGGAAGGCATCGTCCAGATTACGCCGGCGTCCACGAACCCGAAGTTTACCGACGAGCGTCCGGGACCGGGAACCTATCGTGTCTGCGGCCGTGACGATCAGCAGGGCGAGACCGCCGGCAAGTTCCTGGCCGAGCACTTCAAGGACAAGAACGTCGCCATCGTCCACGACAAGACGGCATACGGCAAAGGCCTCGCCGACGAGACCAAGAAGTACATGAACGAGGCCGGCAAGCAGGAAGCCCTCTACGAGGCCTACACCGCTGGTGAGAAGGACTACACCGCACTTGTCTCGAAGCTGAAGCAGGAGAACATCGACGTTCTCTATGTCGGCGGCTACCACACGGAAGCCGGCCTGATGGCCCGCCAGATGCGCGACCAGGGCATGGAGACAATTCTCGTCTCCGGCGATGCGCTGGTCACCGACGAGTACTGGCAGATCACCGGCGACGCCGGCGAAGGCACGCTCATGACCTTCTCGCCGGATCCGCGCAAGAACGAGGAAGCCAAGCCGGTCGTGGAAGCGCTCGAGAAGGCCGGCAAGACTGCCGAGGGCTACGCGCTCTACACCTATGCCGCGATCCAGGCCTGGGCCGACGCCGTCAACGCGGCCGGCTCGACTGACTTCGACGCCGCCGTGAAGGCGCTCGACGAGGGCAAGTTCAACACCGTCCTCGGCGAACTCTCGTTCAACGACAAGGGCGACGTGACCCTGCCGGGCTACGTCTTCTACGAATGGAAGGACGGCAAGTACGATTACATGCAGTAATCGTCACGTCTGATAACGACTGCGGAAAGCCCGGCCTCGCGCCGGGCTTTTCTTATTCAGACGGACGGCGAAGCCGACCGCTTCCATTTGGAGGGATTGAGGCTCCAACGCAATTGTAATATCATAAGTTACATGAAACGGGACAGCCGCCTTTCCCTGGTACTCCATGCCCTGCTCCACATGGCTCAGACAGACGAGCCGATAACCTCGGAAGCGCTCGCCACCTGCATGTCTACCAACGCGGTCGTCGTTCGTCGGACGATGGGCCTGCTACGCGCCAAAGGTCTCGTGTCTTCTGCGCGGGGACATGCCGGCGGATGGCGTATCGCGGGCGATCTGTCGATGATTTCCCTCCGTGACCTGCACGAGGCATTGGGAGAACCGGCGATCTTTGCCCTCGGAAATCGTAACGAGACGCCTCACTGCCTTGTCGAGCAATCGGTGAATGCCGCACTGGACGACGCCTTCGCCGACGCGGAGAATCTGCTGCTTGATCGTTTCGCCCACGTCACTCTCGCCGATCTGTCTGCCGAATTTACCCGCCGTAACGGAAGGCAACGGCCAACTCGGAACTGATCATGTGCCATGACATCATCATCATCGGGGGAAGCTATGCCGGGATGGCCGCGGCTCTCCAGCTCCTTCGGGCCCGCCGCACCATACTCGTCGTCGACGCCGGCGAAAGACGAAACCGCTTCTCCAGCCACTCTCACGGATTTCTCGGACAAGACGGAAGCGATGCGGGCGATATCGTTCGGAAAGCGCGGCGCCAGTTGGAGCAATATCCGACTCTGACTTGGATCGACGGCACAGCGACACAAGCGGAGGGTGAGAAAGACGCTTTTTGTATCACCCTTGCGGACGGCGGGCGCCATGAAGGGCGCCGCGTGCTTTTCGCTACCGGTGTTTCAGATGAATTACCGGAAATTGACGGCCTCTCCGACAGGTGGGGAAAAAGCATCTATCACTGCCCCTATTGCCACGGCTACGAACTCGACCGCGGCCCTGTGGGCGTTATCGCGACCGGTCCGATGTCGACACATCAGGCAGAATTGCTGACGGACTGGGGCGCCGTGACACTCTTTCTGAACGATACGCCCACCCTCGACGACAAGACGCGCGCCAATCTGTCGGACCGAAACGTAACGATCGAGGAAACTCCGATAGCGCAGCTGATCGACCACGCCGGCGTTGCGTTGTCGGACGGCCGTAGATTGTCCTTCGCCGGCCTCTTCGTCGCCACCCGAACAAACCCCGCGTCATCGCTAGCCGCCGCCCTCGGCTGCGATATCACCGCTACCCCGATGGGCACGCAGATCACCACAAGCGAATCGAAAGAAACTAGCATTCCCGGGGCTTTCGCCTGTGGCGACGTGGCCCGCGCGCCGCATTCCGTCTCGCTGGCTGTCGCAGATGGTGCTTGGGCCGGAGCGCAGATTCATCGGTCCCTCGTCTGGCCGGATAGCTGACCGGACGTCGGCACCGGAGAATTGAAGAAATCTTCGACCGCGGCCGAATTTCGTAACGTTTCGATCGATCCGCCGAAGTCGCTTAGAGCGTCCAGCAGGATCGGGCGATGGTCCGCGCGATAGCTCCAGACGTATCGAAGGAAAGGCCAGTCGAATCGCTCCGGGCACCCCTCCGTCATGTCGGTGCGGGTGCGCCCATGATGAAGCGTCGTCCGCTTGAGGACGCGCCACAGGCAGGCTCCGCGCGGCATGTCGAGATGGATCACCGTATCGGCACGGTTGAGGCGGGCGGGGAGCGTCCCGCCGTAGTTGCCGTCCATGATCCAGCGGGGCTTGGCGCTGAGGCTGGCGACACGCGTCTACCACTCCGCCTCGCCGGCTTCCACCCATCCCGGCTTCCAGTAGAGCTGATCCAGATGGATCAGCGGCAACCTGGTGCGCGCCGCGAGCCGGCGGGCGAATGTCGATTTTCCCGCACCGGCGCAGCCGACCACCAAAACCCGCTCCAAAATGGCGCTCCATGCGAAGGAACGATCGAGAACGGCCTTACTCGGCCATCGCGATCTCAAGAACCAGCTTCTTGCGCACCGCCTCCGCGAAGCTTGTCTCCCCGTCGACGGTAATGACGAAGCTGCCCGGCCCGGCGATGATTCGGCTGGCAAACGCGTCTTCCACATCGTAGCTGACCGGACGCCCGCCACAGCCGCCGGACCGGCAGAGAATGGCAAGACCATTGATCGTCACGCCGGCGGCAATCGCCTGCTGCCGCATCGTCTCGATCGGCGGACCGCTCCAGGAATTGGCGCTGTCGGCGGAGATATCGATCACCTTTCTCAGGCCGGAGAGATCGTTGCCCTCGATCAGGTCGAGCCCCTTGCCGATAGCACTGCCGATGGCGTTGCGGCCGAAGGCCATCCGCGGCCTGGCAAGCAGATCGTCAGCGAAACGCTGCGCCGTATCCGCGCCGTCGATCACGGTCCACGGCACGACAACCTCCTGAGAGGAATGGTCTCCCCATTCGACATAGGTCACTGCGACCTTCTGAAGGAGCCCGCCGAGAATGGCGTTCAGGACCTCCGGATGGGTGATCGCGGTAGCATAGCCTTCCCGCTGGAAGCGTATCTCAGCATTGTCGATGGAGCCCGACGCATCGGCAAGCAGCACCAGTTCGAGATCGACCTCCTGCTGGGCCCGTGCCGCGCCTCCGAGCGGTACTGCCACGACAAAGACAAGACCGAATAGCAACGCCCGTCCGACTGCCATCATCCCTCTCTCCCGAACCGTGTGACGAATAAGCCGCCTCAAACATGAAATACGCCAGGAAGGACCAGCGTACCGGCGATCGCTGTTCGCCGAAACCGCAGAGTCGGCGGCCGTTCCGATAGGAAACGCGACTGAAACGCACTCCCGCGATCGGCGAGGCCGTTCCGAAACAGGCGCCGCGTAGCGTCGTCCGGCCGCTTGGACAGACCGCCTCGGGGAGACTTCGAATGCGCCAGCTCAACGACAACATCCGTCTTCGCGACGCCACCAAGAGTGACGCGGAGATATTGACCGCGCTCATCAACTTTGCCGGCGAGGGCCTGCCCGTCTACCTGTGGTCGCGAATGGCCGGCCCGGGCCAGTCCCCGTGGGACGTCGGCCGCGCCCGTGCCGTTCGCGAGACCGGCAGCTTCTCCTACAGACACGCAACGATGATCGACTTCGGCGATTACGCCGCCGGCACCTTGATCGGCTATCCGATCGGCACCGCGCCTGAGCCGATCGGCGACGACATGCCGCCGATTGTCGTTCCACTGCAGGAACTGGAGAACCTCGCCCTCGGCACGTGGTATGTGAATGTGCTCGCAGTTCTTCCCGGGTTCCGCGAGATCGGCCTCGGATCGAAGCTGCTCGAGCGCGCAGAAGACACCGCCTATTACTTCGGTCATCATGGGCTGAGCATCATCGTGTCCAGCGCCAATGAAGGTGCGCGCCGACTCTACGCACGGCACGGCTACCGGGAGACCGCAAGGCGCACCATGGTCAAAGATGGCTGGCGGCATCCCGGCGTGGACTGGATCCTGTTGCTGAAGACGCTATAGCCCTTGCGATTATTTCAGATTCGGGAGAACATCCCGGATATGGAAGAAACATCTCCACAATCCTCACTCGACAACCGCATTGCGCGGCGGCTGAAGGCGCTGCGGGCCGAGCGCGGCTGGTCGCTCGACGACCTCGCCGGTCGAACCGGCGTGAGCCGGGCGACCCTGTCACGACTGGAGAACGCCACGGTGAGCGCGACGGCGACGGTACTCGGCAAGCTCTGCGCCGCCTACGGCCTGCCCCTGTCGCGGCTGATGCTGATGATCGAGGGGGATTACTCCCCTCTCGTCCGCCACGACGACCAGCCGGTCTGGACCGACCCGGAAACCGGCTATCGCCGCCGCTCCGTCTCCCCGCCCGCCGATGCGCTCTCCGGCGAGGCGGTGGACTGCGCCCTGCCCGCCGGAACGCGCATCGCCTATGAAGAGCCGCCACGGCCCGGCCTGGAGCATCATCTCGTCCTGCTCGACGGCCACCTGACGCTGACGGTGGCCGGCGCGGCCTACGATCTCAGGCCCGGCGACTGCCTGCGCTATCGGCTCGATGGACCGAGCGTCTTCGAAACGTCCGCCGGCGCAGGCGCCCGCTATCTCCTCTTCATGGTGTGACCAGGACATGACGCCCTACCCCACCGCTCTTGCCACGATCGACGCAGAGACTTTCCCAGATCATATGGCCGGCCTCGCCGACCTGCTTCAGGCATGCGTCCACGCAGGGGCCAACGTCAACTTCGTCCTGCCCTTCTCCCACGCCGACGCCGCCGCGTTCTGGACCGCCAAGGTTCTGCCGCCACTCAGGGCCGGCACCCGGGTACTCTGGATCGCCGAGGTCGACGGCCGCGTCGCCGGGTCCGTCCAGCTAGATATCGACACCCCGCCGAACCAGCCGCACCGTGCCGAGGTGGCCAAGCTGCTGGTGCATCCCAGGTTCCGCCGCCGCGGCATCGCCCGCGCGCTGATGACGGCGCTGGAGGCGCGTGCCCGGGACATTGGCCGCACGCTGATCACGCTCGACACCCGTACCGGCGATAGCGCCGAACCGCTCTATACGTCCCTTGGCTACGTGACGGTGGGCACAATCCCTGATTTCTGCCTGGACCCGGTCGAAGACCGTCTGCATGCGACGACGATCATGTATAAGTCTCTTCGAGACCCGTCCCGTTAAGGCGCGTCTCGATCAGACAGGCCCTTTGACACCGCATCTGAACGCTCATCCCCAAGCCCCGAGACGGACTCGATGATTCCAGGCCCGAAGAACCTCCTCACCGACGTCCCCGGCCTCGCGGTCGGCCATGCCGACGACGACGCGCTCCTGTCCGGCACCACCGTGGTGCTTTGCGACGAGGCCACCGTCGCCTCCGTCGACGTGCGCGGCGGCGGCCCTGGCACGCGCGACACCGAACTGCTCAATCCGGAAATGACGGTGCCCGGCGTCGACGCCATCGTGATCTCCGGCGGCTCGGCCTACGGGCTCGACGCGGCATCGGGCGTGCAGGCCTGGCTGCGCGACAAGGGCCGCGGTTTCCCTGTCGGCCCGGTCACCGTGCCGATCGTGCCTCAAGCGATTCTGTTCGACCTGATCAACGGCGGCGACAAGGACTGGGGCCGGTTTCCGCCCTATCGCGATCTCGGCTGGGAGGCCTGCGAGGCGGCCGGACAGGACTTCGCGCTTGGCTCGGTCGGCGCAGGGCTCGGCTGCACGACGGCGACGCATCGCGGCGGTCTCGGATCGGCGTCGCTCGTCACCGAGGACGGCTTCACTGTCAGTGCGATCGTCGCGGTCAACTGCGTCGGCCGCGCCACCATAGGCGAGGGTCCCTATTTCTGGGCCGGTGGCTGGGAGATCGGCGACGAGTTCGGCGGCCTCGGCCTGCCCGCCCATGTCGACGAGGACGCGCTGAAGCCCTTCTCAAAACTCGATGCGCTGTCGGCAACCACGCCGGCGCTCGTGGCCACGGACGCGGTGCTGACCAAGGCCGAGGCCCGGCGTCTCGCCGTGATGGCGCAGGATGGCATGGCCCGCGCCATCCATCCGATCCACACCCCGCTCGACGGGGACACCGTGTTCGCGCTGGCGACCGGAAAGAAGCCGATGGCCGATCCTGTCCTCGACATGGTGCGCATCGGCGCCGCCGCCGCCCGCTGCCTGTCGCGCGCGATCGCCCGCGCCATCTACGAGTCCGGCCAGGACGGACGCGGCCCGGCGAATTGGCCGGCCTATCGGGACCGGTTTCCGCGATAGTCGGCCAAACGCCTCTCCTCACTCCGCAGCAACGGCTGTACTGGGCCCCGGATCAAGTCCGGGGCACACGGCTTCGGTTCGCGGCACGGCCTTGCCCTGCGACAACCCCTTTGCCCCGGACACCGATCCGGGGCACAGCGTAACACCCCGCCGAAGGCACCGCGCCGCACGATCGTACAAGACCGTCCGCCAGCCCGCCGCCATTCTGCGGCCATGCAATACGATACCAAAATCGCTCTCATCATCCGCGACGACCTGTTAGCCTGGCAGAAGCTGAACGCCACCGCGTTCCTGGCCGGCGGCCTTGTCGGCGCCGTTCCCGAAATCGCCGGCGCGCCCTACCGCGACGCGTCCGGCGTCGGATATGGGCCGCTGATCCGTCAGCCGGTCATGGTGTTCGCCGGCTCCGGAGACGACTTGAAGAAGGTATTGAACCGCGCCCTCTCGCGCGGTCTAATCCCGGCGCTCTACACGCTCGATCTGTTCTCGACGATGAGCGACGCCGACAACCGCGCCGCAGTCGAGGCGTTTGCCACAGAGGACCTCGATCTCGCCGGCCTCGCCCTCCACGCCGAGCGGAAGATGGTCGACAAGGTGATCAAGGGCCTGAAGCTGCACCCGTAGCGGAACCGGGCCACAGCCATTCGGCTCCCGTCCATCCCCGCCCTCGCTCATCCTCGTGAAAACGGGGAGCGGATTGCCGTGTATCGAGGCCGCGCCCCAAAATCAGGTCGGCACACGCTTCCGCGGGAGCGAGCGGCGTTGTGAGTCGCCGAAGCGAACCGGATTCGAACCACCGCTCTGGCCGTACCAATCGGTAGCCGATTGACACAGCACAAATTAGAACATAACATGAACATATACTACCAACCGGCGCCTGGAGACATACCTATGTTTATCGTCCTGTTGCGGTTTTCCGAGAACAAGGCGCGTGCGCCAGAGTTCATGCAGGCCCACAACGACTGGATAAAGCGCGGCCTCGCCGACGGCGTATTCCTCATCGTCGGCAGCCTGCAACCGAGACAGGGCGGCGCGGTACTTGCCCATGGCGTTTCGCTGGAAGAAGTCCAGGCGCGGGTAGCCGAGGATCCCTTCGTCGCGGAGAACATCGTCGCCGCGGAGATCCTCGATATCGCGCCCGGCCAAGCCGATCCCCGCCTAGCCTTCCTGCTGCCTCAGGAGGCGTGACGGGAACCTCGGCAAACGGTCCCCGGCGCACGCGTCGGGGACCGTTGTTCGGAACGATGATTGAAGGAAGCTATTCCGCGGCTTCCAGGAACGGCGTCGGCTCGCTCTTGGAAGCGGGTGCCATCCACTGCCGCATCAGGCTATCGTGGCGCGTCTTCGCCTTCTCGATATTGGCCTTCTTCACCGGGCCGTAGCCACGGATCATGTCCGGGACTTTCGCGATCTCGACCGCAAGCCCGTACTTCTTCGCATCAAGCCCACCGATCAGCGTCTCCAGCGTCGCCTCGAATCCGGTAATGAGCGCCCGTTCCTCGCGCCGCTCGGCCGTGTAGCCAAACGGATCGAAGCGCGTGCCGCGTAGGCCTTTCAGCTTCGCCAGCCCCCGGAACAGGGTGAACACCCACGGCCCGAAGGTCATCTTGGCCGGACGGCCGGTGCGCGGATCGGTGCGGGCAAGCAGCGGCGGAGCGAGCATCACCTTGACTTTGCCGCCGTCGGCAAACTGACGCTTCAAGGCCGCCTCGAACTCCGGTTGCGTGTACAGCCGGGCCACCTCGTATTCGTCCTTGTAGGCCATCAGCTTGTAAAGCGACTCAGCGGCCTGCCTCGTCAGCTTCAGATTGGGGCTGTTCAGCGCTTCTTCCGCCATGCGTACCTTGCCGACCATCTCGAGGAAACGCTCGGCATAGGCTTGGTCCTGATAGGCGGTCAGTTCCTTGGCGAAGAACGCGATGCGTGCGTCGAGCGGCATGTCCGTCGGCTTCTCCGCGTCCGGCGACAGGAGCGTTTCGAACAGGACCGGCTTCACCGACAGCAGGCGGCCGGCGGCGAACGCAAGGATGTTGGCATTGACCGCCGCACCGTTGAGGCGGATCGCCTGCTCGAGGGCCTTGCGACGGATCGGCAGCAGACCCTTTTGCCAGGCGAAACCGACCAGCATCATGTTTGCGAAGATCGCGTCGCCGAGCGCGGCTTCCGCGAGCCGGGCGAACGCCGCCTGATCGACGCCCGACACCGCCTCGCGAATGGTTTTCGAGATGCGGAAGGCGTTGAAGCTCTGTGTTTGATGCAGCACGAACTCGGCCGTCGGGGCGACGTCGGCGTTGAGGATGGCGCGGGTGCGGTCCGGCGCGCTCAAGGAAAGCGTCTCGGCACCGCCGGCGACGACCAGGTCGGCGGCGAGCAGCACGTCAAGCGCGCCGACGGGAATGCGCGGGCCCTCGATCGCCACGTCGCGCCCGGAAATCCTGACATGCGAGGTCACCGGACCGTTCTTCTGGGCAAGCCCCGTCATATCCAGCGTCGAGGCATTGAGCCCGTCGAGATGGGCTGCGGTGGCGAGCACCGCGGCCGTCGTCGTCGTCCCCATGCCGCCGATGCCGGTGAGCAGCACGTTGACCGGATCGGGGCCGATATCGACCTCGGGTTCCTGCAGTTTGGCGGCCAGCGCGGCGATGTCGAAATCTGCACCGTCGGCCTTGCGCGGCTCGGCGCCTTCGACCTCGACGAAGCTCGGGCAGAAGCCCTTCACGCAGGAATAGTCCTTGTTGCAGCTCGACTGGTTGATGCGCCGCTTCTCGCCGAATTCGGTCTGGAGCGGCTCCACCGAGATGCAGTTCGACTGCACCGAGCAGTCGCCGCAGGCCTCGCAGACGCGCGGGTTGATGAAGACGCGCTTCGCCGGGTTCTCGTAGGCGCCCTTCTTGCGGCGACGACGCTTCTCGGCCGCGCAGGTCTGGTCGAAGACGATCGCCGAGACGCCGTCGAACGCCGCCAGCTCCTCCTGCGTCTCGCCCAGTTCGTCGCGATGCTTCAGCGGCACGCCGGCGGGCAGATCGGCAGGGGAATAGAGATGCGGCCGCTCGGACAGCAGCACGATGCGCTCCACGCCCTCGGCCCTGAGCTGGGCCAGCAGCGAGGGCACGTCGAGCGGGCCGTCATGGGTCTGGCCGCCGGTCATCGCCACCGCGTCGTTGTACAGGATCTTGTAGGTGATCGGCGCCCTGGCGGCCACGGCTGCGCGGATCGCCAGGATACCGGAATGGAAATAGGTGCCGTCGCCGAGATTGGCGAAGACGTGCTTCGATTTGGAGAACGGGAACTGGCCGAGCCACGAGGCGCCCTCGCCGCCCATGGCGATCAGCCCGTCGGTCGTGCGGCCGGAAACCTCGGTCATGGCGTGGCAGCCGATGCCGGGCATCGCGCGCGACCCCTCCGGCGTCACGGTCGAGGTCGAGTGCGGGCAGCCGGAGCAGAAATAGGCCGGCCGCTGCGCATCCGTGCCGTGCTCGGCGCCCCAGGCCTGACGGGCGGCGAGGCGTCTGGCGCCCTCCTCCATCTCCGCCCGGCGCGCGGCCTTCGGCAGGAATTCGACCAGCGCCGGCGCCACCTCGGCGGGGCCGCACTCGCGGATCTCGGGCAGGAAGGCACGGCCGTCGGGCAGCGTCTTGCCGAAGATCTCGGGGCGCACGTCGGCGGCCCAGTGAAACATCAGGTCCTTGAGCTGCGGCTCGATGACGGCGCGCTTGTGCTCCACCACCATCACCCGCTCCAGCCCGCGGGCGAACGCGGTGATCGCCTCGGGCTCCAGCGGCCATGGCATCGCCACCTTGTAGACGGCAAGCCCGATCTCGCGGGCGACGTCCTCGGTGATCCCCATCAGGTCCAGCGTCTGGCGCAGGTCCCGATAGGCCTTGCCGGTGGTGATGATGCCGTAGCGCGGCGTCTCGGACCCGAAGACGTTGCGGTCGAGCCCGTTCGCCCGCACATACGCCTTCGCCGCCGGCAGCCTCAGGCTGCGGGTCAGGACCTCGGTCGAATGACGCGTACCGAGGGTCAGATTGGTGTTGAGCTCGGCCTCGAGCCGCGGATCGACGTGATCGATCGGCCGGCGGATCGACAGCCGGCCCGGATCGACATCGACCACGCCCGAGGAATCCATCGTGTCGGCGAGCGCGATCAGCGCCACCCACAGGCCGGAATAGCGCGACATCGCGATGCCGTGCAGGCCGTAATCGAGCACGTCCTGCAGGTCGGACGGGTTGAGGATCGGGATCTCGGAATGGATGAAGACGTGCTCGCTCTGCACCGGCAGCGACGAGGACTTCGCCAGGTGATCGTCGCCGGCAATCGCCAGCACCCCGCCGGCCGCCGCCGTGCCGCTGGCATTGGCGTGGCGCAGCACGTCGCCGGCCCGGTCGACGCCCGGCGCCTTGCCGTACCAGATGCCGAAAACGCCGTCGTAATCGCTTGCCCCCGCAAGGCCCACCTTCTGCGTGCCCCACACGGCGGTCGCCGCCAGTTCCTCGTTGAGGCCCGGCTGGAATACCAGGTCGTGGCTGTCCAGAAACACTTGAGCGCGCTCGAGCTGCTGGTCGTAGCCGGCCAGCGGCGAGCCACGATAGCCCGAGATGAAGCCGCCGGTGCGCAGTCCGGCCATCCGGTCGCGCCGGATCTGATCCAGCGGCAGGCGCACCAGCGCCTGGATGCCGGTCAGGAAGACCGGGCCGCGCTCCAGCACGTATTTGTCGTCGAGGGTGACTTCGCGGGTAATCGCGTTCATTTCGGCCGCCTCTTGCTTCTCCTCCGGCCTGGCTCGGGAAAAAACCGTCGTTTGACGGGATTCCGGCCGCCGGCATTATTCGTGGCGTCTATTATCCCGCGATTCACGGGAAAATCCGTGCTATCCTTGCCCGCGACCGCAAGCAGCCAGCAAGGATCTTCCTGAAAATGACCGTTCACGAAAAGATTTCACTCGATGCCGGCGACATCAAGATTCTGCGCGAGCTGCAGCGCGACGCCTCCCGGCCGGTCGCCGAGATCGCCAAGGCGGTGGCGATGTCGCAGACGCCCTGCTGGCGGCGCATCAAGCGGCTGAAAGAGGCCGGCGTCATCAAGGCGACGGTTGCGATCCTCGACCGCGAGGCGCTCGGCCTCGATTTCGTCTCCTACGCCTTCGTCAAGCTGACCCTGCCCAGCCGCGAGAACATGGAGACCTTCGACACGATGGTGCGGTCGTGGCCGGAGATCGTCTTCTGCGAGCGCGTGACGGGCGCCGTCGACTACATGATCAAGGTCGTCGTCGAGGACATGCGCGCCTACGACGACTTTTTGCGGTTCCGGCTACTGGATTCAGAGCTGGTGTCCGACGTCCAGAGCCGGATCGTCGTGTCGACGGTGAAGGATTCGACGGAATTGCCGTTGGCGGGGGAATGAGCGCCGGTCCGGCGCAGCCGGACGAAATGCACCGCATTTCGAGGCGCGAACGCCCGAGGCCCGAAGCCGAGGGCAGCGCAGACGAGGCGCCACGAACCAGCGAACCAGCGCATTCAGGTCGTACCCGAGCGCGGCCCGGGCATCCACTCGCCCCCCGGTTCGCCAAAAGGTGGATTGGATCCCCGGGACAAGCCCGGGGATGACCGCCCGTAGAGGCCCGATTGCCCTTTCCCCACCGCTCACTCCCGCGAAAGCGGGAGTCGGTCAGCGTGGGTACGTTTGGCTTTCGAAGCCCCCAATCCATCATCCGGACGATCCCCGCGTTCGCGGGGATGAGCGGGAGACGGCTACCGTTGATACGATCACGGCAGAGAGTTCCGCCATCACCCCGACATCTTTGCGTGCAACAGATACGCCCCGCAACCAAGGGAGTGTGTCATGAGCACGCGGAACTGGGTTATCGGCATCATCGTCGTCATCATCGTGGTCGTCGGCGGGTATATGGTCTTCAAGCCGGGTGGCGAGATGGCCATGACGGACACGCAGGCCCCCGCAGCGACGGAACAGCCGGCCGCTTCGGCGGACACCGGCGACCAGACCGGCGAACCGGAAACGACCGGCAGCACCAACCAGAGCAACTGAGGCGCGGGATGCGTTTTGGGGATAAGGCCCCGAAGACGCAAACCGCCGAACCTGGATCCGCCACTGCACTGGGCCCCGGATCAGGTCCGGGGCACACGGGTTTTCGTGTGGCAACGGCCGTGCCCCCGGCACGGCCTGTGCCCCGGACTTGATCCGGAGTCCAGCGAAACGATCCGCCGAAGGCGCGGCCCCCCTCTCCGCTCACTCCCGCGAACGCGGGAGTCGGCCGGCGAATTCCATTCTGCCCTCGCCTCGGCACAGCCTGTGCCCCGGACCTGATCCGGGGTCCAGCGGAACGATCCGCCCAAGGCGCGCCCCCCTCTCCGCTCACTCCCGCGAACGCGGGAGTCGGCCGGCGAATTCCATTCTGCCCTCGCCTCGGCACGGCCTGTGCCCCGGACCTGATCCGGGGTCCAGCGGAACGGTCCGCCGAAGGCGACGATATTAGAGGCCCGTTCCGCCGCCGCCCGGCGCTCGACGACGTCGTCTCGCGCGTTCGGCCCTCGAAACGCGATGCGTTTCGTCCGCTGGCGCGGACCGGGCCTCACCCCATAACAACTTGCAAGGCAACGACGGCGGCGTAGACCGCGAGCACCGAAAAACCCTCGAAACCGATGCCGCGGCGGTCGCGCAGGATGAGGCCCATCAGCAGGATCCCCGTCATCAGGATGCCGGCGACCAGCATCAGCGCGTCGCGCGGCTCGATGGCGTGATAGATCGAGCCGTCACGATAGGCGAGATCCGACAGGGTCAGGAACAGCACGTCGAAGGTGTTGCCGCCGACGATGCCGCCGACCGCAAGCTGCAGCGCGCCGCGGCGCACCGCGGCCAGGGTGGTCACCAGTTCCGGCAGCGAGGTCACCGTCGCCGTCAGCAGCACGCCGACGACGGTCTGCGAGATGCCGAAATCCTCCGAAATCCGCGCGCCCGTCCGCGCGACCACATAGCCCGAGACCGCGAGCAGCAGCGCGAGCCCGGCGAACCTGATCAGAAGCGGGGCCAGCGGCGCCTGCGTCGCCTCTTCGTCGGGCTCGTCGGGTTGCGTGTCCTCTGTCGGCTCCGGCCGCCACATCGGCTGCTTCGTCAGCGCCACCGCCGCGCGCACGCCGAAGAGATAGACCGCGACCAGGACGACCGAGGCGGGATGCAGCGCCCAGGCGGTGACCGGCGGCGCCAGATAGGCGGCGAGCGGGACGGCGAGCAGCAGCACCAGCAGGGCGGCCTGCAGCATGTTCTTCTCGTCGGCGGCCGCGTGCTCGAGATTGACCTTTCGATAGGTCATGTCGGCGATCACGAGGAAGACGGTCTGGGCGCAGATCCCGCCGACGGCGTTGGAGAAGGCCAGCGGCGCAAGGCCGTCCAGCGCCGCCGAGACGGACGTGACGGTGCCCGACAGCGAGGTGCTGGCGCCCAGCAGGATGCCGCCGACGACGGCCTCGCCCAGCCGCGTGCGGTCGGCCAGCATGTCGGCGATGCGGGTCATGTGAACGCCGGCCACCGCGATCACGACGGCGGCGGCGGCAAAGAGGGCGATTTCAATCACACGTACGGCTTCCGGTCGTCGGCGGGTCGAGCGGCTGATCTCGGGCGCGGCTCACGCGCCCGGTAGCCGGGCAACGACGCAGATGGCGAATGGTTCCGTCGCGCGGGCCAAGGGGTCGCTTCTACCCGTCCCAGCCGGGCTCGCAGGTCACGGTGACCGCGAATCGCCAGTCACCACCCTCCCTGCGCAAGACGTAATGCGCATCGATCGTGTCGATCGCCGTGCCGTCGGCCCGCAGACGGCGCACCGCGCCGGCGTCGGCGATGGCCGTGCCGGGTCCGCAGGGCTTAACCGTCAGGCAGGCGAACTCGGAATGGCTGAAGCCCTCGGCTCGCAGACGGGCGACCAGGGATTCCAGCATAGCGATCGTCGCCGCGCGGTCGGGCAGGCTGACCGTGGCGTCCGGCAGAACGAACATCGCGGGCTCGGCATAGCAGGCGGCGACGGCCGGGAAGTCCTGCGCGTTCCAGGCCGCAATGTACCGGTCGTAAAAGGCCGCGATCTCGGCGTCGACTGTCTCCGGCATGGCGTCTCCGCCCCCCTGTTGGTCTGTTTGAAAGGCTATCGTAGAGGAGAGCGGCAGTCTTCGCCGCCCCCGGCCGGTCGGGCGCGCGGCCGGCACGCCGGAAGAAAACTTGCTGTCCGCGCTCGAAAGGGTTATAGATGCGGCGTTCGAGCTCAGAGGCTGACTTGCCGGCTCCCGAAACGGGTTTCCTTCAAGACATCGACGAATTCGGATATGCGGTTGCGCGATGGTCGCGCCGCCGTGACGCGCACAAGCGCATGTTTTTGAAAGGAAACTGACATGCCGACTGGTACCGTGAAATTCTACAATGCCGACCGTGGCTTCGGCTTCATCCAGCCCGACGACGGCTCCAAGGACGTCTTCGTGCACGTCACCGCGCTGCACGCGGCCGGTATGGACGGCCTCGTCGAAGGCCAGAAGCTGTCGTTCAACGTCACCACCGACAGCCGCAGCGGCAAGTCCGCGGCGTCCGACGTCCAGCCGGCCTGAGGGCCTGAGCGGACGTCGTATCCCCGACAGGATGCGATCCTGACGGGATGCGGATATCACCCGGCGACCCTCGGTCGCCGGGTTTTTTGTTGCCCGGACCAGCCTTGCCGATCTCAGCCGAATCGCGCCGCCGAATAGGGGGCCGGATTCACCACCGGCTCCTCGCCGGTGATCATCTCGGCAAGCAGCCGGCCGCTGACGGGACCAAGCGTCAGCCCGAGATGGGCGTGGCCCATGTCGAGCCACAGGCCCCGGTGTTTCGGCGCCGGGCCGATGACCGGAACCGAATCGGGGAAGGACGGCCGCCGGCCCATCCACGGCGTCGGCTCCAGCGTCTCCTCGATGGGCAGGAGTTCGCGGGCATGGGGCTCGACCCGCTGAAGCTGCACCGGCGTCGGCGGCGCATCGCGGTCGGCGAATTCGATACCCGTCGTCACCCGCAGCCCCATCGCCATGGACGACGCCGCATAGCCGTAGCCGATATCGACGACGGGGCGGTTGAGGCCCGCGTTTCCGGACGGCCGGAAGTGCATGTGATAGCCGCGCTTGACGGCGAACGGCAGCCGGTAGCCGAGCGGCGAGAGCAGGTCCATCGCCCAGGGGCCGAGCGCCACGACGACGTCCTTCGCCTGGTACGGCCCCGAATTGGTCTCGACGATCCAGCCGCTGTTGCCCGCCGCCGTATCGGGCCTGAGCTGCCGCGCCATGGTGCGTTCGAAAGTGCCGCCGTTCTTGCGGAACAGATCGGAATAGGCCTTCACCGTCGCGCCGGGATCGGTGAGCGAGGCGAGATCATGCCAGTGCTCGGCCTTGGCGAAAACCGGCTTCACGTGGGGCTCGATCTCGCGCAGCGAGTGGGTGTCGTGGACTGTGTAGCCGTGACCGGTCTCGTCCGCGATCCGGCGCTCCAGCGCGGATGCGGCGAACTGGTCTTCCGTGCGGTAGACCCGCACCCAGCCGGTGTCGCGCAGGAATCGCTCGGCGCCGGCTTCGGCCAGCAACGCCTTGTGCTCGCCGATCGCGTGCTCGAGCAGTTTCATGACCGCGCCGCCGTTCTTGCGCAGGCGCGCCTCGGTGGAATTGGCGCGCAGCCGCATCAGCCACGGCACAAGCTTCGGCATCGCCTTCCAGTGGAAGTGCATCGCCGTATCGTTGTTCGGCAGGTATTTCACAAGCTCGAACGGATTGGTCGGCATGGCGATCGGCACATAGGTGCCGCCCTCGATCACGCCGGTATTGCCGTACGAGGTCTCCTCGCCGGGCTCGCGCCGGTCGAGAAGCGTCACCGCACGGCCGCGCCGCTGCAGATGGAGCGCTGCGGAGACGCCGACGATGCCGGCGCCGATAACGACAATGTCCCTTTCGTGAGCCACGTTGCTTTCCCGGATCGATGGAGTCGCTTAAAGCAGGCAGGATGTCTCGTGTATCGCGAATGACAACGTCACGACAATGGGGCGGTTCGAAGCCGAAGGCCGGGCGAGGCGTCGGCGCACGGCCTCGCGGACGCGGCAGCGTCGTCCCGGGGCCGGCGCCCCTCGGTCCAACATGGCCGCCCCGGCCGAAATGACCGCCTTCGCCCTGCCCACGCTGCGCCGGCGTATCCGGCTCGCGGCCCCGCCCAGCCTCGTCTTCGGCCTCATCTCGGCTGTCGTCCTGCTCGCTTCGGTCGGGTTCGGCCTGTGGTCGAAGGGCTTCGCCGCCTTTCCGCGAACCGTCGTCGCGCTCGCCGTCCTCTCCCTGCCGCCGGCCCTCGTCGGCATGCTGGCGGCCTACCTGATCGATTGCCTGCTGCCGGCGGCAGGCCGGGCCGCGCGCGGGCTCCTGATGGCATTTGCGATTCTCTGCGTCGGGCCCGGCGCCAGCGCCGCCTTCTTCAACATCGCCTATCGGTTCGACTATCCTTCCGATCTCGCACCGGTATGGACGAAGGTCGGCCTCCACGAGGCGGTCTGGACGGCGATCTCCACCACCTATCTCTATCTGATCGCAGCCCCCCTACTCTACTGGCCGTGGAGCCTCGTCGCGGCCATCGCCCTCGCAACCGCCTACGCAGCGGCTCCGCCCGCCATGGGCCGGTTTGCCCGCCGACATTGAGCCCTCCGGCCAAACCTGCTAGAGACCCGGCGTCAGATCACCACATCGAAGAACGCTGATGATTCCGCGCTATTCCCGCCCCGACATGACGTCGATCTGGGCGCCCGAGACGAAATTCCGCATCTGGTTCGAGATCGAGGCCGCGGCCGCCGAGGCGATGGCTGAGATCGGTTTGATCCCCGAAGAGGCGGCGAAGACGATCCGCGAGAAAGGCGATGCCGCCGCGTTCGACGTCGACCGTATCGACGAGATCGAGCGCGAGGTGAAGCACGACGTCATCGCCTTCCTGACCCATCTCGCCGAGTTCGTCGGCCCGGACTCCCGCTACGTCCACATGGGCCTCACCTCCTCGGACGTGCTCGACACCTGCCTCGCCGTTCAGCTGACACGCGCCAGCGACCTGCTGGTCGCCGATATCGAGGCCTTGCTCGAAGCACTGAAGAAGCGCGCCTTCGAGCACAAGTACACCGCCACCGTCGGCCGCAGCCACGGCATCCACGCCGAGCCGACCACCTTCGGCGTCAAGCTGGCCGGTGCCTATGCCGAATTCTCCCGCAATCTCAAGCGGATGATCGAAGCGCGTGACGAGATCGCCACCTGCGCCCTGTCCGGCGCCGTCGGCACGTTCGCCAATATCGATCCGCGCATCGAGGAGCGCGTTGCCGCAAAGCTCGGCCTCAAACCGGAGCCGGTGTCCACCCAGGTGATCCCGCGCGACCGCCACGCCGCCTTCTTCGCCGCTCTCGGTGTCATCGCCTCGTCGATCGAGCGCGTGGCAACCGAAGTCCGCCACCTGCAGCGCACCGAGGTGCTGGAGGCGGAGGAGTACTTCTCGCCGGGCCAGAAAGGCTCCTCGGCGATGCCGCACAAGCGCAATCCCGTACTGACCGAGAATCTGACCGGCCTCGCCCGCATGGTCCGCGCCTACGTGACGCCGGCGCTGGAAAACGTGGCGCTGTGGCACGAACGGGACATCTCGCATTCCTCCGTCGAACGCATGATCGGCCCGGACGCCACCGTGACGCTCGACTTCGCCCTGGTCCGCCTCACTGGCGTCATCGACAAGCTGGTTGTCTATCCCGAACGTATGCAGGCCAACCTCGACCGTCTTGGCGGGCTGGTGAACTCTCAGCGCGTCCTGATCGGCCTGGCCCAGGCCGGCATGAGCCGCGAGGATGCCTATCGCACCGTCCAGAAGCACGCGATGCGCGTCTGGAACGGCGAAGGCCAGTTCCTGGACTTCCTGAAGAACGACCCGGAAGTGACTCAGCGGATTCCAGAATCCGGCCTCGAGGCCCTGTTCGACCTCGACTATCACTTCAAGAACGTCGATACGATCTTCGACCGGGTGTTCGGCAAGGCGGAAGCCGCGTCCTCCGCCGCCTGAGCATGCAGCCTCTGCACCAGTCCGCAGAAACACGCTCCACGTTAAAGAAAAACGGCCCGGAACGTGTCCGGGCCGTCGAAACTCTCGATATCTGGCGTATGGGTGCCGAAAATCAGCCGTCGTTCTGCAGCTGATCCATCGCCGTGATCATCAGTTCGTCCATCGTCCGGCGGATCTGGTGGTCGGACTGGTCGACGCCGGCGGCATCGAAGTCACCGCGGATCTTGCGGAAGACGTCCTCGTCTCCGGCTTCCTCGAAATCCGACGCGACGACCTCCTTGGCGTAGGCCTCGGCCTCTTCCCCGGACTTGCCGAGCAGGCCCGCCGCCCACAGCCCGAGAAGCTTGTTGCGGCGCGCATTCGCCTTGAAGCGCATTTCCTCGTCGTGCGCGAATTTCTCCTCGAAACCCTTCTTGCGCCGATCGAATTCAGACATTTCTGCCTCCCAAAATGACAGACACCGGGAGCGTACACCGCTCCGGTGTCTTCCCGGCTGGATCGCGGCCTTGCATACTCGGCAAACACCCCCAAATCAACCGCATCGAATGCCCGCCCCGCCAACGTCCGCGGCGCCGCAGGCACCGCGTTGTATCGGCTGCGCGGATCGGATAGGGTGCGCGCGCTTTTTCCGGCGAATCCACACCCCGTGTGCCACGCCGGACGTCCTTGAGTTAGAGTGCGGGCGAGGCGCAGCCCCGGTCAAGCGCGCCACCTTTTCTATGACAGGTCTGATCAGAATGAACCGCCGCCGCAGAGTCTACGAAGGCAAGGCCAAGATCCTCTATGAAGGTCCGGAGCCGGGAACGCTCGTCCAGCACTTCAAGGACGACGCCACGGCGTTCAACAAGAAGAAACACGCTCAGATCGAGGGAAAGGGCGTGCTCAATAACCGCATTTCCGAGCATATCTTCCAGCACCTGAACCAGATCGGCGTGCCGACGCACTTCATCCGGCGGCTCAACATGCGCGAGCAGCTGATCCGTGAAGTCGAGATCATTCCGCTCGAAGTCGTGGTGCGCAACGTCGCCGCGGGCTCGCTGTCGAAGCGGCTCGGCATCGACGAAGGCACGCAACTGCCGCGCTCGATCATCGAATTCTACTACAAGGCCGACGAACTGGACGATCCGATGGTCTCCGAAGAGCACATCACGGCGTTCGGCTGGGCGAGCCCTCAGGAAATCGACGACATCATGTCGCTGGCACTGCGCGTCAACGACTTCCTCACCGGCCTGTTCCTCGGCGCCGGCATCCGCCTTGTCGATTTCAAGCTGGAATTCGGCCGCCTCTACGAGGGCGAGATGATGCGCATCGTCGTCGCAGACGAGATCAGCCCGGATTCCTGCCGGCTCTGGGACATCCAGACCGACGACAAGCTCGACAAGGACCGTTTCCGGCGCGATATGGGCGGTCTCGTCGAGGCCTATCAGGAAGTCGCCCGCCGCCTCGGTATCATGATCGGCAACGAGCCGACCGTGCCGCGCGGCCCCGTCCTCGTGAAGTAAGCCCCGACAGACAAGGTACCAGACCAGATCATGAAGGCCCGCGTCACCGTCACCCTGAAAAACGGCGTCCTCGATCCGCAGGGCAAGGCCATCCAGCACGCCCTCTCCTCCCTCGGCTTCTCCGGCGTGGAGGGCGTACGCCAGGGCAAGCTTATCGAACTGGAGATCGCGGACCAGGACCGCGCCAAGGCAAAGGCCGAGATCGAGGCCATGTGCGAAAAGCTGCTCGCCAACACGGTGATCGAGAACTACGCCATCGAACTGGTGTAGCAGGCGAACCGGCACACGGCCGGCGCAACCGCCCCTGCCCCAGATTACGCACGAAGCCAGACGGGAATACCGATCGCTCCCACACGATCCCCGAAAGATCGTCGGGAGGACCGTGAAAGGTTACCGTCCGGCCCGCTCCCCGCGACCACGAGTCGGGCCGCGAGACTTGCGCAAAACGCCGGCTGGACGGATCGCGCTGCCGTCTTTGCGACGGGCCGGGATCGGTAGACGCGTGGTCCCGCAGCGCGCCGCGTACCGTTCCGCGACGTGCACAGGCGTACTTTCCGCCTGATTTTCCATGCGATATTGAGTATACGTCCCCCGACCCTTTCGACGTGCCGAATTAGCAGTCAGTGGACCAAGCATGCCAAGTTCCCTAGGCCGGGTCTGGAAGCACACCATCCGGCCCTACATCCCTTTTCCGAAGCAGAAGACGCTGAAGCGGTGGTTTCCCCCCTACCATGACCGCAACGTCGCGCATCTGATCAACCTGCACCGGATCGACCTCGTCCTCGATGTCGGTGCCAATACCGGCCAGTATGGCCGCCGCCTCCGGGCGGGCGGCTACAAGGGACGCATCCTGTCCTTCGAACCGTTGATGGAAGCCTGGACGCATGCCGCCGCGCTAGCCGCCGACGATCCGCTTTGGGACATGGCGCCGCCGATGGCGCTCGACGCGACGAGCGGCACAAAGACGATCAACGTGACGCGCGATACCTCGCTCACCTCCCTGCAGACGCCGATCGCCGGCAACGGCCCGGCGGGCCTTGCTGTGGAGCGCACCGAGGAGGTCAGTTGCATGAGCCTCGACGAGGCCGCCGCCGAGGCGCTGGCGAAGGCAAAGCGCCCCTTCGTCAAGATCGACGTCCAGGGCTTCGAGAAGCCGGTGATCGCGGGCGCCGAGAAGACTCTGGCAGCCTGCGTCGGCGTCCAGATCGAGCTGTCCCTCGACCCGCTCTATGAGGGTGAGCCGAACTATCTGGAAATGCTCAGCGATCTGGAAGCCCGCGGCTTCCGCCTCGCCTTCGTCTCCCCGGTCACCTCGAAGCAGAAGCTCGGCCCGATGGATCAGGTCGACGGGCTGCTATTCCGCCGGGACGGCTGACAAACGCGCCGCGCTGTGGCATTGAAGCGGCCTGTCTTTCCGGTCATCCCGACTCGTTATCCGCGCGCCAGGACGTTCGCATGAAATCCGCCATCGTTCTTTTCCCCGGTATCAACCGCGAGCGCGACATGGCGCGCGCGCTGAACATGGCGAGCGGGAAGACGCCCGCGATCGTCTGGCACAAGGAAACCGAGCTGCCGGATGTCGATCTCGTTGTGATCCCGGGCGGCTTTTCCTATGGCGATTACCTGCGCTGCGGCGCGATCGCCGGGCGCTCGCCGATCATGCGCGATGTCGTGGCGAAGGCAGAAGCCGGCGTCACGGTACTCGGCGTCTGCAACGGCTTCCAGGTGCTGACAGAGACGGGACTGCTGCCAGGCGCGCTGATGCGCAACGCGGACCTGAAGTTCGTCTGCCGCGACGTGCACCTGCGGGTGGAAACCGACGACACCCGGTTCACGAGCGCATACGAAAAAGGCCAGGCAATCCGGGTTCCCGTGGCTCACGGCGACGGCAACTACTTCGCCGACGAGGACACGCTCGACAGGCTGGAAGGCAACGGCCGCGTGGTGTTCCGCTACTGCGGCGCGGACGGGAAGTCAGCCGATGGCGCCAATCCGAACGGCTCGGCCCGCGATATTGCCGGCATCCTGAACGCGCGCGGCAACGTGCTCGGCCTGATGCCGCACCCCGAGGACCACATCGAGCCGGCCCAGGGCTGCACCGACGGCTTCGGCATCTTCATGAGCATGGTTTCCGCCCTGGAGACCGCCTGATGCCCAACGGTGACGGCGACGTCACGGTCTTCGGTGCCCCCTACAGCGTCTACGTCCGGATCGTGTTGATGGCGCTTCTGGAAAAGGGCGTTTCGTGGCACCTGACCCCCGTCGATATCTTCGCCGACTCTGACGAACGGGAGGCCTATCTGGCCCTCAATCCGTTCGGCAAGATTCCGACAGTGACCCACGGCGCGTTCGAGCTGTACGAGACGCGGGCCATCACCCGCTATGTCGACGAGGCCTTCGACGGCCCGGCGCTGCAGCCTGCCGACCCGGTCGAACGCGCCCGCATGGCGCAGGTCCAGGGGATCGTCGATTCCTTCGCTTACCCGACGCTCATCTGGGACATCTACGTAGCCCACACCGCCCGCGGGAAAGGCGAAGGCGACCACCACGAGGAGAGACTGGGAAAGGCCCTGCCGCGCGCGACCACGATCCTCGTCGAGCTCGACCGGCTGCTCGGACCCGGACCGTTCTTTGGCGGGGAAACACCGTCCCTGGCCGATTTGCATCTGGCGCCCGTCTTCGGCTATTTCGTCACTGTTCCCGAGGCGGAGACGCTTCTTTCCGGATTTCCGACATTGCAGACCTGGTGGGCCACCGTCGCCGAACGCGAAAGCTGGCGCGTGGCATCCGCCGAAGCAGCTTCCGAAAGCGCGACCCCTTGATAACCGGCGGCCATAGGACATGATCCCCAACGACATCAAGATTACGCCCGAGCTTGTCGCCGAACACGGCCTGAAGCCCGACGAGTACCAGCGGATCCTCGACCTGATCGGCCGCGAGCCGACGTTCACCGAGCTCGGTATCTTCTCGGCCATGTGGAACGAGCATTGCTCGTACAAGTCCTCGAGGCTGTGGCTGAAGACCCTTCCGACCGACGGGCCGCAGGTTATCCAGGGTCCGGGCGAGAACGCCGGTATCGTCGATATCGGTGACGGTCTCGCCGTCGTTTTCAAGATGGAGAGCCACAACCACCCCTCCTATATCGAACCCTACCAGGGGGCAGCCACCGGGGTCGGCGGTATCCTGCGCGACGTCTTCACCATGGGCGCGCGGCCGATCGCGGCGCTCAACGCCCTGCGGTTCGGCGATCCGGATCACCCCAAGACCCGGCATCTGGTCGCCGGCGTCGCCGCCGGTATCGGCGGCTACGGCAACTCCTTCGGCGTCCCGACCGTGGGCGGTGAGGTGAATTTTCACCCCCGCTACAACGGCAACATCCTCGTCAACGCCTTCGCCGCCGGCATCGCGCGCACGGATTCGATCTTCTACGCGGCCGCAACCGGCGTCGGCAATCCGATCGTCTATCTTGGCTCCAAGACCGGCCGCGACGGCATCCACGGCGCCACCATGGCGTCGGCCGAGTTCGGCGGCGATGCGGAAGAGAAGCGCCCGACCGTGCAGGTCGGCGACCCGTTCTCCGAGAAACTGCTGCTGGAAGCCTGCCTAGAACTGATGACGACCGATGCCGTCATTGCCATTCAGGACATGGGCGCGGCCGGCCTCACCTGCTCGGCGGTCGAGATGGGCGCCAAGGGCGGGCTCGGCGTCGAGCTCGATCTCGACAATGTCCCCTGCCGCGAAGAGGCGATGACCGCCTACGAGATGATGCTCTCGGAAAGCCAGGAGCGCATGCTGATGGTGCTGCGGCCCGGCAAGGAGGACGTCGCCCGCGCCATCTTCGAGAAGTGGGACCTCGATTTCGCGATCATCGGCAAGACCATCGAGCCGAAGCGCTTCATCGTGAAGCGCCATGGCGACGTGATGGCCGATCTGCCGATCATGGACCTCGGCGACGAAGCGCCGCTCTACGATCGCCCGTGGGAACCCACGGTGCCCGTCGCACCGCTCGATCCCGCAGAAATCCCGGCGCCCACCTCCATCGGCGAGGCCCTGTTGACGCTGATGGGCTCTCCCGATCTGTGCTCGCGCCGCTGGATCTGGGAGCAGTATGACCACCTGATTCTCGGCAATACGGTGCAACGCCCCGGCGGCGATGCGGCCGTCGTCCGCGTCGAGGACGGCCCCAAGGGCCTCGCCTTCTCCGTCGATGTCACGCCGCGCTACTGCGAGGCGGACCCCGTCGAAGGTGGCAAGCAGGCGGTCGCCGAGGCGTGGCGCAACATCACCGCCGTCGGCGCCACGCCGCTGGCCATCACCGACTGCCTGAACTTCGGCAGTCCCGAGCGGCCGGACATCATGGGCCAGCTCGTCGGCTGCATCACCGGCATGGCGGAGGCCTGCACCACCCTTGCCTTCCCAGTCGTTTCCGGCAACGTCTCGCTCTACAACGAGACCTCCGGAGAGGCGATCCTGCCGACACCGGCCGTTGGCGGCGTCGGCCTTCTGGACGATTTCACCCGCTCCGCCACGATCGGCTTCAAGGCCGAAGGCGAGGCGATCCTGCTGTTCGGGGAGACGCACGGGCATCTCGGCCGATCCGTCTACCTGCGCGAGATAGCCGGCCGCGAAGACGGTCCGCCTCCGCCGGTCGATCTCGCCGTGGAAAAACGCAACGGCGACTTCGTCCGCGACCTGATCGCCAGGGATCGCGTCACCGCCGTTCACGACTGTTCCGATGGCGGCCTCATCGTCGCGCTCGCCGAAATGGCCCTTGCCGGCGACCTCGGCGCCACGATCGAGCAGATACCGGCCGATCTGCCGGCCCACGCCGCGCTATTCGGCGAAGACCAGGCGCGTTACCTCGTCACGTGCCCCGCAGCGTCAGTACAAGACCTTCTATCGGCAGCGCAAACGGCAGGGGTTCCGGCAAGCCGACTCGGAACCACGGGCGGCGAAGCATTGACGATATCCGGCCACGACCCAATCTATCTGGCAGCGCTTCGTACTTGCCATGAAGGCTGGATACCCGGCTATATGGCAGGGTGGATCGAAGACTGAGCCCGGACTCGGATCCGGGACGAGGCAACAGGCACGAGACGTCACCATGGCAATGGACGCGAGAGAGATCGAGACCCTGATCAAGACCCATATCCCCGATGCTACGGTCACGATTCGTGACCTCGCCGGCGACGGGGACCACTACGCGGCCGCTGTCGTTTCGGAGCAGTTTCGCGGCAAGTCGCGGGTACAGCAGCACCAGATGGTCTACGAGGCCCTGCGTGGATCCATGGGCGGCGCCCTTCATGCCCTCGCCCTGCAGACAAGCGCTCCCGAAAGCTGAGTTTCCCGAAAAACGGGACTTTGCGTCCGGCGCTCCCTATGTATCAGTCGATCGGCAGCCCGCGCGGCACCATCGGTAAGAGAAAGGACGACTTGAGATGACCACCGCCCACGACAGGATCGACGCCGAAGTTAAAGGCAATGATGTCCTCGTATTCATGAAGGGCACCCCGGCCTTCCCGCAGTGCGGGTTCTCCGGTCAGGTCGTGCAGATCCTCGATTACCTCGGCGTCCCCTACAAGGGCATCAATGTGCTCGAAGACGCTGATCTCCGCCAGGGCGTGAAGGATTACACCAACTGGCCGACGATTCCTCAGCTCTACGTGAAGGGCGAGTTCATCGGCGGTTGCGACATCATCCGCGAGATGTTCCAGGCCGGTGAGCTTCAGCAGCTCTTCGCCGAACGCGGCGTTTCGGCCGAAAACACCCCCGCGAGCTGATCCGGTCGCGGCTCCCGCGACCAGCACCGCAAAGGAGGAACCGCCCGGCCCGATGGGCCGGTCGGCGGGATGGATTCGCCCGCGCTCAGGTGTTCGAGGCGACCTTTTCGTTTTCCTCGGGTGTCAGGATGTATTTGTGCTTGTACTCGTTGAGGAACGCGTCGAGCGTATCGACAGCGGCCACTCGGGCAACCAGATCGCCGAATTCGGACACATTGTCAGGTACCGGAAGGGTCACGACGTCGAAGGCGTGAGCGTCGGCGCTCTCCGCCATCTTCGTTAGATACTTCGTCCGGATTCGCTGCAGACCCAGGTCGTCTTTCGCCAGAGCGTAGGAAATGGCGGCGCGCAGCACCCGGGTCCGCTCCCCTGCGCTTAACGGCTCTGAACCATCCCAGGCCGTATCGAGTCCCCGCTCGAAGGCTTCGCCGGCATCCTGCCAACGCTCTCCCCGCCACAGTGCCTCGGCGCGGATCTGGGCAACCTCGGGCCCGTCCGCCGACGACAGGAGGTCGAGGGCAAGTTCCAGCCTGCCGGTTTCCGACAATGCACGCGCCTCCAGCAGCAGCCGCTGATAGGCAACGGCGCGTGGCAACACGGCCTGGCGCGTCCGGGACAGGACCACAATCGCCTCGGCCGGCTTGCGGTTCATGAGATAGACCCAGGCGAGTTTCGCCGCCACCTGGGCGCGCTCGGCGCCGTGCAGGCGGTTTTCCACCTGATGGCGCAGGAGTTCTCCGGCTTGCTCCAGCAGGTCGACCTCGACCATCCGGTCTGCAAGCCTGCGAATGATCTCGTCACCCTTGCGCCCGAGCGGCGTCAGTTCGCGGAAGTCGTAATAAAGCGCCAGCGCGTCGACGGCCGGCAGTTCGTCAGCCTTGCCGCCAAGGAACAACCCTTCGAACGCGCGATTCATGTCTTCCTGCAACGCACGCGTGGTGGGCGAGGACGTATCCGACAGGGTCGCCGACTTCATGATTTCGAAGGCACGATAATAGTCGCCCCTGTCGACCTGGAGGTTTGCGAGGAGCCGCAAGGCGCCGAGCTCGATTTCGTCGCCTCTCCAGGACAGAGCGAGACGTTCGAGTTCCTCGACGACTTCATCGGACACGATGTCGCCGCGGGCCGCATACAGGGTCTCGGCGTGGCGCAGGTGCGCCTCGGCCGCCAGGTGCCGGTCGCCGCTTTCCATCACCTTCTCGAAGCCAAGGATCGCGTCGTCCTTCTGGCCCATTGCCGCGGCAAGCCGGGCGTTGAGCAGTGCGACTTCCGGCTCGGGCTGGTTATGGTTCTCGCTCTCGCCGAGCTCCGCCAGTCGAACCGCGGCAACGGCGATATCGTTTGCTTCGATGGCTGCTTCCGCGGCCGCAACGCGGAAGGCCTTCCGACGCGCCGGCGAATAGCTCGAGATCGCCGCCATTCCCTTCTTGAACGCGGCGCCGGCTGCTTGCCAGTTCCCCCGTTGCGCCTCGGCCATACCGCGCCAGAGTGCGATGTCGGAACTTTGGCTCAGCCCGAAGGCATCGAACTCGCGGACAGCCTCGTCGGGTCTGTGCATCATCACCATGGCGATGCCGCGCAGCGCGCGCACGGAGGGATCGCGCAATGCGCCGGGGTCCTCCTGCTCGATCAAATCGAGCTGCGCCAGCGCCTCTGCGCCCAGGTCCGTTCCCAGAAGCGCGCGCGACATCTGCAGGCGCGCTTCCGTCCTGTAGGACTCATCGGCCAGTGCCGTCTCGCGGATGTGGCCTGCGAGAAGCTGATAGACGGCGCCGGGATCGATGCTGCTGTCATCGAATCCGCGAACGAAGCCCGGGCGACGGTCATCGAATTGCGCGCTGTAGCCAGGCGTATAGGTCGAGTTGACCTCGGACATCACGAGCCCGTTGTCGCGGCTGATAAGGACATCTTCGCCTTCCAGCGCAACGGTCAGTTGGTCGGCGATGGGGACGATCGCGACACCGTGGACCGTCCGCAGTGCCTGGAACTCGACGAAATTGAACGGCTTGGGGAGCGACCGCGTCGGCGGCGGCGCCGTTACCACGTACAACCGCTCGCTGCCGTCGGGGTTGCCGACGTCGAGGACGTCGTCCGCTGTCGGGAATTCGATCGTCGCCTGTGCCATGCCGGCCTCGTCCAGCGACCGCGAGACACTCAGCGGCTTGCCGGGTTCGAGAGCGACGTCGCCCAGGGTGATGAACCACGTCGTGTCCTGGCCAGAGACCTTCGACAGCAACGGCTTGGCCAGCGCGAGCCGCAGGACCGTCGCCTTGCCGCTCTGCCAGGCTTCGACCGCCGAGACATAGCCTTCGAGGTCCTTGCGGAGCAGGCGGGCATCGATCGGCTGCGGACTCTGGAAGACCGCCCAAAGGGCATCGCCCCGCTCGAAAACGGCAGCGGCTGTCGGCTCACGGAACGGCAGGGTCAGCTTGACCGTCGACGCCGTCCTCCGCGCCTCGGGGCGAACCGGCTCGGCTCCGCCGAAGTCGACTTCCTCGATAACGGGCTCTTCCACGACCGCCGGCGTCTGGACGGCGGGGACGTCTGGCACCTTCTCGTCATCCGAGAACCGGATTTCGGCTTCGGTGTCGAATTCCACCAGTGTATCCGGCTTCGGCGGCATCGCATCCGGACGCGTATCGACCGTGTCTCTGGTACCGTCGCCATCGAGGTCCTCTCCGCCGATCGGTCCGAAGACCGCGGCGCCGGCATCGACGCTCCCCGGTGCGGTCACGTCCACAACGAAGGAATTGTCCTCTTTGAATCCGCGCACGGGCGATGCGGGATCGACGGTCAGGGCGACTTCCAGTCCCCCATCGCCCAGACGGGCGTCGATGTCCTGCACATATGAGGGAAGCCGGGATTTGAGGCCCTTCAGATCGATCTTTGCCGCACGATCGAACAGAACCGTCGCCGTTTCGATCCCCCTGTCGATGCGCGCATCCGGAGCCTCCTCGAAAACGAACACGAACCGGGAAAATGTCGGCAGGCTTGTGATCCGGACGTCGACGGGCGTCGAGTTGCGGAACGCTTCCAGCATTTCGCGTTCCCGGCGGCGTTTCTCGGCCTCCTCGGCCCGCCGCGCCAGTTCCGCAACGACCTCCTGCGGCAGCCCGGGCGGCATACCGACCCAGTTTTCCGGAAGCAGATCGACGAACAGCTTCTCGCCCGCCTCCATCGTGTTCACTGTCACCGGCTGCGCCAGGGCGAAACGGATTGCCCGCCCATCCGGATCGCGTCGGCCTGCCGTGATGTAGGCGCCAATGGAATCCTCGATGTCCTCGACATTCGGTGCGAGAGGCTCGTCGAACTGAAGGACCAGGACGCCAATCGTCGCGCTCGCCTCGAACTTGGGTACGTCCTTTTCGAAGGTGATGATCATGCGGCCGTGGCCATCGATCACACGGGCATCGATGGTGGTGGGAACCGCACCGTCGACGCCCTGCGCAGTGGCCGAACTGTCCGGCATTAGAACGGCCAGGCCCGACAAGGCCACGGCACAGACCAGCGTCCGCATCGCCGCGAAGGTGCAACGCGAGAACATGCCGTGCTCGGCACCGGTCTTGGCCTGTCCGGCGTTCATGCTTTCTCCGGTCGTCCAGCCCGCGCATCGACGCAATTGCGGACGGATTTCGTTCGATCCGGAGAAAATTTATCGAGGTTCGAGTAAATACCGACTTAAGTCGCCGGTCGAAAAGCGCGCTAATTAGCCGGTTGGGTGCCGACAATCTGGGGAAGTTCGGACGTGTTCGCGGCGGTTTCGGCCACCGCATCCTCGGACCGTGACGATAGTTCGAGTGTCAGGATCTGCGCCGCGGTGGAGTCCATTTCAGCCAGAATGAGCGACATCTGGCGGGCGCTCATCTTGCTGGCGACTTCGACGACCACATTCAGGTCGAGATCGTTGAAGATGCGGGCAGCGTCCTTCGGTTTCATGTTCTCGTACATGGTCACGACGTTCTTGAGCCGCTCGTCTTCTTCTTCGGACTTCTCGTTCTTCGCAACCGTGATGCGGTCTTCCAGCGCCTTGAGCTCGCCGATCCGCGCTTCGATGCGCTGTTCCGTCGCTTTCAGCAGGTTCTCACGCAGGTCGAGTTCCTTTTCCCGGGCCTCCAGCTGCTCGCGCCGCTCCGACAGGCTTTCCAGCAGCGCTTCGCGCGACCGGCTGTCGCTGCCGAGAACGCGCTGCAACAGCGATGGCTCGTCGGCCTTTGCCTGTGCGGGGTCTTTATCCGCGTTGGTTGCGGTGTCTGCATCGCCGTCGGCGGCATCGGCGTCGGCCGCGTTCATAGCTTCGGCGTCGCCGGCCTCTTCCGAGGCCTCCGTATCGGCGCCCGCCTCGGCCTGTTCATCGCCGCCAGTCCCGGCTTCGTCCGTTGCATTCGGATCGGAATCGTCAGTCGCCGGCTCCGCTGCCTCTCCATCCTGAGCGAGCGCCGGCCCGCTGCCGCCAACCAGATGCCTCTCGCCGACAACCAGCCCGAAGCCCTTCAGGATGAAGAGCGCCGATATGGCGACGATAAGCAGCGGAAGGAGGCGAATTTCCTTCATGCCGCGCGACCGGCCAGGCCTGCGCTGCGCAATTTGGTGGCGGTCTTGACGGGACGCGTCGGCTTCGGCTCCGCGGCCCTGGGAGCCGGCGCGGCCGCACCGTCAGCATCCTCGGCGCTATCGTCGCGTTCGACGAGGCCGTGCCCGCGCGCCAGATCGGAGATCCGCGACAGCCGGTTGAGAACCTTCCCGCCGACGTCGATCTGTTTCTCGATCGAGCGCGAGAAACGGTCGGCCTGCCGCAACTTGTTGGAGAGCTCCTGGTCGCAATCGACCGCGGTCTGCTTCAGCCCCTCGATTGCCCGCTCGGCGATCTCGGTTGCCTGCACCAGTTCGGAAATGGTCTCGCGCAGCGACGTTTCGTCCGCCCTAAGCCGCTTGAGGCGCCGGTTCAGGACGATGCAATAGCCGATTGTAATCAGCAGCAGTAGCGCGACCAGCCCTTCGATCATGAACCCCAGCATCGATCACTCACGCTCCTTCACCGGCAACCCGGTCAGCCTGTTCGAAGGCCGCGTACGTCATCTTCGGACGCCGCAGCCGGTTGGTAATTCTAACCGCAACACGGTCCCCGACCCGGCCGGCCTTCCCGTCCGTCAGAACCGTCTCTCCGCATCTGAGGGTCACCGGATCGCTGGTCTTCCTGTCGAGGACCAGCGTGTCGCCCACCTTGAAATCCATCACCCGCTCCAGCGGCATTTTCTGCTCGAACAGGACAGCATCGATCTCGACCGCCGAGCTCCACATCTCGTTGGCCAGATGCCCCTCCCAGATCGGATCGCGGCCGAACTTCTCGCCCATGAACATCTGCAGAAGCATGTCGCGGATCGGTTCGATCGTCGCGTAAGGCAGGAGCACCTCGACGTTGCCGCCCCGGTCCTCCATATCGATCCTGAGCTTGACCAGGATCGCGGCATTGGCCGGCCGGGCGATCGCGGCAAAACGGGGATTGGTCTCGAGACGTTCGACATTAAAGTGGACCGGCGACAGCGGAGCGAAGGCCTGGTCGGCGTCTGCCAGCACGACCTCGATCATCCGCCTGATCAGGTTCATCTCAATGGTTGTGTAAGGCCGCCCCTCGATTCGCAAGCGCATCGATCCGCGGCCGCCACCGAGAAGGACGTCGACCATCGAGTAGATCAGGTTCGACCCCACCGTCACGAGGCCGTAATTGTCCCATTCCTCGGCCTTGAAGACGGCAAGGATGGCGGGCAGCGGAATTGAGTTCAGGTAGTCGCCGAACCTGACGGAGGACAGGCTGTCGAGCGCCACCTCGACGTTGTCCGAGGTGAAATTGCGCAGGCTCGTCGTCAGCAGCCGCACCAGCCGATCGAAGATGATCTCCAGCATCGGCAGGCGTTCGTACGAAACGATCGTCGAGTTGATGATCGCCCGGATGCCGCTCTTTTCGTCGCGGCCGTCCCCATCGGCATTGAAGCCGAGCAGACTGTCGATTTCGTCCTGGTTCAGAACCCGTTCGGTCGTCCCGCCGTCGTCACCTTCGGGCTCCTCGTCCTCCACCATGGTCGCCCATTTGGAGGCCATATCGTCGTCGGTTGCCTGAACCTCGTCGTCCTCGGAAAAATCGGCGCCCCATTCCGCGGCAAGTGCATCCTGATCGACGTCGTCTTCGTCCGCCATGATCGCCCCTATTGAACTATGATTTCTTTGAAGACGACGTTGTCGATCTCCGCAGGATGGATCGCGAGATTGACCCGCCGGACCAGCTCCTCCTTGAGCCGGTAGATGCCCGCCGACCCTTCCAGATCCGTGGACCGCAACTCGCGCAGATAGACCTGAAACGCGTCGAGGACCCTTGGCAGGACCTGCACGACCGCGTCCTTCATGTCGTCGTTCTTCATCTCCAGCGCGATCTGTACCCGAAGGTACTGGGGGCGTTTGTCGACGGAACTCAGGTTCACGGTCATTTCCGGAAGCTCGTAGAAGACGGGCGGCGTTTTCTCGACCGCCTCCACGCCCTCTCCCGCGTCGCTGGCAAAGAACATGTATCCGCCTGCGCCGACCAATCCGAGCAGCAGGACGCCGCCGACGGCAAGCATCAGGAGCTTCTTCTTGCCTTTCGACTTCTCCTCGCCGGCATCGCCGGCTTCGCCCGCGTCGATATTCTCAAAGTCTGGTTGCGCTGCCTCTGTCGACATGCCTGCCCGATCCGTTTTCCAGGGCCGCGGGCGCTGTTTTGTGTCGCTCGCCAGCCCCCGCCACCTTCGTATTCACCCTATGAAAACCAAGGTTAACGAAAGGTTTCCAAAGCCCCCTCGACCCGGAAATTCTTGCCGCCCCGACTTGCCGACCGGTCCTGTTTCTGCCGGGCGCGAAACGTCCGCCTTTTCAGTAATGTATTGTTTTTATTGTATTTTCTTATCTGGCACGGCACATGCTTAATCATCAGTGAACGCACACGGCACCGTGCGGCGTTCGCTCGGGGGAGCAACCAATGGTGCAGAGATGTTAGACAACACCACGCTTGTGAGTCTGTCGCGGCAGGTCGTGCTGCGGCGACAGATGGACGTGATCGCCAACAATCTGGCGAATCTCCAGACCGGTGGCTTCAAGGCTTCCGAACAGATCGTCCAGGAATACGTGATGCCCGAGGCGGAAGCGACCACCGCCATGCCCGGGGACCGTGGCATCTCCTATGTCATCGATCACGGAACGGTCCAGAACCTCGCGTCCGGACCGCAACGCCTGACCGGCAACCAGCTCGACATGGCCATCGATGGAGAGGGCTGGTTCACCGTCCAGACACCCAATGGCGAACGCTACACGCGAAACGGCGCCTTCCTGCTCAACAATGAGGGGGAACTCGTCACCGCGGAAGGCTTTCAGGTCATGGGCGACGGCGGGCCGATCGCCTTCGACGAACGCGACGGCGCCATTGCCATCGCCGAAGATGGGACGATCTCGACGGAAGTCGGCATCAAGGGCCGGGTCCGGGTCTCCGTTTTCGACGATGACAACCAACTCGTCCCGGAGGGCTCGAGCACCTTCTCGTCTCCGGTTGCACCGCAGGTCTCCCAGACCGCCCGGGTGCGCCAGGGTGTTCTCGAAGGCTCGAACGTCAAGCCTGTCCTCGAGATCACGAGAATGATCGAGGTCTCGCGCGCCTACACCTCGCTGTCGAACATCCTGGAGCGTGTCGAGGACCTCCGCAGCAACGCCATCGGCGTGCTTGCGGAAGTCGCCTGACGGCCGCCCCGCGCACTCCGGTACACAAGGAATCACGCCATGAAAGCACTCCATATCGCCGCTTCGGGCATGGCAGCCCAGGAACTCAACGTCGAAGTCATTTCCAACAACATCGCCAACATGCGCACGACCGGCTTCAAGCGCCAGCGTGTCGATTTTCAGGATCTTCTCTACGAGAACCTCCGTCGTCCCGGCGCCTCCACCTCGGAGACGGGAACCATCGTGCCGGCCGGCATCGAGATCGGCGGCGGCGTGAAATCCGCCGCCACGCCGCGGGTCATGAGCCAGGGCGACATCACCGGAACGGAAAAGGATCTCGACGTTGCCATCAAGGGAGAAGGCTTCTTCCGGATCCGCATGCCCGACGGGCGCACGGCCTATTCGCGCGACGGGTCCTTCGAGCGCGACTCTGTCGGCCAGCTCGTGACCGTCGACGGATACGTGATCGAACCCGGCATAACGATCCCCGACGACGCGATCTCGATTTCGATCAGCGACGAGGGCCTGGTCCAGGCATTCGTCGGAACCGATACGGAGCCGACGGATCTCGGCACCATCGACCTGGCCCGGTTCATCAATCCGACCGGCCTCGAATCGATCGGCGACAACCTCTACCTGGAAACGCCATCGAGCGGCGCGCCGCAGGTCGGCACGCCGGGCGATGAAGGCTACGGGTCGCTGGAACAGGGCTACCTCGAAATGGCCAACGTCAATCCGGTTTCCGAAATCTCGGACCTGATCGCGGCCCAGCGTGCCTACGAGATGAATTCCCGTGTCATCAGCGCCGCCGACGAAATGATGTCGTCGACCGCGAACATCCGCTAGCGCCAGGGAGGATCACGATGATATTGCGTACGCTCACCGTTGGCGCCGCTCTCGCCTTCGTCTTGTTCTCCCTGCCCGCACTCGGGCAGGACGCGGCGGGGCAGGACACACCGAAACTGAAGGCACGGGTTACGGTTCACGGGCCCCTCGTCACACTCGGCGACCTGATCGAAGGCGCCGGCGAGGCCGCGGGCACCCCCGTCTTCCGGGCACCGAGTCTCGGCATGCAAGGCAAGGTCAGCAGCGACCGGATCGTCGCGGCTGCGGCTGCTCAGGGGATCGTTGGAATAGCGGTCGACGGGATCGAGGTCGTCTCGGTCAGCCGCCTCGGCCGGGAAATCAAGTCCGACGAAATAGTCAACGCGATCGCCCAGCACCTCGTCGCGACCGACCGTGCCGAACTGGCCCAGGATGTCGACGTCGCGCTCGACCGCTTCGAGCAGCCCGTGGTCGTCGAGCAGTCGGCAACCGCCATGCTCACTGTCGATTCCTTCGACTACGATGCCGGAACCGGACGGTTTTCGGCGGTCCTCGCCGTCGCAGACAGCAACTCGGTCGCGGGCGGCCTCCGGTTCAGCGGTCGGGCCATCGAAATCGTCGAGGTCCCGGTCCTCGCCCGCAAGATCGAACGCGGCGAGGTGATATCGCCACGCGATATCGTCATCGATCGCCTGCCGCGCTCCGCCCTGCGCGACGATATGATCACCGATGCCGACCGCCTTACCGGCATGTCGGCCCGTCGTGTCCTCAAGGAAGGGGCGCCGCTGAGCAAGGATCTCCTGATGGAGCCCCTGCTCGTCCACCGCGGCGACCTGGTCACGATCATCTACCGATCGCCGGGCCTGACCCTGACAACGCGTGGCCGGGCTCTTTCAGCCGGCGCCAGGGGCGAGGTCATCCAAGTCTACAACATCCAGTCCAAACGTACCGTCGAAGCCGAAATCAGCGGTCCCGGCTTCGTCACCGTCATGCCGCAGCGCGTGCCGATGGCCGCCCTGTCGGCAAACGGCGGCTGACGATCCAGTACGCGCAAGGGGAGCATTATGAAAACTTTCACCGGACACACGGTCTTCGACATCGGCCGCATCGCCGCAGTCGTTCTTGTCGGCGCCGCCGCCGCGGGCTGCTCGAGCACCGTCGACAAGATCGCCCAGATCAACAAGGCACCGTACCTCACCGCTATCGAGAACCCGACGGCTGTGGCCGGGTACCGGCCGGTGTCCATGCCGATGCCGGATCCCGAGCCGCCGACCTTCAGTTCGAATTCACTCTGGCGATCGGGCGCACGGGCCTTCTTCAAAGACCAGCGCGCCAAGCGGGTCGGCGACATCCTGACCGTCGAGGTGACGTTCTCCGACAAGGCGATTTTCGACAACAAGACCGAAAGAAGCCGGAATTCCACCGAAAGTCGCGACCTGGCCGGCGCATTCGGCAACGCGATTATCGACTTTCTCCCCGATGACTACACATCGGGCAGCGCGGTGATCGACTTCGACGGCGATACCACGACGTCCGGCGAGGGCTCTGTCGACCGCAAGGAAGAACTGAGTACCAGTATGGCGGCCGTCGTCACGCAGGTCCTCCCCAATGGCAACATGGTCATCGAGGGGCGCCAGGAGGTCCGCGTGAACTTCGAAATCCGCGAGCTGATCGTCGCCGGTGTCATCCGGCCGGAGGACATCAGCAACAACAACACGATCGAGTCCACCAAGATTGCAGAGGCCCGCATTTCCTACGGCGGCCGCGGTCAGCTGACCGATATGCAGCAGCCGCCCTACGGGCAGCAGTTCATGGACATTGTTCTGCCGTTCTGACGCTCCCCCTCATCTGACAGAACGGCCACAAGGCGCGGCCCCAGCTCCCCGGGGCCGCGCCTCTTTCTTGTCGCGACAGGACAGATAACGCGCAAAAAACCCCCGGTCTCGCGACCCGGGGCTTTTTTACAGCTCATTGATAACGCGAGAGAATCAATCGTCCCGATAGACGCGCTCGCGCCGTTCGTGACGTTCCTGCGCCTCCACCGACAGGGTCGCGATCGGCCGTGCGTCGAGACGCTTGAGGCTGATCGGCTCTCCGGTTTCCTCACAGTATCCGTAGGTGCCGTCATCGATCCGCTTGAGGGCGGCGTCGATCTTGGCAATCAGCTTGCGCTGCCTGTCCCGCGCCCGCAGTTCGATCGCCCGATCCGTTTCCGACGACGCGCGATCGGCGAGGTCAGGATGGTTCTGGCTGTCGACCTGAAGCTGGTTCAGTGTCTCGCGGCTTTCGCGAAGAATTTCGTCCTTCCACGCCAGCAACTTGGCACGAAAGTAATCGCGCTGCCGCTCGTTCATGAAAGGCTCTTTGTCAGTAGGACGGTAGCTCTTTACGCCAACCATCGGCGATTCCCTTTTAGGATCCGTCGATAACGGGCGCCCTTATAGCGGCAGTGAGCACCGCTTACAACATGTCCTGCATGACAAGTTTGTCATGTGTAAAAATCGGATGGGCCTGCGCGCTCGTCGGCGTTTGGCTTTGCGCTCAATCTGTTAGCGGACAAGGTCGTCCGGTCAAGCGGCTTCCCGGCCGAGTTTGGCCAGTTCCACCCGGGCCCGCAGCTCGATTTCGTCGAGAACCGTTTCGATGCGCTCGTCGCCCTGGCGGTCGGGCCGCCTGGAAAGGGAGTCGAGGAGGGTCTGCAGCTTTGCCGCCGGTACTTCACCGCCCAGGAGCGAAATCTTGATGTCTTCGAGCAGGTCCAGCATCTCGTTGCCGTGTCTGACCCGAGCACGGCGTTCGCCAACGCCCCCGACGGCCTGCAGTGTCAGAAGCGTGTCGAGACCGCCGATGGGTCCGGATGACGTCGTTTCAGCGGCGCTGCGGGAGTGCGTCTCTTCGGCAAACGAGAAGACGCCAGCCGCACTCCCGCTTCTGGCGCTTTTCCGGGACCGGGCGACACCGCCTGCCCGTCCGGGTCCGTCAATTCGCATGGATCGCAGCCTCCAGCCCTTTCACCAGCCGAGTCTGAACGTGCAGGCGTATGGTTAACAACACCTTAACGAGTGCGGCAGGATTTGCCGGCCGGCGGCTAATTCCTGCCGGACCGTTAACGGGGCCTTTCGGCGGCCCATATGAATTAGTCCATGAATTCAAGGCTTTATGAAATTTGCCCGCGCACGATGAACTGGCACGGTTCTCGCTTTTCGATAGTCGGGATTGCGGAAGGGGAGCAATTGACGTGATCCAGACGTTTACGAACTGGAAGACCGGTCTTCGGCGCGCGAGTCGCGTCGTGACCGCTATTGCCGCGATCGTTTCGATCGCAATGCCGATGGCCGTGCCGTCGAGCGCCGTCGCCTCGTCCCGGATCAAGGATCTGGTCGATATCGAGGGCGTCCGCGACAACCAGCTTATCGGCTATGGCCTCGTCGTCGGCCTCAACGGGACCGGCGACACGTTGAACAACTCGCCGTTCACCCTGCAGAGCTTGCAGTCGATGCTGGAACGGCTGGGCATGAACACCCGCGACGCGCAGTTGCGCACGAAGAATGTCGCGGCGGTCATGGTCACCGCCAATCTGCCCGCCTTCGCAACGAACGGCACGCGCATCGACGTCACCATCTCCTCGCTCGGCGACGCGACCAATCTGCAGGGTGGCGCCCTGCTGGTCACACCGCTGCTCGGCGCCGATGGCGAGGTCTACGCGGTCGCCCAGGGGCCCGTCGCCGTCGCCGGTTTCGCCGTCGAGGGCGATGCCGCGGAGGTGTTGCGTGGCGTGCCGACCAGTGGCCGGATATCGAATGGCGCCCTGATCGAACGCGAGCTGGACTTCGAGCTGTCCCAGCTCGCCAGCCTGCGCCTGGCGCTGCGCAACCCGGACCTCACCACGGCCACCCGGATCGCCGAGAGCATAAACGACTACATCGGCCCGGGAACGGCGGAGGCGACGGATCCCGCGACGGTCCAGCTCAGGATGCTCGGTAAATACAACGAGGATATCGTCGCGCTGCTGACCGACATCGAGCAGCTCCGCGTCGAGCCCGACCAGCCGGCCCGCGTCGTTATCGACGAGAACTCCGGCATCATCGTCATGGGCAAGGATGTCCGCGTCTCGATGGTCGCGGTTGCCCAGGGCAATCTGACGGTCACGGTCACGGAGACGCCCGAGGTCAGCCAGCCGGGCCCATTCTCCGGTCCCAGAGCGCAGACGGTTGTTGTGCCCCGCACCCAGATCGCGGTGGACGACCAGTCGGGCAACCGCATGGCGATCGTCGACGGCGGCATCAGCCTCCAGGAACTGGTCGACGGCCTCAACGCCCTTGGCGTCGGTCCGCGAGACCTGATTTCCATCCTGCAGGCGATCAAAGCGTCCGGCGCCCTCCAGGCCGATATCGAGGTGATGTGACGATGGCTATCCCGGCAGATCTGGCCATCACGATGCCCGGCACCCCCTCCGCCCTCCGGGCGGCGGGGTCGGGTACGTCCGAAAGTATCCGGGAGGCCGCCGAGGAATTCGAATCGGTGTTCCTGACGACAATGCTGCAGCAGATGTTCGCCGGCCTCGAGACGGACGGCCCCTTCGGCGGCGGCCAGGGCGAGGAGATGTTCCGTTCTCTGCTCATCGAGGAATACGGCTCCAGCATTTCCAAGGCGGGCGGCATCGGCATCGCCGATGACATCGCCCGCGAACTCGTTTCCATCCAAGAGGCAAACCAATGACGACCGAAGACAAGAAGCCTGCGGCCGAGACGTCTTTCGACGAAGACTCGGCCCGAGCCTTCTGCGGCGACCTGTCACAAACCGTCGACACGCTCATCGAGGTGTTGAACGAGGAGACCCGGCTGATCAAATCGGCCAGGCTGACGGCCGCGGCAGACCTGTCGAGCCGGAAAGCGGTCGCCTCCGAGCGCTACATGAAGGCCCATGGCACGCTCAAGAGCTCGGGCTCCGAGCTCAGCCGGATCGTTCCCGACGAGGTCGGTCACCTGCGTGAACGCCACCAGGCGCTCGAGTCGGCCATCTCCGCCAATCTTGCGGTCCTGGCGACGGCCCGCACGGTCTCCGAAACCCTCATAAAGGGGATCGGCGACGTCGTGGCCAAGCATCGCGGTCGCGCCGAGACTTATGGCGATGACGGCCGTCAGTCGGCTGGGAAGCCGGATGAAACGCCGTTGTCGTGCAATATCGCCCTGTAACGTCCGGGGTCGCGTGATGACGCGCAGGCGGCTCGGCTCGATCGGCAGCGCGATACCGCCGCGGCCGCGCCGCTGCGCGCCGGCGTATCCGTAAAATCCGGAAACGTCGGCAAACGAAAGGTTTACGTCCACGCTGTAAATTAGTGTCTTTCGCAACAGTCAGCGCCGGAACCTGTCCGGCGGGAGGTAGCGGTGGATTCGAGTGCGGCCGGCAGACCGCCGGGCATGCCGCCAGTCGACGCCTGGGCCCGCCAGGTCCCGACACCCAGTGCGACGGTCGTCGCCCGGGCTCAATCCGTTCGTCCCGCAAAAGACTCCAAGGAACTGCGGGACAAGCAAAAGCAGCCGGATCGCAAACGGCCGGGATCCCGGAAACAGCCGGATCCGGAAACCGCCGCTCCCGGATCGCCTGACCCCGATGCCCGTCTTGGTGCGCCGCATTTGCTGTTACAGGCGGTCGATCCGGATACCGGCTACGTCTACTGGCAGGGCACCCTGCCCGCCGTCCGGCCGACCGCGACGGCCGCCTACGGCCCACCGGCGCCGCATACTCCCCGCGATACGTCGCCCGCGGTGCCCGCACTACCGGACAGCCCGAATTCCAGCGAATTGCTCGGCAGGCGCGCCTACGATCATCACGACGACGACACTTCCCCTCACTCGCACGTAGAACGAACAGCCTGATTTTGCTTTATATACAATACGTTATCTCAAATTTTTTGGCCGGAACAAATTAAACCGGCAAAACCCTCAACTCGAACGACTGCATTAACCTCCCCTTAGCTCACGCCGACTAACTATTAGCCGGCATCCAGAAGGGATGTGGTGTTACGTAGATCCAGAAAAGGATAGTACCTGTGTCTGACATTACCCTCTCTGCTGGCGTTCGCCAGAACCTGCTGTCGCTCCAGAACACTGCCGATCTGATGGCGACGACCCAGAACCGCCTTGCCACCGGCAAGGAGGTCAACTCCGCCCTCGACAATCCGACCAACTTCTTCACGTCGTCTTCGCTGAATGCGCGTGCGTCGGATCTGAACTCGCTCCTCGACTCCATGGCGAATGCGGTTCAGACGCTCGAAGCGGCCGACAACGGCCTGACCTCGATCACCAACACGCTTGAGTCGATGCAGTCGACCCTGCGTCAGGCGCGTCAGGACAAGTCGTTCGAGACCACCTCCTACGATATCGACCTTGGCTCCTCGCCGGCGGGTACGGAAACGCTGACGCTGTCTGACGGCGCCATCGGCTCCACCGGTGTCGACATCGAACTGACGGAAGCCACCGGCACCTTCACCGGTGCGGGCTTCGCTGCGCTCGACTTCGACAGCGCCGCCGACAACAGCTACGCCGGCACGCTCGACTTCGACGTGGCCATCGATGGCGGCACGGCCCAGTCCGTGGCGATCACCGCGGCCGACGCCGACACGCTGAGCCTGACGCTCGACGGCGGTGCAGCGGTCACGCTCGATGTCGCCGACGTCGAGGCCGTCACGGCCAACGAACTGGCCGACGCGGTCAACGCGCTGTTCGATGCCGAAGGCGTCGAAGTCACCGCCAGTGTCGATGGCGGCGAGCTCGTCCTGACCTCCGACAACGCGTCGAGCGCCGACGTGGCTTCGGTCGCCGTAACGGGCGTCGCCGAAACCCTGGCCGGTGCCAGTGACTCCGGTCTTGGCGGCGGTGCCGAAAGCCTGACCAACGTCGAGGCGAAGACGGTCGACGCACTGGTTGCCGAAATCAACGCCAACGCCAGCCTCGAAGGTCTGGTGGAAGCGGCCAATGACGACGGCAAGCTGCGTCTCGAGAACCTGTCGACCACCGATCTGACGGTCACCGGCGCCACGGCGTCGACCGGCACCATCGACGGCTCGACCGGCACCGATTCCATCGGTGGCAACGAGACCCGCACCGATCTGTCCACGCAGTACAACGATCTGCGCGACCAGCTCGACAAGCTGTCGGACGATGCCAGCTACAACGGCGTCAATCTCCTGCAGGGCGATCTGCTGACGATCACCTTCAACGAGACCGGCACCTCGTCGCTGGAAATCCAGACCGAGAACGGCGAGACGATCAACTCGACCTATCTCGGGATCGATTCGGTCGCAGCTGCGGATTTCGACTCGGATACCGGCATCGACGCCCTGCTCGACACCGTCAGCGCGGCGCTGAGCACGATCCGTTCGCAGGCTTCGACCTTCGGTTCGAACCTGTCGATGGTCGAGAACCGTCAGGACTTCACCGAGTCCATGATCAACACGCTGGAGACGGGCGCCGATAACCTGGTGCTGGCCGACTCCAACGAGGAAGGCGCCAACATGCTGGCCCTGCAGACCCGTCAGCAGCTGTCCACGACGGCCCTGTCGCTGGCCTCGCAGGCCGATCAGGCGGTCCTTTCGCTCTTCTGATCTTCGTCTCGAAGATCGGACAAACACGGCGGCGGGGCTTCGGTCCCGCCGTTTTTGTATTAACCCTTTGAATTCCCGCTAATCATTTTATAAGCCGATTTTCCACCATATCCCGCCCCGCCACTTCGGGTTCACAGCGGAAACCAGGCCTTCAGCCGCATTTTTATGGTTAAGGAAACGTAGTCCATTAAGGCTTCGTTAGGAGAGATTAGCGTATCAGGGGAAGGCACCTAGGCAGTTCTGCGTTCAATACTAGGGGGTATGCGTATGTAAAACCGATCCAATATCAGGGATTGAACAATGTCAGACATTACCCTTTCCGCTGGCGTTCGCCAGAACCTGCTCTCGCTTCAGAGAACCGCAGATCTGATGTCGACGACGCAGAATCGCCTCGCTACCGGCAAGAAGGTGAATTCTGCACTCGACAATCCGACGAACTTCTTCACGTCGTCTGCTCTCAACACACGCGCGTCGGACCTGAATTCGCTCCTCGACGCGATGAACAACTCGATCAAGACGCTGGAAGCGGCCGACACCGGCCTGACAGCGATCACCAACAATCTCGAATCGATGCAGTCGAGCCTGCGCCAGGCGCGTCAGGACAAGTCGTTCGAGACCACCTCCTACGATATCGATCTTGGCGCCACGCCGGCCGGCACGGAAACCATGACGCTGTCTGACGGCGCCATCGGAGCGACCGGCGTCGAAATCGAACTGACCGAAGGCACCGGCACCTTCACCGGTGCGGGCTTCGCCGCCCTCGACTTCGACAGCGCGGCCGACAACAGCTATGCCGGCACGCTCGATTTCGACGTGGCCATCGATGGCGGCGCGGCCCAGTCCGTGGCGATCACCGCGGCCGACGCCGATACGCTGAGTTTGACGCTCGACGGCGGTGCGGCAGTCACGCTCGACGTCGCCGACGTCGAGGCCGTCACGGTCGACGAACTGGCCGACGCGGTCAACGCGCTGTTCGATGCCGAAGGCGTCGAAGTCACCGCCAGTGTCGATGGCGGCGAGCTCGTCCTGACCTCCGACAACGCGTCGAGCGCCGACGTGGCTTCGGTCGCCGTAACGGGCGTCGCCGAAACCCTGGCCGGTGCCAGTGACTCCGGTCTTGGCGGCGGTGCCGAAAGCCTGACCAACGTCGAGGCGAAGACGGTCGACGCACTGGTTGCCGAAATCAACGCCAACGCCAGCCTCGAAGGTCTGGTGGAAGCGGCCAATGACGACGGCAAGCTGCGTCTCGAGAACCTGTCGACCACCGATCTGACGGTCACCGGCGCCACGGCGTCGACCGGCACCATCGACGGCTCGACCGGCACCGATTCCATCGGTGGCAACGAGACCCGCACCGATCTGTCCACGCAGTACAACGATCTGCGCGACCAGCTCGACAAGCTGTCGGACGATGCCAGCTACAACGGCGTCAATCTCCTGCAGGGCGATCTGCTGACGATCACCTTCAACGAGACCGGCACCTCGTCGCTGGAAATCCAGACCGAGAACGGCGAGACGATCAACTCGACCTATCTCGGGATCGATTCGGTCGCAGCTGCGGATTTCGACTCGGATACCGGCATCGACGCCCTGCTCGACACCGTCAGCGCGGCGCTGAGCACGATCCGTTCGCAGGCTTCGACCTTCGGTTCGAACCTGTCGATGGTCGAGAACCGTCAGGACTTCACCGAGTCCATGATCAACACGCTGGAGACGGGCGCCGATAACCTGGTGCTGGCCGACTCCAACGAGGAAGGCGCCAACATGCTGGCCCTGCAGACCCGTCAGCAGCTGTCCACGACGGCCCTGTCGCTGGCCTCGCAGGCCGACCAGGCGGTCCTTTCGCTCTTCTGACCCGGTCCGCAGTCGGGTACACAAAAGGCGGCGGGGCCCCGGTCCCGCCGCTTTTTCGCTTCACGCTACGGCCCTATTCCCCGAATCACGAGATCGGTCGAAACTGCGCCATGGCCCTGAAAGTCGAACTGAAGCCTGGAGAACGGTTTATCCTTGGGACCGCCGTGGTCACCAACGGGAGCCAGCGGACGCGCCTGTTCATCGAGGGCGACACGCCCATACTCCGGGAAAAGGACATCCTGACGCCGGAGTCGGCCGTTACGCCGGCGAAGCGGATTTATCTGGCCGTCCAGATGATGTATCTGGCCGGAGAGGACAAGCCCCGCCACGAGATCTACTTCGAGCTCGTCAACGACATCGTAAAGGCGGCGCCAAGCACCCTGCCGTATGTCGATCGGATCAATAATCAGATCTTAACCGGGTTCCTTTACAAAGCGCTCAGGGAAGCGAAAGCGCTTATCGACTACGAAGAGGAACTTCTCGGTCATGCACAATACGGCGACTCAGCTGTACGCCAACACAGCCAAAAAGGCTAGAAAACCCCGCGATCTGGAGGCGGATCTGCTGATCAAGGCCGCTGCCAAGCTACAAAGCGTCTGTGATGACTGGGAGAACCGCAGTCGCGAACTCGACGAAGCGCTGACGTACAACCGGCGCCTGTGGGCGATCTTCGCCTCGTCCGCGACCAGTCCCGAAAACCCTCTTCCCCGGCCCATCAAGCAGAACATCGCCAATCTGTCGCTGTTCATCTTCAACCGCACGATGAGCATCCAGACGGACCGCTCGGCGCAGAAGGTCGACAAGGTCCCTGCCCTCATTTCGATCAATCGTGAAGTGGCCGCCGGCCTGAGAAGCGCGGCCTGACACCAGCCAGACCCCGGGAGCGGCCCATGCGCCGACGTCGTGACGACCGACACCTTCCTTCCTCGGTGAACCATTGCAAGGCGGCCTTCAGGGCCGCCTTTTTCGTGCGCCGGCCGAAAGTGGCCCTGATCTGGATGCGGCACCGCCACGCGCGCCAGCAACGATAGACCACACAAACGAAAGCGGCCCGTCCTGGGACGGGCCGCTTCGAAGGTCTTGCCGCCTGCTGGCGTACCTGGAGACGGTGCCTACAGGTAGTTCGTCAGATTGAGCTGGGACAGCATCGCGGTCACCGAGTAGCTCGCTTCCAGCCGCGTCTGCAGCGTCAGAAGCGACACGGCGATCTCGTTGGTATCCACCCCCTCGACACCGGCCAGAATGTCCTCAGCGGTCGCGGATGTGGCCGTATGGCGCTGGTCGGCCTGGTCGGCCACATACTGGACGGTGATGATTTCCTGGTAGACCGACTCGATCGACTGCTCGCCATTCGCGTACGACATGTTCGTGGTCACCCGCGATGTCGTCGCCGCATAGCGGTTCTGTTCGGTGGCAACCGTGTCGTCGTAGCTTTCGACCGCAAGAACCGCGAGGTTCTTCATCATCACGGTGAACGCTTCCTCGTCGGCGCGCGCGCCATAGGAAACGTACATGTTGTCGTCCACCTTGGCGATCGAGCTGTCGCGGGCATCCGCGGTCGGATCGGTGTCGCCCGTGTACCAATAGACCGTATCGGCCTCCGTGCCGTCGATCTGTGCCGTGGCGGTGTCGAACGGCGGTCCGTCGACGCGCTGCGGCGGGTTGCCGAAGAAATCATCCGCGGCCGCGAAGGCCGACGCCGATGACAGCTCGGTAGACGCCGCTGTTTCGACGGCCGCGGTCAGCGCGGCCTGGAAGTTTGTCGCCGTGGCGTTCTCGTCGGCGCCGATCTCGAACGTGTTCGGATCGCCGCCGGCGCCGGCGGCGACGGCGGTGAGTTCGACAGTCGTCGTCGTGCCGTCCGGCAGTGTCAGGTCGACGCTGATCGTTTCCCCGGCTTCGGGAAGCGTGGCGCTGAACGTCACCGTCGCGCTCACCGGACTGCCGGCCGGGCCCGTTACGGTCGTCCCGGTCAGGTCGCTGGAGATGGCGTCGATCTTGAAGCCATAGGGGCTGCCGGCGACGTCCTCGGAGAACGACACGGCCGGGCCGACGGCGGCCGGTATCGACAGCCTCCCGAGCCCGTCGGCGCCGAGGTCCGCCAGCCGGCGCTCCTCGACAACCTGCTGGAAACCGGCCCGCGTGGTATCACCTTCCAGGATCACATCGGCGTCCGCGACCGGCTCGTCGTCGGTGGCCCGACCGCCGAAAAGATACCGGTCAGCCGCGTCGGTGTTCAGTAGTGCGACCACTTCCTCGAAATAGGTGGCGGCCGTTCGCTGCAGGTCGGTCTGCCCGCCCTCGCCAACGTCGAAAGTCGACAGCGCCGTCGCCGACTTCGTCTCCTGGCCGATCTCGGTCAGCCGGTCGAAGACCGTCGTCATGACCGATGTGCGCAACTGCACGGTTTCAATCACGGACTGGTAGGACTCGATCTGCGACATCGTCGAGCGCATCGCCAGCGCTGTCGTCGCATCCCGCCCGTATCCGCCGTAGGTCGATGCCGCGTTTCCGGTCGCGAGCTGACGCTGAAGGTCGATCATCTGTTCGCGGATCTGCGTCAGTCCGCGTGTCCAGCCGATAGAACTGGTAAGTGGCCCGATACTCATGTGATTAGATCCCCAGCAGCGTGTCCATCATTTCCTGATAGACCGAGATGACGCGCGCATTGGCCTGATAGGCGGTCTGCAGTTCGATGAGGCGGGACATCTCCTTGTCGACGTCGACGCCGGAGTCCGACTGAAAGCGTTCTGCGAGTTGCGCGCTGACCGTCTCCTGGGCGTCGGCGGCCGAGTAAATGTCGCTGGCCACCGCTGCCTGGTAGGAGAACATCCGGTCGATATAGCCGCTGATCGTGCCGTCGTACGGCGTCGACCCGGCGACCTTCGTCTCCGTCGAGAAGTAGTAGTCCAGGTCCGTCAGGCGGGAGAGCATTTCATCCGGCCTGGCGGAATCGCCGATGAGCGTGTCGCTATCCCACAGCACGAGAGCCGTGTTGTCGTTCAGAAGATCGGGATTGAGCGTGATGCGGCTTGCGAACCCGACCTGCTGGACCGTCCCGTCGACGCTGCCGGTATAGTCGAGCGCCCCGTCCAGGAACAGCGGCATCGCGAGATCGCCGGTCAGCGACGTGGCCGTGATCCCCGCCGAAACCTCCGAGAGGGAGGTCGTGTTGTAGCTGCCTTCGGAAAGACCTGTCGCGGTGCCGACCGAGGCGTCGGAGAAGCTGATCGCGAAGCTGTCGTCGGCGGTGTCGCCGGTGATCACCAGTTCGCCGGCAACGACGGACGCACTGACGTCGCCCAGACCGTCGATCCACGTCTGCAGGTCCTGGCCGGTATCCGCACCGGTGAAATTGAAGGTGTTGTCGACGCCATTGACGGTGACGGTGATCGATTCCCCCACCAGCGCGGACAGATCGAGCGTCGAGCCGTCTGCACCGTACAGTGCGCCTGCCGAGGATGCCGATCCGTCTCCGTCGTCGAGGAAACGCAGCACGTCGCCGCCTCCGGATGTGACTTCGACCTCCGGACTCAGGGCCGTATTCAGGGCCGTGGCCGCCGCGGCGATACCGCCCGAGATGTCGAACCCGATGACGGTGTCGTTCGGATCGGCTGTAACGTCGTTGTCGAGCGGCAGCGCCGACGCGTCCTCCACGGCGACGAGCGTGACATTCTGTTCCACCCCGTCGATGGTGTAGGTCAGCGAGACGGTGTCGCCGGACTGTATTCCCGCCAGGTCGATATCGAAGCCGGACTGGGTGCCGCTGGTCGCGGCGGTCGCGTCGACGTTGATGGTATTGAACGCACTGGCCAGAGCGTTGGCCACGGCGTCGAGCTGCGCCTGCGCATCGACCAGATAGCCATCGCGCAGCTCGAGCAGTCCGGCAAGCTTGCCGGACTGGATCTGATTGTCGCGGATGAGGTCGATCTCGCCGCCGTTTCCGGTGATGATCTTGACGGTACCGACGCCGGACTCGTCGCTGTCCGACGAGTAGAGCGCCTCGGCCGTGACGGTCCCCCGCTCGTCGAATACCAGCGTCGCCGGCGTCGGGCTGAGCAGAGACGTCCCGGATGTCGTCGAGACCGTGACGACGCCGCGGTCGCCTTCGACCACGTTGATGTCGATCAGCTCGCTCAGTTCGAGCAAATAGCCGTCCCTCAGATCGAGGAGGTCGGCATCCGGGCTCGAGAACTGCGCGCTGCCCGACAATTGTGTGTTGATGTCCGAAATGCTCTGCAGCAGGCTGTTGATCTGGTCGACCGTGTCGGAAATCTCCTGCTCGGCCTGCAACCGCATGGCCTGGATGTTGTCCGACATGTCGTTGAGGCTTTCGGCCAGCGTCTGCGCGTCGCGCAGGAACTGCTCCCGGGTCGTATAGTCGTCCGGGCTCGCCACCAGCGCGTCGAGCGAACTCTGGAAGTTGGCGTAGAGCGTATCGATACTGGTCTCGGATCCGGGCTCGCCGTACAGGGAATCGAGTTGGCCGTAGTATTTCTCGAGGATTTCGACATAGCCGAGGCCGGCGTTTTCCTGTCGGATCTGCTTGACCAGCAGGCTGTCGACATCGCGCCGGACGTTGCCTTCGATGACGCTCGACGCCGTTCCGTTCGTGATGAGCGTCCGGACGGTAAGGCTTTTCGATGTGTAGCCCGTCGTATCCGCGTTCGCGACATTGGCTGAAACGACCTCCAGGGCCGAACTCGTGACCGAGAGCCCCTGAAGCGCCGTACTGAGCACACTGGAAATACCCATCGTCTCTCCTAACCAGGATCGGCCGAACGGGGCCGGCCGATCCTTACGGTCTGGTTTAGCGGATCATGTTTAAGACTTCAGAAAGCATCTCGTCGCTCGTGGTCACGATTCTCGTAGATGCCGAATACGCCTGCTGGGTTACGATCAGCTTAGTGAATTCGTCAGCAATGTCGGTGTTCGAGCTCTCCAGAGCCGCACCGAGAATCGTGCCCGTCGCACCGAGGATCGGCTCGCCGGAGTCCTGGGTTACCGCGAAGGCGCCGCCATCCAGCTTCTGAAGCCTGTTGGCGGCGTTGAACGCGGCGAGCTGGACCTCGTAGAGGTCGACGGTCTCGCCGTTCGTGTAGCTGGCGACGATGCGTCCGTCGTCGGAGATCGAAACACCCTCGAGTTCGCCGGCCGTGTAGCCGTTCTGGGCGAGCTCCGTCACCTGCACGGCACCGTCGTCGTCCGAGTACTGCGTGATGCCGGCCGAACCGTGAGAGATGTCGACGTCGCCGACCGTCGTGCCGTTGATGGTCAGACCGGACAGCGTCACCGTGTTGATGTCCGGCGTCAGCTGGCCGCTGGAGTTGAAGATGTAATCCTCGCCGACGTTCACCCAGGCGGTATTGACCCCGGTGGCGTCCGCATCGGACTGATAGAACAGGTTCCAGGTATCCGGACTGTCGGAGGTCTTGGCCCAGCGGAACTGCACATCCACCGATGCGCCGTTCGAATCGTAGACCGTGATGGCGCCGCCGGAGATCGAATTGTCGATGAACGTGTCGGAGTCCTGCCCCTGAACCACTTCATCGTTGCCGGTCGTCGGATCGTTGTTGAAGTCGGCAGGGTCCAGCAGCTCGCTTCCGGGGGTATCGGGATCCGCGTTGGCGGTCAGCGGATAGGCAGGCAGGTTCGCGCGAAGATTGACGGTTGTCGTCTGCTTGGCCGCCAGCAGATCGTTGGTGATCTGCACCGGCTCGGGCGTGCTGCCCGACACGTTGCCGGTCTGCGGATCGACGGCCATCGCCATCAGGTAGTAGCCGGCCCCGTTGACAAGATACCCCTCGGCATCGAACTGGAAGTCGCCGCGGCGGGGGTAGTAGTCGACACCGCCGAAGGTCGTGTTGCCGTCAGAGCTGCCCGAGGGCTGCTGGACGACGAAGAAGCCGTCGCCGTTGATCCCCATGTAGGTCGAGACATCCGCGCTGACCACGTCGCCCTGGACGTTGTTCGTCGCCCGGGTGAAGCTCTGAACGCCACCGGCGAGCTGCTTGTAGTATGGCGACGTCGGGACGAGATCGGCGAAGCTGACGTCCGTCCGCTTGAAGCCGGTTGTCTGCGAGTTGGCGATGTTGCCCGAAACGTGCTCCAGCGCGAACGACTGCGCCTTGAGCCCCGATACGGCTGTCGCCAGTGCCCCATAGATACCCATTGGTAACCCTCCGAAAATACGCGCCGCGGCCCTTTGACCGCATCTCACGCGATAGTGTGAGCAAGCGGCGTGCCACGGTGCGGATCCTCGACTTTTCAATCACTTGCGGGGAGAAAGACGCGTTCTGAGAGCTGCAGCGACGGAAACAAACTTCCCGGTCCGGCAAAAAATGCCGCTTCGACGACGCCGCGGCTGATGACAGCGGCTCCGGAACTGCGCTACCTGTTGCGGCGCAATAGACCGGGAGCTTGCCGAATGCGTTTCGAAGGGACTGGAAACTACGTCGCGACCGAGGATCTGCGCGTCGCCGTCAACGCCGCGATAACCCTCGAACGGCCGTTGCTGATCAAGGGCGAGCCCGGCACCGGCAAGACGGTCCTGGCCCACGAGATGTCCCGCAGCCTCGGCGTCCCGCTGCTCGAATGGCACATCAAGTCGACCACCAAGGCACAGCAGGGCCTGTACGAGTACGACGCCGTCAGCCGCCTGCGCGACAGCCAGCTCGGCGATGAGCGGGTGCACGACATCGCCAACTACATCCGCCGCGGCAAGCTCTGGGAGTCGTTCGTCGCCGACGAGCGGCCCGTGCTTCTGATCGACGAGATCGACAAGGCCGATATCGAATTCCCCAACGACCTTCTCCAGGAACTCGACCGCATGGAGTTCTACGTCTACGAGACCGGCGAAACGATTCGCGCGCGCCACCGCCCGATCGTCGTCATCACCTCGAACAACGAGAAGGAACTGCCGGACGCCTTCCTGCGGCGCTGCTTTTTCCACTACATCCGATTTCCCGAAGCCGACACGATGCAGGCGATCGTCGACGTTCACTTCCCCGGCCTGAAAAAACGGCTCCTCCAGGAGGCGCTGTCGATCTTCTACGACATCCGCGACGTTCCGGGTCTGAAGAAAAAGCCCTCGACCTCCGAACTGCTGGACTGGATCAAGCTGCTGGTCGCCGAGGACATCGACGAGATGACCCTGCGCGAGCGCGATCCCAAGAAACTGATCCCGCCGCTGCATGGCGCGCTGCTGAAGAACGAACAGGACGTCCACCTGTTCGAGCGACTCGCCTTCATGACACGGCGCGGCAGCACCTGAGGTTGTTCCGGGACGAAGCCTCCCGATCACGGGGCCCTCACGCGAACTTGAAGCGCGCGGGCAAACCCGTCGGGCGCCCTGCCCCGTAATTCCCGTCACGCCTCAACGAGAGGCCGATATCAACCGGGAGTTACCTGTATGTCCATGATCAAGAAGGCCGCCCTCGGCGTCGCCGCCCTCGGCATCGCCGCGTCCCTCGCCGTCCCCGCCATTGCCGGGATGTCGTCGAAGACCATCGTCGACACCGCCGCGGCGTCGAAGGACCACGAGACCCTCGTTGCCGCGGTGACGGCCGCCGGCCTCGTCGAAACACTTCAGGGCGAAGGGCCCTTCACCGTGTTCGCGCCGGTCGACGACGCCTTCGCGAAGCTGCCCGAGGGGACGGTCGAGACCCTTCTCAAGCCCGAAAACAAGGATCAGCTCGCCGGCATTCTGACCTATCACGTGGTCCCCGGCGACGTGACGTCCGCCGCGCTTGTGGAGAAGATCCAGAACATGGACGGCAAGGCGGAACTCACCACCGTACAGGGCGAGACGCTGACGGCCATGCTCGATGGCAATGCCGTCAAGATCATGGACCGGCAGGGCAATACGGCAACCGTGACCGCCGCCGACCTCGAGCAGTCCAATGGCGTGATCCACGTCATCGATACCGTCCTGCTGCCCTGATTGCCTTCAACGCCGGCCTCCCTGCCCCCGGAGAGGCCCAGGCTGGACCGCGGCACCGTGTGCCGCGGTCTTTTCGTTGTTTGCGGCCGGTCCGCTGATCCGGCGGCGGCGGGTAACAAATCGGAGAGCATGACCGCCGAATGTCCGCGCGCCGGCGACACGTCGATTGGAAGATCTGCCCATTTCGGTTACGATAGCCGCATTGACGCAGGGAGATGATGGCCCGAGCCCGCATAGCGGTCAGAATGCCGTACAAATTCGCCCGATTATTTCAGACGCAAGTCGGCAACCGGCCGTCGGTATGACAACAGCAGGAACCGGAAGATGAGAACCAGACTCGCAACACTCGCGTGCGCCACCCTCGTTTCGCTCGGCATTGCCGGTAGCGCGGCGGCACAAAGCCACGCCCAGTGCGACGCCTATGCGCGCGATTATGCCAAGAGCGTCTCGAACGGCTCTGAAGCCCTCGGCGGCGCGGCGGTCGGCGCGGTCGGCGGCGCCATCATCGGTGGCATCATCGGCGGCGGAAAGGGTGCCGGTACCGGAGCGCTGATCGGCGGCGGCACCGGTGCGGTGGCCGGTGCGGCAACCCACGGGAAGCGCTATCAGGACGCCTACAACTACGCGTACTACAATTGCATGAACCAGCGCGCCGCCCAGCCGGCAGGCGGCGGTGGCATGCAACCGTGGACGCCGGCCTGGTACCAGTACTGCGCGTCGAAGTACAAGTCGTTCAACGCCAAGACCGGCTACTACACGACCTACAGCGGCACGCAGCGGTTCTGCCAGTAGGCAGACAGCCCGAGAGAATCACGTTTTTCGGATTGGCGCCGGCCTCGTGGTCCGGCGCCTTTTCGTTTGGCGGAGCCTATGCCGATCGCGGCACGGTTTCGTCGACGGCGTGCGGCAGACCGCAATGGCATTCGACGCGGTTACGGCCCTCGTGCTTCGCCCGATAGAGCGCCACATCCGCAATTGCTATGAGTGTTTCGCTGTCGCAGGGCACGTTCGCCACCTTCACGCCGAAACTGGCAGTGACGCTGATCGGTCCGCCGGACACGCGGAAACTGGCGTCCGAAATGAGGGCGCGCAGATCTTCCGCGGCGCGGCAGACCGCGTTCTCGTCCCGATCCACCAGGAAAACGCCGAACTCCTCGCCACCGAGACGGCCGAACACGACCTGATCGTCGAAGCGCCGCGCAACGAGCCGCGCGATCCCGCGAAGCACCGCGTCGCCGGCCGGATGCCCGTACCGATCGTTGATCGCCTTGAAGTCATCGATATCGAAAAGGATCAGCGCAGCCGTTTCCCGCGCTGCCGCCAGCTTGTCGTTCATCGCCTCGGTGAAACTGCGCCGATTGGCGATCCCGGTTAGCGGGTCGGTCGCCGCGAGCTGTTTCAACTCGGCTTCCAGCCGCCTCCGGCGCACGACCTCCGAGCGCAGTTCCGCGTTCACCCGGACCAGGCTCGCGTGTTGGGTCTCCAGCGTCCGCATTGCCTTCTGCAGCGGGGTCAGATCCGAAATGGTGATGGCCAGGCCGTCCCCGACGCGAGCGCTCGATATCTTGTAGACGCCCCCGGCTCCCATCGAAACACTCAGTGAGTCGACCACACGGATCTCGCCGGTCTCGAGCGTCGCCATCAGGTCCGGCCAGACCAGGCTGGCATCCGCCGGCGAAAGCAGCTCGGTTATCCTCTTTCCCACCAGCCTGTCCGGACCTTCACCGAACATGGTCGCACCGGCAACGTTCACCGCGCTGATTTGCAGATCGACAGCCGTGCCCGCGTCGTCGCGGACGGCGTTAACGACGAGAACGCCATGCTGACTGGTATTGAAGACGGCACGGATCAGATCGTAGTTGTCGGCGCGCGATCGCAGGTAAACGAGAACGGCACGGCCGCCGTCGGGATGCGCCACCGGCAGGATGAGGCGCTCGCTGGCCCCGGGAATGCCGAAGCTGATGTTCCGCTGCACAGCCAGGAGCGGAGCACCGGTCTCGATGCAGGTCTTGTAGCGCGGCAGATAGGCCTGCGCGCCGGGAAACGTGAACTCGCTGAGCCGGCGCCCCAAGGCATCGCAATCGAACAGGATCGCCGGGTGCCGGCCCACGAATTCGTACTGGAAGTCACCGTCTACATGACGCAGCAGAACGAGGTTGGCGGCACACTCGTTTTCGAAATGGCGCGTGAAACGCTCGAGCGCCGGAATGCCGCCGTCGTTGCGCGCCGCGACGCGCCATTCGGACAGGAGATCCCGGACGGCGGCGAAAACAGTCCGGGAGTCGATTCCATCGAAAAACGTTTCGATCTCCGGCTTCACGGCCGGCGCCCGACGTGGCCCCACGCTACTCTGGCTCCGTTGTCGCTATATAGTCTGAATGGTCCCCAAGGGCAGGACCATAGCGACCGAAGATGAAGAGTTGGTATGAAGGTGATTACAATTGTAACGAACCACCCTACGACGCGACGCGCAGTATTGATTGCCCGGCAAAAGCCCCTACAGCCTGCGCGCGGTGCTTTGCGCTCGATTTTCCTCTACGGAATCAAGAAATTGCAGGCGCCAGTACGCCAGTTGCGTCGCCAGCCGGCCGATCGATCCGCCCGCCCAGACCGGACGATAGGGTGAAAACCGCCGCCAGGCATCGTCTCCGCCGGCGATAGCGCGGGCGATCAGGCACCCGCCCATCGCCGTCGTGTTCAGCCCGTGACCGCCGAAGGCCGTGCAGCTCCACAGGCCCTCTCCGATCCGCCCGATGAGCGGCATCTTGTGTACCGCATATCCCATGAGCCCGGCCCAGGCGGTATCGATCCGGAAGTCGCCAAGCTGCGGGTATATCTTGAGAATATCCTGCTTCAGCATGTCGGCGAGCTGCGCCGGCTCCGACCGCCGGGTAGTGATCCGCCCGCCCCACAGTAGCCGCCCGCCCTCGACGATCCGGTAATAGTCGCCGGCCCGCCGCGTATCGCCGATGCAGCCGGGGAAGCGGATCGCCCCGGCCAGCCTGTCCGGCATCGGCTCGGAGGCCACGACATAGGTCGCCACCGGCAGCATCGCCCGGTCGATCGGACGCCAGATCTGCGGCGGATAGACGCTTCCCGCGAGCACCACATCCCGCGCCAACACCTTGCCGGACGGCGTTTTCACGCCCCAGCCGGCGCGTTCCTTCGACAGCCCCGTGGCCGGAGCGCCCTCGTGGATCACCGCGCCGGACGCTTCGGCGTCCGCGGCAAGCGCGATCGCATAATTCAGCGGATGAATGTGGAACGCCGTCGCATCGTTCAGCGCCTGAAAATAGGTGTCGGTGAGGAGCACCTCCCGAACCTTGTCCCGCGGCCAGAAGACGCGCGGGTAGTTGTAGCGGGTCTCCATGACGTCGGCCCGCTTCTTCAGATAGTCGGGATCATTGAAGCGGATCGCCTTCAGCCAGCCGGGAACCACCGTCACACCGGCAGGCTTCAGGGTATCGATACGGTCGCGGACATACTCGACGCCCATGACCGACAGGTCCCACAACGCCTTTGCGCTCTCGAAACCGAGCTTCTGCTCGATCTCGTCGATCCCCTCGGCGAAACCAGGCGACACGAAGCCGCCGTTGCGGCCGGACGCCGCCCAGCCGACGCGCTTGCTTTCCAAGAGCACGACCGACTTTCCCGCCGCCGCCAGTTCGCGCGCCGCGGTCAGGCCGGCAAGCCCGCCGCCGATGATGCAGACATCGGCCTCTGCCGTCCCCTCGAGCGCCGGTCGCGGCGGCGCCGCCGTCATGGTTTCGGCATAGAAGCTGTCTATGTGCCGGGCGGTATTCGGTGTCTCTGGCATGGGACCTGTCTCGCTGGCGATCGCGGCTGACGCCGTCCGGCCGGGTGGTTATGGTATGCGGCACGAAACGACAAGCTGCCGGGAGGGACAATTGAGCGAATTCATCGAGCGCCGCCGCGACGGACACGTGCTGATCATGACGATCGACCGTCCGGACAAGAAGAACGCGCTGACCGTCGATATGTACGACGCGCTCGCCGACGGCCTGGCCGAAGCGCGGGACGACCTCGATATCCGCGCCGTCGCCCTGCTGTCCAGCAGCGAGACCTTCTGTGCCGGAAACGATATCCAGGACTTCCTGTCGCGACCGCCACGCGGCGACGATGCGCCCGTGAACCGCTATCTCGTCGAATTGGCCCGTGCCACGGTACCGATCGTCGCAGGCGTCGACGGCGACGCGGTGGGCATCGGCACCACCATGCTGCTCCATTGCGACCTCGTGCTCGTCACGGCCCGCTCGCGCCTGCGCCTGCCCTTCGTCAATCTCGGCATCGTGCCGGAAGCCGGCTCCACGCTGCTGCTGCCGAAGATCATGGGCCATGCCCGCGCCGCGGAACTGGTCCTGCTCGGAGATTTCTTCGACGGCAACCGCGCCATCGATCTCGGCATCGCCAATCACATGTCGGCACCCGAGACGCTTCACGACGATGTCATGGAGCTTGCCCACAGGCTTGCGAGCCAGCCGCCACGGGCGATGCGCGAGACGAAGCGGCTTCTGAGGGGCGATACCGATCATCTCCAGGCCGTGATCGAGGAGGAGATCCGCATCTTCAGCGCGCAACTCCAGTCGGCCGAGGCGAAGGAAGCCTTCACCGCCTTCATGGAAAAGCGCAAACCCGACTTCTCGAAACTGTCCTGATCCCGAAATCCGGAGCGCCCCGATGCTGCGCCTGCTGCTGCTGCGCCACGCCAAGTCGTCCTGGTCCGATCCGGCGAAGCCCGATTTCGACCGGCCCCTGAACAGCCGCGGCCGCGCGGCGGCCCCGATGATGGGCCGGTTCATGGCCGACAACGGCCACGTGCCGCAGCGAGTCATCTGCTCGACGGCACAGCGCGCCCGGGAGACGCTGGCGCTGATCCTGCCGAACTTCGTCTCCGACATGGAGGTGTCGTTCACCCGCCGCCTCTACGAGGCCGATGGCGAAGGCTACCTGAAGGCCGTCCAGAGCGGCGGCACGGCGAACACCCTCATGCTGGTCGGCCATAATCCGTCGATGGAGGATGTCGCCATGATCCTCGCGCCGGATGGCGACGCGGCCGGGTTGCGGCTCTTGCGCGAGAAGTTCCCGACGTGCGGTCTTGCCGTCATCGAGTTCGACGCCCCGCGCTGGAGCGAAACCGGCCCCGGCGGCGGGCGGCTCGCCGCCTTCCACACGCCGAAAGCGATCGAGGAGATGGAATAGGCTTGTTTCCGTCCCTATTCCGATATCGGACCGGCCTTCCTACATTGGGGTTGTGAAAACCCCGCGATCCAGTCCGGAAACGAGCTTTCCTTGAGCATTACCTCCCTTACCGACGAGGCGCGGCTCGCCGTCGGCAATGTCATCGATTTCGCCGGCGGCCTGATCACCCCGTCGCTGCGGCTGGGGGTGACCGGCCTGTCGCGCTCGGGCAAGACGGTGTTCATCACCGCGCTCGTCCATAACCTCGTCCATGGCGGACGGCTGCCGGTGTTCGACGCGATGGCGGAAGGCCGGCTCGCCGACGCCCGGCTCGACCCGCAGCCCGACGACGACGTGCCGCGCTTCGACTACGAGGCCCATGTCGAGGCCCTGACGGGCGAGAACCGCCACTGGCCGGACTCGACCCGGCGCGTCAGCGAACTGCGCATCACCATCGATTACGAGTCCGCCACCTTCTGGGGCCGGAACGTCGGACCGGGTAAACTGCACCTCGATATCGTCGACTATCCCGGCGAATGGCTGCTCGACCTGCCGCTCCTGAACCAGTCCTACGCCGAGTGGTCGGCCCGTGCCGTCGCCCAGTCGCGTATCGCCCCGCGCGCGGACGTCGCACAGGATTGGCACGCCCATCTGAAGACGCTCGATCCCGCCGCCGACGAGGACGAGGCGGAGGCCCGCGAAGCCGCCCGCCGGTTTACCGGTTATCTGCGCGCCTGCCGCGACGAGCGTCTCTCGCTCTCCGCCCTGCCGCCTGGCCGCTTCCTGATGCCGGGCGATCTCGATGGCTCGCCCGCCCTCACCTTCGCGCCGCTCGACATCGCCGGCGATGCGCACGCCCGCCGGGGCTCGATGATGGCGATGATGGAGCGCCGCTTCGAGGCGTATAAGTCGGTCGTCGTGAAGCCGTTTTTCCGCGATCACTTCGCCCGGCTCGACCGGCAGATCGTGCTCGTCGACGCGCTGCAGGCGCTGAACGCCGGCCCCTCCGCGATCGCCGATCTGGAAACGGCGCTGGCCGAGATCCTCGCCTGCTTCCGGCCCGGTCGATCCTCCTGGCTGTCGCGCATCCTGACCCGCCGGATCGACCGTCTGGTCTTCGCCGCGACCAAGGCAGACCACCTGCACCACCGCAGCCACGACCGGCTCGAGGCGATCCTCGCCCGCCTTGTCCGCGATGCCGCCGGCCGGGCCGAATTCGCCGGCGCCGAGGTCGATGTCGTCGCGCTGGCCTCCGTCCGCGCCACCCGCGAGGCGACCGTCACGCACGGCCGCGAGACCTTGGACTGCATCGTCGGCACGCCGGAAAAAGGCCAGACGGTCGCTGGCGAGACGTTCGACGGGAAAGAGGAAATCGCCATATTTCCCGGGGAGTTACCGGCCGATCCGGACTCAGTCTTCAAACACCCTGAATCAATCTTCGAACTGCCTGAATCGGTTTCTGAAGACGAAGCCGAGGCCTATCGCTTCGTCCGCTTCCGCCCGCCGGCCCTGCAGCGCACCGCCGAGGGGCTGACGCTGTCGCTGCCGCACATCCGGCTCGACCGCACCCTGCAGTTCCTGATCGGAGACCGGCTCGCATGACCGACAAACGCACCCGCCCGCCGGCCGCCTTCCGCCTGTCCGACCCCTCGGTCCTGGTCGAGGATCCCCGCGCCCCGGGCGACACGCAGAAAGACACGAAGACGCGCAGCCGCACCAGGGCGAAGCCCGAGGCCGTCGTCACCCCGGTGCCGGACGACGCGTTCGCCATCGCCGATGGCGGTGAGATCGTCGAGATCCCACCCGAGGCGAAGCGCAAGGGCTTCGGCTGGGGCAAGCTGTTCTTCGGCGCGCTCTCGGGCCTGATCACCTTCGCCATCGGCATCTGGATCACCGACTTCGTGACGGGCCTGTTCCAGCGCAACGACATACTCGGCTGGATCGCGCTCGGCTTCGCCGTCCTCACCGCGCTTGGCCTCGTCGCCGTGATCGGCCGGGAGATTGCCGGCCTGATGCGCCTCGCCCGCGTCACGCACCTGCGGGCCGACGCCGACACGGCCGCACTCGAGGATGATCGCGACATCGCCCGGCGGATCGTCCGTGAGACGGTCGCCCTGTACGCCGACCGCCCCGAAACGGCCCGCGCCCGCGCCGCCGTCACCGAGCATACGGCTGAGATCATCGACGGGCGCGATCTTCTGCGGCTCGCCGAGAAGGAATTGATGACGCGCCTCGATGCCGAGGCGAAGGCGCTGATCACCGGGTCGGCGGGCCGCGTCTCGGTGGTGACGGCAATCAGCCCCCGCGCCCTGATCGACATCGCCTACGTCCTCGTCGAGACCGTCCGCCTCGTTCGCCGCATCGGCATCCTCTATGGCGGCAGGCCCTCCGGTCTGGCGCTCTTCCGGCTCCTGAAACTGTCCGTCGCCCATCTCGCCGTCACCGGCGGCGTCGCCATGACCGACAGCCTGATCCAGCAACTCGTCGGTCACGGCCTGGCCGCCCGCCTCTCCGCCCGTCTCGGCGAAGGCGTCGTCAACGGCATGATGACCGCGCGCGTCGGTCTGGCGGCACTCGACGTCTGCCGCCCGCTGCCCTGGCTCGCCAACAGCCCGCCCGGCATTTCGGATGTGATGTCCACCCTGATGGCGGCCGCATCGGACAAATCGACCGAAAAGGCGCCCAAAGACGATTGACCGTGACGGTCCCGCCGGGGCATGAACGAGCCGGTTTCCAAGGGCAGCCGCGTGCTGAGTCGCCGCCTTTCGGGTTGCATGGCGCACTTTGCCACAAAAGCGCCGCGAGTCTTGACGAGAACAGCCACATGATCCGCGAACTCTCGAAACAAATCGCCGCTTTCGCCCTGTTTTCCGCCCTTGCCGCCGCCTCGGCCGCGCAGGCTGACGACGGGTTCCTGAAGGAATTCGAAGGCCCCTGGCGCGGCACCGGCGCCGTGCGCACCGGCGCCGACAAGCCGCAGGACAAGCTGGTCTGCCGGGTCGACGGCTCGGTCGACACGTCCGGCGAGGCACTCGAGCTGTCCGGCCGCTGCGGCAGCGAGAAGTTCAACGGATCCTTCAAGATCAAGCTGACCTATAACCCCGCCTCCGGCCGCTATTCTGCGGTCTGGCGGGATTCGCTGGGCTCCCAGAGCCCGCCGCTGACGGGCCTGCGCTCCGGCAACCGGCTGGTCTTCAAGGTGCGCCACAACGATTTCGAGACGGACGGCCGGGCGGTGTCGACTCTCGTCGTCGATCCGGAATCCTCCCGGTTCCGCATCGTCGGCCGCACGATGCCGGAAACCGGCTCGAGCGATTTCGTCTCCGCCGACCTCATCTTCGTGCGCGGCTGACCGCAACCGCCTCTTCATCGCACTTTAGAACGCCGGCCTCGTGCCGGCGTTTTCGTTTGCGTGTGGCTCCGGCCCACACCGCTGCGGCCGGGGATCGGTTGCATGACACCGGGAACGCTCGCCTTACGCGACGGAATCGTGCGACAGTGCCGCTCCCTTGAACTTGGGAGGAATCACATGAAAACGGCATTTGGCATATCAATTTTCACGGCCGGCGCCGCAATTGTCGCCCTGACCATGTCTCCGGCGCTCGCGGGCGGGAGCAAGCATCGCCACGGTCATGGCCACCACCATGTCGACAAGGACGTCGCGACCTGGCTGGCCGAGGATCTCGACGCAACCGCCCAGGATCCCGGCGCTCCCGGCACCATGTGGGCGGGCACCGGCATCGGCGCGGCGAACTTCATCATCCGCCAGTACGAAAAGGCCGGCATCGAACTGGCCATGAAGGGGCATCTGCGCCAGGGCCCCGACGTGCCGCCGACCTATATCGACGGCGACGGCGTCATCCACGTCGAGGTTCCGACCGGATCGCAGCCCGGCGTCCCCAACCGCGCCGCCTGGAACTTCGCCTATTCCTACGACGTCGCGCTCGACCCCGGCAATCCGGACCTCGAGGACTATCGCGGGTATCTGATGATCGACATCGACCCGAGCAAGGAGACCGACTACCTGAAGCTGAGGCTCGACAAGCTGACAGACACTCCGACGGGCCAGCGCAACGGTTACGGCTGGGTCTATATGGGAACCCCCGTCATTCCCGACGACGAAGGTACGTCCAAGGTCAGCCAGAATTCCCAAAACATGGCCTTTTACGACGACATTATCGATGCCGATCCCGATACGCCGGGCCAGCAGTCCTATGTCGCAAGCGGCTACGGCCCCGCGCAGTTCGACGTGAAGATGGTGCTGAAGCGCGGTCGCCACGGGAAGAACGAGGCCGAACTGCACGTCGTCTTCGACGTCGTCGATCCCTGATCGCCAGCCCCGGTACTTAGACAGTCAGGCCGGGGCGGCGCCGTCGAACCGCCTCCGCTCCGGCCTTTAACCGCCGCCGCTTTCCGCCTATGGTCCTGCCGTCAGCGCAGGATCAAAAGGCCTTCATGTTCGTCACCTTCTTCCACGAGCTCAAATCCGCCGGCGTGCCGGTCACGCTGCGCGAATACCTCACGATGATGGAGGCGCTGGAGCGCGACCTGGCCGGCAAGAAGGTCGAGGACTTCTACTATCTCTCCCGGGCCTGCCTGGTAAAGGACGAGCGCAACCTCGACAAGTTCGACCAGGTCTTCGGCCACGTCTTCAAGGGCCTCGAGCTGATGTCGGATACGATCGAGGCCGAGATCCCCGAGGAATGGCTGCGCAAGCTCGCCGAGAAGTACCTGACGGACGAGGAAAAGGCCGAGATCGAGGCGCTCGGCGGCTGGGACAAGCTGATGGAGACGCTCAAAGAACGTCTCAAGGAGCAGGAGGGCCGCCACCAGGGCGGCAACAAGTGGATCGGCACCGCCGGCACCTCCCCCTTCGGCGCCTACGGCTACAATCCCGAAGGCGTCCGCATCGGCCAGGACGGAAGCCGCCACCAGCGGGCCGTGAAGGTCTGGGACAAGCGCGAGTTCAAGGATCTCGACGATTCCGTCGAACTCGGCACCCGCAACATCAAGGTGGCCCTCAGGCGCCTGCGCCGCTTCGCCCGCACCGGCGCCGCCGACGAGCTCGACCTCGACGGTACGATCCGCCAGACCGCCGACAAGGGCTGGCTCGATCTGAAATTCCGCCCCGAGCGCCGCAACGCGGTGAAGGTTCTCGCCTTTTTCGACATCGGCGGCTCCATGGACTGGCACATCAAGATCTCGGAGGAGCTGTTTTCGGCCGCCCGCACCGAGTTCAAGGTCATGGAGTACTTCTACTTCCACAACTGCCTGTACGAATCGGTTTGGAAGAACAACCGCCGCCGCTGGCAGGAGCGCACGCCCACCTGGGACGTGCTGCACAAGTTCCCCTCGGACTACAAGGTGATCTTCGTCGGCGACGCCTCAATGAGCCCATACGAGATTACCCAGCCGGGCGGCTCGGTGGAGCATTTCAACGAGGAAGCCGGCGTCGCCTGGATCCAGCGCGTCCTCGACGTCTACGACCGCGCGGTCTGGCTCAATCCGGTCCCGGAGAAGCACTGGGACTACACGCCGTCGATCTCGATGATGAAGCAGTTGTTCTCCGATCACATGTATCCGCTGACGATCGAAGGTCTCGACGCAGCCATGCGGGAACTCTCGCGCAAGTCCTGAGGCAGGCCTCGCCCCGCCACGCGTCATAGTTGGGCCATGGTCTTCCGGGACATAGCGCAGCGTCCTGCGAATCCGTTAAGACCTTCTCATGGCTCCCGAATCTTCATCAAAACGTAGTTCCTCTGCGGAAACGGCCGAAGATCCGGCTGAAACGTCCGCCGATTCCGGTGCGGATCGGCACGGACCGTCGGCTCCCGCGGAGCCCGCTTCGGGCACGCCGAAGAAACCATCCCGCAAGAAGGCTGCGCCAAGAAAGGCCGCCACCGGCAAGACGGCGCCGAAAAAGACTGCGCCGAAAAAAGCCGCCGCGAAACGCACGCCTGCGACAAAAGCGAAGACGTCCGGCGCGAACGACCCGGACACCGGATCGGGCGAAGCGGCGAAGAAGACGACGCCGACGCGCCGCAAGACGACCCGCAAGGCATCCTCCGCCACGAGCGCCGACGGACCGGCCCCGAAACGGACGCGCGCCCGCAAGGCGAAACCTGCCGAGGCAAGATCGCCGGAAGGCAGGACACCAGGCGAAAAGACACCGAAAACTGCTGAGCCGACCGCCGGATCACCCGCCGCAGAGAAGCCGGCACCGGCCGAAGCGGCTGCACCGCCGGCCGACTCCGCCAGACACGAAACGCCGGCAGGCCCCGGGCCGCAGGCCATCACACCGGCACCGGCCACGCCCGTGGTGCCGGACCGGCCGCCGATCGAGGTGCCCGCCCTGGCGCCTCACCGGGCCGCGCTGCTTGCGCTGCACCGGCTGGTGTTCGACAGGGCCCGCAACCGCTACGACAAGGCGGACACCGCTGCGGACGCCTCGCTGAAAGGCCTGCATTTCGTGGGCGCCAACCGTCCCCAGGCCCATGATTACCGGCCAACGCCCCGCCGCCTCGTGACCTGGGTGCTGGACAGCCTTCCCGGCCCCTTGGAGACCGTCACCTTTGTCGACATCGGGTCCGGTCGCGGCCGCGTCGTGTTCGAGGCCGCGCGCTTTCCCTTCCAGCGTGTCATCGGTATCGAAGCCGCTGAAGAGCTGCACGAGGACGCGGCCCTGAACCTGCGCCACTGGCCGCGCGCGCCGATGCACTGTCGCGACATCGACCTGATCCACGGCGATGCGCTGGACACGCCCCTACCGGACGGCAATCTCGTTGTCTGGATGTTCGACCCCTTCGGCGAACGCGCGATGACCCGCATGGCCGCCCGCCTCGCCGAACACGCCCGCGACGCGACCGTCACGGTGGTGCTGGTGGAACCGCGCAATCCAATGGCGTTCCGCGAGAGTCCGACCTTCAAGCCGCTGGACATGCCAAAGCCGATCCGCCGGCGCCTTGCCCTCCTGAGCCCATATTCGGTCCAGGTCTACGTTGCGGCACCGCGCCGATAGGCGCGGAATGTTGCACGTTTGTGCGCACTGTGTTCCACAATCGCTCCCGTATTTACCTTAAGATACAATGGCGCCTTTCAATCGATTGACCTGCATCTAGGTTGTATCCGGGCTGGTCCGCCGTGCGGCATACGCCCTGGGAGGATCCATGGACAATCTGCTCGCCGACGGCGCGATACTCGCCGGCGGTTTATTCACCAAGGCGTCCGCGCATAGACCCGCAACCGAGGCCGTTCGCGACTACGCCGTCAATACGGTAACCGACCTTGCGGACCTCGATGCGCTGGCCGACGAATGGCGTGCCCTCGAGCGGGCACCGGGAAGCCGGACCACGCCGTTCCAGACCTTTGCCTTCGTGCGCCAATGGGCCCGCCACTTTTCGGGTCGCGACCAGCAGATCCGCATCCTGACGGTGCGCTCCGGCGGCCGCCTCGTCCTGATCGTTCCCCTCGCGGTCTACCGGACGAGGTTCGGTATGATCGCCGGGTGGATGGGCCACCCCTTGCTCCAGTACGGCGACGTCATCGCCGATCCCGCATTCGACACCGGGGCGATGCTGACGGAGGCCTTCGCGCAATTGCGCAAGGCCGGCGACGTGGCCGCCCTCGATCTGCGGCTTGTCCGCGAGGATGCCGCCTGCGCCGCGTGGCTCGATGCCAACACCGCCGTGTCCGGCGAGCAGCAATACGCGATCGGCATCGACCTCAGACCATTCGCAACGCCGGACAGCTACGCCGGCATCCGGGCACACCGGGCCAAGCGGAACCGGAAGCGCTGGCGCAAGCTGTCGGAGCGCGGAGAGGTGGCATTCCGCATCGTGGAAGGCGGCGATGAGGCCGCGGACCTCGTCGCTGCCGGCTTTGCGATGAAGCAGGACTGGCTCAACGAGCGCGGCGCGCTTGGCAAGGCGCTCGCCGATTCCGACGTCCTCGAGTGCCTGCAGACCCTGGCCCGCGACGGACATGCCGTGATCGGCGTCCTGGAAGTCGATGGCCGGTCCGTGGCGATGGAGGTCGCCTTGCGGCACGAAGGCCGCCACTGCGCCTTTCTCGGCGCCTTCGACATGGATTTCGCGAAATACGGACCCGGGAACGTCCAGATCGAAAAAATCATCGAATGGTGCATCGGCCGGGCGGACCGGATCTACGACCTGATGGCCCCCGCCGACCTCCACAAACGGGAGATCGGATCGATCGCCGTCGGCGTTCGCAACTATGCCGCTGTCTTCTCGATGAAGGGCCTGCCGGCCGCCTACTGGTCGACGAAGGGCCGCGGTCACGTCAAGGCCGCCTTCGAAAGCCTGCCGGTCGGCCTGCGTCGGGAAATCCGCCGGCGGATGCTGTAGCCCGCGAATGCTGTAGCCCGGCCCGTCAGCTCTCCATCACGATCGTCGGCGCCGCCCGGCCGGTGAGCCCCCTGGCCCGCTCGATCTCGGCCCAGACCTTCGCTGCGATGTCGCGGAAGATTGTCGCATGCTGGCCATCCGGATCGGAGACCACGACGGGGCGGCCGGAATCGGACTTTTCCCGGATATCCATGTGCAGCGGGACTTCGCCGAGGAATTCGACGCCGAGGCGCTCGGCCTCGTCCCGCGCGCCGCCATGGCCGAAGATATCGGAGCGCGTGCCGCAGCTCGGGCACAGGAAATAGCTCATGTTCTCGATGATGCCGAGGATCGGCACATCGACGCGGCGGAACATGTTGATGCCCTTGCGCGCGTCGATCAGGGCGAGGTCCTGCGGCGTCGACACGATCACCGCGCCGGCGAGCGGCACCTGCTGCGCCATGGTGAGCTGCGCGTCGCCGGTGCCGGGCGGCATGTCGACGACGAGCACATCGAGTTCGCCCCATTCCACCTCGCGCAGCATCTGGGTCAGCGCCGAGATCACCATCGGCCCGCGCCAGATCATCGGCGTGTCTTCCTCCACCAGGAAGCCCATCGACATCACCTTGATGCCGTAGCCCTCCAGGGGTCTCAGAACCTTGCCGTGCACCGGCTCGGGCCGCCCCGAGACGCCGAGCAGACGCGGCTGCGACGGGCCATAAATGTCAGCGTCCAGCACGCCGACCGTCAGGCCGTTCGCCTGCAGGCCGAGCGCCAGGTTCACCGTCGTCGTCGACTTGCCGACGCCGCCCTTGCCCGAGGCCACCGCAATGATGTTCTTCACACCCGGCACGCCGCGCAGCGGCTGCGGCTGCCCGCCGGGACCGCCCGGGCCCTTGGCGCCACCGCGCCCTGCCATCGGCGGCGGCGGAGCACCGGGGCCGCCCCGCGCCGTAGATCCTGCCGGGGATCCTGCAGGTGATCCTGCCGGAGATCCAGCTTGCGGCGCCGCCCCGCCGCGCTTTTCCGACGTCAGGGTAACCATCGTCTTCTCGACGCCGGGCATCTCGGAGACGACCTTCTCGGCCGCCTGCCGCATCGGCTCCAGTTCCTGCGCCCGCGCCGGATCGACGGAAATGGCGAAGTAGACGCGCCCGCTCTGGATGACGATTTCCGAAACCAGCCCGAGCGTCACGATATCCTTGTCGCGCTCCGGCCCCTTCACCCGCTTCAGCGCGTTGAGAACAGCGTCCTTGGTGAGCGCCATGTCCTGTCCTTCCGGTTTTTGTCGTTTTCGTCGGTTCCAGATCATCCACCGGTCCCAAAAGTCGTCTGCCGCCTCGTCCGCGTTATGTAGCCGGACACGTGTCCGGGTCAAATGGGGCACCGTCAATTTGTACAGGCTGCTCGGGCCACACACCTGTTCCACAGTCCCGCCTTTGAAAGCCGCCCCGGGACGGCGTATGACTCGCAGGAAACCTTAGGGAGCAATCGCGTGAAGGGAGAATTTCTGGTCCGGCCCGATCCGGACGATCCGGCCCTGACGACGCCGGTCAGCGGCATCGACCAGACCGGGGCGCGCGTCGAGACGCGCGTCGTCAACGAGCGGCCGCTGACGCTGTTCCTCAATTCACAGGAGATCGTCACCATGATGACGATCGGCGACCGGCCCGACCTGCTCGCCGTCGGCTACCTTCTGAACCAGAACATGCTGCGCCCCGACGACGAGATCACCGGCATCGACCATGACGACGATCTTGGCGTGGTGGTGGTGCGCACGGCACGCGCCACGAACTACGAGGACAAGCTGAAGAAGAAGATCCGCACGTCGGGCTGTGCCCAGGGGACCGTATTCGGCGACGTCATGGAGAGTTTCGAGACCGTCGCCCTGCCCCAGGACGCGGTGCTGCGCACCTCCTGGCTCTACGCCCTGACGAAGAAGATCAACACGGCCCCCTCGCTCTACCTTGCCGCCGGGGCGATCCACGGCTGCGTGCTGTGCGAGGAGGACCGGCCGCTGGTCTACATGGAGGATGTCGGCCGCCACAACGCCGTCGACAAGATCGCCGGCTGGATGTTTCTGGAAAAGGTGCCGGCCGCAGACAAGATCTTCTACACGACCGGCCGCCTGACGTCGGAAATGGTGATCAAGACGGTGATGATGGGCATCCCGATCCTCGTCTCGCGCTCCGGCTTCACCGCCTGGGGCGTGGAACTCGCCCGGCAGGCCGGGCTCACCCTCATCGGCCGCGCCCGGGGAAAGCGGTTCACGGCCCTGTCCGGCACCGAACGCATCGTCTTCGACCTCGATCCCGAGACGGTCGAGGACGAGGCCCCGAAGCACCGGCGCAAGGGCAGTTTCGCGGAGGCGGGCGAGTGAAACGCGGTCCGCACAGCATGGCCACAATCACCGGCCACGACGAAACGCTTCTCAACGACAACGCCCGCTGGGCGCCGCTGACCGCCGGGTGCGTGCTCGCCGGCGGGCTGTCGCGGCGCATGGGCGGGGACGAGAAGAGCCTCAAGGCCCTTGCCGGCGCGCCGATGCTTCACCGCGTCATCGAGCGGCTGACGCCACAGGTCGGCACCGTCGTGATCAACGCCAACGGCGATCCGTCCCGGTTCTCGGCGTTCGATCTGCCGGTGACGGCCGATCCGGTGCCCGGATCCGCGGGACCGCTCGCCGGCATCCTCGCCGGCATGCGCTGGGCCGAGGCCCATCGGCCGGATGCACGCTGGGTGGTAACGGCGGCGACGGATACGCCGTTCTTCCCCGAAGACCTCGTCGCCCGCCTCGTCGGCGCGGCGGGGCATCACGAGACGATGATCGCGCTGGCGAAGTCCGGCGACCGCGTCCATCCCGTCTTCGGGCTGTGGCCGGTGGCGCTCGCCGACGATCTGGAACGCGCCGTCCGCGACGAGGATCTGCGCAAGGTGCTCGTCTGGGTCCGCCGGCATCCCAACGTCGAGGTGTTGTTCAAGGGTCCCGTCATCGACGGCATCGAGATCGACCCGTTCTTCAACGTCAACACGCCCGACGACCTGAAAACAGCCGAGGCGCTGGCGGCCGAGTTCGGCCGGGAGGCTGCGACATGACCCCCGTTTTCGGCATCACCGGCTGGAAGAACTCCGGCAAGACGACGCTGACGACGCGGCTGATCGCCGAGCTGACCGGACGCGGCTTCCGCGTCAATTCCATCAAGCACGCACACCACGCCTTCGATATCGACACGCCGGGCACCGATTCCTTCCGCCACCGCGAGGCCGGCGCGGCCGAGGTCGCCATCGTTTCGGGGAACCGCTGGGCGCTGATGCACGAATTGCGGGACGCGGACGAACCCTCGATGCACGACATGGTCGCCCGCCTGTCGCCCGCCGATCTGATCCTCGTCGAAGGGTACAAGCGCGAGTCCCACCCCAAGATCGAATGCCGGCGCGGCGAAAACGCCGACAAGCCGCCGCTCGCCCCCGACGACCCGGCGATCGTCGCCGTCGCGGCCGATTTTCCCGCCGACACCGGCGACCTGCCCCGGCTCGACATCGACGCCGTCGCCGATATCGCCGACTTCATCCTCGCCTATCTGAACCTTCCCGCCAGTGACCGGACCGCCGATGCCGCCGCGCAAACTGCTTGACGACTGCTTCCTGCACGACAAGGACCGGCTGCGCCACGACGAGGCGCTGGCCATCCTGCGCGACCGGCTGTCCCCGGTCGCGGACGTCGAGGATGTTCCGCTGGCGCAGGCCATCGGCCGGATCTGCGCGCGCAACGTCACCGCGCCGCGCGACGTGCCCGCCGCCGACAATTCCGCCGTCGACGGCTACGCCTTCGCCCATGCCGACCATGCCGCGACGGGCGGGTTCTTCCCCGTCGCGACCCGCATCGCCGCCGGCCATCCGAGCGACCAGCCGCTGCCGATCGGCGCCGCGGCCCGCATCTTCACCGGCGCGGTGATGCCGCCGCGCGCCGATACCGTCGCCATGCAGGAGGACTGCGAGCCGCAGGAGCAGGATGGCCAGGATTTCGTCGTCGTCCCGCCCGGCCTGAAAGCGGGCGCCAACCGCCGCCGGGCGGGAGAGGACCTCGCCTCGGGAACGACACTGGTCGAGGCCGGTACGCTTATGAGGCCGCAGGAAATCGGTGCGATCGCCTCGACCGGCGCCGGAACCGTCGCCTGCCATGCGCCGCTCAGTATTGCGATGCTGTCGACCGGCGACGAGATCCTGCAGGCCGGTGCGCCGTTCCGGCCCGGCAGCGTCTACGATTCCAACCGCCCGCTGCTCTCCGCCCTGCTCTCCACCCTGCCGGTCGCGACCACCGATCTCGGCGTTCTGCCCGACCGGGCGGAGGTGGTACGGTCTGCCCTGGAGGACGCCGCGAAACGGCACGACGTGGTTCTGACCAGCGGCGGCGCCAGCCGCGGCGAGGAGGATCACGTCATCGCGACCCTCGGGGACCTGGGCAAGCGGCATATGTGGCAGCTTGCCATCAAGCCGGGCCGGCCAATGAGCGTCGGTCAGATCGGCGACTGCGTGGTGATGAGCTTGCCCGGCAACCCCGTCGCGGCCTTTGTCTGCTTCCTGCTCTACGTGCGCCGCGCCCTGCTGCGGCTCGGCGGGGCGGCGTGGGCCGAGCCGCGCCGGTTCGTGCTGGAAGCCGATTTCGACATCCCGCGCAAGAAGCCCGACCGGCGGGAATTCCTGCGCGGCATCCTGGTCGACGGAAACGACGGCGTCCGGCGGGTGGCAAAGTATCCGCAGGACGGCTCGGGCCTGATCTCGTCCCTGCGCGAGGCGGACGGCCTGATCGAGATTCCCGAGGAGGTCACGGCCGTTCGCGCCGGCGATCCGGTCGCCTTCCTGCCCTTCACCGAACTCGGCCTGCCGCCCCGGGCATAATCCGGCGGCCGGGGCCCTTCAGCCGAGCAAGCCCTTCTTCTGCTTCGGCGCGAAGGCGCTTTCGAGGAGATTGCGGTCGAAGCCGCGCATCTGCGAACCGCCCTCGGCATACATGTAGACCGCAGCCGCATAGACTCCGCTGAGCGCCGCGCCGTAGATCGAAAGCCCGATCACGACGATGAAGGTGAAGGCCCCGACGACGATGCCGAGCAGAAACGTCTCGGGCTTGTCGCCGAGATAGGCGGCCGAGAACGCCCCGATCATGATGATCGGCATCATGATGAAGCTCATCGCGATGCTGATCCCGGCGTTGCCCATGATGTTCTCGCCCCAGGTCTTGCGCAGCAGATAGGCGCTGTCCTTGATCGCGATGACCGGATTGGCGCCCTTGGCGGCGATAATCGGCACCACGAGGAAGGTCGAGACCGTCCAGGCGACGCCAATGACACCCTCGATGATCCGGCCGACGAAGCCGAGGCGCTCGCCGATCATCCGGAGCACGACGCCGACCGTCGCCGAGATCACCGCGTAGCCGGCGATCTGGCCGATCCGCGCCATGGCGATCGTCATCGCATCGCCGAGCGTCGGATTGTGGCCGTTCAGCCGCAACAGGGCGGCGCCGACCAGGGCGGTGTTGAAGAAGATGATGACGAAGTACTGGACCATGTAGAAGGCGAAGAACATCGCGTACATGCCCGGCGTCATCAGGGTCTCCGGATCCGCGCCCGCACTTGCCTGCTGCTGCAGCTCCGCGAACCATCCGGCGAAGTAGGCCGGGGCGATGAAGGCGGCCGCCACGACCATCGAGCAGATGCCCGAGATCAGCGGCAGGACCAGCAATTCCTTGTCATTCGACAGCACGCGGGCGCTCGCCTGTACAAGCTCCCAGCTTCTGGCAATACGCTCAAACATGAAAGGCCCCTGGATCTGTGCCCGTTACCCGTATGGGACGCAGATTACCCTGAGGGGACTTAAGAAATCGCGAAAAGCGCGTCTGAAATACCGCCGAAACGGTTCACGGCAGCCGTATCACAGGCTGTATTGCCACTCGGCGGGCACGAAATTGAAGTTTTCGCCGCGAACCACATGCCCGATGCCGGGAAAGGGAAGGTGCATGCCGGCAACCAGCAGCTTCTCCTTGTCGGCCATATCGAAAGTCTTGCGCCGCGTGATGCTGGCCACGTTCGGCTGGTTGTCGAAGGCGCTGTACCAGTTGGGATGCGGGAACTGCAGCAGCGGCGAGTGCACCACATCGCCCCAGATCAGCAGCGCATCCTTGCCCGACGAGATCAGATAGCCGGTATGCCCCGGCGTATGGCCGGGCAGCGCCATCGCCGTGATACCGGAGGCGATGTCCTCGCCGTCCCCGATCTTGCGCACCGCCTTGAGATACGGGGTGGCCGCGGCCTGGGCCGCCTCGAAGAAGGGTTTGAAGAAGTTCGGGGCCGAGGCCATGGTCTCGGGGCTCATCCAGAAGTCCCAGTCGTCGGCATGCACGACGAACTCCGCGTTGGGAAACGCGGCCGCGCCGTTGTGCGTGGCAATCCCGCCGATATGGTCTGGATGCATGTGCGTCGCGATGACCAGGTCAACGGCAGCCGGGTCGATCCCCGCGGCCGCCAGCCCGCCGGGCATGTTGCCCATGGTCGGCCCCATCAGGTTTCGCCCGCCGGCATCGACCAGCGCCAGCGTGTCGCCGGTATTGATCGCAAAGCAGTTCACGGAAGCCCGCAGGCTGTCTCCGGTGGGGGCGAAATTGGCGCGCTGAAGCCGCTTGATCTCTTCGGGCTCCGCATCGGGAAACAGCTCGGTGCCCAGATCGATATAGCCGTCGAGAATCGCGGTGACCTCGATATCGCCGATCGAGACCCTGTAGATACCGGGGACCTGCCGGCCCGCCTTCGCCTGGGCAGCCAGTATCGGGCTGGCGCCAAGGGCGGTGCCAGCCAGCGCGGCGCCGGAAGCCACGCTTGCTTTCAAGAACTCTCGGCGGCGCATGTCCATGCGGGAATCCCTAACTTTACAGCCGCTTTCCCCCCGGCTGGCGGACACTAGCACGGCCAATACGGCTCCTTGAACCGCTTCTTTCCAGATTTTACCGCTTGGTCGAAAAGGTTGTTCCGCACCGCAGCAGGGCGGTTGCGCGGCTACGAAAAATGATGGGAATATGAGGTCAGCCGCTCTGAAGAGTGGAACGACGGAACGTCAATAACAAGCGTGTCCACAACCAATAGGGGAACACTATGCGTCATATCCTGTGTCTCGCCGTAGCCGCGACAGCCCTTGTATTTGCCGGCAGCGCATCGGCGAAAGATTGGGAGACCGTCCGCATCGGGACGGAAGGGGCCTACCCGCCCTTCAACTATTTCGATACCGACAACAATCTTCAGGGCTTCGACATCGATATCGCCAACGCGCTTTGCGACAAGATGGAAGTGAAGTGCGAGTTCGTCGCCCAGGACTGGGACGGCATCATCCCCGCCCTGCTCGCCAACAAGTACGACGCCATCATCGCCTCCATGTCGATCACCGAGGAGCGCAAGAAGCAGGTCGACTTCACCGACAAGTACTACAACACGCCGGCCCGCTTCATCGTCCGCAAGGACGCCGAGAGCAAGGATGTCTCGCAGGCGGCGCTGAAGGGCAAGCCGGTCGGCGCCCAGTCGGCCACGATCCATGCCAATTTCCTCGAAGGCGAATACGCCGACTCCGACCTGAAGCTCTACGGCACCCAGGATGAAGCGAACATGGACCTGGTATCCGGCCGTCTCGACGCGGTGCTCGCCGACTCCATCGTCCTCTACGAGTGGCTGGAGAAGACGGACGACGGCAAGTGCTGCGAATTCGCCGGCGAGCCGATGACCGATCCGGCCTATTTCGGCGATGGCGCCGGTATCGCCCTCCGCAAGGACAACCAGGATCTCAAGGAGATGTTCAACAAGGCCCTGGCCGAGATCATCGCCGACGGCACCTACGCCAAGATCAACGAGAAATACTTCCCGTTCTCGATCTACTGAGCACGCGGTGATCGCCTGACCGACCACGCTCCCGGCGGCCAAGCGGGCCGCCGGGACGCCGTCGTGCGGCGACATCGCATCCGGGCACACGACGTTCGGGACGGGGGGCAATGGACGAGCTTTTCACTCTGCTTCAGACGGGCCCCGACGGCTGGGGGGACGAGATCCTGGCCGGCGCCTGGCTGACGATCAGGCTGGCGGTCGCCACCCTGCCCTTCGGACTTGTGCTCGGCTTCCTGATAGCGCTGGCCAGAAATTCCGAGTCCCGCGTCCTCAAGGCGCTCGGCGGCGCCTTCACCACCGTCTTCCGCGGCCTGCCCGAACTCCTCACGCTGTTCATCATCTACTACGGCGGCCAGATCCTGCTGCAGAAGTTCATCGGCCTGTTCACAGACACCTATGTCGAGGTGAACGGCTTCGTCGCCGGCATGGTGGCGCTCGGCGTGGTCTTCGCGGCGTTCGCCAGCGAGGTCTTCCTGGCAGCCCTCCGGGCGATATCGGCCGGCCAGATCGAGGGCGGCTACGCGCTTGGCCTCAGCAAGTTCCAGACACTGCGGCTGATCATCTTCCCGCAACTGTGGCGCTACGCCCTGCCCGGCATCGCCAATCTCTGGCTGGTCCTCCTGAAGGACACGTCGCTGGTCTCCGTCATCGCGCTCAACGACCTGCTGCGCATGACCAACGTGGTTGTCGGCGCCACCAAGGAGCCGTTCTTCTTCTACGCCGTCGCCTGCGGCATCTATCTGATCTTCTCGATCATCTCGAGCTTCGGCATCACCTGGATCGAACGCCGCGCCGCGCGCGGGGAGACGCGAACGGCATGATCGACTTCGACCTCCTCGCCCGCTACGGCCCGCGCATGCTCGAGGGCCTGCTCGTCACCATCGAACTCGTCGTGCTGTCGGTGGCGCTTGGCGGGCTCCTCGCCTTCCCGGTCGCGCTCGCCCGCATCTCGAAATCGTCCGTCCTGCGGGTGCTCAGCTTCTGCTACGTCTACTTTTTCCGGGGCACGCCGCTGCTCGCCCAGGTCTTCCTGATCTACTACGGCGCCGGCCAGTTCCGGCACGGGCTGGAATCGGTGGGGATGTGGTGGTTCTTCCGCGAGGCGTTCTACTGCGCGGTCTTCACCTTCACGCTCAACACGGCCGCCTATCAGGCCGAGATCCTGCGCGGCGCGATCCTCTCGGTCCCGCGCGGGCAGACCGAAGCCGCCCTGACGATGGGCATGAGGATGCCGGCGATCTACTGGAAGGTGGTCCTGCCGCAGGCCTATATCGTCGCCCTGCGCCCGCTCGGCAACGAGGTCATCCTGATGATCAAGGGCTCCGCGATCGCCTCGGTCATCACGGTGTTCGACCTGATGGGCGCGACGCGGCTGGCCTTCGCGCGCTCCTTCGATTTCCAAGTCTACCTGTGGGCGGCGCTGCTCTACCTGATCATCGTCGAGACCTTGCGCCGCATCTGGGACAGGCTCGAGATCCGCCTGACACGGCACCTCAGGATGTCGTCGTAAGCGATTCCGCCGAATCCGCTTTTCGCCCCGCGCTCAGGCACAGGATGAAAGGCGGAGGGAGGAGATCCCCCTCCGCCTCTCGGTCATTCCGCCGGCGCGCAGCTGCCGAAGGCAACCAGAACCGTATCGTTGGAGCTGACGACGAAGCTCGTCGCGTCGTCCCCCGGCGAGCCGTGCATCATCCAGCCGGCGGCGCCCTCGACGCCCTGGATCACCACGGTGCCGTTGGACGAGGTCGCCTCCGTGGCGATCGGCGAGACGTGCGGCAGCCCCTTCGGGCTGACCGTCGCGATGACGCGGTTCGCCTGGTCGACGAGGACGCGGGCGGGAAGCGGCAGGTCGCCAAGGCTGTCGGCCGCGCTGCAGCCATCGGCCTTGCACAGGCTTGCCGTGTCGATGGTGCAGTCGGTCCGCGCGGCGGACGGAACGGCAGCCGGTGTCTCCGCCGCGGCGGCATCCTTCGTTTCGGTCTGCGCGACCGCCGGTCCGGCTGCCAGGGCAGCCGCGAACGCCGTCGCGATGAGCACGTTTGTGCGCATGAGATTCAGGTCCTCTGTTTCGACGGGTCGGTCAGTTCGGCGCGCAGGGCGGGTACGGTGCATAGCCGCAATAGGGCGGATAGCCGTAGGCCGGATACGGGTATTTCGGTGCAGCCGCAGCCGCGCCAACCGCCGCGCCGGCGACGGCACCGGCGACCATGCCGCCGACGAAAGCCCCGGTGTCGTTGTGATAGTAATGGGGCGGCGGCGGCCGGTATGCCGGGTGGTAGGGGTGATACGGGTGATAGGGGTGGTGGTAGGCGGGATGATAGCCGCCGCCATGGGCGACCCACGCGGATGTCGGCTGCGTCGCGAGGACGGACGCGAGCGCTGCCGTGCCCAGCGCGAGAGCGAGGGTGAGTTTCGGGAGTCTCATGTATGTTCTCCAGGATGGAAAAGCCGATCCTCCGCCCGAATCGCCCGGACGGCTGACCCAGCGTCATTAATACACAGCCCCTTCGACCGTATTAACGCCGGACGCGTTTTTGCATCGGCTGAGACCCGCGCGATCGCCGGGCCGGGCAGGCGACCGCTACACGAACAGGTCCGTCATCTCGAACGTGCGGACGTCGACCAGCCCCTTGTCGGAGATCCTCAGTTCCGGAATCACGACCAGCGCCAGCAGCGAATGCTGCATGTAGGCGTTGTTGAGGGTGCAGCCGCAGGCGCGCATCGCCTCGACCATCCTGTCCGCCTTCTCCGCGACGGTCTCCGCGCGCTCGTTCGACATCAGGCCGGCAATCGGCAGTTCGACGGTCGCCAGCACCTCGCCCCTTGAGACGACGACGATGCCGCCGCCGACCTCGGCCGCCCGGTTCGCCGCCAGCGCCATGTCGGCCTTGTCGGTACCCACCACGATCATGTGGTGGCTGTCATGCGCCACCGTGCTCGCCATCGCGCACGGCACCGTGTAGCCGAAGCCCGAGACGAAGCCGTTGACGACCGCGCCGGTGGCCCGGTGCCGTTCCACCAGCGCGATCTGGCAGACATCCTGATCCATGTCGCCGGTGACGAGACCGTTCTCCACTGTCAGCGTGCTTTCCAGCGCCCTGGTCGGCGCCTGGTTCTCGACCACGCCGATGACGCGCGCCGTCACCTCGGACGCGCCCTCCGGCGCCGGAATGTCGAAGTCGTCTGCCGTCAGCGCCTTGCCGAGCTTCACCGTGTCCACGGCAAAGTCCGGATAATCGTAGGCCGGGATGTCGATGGCGAGCTTGCCGGCCTTTGCGACCACCTGCCCCTGGGCGATGACGGTTTCCATCGGCAGGTCGGTCAGGCTCGACGTCAGGATCATGTCGGCGCGCCGGCCGGGCGTGATCGAACCGAGGTCCCGTTCCAGTCCGAAATGCGTCGCCGTGTTGATCGTCGCCATCTGGATCGCAACCACAGGCGGGCAGCCGCATGCGATGGCGTGCAGCACGACGCGGTTCATGTGGCCGTCGCTGACCAGCGTGCCCGAATGGCTGTCGTCGGTGCACAGGATAAAGTTGCGCGGATCGAGCCCCATCTCGGTCACCGCCTTGATCTGCGCCTCGACGTCGTACCAGGCAGACCCCAGCCGCAGCATCGCCCGCATGCCCTGGCGCACCCGTGTCACCGCGTCTTCCAGCCGCGTGCCCTCGTGGTCGTCGGCCGGGCCGCCGGCGACATAGCCGTGGAACATCGGCCCCAGATCCGGCGAGGCGTAGTGCCCGCCCACCGTCTTGTGCGCGCCCATGGTGGCGGCGATCTCGCCCAGCATGGTCCGGTCTCCGGCCGCGACACCGGGGAAATTCATCACCTCGCCGAGCCCGATGATGTTCGGCCAGGCCATCGCCTCCGACACTTCCTTCGGCCCGATCTCGGCGCCGGCCGTCTCCAGCCCCGGCGCGCTCGGCACGCAGCTCGGCATCTGCACGAAGACGCTCGCGGGCACGGCCAGCGCCTCGTCGTGCATCAGCTTCACGCCCTTCAGGCCCAGCACGTTGGCGATCTCGTGCGGATCGACGAACATCGTCGTGGTGCCGTGCGGCAGCACCGCGCGGACGAACTCGGTGACGGTGATCATGCCGCTTTCCACATGCATGTGCCCGTCGCACAGGCCGGGCACCAGATAGGCCCCGTCCGCGTCGATGACCTCGGTCCCATCGCCGATCGCGTGCCCCGCGTCCGGCCCGACATAGGCGAATCGTCCCGCCGCGATCGCGACATCCGTGCCGGGTATCACCTCGCGCGAATGAACGTTGACCCAGCGCCCGCCGCGCACCACCAGGTCGGCCGGCGTCTTGCCGGTCGCCACGTCGATCAGCCGCGGCGCGACCTCTGCCCAGGGGCGTATGCCCGTCATCTCGACCTCCGATACCGTTACGGTGCCTAAAATAGTTTTGCCGACCCGATCCTAGTCGAATTGCTCCGCATAGGCTAAGCAGATTGCCACTCTACAGGAGGCGCGCGCCGGGCCGCAGAGCCGCCGGCGCGCCAAACGCGTCGCAGTCGCAAGAGGGAGCGGACACATGGCGAAAGTGGCATTCATCGGTCTGGGCGTGATGGGCTACCCGATGGCCGGGCATCTGAAGGCCAAGGGCGGCCACGACGTGACCGTCTACAACCGCACGGCCGCCAAGGCCGAGAAGTGGGTCAAGGAACACGGCGGCACCGCCGCGCCGACACCGAAGGAAGCCGCCGCCGGCTGCGACTTCGTCTTCTGCTGCGTCGGCAACGACGACGACCTGCGCGACGTCACCGTCGGCCCAGAAGGAGCCTTCCTCGGCATGAAGGAAGGCGCCATCTTCATCGACAACACCACCGCCTCGGCGACGGTCGCCCGGGAGCTCTACGCGGTGGCGAAGTCGAACGGCATCGGATTCCTGGACGCCCCGGTCTCCGGTGGACAGGCGGGCGCCGAGAACGGTCAGCTTACCGTCATGGTCGGCGGCGACGAAGCGGTCTACGACCGCGCGCTGGGCGCGATAAACGCCTATGCGAAGATGGTCGGCCTGATGGGCGAGTCCGGCGCCGGACAGCTCACCAAGATGGTCAACCAGATCTGCATCGCCGGCCTCGTGCAGGGCCTGTCGGAAGGCATCCACATGGCCAAGGTCTCCGGCCTCGACGTCGCCAAGGTGATCGCCGTCATCTCCAAGGGCGCGGCGCAGTCCTGGCAGATGGAGAACCGCTGGTCGACGATGGCGGCCGGCAAGTTCGACTTCGGCTTCGCCGTCGACTGGATGCGCAAGGACCTGTCGATCTGCCTCGACGAGGCGCGCGAAAACGGCGCCCACCTGCCCGTCACCGCGCTGGTCGACCAGTTCTACTCCGACGTCCAGGCCATGGGCGGCAGCCGCTGGGATACCTCCAGCCTGATCGCCCGGCTGGACAAGAAGTAGCGGGCCGTCGACGGGTTCCGTTCGTCCCCGGAACAGGGGGAATGGTCGCACACATCCCCCTCTTTCGTCATCCTGGAAGCCGCGCAAGCGGCTATCGTGGATCGGAGAGCCGCAGACGGGTCGGTGGCTCCCCGATCCCGGCTCGCGCTGCGCTTGGCCGGGATGACGATGGAGAGGCAGTGCGCCTGGCAACGCCGCGAAGCAGGCGCCGCCGCGCCGGGGCAAAGCCGGGTGCCCCGGCCCCCGAGCCGGGGCCGAGCGTGACCTCCCCGCCAAGGGCGACCGTTTCGCGCTAGACTGCCCGCATGACCGTCGACGAGATTCTCGCCCGCTTCGACGCGCTTGCCTCGGAGAAGAACCGCGCCGGGATGGCCCGCTTCGGCATCAACACCGACAGGGCCTACGGCGTCTCCGTAGCCGAAACGCGCAAGATCGCGAAGGCCATCAAGCGCGACCACGCCCTGGCGCTGGCGCTGTGGGCGACCGGCCGGCACGAACCGCGTATTCTTGCCGGATTCATCGCCGACCCCGCACGGATGACGCGGGCCGATTGCGACGCATGGGTCGCCGAGGTCGAGTCCTGGGACCTGTGCGACCAGCTCGCCGGCCTGTTCCGGCGGACAGCGTTTCGCGAAGACCTCGTTGCCGACTGGACCGCCGACGACCGCGAGTTCGTCCGCCGCGAGGGCTTCGTCGTCATCTGCTCGATGGCTGTCCACGACAAGACGATGCCCGACGAGGCCTTCCTGCCGTACCTTAAGCTGATCGAGCGCCATGCCACGGACGGCCGCAATTTCGTGAAGAAGGCCGTGAACTGGGCCCTGCGCCAGATCGGCAAGCGCTCGCGCGCCCTCCACGGACCCGCGCTGGACCTCGCGGAGACGCTGGCGGCATCGGACGACAAGGTTGCCCGCTGGATCGGCCGCGACGCGGCGCGCGAATTGAGGTCCGACGCGGTACAGGTACAACTTGCGACAAGATCCTGAAGTTCTGCCGTAAAATTCAACCGTTTCCGCCGCAATCCGGAAGTACGGACTCAAACAGCCCACCCCGGTTCTGACGTTCGACTTTCAGGATATCGCATGCAGTTCAGAGACCTCGACCTGCGGGCCGTCACGATCACGGCCCCGTTGGAACGCAACCGTCCGTCCGGCATCGGCGGCCTCCGGACGAGCCTCGCCGCCCGCTCCCTGCAGCGGCTGGCAAAGGACGAAAGCGCGCTGATCGCGGCAATGATCGCCGCAACCCTCCTGTACACGACAGGCAAGGACTGGCTCGGTCTGACTTCGAATCTCACCGTTTTCGCCGCCCTCTTCCTCGGTCTCTTCGCGATCATGATTTCGGCGTCGTTCGCGGCCGTCCGCCATGCCGACAGCCTTGCGGAGATGCTCGGCGAGCCCTACGGCACGCTGATCCTCACGCTATCGGTGATTTGTATCGAGGTATCGGTGATTTCCGCCGTCATGCTCTCCGGCAATACATCGCCGACGCTGGCGCGCGATACCATGTTCGCGGTGTTGATGATCGTGCTGAACGGGATGGTCGGCGTCTCGTTGCTGATCGGCGGCCGGAAGTATCAGCAGCAGAACTACAATCTGGAGGAGGCCCGTACGTTCTTGTCGGTGCTGATTACCCTCGTCACCCTGTCGATGGTGGTGCCGTCGTTCACGGCGTCGACCGGGGACGCCAGCCTGACCAGCCCGCAGGCGATCCTGTTTTCGGTCGCGACGATCATTCTCTACGGCGCCTTCCTGGCGATCCAGACCGTCCGCCACCGGCATTTCTTCATGGAGCCGGGGCCGGTCGCCCACACCATGCCTCCCGAACACGGCCGGCACCCCGAGGGCCTTGAGACCCGTTCGCTCGCCTATCACGCCACCCTGCTGCTCGTGACGCTCGTCACGGTCGTCCTGTTGTCGAAGCAGTTCGGCAGTCTGGTGGACGACGGCCTGACGCGCCTCAGCGCCCCCGAGGCGTTCGGCGGCGTCATCATCGCCCTGCTCGTGCTGGCGCCGGAAGGTCTGGCGGCCTTCAAGGCGGCGAGCGCCAACCATCTGCAGCGCGCCGTCAACATCTGCCTCGGCTCGGCCCTGGCGACCATCAGCCTCACGGTTCCCGCCGTGCTCGGCATCGCCATGCTGACCGGCACGCACATCGTCCTCGGACTGGAGATGGCCGAACTGGTGCTGCTGATCCTGACGCTGGTGATCGGCATCCTCACGTTCTCCGGCCCGCGCACCAACGTGCTGCAGGGCATCGTCCTCTTGACGATCTTCTTCATCTACGTGGTGCTGATCTTCGATCCGTGAGGGGTGACCGCCTGTCTCGTAGGGCGGCCCCAACCACACCGTCGTCGTCCCGGACGGCCTCAGGCCGATCCGGGATCGGGGAGCCACCGCACGTTCCGTGGCTCCCCGATCCCGGCTCTCCGCTGCGCTTCGGCCGGGATGACGACGGAGTGGTTGGAGGCGCCACACCGCAGCCGGCGAATAAACACCCGCCCCCGGAACCAAAAGCACCGCTGTCATCCCCGGACCCGTTCCGGCAATCCATGAATACCGCAGCCGACGGTGGGTATGGATCCCCGGAACACGTCCGGGGATGACGCCGGTGCAGGGGCACGGCCGTGCCAATCGCAAACCGTGAAACCCCGGCCCCCGAGCCGGGGCCCAGCATGACACCCCCGCCGCGGGCGGCCATCCGATGCCGTGCCACCCGCACCATCGTCATTGCCGGACTCGTTCCGGCAATCCATGAACACCGCAGCCGACCGTGGGTATGGATCCCCGGAACACGTCCGGGGATGACGCCAGTGCAGGGGGCACGACCGTGCCAAACGCAAACCGTGACACCCCGGCCCCCGAGCAGGGGCCCAGCCTAACGACCACGCCACAGGCGGCCGCCCTACTTCCCCTCTTCCGCGGCGAAGTCCAGCGGCAGGGCGGTAGTGAACTTGATCTGCTCCATGGCGAAGCTCGACGACACGTCGGTGAGCGCCACGCGGCCGATCAGCTTCTTGTAGAAGGCGTCGTAGTGCTCGATGTCCGGCACGACGACGCGCAGCAGATAGTCGACCTCGCCGCTCATCCGGTAGAACTCGACCACCTCGGGCAGGTCGTTCACGGCCTCGGCGAACTGCGCCAGCCACTCGTCGGCGTGCTGGTTGGTGCGGATAGCCACGAAGACCGTGACGCCGGCCTTCACCTTGCGCGGATCGAGCAGCGCCACCCGCCGCTGGATGATGCCCTCCTCCTCCAGCTTCTGGATGCGCCGCCAGCACGGCGTGGTCGAAAGCCCCACGCGCTTGCCGATCTCGGCGACGGGAATGGTGCAGTCCTCCTGGAGGACGGCCAGAATCTTGCGGTCGATGCGATCCAGCACGTTCGCGATCCTTGGAATGATTTTCTAACGAGAGGGGGATATGTAGAATTCTGTGTGAATTCCATCCGCATTTCATAACATCATAGATTTTATTTCTAACTTGTCCAGCGCCGCACCTTGCCGCGCGACCGCCTTCGCGCACATATTCCGGGCATGGAATGCGGGGCGCAGCCGATGCAACCGCCCGCTTCGGCACAGGAGTATCCAGCATGATTCACGAACAGTTTCGAGCCGCCGCGACGCGGCTTTCCAAGGTGGTCGGCGCAGTAATCGTCGCCTCGGTCGCGACCATCGGCACCGCTGCGTTGGGCGCCACCCCGCTGGTCGACGCCGCCTGGCTGAACGACCATCTCGACGACGAGAACGTCGTCGTCCTCGACATCCGCAGCCCGCTCGCCGGCTCTTCGAAGGACGAGTACCTGAAGGGTCACGTCCCCGGCGCGATCCATTCGGAATATCCCGGCGCCTGGCGCACGACGCGCGACAACGTCGCCGGCGTCATGCCCTCCGTCGAGAAGCTCGAGGCCTATCTGTCCGAGCTCGGAGTCGCAGAGGGCAAGACCGTGGTGATCGTGCCGAACGGCAATTCGAGCCTCGATTTCGGCGCCGCTGCCCGCGTCTACTGGACCTTCAAGGTGCTCGGCCACGACGACGTCTCGATCCTCGACGGCGGCCACGCCGCCTGGGTCGCCGATGCCGGCCGTCCGCTGGAAGAGGGCGACGTGACGCCCGAGGGCGACCTGTTCGTCGCCGACCTGCGTCCCGAACTCGATATCTCGACGCCCGAGGTCGAGACGCTCGTCGCCGACAAGCCGGCCCAGACCGTGCTGCTCGATGCCCGGCCGGAGTCCTTCTATCTCGGCAAGCAGCGCCACGGTGCGGCCGCCGCCTATGGTCGGCTTCCCGGCGCGATCAACCTCGACCACGACAGCTTCTTCGATGCCGAGAAGGGCCGGCTGAAGGACCGCGACGCGCTGATGTCGGCGATCCCGGCCAACCTGAAGGACAAGGACCTCGACATCGTCAGCTACTGCAACACCGGCCACTGGGCGGCGACCGACTGGTTCGTCATGTCGGAGCTGCTCGGCTACGACAACGTGCGCATGTACGATGAATCGATGGTCGGCTGGACGCAGGATCCGAACCGCCCGATCGACAGCGACCGCACGCGCCTCGACGACCTGCGCGACTGGCTCTCGGGACTGAGTGGCTAAGGCACGGTCGGCGCCTGGCGCCGATGAAATGCGCCGCATGTCAAGTGCCGAACGCCCGAGACCAAAGTCGAGGGCCGGACAAGGCACGGTCGCCGGCCCCCACCCAGGGCACGGGCCGGGCGGGGCAGGACCACACGCGCAGCCGGGCCGACAGCCGGACGCCGGGCCTGCCTCTCACCTGCCGCCAGGGGTCGAGGCGGGTTACAGTGGAGCCCGCCTCACCATGAGGCGTCCGGGAGACGGGCGCCTCGCCGACTTCTGACCGCATCCTGAGGCGCGGTCCCCGGCCGCGTCTCGAAAGATGGGCCACCCGTCGAAGCCGAACAAACTGACCAGTCAAGGACCACGACATGTCCTCTCTCGACATTGCCCCCGCCGCCCCGGCAGCCGCCGGCAAGGCGACCGCCCTGCCCTCCATCGACCGGGCGGCGACCGTCTTCGCCGGCCTCGCCCTCATCCTCGGCGCCCTCCTGATCGGCACCGAGGTCTCCGCCAGAATGGCCGTGCTGTTCGTGATCGGCGCCGGCCTCGGCGTGGCGCTGCTGCATGGCGCCTTCGGCTTCACCGCCGGCTGGCGCCAGTTCGCGACGAAACGCGACGGCCGCGGCCTGCGCGCCCAGTTCCTGGTGATCGGGCTCACCATGCTGGCCTTCATCCCGCTCATCAACGGCTACGCCCCGGACGGCCTTTCCCCCATGGGCGCCATCGCGCCGATCGGCACGTCGCTCGTCGTCGGCGCCTTCCTGTTCGGTCTCGGCATGCAGCTTGGCAACGGCTGCGGCTCGGGCACGCTGTTCGCGCTCGGCGGCGGCTCGAAGCGCATGGTGGTGACGCTTTTGTTCTTCATCGTCGGCTCGGTCGTCGGCTCGATCCATCTGCCCTGGTGGCTCGATCAGCCGGGCTTCGATCCCGTCAATCTCGCCACCTGGCTCACGGTCCCCGGCGCGATCGCCGTGCAGGCCGCGGCGCTGGGCGGCCTCGCCTGGTGGACTCTGACCCGCGAGCGCAAGGCGGGCCTGACCTTCGGGACGGAGCCGCATCCCCGCTCCGCCCTTGCCCGCGTGCTGCGCGGCCCCTGGCCCTATTTCGGGGCCGGGCTCGCCATCGTCGTGCTCGGCGTTGCCACGCTGCTGATCGCCGGCCATCCCTGGACCATCACCTACGGCTTCGCCCTGTGGGGCGCCAAGGCGGCCCAGGCGGTCGGCATCGACATGAGCCAGTACGAGTTCTGGCAGTGGCCCAAGGGCGCCAACGCGCTGAACAATTCGCTTTTGTCCGACGTCACCTCGGTGATGAATCTCGGTCTCGTCCTCGGCGCCATGCTGGCCGCCGCCCTCGCCGGCTCCTTCGCCAAGCCGGTCAAGCTGTCCGGCCGGTCCGTCCTCGGCGCGGCGATCGGCGGCCTGCTGATGGGCTATGGCGCCCGGCTTGCCTTCGGCTGCAACATCGGCGCGTTCCTCGGCGGCATCGGCTCGGGCAGCCTGCACGGCTGGATCTGGTTCGCGCTGGCCTTCGCCGGCACGCTCGCCGGCATCCGCCTGCGGCCGCTGTTCGGCCTGTCGCGGGACTGACGGAGGCGGCCATGGAACGGATATCGACCCGCAAGCTGCTGTTCGCCGTGATGACGCTGGCGCTGCTGCTCTTTGCCGCCGACCACCTGTTGAGCCCGCCGTTGAGGGCCTCTGCGGGCGACGGCTCCACCGCCTGCGCCCCCTGCGGCGCGCCGTGTCCGAGTACGCGGTAGGATTGCGCCTTCGGCGGATTGTGACGCTGGGCCCCGGATCAGGTCCGGGGCACACCGCTGCGGATTGGCGCTTGGCCGTGCCATACGGGAACCCTGGCGCCCCGGCCCCCGAGCTGGGGCCCAGCATGACGGCACCGCCGCAGGCGGCCGCCGGCCTGACTTGACGCTGCGGTCGAACCGGCGCGATTGTTCACGAATGGACGCCGGATACTGGGTCTACATCCTCGCGAGCCAGCGAAACGGAACGCTTTACATCGGCGTGACGAATGATCTTTCCCGGCGCGTAACGGAGCATCGCGAGAGGCGCGCCGACAGTTTCACCGCGACACATGGTGTCACGCGGCTGGTCCATGTCGAACCGTTCGAAGACGTTGAGGAAGCCCGCTATCGGGAACGCCAGCTCAAGCGCTGGCGGCGGTCGTGGAAGCTGGATCTGATCGAGGCGGACAACCCCGGCTGGGCCGATCTTTTCGATCGCCTCAACGGTTGATGAGAACAGCGCCTTCGGCGGATTGCGACGCTGGGCCGCGGATCAGGTCCGGGGCACACCGCTGCGGATTGATGCTTGGCCGTGCCATACGGGGACCCTGGCGCCCCGGCCCCCGAGCCGGGGCCCAGCATGACGGCACCGCCGCAGGCGCCCGCTTCGCCAGAAAGGCTTTGCCAAGCCCCCGCAACCGCCGATATGACGGCGGGATACCAAGGCAAGCATCGCCGGAGCGTCCATGACAAGCCCTTCAGACAGCGGCGAAATCCCGCAGAGCGACGACATCCCCCGAAACAAGGACGACATCGTCCGCTGGCTGCGCAGCCGCGCCATCGACGAGGTGGAATGCCTCGTTCCCGACCAGACCGGCATGATGCGCGGCAAGATCATTCCGCGCGAGGATTTCATCCGCAACCTCGACTCCGGCCTGCGCCTGCCCGAGACGATCCTGCTGCAGGGCGTCACCGGCGACGCCGCCGAGGACGCCGGCATCCATTCCGAGATCGATCAGGACATCCGCACGATCCCCGATGTCTCCACGGTGCGGATCGTGCCCTGGTACGAGGAGCCGACCGCGCAGGTGATCTGCGACACCACCTACAACGACGGCACGCCGTGCGATTTCGCCCCGCGCTCGGTTCTGCGCAAGGTGCTGGAACTCTACGCCGACAAGGGGCTGAAGCCCATCGTCGCGCCGGAGCTGGAGTACTACCTGGTCGAGAAGTCGGTGGACCCCGACGTGCCACTGACGACGCCGGTCGGGATTTCCGGCCGCAAGGAATCCGGCCGCCAGGCCTACGGCATCGAGGCGGCAAACGAGTTCGATCCGGTCGTCGAGGAGATCTACGAGTACTGCGAGGAATCGCGCATCGAGATCGGCACGATGGCGCATGAGTCCGGCCCGGCCCAGCTCGAGATGAACTTCCTGCACGGCGACCCGATGGAACTCGCCGACCAGGTCTTCCTGTTCAAGCGCGCGGTGCGCAAGGCAGCGCTCAAGCACGACATGTACGCCACCTTCATGGCGATGCCCCACGAGGACGAGCCGGGCTCGGCCATGCATGTCCACCAGTCGATCGTCGATGCGAAGACCGGCGCGAACATCTTCGTCGACGAACACGGCGAGGACGCGCCGACGCTGTTCCACTACATCTCCGGCCTGCAGCGCCACGTCCCCTCGGCGATGCCGCTGTTCTGCCCGAACGTGAACTCGTTCCGGCGCATCCGCATGGAATCCGACGCGCCGATCAACGTTCACTGGGGTATGGACAACCGCACCTGCGGACTGCGCGTGCCGGATTCGCCGCCGGCCGCCCGCCGGGTGGAAAACCGCGTGCCGGGCGTCGACTCGAACCCCTATCTCGCCTTTGCGGCAACGCTCGCCTGCGGCCTGCTCGGGCTGGAGGAAAAGGTCGATCCGGAACCCCTCGTCGCCATCGACGCCCACACCCTGCCTTTCGGCCTGCCGCTGCACCATCACGAGGCGCTGGAGATGCTGGGGGCGAGCGAGGCGCTGCGCGGCGTGCTCGGCAGCCGTTTCGTCGACGCGTTCATCGAGGTGAAGCGGATGGAATGGCAGCAGTACAACCGCGTCATCTCCCGCTGGGAGCGCGAATATCTGCTGCTGAACGTCTGAGGCGGCCTCGGCCGCACAGGCAAGGCCCCGACGCCGACCCGGCCGACCGTCGGAACCTGCTTTCGACCGTCGTGTCCGATATCGGGAAACCGGTATCAGGCGCGCGGCTCGTCGATATGCGCGGCAAGCGTCTCCGTCACCGTCACCGGGATATACGGCTTTGCGATAAACGGGGCCTCCTGGAGCGCCTCCGGCACACGCGACGGGTTGGATCCCGACACGAAGGCGAAGGGAATCGCGTGCGCGCTGAGATAGGCGGCCACGCCGAAGGTCTTGCCGTCGCGCACGTCGATATCCAGGAAGGCAAAGTCGATATCGTTGTCGACCTGCCCCATGGCACCGTCGACCGTGGAAACCACGGTGGTTTCCGCTTCGACCGTCTCGAGGACGATACTTTCGAGATCCAGAGCGATCATCATATCGTCCTCGACGATCAGAATGTGTGGTGTAGCCACCATGCTGCTCCATCGTCAGGACTGTTCGGCATGTCAATCCGCCAGCCGGAATTTGGTTCCTGAACCCCGGCTAACATCCTAAACAACGTCTTAAATTTTAAGGGATTTCTTCACGTTCCGGTCATCCCGCGTGTCCGCCGGACCCGCCCTCCCGGCGCGGCCCGCACACCCCGAAACACAATGGAAACAATGGCGACACCGGCCTGAAACACGGCAGGTCTAGACATGCGCGCGTATTGATGAAACACATCAATTCATCAATTTATCGATTTCAAGACCCCTGTTTCAAAGGAGAATTGCCTGCCATGTCGACGATCACCCGTTACGCACTGGTCGCCGCCGCCGTTGTCGTGGCCGCGTCCGCTTTTTCCGCCGATACCGTCATTGCCAAGCCCGCCAACGATCTGAAATGCAAGGGCTGCGTCGGCAAGAAGGATATCGCCAAGAAGGCCGTCACCAAGAAGGCGATCCGGAAGGGCAACGTTACGCCCAAGCACCTGGCGACGACGGCCAAGCCGACCGGCGTCGACTTCGTCGAGCTCCCGGCGCCGACGGGCGACGCCACCGTCAACGCGTCGGGACAGCGCGTGGCCACCGTCAGCATGAAGGTGCCGGGACCCGGCTATGTTGTTGTCAACGCCGACTTTGTCGGCTTTTCCCAGATCGCCGACCGGATCCTGACCTGTGCCTTGACGCATGACGACGCCGACGTCGGCATCGAATTCAATTCCAATGCGCCAACCGCGGATTACCGGCCGGTGGCGTTCACGCGGACCCTGGAGGTGCCCAAAGCCGGAACCTACAAGGTCTCGCTCGACTGCCGGACCAAGAGCGGCGAGATGCTGGTGCGGAGCACCACACTGACGGGCATGTTCGTTCCGAACCGCTACTGACGGGCATCCGGTGCCGGCGGCGCAGTCTCCGGCGCCGGCACCCTGCCCCGCCAGGCCATGATGGCCCCGCCGATGAAGATCAGCAGGCTTCCCGCATAGACGTTCCACGTCGGCACGATGTCATAGACCGTCCAGTCGAGAAGACCGGAGAAGACGATCGAGGCGTAGTAGAAGGGCGACAGGCTCGCGGGTTTGTTGACGTAGCGATAGGCCTTGGTGCGCAGAGACTGGTTGCTGATCGTCAGCACCCCGATCGCGATCACGAGAACGAGCAGCGCCATCGTCCGCCCGTCGTGGTTTCCGGTCACGGCCGACACTGACACCCCCGCCCCGCCGGTCGCCGCGTAGATCGCCATCGCCGCGACGCTGCAAAGGGCGAACATCGCCAGGGTGGAACTGAGGGTACTGACGGTTTTCGAGGCCTTGTGCATCACGGCCTGGGATCCGGCATTGAGGGCGCCCGACAGCAGACCCACCAGCATCACCCAGTGAAAGTTGGCGGCCGGATCCAGCACGACGGCCACGCCAGCGAAGCTGACGGCGATCGCCGCAAGCGTCTTCGCCCTGATCTCCATCCCGAATGCCGCAGAGGTGATGAACGGCAGGAACAGCCCCGACGTCGAGAACAGCAACGTCGCGAGCAGCAGACTGGCGTGGTCGAGATAGAAGAAGAAGCAGTACTGCGCGGCCAGGGCGAACGCAGACCGTGCGGCGTGGATCCGCCAGTCGCCGAATGCCGGCTGCTCGTCGAGCACCACATAGGCAAGCCACGCCAGCAGCAGGAACGGCACGACGAACCGCAGGACGACGGCCGCCTTCAGGCCCACCTCGCCGGTCAGCGTCTTGGCGGCCAGCGCCATCAGCGCCACGGTGAGCGCGGCGACGAGCATCAACGCGATGCTGACGGCAAAATCCCGGTTCGAGATCGGTGTATCGCCCATGGCCCCGCCGTTCGCTCTGGAAAAAGCCCGTGGGGCTTCGTTCGGACCGCGATTGTGGCCCGATTCGGCCGTACTGCGCCGGTCTGCACGGAAAAACGCGATCGGTCTCCGCGCCCGGTGCCCGATTTGACCGGCGTCATATCGTTCCCGGCGGAAAGCATGTGTTTTGTCGGCAAGCGGTCGATCACGCCGCGAGATCCCCGACAGGAAGGAATTGAGGCAATGAGCAAGGACTTTCCGAAGATCGCCAAAGAGGTCGTGGACGGCGCCGGGCTGCTGTCCGGGGCGCTTCCCGACACGATGGCCGCCTTCGGCGCGCTCGGAAAAGCGACCTATACCGATGGCGCCCTGTCGCCGAAGATGAAGGAACTGATCGCGCTGGCCATCGGCGTCGCCGTGCGCTGCGACGGCTGCGTCGGCTATCACGCCAGGGCCACATACGAGTGCGGCGCCACCCGCGAGGAGGTCGCCGAGGCGCTCGCGGTCGCCATCCACATGGGCGGCGGCCCCTCGATGGTCTACAGCGGCGAGGCGCTGAAGGCTTACGATGCGTTCGCGAAGAAGGGCGCCTGAGCGGCGCCGGCGGCCCTCCCGGTCGATCGACGATCAAGTCGCCGAGCCTGACCGCGCTCTTCGTTCCGCAGCGCTACTGAGCGCCGCCCGGTCGGCGCCGCCCTGGCAGCTTGCCGGGTACCGGTTCGGCCCATCGGTCCGGACCGGCCACGCGGCATAGTCGAAACGCAGCCGGTTTCGCAGTGAAACACGGCTGAAACACAGACCCGCTTACGGTTGGGGAAAGCTCGGTTCCGGGCTGAAACCATCGATGGGGAGTGATTTCGACATGACGTCCACCCGCCGCACCGGCCTCGCCCTGATGACGATCCTCGCCGCCGCCGCGCTTGCCGGCCCCGCCGCCGCGAAACCGGCGACCAACCTGAAATGCAACGGCTGCGTCAGCCCCGGCGACCTCGCGGCCAACGCCAAGCCGGCCGGCATCGGCTTCGCGTCGTCCGGCGCGACGACGGCGCTAGTCCAGGACGCGGCCGCCAAGTCCATCTTGACCCTGCAGATGAAGACGCCCGGCCGCGGCTTCCTCGTCTACGCCGTCGATTTCATGGTCTCGAACGTGGGCAAGAACCCGGTTGTCGAGTGCAGCCTGTCGAAAGGCTCCAAGACGCTCGGCCAGCCGGTCAGCATGGTGCCCGTCGACGAGGGGAACACGGTCGTCTCCTTCCGGCGCGTCCTGAAGACCAACAAGAAGGCGAAGATTACGGTCGCCCTCAAGTGCGCCGCCACCCTCGAGCCTGGCCAGATCATCGCACCGAACCTGATCGGCACCTTCGTTCCGCTGAAATACTGAGCGCTGTCCGCGGCGGACCGCCTGGGCCCGTTACGCAGCGTCGTGGCGGGCCCGGATCGCGCGCAGCACCGCGATGATCTCGTGCCGCGTGCTGGCGACCGCGCCGAGGCTGATCGCCTTGCGCCGCTCCCACGCGGTCAGGTCGTAATGCGGTTTCGTCGTCTTCGGCGGGCCCTGGTAGGACGAGCGGTGGATGCCGAGGTCTGCCGCGAAGCGGTGCAGCTCGTCGATGTCATCCGCGATCATGTGGCACCAGGCCCGCCCGTGCCGCCGCCAGATCGCCTCGTCCACGTAGACGGTCATGATCGCTTGCCAGCCTTCGTCTTCATCCCGTCACGCCGTACGTCCCAGATCCATCACCCTATCGATCGTCATCCCGGACGGCCAACGGCCGATCCGGGATCGGAGAGCCACCGCGCCATCCGGGGCTCTCCGATCCCGGCTCGCGCGGAGTTTATCCTCGGGCGGCGCATGGCGCGGACCCGGGGGCTTGGCCGGGATGACGATGGAGAGGGCCGGGCTGGGCCTGCTCGGAGACCGCCATGTTCCACGTCATGCCCGGGCTCGACCCGGGCATCTCATGCCATACGTTGGGGATTGCCGGGTCAAGCCCGGCAATGACGTGAAGAAGCGGGATGCTCGCGCCGGAGCGAACGCCGCCCCCCGGCGTAAGCGCCCTACGAGACCCCCAGCTTCTTCTGCAGGTTCGTCGACGACGTCGTGTACTGGAAGACGAGCCGCTTGTCGGGATAGACGATCCGGTACGCCGCCTGTGCCATCAGCGCGCCCTCGTGGAAGCCCGACAGGATCAGCTTCAGCTTGCCCGGATACCAGTTGATGTCCCCGATGGCGAAGATGCCCGGCTCCGAGGTCTCGAACTTCTCGGTATCGACGGTGATCAGGTTCTCGTGCAGGTTCAGACCCCAGTTGGCGACGGGGCCGAGCTTCATCGTCAGGCCGAAGAACGGCAGCATCCAGTCGCACGGCACCGTGTGCTCGGTCTTCTCCAGGTCCGTCACGGTGATCTCGGACAGCTTGCCGTCGTCGCCGGAAAGCCCGGTCACCTGGCCGAGGATCAGGTCCATCTCGCCGGCCTCTGCCAGCGCCTTCATCTTGTTGACGGAATCCGGCGCGGCCCGGAAGGCGTCGCGGCGGTGGATCAGCGTCACGCGCTTGGCCAGCGGCTGAAGGTTCAGCGTCCAGTCGAGCGCCGAGTCACCACCCCCCACGATCACCAGATGCTGGTCGCGGAAGGCTTCCATCTGCCGCACCGAGTAGGCGACCGACTTGCCCTCGTATTCCTCGATGCCGGCGATCGGCGGGCGCTTCGGCTGGAAGCTGCCGCCACCCGCCGCGATCACCACCACCTTCGCTTCCAGGAGCAGGCCCTGGTCGGTGCCGAGCACGAACACGCCGTCGTCGCGCCGCTCCAGCGTCTCCACCATGTGGCCGTAATGGAAGACCGGGCCGAACGGCGCGATCTGCTCCATCAGTTTTTCGGTCAGCCCCTGCCCGGAAATCTCGGGCCAGGCGGGAATATCGTAGATGGGCTTTTCGGGATAGAGTTCGGCGCACTGGCCGCCCGGCCGATCGAGAATGTCGATCAGGTGGCACTTCATGTCGAGAAGGCCGAGCTCGAAAACGGCGAACAGGCCAACCGGCCCGGCCCCGATAATGGCGACGTCGGTCGAAATCGTTTCCGTCATGAAGCCCCTTGCCTTCGATCAGATCCTCGTGCGCATCCACGGGCGCGAGCCGAGTTCGACCTCGTCGTCGGCTCCGACGGGCTGGAGGTAGATCGGCACCTCCGGCAGCCGTCCCTGCGCCAATGCATTGCGCGTCGGACCGTCACTTATGGCAAAGGTTGTAAATCCGCAACGCAGCATGAACGGAATCTGGTCGAGCAAAACGTCGCCGGTCGCCCTGACCTCCCCCTCGAAATCGTGCCGTTCGGTGAGAAGCCGCGCCACCGAATAGGACCGGCCGTCGGTGAAGGCGGGAAAGGTGAGCGCCACCATCGCGAGCCGGTCGAGATCCGGCAGGATGTCCTCGAGCGCATCGTCGGGCGTCAGTTCGACGCCGACGTCATAGCCCTCGAGCGTGTTGTGGCCGCGCAGGTCGTCCTGCCAGCGCTTGCTGGACACCAGGATCGCGCCCTCCTCGGGAAGCGCGTCCTCGTCGCCGACGCGCTGCCAGCGATCCTCGACAAACCCCTCGCGGGTCCAGACATCATTCTTGTCGCTCATTTTCTGTCCTGCCGCCAGAACGCGCACCGTCCGGCCGTTGGTCGTGATGTGAATACCGCACTCGGTCTTGTCCGTGCCGCGCCAGCGCCCGGCCCGCGCGTCCTCGCCCTCGGCGACCGGGCTCGTGCATGGCGCGCAGCCGATGGACAGATAGCCCTTCGCCGTCAGCGGATGGCGCGGCAGTTCCCGGATCGTCCGGTAGGCCTGGATCTCGGACAGGTCCCACTCGGCCAGCGGATTGACCTTCAGCCGCGGCCCCTCGCGCTCGACCAGCGGCATCGACTTGCGGTCCGCCGTCTGGTCGCGGCGGCGCCCGTTGATCCAGACGTCGAAGTCCTGGAGAGCGGCTTCCAGCGGCTCTTCCTTGCGGATCGTGCAGCACAGGTCCGGATCGATACCGTGCAGGTCGCCGGCCGGATCGATATCGGCGAGCCGCGCTGCATCGGGCCGGATCACGCGGATGTCGGTCAGCCCGAAGCGCTCGGCCAGGTCGTCGCGATAGGCGAGCGTCTCGTCGAAATGCTTGCCGGTCTCCAGGAAAATGATCGGCGTGTCGGGCGCGACCTTGGAGACCAGGTGCAGCAGAACCGCGGAGTCGGCCCCGAACGAGGACACCACGGCGGCCTTGCCCGGCGCGGCGAGTTCGTTGACCGCATAGGCGATCAGGTCCTCGGCCGGCGCACCGGTGAACAGCCGGTCCAGAACCGCCGGATCAGGCCAGGTTTCCTTGGAGCACAAGACCTCGTTCCCGGGGTTCGGTTGGCCGCGTCTGTCGGTTTCAGCCACCATAGAGCGCCTCCTGGAACGGGTCCTTGCCGAGGCGGCGGTAGGCCTCGATAAACGGCTCGTCCTTACCGATTCGTTGTTGCAGGTACGTGTCGACGATGACTTCGACCGCGTCGACCACTTCTTCGGACGAAAAGCCCCGGCCGACAATCTCGCCGATTGACGCATCCGACCCGCCGTTCTCGCCGCCCGGCGCGCCGCCCCCGGGACTTCCACCCAGCGTGATCTGGTAGACCTCCTCGCCCTTCTTGTCGACGCCGAGAATACCGATGTGGCCGACATGGTGGTGGCCGCACGCGTTGATGCATCCCGAGATCTTCAGGGAGAGATCGCCGATGTCGGCCTGCCGCGCGGTATCGGAAAACCGTTCGGTCAGCCGCTGCGCCACGGGAATGGAGCGGGCATTGGCCAGCGCGCAGTAGTCGAGCCCCGGGCAGGCGATGATGTCGGAGATGAAGCCCGCGTTGCCGGTCGCGAGCCCCGCCTCGACGAGGGCTGTGTGCAGCGCCGGAAGATCGTCCTTCTTCACATGCGGCAGGATCAGGTTCTGCTCGTGGCTCACCCGGATCTCACCGAAGGAATACCGTTCGGCGAGATCGGCGACGGCGTCCATCTGATCCGCCGTCGCGTCGCCCGGCACGCCGCCCGTCGGCTTCAGCGAGACGGTCACCGACACGTAGCCCGGCTGCTTGTGGGGATGCGTATTGCGCGCCATCCACTGCCCGAACACCGGGTCGGTGGTCCAGGCGGCTTCGAGTTTTTCGCTCTTGGCCGGCAGGGCCTCGTAGGGCGGCGGGGCAAAATAGGCCGAAATCCGCTCGCGGGCCTCCTGCGGAATATCCAGCACGCCGCCGCGCAGGCCTTCGAATTCCGCTTCCACCGCGTCGCGGATCTCGTCGATGCCGCGCTCGTGGACGAGGATCTTGATGCGCGCCTTGTACTTGTTGTCGCGTCGGCCATAGCGGTTGTAGACGCGCATGACCGCCTCGAGATAGGCGAGCAGCTCGTGCTCGGGCACGAAATCGCGGATTTCCTTGGCGATCATCGGGGTGCGGCCCTGGCCGCCGCCGACGAAGACGCGGAAGCCGATCTCGCCTTCCGCATTGCGCCGCACTTCGAGGCCGATGTCGTGCACGCGGATCGCCGCGCGGTCGCGCGCCGCGCCCGTCACCGCAACCTTGAACTTGCGCGGCAGGAACGAGAACTCGGGATGCAGCGACGACCACTGGCGGATGATCTCCGCCCAGGGGCGCGGATCGTCGGCCTCGTCGGCGGCCGCGCCGGCGAAGTGGTCGGTCGTGACGTTGCGGATGCAGTTGCCCGACGTCTGGATGGCGTGCATCTCGACCTCGGCCAGTTCCTCCAGGATCTTCGGAATGTCTTCCAGCTTCGGCCAGTTGAACTGCAGGTTCTGGCGCGTGGTGAAGTGGCCGTAGTCCCGGTCGTAGGTGCGCGCGATATGGGCGAGTTTGTGCATCTGCCGCGCCGACAGCGTGCCGTAGGGAATGGCGATCCTGAGCATGTAGGCGTGAAGCTGCAGGTAAACGCCGTTCATCAGCCTGAGCGGCTTGAACTGCTCCTCCGTCAGGTCGCCGGCGATACGCCGGGTGACCTGGTCGCGGAACTGCGCGGTGCGGTCCCGGACGAAGGCGTGATCGAATTCGTCGTAGCGGTACATGCTCTGCTTGCCTTTACGCCAATCTGTTCACGGCCCGGGGGCGTTCCCCTCGTCCGCGCATTTCCACCAACCCATCCGTCGTCGTCCCGGACGGCCCCAGGCCGATCCGGGATCGGGGAGCCACCGCACCATCGGGGGCTCCCCGATCCCGGCTCGCGCTCCGCTTGGCCGGGATGACGACGGAGAGGATGTTCACGCCGCCACTCCGACCCGGCGTGAATTTCCGGTCGTCGGCCCCTCGGCGCGGATCTTCTCGCGCAGGCGGCGCGGCTGGATGCCGTCGCATTCGGTCTCGACCTCGATCAGGTAGGGCTCGACGATCTGCCGGTCGGCCACCGCCTCGCGGGCCGTCGCCTCGGCAGTGCCGATATCCGTCTCGTTCTGCAGGATCCGCGCCGCGCCCAGTTCGTCTGTCCAGCCGTCACAGCCCAGATAGACGACGCGGCCGTCGCCCAGCCGGTTTGCGGTCATCACCTGATCGCCCTTCAGCTTCGCCATCGTCTTGTCCTCACGCCGCCAGAATGGATTTCGAGGCTTCGGCGCCGAAGGCTTCCGCCCCGGCCCAGTCGCCCTCCGCGACCGCACGGCCGACGAAGATCACAACAGGCCCGGCCACCTCCTCGCGGGATGCCAGCGCCGGCAGTTCGTCGAGCCGGCCGAAGAAGCGGCGCTGGTTCGGCCGGCAGGCGTTCTCGATCGCCGCCACCGGCGTATCCGCCGGCAGGCCGTGCTCGGCCAGCGACCAGGCCACCTCGTCGGCAACCGACTTCGCCATGTAGAGGCTGAGCGAGGCGTCGGTGCGGGCCAGTTCGGCGTAGTCGAGGCCGTCCTCGCCCGGCGCCGCGTGGCCGGTCGCGAAGACCAGCGCGGAGGCATGCTTGCGATGGGTGAGCGGGGTCGCGGTTTCCGCCGCCGCCCCCAGCGCCGCCGTGATACCCGGCACCACCGCGTGCTCGATACCGGCGGCCCGCAGCGCGGCGATTTCCTCGCCGGCGCGGCCATAGACCATCGGATCGCCGGCCTTCAGCCGCACGACCTTGTTGCCGGCCTGCGCCTCGGAGACGAGGATCGCGTTGATCTCGTCCTGGCTCGCCTTGGCGTGGCCCTTCCGCTTGCCGACGTCGAGCCGCCGCGCGTCGCGGCGCACCACGTCCAGCACTTCCGGCTCGACCAGGCTGTCGAAGACGACCACATCGGCTTCGGCCAGCACCCGGCGGGCGCGCAGCGTGAGAAGATCGGCGGCCCCGGGCCCCGCACCGACCAGCCAGACGAAGCCGGCCTGATCGCCGCCCGAGCGTTCGGCTTCCAGCAGCCGCATCGCGCGCCTACGAACCTCTGCCGCACCGCGGGTCGCGGCCACCGCGAATTCCTCAGCCGAAAAATAGCGCCTCCAGAAGGCGAGACGCTTCCTGCCCGGCGGCAGCAGCGAGGCGACGCGGTCGCGCAACTCGCCGGCAAGCCCGGCCAGCAGCCCGGTGCCGGGGGTGAGCAGTTCCTCGATCCGGGCGCGCAGGATACCGGCCAGCACCGGCGCGGCGCCCTCGGTGGAGATCGCGATCGTCACCGGCGCGCGGTCGACGATCGCCGGTGTCATGACGTCGCACAGCTCGGGCCGGTCGACGACGTTCACCGGCACGCCCGCCGCCCGCGCGGCGTCGGCCAGCGCCCGGTCGGTGTCTTCGTCCTCGGTGGCGATGAAGGCAAGCGCGGCGCCGCCGAAATCGACAGCATCGGCATCGGTTTCGAAACGACGTTCGGACCGTCCTTCGCCCGCCTCGAACCGATAGATCGGGTAGGCATGAGCGATAGCCGCCGATACCAGATCGGGCTCGGGATCGGACGCAAAGATTTCGACGTTTGCCGTCGTTTTCGCGAGCAGACGGACCTTCGCGGCCGCCGCCTCGCCGTTTCCGACCACAATGACCCGCTTTTTATCGACGACCGCCGACACGGGGAAGGTTTTGAGGGTGCCCATACCAGACCTCGACACTGTTCAGACAGGAATATGGCGCGCCTGCCCCCGTTCCGGCAACGGGTGAATTCAAGAAAAACCGAGCAAATTCAATGTATTAGAATTCCTTAGAACCCCATGCTGCGGCGCAGTGGTATCCGGGGAATGGCATTCCGCGCATCCCCCGTCCGGCAGCATGGAGACATCGGAGTCCGGCTGTCCGGACAGCGGGACAGAGCAACCGGACACCGCGACGAAAAGGCCGGAGCCAGCCCCCTTGTGTGGATCGCCGCAATCTAATATGACTTTTGGAGTCAGAATAAAAAGCTCAATATAACAAAGGTTTTACCCCGTGACCGAGGCACGCGACTCGTTGACCGTCGCCCTTGCGCGCCGGGCTGTCTATGCCGTGGCGATGCTGTTCGCGGTGTCGGTCGCCGGATTCGCACTTCTGCGCCTCATGCCCGGCGATTTCGCCGAAGTCCTGCTGATGGCGCAGATGGACGGAGACATTCCGAGTCCCGAAGCGCTGGCGAAGTTCTCGGCCGAGAACGGCTTTGACGCCGCGATGCCCGCCCAGTATCTCCGCTGGCTCGGCGGGGTCCTCAGCGGCGACCTCGGACGCTCGCTGATGACAGGCGAGTCCGTCTCCCGCGAAATCGTCCTGCGCCTTGGAAACTCTATGATTCTGGCGGTGTCGGCGCTGATCCTGTCGCTCGTGATCGCGCTGCCGATCGCGCTCGCCGCGGTCCGGTATCCGAACTCGGTCTTCGACCGCCTGAGCGCGGGTTTAGCCGTGCTCGGCATGTCGATCCCGAACTTCTGGTACGCGCTGCTGCTGGCGCTCCTGTTCTCGCTGGTGCTCGGCTGGCTGCCCTCGTCCGGCTACGGCACGTGGCAGCACGCGGTCCTGCCAACGCTGGTGATCGGCACCTCGGTTGCCGGAGTCACGACCCGCTACATCCGCTCCGTCCTGCTCGACGAAGCCGGCCGGCCCTACATGCGAACCGCCTCGGCCAAGGGCCTGTCGCGCACCGCCGCCCTGCTGAGACACGGCCTGCCGAACGCCGGCCCCGCGGTCATCACGCTCGCCGGACTCCAGTTCGCCCGGATCTTCGACGGGGTGATCATCGTCGAGACCCTGTTCGCCTGGCCCGGCATCGGCCGCCTTTTGGTGGACTCGCTGCTGAACCGCGATTTCGCGCTGATCCAGGCCTGTTTCCTCGTGATTGCAATGATTTACGTGGTCACGAACCTGCTCGTCGACGTCGCGATCGCCGCCTTCGATCCGCGAGTCCGGGGCGTTGTGTGATGACCGACACGGTGCAGAACACGCTACGGGTCGAGCCGCGCCGCCGCGCGTTGCTGAACGGCCGTAGCGGCGCCCTGCCGCGTCCGGGACTCCTCGTCGCCACCATCGCCGGGCTGATCGTCTTCATGGCGATCGCGCCGTATCTCGCGCCCTACGATCCCTACCGCGCCGACATCCTCAATCGCCTCGCCCCGCCGAGCCTCGAGCACTGGCTCGGGACCGACGCCATGGGCCGCGATCTTCTGAGCAGGCTGCTCTACGGCGCCAGACTCACGGTCATCTCGGCGCTGACCGTCGTCGTCGCGGCGGCCACCGTCGGCACGTCGATCGGGCTGATCGCCGGCTATTCGGGCGGCGTGTTCGACCGCATATCCATGCGGCTCGTCGAGGGAGTCTCGGTGCTCCCGGCGCTCGCGGTCAGCCTTGTGATAGCAGGGATTCTGGGCCTCGGCCTGCAGGCCATCATGGTCGCGCTCGCCGCCGTCCACTGGACCGAATACGCCCGCGTCGTGCGCAACGTCACCATGGTCGAGCGCTCGAAGCAGTACGTCATGGCGGCCGAGGCGCTCGGCGTTCCCGGCTGGCGCGTCATCTTCCGCCATCTGTTGCCCAATATCGGCGGCCCGCTGCTCGTGCTCGGCAGCTATTCGCTGTCCTGGGTGATCCTCGCCTTTGCCGGCCTGAGCTTCCTCGGCCTCGGCGTCGAGCCCGGCACGCCCGAATGGGGCCGGATGATCGCCGAGGCCCGCTCTCATATGCGCGCCTATCCCCGACTCGTGCTCGCCCCCGGCCTCACCATCATGGCGTTCGTCATCGCCATCAACCTTCTTGGAGACGCGCTCGGCGACCGCTGGCGTGTCGACCAGGTCCATTCCGCCAAAACCAAAGGAGTTAAATCATGACACCCTGGCGCAAGCCTCTGCTGGCGCTCGCGGCGGCGCTTACCGTCGCGTCCGCCCAGCCCGCGCTTTCCGACGACACACCCGCTCGCGACGATACCCTCATCGTCGGCACCATGTGGGAGTCCCTGCCGCTGTCGATGAAGCCGCGCCGCAGCCGCTTCTTCAACGAAAGCGAGGTCCTCGATACCCTGATCAAGCTCGACTACGACATGAACATGGTGCCGGGACTCGCGACCTCCTGGGAGCGTGTCTCGCCGAATGTCTGGAAATTCGAGCTGCGCGACGGCGTGACCTTCCACGACGGCACCAAGTTCGACGCGGAAGCCGCCAAGAACTCGCTGGAGCGCGTCATCGCGCTGCTGCCCTATGCCGCCGACCTCCTGAACATCAAGGAAATCAAGGCGTCCGGCCCGCTCGAGCTGACCATCGAGACCAACGAGCCTTTCGCCGCCCTGCCCAACCAGCTCACCGACGCCATCACGGTGATTTACGCGCCGTCCTCGTTCGACGAGAACGGCGAGTTCGTGAAGCCGGTCGGCACCGGCCCGTGGAAGTTCACCGACTACGTCAAGCAGGACCGCACCATCGTCGACCGCTATGACGGCTACTGGGGCGACAAGCCGGCGCTGGAGCGCGTGGTCTATCGCTACATCCCGGACCACAACGCCCGCACGCTGGCGCTGGAAACCGGCGAGATCGACTTCGCCACCAACCTGCCGCCGGCCGACGTGAAGCGTCTCGAGGCCGACGAAACCTTCAAGGTCTATGCCGAGCCGACGTCGGGCCTCTACTACGGCGCGTTCAACGCCGGTGAATCCTCGCCGCTGTCCGACCCGAAGGTGCGCAAGGCGCTCAACTACCTCGTCGACCGTACCATCGTGGTCGAGGGCGCCCTCGACGGCGTCGGCAAGCCGGCCTGGGCCTTCTTTGCCCCGCAGTTCGACTGGGTGCCGTCGGGCATCGAGCCTTACGAGTACAACCCCGAGAAGGCCGCAGCCCTGCTCGAGGACGCCGGCTACACCAGGGAAGACGGCAAGTGGACCAAGGACGGCAAGCCGCTGACGCTGCGCATCCTGTCCTATTCCAGCCGCACCGAGATGACGACAATCACCGAGGCGCTGGCAGCCCTTCTGGCAAACGAAGGCATCGAGTCCGACGTTCAGCTCTTCACCTGGGAAGGCATGCTCGATCTGGTCCGCAAGGGCGACTACGACGTCTCCGTTGTGTTTTGGACGCCCGAGATGACCGGCCATCCTGACCTGCATCTGAAATCGCAGTTCCACTCCAAGGCCTCGATGAACTACCAGAACTGGGCCAATCCGGAGTTCGATGCCGCCGTCGACAAGGGCCGTACGCTGGAGCCAGGCGACGAGCGCGACGCGACCTATCGCAAGGCGCTGACGATCCTGCAGGACGACGCGCCGATCATCCCGCTGGTGCACAAGGTCTTCGTGGTCGCCTCCACGGCCGATCTCGAGGGCTACAAGGTGCACCCCTCAGGCTTCTTCTTCGACTTCAAGAACGTCTCGAAGGACGCCGACTGACGCATCCCGGAGGGGCGGTCCGCCGCCCCTCCTTCCTCTCCCAAAACAAGTCCCCCGACCGATGACCGTTTCAGACATCCCCGAGTCCACCATCCCCGACCCGACCATCCCCGATCCGGCAATCACCGTGATCGATCACGGCACGCCGCTCACCCTCACCTTCGATGATTGCGTGAAGTATCACGGCCGCACCTCGATCGGCGGCGCCGCGCTCGGCTTCCGCCTGATGCAGCGCGCCTTTGCCGATCTTTCGCCAGACGGCCCGCCGGATCGCGAGGCGATCTCAGTCAGGACAGCCTTCCCGGGCCCCGGCCTCAGGGACGCGATCGAATTGATCACCCGCGCGGTGACGCGCGATGCCTATTTCGTCGACCACACAATGGGGCCGCCCTCGGCGCCGGAAGCCGTCATCGGCCGCTTCTGGTTCGAGGTGACGATTAACGGCGGGACTCGCGCCTATGTGACGCCGGAGGGCGCCGTCGGGCCGGAGTTCATCTCCATCGGACGCACCTCCAAACAGCGCCCGCTGACGGCGGCGGAAGACGCACACTGGACCGAGCTGAAGGAAGCGCTGGCGAAGACGCTGATGTCGCTTTCGCCCGATCATGTGATCCTCGACGCGTGACCAACGGAAGGACAAAAGACCAATGACCCGCTGTCTTTTCCTCAAACCCATCAAGGGCGCCGGCGGCGACTTGCCCTCGATCATGGGCTTCGTCGAGGACGCCGAGGAGGTCAGCCACTACGCGCTGCACGAAACCCCGCTGGAGGACTACGCGGCGATCATGCTGCCGGCCCATCTCGACCAGCGCTATTTCGGCGAAATTTCGGATAGGATCACGGCCTATCTCGATCAGGGCGGCACCCTCGTCTTCAACGGCCACGTTGCCTGGCCCATGCTGCCCGAGTTCAAACCTTTCGTGCCGCTGCCGAAGGTCGATCTGGAGCACCTGCAGGTCTACCGCCTTACCCCTCACCCCGTCTTCGAGGGTGTGGACATGCAGGACCTCACCTTCCGGCGCGGCGTCGCCGGCTTCTATGCCCGCGGCCACAATCCGATGCCGGACGGCGCCGTACCCCTGCTCGGCCTCGGCCCCGACCGCATCCCCTGCGACTGGGTCTACGACAGGCCGGAGGGCGGCCGCGTCTTCATGCATGCCGGCAACGATCTGTGGATGTATGCCGGCGACACGACGACGGCCGCGCGTATCGCCGATCAGCTCTGCACCTGGGCGGCGCGCCGCCACGAAGGAGTCCCGGCATGACCAGACTCGCAGCGCTCGACGCCGGCACCTACTATCACCACCGCACCCTCTACGAGGACCGCTACAAGCACTTCTTCGACGAGATCATCTACGCCCGGCACTTTGCCGACGCCGACCTGTCGGACATCGACGTCCTGCTCGTCTCCTGCCGGACCGATCCGATCCTGCTGGTGCCCAACAGGGACAAGATCGCCGACTATCTGGAGGCCGGCGGCACGGTCGTCGCCATGGGCTCGACCGGCCCGCACCAATGGCTGCCGGGCGTCGAATGGACCGACACGCCGACGAATTTCTGGTGGTGGAAGGAAGGCGGCAGCCTCGACCTCACCGTCCGGGCGCCGGATCATGATCTTTTCGACCACATCACGCTGTCGGACGCGACCTGGCACCATCACGGCTATTTCGCCCCGCCGGAGGGCGCCGAAACGCTGATCGACGCCGGGGATGCCGGCTCCGTCCTCTACGACGACCGCGTCACCACGCCGGGCCGCATGATCGTCACCGCGCTCGACCCGATGTATCACCACGGCAGCTACTTCATGCCGGCAACGACACGGTTCCTGGACGGCTTCCTGCCGTATCTGAAGGGCCAATAATCCGAGGGATGCCGTCCATGGTTCGAGACGCGCCCTATCGGGCGCTCCTTACCGTGAGCGCGGCGAGTGCTTAAAAACGAAAAGCCTCGTCCTGAGGAGCGGCGCAGCCGCGTCTCGAAGGGCGGAGTGCCCCTGCCCCAAAATTAGCCGCTAATGCCCGCCGCCGAAGGTCCCCGTCCGCACGCCGTAATTCACCGCGAGCCCGTAGTCCGGATCGTCGGCTGAATCGACCATCAGCTGGCCGGCGCGGTGCAGCAGCTTGTGGCAATCGCGAGAGAGATGGCGGAGCTGCAGGGTCTTGCCCTGCGCCTCGTACTTGGTGGCAAGGCTCTCGATCGCCTGCAGCGCCGACTGGTCGACGACGCGGCTGTTCATGAAGTCGACGATGACGAGCCCCGGGTCCGTCTGCGGCGTGAAGATCTCGCCGAACCCCTCGGCAGAGCCGAAGAACAGCGGCCCCTCGATCTGGTAGACCTTGGCGCCCTCCGGGGTCGTGTAGGCCTTGGCATGGATACGCGAGGCGTTGTTCCAGGCGTAGGCGAGCGCCGAGACGATGACGCCGACGACGACGGCGATGGCAAGGTCGGCATAGACCGTCACGCCCGTCACCAGCAGCATGACCACCGCGTCCGTCAGCGGGATCTTCCGCAGGCTCTTCAGGCTCTGCCAGGCAAACGTGCCGACGACGACCATGAACATGACGCCGACGAGGGCGGCGAGCGGGATCTGCTCAATCAGGCTGGAGGCGACGAGGATGAAGGCCAGCAGGAACAGCGCCGCCGAGGTGCCAGACAGGCGCGTGCGGCCGCCGGACTTCACGTTGATCATCGACTGCCCGATCATCGCACAGCCACCCATGCCGCCGAAGAAGCCGGTCACCGTGTTGGCGAGGCCCTGCGCGATGCATTCCTGCGAGGCACCGCCGCGCTCTTCGGCGATTTCCGCCACCAGATTGAGCGTCAGAAGGCTCTCGATCAGCCCGATCGCCGCCAGGATCAGCGCATAGGGGAAGATGATGTGCAGCGTCTCCATGGTCAGCGGCACCATGGGAATGTGAAACTGCGGCAGGCCGCCTTCTATCGAGGCCAGATCGCCAACCCGGGGCACGTCCATTCCGAACACGATGACGATCGCGGCGACCACGGCGATGGCCGCCAGCGGCGCCGGCACGACGGTAGTGAACCGCGGCATCAGCCAGATGATCGCCATGGTCAATACGACGAGGCCGAGCATGATCGCCAGCGGCAGGCCGGTCATCCACTCCCGTGTGCCATCCGGGCCGACGGTCTGGAAGTGGCCGAGCTGCGCCAGGAAGATCACGATCGCCAACCCGTTGACGAAGCCAAGCATGACCGGATGCGGCACCAGCCGGATGAACTTGCCGAGCCGGAAGACGCCGGCGATGATCTGAAGGATGCCCATCAGCACCACGGTCGCGAACAGGTATTCGACGCCGTGCGCGGCCACCAGCGACACCATGACGACGGCAAGCGCCCCGGTCGCCCCAGATATCATGCCCGGCCGCCCGCCGATCAGGGCGGTGATCAGGCCGACAATGAAGGCCGCATAGAGGCCGACTAGCGGATGCACGCCCGCAACGAAGGCAAAGGCAACCGCCTCAGGCACCAGCGCCAGCGCAACCGTCAGGCCCGAGAGCAACTCGGTCTTGATACGGTCGGGTGTGAAGGCTTGGAAATCGGACTCTTTCCAGTCAGGAAAGGAAAAACGGTCGGCAAGAGCCGCGAGCATCTGCTTGGGCACGGGTGTCGTATCCGGATCGGGGAAATTACGTATCTCGGCGCACTCTAGCCCGAGAATGCTGCAATGCAATAGAGCAGATTCCGCATTGCAGCGGGATTTAACTGCATAGCTGCCGAAATCGACCGGATCGATCAGGAAGCCGGAGCATTTTCCGCTGCGCTACGCAAAACCGTCAGATTTTACGTGCAAAACTGTCGAAAACGCAGAAGAACGCGGGTTCAGTCAGCCCTGACGTTCTGGCACGTCGACGGTCAGGCCGTCGAGATCGTCCGTGATCTTGATCTGGCAGGAGAGTCGGCTGGTCCGCTTCACCTCATAAGCGAAGTCGAGCATGTCCTCTTCCATCTCCGAGGGACCGCCGGTCTTCTCGAACCAGTCGTCCCGCACGTAGACGTGGCAGGTGGCGCAGGCCAGAGCGCCACCGCACTCGGCCTCGATGCCCGGCACCGCATTGCGGATCGCCGTTTCCATCACGGTGGACCCGACGTCTCCCTCGACTTCGTGAACGGTTCCGTTGTGTTCGATATAGGTGATCTTCGGCATCTATCGATCTGTTCGGCGCTGGCGGTCAGGGGATTGCCTGTAAACAGGCACGGATTGCCCCCTATAGGCGAAGACACGGGTCCACGCCAGTCCCCTCCGGGCGGACGCCGCGGGGCGGCACGAAAGATCGAAAGCCGACTTCGCCGCGTTTACGGCAGTTCGGTCCCTAGTGTTCGACGAAAAGACCGCGAATGTATGTGTTCGCCGCCTCGACTTCGCGTTCGAGATCGGCGATCGCGTTGCGGCAGCGGTCGTCCTCGAGCGCATGGCCAAGCGGTTCGGCCGCTTCCGCCCTCCTGGCGACGGCCCAGGCCCCGATACCGCGCGCCGATCCCTTGATCGTGTGCGCCGCCCGGTGCCATTGCTCCGGATCGCGGGCTTCCTTCAAGCGGTTCAGGTAGATGCGGGACTGGGTGACGAAGAGATGCAGGACTTCGCGTTCGAGATCGGCATCGCCAAAGGTATGACGGGCAAGATGAACGAGGTCGACCGGGGTCTCGTGAGTCGCCGCAACGTCGTGCAGCGGATCCGTATCGGCAAGCTGGCCCATTTGCACGGCTCCAACAACGGGTTTGACGGACGAAGAGCCGTCCGAACTCTCAGCCGGCAATCTTACGGGCGCCGCGATAATGGGGAGTTAACCCGATATCGCAGTGACGCAACGTCACCGCGGCGGCGGCGTCTCCCCGAGAACGCGGTAGCCTTCATCGGTCAGCCGGCAGACCAGCCAGTTCGGCTTGATCGGATTGTTGAACCATGGTTCCGCCCAGCCGTTGTCGACGCAGGACCGGATCGTCTGGTGATTGATCTGTCGCCCGTCTTCGGCAAAAAGCGGCAGCTTGCCGCCCGGCTGGCCTATTCCGCGCTTGAGATAGCCGCGTTGCGCCGTTGTCAGGGTCGGGAGATCCCCTCCCGAAGGACTGGCTTGCGCCACCCTCAGCCTCCATCGTTAACGATGTCTTAATCCACCTGCGACCGGGTGTTTTCCCCGCTTGAATTTCGCACTAGAGTGTGGCCTGCGGCAAGTGTCAGCGGACACGGACCGAGCGGTCGGTACAACCGACGCCCGGAGAGGCGGGTGCGGGTGTGCCGTTTATCGGTATTGGGGGCGTATTCCTCAACTCCGACGGGCGACCGGCTCCGTCGTTGGCGCCGAAACGAAAGCGGCGGGCGAGCGCCCGGATGGTATTGAGTACGGACGCGAGGCGAGTTGAACATGGCGAAACAATCTCCGAAGTCCCGCGATGCGGCCGAAGCGGCCCTGTCTGCGGTAGAGGAAGCCCTGGCATTGAGCGGGGACGACCTGATGGCGGACGAGCCCACGGCCACTGGCGGTGCGGAACAGGCGACGGAATCGGTCAACCGGGCCGTTGAACGGGTTGTAGAGGCCGCGCGCGAGCATCCCTCCCGGGAAGACGTGCGGGAAACCGAAGGTGCCCAGGCTGCCCGGCGGCGTCCGGCGGCGGTGCGCCCCTCGGAGGTTCCCGCCAACGATGCGCGTCCCGCAAACGACGACCGGCCGACGCTTTCCCATGTCGTCTACCAGATGCAGCGCCGCGCCCCGCGGACGCCGTACTGGATCGCCGCCGCCGTCTCGCTGGTCTGGGTCGGCCTGTGCGGCGCGGTCGGCTACGGACTCTACGGGTCCTCGCTCTACGCCCTGACCGATCCCGATCTCGTGCGGTCCGATCCCGGCATCGTACTGGTCTGGGCCGCGCTCGTCGTTCCGGTCCTGATGTTCTTCGCGTCCGCCGCCATGATCTGGCGCGCGCAGGACCTCCGCCTTGCCAGCCGCTCGCTTACCGAGGCCGCCATCCGCCTCGCCGAACCCGAGGGCGTGGCCAAGGAAGCCGTGATGACCGTCGGACAGGCGGTCCGCCGCGAGGTCGCGGCCATGGGCGACGGCGTCGAACGCGCGCTTGCCCGCGCCGGCGAGCTCGAGGCGCTGATCCACAGCGAGGTGTCGTCGCTGGAGCGCGCCTATCACGAAAACGAAATCCGCGTCCGTTCGCTGATCGACCAGATGGCCAACGAGCGCGAGGCGCTTCTGAACAACGGCGACCGCCTGCGCGCGGCGATCGGCGGGGCGCACGAGAACCTGACCCACGACCTGGCCACCGCCGGCGACCGGATCACCGAGTCCGTCACCTCGGCCGGCGACCGCGTCACCGACGCCCTGACCCGGCGCGGCGACGATATAGCCGACGCCCTCACCGCCTCGGGCGACAACCTGATCTCGACGCTGACAACCCACGGCGACGAATTCGTCCGCCGGCTGTCGCATACCGGCCACGAAGTCGCGACCACCCTGACCGACGCCAGCGAGATGGTGACGGCCACCCTCGACCAGCGCGGTCGCGAGGTGAACGAGGCCTTCGAACGCACCGGCGTCGGCATCGTTCAGGACCTGTCGGAGCGCGGTAACGCCATCAACGAGACGCTTGCCTCCACCGGCCATTCGCTCATCCAGTCGCTCACTGACCGCAGCGCCGAGGTCACGCATCGCCTCAGCGAGACCGGCAACCTGCTGTCGGAGACCCTGGTCCAGCGCGGTTCCGAAGTGACCGACCGCCTGTCGCAGGTCGGCGTCGAGATTTCCGAGACGATCTCTTCCAGCGGAAACGCGCTGACCGCGCGCATCGACACCGCCAGCAAGGCGATCGAGGACACGCTGGTCAATCGCGGCTCGGAACTGACCGAGCGCCTCGAAGCGACCGGGTCGGTCTTCGTCGACGACATCGTCCGGCGCACCGCCGAATACAACGAACAGCTCGGCATTGCCGGCGCCGAAGTCGCCCGCGCCATCGGCCAGCGCAGCGCACAGCTCAGCGAGAGCCTCAACGCCGCGTCCGAGAAGATGCTCGAGTCGATGGGCGACCGCAGCCAGGAGGTCGAGGAAAGCCTTCGCCGCACCGTCGCCGACGTGGACCACACCCTGTCGGTCAAGGGCAGCGAGCTGGTCGAGAAGCTGGCCTTCCGCTCCACCGAGATTGCCGAACTGCTCGACCACCGCTCGGCCGAGCTCAACGAGATCCTCGCGAACCGCTCCGCCGAGATCACCGAAACCCTCGGCACCCGCGGCGACGAGCTTACTTCCGCGCTCGACACGCGCCTCGGCCGCTTCGGATCGCTGCTCGAAGAGCGCAGTTCCGCCATCGAGGAGGCCTTGTCGAACCGGACGGACTCCTTCGTTCGAACCGTCGCCGAACGCGCTTCGGAAATCGACACCCTGCTCGGCGGCCGGCTCGGGGAGATTTCCTCGACCCTTACCGACAAGGGCGAAGCACTCGAGCGGACGCTCGGAGAACGCGCACGCGAAATCGGCGAGACACTGGACAACAGCGTCACCCGGATCGACGAGACGCTCGATCGCCGCACCGGCGAGATCGACGAGCGCCTTACCGCCCGCGTCGGCGAGATCGAACAGACGCTGGGCCGCAGCGCGGAGACGTTCGAGGCCTCCATCAGCCGTCACTCCGAGCATCTCAACGAAACGCTCGGATCCCGTGTCGGCGAGATCAACGAGACCCTGAGCACCCGCGCCCGGGAGATGAACGAAACGCTCGGGTCGCGCGCGCAGGAAATCAACGAGGCGCTCGGGTCGCGTGCGCAGGAGATCAACGAGACACTCGGATCGCATGCCGGCGAGATCAACCAGACGCTCGTCACCCGCGTCGACGAGCTCAATTCGAGCCTCAGCGCCCGCGCCGCCGAGATCAACGATACGCTGGGATCGCGCGCCGGACAGATCGAGGAAACCCTGAGCACACGGGCCAGCCAGATCGACGAGACGCTCAGCTCCCGTGCCAAGCAGATCAACGCCTCGCTGGGTTCCCGCGTCGGTGAACTCGCCGAGACGCTCGCTGCCCGCGCTTCCGAAATCGACAGCACGCTCGGATCGCGCGCCGACGAGATCAACGTCACGCTCGGGGCCCGCGCCAACGAAATCGAGCAGACGCTGTCCAGCCGCGCCAGCAGCATCAACGAGACGCTGTCGACGCGGTCGGGCGAGATCAACGAGTTGCTCTCCTCGCGCGCCAGCGAACTGGAAGAGACGCTGGTCGTCCGCGGCGGACGCCTGATCAACGAACTGGCCAGCCGCTCCGACGAGATCGGCAGTGTCGTCGGCTCGGCCGCCGATACCGTGTCGCGCGCCCTGTCGACAAAGGGCGGCGAGGTCACCAAGCAGATCGCCCAGCAGGGCCTCGAGGTCACCAAGGCGATCACCGAGAGCGGCCAGCACGCCTACGACGCGCTGGAAAGCCGCGGCCGGAAGATCATCGACGAGATCTCCGAGACCAACACCTCGCTGACGACCAATATCGAGGCCATTCTGGAGCGCCTTGGCGACTCCAACTCGCTGCTGCGGTCGGTCCTGACAGGGGCCAGCGACAACCTGTCCGCCATCGAGTCGACGCTGAACCAGCGCGTCTCGGAGTTCCGCACCGCCGTCGAGGCCGTCTCCTCCGACGCCGATCAGACCAGCGAGCGGATGAGCGCCCAGGTGAAGCTGCTCGAGGACATGTCCGGCAAGGTGCTGAAGGACATCGGCGACATGGCGGGCCGCTTCGATGCCCAAGGCCAGGCCCTGGCCGAGACCGCCGACCGCCTCGACCGCACCAATGCCGAGATCGACGCGGCCATCGAGGCCCGCCGCACCCGGCTCGACGAACTGGCGACCAGCCTCACGCTGCGCGCCCAGGAGATCGACGGCCTGATCACCGGCTACACCAGTGCCATTGAGCGCACCCTGGTGTCGGCGGAACAGCGGGCCAACTCGCTCGGCGAGATGCTCCAGAACTCGACCCGCGAGGCTTCGGAACGCCTTCTGGCCGAATTCGAGCGCCTCAACGGTTCGGTCGAGGAACTCGCCGGCGACATGGGCCAGCGCGCGCTGACCTCGACCAGGGCGATCTACGAACAGCTCGACGCCGTGCGCCGCGCCGCGGACGACGTTGCCGCATCGGTCACCGATCGCACGACCAGTTCGGCCCAGACGCTGTTGTCGGAAGTCGAGCGCATCCAGGCGACGGCCGACGAGATCGCGTCGTCCATGTCGAACCGGGCAATCAGCTCGACCCGCGCTGTCGCCGAGGAGATCCAGGGCATCCAGGAAATCGCCGACCGCGCCAGCAGCGGCATTTCCGATCGCGCCCAGGTCTCTGCCCGTGCCGTCACCGAGCAGTTTGACTCCCTGCGCGCCTCGGCCGAGGAAATCCGCCAGATGCTCACTGAGACCGCGTCGACCTCGTCGCGAACGATCGCCGAGCAGCTTGAGTACATGCGGATGTCGGCCAGCGAAGAGGGCGAACGCGCCGCCGGCGCCGTCCGCTCGGGCTTCGAGGGGGCGACCAAGGAAATCGCCGAGATGCTGCAGGCGGCCACGCAGCGCTTCGCGGAGGCGTCCCAGGACATGCGCCGGGCCGCCCACGCGATTTCCGAGGAACTCGAGTCGACCCGCTCCGAACTGAAGCGCGGTGTCTTCGAACTGCCGCGCGAGACGCAGGAAAACGCGTCTGCGATGCGCCGCGCCGTCGCCGACCAGATCAAGGCGCTCAACGAGTTGTCCGAGATCGTCTCGCGCCACGGCAACGCGCTCGATGTCGCAGTTCCCGAACGCCGCCGCGTCGCGGCCGCCGGGGGCACCACGGCATCGCTTGCACAGGCCGCCCCGGCGCCCGTTCGGTCCGTTCCCGAGCTCGAACCCGCGCCGGCACCGCGGCGCGAACTGAGCCGTGAATCGGCTCGCGAAGCGGCCCGCCCCGCCGCCGCCGCGCAACCCCAGTCGGCCCCGGTTCACGCGGCCCCGGCCCATTCGGCGCCAGCCGAACCGCGCAAGGCATCCGGCGGCGACCGCTGGTCGCTCTCCGACGTGCTGGCCCGGGCTGGCCGCGCAGAAGAGGACGAGCCGGCTCCGCGGAAGACGGACGACGGGTCCGAACGCTCGCCGGCCCACATGATGGAATCGCTCAACGCGATCGCCGTCGATATCGTTCGCGCAATCGACGACAACGCCTTCATGGAGCTGTACGAGCGCTACCGCCGCGGCGAGCGCGACATCTTCATCCGCCGCCTGTTCGCCCAGCGCGATCGCGGCGTGATCGACGAGGTCCGCCGCAAGTATCGCCGGGATCCGGAGCTGCGCGACGCCATAGACCGCTATCTCGAAGGCTTCGAGACGCTGATCCAGGATATCTCCCGCTCGGATCGCGACGGCGTCATGCGCCAGATGTACCTGACGTCGGAACCCAGCAAGGTCTATGCGATCCTGTCGGACGCCTCGGGCCGCTCGGCCTGACGCCGCAGCCCGCGCTCAAGACATGCAAAAGGCCGGCCCCAGAGGGCCGGCCTTTTTGATTTTGACGTCTCTTTCCAGGAGTGCCGATGCGTCGTCGATCGCAGTCCGTCACTCCCAATGCCCGCGTGCATCGCGCGTGCGCATGTCGGTCCAGGCCAGAACGGCCATGAACACGGCAAAGACAGCGACGATTCCAACGATCACCAGGGTTTCTCCACCCGACATGACGTTTCCTTTTTCTGATTGCATCCGGCTTTCTGCCGATGCCCCTACGGAAGGAAAAATCGTCTAACCGGACATTGATCCTGATCAATGGGGATCCCGATCAATGGGGATCCCGATCAATTGGGATCCTCACCAACGGGAATCCGGATCCGTCGAGGTCCCCCTGAAAGCTGCCAGGGTAAGACCTCGGGCATCCGAAACCATGCGCGGATTTCTTCAGTCTCAAGACCGCTCAGAGGTCGAACTTCACACCCTGCGCCAACGGCAGCTCGCGGGAGTAATTGATCGTGTTGGTCTGCCGGCGCATGTAGCCCCGCCATGCGTCCGAGCCGGATTCGCGTCCGCCACCGGTATCCTTCTCGCCGCCGAACGCCCCGCCGATTTCCGCGCCCGACGGGCCGATATTGACGTTGGCGATGCCGCAGTCCGAGCCGACATCGGACACGAAGGTCTCCGCCTCACGGATATCGTTGGTGAAGATGCACGACGACAGGCCCTGCGGCACGTCGTTCTGGATCGCGATGGCCTCGCTGAGCTCCGAGTACGGCATCACGTAGAGGATCGGGGCGAAGGTTTCCTCTCGCACGATCTCCGTCTGCTTCGGCATCTCGACGATGGCCGGCTGGACATAGGCACCGGCCGGAACCCCTTCGGTCACCGGATAGCCGCCATGCACCGTGCCGCCGTCCTTGGCCGCCCGCGACAGGGCGTCCTGCATCCGCTCGAGCGCCCCCTGATCGATCAGCGGTCCGACCAGCGTGCCCGCCTCCAGCGGGCTTCCGATCGGCGCCGACGCATAGGCCTTCTTCAGCCTGTCCACCAGTTCGTCGCGGATGCTCTCGTGCGCGATCACCCGGCGCAGCGACGTGCAGCGCTGGCCGCAGGTGCCGATCGCGGAGAAGGTGATGGCCCTTACCGCGAGATCGAGATCCGCACTGGGGGCGACGATCATGGCGTTGTTGCCGCCGAGTTCCAGGATCAGCTTGCCGAAGCGGCCAGCGACCTTCGGCGCGACAGCACGGCCCATCCGCGTCGAGCCGGTCGCCGAGATCAACGCCACCTTCGGCGACGTCACCAGCGCCTCGCCGACAGCGGCGTCGCCGATGACGACCTGCTGCAGGTGCTTCGGCGCCTTGCCGAACTTGTCCATCGCGCGTTCCAAGATCTTCTGGCAGGCAAGCGCGGTCAGCGGCGTCTTCTCCGACGGCTTCCAGATCAGCGCGTCCCCGCACACCAGCGCCAGTGTCGCGTTCCACGCCCACGGCGCGACGGGAAAGTTGAACGCGGTGATGATGCCGGCGACACCGAGCGGGTGCCAGGTCTCCATCATCCGGTGACCGGGCCTCTCCGAGGCGATGGTCAGGCCGTAGAGCTGGCGCGACAGGCCGACGGCGAAGTCGCAGATGTCGATCATCTCCTGCACTTCGCCCAGCCCCTCGGACAGGATCTTGCCGGCTTCAAGCGACACCAGCGCGCCGAGATCGTCCTTGGCCGCGCGCAGTTCCTCGGCCAGAAGCCGCACCAATTCGCCACGCACCGGCGCGGGCACGGTGCGCCACTCGCGGAATGCCGCGTTGGCGTTGTCGATGATCGCCGCCATCTCGCCGGCGGGCGTCTCATGCACGCTGGCGATCTGCGATCCGTCGATCGGCGTGTGCACCGCAAGGGTCCCGCCGGACAGCTCGGCAGCGCCGAGGCCGTTGCGGGAAAGGATATCGGAATAGTCGGTCACGGATATCTCCATCGTCTGCTTTCGTGACGGCATACCCGATCGGCGGAAACGGGGGAATAGCTTGTGATGCGTCAAACTGCCGGCTGCCGCACGGGCAGCGCCGCTCGGCAGCGGCCGGATCCGCGAATCATACCCGTGAATGGCGTTGGAATTGGCGAGACCGGCGGCCAATCCGGACGCCCCCTCACCCGGGCCTGCGGCCCGACCCCTCCCAACGGGAGAGGTAAATTTTGCAGCGAAGGTTGCATTGGCTCAGGATCAGGCCCATGGCGACGGGCCCGTCACGCGCCGGATCGAGCGGCAGGACCGCCGTGCCGTGCACGGTCCTCGACAGGGGACCTGCGGTCCCCCTACAGCGTCTTCACCGTCTGCAACGCGCCGTCGAGCATCTCGCCCTTCTCGTCCTTCAGCGCGGCGTCGATCAGCCGGCGCAGCCAGTCGCCGCCGTCCTCGCGGCCCTTCAAGTCAGGCAGCGCGGACAACACCCGGTCGAACTTCGACAGACCGCGCACATGCGTATCGCTGTAACCCTTGATCAGGCGCCGGCAGCGAACGACCTGCACACCGAGATCGTAGTTATCGGCGAGCGTGTCTTTCGCCAGATCCAGCCACTCGTCGAGATGCGCCATCTCCACGGCGTGGCGCAACGTGCGCCGGCGCATCCGCCGCAGGCCGCCGAGGAAATACAGCGTCAGGAACCAGCGCATCGTATCGGTCCGCACGTGCCGGCCCTTGTTGATCAGACGGTCGAGCGCGTTCCGAAGGCCGGGGCGGTTCATGATAAACCGCCCGAGGCCGGCCGGCAGCGTGCCGCAGACTTCCTCGATGCGCGGATGCATGAACTCGGTGACCTGCAGAACCTGTTCGTCGCGCACCCCCATCTTGCCCTCGACGCGCCGGAACCGGGAACCGCGCGTCTTCAGGTCCGCAACGCGGATGATGTCGTCGTAGCACATGGCGTTGGCGACGTATTTTGCCGCCTCGACCGTGAACCGGTAGCCCTTTTCGCCGCCCCCCTTGGAGGCGTCGTAATGGTAGACTGCCTTCAGGCGCTCCAGATACTCGCGCCCGTATTCGATATCCTGATAGTCGACCACCTTCTGCAGGCCGGCCTTCAGCATGGCCTTGGCCTCGGCGGGGTAGTCGAGGTCAAGGCTTTCGACGAAGCCGTTCCAGGTGACCAGTTCGTCCTGCGGCCCGCTGATTTCGGGTGCGGCCGCCGGCTCGGGTTCGACCGCCTCTACGGTGCCCTCGCCGCCGTCCACCTTGGTGATCGCGTCGTAGCCGGCGCGGAAGGCCTTCAGGCTCAGTTCCGCCCTCTTGCCGCCGCCGGCGCCGACCGTTTCCTCGAAGCTCTCCTTCGAGAACGGAAGCGCACCGGACCCTGCCAGCGCGCCGAACAGGCTGGCGGAGATGACGCTGCCGTTCCTGACCGCGATGCGGTCGAGATCGGCGCCGAGGAAGCGCTTGGAGGCCGCCCGCGCGGCCTCCAGCACCGGTTCGGGATCACCGATGCCACTGCCCGGCACCACCTTTTCAAGCACGGCCAGCGTCCGGTCCGTGGAGCTGATCAGCGTTGTGCGGTCCGGTGTGACGAAACCGCGCTGGATCGCCCGGCCGGCTTCCATCAGTTCGGCGCACAGCACGATGTCAACGTCACCGGGCGACGGCATCAGCGCCAGGATCGGCGTGCCCTTCGTTTCCGGTACCATCTCCACGTAGTAGATCGTCGCACCGGTACGCTGGGCGACACCCGGCACCGAGGTCGACTGGGCATAGTAGCCATTCGCCTCGGCCACATGGACGATCCAGTCGGTGATGACGCCACCGCCCTGCCCGCCGACCGCGAGCACGGCAAGCTTGATGATCTGGTCCTGTTCGACGCGTGCCAGCATGTCAGGCAGCCTTCTCGGCAAAGACGAGCCGGCCCGCATCCCGGCGCTTCTGCAACCAGGTGCGGAAGGCGGCGCGCCGTTTCGCGATGAAACGATCCCACCAGCCCGGATTGTGGATGACGTCGGCACGGTAGAAGGACGGGCACAGAACGGCTGCGTCCGCCACCTCGCCGCAGTTTCCGCAGGCGACGCAGCTTTCGTCGATCGAGGCGACCGGATCGTCGCGCAGCGGATCGTCGAGCGGCTTCACCGACAGCGACGGACAACCCGACAGGCGCATACAGGCGTGATCGCCCGTACACACGTCCTCGTCGACGCCGAAGCGCGGTTTGATCGAGCGCTTGCCCTCGCCGATCGCCTTGGCCAGCAACGGCTTCTCGCGGCGCTGGCGGTTCAGCATACACTCCGACGAGGCAACGATGATCTTCGGACCTTTCTCGTCCGTCGTCAGCGCCTCGCGGAACGTGTCGCGTACCTTGGTGACGTCATAGGTGCGGTCGATATGCCGGACCCATTTCGCCCCGACGCCGCGCACCGCATCGGTAATCGGGTGCTTCGTCGAGCGCGACTTGTTGAAGGCCCGCGACGAGGGGATGTCCTGCCCGCCGGTCGCCGCCGAATAGTAGTTGTCGACGATCAAGATGACGCCGTCGTGCTTGTTGAAGACGGCGTTGGTAATGCCACTCGACAGGCCGTTGTGCCAGAACCCGCCGTCGCCCATCACCGAGATCGACCGCTTCTCCGCCTCGACATTGAAGGCCGAGGCGGACGCCGGCCCGAGACCATAGCCCATCGTGCTGGAGCCGATATTGAAGGGTGGCATGATCGAGAACAGGTGGCAGCCGATATCGGCGGCGATGTGGTGCTCGCCGAGTTCTTCCTGGGCAAGCTTGAGGCCCGCGAAGATCGGCCGCTCCGGACAGCCGGTGCAGAACCCGGGCGGCCGCGGCGGCACCACCTTGGACAGATCCGGCACCAGCGGCGCCTCCGGCTCGTTCGGCGCGCGGTCCTTGTCGCTCAGGACGCCGGAGGCGTTATTGCGCAGGAATTCCCGGATCGAGCTCAGCATCACCCCGCCGGTATATTCGCCGGCCATCGGGAAGGGATCCTTGCCGAACAGCTTCGTCTCGACGCCGGCCTTGTGCATCATCGCGCCGAAGGCCTGCTCGATATGGTTCGGCTGGCCCTCCTCGACGATCAGGACGGCGTCCTTGTCGCGAGCGAAGTCGAGGAACTCCTCGTCGATCAGCGGATAGGTGACGTTGAGGACGTAGAGCGGAATCTCTGTATTGCCGTGAATATCCGCGAGACCGAGGCGTTGCAGCGCCCGCATGACGCCGTTGTACATGCCGCCCTGCAGGACGATGCCGACTTTGCCGCCCTTCGCCTCCTTGCCGTTCTCCGGGCCGAAGAATTCGTTCAGCTTGCGCTCGCGGATGAACTTTACGGCCTCCGGCCAGCGATGCTCGATCTTCTCCTTCTCGTGCAGGAAGGAGGCCGGTGGCAGCACGATCCGGTTCAGATCGCGGCGCGGGTTCTCCAGCGCTTCCTTCAGCGACATCGTCGGCTTGAGGTTGTCCTTCGCCTGGAAGCGGCCATGCACGTGGCAGGCGCGGATTCGCATCTCCAGCATCACCGGCGTGTTGGAGGCCTCCGACAGTTCGAAGCCCTCGCGCACCGACTTGACGATCATCTCCAGGTTCGGCCGTGGGTCGAGCAGCCAGATCTGCGACTTCATCGCAAAGGCGTGGCTGCGCTCCTGCATGATGGAGGCACCCTCGCCGTAGTCCTCGCCGACGATGATCAGCGCCCCGCCGGTGACACCGCCCGAGGCCAGGTTCGCCAGCGCGTCGGAGGCGACGTTGGTGCCGACTGTCGACTTGAACGTCACCGCCCCGCGGATCGGATAGTGAACGGAGGCGGCCAGGGTCGCCGCGGCCGTGGCTTCCGAGGCGCTCGCCTCGAAATGCACGCCCAGCTCTCCCAGAATGTCCTGCGCGTCGGCCAGCACGTCCATCAGGTGCGAGATCGGCGCGCCCTGATAGCCCGCGACATAACCGACGCCGCATTCGAGCAGCGCCTTGGTAACGGCGAGGATCCCCTCGCCGCGGAACTCCTCACCTTCGCCGATGCGAAGCTGCTGAACTTCCTTTGCAAATGACCGCTCGGCCATTGGTCAGACTCCTTGAACAGATCCGGTTTCGGGCACAGTCGTCGCGAAACCGTGGCTATTCGGACTGGTTTTTCGGCGACCACAGCACGGTGCCGCCGTCCTTCTCGTAGGCCATCCCGTTCGGGTAGGAGATCGCCTCGAGCTGCAGGCCCCAAGGGGCAAAGAAGTAGAGGATCGTCTGGCCGGCCGCCGGCCCTTCGTTCACGGGGAACGGGCCCATCAGCGTCCGCACGCCCTTCTCCTCGAAGTACTTGGCGGCCGCCTCGATGTCCTCGACATAGAAGGCGATGTGATGCCCGCCATGGTCGCTGTTCTTGGGCATCTCGGTCTTCTGGTCCGGCGCCTCGTACTCAAACAACTCGATGTTGCTGCCGTTGCCGCAACGCACCAGCGTGATCATGTTGATCACGGCGCGCGGATGGACATTCACGAGATCCGTCATGAAGGTACCCTCGTCGTCCCGGAAGGGTCCGAAGGCCATCGCCTTCTCGCAGCCCACCACATCGACGAAGAAGCTGACCGCCTCGTCCATGTCGGGCACGGTGACGCCGATATGGTCGGTGCCCTTCATGCCGGGAATGCCATCGGCCAGCGCAGGCGCGACCAGAAGCGAGCCGGCAACCAGCGCCGCGCCAAACGTTCTCGATACGAAAGCGATAGTCATTCTGAAGTCCTCCTCCGTTGAAACGACAGGGTTTCAAACTCAGTCTGCGAACACACGGGACTGGATCGGTCGGGGGATCCGGCCCGCCGGTTCCCTAGAAGTCGTGCTGCCGCACGTTGCGCAGCATCCGTGTCAGCAAGCCGATTAGCGTCTCGTACTCGCCTTCCGAAAACCCCTCGAACAGATGGCGCAGCGAGTCGTGCATCACAGGCCAGACGATGCGGAACGTCTCGCGCCCCTTTTCGGTCAGATACAGTTCCCGCACCCGCGCGTCGCCGGGCCGCGACTTGCGCTTGACCAGGCCGTCGCGCTGCATGCCGTCGAGCGTCCGGCTCATCGTCGACTGCTCGGTCACCGCGAAAACGGCGACCTCGTTGACCGTGAGGCCCGGCGTCACCGACAGGATCGACAGGACGCGCATCTGCAGCGTCGTCAGGCCCAGTTCCTTCAGGCGGGCCAGCATGTCGTTGTTCCAGCGCGCCGCGATCCTGTTCATCAGGTAGGGCGCGAAGTGGTCGAGACCGATTTCGCCGAGCGATGGAATCCGGTCCGGACGCTCCGCCCCCTCGGAGATATCGGGGAAAGCCATGGTCTTCGCGTCCATCGCCCGCCCCTCAGCTCAGACGTCCGGCCAGCGCGAAGCCGGACCCGCCGCCGAGCCCCGGGCCCGGATGGGTGGACGCGCCGATCTGGTAGAGATCCTTGATCGGCGTTGTGTGGTTCACCGTGTCCGCGAACGGCCGCCAGATGAAAAACTGGTCGACGACGCACGAGCCGCCATAGGGGTCGCCACCGACGAGATTGATGTTCATCGCCTCCAGATCGGCCGGTGAAATGGCCTTGCGGGCGATCACGTTGGCGTCGAAATCCTCGATGTGGTCGCGCAGGATCGCCTCGACCCGGTCCGCGTAGGCCTCGCGAACCGCCTCGCTCCACGCGCCGTCGGCGGGAATGGCGATCGTACCCGCCGCGTCGCCCTTGATGTGCCGGGGGCACTCGGGGAGCTGAATCCACAGGATCCCGGCGCCGTCCGGGCAGCGCGAGGGATCGAGCGCATGCGGCTGGCCGACGCAGATCGTCGGTGTTTCCGGCAGCATGCCGCGTTCGGCCTCGTTGACGGCTTTCGAAACCCCGTCGAGGCCCGGCGTGAGATGCGTCAGCGCCACCTGCTCGAGCCCCGGGCTCTTCCATTTCGGCGGGCTCTTCAGGGCGTAATGCATCTGCATGTTGCCCTTGCCGTAGCGATAGACCGAAACCGCGTCCTTCGTCGTGGCGGGCACGTCGGCACTCGTCACGAGCTTTCCGTAAAGCTGGTTCGGCGTCACCGAGCAGATCACGCCCTGCCCCGCCTCGATCGTCTCGCCGGAGGCAAGCTTCACGCCGGTCGCCCGGCCGTGCGTGACGACCACCTCGGCAACGTCGGCGCCGGTGCGCACCTCGCCGCCATATTCCCTTATCAGGCCCTCGAACGCCGTCACCGCGTTCTGTGCCCCGCCTTTGACGATCGGCGCGCCCGCCGCCTCCAGGGCGAAGGCGATGACGCGTGCCATCTCCCCGGAAAAGGCGCTTTCCGGCCCGAGCCCCGCATGCAGGACCCACGGCGCAAACAGCGCCTGCGTCACGTCTGACTGGAACCGCGTCTCAAGCCAGCCGCGGCCGGGCCGCAGGCCTTCGCCAAGACGCGCCGCAAGGCCGCGCAGGCCCCGCCGCCGCACTTCGCGGAACAGCAGCTTCAGGGTGCCCCACGACCACAGCGCACCGCCGAGCAGCCCGAAGACCAGTTCGGCATCGCGTTCGACCGTCTCGACTTCGGTACGGAAACGCTCGCCCTCACCTTTGACGAGTCCGTCGAGCGCGGCGATGTTCGCCGCCCGGTCCGTGGTGAGGACGAAGCTGCGCCCGTCCGGCAGCACGACGGCGGTGGGATGGGGCGTGTGGCAGAAGTCGAGGCCGTGCCGGGCGAGGTCCTCGCCCAGCGCGGCGAACGCCGGCGACGTGATGAACAGGACGAACGTCGTCGCCAGCACGTCATGCACGTAGCAGGGCGCGGTGATCTCGCCCGTCTTCATGCAGCCGCCGGCCTGCGGCTCGCGTTCGAGCACCAGCACCCTCTTGCCCGCCTTGCCCAGCAGGGCGGCGCAGACGAGGCTGTTGATGCCCGCCCCGACGATCACGTAGTCCGGCGCTTTGGCCATGGCGCGAGGCTCCGCTCCTTGGTCCCCTCAGGACTTGGGAACGAGCGCCAGGGCCCGGATCGGGCTGCCCGTGCCGCCGACGAACTTCAGCGGCGCGACGATCAGCACCGCGCCCTTCGGCGGCAGCTTGTCGAGATGCGCAAGGCTGGCCAGCCCGTAGCGGTTGTTCTTGTGCAGCAGGTTGTGCGCCGGGTAAGGCGGCTCGAAACCGCCGGCCGCACCCGCGTCGGTGCCGACACACTCGGTGCCCCAGCCGACGATGCCCTTCGAGATCAGGTACTCGACGCAGGGGACGTCGGGACCGGGCGAATGCGGCCCGTTCTCGTCGACGTTGAGGAACTCCTCGCGGCTGCGATTGCGCGGCCACCAGTCGGTGCGCATCACCACCCACGAGCCCTCTTCGATCTCGCCGTGCTCGGCTTCCCATTCCTTGACGCGCTCCGCGGTCAGCAGGAAGTCGGGGTTCTCGGCGGTTTCCTTGCTGCAGTCGATGACGTTGACGGGCGCGACGAAATTCTTCGGGGGAATGGTGTCGGTCGTTGCGTTCGCATGGTCCTTGCCCGTCACCCAGTGCACCGGCGCATCGAAATGCGTGCCCGAGTGCTCGCCGAGTTCGTACCAGCTCCAGGCCCAGAACGGTCCCTTGTCGTCGTAGTGCGAAATCTCGTGCGCCTTGATCGGCGGCGTCTGCTCGAACATGTCCGGCAGCTGGATGAGCGGCGTATCCGGACCCAGCGGCACGGCCAGGTCGACGACCTCGACATCGCCGGAGACCAGCATGGAACCGAGTTTTGCGAGAGCTTCAGTAGATGACATGATTGCAACTCCTCCCGGGGAACGCCCCGATCTGATAACCTCGACGGGGCAACCCCGCCACGATCCGGAGGGGTAGACTAGTCCGGAATTATGCATTTGCAAATGTCTAATTCTGGAATATGGTCTCGCCAAAGCACGGCGCCCAGCGACGACGCCGCACGACAATGGCCGCCAACGGCCGGAGGGGAAAACAAGCGCATGGAATTCGACGCCGTCTTCGTCGGTGCGGGCCACAACGCGCTCGCCGCAGCCATCCATCTGGCCGCCAAGGGCTGGTCCGTCGGCGTCTTCGAACGCGACGACACGCCCGGCGGAGCCATCCGGACCGCCGACGTCACGCTTCCCGGCTTCCGGCACGATCTCTACGCCACCAATCTCGGCCTGTTCGCCGGCTCTGCCTTCCATACGGAATACGGCGAACAGCTTGCGAAACATGGGCTTGCCTACGCGCCGGCCGAGCACTGCTTCGCCTCGCCCGCCCCGTCCGGCGAGTGGTTCGGCGTCTCCAAGGATCTCGACCAGACAGTCGCCCGCGCCGCGAAGCTGTCGAAGACCGACGCCGCGCGCTGGCAATCGATGCTGGAAGAGTTCGGGTCGGATGCCCCGCATCTCTTCGCCCTGCTCGGCTCGCCGATGACGGCGAAGTCGCTGGCGAAGACCGGCTGGAAAGCCTGGCGCGACAAGGGAACCGGCTGGATCCTCGAGACCGCGAAGATGCTGACGTCGTCGCCGCGCGAATTCCTCGAGGCGAACTTCGAATCCGAAACGATCCGCGCCGCAATGGCCGCCTGGGGCATGCATCTCGACTTCGCTCCGGACATCGCCGGCGGCGCGCTGTTTCCCTATCTGGAAAGTATGGCCGACCAGAGCTTCGGCATGGTCATCGGCCAGGGCGGCGCCGACACCATGATCAAGGCGATGGTATCGCTGCTGGAGTCCCTGGGCGGGACCGTGCGCACCAACGCCGAAGTCGTGGAAATCCGCAAGGCGTCCGGCCGCGCCGACGTGATCGTCCTGGCCGATGGAGAGACCGTAAAGGCCCGCAAGGCGGTGATTGCCGGCGTCATGCCGCAGGCCCTCGTCGCCTCGCTTCTGAAGGACGGCACCGGCAACGCCTCGTTCGACAAGGCAGCGATGAAGTTCCGCCACGGACCCGGCACGATGATGGTCCACCTTGCCGTCTCCGGCCTGCCGGACTGGGCGGCGGGGGACGAATTGAAACAGTTCCTCTACGTCCACCTGGCCCCCGATCTCGACATGATGGGCCGCGCCTATTCGTCAGCGCTGGCGGGCGATCTGCCCGCCGAGCCGATCGTCGTCGTCGGTCAGCAAACGGTGATCGATCCATCGCGGGCGCCGGAGGGAAAGCACACGCTGTGGCTGCAGGTCCGCGCCCTGCCCGCCGAGATCCGCGGCGATGCCGCGGGGGCCATCGAGGCGCGCGACTGGGCCGCTGCCGCCGAGCCGTACGCCGACCGGGTGATCGACATCCTGGAGCGGTATGCGCCTGGCACCAAAGGAAAAATCCTCGGCCGCCATATCGAGACGCCGATGGATCTGGAGCGCCGCAACCCGAACCTGGTGGGCGGCGACAGCATCGGCGGGAGTCACCATCTTTTCCAGAATTTCCTGTTCCGGCCCGTTCCCGGCTGGGCGAAGTACAGAACGCCGGTCCATAATCTCTACATGGTCGGCGCGGCCACCTGGCCGGGTGGAGGCGCCGGCGCGGGCTCAGGATTCATGCTGGGCAAAATGCTTGCCGGGGGCTGATTGTTTGGGCATCCGCGCCACTTGACCCATGCACATGCATATCTCTAAACTTAAAATAATTTTGGGGAACAGTAACTGGATCCGGGCCTCCGGAACGTGATGCGGAGATCAAGGGGCGGCCGCCGCCGTCCCGACAAGGGAGAAGAAAGCATGCCACTTACACGACGCGACCTGATGAAACGCGGTGCCGCCGGCGCAGCCGGCTTCGCCGCCCTGTCGTCCGGCCTCTATGTGCCGCGCGCCCATGCTCAGTCGAGCGACCTGACCATTGCCTACAACGTCAACCTGCCCGCCTTCGACCCGACGGTCGGCCCCTCGGCGGTGAACCCGACGATCCAGGGCATCTACCAGTCGATCTTCGACCAGTATATCGGCCAGAAGCCGAACCTGGAGATGACGCCCGGCCTGCTGACCGACTGGGGCTGGAACGACGACCGGTCCAAGATCCACATGACGGTTCGCGAAGGGGCCACCTGGCACGACGGGTCTCCCGTCACCCCGGAAGACATCGTCTGGTCGCTGGAACGCGCAGGCAATCCCGACACGGGCAACCCCATCCAGTTCGTCTGGGGCAAGATCGGCGGCTTCTCGATCGACGGCAACGTCATCACCGCCGACGTCAAGGAATTCGAGCCGACGCTGTTCAAGTGGATGGCCTTCCTGACCGGCTACGTGCTGCCGAAGAAGTACTACGAGGAAGTCGGCGCCGACGGCTTCGAGGCCAAGCCCATCGGCTCGGGCCCCTACATGGTCGAGCGCTTCGAGCGCAACGCCTACCTGGCGCTCAAGGCTCACGAGGGCTACTGGGGCGGCGCCCCGGCCTTCAAGTCGGTGATCATCAAGTTCGTGCCCGATGCGTCCAGCCGCGTCGCCGAGATCGACTCCGGCAAGAGCCAGGTCGTCTTCGACATCACCTATGACGAGTTCGACCGTCTGAAGGAGAAGTCGGGCCTCACCGGCGTCGCCACGCCGATCTCCGATATCGCGATGATCTTCATCAACGATATCGAGCCGATGACCGACAAGAACGTCCGTCTCGCCGCCAGCTACTCGATCGACAAGCAGCTCCTGATCGATCGCCTGCTGAACGGCTACGGCGTCAAGATCGACACCCTGCAGACGCCGGAATATGCGGCCTTCGATCCCTCCACCACGGTCCCCTACGACCCGGAGAAGGCCAAGGAACTGCTCAAGGCGTCGGGCTTCTCGACCGACAACCCGGTCAAGTTCAAGATCCAGACCACGCGCGGCTTCAAGCCGAAGGACTACGAGATGATCCAGGCGATCGTCGGCATGTGGCGCAAGGTCGGCATCGAGGCCGAGATCGAGGTCTACGAGATCGCCAAGCACTACGAGCTGCGCGCCGCCGACCAGCTCGCGCCCGCCGCGTTCTACAACTGGGGCAACTCGATCGGCGATCCGGCGACGTCCACCGGCTTCGCCATGTTCGGTCCCTCCCCCCACTCGGTGTGGGACGGCCAGGACATGATCGACATGATCGGCCCGCTCTGGGGCGAGCCCGACGAGGAGAAGCGCATCGCCGGCTACAAGGCGGTCGACAAGAAGATCGCGGAGGACGGCCTCGCCATCCCGCTGATGCAGTACGAGCAGCCGATCGTCTATTCGGACTCCATCGAGGTCACCCCGATGGCATCCGGGGCGGTGCTTCCGTACATGATGAAGCCCAAGGGCTGATCGGTCGAAAGCGTGTCCTGAAAGGGCGGTTGTGGAGTACGAGTACCGGTCATGACCGCCCTTCGCGCTATTTTTCTGCGTGCTGTGATGACGGCGATCACCCTTTTCGGGGTTGCCGTCATCGTTTTCGTCGTTATCCGCGTCGCTCCCGGCGATCCCATCGCCATGATGCTGCCGCCGGGCGCGACCGACGAGGACATGGCCCGGCTGAGGGCCCTCTACGGTCTCGACAAGTCCGTCGTCGAACAGTTCTTCATCTGGCTGGGCAATGTCCTGCACGGCGATTTCGGCACGTCGATCTCGATCCGCCAGCCGGTCTCCCGCATCGTGCTGAACCGCCTGCCGGCGACGCTGGAACTGAGTTTCCTGGCGATGCTGATTGCCATCCTGATCGGCGGCTGCCTGGCCTTCACCGCCACCCGCTTCCGCGATACGCCGGCCGAAAACGGCATCGACATCATCAACGGCATCGCCCTGTCGGTTCCCGATTTCCTCTGGGGCCTCGCCTTCATCCTGCTGCTCGGCGTCGCCTGGCCGGTCTTCGAGATTTCCGGCCGCGTCTCGCCGTCGCTCGACCTGCCTTTCGTCACCCAGTTCTACCTGCTCGAAAGCCTGGTCCGCTTCCGCTTCGACATCACGCTCGACCTGCTCGACCACATGCTGATGCCGGCGCTGGCGCTGGCGCTGCCGCTGGCTGCCGTCATCGCCCAGCTCCTCAAGGTCTCGCTGAAGGAGACCATGAACCAGGACTACGTGATGCTGGCGCGCACCAAAGGCTTCTCCGACGGACATGTCATCGCCCACGAGGCCTTCCGCAACGCGCTGTTGCCGACCCTGACGCTGACCGGCGTGCAGCTTACCTTCCTGATCGGCGGCACCGTCATCATCGAGCGGCTGTTTTCCTACGAGGGGCTCGGCAACCTCGCCATCGACGCGGTGATCAACCGCGACCTGCCGCTGATCCAGGGCATCGTGCTGCTGTTCGCGGTGATCTTCGTCGCCATCAATCTCGGTGTCGATCTGCTCTACACCCTGCTGAACCCGAGGCTGCGTCATGGCTGAGGCAGTCGCGCGATACCGCCGCCCGTTGTCCTGGCGCCTGATCCTGTCGGGCGGCTGGCTGGCGATCGTTGTCATCTGCGCGGTGTTCGCGCCGTTTATCGCCCCGCACGACCCGCTAGCGCAGGACCTGCTGCTGGAACGCCTGCCGCCGTTCTGGGTCTCCGGCGCGGAGCCCGGCTTCTATCTCGGCACCGACGGTCTTGGACGCGACGTGCTCTCGCGCATCATCTACGGCTCCCGCGTGGCGCTCGCCGTCGCCTTCATCGCCGCCACGGCGGCCTGCGTCTTCGGCTCGTTCATGGGGCTAGTCGCCGGCTATTTCCGCGGCTGGGTCGATCAGATCGTGTCGCGCATTGTCGATATCTGGATGTCCTTCCCGCCGGTCCTGTTCGCGATCCTGCTGGTTGCCGTCCTCGGCACCGGACTGCATTCGGTGATTCTGGCGATTGCGGTCATCGACTGGATCCGCTTCTGCCGCGTGGTGCGCGCCGAGACGCTTCTGCAGACCCGCCTAGACTACATCGACAGCGCCCGGGCCGCCGGCTTCTCGCGCGTCGGCATCCTCGCCCGCGAGGTGTTCCCGAACGTGCTGCCGACCATCGTCGCGCTCCTGTCGCTGGAAATGGGCATCGCCGTCATCGTCGAGGCGATCCTGTCGTTCGTGAACCTGTCGATCTCGACCGACGACCCGACCTGGGGCGGCATGATCGCCGAGGGCCGAACGATCATCCATTTCGCCTGGTGGGTGCTGGTCTTCCCGCTGATCGCCCTGTTCCTCACCGTCCTCGCCTTCTCCCAGTTCGGCGAGGGACTGAAGGACCGCTTCGACCCGGTGCTGCGATGAGTACCGGCATGGAAACAGGCGCCTATCTGGAAATCGACGACCTGTCGATCGTCCTCAAACGGGCCAAGACGCACCGGCTGCTGCGCTCCGTCGGCCTGCGCGTCAAGCCGGGAGAGGTCCGCGGCCTCGTCGGCGAGAGCGGCGCCGGCAAGTCGATGATCGGCAAGACCATCTTCGATATCCTGCCGCGTGCGGTCGACATCGTCGAAGGCTCGGTCAGGCTCGGCGGCGACGACCTGCTGAAACTTCCGGAGACGCAGCGCCGCAAACTGATCGCCCGCACCTCGGCGCTGATCCCGCAGGACCCGCTGACGGCGCTTAACCCGGTCCGCCGCATCGAACCGCAGATCACCGACCGGCTGACGAAGAACCTCGGCGTGTCGAAGGCGGAAGCGCGCGAACGCGCCCGCACGCTGCTCGACGAAGTCCATATCCGCGAGCCCGAGCGTGTCCTCAAGAGCTATCCCCACCAGCTCTCCGGCGGCATGCGCCAGCGCGTGCTGATCGCGGCCGCCTTTGCCGCGGAACCGAAGCTCATCGTCGCCGACGAGCCGACCACGGCCCTCGACGTGACGGTGCAGAAGCAGATCCTCAAGCTGATCGCCGAGATGCAGGCCCGCCACGGCACCGCCCTGCTGTTCGTCACCCACGACCTCGGCGTTGTCGCCAAGATCTGCCAGAACGTTTCGGTTCTCTTCGGCGGCAAGGTGGTCGAGGACACCGACGTGACATCGCTCTTCGCCAATCCCGAGCACCCCTATACGAAGGCGCTGATCGGCGCGACGCCGCGTTACGACCGGCCGGAGGACTCGCTGGTGCCCGTGCCCGCCGCCGTCATCGAGGCGACCCGGCACGAGATCGAGGCCGCCGACGACGCCTGGCTCGGCACTCATGCGGGAGGCCGGCGATGAGCGATCCTCTTTTCGACGTCGAGGGCCTGTTCGTCTCGTTCCCCGATCCGAACCACAAGCCGCTGTTCGGCCCGATGCCGATGGTCGAGGTGCTGCACGGCATCCGCCTCAGGATTGAGGAAGGCACCGTGGTCGGCCTCGTCGGCGAGTCCGGCTCGGGCAAGTCGACGCTCGGTCGCGCGCTGGTGCGCCTGCTCGACCCGCAATCCGGCTCGATCCGGTTCGCGGGGACCGACATCACCTATATGGACGAAATGGCGCTGAGGCCGTTCCGCCGCGACCTTCAGGTCATCTTCCAGGACCCGCTGTCGGCCCTCAATCCGCGCCTCACGGTGGGAACGATCATCGCCCGGCCGCTGCGCCTGCACGGCGTCGCCGAAACCGGCCGCGAGGCGAAGAAGAAGGCCCGCGAAGCGCTCGAGATGGTCGGCCTGCCGACCGCCTTCGCCGAGCGCTACCCGCACGAACTCTCCGGCGGCCAGCGCCAGCGCGTCGGCATCGCCCGCGCCATCGCCACGCGGCCCCGCTTCGTCCTCGCCGACGAGATCGTTTCCGGTCTCGACGTTTCCAGCCAGGCGCAGATTCTGACGCTGCTCGCTGACCTGAAGACGGAACTCGGCCTCACCATCGTCTTCATCAGCCACGACCTGTCGGTCGTTCGCCGCCTGTGCGACCGTGTCGTCGTGCTGCGCTACGGCGAGGTGCTGGAAAACCGGGAAACCGGCCCATTGTTCGACCACCCAAAGCATCCCTATACGGCCGAACTCAAGGCGGCGATCCCGCTGCCCGAGGTCGACGGCGACTGGCTCGCCGGCGCGTAAAGGCCTGGCGCTCAGGCGGGCGCTCAGGCGGGCGCGGCCTCTTCGCTGCGTCCCACCGCCTCGAAGAATTCCGCCTCGGCCGCGTCCATGAAGGCCCGCATGCCGGACCGCACGGCCTTCTCGTCGCGCGACTTGAAGGCATTCGCCAGACCTTCGATCCCGTCCAGCACCACGGTGCGGGTCGCCGCGCGCCGCAGCGTCGAGATCCGGACGGTCTGCACATGGTCGCGGAAGCTCTCGATCGTCTCGACGAGGCGCGGATTGTTGACTGCGGATATCCAGCCGTTGCGAAAGGCGATATTCGCCTCCATCAGCCCCTCGGCATCGTCGTTCGCACAGGCTTCGCGCGCCAGGTCTCGCGCGGCCATGAGGCCGGCGAGGCCGTCCGCATCGAGATTGCGGGCTGCACAGGCCGCCGCCTCCGGCTCCAGCAGCTTGCGAACGGCGAAGATGTCGTGAATGTCCTGCGCCGACAGTTCCGGGACAACGAACCCGCGCGTCGTCGGCTGCAGGAACCCTTGGGAGACGAGCGCCATCAGCGCCTCGCGCGCCGGCATCCGCGAGGTGCCGTAATGCGCGGCGACCTCCATATCGACGAACCGGTGGCCGGGGCCGAACTCGGCACGCTGCAACCGGCTGCGCAGGTCGGCATAGATCTGCGCCCGCAGACTGCCCGACGCCGGGCTGCCCAATGCCATGCCGCCTGACGTAATCGCGCCCGTCTGCACGCCGCCCCCGCCTGGGGCAGCCCTGGACCGGCCCGGCCGTGCCTTCGATTGTTGTGTCACGCGCGGCTCCCTGCCCTCTTTCGTCGCCCGCTTTCGTCTCCGCCCGCCGTCAAAAGAGGCTCGTCGCGATCCGCGGCAATGCGGTTCCGCCCGTGCGGGAGGCAGCCGAAATCGTGGCGCAACCAGGCGACGAAAGCAAATCTGTTTCAAGCTTGAAGTGGATACAGTTTTGCGGGAAGCTACCCCCAGGGTACGCCCGGATACGATCCGGGCGCGGCCGGGACGGCGCTGCTGATTGTAAGCGGGTTGTCCGGGGAGGGACAACAAGGTGAACAAGATCACCATGCCGAGTGCCAATCGCCTCGCGGAACCGCGGGCTTACGACCGCATTCGCACCCAGATCATGGATCTGGAAACCGAGAACATCGCCGAGCTGGCGGTGCGTGCGCAGTCGCTGAGCGATGTCATCACGCTGTGGTACGGCGAAGGCGACCTGGTGACGCCCGACTTCATCCGCGATGCGGCAAAGGCCTCGCTGGACGCCGGCGATACCTTCTACGTGCCCGACATGCGCGGCCTGCCCGCCCTGACGGAAGCCCTGTCGGCCTATCTGACAGCCCTGCACGGGCGCGATATTCCGGTCGTCCGCTCCACCATCACGCCGGGCGGCATGCAGGCGGTGTTCCTGGCCCTCGAACTCCTTGTCGATCGCGGCGACAACGTCGTCTACGTCGAGCCGCAATGGCCAAACATCCGCCACGCCATCCACGTCGTCGGCGGCGAGCCGCGCCCGGTCGCGCTACGCTACGAGAACGACGACTGGCGGCTCGACCTCGACGAACTCTTCGCCCGCTGCGACGCGCGCACGAAGGCGATCATGTTCTCCACGCCCTCCAATCCGCTCGGCTGGACGGCCAGCCAGGAAGAGCTGCGCGCGCTGATCGAGTTCAGCCGCCGCACCGGCATCTGGATCATCTCCGACGAGCTCTACAACCGTCTGTCTTTCACCGCCGAGCGTGCGCCGTCCGTCCTGCAGCTTGCCGAGGACGAGGACCTCGTCCTCTCCGTCAACGGCTTCTCCAAGGCCTGGGCGATGACCGGCTGGCGGCTCGGCTGGCTGACGCATCCCAAATCCGTCGCAGCGCCGCTGTCGGCCATGACGCAGTACATCAACAGCGGCAGCGCGGCCTTCGTGCAGGCCGGCGGACTTGCGGCGATCACGCAGGGCGAAGCGTTCGTCACGCAAGTGCGCGAACGTTGCCGCGCCGGCGTCGACACCGCCTACGACGCACTGTCCGGCGTCAATTCCGTGGTGCTGCCCGCAAAGCCGAAGGGCGGCATGTACGTAACCTTCGCGCTCGCCGGGGAAGCGGACTCGCGCGCCGCCTGCACGCGGATTCTCGAAGAGGCCCGCGTCGGCCTGGCCCCGGGCTGGCTGTTCGGCGCCGCATCGAACGCCTTCCTGCGCATGTGCGTATGCCGCGATACCGCGCAGATCGCCGAAGCCAGCCGACGCATCGCCGGCGCGCTCGGCGCCTGACCGATTTCGACCGCACCTGACACAGGGCGGTTCAATAGAGGGAGAAAAACATGAGCTTCAGGAACATCGCACTGGCGGCCCTCGCCGCCGTCTCGCTGACAGGGGCAACGTTGGCCGGCTTCGGCTCGGCGGCGTCGGCCGAGACGCTGACGGTCGGCGCCTATCCGGCCAACCCGCCGTGGGAGAACAAGAAGGAGGATGGCTCCTTCGAGGGCTTCGAGGTCGACCTCGTCAACGAGATCGGCAAGCGCCTCGGCGACGATATCGAGTTCCAGGATCTCGGCTTCCAGGCCCTCTTCGCCGCGACCTCGTCGGGCCGCATCGACATGGCGATCTCCTCGATCACCATTACCAACGATCGCCTGCAGAACCAGTCGTTCACGCAAGGCTACTACGACTCCGACCTGGCGCTGGTCTCCAACAAGGACTCGGGCATCACTGACCTCGCCGGCATGAAAGGCAAGCCGATCGGCGCGATCTCGACGTCCACCGGCGAAAAATGGATCCAGGAGAACAGCGAGACGTACGGTTTCGGCGAGTACAAGGGCTACAACACCCAGCAGGACCTGCTGCTCGACACCCAGAACGGCCGCGTCGCCGGCGCCGTCGGGGATATCGCCGGCTTCCAGTTCGCCTTCCAGAAGATGCCGGCGATGCATGTCGTCGAACGCATTGGCACCGGCGACCGCTTCGCCATTATGATGGCCAAGGGATCGCCGCTGCTGGAGAAGGTCAACGCTGCGATCACGGAGATCAAGGAAGACGGCACGATGGCGGCCCTGCACAAGAAGTGGCTTGGCGCGGATGCCGATCCGAAAACCGCCACCGTCATGGTGCTTGAGATCCCGCAGGCCCAGTAAGGCGCGCAGCAACGCGCCGCACGTATAGGGGGCACGGCAACCGGCTGCACGCGGCCGTGTCCCGCGATGTGGAAACCGGCTCGAGACGGTCGAGCGCGCCTTGGGGGTTCAGACGTTCCCGCGCTCAGCCGGTTTCCCTTCGCACTCCCGCCCCCGGGCGGGCCATTCCGGAACGCCGTAAGCCCGCCGTTCCCGCGACCTCCGGACGACACTGCGGGCCGCGCCATCCACGCCGCTCGCCCGTCCACCCGGATCGCCGGATACCCGTTTCGCCAGCCCTGCTCCGAGGTTGCCGTGCCGAGCCTTATCGATACCTTCTTCAACACCGACGTGATGATCCGCACGCTGCCGATGCTGCAGCGCGGCCTGATCAACACCGCGTGGCTGACCGTCACGTCGGTCCTGATCGGAACGCTTGCCGGCGTCATGATCTGCATCGCGCGGCTCTACGCGCCGAAACCGGTCCGCATCCTGGCGATCGGCTTCATCGACATCTTCCGCGCCCTGCCGGTCCTCGTGGTGCTGATTGTCATCTATTACGCGCTGCCGTTCGTCGGCATCCGCTTCAACTCGTTCACCTCCGCCTCCATCGCCCTGTCCATCGTGCTGGCGGCCTTCACCGCGGAAGTCTTCCGGGCCGGAATCCAGGCGATTCCCGAAGGCCAGTTCGAGGCGGCCCGTGCCCTCGGCATCCCGTTTCCCGTGACGCTCTACAAGGTGGTGATCCCGCAGGCGCTGAAGATCGCGGTGCCGCCGCAGACCTCGAACTGCATCGCGATCGCCAAGGACACCTCGCTCGCTTCCGTCGTCGCGATGCCCGACCTTTTGAAGCAGGCCACCGACGCCCAGGCGCTGATGGCCAACCCGAGCCCGCTGATCGCGGCCGCCGCGATCTACCTGATCATCCTGTGGCCCATGGTCCGGCTCGTCGCCTGGCTCGAGCGCCGCGGCAACGCCGCACAGTCCAAAAGCATGACGGCGGACTAGCCGCGGGTCCGCGGCCGGAACAGAAGGCTCGCCGCAAAGGCTGCGCCCGCGGCACCGATCAGCACCAGGACCCCGTCCTGATAGGAGACGAAGGACGGTGCCCGTAACAGGCCGAACAGCCCGATATCGCCGGCCGGCGTCTCGATGCGCCGGCCGATAACCGGCTGGATCAGCCCGCCGGCGCACAGGCCTGCCGTGACGACGATCGAGGTCGCGACAGGGAGCGCCGCCTCCGGCAGATGGGCCCGCAGGGCGGCGAGCCCGAGGACGGCACCGCCGAGCCCGATGCCGATCGCAAGGTCGATGAGGAGCGCGGCCCAGACCGGGTACACCGCCAGCGTCATCGCGAGGAAGCCGGCAAGCGCCACGAAGCCGCAGACGCGCGCCGGCAGCACGAAATCGCCGCGGCCGCGCGCCCACAGGCCCGCCAGGATACCGCCGGCCGCGAACCCGATCAGGATTATACCGTTGAAGATGGCCGACTGCTCTTTCGTATGGGCGAAGAAACGCCTTTCGAATTCCATGCTCCACAGGTCCGTATAGCCGATCATCGCGCCGAACAGCCCCCCGTAGAAGACGAGCGCCAGCCAAAACGACGGCGCGGCAAGGCTGATCCCCACGGCGGTCGCCAGCGTCGTGGCATCCTCCGGCGCCCGGCGGCCGGGCCGTCCGGACGTCTCGTCGCGCACGAGAACCGCGATCGCTCCGGCGATGACGAACAGGCCGACGCCGATGGCCGAAAAGCTGACCCGGAAGCTCGTCATCGCCGCCGTTCCGGCGGCGGCGAAGGCCACGAGCGCGGCGACGATATTGGCGAGCCCCTGGCTGAGCCCGGCCATCAACGAAAACCCGGCCGGAAAGTCGCGCCCGACGATATGGATCACGCCGACGAACGAGGTGGAAAACCCGAGACCGAGAATGACCTGTCCGGCGAGCGCGACCGCCGGCGTCCCGGCGCTGGCGAAGATCAGGCTGCCGATCCCGGCCAGCACCGCCGTCGACGCCAGCAGCCATCGCGCCGGGACACGGCCGAACAAGGCGCCAAGGCCGATCTGCCCGAGGGCGAACGCCACGAAGAACGATCCGCCGAGACCACCGAGCCGGCCCGGATCCATAGACAGTTGCTTCGCGATATCGATGGCAGACAGCGAGAAGGCGATCGACGCGACGACCCCGGCGACGACGAATGCTTCCACGGCACCCCAACCGCGAAATCGCCCGCCAGCGTCGATGCCGTTGTTCATTCAAGCCATCCCCGCCTGCGTGCTGCCCCAATCGCTCGCGCACCCTCTTCCGGCACACGCGCCGAACCCTGGCCGCCGCCTGGCCCGCCGCGACACGCACGGTGCAGCGCACTATAGCGGATCGCCCGCCGGGATCGCCCCCCGCGATCGGATTTCAACGGTCGAGACGTCGATTGACATGACGACTGATTCATGTTTCACAATTACGCCAAGGAACAATGAGATCATCGTCCGGTCAAGACGGCTTGGCCGGACACGACGGGAACCTTCGCGGCCGCCATCTGCCCCGGACGGCCGCGGCAAACGGGAGGATTGATATGGGGACTCTCAGATCCGCCGCGCTCGCGGCCGTCGCACTTGCCGCAGGCTTCGGGACCGCCCAGGCCGAAGACCTCGTCATCGCGCATGTCTACGGCAAGACGGGCCCCTACGAGGCCTATGCCAAGCAGTCGCATAACGGCCTGATGATGGGCCTCGAATACGCGACCGGCGGCACGATGGAAGTGAACGGCAACAAGATCGTCGTCATCGAGAAGGACACGCAGCTGAAGCCCGATATCGGCAAGGCCGCGCTGGCCGAGGCCTATGGCGACGACGACGCCGTTCTGGCCGTCGGCCCGGTCTCCTCGGGCGTCGCGCTGGCCATGGCGCCGGTCGCCGAGGAATACGAGAAGATCCTGCTGGTCGAGCCGGCCGTCGCCGACTCCATCACCGGCGAGAACTGGAACCGCTACATCTTCCGCACCGGCCGCAATTCCTCGCAGGACGCCATCGCCAACGCGGTCGCGCTCGGCCAGGACGGCGCCAAGATCGCCACGCTGGCCCAGGACTACGCGTTCGGCCGCGACGGCGTCGCCGCCTTCAAGGAAGCTCTTTCCGGCACGGGCGCCGAGCTGGTCTTCGAGGAATACGTCCCCACCGATACCCAGGACTTCACCGCCAGCGCCCAGCGCATCTTCGACGCGCTGAAGGACGAGGACGGCCGCAAGTTCCTGTTCGTCATCTGGGCCGGCGGCAACAACCCGATCGGCAAGATCAACGCGATGGATCCGGGCCGGTTCGGCATCGAGATCGCCACGGGCGGCAACATCCTGGCGGCCATGAAGGCCTTCAAGGAACTGCCCGGCATGGAAGGCGCGACCTACTACTACTACGAGATCCCGGAGAACGAGATCAACGACTGGCTCGTCAAGGAGCACCAGGACCGCTTCGGCGAGCCGCCGGACTTCTTCACCGCCGGCGGCATGGCGGCGGGCATCGCGGTCGTCGAGGCCCTCAAGAAGGCCGGCTCGACGGACACCGAGGACCTGATCGAGGCCATGGAAGGCATGGAGTTCGACACGCCGAAGGGCAAGATGGTGTTCCGCCCGGAAGACCACCAAGCGCTACAGTCGATGTATCACTTCAAGATCAAGGTCGATCCCGACGTCGAGTGGGGCGTTCCCGAGCTCGTCAAGGAACTGACGATCGAAGACATGGACATTCCGATCCGCAACCAGTGATCAGAATGCGCCGGGCGGCGGGGCCCCTGCCGCCCGGATCTCCGATACGGCGACCCGATTCCCGCTTTCGCGGGAATGAGCGGAGAATGGCGAGCCGGACCGCCCTGCTCACGCCCCCAAGCCGCAACCCCGCTCATCCCCGCGAAAGCGGGGATCTCGAAGCGACTGGCACCGAACCGACAGCCACACGGCCATGACCGAGCATCCGATCCTTGAGACGAAAGACCTGACAATCCGCTTCGGCGGCCACGTCGCCGTCGATCGCGTCTCGGCGGCCTTCGAGCGCGGCACGCTGACGGCCATCGTCGGCCCCAACGGCGCCGGCAAGACGACCTATTTCAATCTGATCTCCGGGCAGCTCAGGGCCAGCGCCGGCTCGGTGCGGCTGAATGGCGAGGACATCACGCGGATGTCCGTACCCGAGCGCACCGACCGCGGCATCGGCCGCGCGTTCCAGCTCACCAACCTGTTTCCGAACCTCACGGTCCGCGAGAACGTCCGCCTCGTGGTGCAGTCCGTCTCCGGCACCCGCTACGACCTGTTTTCGCGCGCCGACAGCCATGTCGAGCTGATCGAGCGCGCCGAGCACGTGCTGGCCGAGGTGAAGCTCCTCGACGACGCCGACCGCACCGTCTCCGCCCTGCCCCACGGCGACCAGCGCAAGCTGGAAGTCGCTCTGATGATCGCGCTTAAATCCCAGGTGCTGATGTTCGACGAGCCGACGGCGGGCATGAGCGTCGACGAGGTGCCCGTCATTCTCGACCTGATCCGTGACCTGAAGGCCGACCATGACCGCACCATCCTGCTGGTCGAGCACAAGATGGATGTCATCCGCTCGCTCGCCGACCGCATCATCGTGCTGCACAACGGTGCCCTCGTCGCCGACGGCGAGCCGCAGGCGGTGATCGAATCGCCGGTCGTGCAGGAGGCCTATCTCGGCATCGAGCCCGCAGAGCAGACGGAGGCCGCCGATGCCTGATCTGCTGACGCTTCAGGGCGTCCACACCCACATCGCCCAGTATCATATCCTCCAGGGCGTGGATCTCGCCGTGCCCGAAGGCGGCGTCTCGGTGATCCTGGGGCGCAACGGCGCCGGAAAGACCACGACGCTGAGGACCGTCATGGGCCTGTGGGGCGCCTCGCAGGGCACGATCCGCTTCGACGGCACCGACATCACGGCGCTCGACACCCCCGCCATCGCCCGGCTCGGCATCGCCTATGTGCCGGAGAACATGGGCATCTTCACCGATCTCACGGTGCGCGAGAACATGATCCTGGCCGCCACCGACGGACCGCCGGATTCCGCGCGGCTCGACTGGATCTTCGAGTTGTTCCCGCCCATCAAGACCTTCTGGGACAAGGACGCCGGTACGCTGTCGGGCGGGCAGAAACAGATGCTCTCCGTCGCCCGCGCCGTCATCGAGCCGCGC